>Ga0315282_10000069_pt1 | contig 196338 bp, 223 predicted proteins | sample YL17G07_20_MG_FD_203693 | JGI IMG/M metagenome (GOLD analysis project Ga0315282, IMG submission 203693) | Sediment microbial communities from Yellowstone Lake, YNP, Wyoming, USA - YL17G07_20 | ecosystem: Environmental > Aquatic > Freshwater > Lake > Sediment | place: USA: Wyoming | collected... | reverse complement strand
GATTCTGACGAAAAATTTGAAATCGTTAAAGCAAAAAGAATAGGAATCTCTAAGGGAAAGGGAAGATTGTTAAGATTCTACATAAAGAACAATGATTTTGTATCTAAAAAATAAAAATTTTCTATTAATCATATCATTTATTATATTCTTGCTTATAGAATTTTAGATAGTTTTAAATACCACTTGGAAGAAAATATTCTCTGCACATATGGTGAAAAAATGAACAAATTCAATAAAATCTGTGAAAAGAGAGGAATGGTTTGGCTAAACTTTAATAGAGCCTGCCCGAAGTGCAATTCTTATATCCCAAAATATAAAAGAGTCTGTCCAGGCTGTGGAGCTTATATTAAGAACGTTCAAGGAAAAGTTTTAAATGCAAAATAATTAATTTTGTTTTTCACATTTAACATAAATAATAGCCTTGGTTTCCGGTGGAACATTTTTATCTTCGATGCCTAAATCCTTTAGCGCGTAGACTTTCATTTTCTTAATGCTGAAACCCTCTCTCATTAAACCTTTAACATCATCTTCATTAAAAAATGCATACTCAGTTCCATCTTTATATTTTGCTATGTTATCTCCATCAGAAATTGAGGCTTTATAAATAGCTGCACTATCCTTATGCTGAAAAGTCAAAATTATATATTTTCTAGAGGCTCTCTTAATTTCTTCTAAAGCTTGTTTATAATCTGAACCTGTAAAAAATATTGTTTCTACGCACGATACAGTCTTAAAAGAGCCTTCTTTAAATGGAAGATTTTTGGCTGTCCCAAGCACTACATTAGCTCTCTTATTTCTTTTAGCAAGTTTTAAAGCATTTTTAGAAATGTCAAGACCAATTAAAGCATCAATTTGTTTTCCATTTGGTACTGAATCGCAATCCACACAACCAACATCCAAAAAAGTTTCGTCAGTATCGATATCTTCATAAAATTTTCTTCCATGTAATTTTTCAAATTGATACCCTTTAAAGAATACTTAAACCATGCGTTTTCAAGTCTTTGTTTTATTTCGCTTGTATCCATAAAAATAGTTTGAATTTAACATTTAAATATTTACTATAAGGTAGTAATATTACGTGATAAAATGTCATTTTTACTTAAGAACAGAAAAGAGTTAAGCAAAGAATTTGATTTGGCTTATGAATTAATTGATGCAAATCTTTGCAGATTAATAAACGATGTAAGCCAAAACCCAAAATTTCCAAAAAAAGCAATTAGCACTTTGTACGAATTTTCAGGAGATGCAAAAGGGAGTAAACTAGCTCTTGTTTCAAGCCTTACAGAATCGTATGCATTAACTAAAAGGGATGTAAAAAAAGTGTTAACTTTAAAACAAGAAGGGGATTTGCAAAAGTTAGTTGTTAAAAATACAACTGTTGAAGACTTTGTTGATGATATAAAAGAAACAGACCCAGAGTACTTCGAGAAAGTTTGCAATAATCTGCAAAGAATCATTGATAAATATAAGATAGAAATTAATCCTGAAAAATATGAGTAAAGCTTAAAATTCTTTGAAATTTAACTATCTTTATGAAAGAAAAGAAAGATTGCAAGGAGTGCGGAGTTCCTTTGAAAGACTGGCAAATAAAGCAAGGCTATGATTTATGCTTAGAATGCTACAATTCTAAGAAAAAGCCTAAAGCAACCAAGTCATGAATGCAATCTCTATAAATATTAAATCTTATCTATCTAAATATTTGGAATGAAACAACTGTCCCATAACGGCATATTGATTCCCAAATACGAAGCTAAAGGCTTTCATATAATTTTTAAAGGCAAAAAGATTGCTCTAAATCCTGAGCAGGAAGAGATGGCAGTTGCTTGGGTTAAAAAGCTTGGAACAGAATATGCAGAGGACAAAGTATTTATTAAAAACTTCTTTGATGATTTTTGCAAAGCACTTGGAATAGAGAAAGCAAATCCAGAGGATTTTGATTTCTCAAAGATAAAGAATTTTGTTGAAAAGGAAAGGGAAGCAAAGCTGAACATGCCAAAAGAAGAGAAGAAGAAACTGGCTGCTGAAAGAAAGTTTATCCGCGAATCTAACAAGGAAAAATATGGATATGCCATAGTAGACGGAGAAAGGGTTGAGCTAGGAAACTATATCGCAGAACCAAGCAGCATATTCATGGGAAGAGGAAAACATCCCTTGCGAGGAAAATGGAAAAAAGGAGCAACTGAAAGTGATATAATTCTTAATCTTTCTCCTGATTCAAAGGTTCCTCCAGGAAAATGGAAACAAATTGTATGGCAACCGACTATGTGGACCGCGAAGTGGGATGACAAACTAAGAGGAAGAGAAAAGTACATTTGGCTCTCAGACTCAAGCCCTCTAAAGCAAGAGAGAGAAATAGAAAAATTCAACAAAGCAAAAGAACTTGAAAGAAAATTCGATCTTATTAAAAATCATATAATCAAGAATCTTGGTTCAGAGGATTTGAAAACAAGAAAAATAGCTACTGTCTGCTACTTGATTGATGCGTTAAGTATGAGAGTAGGAGATGAAAAAGATGAGGACGAAGCAGACACCGTGGGCGCAACGACATTGACTTCTAAAAACATAAATTTCCTACCAAGCAATCTTGTCAAGTTCGATTTTATTGGAAAGGATTATGTAAGGTGGGAGAAAGACGTTGCACTGCCTGACCAAGTCGTAAAAAACCTGAAGGAATTTATTGAAAATTCTAAAGAATATATTTTTGATGGGGTCAGATCCGAGGACGTAAATGCTTTCTTAAGCCAGATTGCAGATGGAATTACTGCAAAGGTTTTTAGAACATATAATGCTTCAAAGGCAGTAAGAGAATATTTGGAAAATGTTAAAGCTAAGGATAATACAGAAGCATATAAAAAATACATAACAACCATGGCTAATCTTCAAGCAGCAATAGTCTGCAACCATAAGAGAAAGCTACCGAAAAAGTGGGAAGAAACGCTTGCCAAAAAGAAGGAAAGACTGGAGCAACTGAAACTCAAAAAAGGTAAGAAAACCGAGGAAAAAATTAAGGAATTAAAACTTAAAATCGAGCTAATGAAAGAAACCAAGGATTATAATCTTAACACTTCGCTTAAAAGCTATATTGATCCGAGAATAATTTACAAATGGTGCAAGAAAATAAATTTTGACTGGAAGAAATATTATTCTAAGACACTGCAAAAGAAGTTCTCTTGGATTGAAAAAGAAAAGTAAATGATTCTACTCTAGCTTTTTTTAGTTTTTAGTCTTTCTATGATTTGCTCTATATCTACACTCTTAACTACTGGCGGCAAATCAAGTTGACTATTCCAATATGCTGTTACACGGCAATTAAAGCTTTGTTGTTTTGGTTTTTCATACGACTGATTGTTTTGATTTATTGTTTTTTCTATTTGACAACCAAAATTTGTTGGCACATCTTCTCCTTCATAAGAGGACCACGAGTCCCCGTAAACGTAAGACCTCAACATTCCAGCTCTAGGAGGGCGACCTAACTCATCTTCATGAATGCTTAAGAAATTTTTGAGATGCGTTCTAAAGTGTAATGTAGCAGCAAGCTTACCATAAGTTTTGACTAAATCATTACCATATTTTTGAGCCTTCAAAAGACCTTCTGCGTAAGTTAGTGCGCCTAATTTGCTATATCCTTCAATTACAAAAACTGCTCCCTCGGGTTTCCAGAGAAATGGTATTAAGGATTTTTTCCCAAAATGTAAACAGTTCACTTGCTCTAAAAATACATCTTTATTTGATTTAGCTTGAGTTTTATAGATTCTACGAGCTTTTTCTTTAAGTTCTTCTACTTCACATTTAGATATACCACAAATACATGAAGTCGTCAAAGAATAGCTTAAACCATTACATAAATAATGCAATGCCTCTTTAACATCTGTGAGTGGCTGACCTATTTCAAGTGACTTTTGTATGTCCATAAAATCAATAAATACTCTTGAAATAAAGAAATTTAAACTTGAGTTTTCTGTATTCTTAGTATGAAGTGTTTCATAATTTTTCTGATCCTAGCTATAATCCTGATATCAGGATGCATTCAAACTGCAACTAGTCAGGCACTATATTATCTTCAGGATTCGGATATGGTGATTTTAAATTCGTCATGGGCTTTTGAGGGCAATTGTCAATACGGAAACGAGTCGGTTGGTTATGTTAATGTTAACTGTTATAAGAAAGGTTTAGAGTGCGAGGTTTATGTGAATAATGTTAAATCAAATTATGGATTGGACGGCCTTCAGAGTTGCGATGATCACGGACTAGCAATTGCTGAGATCGAACTTACGGAAAAACCTGCGTTCATTTCGGTCCAGAGTGGAAACAAATATTATTATACTAGAAGGGACAGACCCAAAATCATTGAAATCTGCTGCAGCTATCTTAATGACTCATCGCACAAGCTAATAAGAGATTACGAGGTATGCAAGGTAACTAGATTAGCTGCTCAATGCCCACCGCAACTTCTAGGACCAGTTGCAAGAGGTTTTGGACAAATAACCATGCTTTACCCGTGGGACCTTAGCTCTTATGGGATATTGAGTTTAAGAGTTAAAAACGAAGCTGGGCAAGATGCTGTCATAAGAATGATTTACATCAATGATGCTGCCACAATTCCTGCCAATCTTCCTATGCCTGTATTAAATGAAACCGAATCCCAGAACATAACTGTGGCAGAAGGACCAGAAGGATATGCTGGAAGCAGCTATAGCATACGGCTTGCAATTGAATATTATCTAACATCATCTCCTCATATTTACTTCAATAGCACTGGCACTTTATCCGGAACATATTCTTAAATCCTGACTTTTTAACATATCAATATATTCACTACTGTTAGTGGTTATAAAGAAACAAATCATCTTTCTATTGAATCTTAAGAATGAAGCGCCCCAAGGAAAACTTTGAATGGACCGATGAGTTTGTCTACAGGGTTCTGGCAAGAGGCATATTCCCCGGAAACCTGTACGACTTGCAAGAAACCAAGGATGCCGTGGTGGATGCTATAAATGGAGATAATCCAGACGCGGCAACCATAGATGATCCCGAGCATTGCGGCAAAAAGGTGATATTTCCTATCAAGGGAAGACTTGTCTCATTCCCATTTGTTAGAGAGGGAGGAATTATAGTTGTTAAGAGCGCGTTCTATTCTGAAAAGAATGACATAGAAAAGTACAAAACAAAGAAATTTAAAACATCAAATAAAAATATGAATAGGAGATACATATGAGTAAGCTAAACAGATGCATTGAATGCGGTTCATCAAAACTGGTCAAAAGAAAGAAGGATTTTACATTTGAGGTGAAGAACCCCGGTTCTGTAAGAGTCAGACAGAATTGTGTAGAATGCTCCAATTGCGGGAAGAGCTATTTCGATGACGAGCAGATAAACCAGTTGTCAAAGAAGATAATGAAAAAATTGAAATAATTTAAATCCTGATTTTTCTATATTCTTTACGATATCTTCTTATCGCAAACATCTCTGTAAGAACAAGCCAAGCATTTCTTTGGATTCTTTGTCGGCTCGAATTCTCTTTTTCCCAAAGCTAGTTCGTGCAGTCGATTGACTTTTTCTAGAATGAAATCAACCCAGTCCTGTGTCAGCACCTCTTCCCATGTAATGTCACCACTGTCTCTATTCTTGATTGACATAAAAATATCTATGGGCGGTCTGTAAAAATCTTTGAAGGCAGTTGCATACGCGATTATCTGAGACTTGTCAGAGATGAAAGCATATTCAGATGGCTTATCATCAGATATCATGATGCCGTCTGGTCCTATCTCTACTGAGTCTATCATTCCAAAAATTCTGAAGGTTGGTGATACGATAAAGACTTCCCTTCCTGCAAATCTCTCATTGTTTTCAATTGCGCGTCTTATTGCTTCTTTTATATCGACTTCTTCCATTTCTTTTGTCTCTTCGATGAATCTCTCAAATTTTTCTTCATGGATGTTAGAACCGTTTATCATATTTTCTGTCTTCCTGATTATACCGCTCCATTTGAACTTTAGCTGGACCTCGCAGTAAGATTGCTGGTGAAATTCTGAGATTGCTATCCAAGAGTTGCCATTTTTATCTGTCTTCATTGCTAATTTAATTGGATTCTTTAATTTTATGCATTTAGCAAGTTGAGAATATAGAATAAAAATATTAAATCTTGATTTATCTTCTTCTTTTGTTTCTCTTTTGCATTTTACTTACTGATTTTCTTCCTATTTTTCCCATAATGTCATATTGGCTTACAAAGACTTAAAGCACAGAAGTGCTTGCTTGGACAGAGAAGTATATATGCCCAATTCACTAATAATAAAGAAATACTTTCAATATGTAGGCTTATTCTCAAAGAAGTATTTTAAATTGGTGGGTGATAAGTTTGGGTAACGTGTTTGTGATGAGGGAGAAGTTTTTGGAAAGGATTGAAGAGAGCAAGCAAGGGAAAGAGAAGGAAAAATAATACTTAAATCCTGAATTTTCTATAAAATCCTCTAATCATTTCTTAATTGCCATTAATGAAGAATTAGTATCTTCTTCTTTGTGGTACATGTTTTCGATAACAATCTCTACAGTAGACTGCTCTTCCTTCTATTGGTTTGAAAGGAACTTCACATTCCTTTTTGCAATCAGCACAAACTGCCTTGTGCATTTCTCTCTTGAAACTGTCTACTTCTTTCTCTTCTTCGGAAACTTTAGATTCTTTCTCTTCAACTTTCTCTTCTGAAGTTTCTTCTTCCACTGTAATTTCTGGTTCAGTCTCCTCTTCGTCTTCAACTGTTTCTTCTTCCATATAATCTCTCCTTATTTTATAATGTAATAAAGTTCTACTGTATTTAAGACTATGTTTTTCGCTGAATTAGAAGTTTAAATCCTGATTCTTACATAATCTAGATAATCAGGTGAACAAAGTGGTAGACAAAGTCTTGATATGCTGCCCAGAGTGTGGCAACAAGGACAATTGGAAAATAGAAGTTGAAACCAGAGGGAAGAAAAGGATTGTAACTATAACCTGCAGCTGCGGCTGGTGCCAGCAATATGCAGGCACGGGAGAAAGTATATTCAAATATTAATTTTAAATCCTGATTCTTAGAAGAGTATAAATGTTTTTGCATTCCACTATTAAGTGATTTTGATGATAGGAGTACTAGTGGATGGTGGATTTGGAACAAGATTAAGACCGCTTACATTTACAGATACAAAATCATTGCTACCCATTGCAGGTACGCCGAATGTACACAGATTATTAGAAACTTATAAAGCATCTGGAATAAAAAAAGTTATAATTAATATAAATATAGAGTATCAAGAAAGATTTAATTCTGAATTAGCTGGAAAAAATATTGGCATGGAGTTGAATTATGAGCTAGAAGAAGCATTATCTGAAACCAGAAAACCTGGTACAACAAGATCAACTTATGAATTATTCAAGAGACATAATTTTTCTGAGCCAGTGGTATTAATAGCTGGAGATAATTATTTTTCTAAAAATGTTGATTTAAAAGCGTTAGAAAAATTTACCCAAGAGACTGATAGTATAGCATCTATAGTGGGTAGCACGATGAAAAAGAAAGAACTCACGTCTCTGGGGGTCATTTCTTTGAGAAAGGGATCACATCTTATTGAGAAACTAGAAGAAAAACCAAAAGAACCAAAAAGTAACATAGCTGCAACTGGTGTTTTATATTATACTCCAAAAATAGTTAAATATTTAGGGGCATATGTAAAAGAAGAATTAGAAGTTGGTAAAAAACCTGATAGGATAGGAGATTTTCATGCATGGTTAGTTAATAAAGGTGAAAATGTTGGTTGTTACATGCATGATTTTAATTTTGTAGATTTTGGCAAGCCTGAAGAATATCTAAAGGTGAATCATATAGCTTTCGATCAAGAATTAGGCGGGCAAACAAGAATCGATGAAAGCGTTAAAAGGCACGCTAATGCACATTTCATCCCTCCAGTTATAGTGGAAAGAGGATGTACAATTGGAAAAGATGCTGTCATTGGCCCAAAAACACATTTGATGGAGAATGTAACAGTTGAAAAAGATGCTAAGGTTTCTGGAAGTGTAATTTTTGAAGGTTCTATAATCTCTGGAGATTGCTATGTAAGTGATTCTGTCCTTGCCGCTGAATCTAAAACAAGAGAGGGAACAAGTTACCGTAAGATTTTTGGTTCTGTTAAAATCTTTTAGAATTTCTAAAAGATTGTAATCCTTAAATCTTGATTTTTGTATATTCTTATTATGAAGAAAAAACTTAAAAAGAAAATGATAATCACGCAAAAGGAGCATGACGAGTGGCATAAGAAGCACAAGGACTATGATGAGAAGAACAGTAAAGAACATGAGATTTGTCATAGAAAGATAGGCGTTATAGTAAAAAAGAAGAAATAACCCTTAAATATTGATTTTTCTATTTCTTTATCATGATTGACTTTGACAATCTCTTCAATAACTTTCTACCTTTCCGCAGCTACTGACTCAAACAATGTTTTGTAGGTTTCAGAAGCTTTTCTTAATTTCAATAAAGTTGATTTATTCAATAACTTTTCCGAGGCTTTTTCTTGCATTTTATGATTTTCTTCTAATATCGTTCCGCGATAAATATCGTAAGCACCATATTCTATCCATACATCTAATATTGGAAAACATCTTGCAACAAAATTAAATATCCTTCCTAAACCGTCCATTGGTGCTGCCATAAGAGAATGTCTATAATTCTCTATCCCCCAGTTTTTTTCAGTCAATTTACCTTTTTTAGAATAATAGTCTGTTTGCATACCAGCAGAATTAGCACATGTTATACCCCTTTCTTCCAAGTTAACGGCTGTACCAACGTCTATATCAATGAGTCCTACTTTATCCGTAGCTGTAAAGGGAGGATTTCCATAAACAAGTATTCTTTCGTGGGCCACGTATGGTGTTTTCCCCTCATGTAAAAGCTTTGTAACATCCTTACCGAACTTTGCAATATTGCTTTTTATCATCAAATCGAACAAAGCTTTACGGGTTTTAGGATTTTCTATCATAAATTTTAATAGAATAATAAACAATTTAAGCTTGAAACTTTCTTTAAATTCTGATTTTTAAGAAATACTTGAATTCTTATTCTTTCTATAAAGAAAGGGTTTAAATTTCTTACCTTCCTAATGAAATTTATGAAAAAAATTTTAACAACAAGAGATTATACTTTAATATTTTCTGACCCAGATGTAATACTCTACGGTTCCATTGATGGAAATTCATATGCTTACATGGACGAAGCTGAGGAATTTGCAAAAAGCTTCTTTTCCAAAGACATAATGTTAAGACGTCATAGATATGAAGAAGATTTAAAAAAGGCAAAGCAGTGGTTAATGGGGATTTTATATCATGAAAGAAAGAATTCCGTTCCAGAAGTAATGGGGGTGACTGGATATAAAAGCGTAAACTCAACCTATATGGCCATAAGGAAGTTCGGACCTCTTAGAAGCATCAGAGAAGGTGCTGAACGTACTTTCCTGAAAAGATATGGAGAAAGTATGTCTGAAGCTATGAGCCATATCATGCAAAAGAAATCAGAACATATGAAAGATGTTATGACTAAAAGATGGCGAGATGATAAGGATCATTCTTTAAGAGATAAAGTAAGAAAAGGACGAGAGGCATGGATGAAAAGAAGGAAAGGAATGGTTGTTAAATTCTGATTTTTATATCTTTGCCAACTCTAAAGAATTTTCAACAATTCTTTTATATCATTTATAATGTAGTCAGGTTTAACTTTTGCTTTCTCTTTGTCTTCACCGTATTTTGCAAAAACAGTCTTGAAGCCTAAATGCTTGGCAGGAGCTATGTCTCTTTTCATGGAATCTCCTATCATCACACATTCTTCTGATTTCAGTTTTAGTTTTTTCAAAAGGTATATGAAAGGTTTCAAACTTGGTTTTTTAGATTTAGTTTCATCAAAGGTTATTACCATATCAAATTTGTCTTGTATTCCCATTGCTGCTAATCTTATCCATGCCTGGATTTTTGGTGCGTCTGATAAAATTGCTAGTCTGTATTTTTTCTTTAGCTTGTTTAATGTAGGAACAACATTAGGATAAGGATATAGCAAGCCTTCCTTGACCCTTCTGTAAGCTACTATGCCAGAAGCCATTATTGCATAGTCTATCCTTCCCAGAACTTTTTTCATAAAGACTTGGAATATTTTCTGGTATTCAAAGCCATACTGCAAATACAATTGAAACATGGTTTTCAGACCTTTTTCTTTGTTTATTTTCAAACCAGCAGAAATCATGGCATCCATTGCTGCCTCGTAGGATAGTCTTTTCATTCTCATAAAGTCAATCAAAGTGTTGTCTAGATCAAATATCATTGCTTTAATTTTCATTTTATCCACTAGAATTATTTCTTTCTAGGAACGACTTTAAACCCAGTTTTCTCAGGTATGATAGTTGCACTTTTACCTGGAATCAAGCCATAAGTCTCAACAATCTTTTTAGGAATTCTCATAGCAACAGCAGTTCCCCACTTCGCTATTTTAACTGCAAACATTTTCTTCTCCTTCTCAGCAATTTCATGAAGCTGTCTCATAGATAAAACCTCTTCACCACATTTGGAACACTTCCAGTAGTTGTAAGTGATTCCGTCATGATCCGTTCCAACAGCTTCTTCCATGATGGCTCCGCACTCCCAGCATTTTTTCTCTTGTTCTCTAGTTTCTTTTTTTACCTTGACCATACCTATCCCCACTCGATCGTGAGTATCAAAATCTTATTTCGCTCTTTCCTTTCTCCAATGCATATCAGATTTCCTCTTCTGTACCTCTTTACAAACTTCACGTAATTCTTTCCAAAATGCTTTACTTCTCCGCACATTATAGTTTCAGCTATCAGGCATGAGTAAATTCCTCTTTCCTTGGCTTGCTTTCTAGCATGATATGAAAACCTGATTATGCAGTTGCCTTTGATGATATCTCTATATATCATATGATATCACGAATATAAATTTATGATATGTGTTTATGTTTTCAGAAGAAATAGATTGCTCACTACTTCAAGTGGTAATTTTTTATTCTAGGTTTTTAAATTATTCGTTATGACATCCTTAACATTCTACGGCGGTGTCAATGAGATTGGTGGAAACAAGATTCTCTTGGAAGACAGAGGAACGAACATATTCTTAGATTTTGGAATGAGCTTTTCGAAAGCGAACCAATTCTTCTCAGAGTTCTTACAGCCCAGGAAGTGCAATGTCATCGGCGATTTGATTGAGTTCGGGCTCTTGCCTGATTTGAAAGGACTGTATAGAAGAGATTTTCTAAAGCATATGGGGAAAGAGTTTGAGGAAAAACCATCTGTCCAAGGAATATTCCTATCTCATGCACACGCCGATCATAGTGCTTATATAAATCACATACGACACGATATCCCAGTCTTCTGCTCAAAGCCAACCAAGCTCATACTCGAAGCAATCCAGAATACTTCTCAATCAGGTTTTACAGATTTCCTTGAGATTGTTGAGAACTTTCAAATCTATGTTAACAAGCAAGGCGAATATAGCAGGAAGACCAAGCAATACCACTATAATGATATAGTCATAAAAAGAGATGTCCGCGACTTTGAATTCGGAGATAAAATAAAAATTGATTCATTGGAAGTCTATCCTTATCCAGTCGATCATTCATTGCCAGGAGCAACTGGTTTTATTATTCATACTTCAGAGGGAGCGGTTGTCTATACTGGTGACATAAGATTCCACGGAAGAAGGGGCAAGGAAAGCGAAACGTTTGTTGAAAAGTGTGCTGAATCAAAGCCCATAGCTATGATAAGTGAGGGAACAAGGATCAATGAGCGGAAGGGACAGAAAGAAGAAGATGTTGAGAAAAAGGTTTCAAAGATTGGTTGTAAGTGCAAGGGACTAATGGTTGCTGACTGGCCGATACGTGACACTGACAGGATGCTTTCTTTTCTTAATGCGGCTAAAGCATTGGATAGGAAGTTGGCTATCAGTACTCGCCAGGCTTATTTGTTAAGTCTTTTGAAGGAATGCAACGATGCCAAGATACCAAGCATTGATGATGAGAATCTTTGCGTCTATAGCATAAGGAAAGGTTGGGGAGTCATACGCAAGGACTTTCCGCAAAGGATAAAGGAGCAGGATTATGAGTATTGGGAAAAGCCTTTCCTTAATAATTGTTCTGATCATGAATGCGTTAGTAAAGAACCTAGCAAATATGTTTGGTTCTGCTCGAACTTTGATTTGAAAGAACTCATAGACATAAAACCGAGGAATGCTTTTTACGTTAAATCGACGTGCGAACCTTTTGATGTTGAGATGGAGATTGAGCAGGAAAGAATCAACAATTGGCTAAGGCATTTTAACATAAGGATGTTCAGAACGCATGTCTCAGGTCATGCACCAGGAACGCTTCTCGGTAAGGCTGTGAAAAGAATAAAACCGAAAGTTTTGTTTCCCGTCCACACCGAGCATCCTAGAATGTTCAGGAAGTTTGCGAGAACGAAAGTTGTTAAATATGGAAAGGAGTATAAGATTTGAATTCCCTGTTGCTGAGGCTAAGAATAGCGAGATTATATGGATGTGCGATTTCTGTGAATATAAGGAAAAATGTGAAAAAGAATAATAAATTTAAGTTATAAAAAATAAAGTAACTTTATGATAACAAAAGAAGAAGGGAAGAAAAAACTACCTGAAGTCATTAATAGGTTTAAGCGCTGGAAAGAAGAGGGAAGATTACTAAAAAATGAAGACGATGTAAAAACCTTAATAGAAGAATTGTTTGAAAATGTTCTTGGTTGGGATAAAGATGATATATATAGAGAAAGACATCCTGGACCTACATCCAAACGAGCTGATTTTCAATTTAAAGATAAAGGTATAATAAAACTTATTTTAGAAACCAAGGCTTTAGATGTACAATGGACTGGCAATGTTAAAAAGCAGGCTATAGGTTATGGATGGAGCGCTAACAAAGAGTATGTAGTTCTTACAAACTTTCAAAGCCTAATTTTATTTAATGCAAAGTGGAAAGATGAAGATAAAAGAATATTTGAAATAGAAAATATAGAAGATTGCGAAAAACTTAGCGATAAATTTGACCGACTTTGGTTATTGAGCAAAGAAAGTCTTTTAAATGGAGCAATTGACAGATTCTCAGAAGACATAGGTAAAAAATACAAAAAAGTGGAAATTTCCACAATCGATAAACAGCTATTAAGTGATCTAAAAAAATGGAGAGAAAATCTTACGAGGGATATAAAAAATTTAAACAAACTATCTGAAGAAAAAATTGATGATGTAGTACAAAAGATAATTAATAGACTCATTTTTATTAGAGTTTGTGAAGATAGAGGGTTATCTCCTACAATTACTGATATGATATCTTATTTGAGACTATGGCAAGAGAAAAGAGCAAAACCGCTTCTAGAGCATTTACTTTTTATTTTTCATTACTATGATGACATTTATGACGGCACTATATTCCAAAAGAACGACCTATGTGAAAAAGTTGAAATTCACAACAATGTTTTAGAAAAAATTATAGAACAACTTTATACTGCAGAGGGTTTAGGCGTTGAATATAATTTCGCTTTTATAGACGCAGATATTCTAGGTTCTGTCTACGAAGAATACCTCGGGTATCTAATGAAAGGAAAGAAAATTACAGAAGATCATATTCATAGGAAAGAACAAGGAATTTATTATACGCCTACTTACGTAGTTGATTATATTGTTAGAAACATCTTGGGAGAAGTATTAAAACAAAGTAAGGAGATAGATAAAATTAAAATTCTAGACCCTGCTTGTGGATCTGGCTCTTTCTTAATAAAAGCCTTTGATGTTATATCTGAATTTTATAAGGAAAAAATAGGTGAGGAAAAATTTAACAGAGAAATAAAGAATAGCATTTTAATTAATAATTTGTATGGTGTAGACTTAGATCCTAAAGCCGTCGAAATTGCTCAACTGAATCTTTTCTTAAAGATAGGAGAAAAAGGAGAATTACCTAAACTGAAAGAAAATATAAAATGTGGTAATAGCCTGATAGGTGATCCTAAGATTTCTAATAGAGCTTTCAAATGGAAAGAAGAATTTGAAGAAATTATGAAAGGAGGTGGGTTTGACATAATAATTGGAAATCCGCCTTACGGAGCCCAGCTATCAAATTCTGAAAAGGATTATCTCTCTGAAAAATATCCGTTAAACCAAGGTAGACTAGATACTTCACTCTTGTTCATAGAAAAATCTCTAGAAATACTTAAAGAAGATGGCTATCTTGGTTTTATTGTACCTGTTAGATGGCTTGTTGGAACATATGCAAAACGATTAAGAGAATTTATCTTAAATAATCTTTACATAAAGAACATTGTTTACTTCCCAGCTCAGGTATTTGAAGAAGCTGCTATTGATACTATAATTTTCATAGTTAAAAAAACTAAAGCGATAGATAAAACAAAAGTAATTTTTGTTCATAAGTTGCCGTTTGAAGACATTGATGAAAGAATGTTTTCACAGAAGTTATGGAATAAAGATAATTTTGAGTTTCATATATTCTTAGACGATAATTCACGAGCATTAATTAATAAAATTGAGAAGGCTACACACGTTTTAGAAGATTGTTGTGATGGTTTTTTAGGTATTCAGGCGTATGAAAAGGAATCTGATAGAGAAAAACTAGGTAATTTTATATCTAAAAAGAAACTTTCAGGATTTGAACCAGAACTAAGCGGCGAACATATAAATCGATATTCTTTAAAATGGAATAATGACCTTTTCATAAAGTATTCTGATAAACTATATAGTGCTAAAGACTCTTCCTTTTTCAAGCAAACTAAAATAGTAGTAAGGCGTATTTTAAAAAACAGAATAATTGCTACAATAGACGAAAACGGTTATTACAGCTCTGACATGGTTTATAATCTTATACCGAAAAACAAAACAGATCTTAGAGTAATTTTAGGATTACTGAACTCTGAGCTACTTTCTTTTTACTATAATAAAAAGAATTATGATTTAAGTGCTACTTTTCCAAAGCTACGAGTAAGCGCTTTTCAAAAACTACCTATACCTAAGATTATAAGCACCGATGAAAGAATATTAGTTGAACTGGTGGAAAAAATACTTTCTCTTAATAAGAAAATGAATGACTTAAGTATAGATGATGAAAAATTAAGAATTGATAAAGAAATCAAAAAAGTTGAAAAAGAGATTGATAACATTATTTATAAAGTTTTTAATATTTCAGAAAATGAAAGAAAAATAATAGAAGTAAGTTTAAGTGACTAGATGCCAGAAATTATAAATGTAGAATGTCCATTCTGTAAACAAAGAACTATTAAAATTATGCATAGGCCAGAATCTTATACAACACAAACGACACGAGCAGGTAGTAATAGAAAAACTATTCCAAATTTAACACCTGCAAAAGATGAAGTTTTATCAGATAAATGTTCCAATTGTGGTAAATCTAAAAAAGAAATAGAAAAAGCTTTGAAAGAAGGTAAACAACCGTCAAACGAAGAAATAATCAAAAGAATGAAAGAAGCTGGTTTAAACCCTAGTAGACTAAAATAAGGGGCTTTGTGTTTGTCATTTTACAAAGCTACCTAACCCACGATTCTTCGACGCTTTCTCACATTCCTTGCATAATCCGTCCTCGTTGAACGCGTGAAAATTCCTCTCCACTCCACACTTCTTGCATCTCATTTTCCTGTTCTGTTGAATATAAAAATCTGGACTTGCCATTCGATTCCCTCTTGATAATTTAGTATATTAAATTAAGCTAATTAATACTCTAAATTATAAATATTTTATTGAAAGGAATGGTAATTGAATGGATTTAAAAACCCTTGCAAAAATACAAAAAAATGTAGAAAAACCTATGACAAAAAAGGAATTTTTAGAGGATTTAAAAGGAATTACAAATGGGATTCTTCAGAGACTGAAAGGCGAATATTATTTTCATAAGGCAAGACGTGGAATAGAGATAGGGCATGATTTAATTGGCTATCCACTATCTTTGAAATTGGATAAAAAAGATGGAAAGTATGAATGGAGAGAATATATTACAATATGTTAGGTGACTGAATGAATATTAAAATAAAAAAATACGGTTGGCAACCTGATTTGCCTGACAAGAGAGATTTCTTATTCTCACAATTTGTAAAAGTTGGCGTACTTCCTTCAAAGGTTGATTTGAGGAAGTCATGCTCATCCGTCGAGAGTCAAGGCGACTTGGGTGCATGCACGGCAAATGCTTTGGTTGGGAACTTGGAATTTTTAGAGATAAAGGATATTATGGCTTTTATCAATTTGAGCAGACTTTTCGTCTACTACAACGAGAGGGTTGTTGAAAATACCGTAGACTTTGACTCTGGTGCAACATTAAGAGACGGAATAAAGACATTAAAGAAATTTGGCGTATGCATTGAAAAAATTTGTCCTTATATAATCTTAAAATTCACACAAAAACCAAGTAAACAAGCCTACCAAGATGGTAAAAACCACCAGATACAAATTTACATGAGACTAACAACAACAAACCAAATGAAGCGGTGTCTGGCTGACGGCTTTCCCTTTGTCTTTGGATTTACAGTTTATGAAAGCTTCGAGTCAAACAGTGTCAAAAAAACAGGTACAGTTAATTTGCCAGAGCCTGATGAAAAAGTTTTAGGCGGGCATGCTGTTTGTTGTCTACCAAATACAACTGTGATTACAAATCAAGGACTTGTGCCTATAGAAAATGTGAAAATAGGAGACTTTGTTTTAACGCATTCTGGTGCATTCAAAAAAGTCACAGGTAGGTATTGCAGAGATATAGAAGAAATGATATATAGAATAAAAAACAACTTCGGGGAAGACTTGCTTGTTACAAAGGAGCATCCTCTCTATGCTAAAAGATATTCTTGGCAGACAAAATTAACACAGACACAGCAACATGGTCTGATGACAGAAATGGTACAATGGATACGTGCAGACTGCTTAGGCAAAGGAGCTCTACTATATCAGCCAATATACGAAAATACAGAGATATTTCCTAATATTCCATATGAGGATGACTTTTTTGAACTTTTGGGCATGTACATTGGTGATGGAAATATTGCGATTAGGTACTCCAAAAATAAGAACGTAAAATCTATGAAATTAAGATTTACTTTGGGAAAAGATTATCCGGAATTGATAGATAGGTGTGAAAAACTTCTTAGAATGTACTCAAAGAATAAAGTTTCTGAATATCATTATAAGAATTGTCTCATAATAACGTGCTATGACACAAAGCTTGCCAAAAAGGTGGGAGAGCTCTGTGGATTTGCACATAATAAAAAAATTGATTGGAAAATACTTACAGCTCCTATAAGTCTTCAGAAAAAACTGATAAGGGGATGGTATGAGACAGACGGATGTGATATAGAGAATGGAATTTCAATATTCACTTCAAAAAAGAATCTTTTGGAAGAAATGACATTCATTCTAAAGAGATTAAAACTAATTTTCTTTATACAAAGAAGAAAATCGCGTATCTCTAAAATAAATGGCAAATTTTGTAATTGTAATGCAGCCTTTAACGTCTCAATAATGAGTTTAGACAGCGACATGAATCAAAAACGCACAAAACATAGAGGCATATACGAAAAGCAATATCTCATATCAAAGATAACAAATGTACCAGTATCAGAATATTACAAGGGTAAAGTCTATAATTTGGAAGTTGAGAATGACCAATCGTATACAGCAAATGGAATTGCAGTACATAATTGTGCTGTCGGATATGATGATAAAATTCAGAGGTTTGTTGTCAGAAATTCATGGGGTATTAAATGGGGGATGAAGGGGTACTTCACTATGCCTTATGAATACTTGGCAGACAGGAACTTGAGTGATGACTTTTGGACTATCAGAAAGGGTGAGAATGTATAGTGTGATCAAAAATGACAGGCAAGAAAAACAAAGAGAGAAGAAAGAGGATGTACGGGGATAAAATCGGTGATAGAAAATGAAAACTGAAAACAAGATTAGAGAAGTTGGCTTGCCTTTGAAAATTAAATAACTACGCTGAGTGGTAAACTATATTTAAATCTTCTGTTAAGTATAATATTACTGGTGAAAGAAATGATTCAAGAACTACAAATGATAAATGAAATGGAACAAGATAATAAATGGTTAGACTCTCATCTTGAAGAAATAAGAAAAAAATATGAAAATAAATTTATAGCAATAAAAAACAAAAACATAATTGCTTCTAGCGATACTCTTGATGGTATAATAAAAGATTTAGAAGAAAAAGGAGAAAATCCTGCTTTTGTCTCAATTGAATTCATTCATGAAAAAGATTTTAAAATAATTCTTTAGTTTTCATTTGGGTGTATTAAATGAGAATTTATCTTACTGTTAAAGAGTTTGGCGGTGGCCCAAAGGCATTTGCGTTATTTACATTAAGATCGGAACGATATCATATTTTCGGTAAATTAGAAGCTTTTATAGATACTGGAAGTCCAGACACAACTTTAGGTATAAAGGATGTAAGAACCTTACATATTCCAATTAAATCTTTGCCGTCTGAAGCTATAAGCTATGTTGGAGGCAGCACAACCCGTCTTCACTCATTAGGCAATGTAACACTTTATTTTAAAGATGAAAGAAATGAACCTGTAAAATTAGATTTCCCGAAGATATTTGTTGCAGAACCTTTAGAGCATGATGAAAAAACTTTAAACATATTCTCTACAATTCCAAGTATGATTGGAACTGATTTCTTATTGATAAACAATTTTTCATTTTATTTTAACCCATTTAAAAGAATAGCATATTTAGAAAAAGAATAATTTTGTGAGGTATACGAAAGTTTCAGAAATCTATTTTTCCTAAGCAAATCTTCACGTTTTCTCACGAACTCTCACATTTGTCGGTGACTTAAATCTCATTTTCTATGTCCAATATATGTTTTATACTATATACATTACGTTACTACTAACACAATATATCTATCCTAAACTATTTACTGGTCTATATCTATAACATCATATATGACAAAAAGCTATAATCGTAAAATATATAGAGCAACAAATAAATCACGATATATAGCTTGTGAGCATTTTTCAGTGATAATTTTGCCATTTTCTACTTCACTTGCGAAGTAAATTCCTCAAGTGTCTTTGCCATATAGCCGCTAAACTTCTCCGGAGTAAGAAAGTAATGTGTTTCAAACTTTTTGGAGTCTCTTTTAGGATATATCCTCTTTTCCTGAAGCAAATGCACCTTTTTCAATGGATTTACCACGAAGTAGAAAGTTCTCTTAGGCTTTTGGTACTTTGTAAATGCGATTCCGAGCGCTTTACACAGTTCCATATATTCCATTGATCCCTTTTCTTTGAGAAGTAGTATCGCTTTTTCAGCCATTTCTCGTATATGAGCATTTCTAGCTGATTTGCCATACAGCCAAAGCAATAATTCTTTCATAAATATATTTGGTACCCTATATATAAAGATTAATGACAAGTGTCCTTGAATAGCCAGCCTCATCAAATCGCATTTCTCAAATAGATGTGTGGGAGGTATATCCCTTCAAATGATCATGATGCTTTGGTTTTAACATATTAAAGAAGTTATAGATTAGCAACAACTGTCTAAGCGATTTTTTGCACATAAAATTGTTAAAATAGATAGCCTAAACGATTAAGATTTATCATTCTTTTAATGGAAATTCTTTAAAATCTACACCAAGTTTAGAAAATTTTCGTCGAAGTCCTTCAAAATCATGCGCAATATCTACCCCATTGTCAGTAAGCTTGATCAATTTTACTCTTCCTTTCTTTTCAAACTCGACCAAACCTAATTTTCTGAACATTTCCAAGACTTTGACAGTGTGAGAATATGTGCAATCAACAACTTTTGACACCTGTGTGGCATATCTTACGTCCTCATTCTTCAAACTTGTCAACATTTTTACAGGTTTTGGATGAAGAAAGATTATTTCAAAGACATTTTTTTGAATTTTTTTCATTGCCACACTGTTTCACCTATTAATTTTTTTGTTTTTTTGATATTTAAGCCTAATCTGTAATACGAATGATATACATTTCATTATATTCATGATAAAATATATTTCATTAACTATTTACTGGCCTATATTTATTACGATTATTATGACAAAATAGATATATTATAAAATATACTTCTTGGAATATCCTTATTTTCCTTGATTTTTAGTCTCACTTTTCCCATTTCTAAAGTGAGAAATGCCTAAGAAATATTATTACCCGAAGATTTTACGTATTCTCACAAAGTGAGAGATTTGGAACATGTTTTAATTTAAATAAATTATAGATAATAATGATATTATGGATTTTAGACAGCTCGTCAAGGAGGAAGATTTTCTCTACGTTATAGAATTAGAGCCTCCTACAAAGCCTAGCTTGGACGAATTATTAGAAAAAATAAAGGACCTGAATGCTGATGCTTTTAATGTAGTCGATTCGCCACTGGGAATTCCTTTAATGAATCCTATTGCATTATGCCATAAGATCGAGCATAACCTTGGAACACCAACAATAATGCATTTTACGTGCAGGGATAGAAACTTGATAGAAATAAAGTCTCTTCTATTAGCTGCGAGGGCATTGGATATAAGAAACGTTCTTGCATTAACAGGAGATAAAATACATGAAAGCATAAAGGCAAAACCTGTCTTTGAATTCTCATCATTAGGACTGATAAAATTCATAAAAGAACTGAATGCAAAAAAAGGCACTGACTTCTTTATCGGATGCGGAGCAAATCTCAATGCAAATCTCGATGTGGAAATCAAAAGAACAAAGGAAAAAATAGCTGCTGGAGCAGAATTTGTGATGACCCAGCCTTGCTTTGATCTATACACAATCGAGAAGTTTGTAAAGTCGATTGAAGCACCTGTTTTCATTGGCCTGTTAACCTTCTATTCAAGAGAAGAGGCTGAAAAGCTAAACAATCTAATCCCTGGAATATTCCCAACAAACATTTTCGAGGAGAACCTGGACGAGGAATATGCCAGAATGGTAAAAGATATCAAAGAGTCTGGAGCAAAGGGAGTTAACATAATGCCATTTGGAAATTTTGAGAAAACTAAAGTTTTGATTCAGTAAAACAGTTGTATCTGAATATTCTCATTTTTAAACAAGTAATCCGAAATCTTATCTACATCTTCAGACCTTGTTACATAATTTTCAACGTATTCTGAAGGTGTTAAGCATTCCCTGCGCAAAGAACAATCAATTGGAATAGCTGGATCCCAGATAGCAACATTTATTCCTTCAGGGCTCATCAAATGTAAACTCCCATCTTGTTTACGCAAATAAAATTGCTTACGATTTCCAAATTTATATGCTTCTGAAATTTCTTTGTACATGCCTTCTAAAACGTGAGAGAATTTTTTGATTTTCTCTTGTTCAATTTCTCTCAAGGCCTTTAAAGCCTCAAAACTATCCATTGCGTGCATAAAAATTCATAGAATAGTAAATTTTAAATGCTTATTCATTTTCAAAGCAATAATGAATCTTCTTGAAGCCTTTCCTGAATTCCTCAACATCTTTTTTAATGTTTTTCTTTTCTTTCAACGCCTTCTTGAAGAATTCTGCGACTTGGTTCATCTCACTTTCCTTCATTCCAATTCTTGTCAGTTCCTGTGAACCAAGTCTTATTCCAGAAGGATTCTTAGTAGCATCCTGAGGAGTATCAATTGGCAGAGACATCTTGTTGCAAATTATATTGTTTTCTTCAAGAGTTCCAGCAACAGTCTTTCCGCCACCAAATTCCCTGACATTTACAATTATCTGGTGCGATTCTGTAAAATCTTTTTCAGGGCAAAGAACTTTGAATCCTAAGTCATACAAGGCTTGTCCTAATGCTTTTGCATTCTTTATAACTTGCTTAGCATATTCCTCTCCAAACTCATTCATCTCTAGAGCTGTTATAGCTAACGATGGCAAACGGTGAATGTGATGATTAGAAATCGTTCCTGGAAAGATCGCTGTCTGAATCTTTTTCCAGTCCTTTTCATCCAAATTCTTGTTTCCAATTATTATTCCGCCCTGCGGACCTTGGAAAGTTTTGTGAGTTGAAGAGCTTATCACATCAGCACCTTCCTCTAATGGCTTTTGAAATATCTTATTATAAACCAAACCAAAAACGTGAGCAGAATCATAAGCAATTTTTATATTCGTATCTATCTGCTCCTTTATCTCTCTTATCGGATGAGGAAAAAGAAACATCGACGCACCAAACATTATGATTTTTGGATTAACTTTCTTGATTAATTGCACAGTTTTTTCAACGTCTATGTTCATTTCCTTTGGATTGAAAATCATATCTATCGAATTCAGACCTCTTACGCCAGCCATTCCCCATTGTGTCGAGCTCACATGAGCGCCGTTCGGTATGCCTAATGCAACGATGCTATCACCTGGCTTTGCAAATGCAGTATAAACAATCAAGTTAGCTACTCCGCCAGATATCGGACGGCAATCTACAAACGAAGTGTTAAAATTGCTCCTAAATATTTCATTGCATAATTCCTCTATATCATAAGAATGCTGCGTGCCGTGATAGTGACGCTCAGGACCGCTGTGCTCATTGTATCTTCCTGCAAAATCAGTCACAAAATATTTCTCTGCCAGCGGCGACATCACGGACTCTGAAGCAATCATGTTTATGCATTGCTCTCTCCTCCACTTGTTTTGAGCGTTTACAATGTTTATTATTTTATCCAGCATTCAACCACTACCAAAAGCAATTATGAAGCCTAGTATTGTAAAGATTACTGCCGTAATTATTAATATCAATCCTAAAGTAATTCTATCCATCCCACCAATGATTAGTTGCAAACCAACATAGAACATTATCACGTCCCTTATCAAACCTTTTATTCCCATAAACTCACTTTCAGAAGTAGTTCTTGAAAGTATAAAAATGTTAGACTTAAATAATTAAGCTTTTATAACTATTTCTAAGTGGTAAAATGAAAGTCAAGGATTTTTCAAAGGAAATAGAATTAGCAGCCATAGAAAATGTGAATGGCAGGGAATTTGGTAATCGCTCATTGATACCTATAGGCTTGATGGGAGGTTCAACAAGTTTTGTAACAACCTGTAGTTTTTTTGGGAATCCATTTTATCATGCTTCAGGACTTGTTTCTTATGCAGTTAATAGGATTGCTGATAAATACAGTTCTTCTAAGCTCTCTAAACTTTTTGAAGATTCTAAATTTAAAGAGTATGGTTTTAAAGAAATTTGGAAAGAAGGTAGCGATTATTTATCAAAACACCCATCAAAAACAGAAGCAATACTTAGCAAATTAATTGTTCCTGAAATTCTTTTAAATATCCTATCTATAGTTAATCCACCTGTTGCTCACGGGCTTCTTGCTACATCTCCTTTTCTTTATGAAAATAACCGAACATTAAAAAACCAGGTAAAAAAGGCAATAGAAATAGGAGATGATGTGGATCGGATGATTAAATGCAATTTAACAAAAGAGGACATAAACCAACAGTTGAAATTATTAAGCAATAAAAAAGAGATATGCAAAAATTGCAGAGCATAACATAACTTTTGAATAAAACAAAGGCATAAATATTTTAAAATATCATTAGAATTAATGACTTCAAAAATTGCTGAAAACTGGCCCATACTTTCTGGAAAGTATGAAATCGGAAACAAGAATTCTAATGTTGCTATAGTTACCATATCGAGCAGGTTCAACTTTCCAAAGGAAATGTTTAGCATATGCGGCGAAATGAGGACTGAAAATCTTGGAATAGAAAGGGTAATAATAAACACAATCTCCAACTGCAATATAAGATACATAGTAGTCTGCGGAAAAGAGTCGAAGGGCCATTTCTCAGGCCAAAGCTTGATTGCGATTCATGAAAACGGAACAGATGAAAACGGAAGAATAATCGGCTCGAAGGGAGCAATACCGTTTATAGAAAATATCCCAAAGGAAGCAGTAGAAAGGTTTAGAAAGCAGATAAAAAAGATTATAAATTTAATCGACGAAACTGATGTTATAAAAATAATTGAAAAAATAAAGCTTACCCCGAGAGAAGAAGCTTACAATGAAGAACCTTTTGTCTTCAGGTTGATTGAAGAAACAAAAAAAGAAATAGCCTATACTGGCGAAGGCGTTGTAATTGCAGAAAATCTGATTTTTGACCCAATAAACTTTATAATTTGTGATTGAATGTTTAAATTCCCAAAAGAATTAAAAACTGTTGAGATTGGAAACATAAGAGTTGGTAATAATAATCCTATGCTTTTAATCGGAACAATCCTTTATAGGGAAGAGAAAAAGATAAGAACCTCGAATGGAATAGACTTCGAGGAAGCAAGAAAGCAGATTGAAAACGCTCTAAACTTAAGGGAAAAGACTGGCTTCAACTTCTTGTTAGATATCTATTTTGACAAGGAAGATGATTTTGAAAAAATAATAAATTTTGTAAACGAATTCAACATTCCTTTTTCCATAGATTCAGAGGACTGGGAGACGAGAATAAAAATACTAAAGCACTGCAAGGAAACCGGGATTTCCAAGAATGTTTTGTACAACTCAATAAACTACGGGATGAACGAGGATGAGAGGGAAGCAATCTGCTATGACTTGAAGCCTGAGAATGCGATACTGCTTGCTTATAATCCTTTGGACAGCTCGGTCAAGGGAAAGGTTGATTATGTTAAAAACAAACTCTTGCCATTCTCGCAGAATGCAAGGATAAAGAATGTTTTGATTGACAGCGGAGTCGTTCCGATTGGCTCTGGCTCGTTAAACTCGATAAAGGCTGTTATTGCTTTAAAGTCTGAACTAGGATATCCGGCTGGAAGCGGAATACATAATATCGCCTCTGAATGGGTTCATAGCTTAGATAAGCCTGTTAGGGAAATATGCGACTCTAGCCTTTGTGCTTGCCAAGCCTTGCTTGGAGCAGACTTTCTGCTCTATGGTCCTATCGAGTCTTCGTGGAGAATATTCCCTGTTGTAAAAATGATATCAGAAATACTAAAGGATGAATGATATGGATTTTGAATTCGATGTCAAAGGATTTTTTGTTATTTTAGTCGACCACATAAAAAAGAAAATAGTTGTCGAGCATTATAACTATGTTAAGGATAAGAACCTTATTAAGACTGGAAAAATAAATGAAGTAGTAGAAGGCACAAACGCAGAAGAAATTTGCAAGAAAATAATTAAAAAAGGATTAATATCAAGACTAGATCACGCTTCGTATTTAGGAAGAGAACTGAAAAAGGCTGAGCAAGCATTGAAGCATGGACTTGAGTATACGCAGGATGAAGAACTAAAAATAGGATGATTTTGTCTTGATGTAAAAATTGTATGTGTTGAAATTATGAATAAGATAAATGATGAAATTAAGGGAGCAGTGGCTGTCATAGAAAAAGATGGCAAACATTTTATGATTAAACAGGCCCTCAATAAACCCTTTGGTGGGCAATGGAGACATCCTGGCGGGAAGTTTGAATTAAATGAGAATCCTATAGAAGGTTTAAAAAGGGAGGTAAAAGAAGAGACTGGATTAGAAATAGAAGTGATAGACAAATGCCCTCTTGCTATTTTGAAAAGCGATTACGCAGATCATTATTTTGGTTTTTATAGGGCAAAATGCAAAAATGCTGAAATAAAAATTAATAAAAGAGAGGTTGAAAATTTTGGTTGGTTTACGGTAGAAGAAATAAAGAGATTAAATTTGATGAATGCTACAAAAATTTTTTATGAAAAATATTTAAACAAATTAAATAACTAATAGGATGATAAAATGGCTTATGGCGTAAAAATCGTTCAAACAGAAACTTTGGGAGAAGCATGGGAGAAAGCTGTTTTCATAATGATGACTGATGGCTTTGATAGATGGGTTGAAGCACTTGAATATAGAACAATGACAAAAGACTCTCCTATGTTTTTAATGATTTCAAACCCAATGAAAGAACCTAGATTTTCTTCTATGGCTCCAATGAGCATTAAACTAGCTCAGGAATATGCAGAGAATTTGATTAATGGATTACCTCCTGAAAAAGAAAACTCATTTGATTACACTTATTATTCTAGATTAAGATGTTATCCTGATTGCCAGATAAGGGCATGGATGCCAAATGTTACAAACGAAAAGGAGATGCAAGAGTTCGTCCAAAAAACAACTGGCGGCAAATGTGTTGTTAAAAGAATAGACCAAGTCCAAAAGGCAATTGATATATTAAAGAAGGATTTAGGTAGAAGGTCTGTTGTCTTACATACGTGGATACCTATGCGTGACCTAGAAAAATTCACCCCACAAAGAAAAGACACGTCCTCCCCATGCTTGGTTCTGATTCACCCGCAGATAGTCGAGGAGAAGATTCACTTCAATGTTGTTATGAAAACCAATGATTTGTTCGGCGGATGGCCTGTAAATGCCTTTGCCTTCACAGCATTACAGAAATACATGGCCGAGCAACTAGAGGTCGGCGTAGGCAGCTACAATCATTTCTCAGTAGCTATGCAGATCTACCAAGACCAGTACGAGTTTGCAAACAAAATAGTTGAAAAATTCAAAAAATGATTTTATGGACATGCCTTTAGCTCCTGTAGAAAGGATTTTGAAAAAGTCAAACATGAGAATCAGCGACGATGCTGTCAAGGAATTTGCTATTCTTTTAGAAGAAATAACAGCTGATGTCGCATCAGAGGCAGCAGCAATTGCAAAAAGCAAGGGAAGGAAAACTGTTTTAGTAGAAGATGTAGCAGAGGCCAAAAGGAAAATCAAGTAGATTTCTGAGTCAAAATAATTATTATAAAGAATGCTCCTAGCACGAGCATGAAAATACTCAATGCCAAGATGCTTGTGCCTATTGTAATAGAGGATGAATACTCGAGTATGCCAAAGAGAAGCAAAGGTAAGCCAACTAAGATGAGTATGATTGAAAATAAAATTGAAAATGACTGAGGTTCTGCCATAATTTATTATTAAACTTTATATATTATACTTCTTGCTTGGAAGAAAAATTATTAAATTACAGATCTGCCTGTATCAATCCTTATTTTTGAGATAATCTTTCAAGATACTCCTTCACTTTTACTCCTAGACTATTATATCTTGAATCTAAAACCGTAACGTTATTAGGAAGATATGGTGAATCAATTAATATTATAGACCTTTTTTTACCAAATAAATCATGACCAAACCATCTTTGTGTATAAATAACAACATGTTCTCTTTCGTTAATCGGAAGTTTTTCACAAGATTTAATATGTATGTCTCTTCGCCTAAATTGCCTTTCGGTTTTATAAGGTTTAATAACTTCTTCAAATAACATTGTTTGTATCGCATTAGAAGGGAAAATTTTTTGTGTTTGTTGCATAACTTAATTTCAAGAATTAAATATTTAAAATTCACCTCTTTCGATAGTAAAAAAAGAATATAAACGTTAAATCATAATTTGATTTATGGATTTTAACGAGCTGCTGCAAAAAATAATTGAAAAAACAGGAGTATCAGAGGAAGAGGTTCAGAAAAAGATTCTCGAAAAGCAACGGGAACTGTCAAACCTAGTCTCAAAGGAAGGGGCTGCCTACATAATTGCAAAAGAGCTAGGCTTGGATGTTTTCACGAAGACAAAGAGAAGGCTGGAAATAAGAAATGTTGTACCTAAAATAAGGGACTTGAAATTAACTGCAAGAGTAATAAGAATTTTCGAGCCAAGGAGCTTTTCAAAAGAAGGAAAGAAGGGAAAGGTTGCAAGCATCATACTTGGCGACGAGAGTGGAAACATAAGGCTTTCCCTTTGGGACAACCAGACTGATATAATCGAAAGTCTAAAGCCTGGAATGGCAGTTGAAACCTTCGGCGCATACACAAGAGATAATGGATTGGGTGGAGTAGAGCTAAGGCTTGGAAATAGAGGCGGCGTAAGAATTCTTGAACAATGCGAACTACCAGCTTTAGAAAAATTACACAAGCCCTCTGAAATTGAAAGAAAAAATATTACAGAGTTGAAGGAAGGAGAAACCGCTGAATTAAAAGCATCTGTGGTACAGGTGTTCGAGACTAGCATTTTCTATGAGATATGCCCACAGTGCGAAAGCAGAGTAATAAAAGAAGGAAATGATTTCAAATGTTCTGAGCATGGAATCGTAAACCCAACAAAAACCATAGTTCTTTCAGGAATCATAGATGATGGGACTGGAAACATAAGGGCAGTTTTCTTCAGAAATGTAGCGCTAGATTTGATAGGAATGGATATAAAACAAGCATTGGAAAGGGAAGATTTTTTTGAAAATCTAAACATTTTAGGAAAGGAATTTATAATGATTGGAAAGGCTAGAAGGAACAAGATGTTTAACAGACTTGAGTTCGTTGTTAACAACGTAAAGGAAGTTGATGCAATAGAAGAGGCGAATAAAATTTTAAATATGTTAGTACCGAATGTTTAAGTGAGTTCTATGAGTAAAAAGATTGAGGTTATTGCCGACTTGCCAGGTGTTGGAGATAAAATAGCTGAAAAGCTGAAGGAATCTGGTTATATTGATTTGATGGCTTTGGCTGCTGCCTCACCTATGGAACTGTCAACAGCTGCTGAGATTGGAGAGGTGACAGCATCAAAGATAATTTCTGCTGCTAGAGAAGCGCTAAACATAGGATTTGAAAAAGCAACCGAGGTCTTGGAAAGGAGGCAGAAATTAGGAAGAATATCAACTGGATCAAAAAATTTCGACAAACTTTTAGAAGGTGGGATCGAGACGCAGTCGATAACAGAAACGCATGGCGCATTTTCAAGCGGAAAATCACAGCTAGGATTCCAATTAGCAGTAAATGTCCAGCTGCCTAGGGAAAAAGGCGGTCTGAATGGCGGTTGCCTGTTTATTGATTGCGAGAATACGTTCAGACCAGAACGCATAAAGCAAATGGCAGAAGCACTTGGTTTAAATCCAAAAGAAATTTTAGAGAATATACATGTCGCAAGAGCTTATAATTCTGATCATCAGGTTGTCTTGGTTGAAAGAGCTGGTGAATTGATTAAAGAAAATAACATCAAACTTTTAGTAGTAGATTCGGTTACATCGCTATTTAGATCTGATTACTTGGGCAGAGGAGAATTAGCACCAAGACAGCAAAAATTAAACAGACACTTACATACTTTGCAAAGATTATCAGAAGTCTATAACTTGGCTGTTTACGTCACGAATCAAGTAATGTCAAGACCTGACATATTATTTGGAGATCCAACTGTACCGATAGGCGGACATGTTCTAGCGCATCAAGCAGGAACACGTTTATACCTTAGAAAGTCAAAAGGCGACACAAGAATAGCTAGAATGGTTGACTCGCCGAATCTGCCAGAAGGTGAAATTATCTTTAGAATAACTCCTGAAGGGATTAAAGACCCTGAAGAAAAGTAAATATTTAAGAAATTTAAATATTCTTTATGGAAAAGGAAATATATCTTCTTAATACTGAAAAATGTGGAAAGTGTATTTATTTAACTGTAGCGATAGAAAACGGTTTAGAAAATCCATTTTTCTGTATTGAAAATCCTAAAGACATAATTAATTTGCCTAGATATGTCCTTGAAGATTTTATGAAGAATTGCCCAAAAATTAAAAGAATAACTAATACGACACCTCTTGTAGATCTTGATATTTTAAAAGGAATTGAAAAGGAATTTGATTTATATTGTAAAATAATAAAGTAACTATGTTCTTATTGTTTAATATTTTATACAATATCTTTCTCTGCAATTATTATAAAGTCTCCAACAGACTTAACAGCGGAAAATGGTATCATCAATCTTCCCTTATCATCCTCTGCAAGCTTTAATTCTAGAGTCTGTTTTGTTGGTTCGGCAACAACAATGTTCATTAATTCACCGGATTCTGTTATAAAATTAACATCTCCAACTACACCAAACTTCCTCCCGGTATCCTCAGAAACAATGACTTTTCCTACCAAATCCTTGGCTCTAACCTTATCCATTTAATCACCTTACTATATACAATTAATTTCACGTATTTAAATTTATGTTGTTTATTTGAAATCATTAAATAATTGACTTTACTAAACTTACAACCTTGTTTTCCATCTGTTTCTTTGATAGACTTGAATTGTCTATGGTATAATCTGCTTTTTTCAACAACTGTTTTAGACCCACTAGCTTGCCTAGTTCTGATTTATCCCTATCTTTTAGATACTTTACTGACTCGTCTTTCCCAAATCTGCCCCTTTCAATTTCCCTCTGAGTCCTCATTTTAAATGAAGATCTTATTTGTATAAGAAATATTTTGCCTTTATACAACTTTTTAAACATTGCTAGCTCTTTAGGAGATCTTAAACCGTCTATGACAATTATGCCTTTGTAATTTTTCATCTTTTTCCAAAGCCTTTCAACAATCAAATGCTCTCTTCCTGTATGGAACCAAAGTCTCACTTTTGTATCATTTTCAGGTGTATAAGGTAATCCTCTTCTTTTAATTTCTTCTCTGATAATATCGCCTGTCTTAAGTGCTTTGGCGTGGAAATGCTTTCTGGTAACGTCTGCTGCAAATGATTTACCAGAACCTGGCAATCCCACTATTAGAATTAGAGCCTTTTTCATAGAATTATTTAGTTAAAATTAAAAGAAAAAGGAATAATATTATTGAGTTGTTCTATTTTGTGTATAGTTATTATCAAATAGACTTTTAACATAAACTGTTGGTTCAACTAGCTCTATACCTGCTTTTGCCATATTAGCTCTCTTTATTGCAAGAGCTTCTTGATCTGTTCTAACTAAACTCTTTTCAGGCATATAACCACCATATAGTAATTACTATAAACTAGTATTTAAAGATAACTATGTTAACTACTTAATGATAGTAACATTTAAATATCTGTTGTGCTATTTATCTAGCATGGATAGAAATGCTTACAATCTTGCAAAAAGCCAAGTTGGAATTGAAGATGGAAGTATTCGTGTAGGAAAGAAATTAATTTCTTTAGAAGAAGGTAGAGACTTGGTTCAAGATTTCTTAGGTGTGAGACCTAAATACCCAATAGATGTTGCTTTAAAATTAAATAAAGCAAAAGGGTATTTTAAACAGCTTTTAGACGACTATCATAGAAAAAGAAATTAAGATTGAACGAACATTGTTTTTATCTTAGGTGTTAGAGCGTACATAAAAGCTTTACCTCTGGCTTCTCTTTGAACATAGCCATCTAGCATAAGTCTTCTCAGAATATTGTTAGCTGATCTTATGGCATGACCTTTAGTTTTATAGCTTCTCATATCCAATCCTTCGACTATTGCTGTTGGTGTAAGCCAATCCTTCTTGGAAAGAATTTCCAAGATTTTTTTCTGCTTGTAAGGAAGGCTTCTGAATCGTTCTTCCGAAGGCGGTTTTGGCATAAAAGTAACCACTGGCTCTTCAACTCTCACTTTTGGAAGCTCGATTTCCCTATGCTCTTCTATATCCTTAGCATCTACCACATCTAAATTCTTTTCTAAAGCAGTATTTACCAGTCTGTCGCAGAATTTTAAAACCTCTCTAGGAAATCCGCCAGTTCTTTCATAAATCTTTTCCAAGGCAGCGTCTGTAAACGGTTCTATTCCTTTTCCGCCAACACTTTCTATCCTTTTCTGTATTAACTGCTTTGTCTCTATTCTATTCAAGGAATTCAAGGCTATCCTTGTTGTTATTCTCTGATCCAAGGTTTCCAGTTCTGATTTTATCTTATTTTCTAAAACAGGCATTCCTGCAACAACCAAACTTATGGCATCTACATGGTCTGTTAAAACTCTAAGCCATTCTAACACATTCTTATTAGTCTCATGGGCCTCGTCTATTAGAAATACCAAATGCTCTCCTTTCAATTTTTTATTGATATAATTAGGAAGATTATATAGAGTAGGCTTTTTTCCTAAAATTCTTTCAAGCAGGCTAAACCCGAATATGTCTGTAAAAAGATTAACAAGTTCTTCTGGATTTTCTGGTGGCTTGCTAACGTATAACTTTGACGCATCATATTTCATTTCTAGCCATTTAAGGAAAGTTGTCTTGCCGCTGCCAGTTTTGCCAGATACCAAGGCTATCTTATGCTTGTTTTTTATATGATTTTGAACTGCCTTAACCTGTTCATCATAGCCTACGAATAATTTTGGGTCTATTTTAAGAACAAAAGGATTTTCTTTCCATCCCCATTTTGAGATTTCATCAGGCATAATGTTCAAATATATTCACGTGAACTAAATATTTAAGCTTTACTATGTTCACGTGAACATGAAGTTCATACGTGAAGATTTCGTGAAGATAAAATGAACATTTTCTTAGGAAAATTCATAATTTAAATGAAATGAACGTGAAGATAGGTGAAGTTAAATGAATTTTGTGAAATTTTTGATCTTCAAACGTTTTGTGAGAGTTTTAACATAAACTTGACGTGAAGATGATGTGAAGTTCACGTGAAGTTCATATGAAGTTCACATCTTCACGCGTGAAGTTAACGTGAAGATGATTATATGTTAACCTTTATACTACATATTCACGTGAAGATTTGATGCTATGTGTATGAAAGTGTTGTGAATGTGCGACCGTTAAACGTGAAGACGTGAAGATTTCGTGAACATCGGCGTGAACATTTTTATCGACAAAAAACGAATTATAACACTGTTTTACTCTATAAATGGCATAAAAAAATTGAAAAACCAGCATACATAACTTTTTATAGTAATTACTCCTAATATCGTAATAGTGACCATGGAAAAATCTAAATTTAAGCATAATAGAAAAATTAAAAGTGGTATTGATTACTCTAAATTATCTAAAATATGGTTCATATTAGCTGAATCTGATGATTGGTTACATATAGCTGAAATTTCAAGAAGAACTAATATAAATGAATCTACAGTGAGATGGTATTTAGACCGCTACTTAAATAATGCTATAGACGAAGAAAGAATTGGACCTAAAATTAAATTAAGATTAATTAGGCTGAAGCCTAACTTAGAGCTAAACTCGTATATTAAAGCCTTAAAATTCATAAAAGAGATAAAAACGAAAAAGAATGAATTTTAAACCTTTTTAATTTCCTTGGCGATTATCTCTAATTTTCCTTTGTATTCTTCTACCCTGCCTAGAACTGATATTTGATCTCCTAACTCTAAATCATCGACTTCAATATTTGAGTTATTAAAAGCTATCACAGATATCTCTCCGGATGTATCTGCAACCTTTAGAAAGGCATGTCCACCTTTACTTATATAAACTGAGTTTATCATACCTGTAATCCTTTCTATTTGACCCTGTCTTAGGTCGGAAATTTTAATCATATTCTGCTTGTTATACCTTAATAAAAAGAACAAAGCTACTATACCAAGAATAGCTGCTGCAATTGATATTTTTATTATGTTCATAAAACTAGTAAAATTAATTAAAAATTAAGTTTTCTTTACTACCTTTAGTGGTAGAACCATATTGATTTATATACTACTTATAAGTAATTATTTTATATGTCTTCCAATATTGAATATACTTCACTTGCAAGAGGAATTAAAGGAATGCCTAAAAATCTTTTAAAAAGTGTAACCTATAAAGATGGACATGTAGGATACAATGTTCCAACGATTGGATTTGCTTCTTTGGATGATATTGCTAGTGAACGTGCATTAGCAAAAGAAATTTTAGAAAGACAGACTAAATGCCTTCCTAAAGATTTTGAAAATTTAGATGCTGCTTTACAAGAACTAAGCAGTTTTGCTGAAGCCAATCCTGCTCTTAAAAAACTCCTCGTAGATGGGTCCACTAGGAGTTAATTTGGATTGAAATAATATAATTTCATCTATCTTCATTTTACCTACTTCTATATTCTCTAATTCCTTTAACAGAACTATCATCTCATTCTTGTTTCTACCAGATCTGACCCTTCCTAATGTTAAATGCGGTACAAACTTTTCCTCAGACTCGAATCCTAAAGATCCCAAGGAATTTTCTATCATTTCAGCCAAAGAAGCTAAGGTTTGATAACCATCTTTTACTCCTAACCATAAAACCCTTACATAATTCCTGCTTGGAAAAGCTCCCACTCCAACTATTCTTATTTCAAACGGCTGAAACTGTTTGCAGATATCTTCTAGAACTTTCTTTACTTTTCCCATGTCCTCATCGCTTATTTCTTTAAAAAATTTTAGGTTAAAATGCAAGTTTTCTTGTTCAACGAATTTGATATCAAAATCAGAAAACCTGTCCTGAATCGATTCTATTCTTGGTTTTAATTCTTCAGGAATTGGTATTCCTAGAAATGCACGCATAAAAATTATTTGCTCTCATAATTAATAAACGTTATTTACCGGAAATTATAATAAAAATATATTGTTCAATACCAAAAACTATTTAAATATTGAACTGTAGTAATCTAATACTTGTGTTAAAGAGTTAGGAAAAACACAACATCTTGTGTTATTAAGGTGTGATTAGCTTGAAATGCCCATTTTGCTCTTCTAGCAATACTAGAGTTATTGATAAAAGAAAGGATGAGGAATTAGGCGCTAATAAAAGGCGCAGAGAATGCCTAAAATGCGGAAGAAGGTTCACAACATTTGAAAAAGTGGAAATTCAAGACATGGTTGTGATTAAAAAAGACGGTAGAAGAGAACCCTTCAGCAAAGACAAGATAAAGAGAGGCGCTATAAGAGCTTGTGAAAAGCTTCCTGTTTCTTATAAAACAATTGAAAAGCTTGTAGACGATATAGAATCTGAGGTAAGAAGTCTCGGACAGGAAGAAGTAGCTGCAACTCTTATAGGGGACTTGGTAATGAAAAAGCTCAAGGAAATAAACGAGGTTGCTTATGTAAGATTTGCTTCTTATTATAAGTCTTTCACAGACATTGTTTCTTTCCAAAAATCATTAGATGCTGTAAATGTTGTCTCAGAAGAACAGACAAAGGACTCTACTGACATCCATTTGTTCGTCTCAGCACCAACCCAAGGTATAACCGCCAAATGGGACAGACAAAAAATAATAGACGCATTAATAAACGAGACAGGAATTTCTAAAAATGATGCTGAAAGCATTGCTACATCTGTTGAAAAGAAAGTTTTAGCTTCTGGAATGAAAACAATTACAGTAAGCCTGGTAAGAGAGCTGGTTGATAACGAGCTTTTTGAAAGAGGACTTGGCAAAAAACTAGAAAAACAGCAAATTATTGGAATACCAAGCTTTAATTTAAATCAAATAATTTTTACAAAAAGCAATGAAAACAGCAACATTACCACAAACAATCCAGAAGCTGTTAATTTGTCAGTGGCTGAAGTCATTCTCAAGCAATATGCCTTAAAAGAAATATTTTCTAAAGACGTGGCCGAAGCACATATGTCAGGAGCTATACACATCCATAATTTAGGAATGCCTATAAGGGTCTATTGCTCAGCGCATTCACCTGAATTTTTGAAAAAATATGGTTTGAGACTTTTGAATCTATCAACTGCATCTTCGCCAGCAAAACACGCAGGGACTCTGACAGGCCATATAAACACTTTTCTAGCATCAATGCAAGCTTATTATGCAGGAGCATTGGGACTTGCTTATTTGAACATATTCTACGCGCCTTTGCTTGCTGGATTTGATTACAAAAGAATGAAACAAGAAGCACAGTATTTGATCTTTTCATGTTCTCAAAGCGCTTTTTCAAGAGGAGGCCAAACTTTATTTATCGATTTCAATATTCACCTAGGTGTTCCATCATATCTTAAAAATGTTCCGGCGATTGGCCCTGCTGGAAAGTATATGCACAAAATGCCAGATGAATCAATAAAATATTTGGAAGAAGTTCCAAGGGATAAAAATGAAAATCTTATCCAACCAAAGGAAGGAAGAATTCTAACATATGGCGATTTTGAAAAAGAATCGCAAGAGTTTGCAAAGGCAATGATGGAAGTTTGGATGGCTGGCGACTCGGATGGAAAGCCATTCCCATTTCCAAAGTTTAATCTACATATTAACAACGAAGTTTTTAATGATCCAAAGCAAAATGAGTTGTTTAAATTAGCATGCAAGGTTTCTTCTGTTAATGGAGCTACTTATTTTGTTTTCGACAGGGAGGATGCTACGCTAAGCCAGTGTTGCAGGCTTAAGACAAAGATAACAGACAACTATATGATACAACACCCAGAATCCATGCGTTTCTGTGGATTCTTGAATGTAACTCTAAATTTGCCACAGGCTGCTTATAGGGCTGAAGGTGATTTGGAAAAAGCAATTGAGGAAATCAAAAAGACTATGGATACTGCAGCAAAAGCTCATATTCAAAAAAAGAACTTTATTAAAAAAACATCAAGCGTACCTGGCACTCCCTTATGGCAACTAGGAATGGCTGCTCCTGATGGTAAGCCTTATGTTGATTTGGATAATGTAACACATATAATCGGTTTAATCGGTCTTAATGAATGTGTCAAAAGAATAACAGGACAGGAACTTCATGAAAGCGATGATGCATATAAAACTGGTTTAAAAATCGTTTCTGCAATGTACTTCAAATGCAAGGAACTTGAAAAAAATTTAGGAGTGAAATTCACCCTTGAAGAAACTCCTGCAGAAAGCACATCTTTAAGACTAGCGAAAATTGACCTAGTAAAGTTCCCTGAGGCAAAAGATTTTGTAAGAGGAAATAAAGAAAGCAGCGAAGTATATTATACAAACAGCATTCACTTTGCACCTGATGCACCGATATCAATGATAGAAAGAATAGAAAGACAAGGCAAGTTTAATTCATTAATAGAATCTGGATCAATAACTCATTTATTTGTTGGGGAGCACTTGCCTGATGCAGACTCGATAGCAAACTTAGTTAAGAAGACTTGGGAAAATACCCAATCCGCGCAGATTGTCTTATCGCCTGAATTCACTGTTTGTGACGATTGTAAAAAAGTTTCTCTAGGCTTTAGAAGAACTCCTGAAGCTAATTGCAGGTTTTGCGGAAGTGAAAACATCTATGGAATTAGCAGAGTTGTCGGATACTACTCTGTTATAGGCGGGAAGAAAAAAGGAAGGGAATTTGAGGGTTGGATAAAAAGCAAGCAGGGAGAATTTAAAGACAGACAAAAAGGAAACTATGGTGTTATAGATGCTGGTAAAAATATTTTGGCAACCTGATTGCCCGAAGTGCCCAAGGGCAAAAGAAATTGGAGAGATATTGAAGAACGAAGGATTTAATGTGGAGTTTTTCAATATTAAGGAAATTGATGGACTGGCAGAGTCTTTGTTTTATGATGTCTTATCAACACCTTCTGTTGTTATAGTTGAAAACGGAAAGAAAAAGGCTGGTTGGTATGGAGAGATTCCAGAAGTTAAAATAATAAAAGATTCTATATGAAAATAAAAGGCTTTATTAAGAATACGTTCATTGAATATCCTGGAAAAATCGCGGCAATGATATTTTTACCTAGCTGTAATTTTAGATGCTCATTCTGTTTTAACCCTGAACTGGTATCAGATAGTGATAAATTAAAAGATATTGATGAAAAGGAAGTTTTTGATTTTTTAGAAAAACAAAAGAAATGGGTTGATGGGCTTGTGATATCAGGTGGAGAGCCGACTTTGCATAAAGAATTGCCTGATTTTATTAAGAAAATAAAAGCAATGGGCTATTTAGTAAGAATTTACACTAATGGAACAAACCCAGAAATGCTGAAGCAGTTGATTAATGAAAAATTAATAGATTCAATAGCAATGGATATCAAAGCCCAGCTAACAGAGGAAAACTATGAAGCTGTAACAAATGTTAAAGGGATTTTAGAAAACGTGAAGAAAAGCATTTCATTGATAATGAACTCTAGTTTAGAGTATGAATTCAGAACAACCGTCGTTCCTAGTCTCCATTCTGAAAATGATATAGAAGAGATTGCAAGATATATCAAAGGCGCTAACTTGTTTGTCTTGCAAAAATTCCTTCCTGAAAACGCTTTGGATGAGAAATTGAAAGAATTGAAAACACAGTCTGATGAAGAGATGGAAAAACTTGTTAGCATTGCTAGAAAATATGTTAAAGATGTGAAATGGAGGTGAAAAAATGAATAAGGGACAAATGGATTTAGGAGGATTTGTTTTGTTTCTAATAATGTGGGCAGTTGTAGGCGTTGTTTTATATTTTGTATTAGGATTATTACCAGATCCTATGAGAAGTTTAATAGCAGGTATAATTGGTCTAGTTGTATCGTTAATTCTAATGGGAAGAGGAAGAGTTAATTGGAATATTAGATAATCTAGGAAGTTGTCTTCTATTTCTAATAAATTCCTCATATGCAGGTATGGCTTCGTTCCATTCTTTTTTAACATCTGCTTCTAATGGCATAACGCTATAAACTATTTTAAGTTTATTATTTTCAATGTAATATGGAAGTATATTGCTAAAATCATAACCTAATCTCGGTAAATTGTCGATAAATTCCTCTCCAAAAAGTTTAGGGCTACCAACTTCTATTTCTCCTGGAATTGAAAATTTCATTCCAATATATTTCATTTTTCCGTTTTCTATTTTAATTACATTTCTAGGTGAATGTCCTTTAGGTGGAAACCCAGATGCTATTAGACAATCTTTTTTATATTCCTTATCCATCTTTTCATAATGCTCAGGAGTATTGAAAGAATGTCCTGCCTCAAAAAAACAAGGAAAATCTATAAAATCTTTGCATTGAAAAGGCAACCCACAGAACCCAAACCCTGAGTTTTGATGAAATAATATCTCATCAAAATTATTTATAAAATCATTTGAAACTTTTCTAACAAATTCAAGAGAATCTTTTCTTTCTGATGTCATCACAATTTTTCTAATACCAGTCTCTTCTAACATTTCTAATAACCAATGTATCATAGGTTTTCCTAAAAGTTGTAAGGAAGATTTTGAATAAGGGAATTCAATTCCATCCTTCTTTAATTTATAACCAGAACCTCCAACAGCAATTAAACAACATTTAGTCTTCATAATTAAACTTTATTATAAATCTTTAAATTCTATTTGATTTCTAAGAAATAGATATTTTCTTCAATTTTTAAATAGTTTAGAGAAGAAAATTTAATCAGACGGCATGTCAATGAAAGAGCGGGATGAGTTATTTATTAACTCTGTCATATTAGATAATATCAGAATTAGTTATCACATTGTTGGCATTGTTATGTTAACGTTCTTTACTAGAACATGAGGCGCAAGAACTGGAATCTGATTTTCCAACCCCCACCAAATAATCCATTCTGATTCATTTGACAAGTTAGAAATATTTTCTAAAATTCTTTGGAGATTATCAGTAATCCTTATTCCTTTCAAAGACTCGGCAATTTCTCCGCTCTTTATTAAGAATATTCCATCCCTCGGTATGGTCGAAAAATCCCCTGACAAATAATTCTGAAATCTGGTATACCAAACGTTCGTGACGTAAAGGCCTTTATCAATCTCTTTGATCAGTTTTTCCTTTGAGATGTTGCCTTCTTTTAAGATTGTATTAGTTGGTGACGGCGCTATCAGTCCTGCATTAGCTGTAGTTTTAGTTTTATACTTCTTGGCAGTAGAGGTATTGTGCAAATAATTTTTTAGAATTCCCTTTTCGATTATACCTGTCATTTGAGTAGGAACACCCTCATCATCAAACATGCTAGAAGAATAACCATTCTCTATTCTACCATTGTCAATCAAATTAACAGTCGGACTTCCAACCTTCTTTCTTATTTTGTCTTTAAGAAAAGAGAATCCAGAATCTACCATAAAAGCTGAGGCAGACCTGCTAACAAGATTCAGTAGATTAGCTATAGCCATTGGTTCGAATATAATATCAAACTTTCCTTCAGTTGCTTTCTCAGGATTCTTGGCTAACTTAGATATCTCTCCAGCCCTTTTTCCTAATTCTTCTGGATTTATCTTGTTCAATGCTCTTGAGCAGGAAGCAGCATGTCCAGACTCGTCGTCTGAATTAAAGGCACGTATGGATAACTGAATGGAAGTTGATTTCTCATTCGCTGAGACGTTGCTGGAAGACTCTAAACTTCTTTCATTATAGCTGGTGTAAAGGATTCCAGCAGTGTTCTTGCTGTTCTCTAAGGCGGAATTAATCATAGCTTCTACAATATCATTTGTATCTGCATTGATTATTTTCTTGTCAAACGTTTTTGGTATCGGTTTATACTTGAAAGGACCTTTTGCTATTCCAAAATAATCCTTGTTTTCCTGAAGCATCTTTGCATTCCTAATCAGGTTCTTTATAGAATTTTTAACAGCCTCTTCTGAAGTATCAAATAATATAGTACTGATGATTCTTTTCTTGAAAGCAATGAATATCTTGTAAGTTTCCATGATCCAGTTTTGAGAGACAGCTATACTATTGTTTGCAAATTTTACTTGCTTTGTCTCACCAACATTTTTTTCAACAATCACATCATCTGCGCCTTCTCTCAAAGCAAATTTTATTAAATCCATGTTTACACCAAAATAATATTTCTTAGTCTTATATGAGGACCACCAAACCAAACAGGTATTGGAGACATTGGGTCACCTTTACCGCAGTTGCCTGCAACAAAATCCAAATCCTTTCCAACCGCATCAATTGAACTCCAGAATTTTGGTGTAGTTATTTCCAGCATTGGTCTTTTTATCAAATCCTTTAACTCGCCATTTTCTATCAAGTAAGACTCTAGACCAGTATATTTTTGGTTGAATCTTTTGTCATCAATGTTCCATTCCATGTAAGTTTTAATATAGACTCCTTTCTTTATCGATCCTAGCAATTCTTCAAAATTATAATTGCCTGGCAGCACAAAAGTGTTGGCCATTCTTACCAATGGCTCAGAATACCATGCATTTGCACGTGCAGCGCCATTGCTTTGAGTTTTCAATTCAGCAGCCGTCTCCCTATTCTGCAAGAATGAATTTATCATACCGTCCTTAATTAGAATCCTTCTTTCTGCTTTCAACCCTTCCTCATCATAAAGATAGAATCCATAACTATTAGGCAAAGTTGGGTCATCTGCAACGGTTACAACATTACTTCCTATTTTTTGTCCCAACATATCTTTTGTCACAAAAGACTTACCTGCTTGGGCAGCTTCCCTTCCTAGAATTCTATCAGCTTCGTAAGGATGACCACAACTTTCATGAGATGCTATTCCTACTAATTCTGGAGCAAGTATAACATCATAATTTCCTTTGACAAGTTTTTTTGCTTTTGAAAGTTTTGCAAGTATATCTGCTTCTTTTGACAATTTCTCAATCAAATTCCAGCTGTTAAATATTTCCCAACCGCCTGAGCCGCTGTATTGAAAACTTCTTTGCTCACTATCACCATTTGCAATCAAAGTTAAGGCATACTCTATACAGACTCTTGGAATTTTAGAAATTATCTTAGAACCTTCTGAATTAATATATAACTTTTCCTTGATCTCATCGTACAGTTCAAAATATCTCATTGCCAGCTTTTTGTTCAGCAAGACTTTTTCTATTTCAAGGATAGCCTTTATTTTCTCCTCTTGACTAACGTCTTCTAGATTAATCTTCTGCTTGACTTCATAACTATCAGTATAAACTTTTTCCTTAGAAAGTTCTATGGGGTTTTTCAAAATCTTGGATGCCGTCTTCTTTAAAGTTCTATCAATTAAAGCTTTCAGTTTTGCAAAGTCAAGATTATTAGAATAAATTGTTCCTAGAAATCCTTGTTTCAAGTACCTTATTGATATTCCAAATGTTCTGGAAATGTCAGTTGCCTCTAGAACACCGTTCTTGATAATGAACCTGTTGCCCTTGGCATTTTCATATCTTACTTCTGCATAATCTGCTAAGCCTTCTACATATTTCAATACTCTCTCGACTAAGTCAAGCATTTCTATAATTTGATTTCAAGTATATATTAAATTATTTCAAATCTTGAATTGTTAAGACAAACAAACCTTCTGGAGTCCTTATTCTTCCTACCTTCATTCCAATTACATATTTTATTCCATTGCTTGCACATTGGTTGACAAGCTTTTGGTCTATGTCCCCGTCGAGCACTATAACCTTTGCATCCAATTCTCTCATTGCTGAAAACATTTCTTTTATTGGAACCCTTCCTAAAATTTCTAGAGACTCGTCTAAAAAGCAAGCTGCCCTAGTTCCAGTTAAGTCCTCTAGGAATTCTCTAAATCTTTCAAGCTTATCGAACTCAATGCCTGATTTATATGTAGGAGTTACTTTTTCTGTTGTTACTATTTCTTCTCTTATAATTTCTGGCTTTGTCTGCTCAGTTGGCTCTTTTGCTCTTAGGCATTGAAATATCTCCTTTTTTTCTAGTTCTTCTACTTCTTTCCCCCTTGGAGCTCTTGCCACAAAGTCTATTTCAGCAACTGACAAAAGTTCTTTAAGAATCAGATCGCCGCCCCTATCTCCATCTAAGAATGCAGTAGCTGTTTTTTGTTTTGAAATATCTATAATCGACTTCGGAACTGATGTTCCTTCAATTGCTATCACGTTTTTTACTCCATTTCTTAAAAGTGCTATTACATCTGCTCTACCTTCCACGATTATCACTGAGTCGTACATGTCAAGATTCGGGCCAGCTGGCAAACCTCTATACTCTCCTATTTCTGCTACTCTTACTGCTTCTTTTATTTGCTCTGCTATTTGCTGAGGATCTGAAAATCCTTCTTCAAAGATCTTTCCTAGAAGGTCTTTTGCCCTGTTAATGACGTAATCTCTTTTTGCTATTCTAACGTCTTCGATTTTATCAATGTAAATTTTTGCATTACAAGGCCCTACTCTTTCTATTGTCTCTATACAAGCTGCTATTAAGGCAGTTTCAGAGCTATCCAAAGAAGAGGGAATAGAAATTATGCCTGAAGTCTTTCCATTTACACTTTTCATTTCAACATCAATTCTCCCAATCCTTCCAGTCTTTTGCAACTCTCTTAATTCCATGTCTGGTCCTAGCAATCCTTCTGTCTGGCCAAACACGGCACCGATAACATCTGGCTTTTCAACAGTGCCGTCAGTCTCAAACTTAGCATAAATTGTATATTTTGAAGTTGCTTGCGCAAGTTTTCCCATATAAAACACCTCTTAATTCCTCGATTTTTTTGATTTTTAATCTAGCAAACATTAAACCGATTTTTCTTCTAGTTTCTTTGTCTGCATTGTAGCCGAGGTGTTGAAGAAATATGTTGAGTTTCTTTGCTATTTGCTTTCCTTCAGAGTCAAAATCTGTTAGTATTAATGCTTCCTTTTCTTTCAAATTTTCTACTGTTTCGTAAATCCCTTTTTCAATTGTAATTATATTAGTGAAATCCAATGAGCATAAAACTTTTCTATCTCTCTTACCTTCAACTATTGTTTGTTTATCCTTATTCTCGTCAAGGATATTTAACAGCTCTTCAACCTCTCGGTCATCCATAAGTACATTTTAAAAGTATTTAAATTTATAGAATTAGAGTTCTTCTGCTTCATCCTTACAGGCATCACAAACCCATTTGTCATTAATGCTATGAAGTTCTTCAGAGTAATTGCCGCAGAGCTCGCACGCACCTTCATTAGTTTCCTCTATAACTTTTTCAGGCTCTTCGATTCTCAGGTGTTCTGTTGCTATTTCAAGCGCTGCTGGCGCAACTTTAGCAATCTCTCTTGTAGATATAATTCCAACTAACTTGCCCATAGAAACTACAGGGATCCTCTCATATTTGTATTTTGACATCATCCTTGCTGCCTCAGAAATATCACAATCAGGAGGGCATGAAATCAGTTTTTTACTCATTATATCTTTTAACAAGACCTTTGATGGTAGTAAATCCTTTGCTATAACCTTGTTTATTATGTCTTCCCTCGTTACAATGCCTATTGGATTAGTTCCCTCAACCATTATAATGCTTCCAACATCTTCTTTTTTCATAGTCCTTGATGCTTCAAGCACATTCTGACTTGGTTTAGCAGTCACTACTCTTGTTACCATTGCATCCTTAACCTTTATTCCTGTTGCCATGATATTTTCTATATTTTTAATTTATTTAAAAATATGCATAGCGGAAAATTCAAAAAAATAAAGTTAGTAGAGAGCAGAAACACATGATACGATAAATTTATAAGTCTTCTACGTTAATATGTCTTTATGGATGCTCAAGGATTAGCAAAAGAGAACCTAGCTAAGAGAATAGCAGGCGAAATTGTTCTTAGTAATGAGGCTGGGAAAATTATTCAGAAATGGAGAAATATATTCAAGATACCGCAAAGAAGACTGGCAGATGAAATGAAGATAATGCCATCAGTTATTTCTGATTATGAGAATGGTAGAAGGAAATCACCTGGAATCAAGATAGTTAAAAGAATGGTGGAGGCAATGATATCTATAGATGAGAAGCTTGGAGGGAAAATTATCCAAGAGTTTGCAGAACTACCAACCAAGACAGCTTTATCAGACGCTGTCTTAGATATGAAAGAATTTGACGCTCCTATAAATATAAAGGAGTTTTGCAAGACTATTGACACCCCAATAATGGTAAGGGAAGACCTTGCCAACAAAAATATATATGGATATACTGTTGTTGACAGTTTAAAGGCAATAATAGATCTTTCTCCAACTGATATGGTAAAACTTTATGGATTAACCAGTGAAAGAGCTTTGATTTTCATAGGAGCCCACAGGGGAAGAAGCTCGATGGTAGCATTAAAAGTTACTAATCTAAGGCCTGGTCTAGTTGTTCTTCATGGCTCAGAGAAGATAGATGAATTAGCTAAGAGGCTAGCAGAATTAGAAGGCATACCAATGGGCATAACTAAGATAAAGGATAAAGACGAATTAATAAAATTATTAAAGAATAATTTTTAATCTACCCGTTCATTTCTAGTCGAAGTGGACTTTATTTTTATTTAAGTTATTATTAATTAATAATATTAACATTGTTATATGAAATCAAGGTATTATTATATATTTAATTTTTAATAAATATTAATTTTAACGATTGCATAAGAAACCTATGGGTGCCTGTTTCCGAAGGAGTTATAACAGTGTTATAACCTTTATTTTCCATTCATATGAACATTTTCCTAAGGAAATGATGGGGTTAACGTGAAGGAAAGTATATAAGACTTCATCAGTTTAATTTTCAGAAGAAGCAAAGGTCATAAGATGGAAGAGAATATATTTAATAAATTCTTACAAACAAAACCAATATTTGTTAATAGAGAAGCTCTAACAATATCATTCATACCAGAGGCTATTTTTCATAGGGAAAAGCAGATTAATGATTTAGGAAGAATTCTAGCATCGGCTTTGAAGGGTGGAAGGCCAAGCAATGTTTTTCTATATGGGAGAACTGGAACCGGTAAAACATTGATTTCAAGGTTTGTCGGTTCAGAATTGGAAAGGATAAGTCAAAATAATGGTCATAAAATCAAAATCCTTTATGTAAACTGTAAGATGAAAAAGATTGCAGACACTGAGTATAGATTATTGGTTGAGCTATCTAAAGAACTTGGGAAAGAAGTTCCATTTACAGGTTTGCCGACTAATCAGGTTTATCATATGTTTTTTGAAAGTTTAGAGAAATACAACAAAACAGTTATAATAATTATTGATGAAATAGATACTTTAGTTCAAAAAACAGGGGATGAGATTCTTTATAATTTAACAAGAATTAATCAAGAATTGAAAAACTCCAAACTCTCGATTATAGGGATAACCAATAATCTCAGTTTTATCGAGTCCTTAGACCCAAGGGTTAAAAGCTCTCTAAGCGAGGAAGAACTTATATTCCCGCCATACAATGCCTTGCAATTACAAGATATTTTACGAGAAAGGGCATCTTTGGCATTTGCTCCTGACTCCTTAGAACCAGGGGTAATAGAAAAATGTGCTGCGTTGGCTGCTCAAGAACATGGAGATGCTAGGAGAGCTTTAGACTTGTTAAGGGTTGCAGGAGAATTGGCTGAAAGAAATTGTGAAGAAAAAGTTTTAATAAAACATATCGACATTGCCCAAGAAAAAATAGACATGGATAGAGTCTTAGAAATAGTAAAGGCCCAGCCAAAACAAAGCCAGATTGTTTTATACTCGATAATTCAGCTAGCAGAGAGAAGCAAGGAAATACAGACAGGAGAGGTCATAGATAATTATCAAAACCTTTGCACAGAGCATGGTTTAAAACCTCTAACACAAAGAAGAATTTCTGATTTGATCGCTGAGCTTGATTTGTTTGGAGTAATTACTACAAAAATAATCTCTAAAGGGAGATATGGCAGAACTAGAGCCATATCATTAAACTTGTCTGAGTGTATTTTGAAAAAGTTAAAGAATCTTATGTACGAAATATTCTTATGAACCATAATCATGTAAAGAATTTAATAAACTTAGGTTATTTGGTAGACGAATCAATAATAAGTTTAGTAGAAAATATTGATGAGGATAACTTCTATAAACTTATAGAAGGGCTTAAAAGAGAAAACTCATTTTTAGTAACAAACGATTTGATTAAAAAAATTCTTGTTAGGGATGTTAACATTGTTAAGGAGTTTAGGGCATTTAAGAAGTTTACAGTGCAGGATTTTGTTAAAAATTTAAATGAAAAGTACATTACCTTGCAAAGCATCTTATTAAAGAGAGTTGAATTTTCAGATTTGGTTTCAATAAATAAATTAAGCAGTGGCAGTGTAAGCGTAATAGGTTTTGTTAAGGAAAAAACTGAGAAGGAAAATGATTTTCTAGTTGTTTTAGAAGATCCAACCGGTGATGTTCAGGCGTTAATCCAAAAAAGTCTAGGAGAGAAGCTAGCTTTGGACGATGTAGTGGCTGTTTCCGGAAGAATGAATAACAAAATTTTATTTGCTGATAAATTGGTTTACCCAGATGTTCCTATAAGGCCTGTAAATTATGCTTCGGATTCTATAAAGATTGCTTTCTTAGGAGAGGATAAAGATTGTGATGCGGATTATATTTTTTCTAATGGTAAAATAAAAGACAATGCCAGAGGCAAACATTATGAAATAACCAATCCGTGTTTAGTTGAAATTGGAGGCATATTAATTCTAACAGTTTTTGGCTTCAATCCATTAGATGTCTTAAGAAAAAGATATGTAAGTATAGATAATAGTGATTTTATAATCGATACAGTTCCAGACATTATCTTTACAGATAAAGAGGTCAACACAAATTACAAAGGGATAACAATTGTTTCGTTGAACAAATTAATAGATTTGAAGACAAGAGAGACACAAAGTATTTAAATAAGGTTCTTATAACATAAGCATATATATTTTAGACAGATGCTCTATAATTCTAAGTATGAGTTGGAAGCGCTTCCTAAAGCCAAACAAAAGAAAAATCATTTTAATTGCTTTTTGGGTAATAATTTTAATTATATTAAAGACTTTAGTATTTTCATATTCTTGTATGTTTTGTGGTGTAGTAATTTCAGCATTCATATTAAATTTAATTACATCTTATCTTATATCCTGCCTCGTAGTTTGGATTCATGATAAGAAAGTTTTAAGAAATTGGGCTTGGATTATAGCAGTATTCATAATTATTGTTTTTATAATTTCTATTTTATATTTTTTGTTCTATATTGAAGGAGCTTTAATAGGAACTTCTACTCCAGTTACTCAAGTAGTTTATGCTGTGAGTTTTGAAATACCGTCTGCAAATTATTCAAATGGAAGAGTTATTGCAACAATTAAGAATACGGGATATGTTGACATTAAGATAGAAGATGCATTTGTTGGTGGTGTCCTATCAAAAATTGATAGCACTATTTATGCAATTAAGCCAAATGAGATGGCGACTATAAGTGTTTTAAATGCATCAGAAGCTTGTGGTTCTATATTAGCAATAAGACTTGAAGTAGGTTTAGAATATAGTAGAGTTATTAGTTGCTAATAAATGTTCTCATAAATGCAGAATGTTTTTAAAGAAGTTATTTACTAGACACAAAATGTTTAAATCTTTCAAACTTGAATAAGAATTTCATGGAACTACAAATTCTAGATTGTGATTATACTCTTGTTAATAGCAAACCGATAATTAGGTTGTTCTGTAAAGATGCTCAAGGTGAAACTGTTTGCGTTTTCTATGATAAATTCTTTCCATATTTCTATCTTCACGGCGATGAAAGTAAATATCAAGAAATAATCAAAGAGATAAAAAACAAGTATCCAAACCTTAAAGTTGAAATCATAGAAAAAACATTGCCAATAGGTTATCAACCTCCAGTAAAAGTCCTGAAAATAACTGGCAATGATCCGAGCATTACTCCTGAAATAAGAGAGTTTGTTAAAAGATTTGGAACTCCTTATGAGGCGGATGTTTTATTTAGGTATAGATTCATGGCAGATTTTGATTTAAAGGGAATGGGCTGGATAAATGTTGAGGGGAAGCTTACCAAAACAAATACAGTAAAATGCAAAGCATTTGTAGCAGATTCTATAAAACCAATAGAGATGTTGAAGAATGCGCCATTAAAAATAATGTCGCTTGACATAGAATGTTTGCCAGAAGAAATTAGATTACCGATTCCAGAAAAAGATAAAATTATTGTTATAAGTCTAGCCTTTAGTCCAGCATACAAAGAAAAGGATCATTTAGTTATTGTTGCAAAGCCTGTAAAAACCAATGGGAATATAATTGCATGTAAAGATGAAAAAGAAATGCTAGAAAAGTTCAAAGAAATTCTAGACGATTATGATGCAGATGTGATATGCGGCCATAACATAAATGGGTTTGACTTGCCGTTCTTAATAAAACGTTTGGAAGCGTTGAATATGTCTAGGGACCTAGGCAGATCAGAAAAATCATCTATGTCAAGAAAACTCCAACATAGCTATATGCCAAACATATGTGGAAGAGTTGTGGTTGATTCATTTGAAATTTTCAAAAGAGACCCCTGGGTTAAGTTCAAACGTTATGACCTAAGCACGATTTCAAAGCAACTTCTTGGAGAAGAAAAAATTGATTTGGGTAGCGACCATATTAAAACAGTAAGAGAAATGTGGAACGGTGAAGGAATATATAAATTTATAGATTATGCAAAAAAAGATGCAGAGTTAGCTTTAAGGCTTGTGGTAGAAAGACGTCTATTAGATAAATTTTTAGAGGTGGCAAAGTCATGTGGCTTATTGCTACAGGATTGTTTAGGCGGTCAATCCCAGAGACATGAGTTCAGACTTTTAAAAGAATTTAATAAAAGAAACTTTATTGTACCATGCAAACCAGGAGACTTCTCTGATGCTGACAGAGAGCAGCATGGATTAAAAGGCGCTTTGGTTTTAGAACCAGAAACAGGACTTCATGAATGGGTTATTTGTTTGGATTTTACTAGCATGTATCCATCTTTGATTAAAGCTTTCAACATATGCACGACAACATATTTGACGAATGGTGAGAATATTGATCATTTTGTTTCTCCTTATGGAACAAAATTTGTAAAGTCAAATGTATTAAAAGGAATTATACCTATAGTTGTTGAAGACCTTCTAAGCACAAGAGCTAATGTTAGAAAGCAATTAAAGTTAGAAAAAGACCCAGAAAACAAGAGAATTCTCCAAGCAAAGCAGCTTGCATTAAAGGACCTTTCAAATAGTGTGCATCCGGAAACGGATATTGTTGTAAAAGATTCGTCAGGAAAAATCATTATAACAGAAATAGGTAAGTTGTTCGGTAGATTGAATAAAAGCAATAATGTAAAGAAAATTACAAACGATATAGAAGTGATAGAGCTTTCTGGTTGGCAAACCTTAAGCGTTGATAACGACAGGAGTTGTTTCAAGCCTTTATATGCAATCAGCCGCCATAGAAACAATGACAACTTAATAAAAATTAGGACAAGAATGGGAGAAGTAAAAATTACGAAAAATCATAGTGTTATCGAAATGCTAGGAGAAAGAAGCAATAGAATAAGAAACGCTAAGTTTTATGGATTAAATGTAAAAAAAGGCAAAGATGTTACACATAACACGGTAATAGCACAGATTAATAATATTGACATAGATATGAATGGGGAAAAGTATCTAAATCTAATAGAATTTTTATTATCTCTTCCTGACGAAGAAATAAAAGATTTATGTATGTTTATACCAAGAAACCTTAATTTAAATAAAAACAATTGGCTTGAGAACAGAATAAAATTATTTAAACACCTTAAAGAAGTAGGTATAAGCGATTCTGCCAAGATTCAAATTGATTTAGGAATTGACAGAAGAATTTTAAGGAGAACAGAAGGCAACGGTATTGAAAGAATAGGAATAACAACAGTAGGTAATTGTGGTTTAGTTCCTGTTTATGATATCACGACTGAAGCAGAGGAATATCTTTCTTTCTATGAAGTCTTCAGCTATGCAAAAGAAACTAATAATTTTTATCTAATACCAATAAAATATCTTCGAGACATTAAAATACCTCTAAGAATTTTAAACAAATCTAAAATTTCAGTTTATGATGGTAAAAAAGGTGGTAGACGAAAGATAAATACAGTTATACCTATTACAAAAGAATTAGCTGAGTTTTTTGGATGGTACGTATCAGAAGGCAACTCTTATAAAAATGAAAGAGGTAAATCGCCTTACTATTATATACAAATTGTTAATTATGACAAGTTTGTACTTGAAAGACTAGTAGAACTAGCAAAAAGGATTTTTAATTATGATGCAAAAATTCATAATAATGCTATACATTTCAATTTAAAAATGTTCTATCTTTTATTTGGTTATCTTGCTGGACATCATTCTTATGAAAAGAAAATACCAGATTTTATTATTAATAGTTCTAGAGAAATAAGAGACGCGTTTTTGACAGCTTATACAAAAGGAGATGGAGATAAGGATGGAAACAGACTTTCAACAAACAGCAAAATATTAGCTTCACAATTAAGCTTTCTATTAAAAGAACATAATTGCATTTTACATAATGGTAAAGATTCAAACATATTTAGAATTTCTAAAAGAAAATTTGTTCGCGGTGAAAAAATAGTTTCTGGAGATTTGTTTGGGCAAATACCAGTTGAAATAAAAGAAGTAGAACCAACAAATTATGTTTATGATTTGTCAGTAAAAGACACTGAAAAATTTGTTACAGCACAAGGTCTGGTTCTACACAATTCCCTCTATGGTTATACAGGTTATGCTAGATCAAGATTATATGTTATGGACATAGCAAACACGATAACAGCTTTTGGTAGAGACACCATAACAAAAACAAAAAAATTAATAGAAGAAAACTTCCCAGTAAAAGTTATTTATGCAGACACCGATTCTGTTTTTCTAAAATCAGATGTTAAAAGCTTGGAGGAGGCAGAAGATTTTGGTGGAAGAATTTCTGCTTTTGTTTCTGAAAGGCTTTATGGTCTGGACTTGAAATTCGAAAAGGTTTATAAAACATTTTTAATTGAAACAAAGAAGAGATATGCAGGCTGGACATTTGAAAGAGAAGGCGACAAATGGTCTGATAGAATGGAAATGAAAGGAATAGAGACTGTTAGGAGGGATTGGTGTTCTTTGGCTTCTGAAACAATGCTTAATGTTCTTAACATAATTCTTAAGGAGAAGGACATAAACAAAGCTTCTAAATATGTTAGAAGCATGGTAGATGATTTAGCAAAAGGGAAAATACCATTAGAAAAGTTGGCAATCATAAAAGGAATAACTAAAGCTATAGATAGTTATAATGGAGTCCAGCCGCATATTGAACTGGCAAAAAAACTTGCGCAAAGAGACAAGAGCAGATCTTTGGTTGGAGAAAGGCTTGAATACGTTATAATTAAAGGCAATCAGCTTCTCTCAAAGAGAGCAGAGGATCCGAAGTTTGTTAAAGAAAAAGGTTTGGAAATAGATCCAGAATATTATATCTACAATCAGTTGTTACCGCCATTAGAAAGAATATTTGAAGTTTGTGGTATCTCCTCTTCAGAGCTTTTGGAAGGCGTCAAGCAAAAGAGTTTGTTGGATATGTTGAACGGTCAGAAAAAACAACTATCACCAGAAGAGATTGTTTTAAAGAATTTTGAGATGGTTACATGCAAGAACTGCGGCTGGGAGTTTAGAAGGCCAACTTTAAATGGTAACTGCCCTAAATGCTCAGGACAGTTGTATTTTGTATCTTCAGGGTCAATTGGAAAAACTGTAGATTTGTCTAAGAATTAAAAGTTTATTCCTTCCTAGTTTCTTTCTCTTCAACTTCTAATCCTATCTTTTTAATTTCTTCCTTTTGCTCAGGAGTTAAATCATTAAAAGGTTTGTTGAATAATTCTTTTGCTGCTATATCCATTAGTTTTTTCCACTCTATTTTTATAATTTCTTCTTTGCTAACTTCCTCTTTTTTTGCTTCGCTTTCAATTTTCTTTTCTAATGACTTTTCAACTTCTCTCTCTTCCTTTTTTTCAGTTTTGCTAATCTTGCCTTCTAATGCTTTTTGTGCTACTATCGAGAAGGCTGGTCTTGTTAAAATGGTTCCGATGAAAGTTCCTATTAAGGTTGTTATAGCAAATCCTTTCATAACGCCTACACCGATAAATATCATAGGTACAACTGACATCATTATAACTGTGCCAGTACCAACAATGATAAAGAAAGCTCTTTTTAATCTTTGCCTTAAGGTAAAGGTTCTATCCTCTTCTCCAGTTCCACCACCTCTTATTTCATCAATCATCATTGTTTGTTCGTTTGTCCCTTCACCAATCGCAGCTATTATCCCAGCAATCGAAGCTAAATCAATTGTCCATTTTATAATTGCAGCAACGCCAAGTGTCAATATTACTTCAAAAAAACTCCAAAGTATGTTTGGTATTAAAATTTTAAAATTTCTATACCTTATGTAAAGAACTATTGAAACTGCTATAGCTGCTACAACCGCAGCAAGCATAGTTGCCTGAATAAATTCGTTGCCCAATGCAGGAGATATCTGATCAACTCTTGTTATTTCTAAACTAGTTGGTAAGGCGCCAGACTGTAAAATGCTTTTCAACAGTTGTTGTTCTTTTACAGCATCATCTCTTGAGGTTCTAATACCGCTTATTGCAGGTGTTGTGTAAGCCTGTCCCTTTAAATCAGAAGAAATGCTGAGTGCAGTTATCAAATTTTCATCCAAATATAAGTAAAGTTTTTCATCTAAATATTTGTTACCTGTATTTGGATCTGTTATAATTTTCATATTCTTGGTGGCTGTTGCAAATTTGTCTGCTCCTTTTTTTGAAATGAACACTTGAAAATCAAATTCATAACCACCGCTAACCATTAAAACTCTTGAAGTGCATATTCCTGGTTGGTCTTGCAAGCAAACAGATTGAATATCATCTCCAGTAAAAACAGTGAAAAATAAAACAGCTGAATTGTTTGTTATGTTTGTTAGCTGGAAGGGCGTGTCTTCAATTTTTGAGCTATCATTTATTCTTAGCAAAGTATTGTTTATTTTTATTGAATCGTTTAACAAGGTTATAGAATAAGTTCCTTCTAAATTTAAAGTTCCAGTATTATTGGTAAAAGTAATCACTTTAGGTATTTTTCCTTCAAAGAAACCTTGCTTGGCTAGCAGGTTTTCTATTTCTTCTTTTGAACCACCAGCCATTTCTACCTGTATGTAACTGTTACCAGCAAAATCTTTAATTGGTTGGAAAGTTGCTTCCTTTAAGCCGTATACATTGATTCTAGTCTCTAGTGTAGATGCAATTTGCTGGATTACAGCATCTGTCACAACGCCTTTGGGTTTAAGCAAGACTCTTGTACCGCCTACCAAATCCATTCCAAACTGCAAGTTTGAGGATGGCTTTTTAACAACAGATATTCCCAAATCTTGATTATCTAAACTTACCATGTCTAACTTTCCAGAATGTATGAATCTAAAAGTTCCTGTAAAATTTTGAAATTGATTGAGGTCTTCAGGAGAGTTTATTTCCTTTTCGTTTGCCCATGTTATTGTTTCACCGATTTGAACCTTTCCAAAAAGAGGAGAATCGCTAGCTATGGCTGTAACAACAACTCCTTTCTGCCCTGGTGAAGGTGCAATTATTATAAGTGAACCAGCTACACAGATTAAAACTAGCAAAATTTGCCATTGCTTTAACAAAGATTTTATCAGGTCAAAATTCATTTAATCTTCCTCGTCATATACAGCATCAGCAAACCAAGATTTAATACCCATGAATTCATAACATCTAAAACTCCTCCAATTATAGAGATAGCGGCTATTTGGGTTATTACAGCAGAAGCGGATATTAAGAGCAAGGATGCAAAAGCAGCCTGAACAGCAGCAAACATTGTCATACCAGTTTTGAAGGTTTTTTTAATTATCGCGTCATAATCCTTTGGAGTGCTTTTCAAAAGTCTTGTTGTGAACAAGATATTATCTCCTACTGCAGCGCCTATCAACAACAGTAAAGCTGCAAATACTGCTAAAGAAAGTTTTATCCCAATTATTTGCGTAATTACAAAAGTTTCTGTTAAGTCCGAAGCTACTGTTAAAATAAGATATAAGCTTGGCATCGGGTTCCTAAACATGATAAAAACTGTAACAGCCATAAAAATAAAAGAGACAGCCAAAACAATCAAAGCTTGTTGAAAGAAGTAAGTTCCAATGGCAGGTCCTGTTGTTTGTATGGAGTACTGTTTAAAATTATAACCATTTTGACTTAGGGTGTTCAAAACATCTTGTGCCTTTATACTTGCATCAAAATCAATAAAAACAGCATAACCTGTTATACCTCTAGAAGTTCTAACATTCGCATCATATTGCTTTAAAACATTTTCTAATGCTGTATCGCTTAACTGCTTATCGGATGTTGCGAATATTTGCGTTCCACCTTTAAAATCTATATCCAAGGCTATTTGATTAGTTTGTATTAAAAATAATAGGTAAATTGCACATACTATTAATAATAATATAGGTATTGGTAATAATCGTAACAATTTTTTATAATTCATAAGAAGAGATATAGTATAAAAGTATTTAAATAAATAGTGAGTTTATGAGAGTAGGCATAGTTGGCTGCGGTATTAATGGAGCTTATTTAGCTTGGGAGTTATCGAAAGGCAATGAAGTAGAAGTATTTGAGAAAGGTGGTGTAGTAGGTGAAAAACCTTGTTCAGAGCTTATATCCGAAAGGATATGGAATTTTGTTCCGAAGAAAAACGAGTTAATTAGAAACATTATAGAAGAACTTGTAATCCACTTTTCTAAAAAAGATATAAAATTAAAATTCTTTCCGAGAATGCTAGTGGTCGATAGAAAGCAGCTTGCTAGCTACATTGTTGAATTAGCCATGCAAAATGGAGCAAAAATCAATTTAAACAGCGAGGTAAAAAAAGTATTTTACATTAAAAATAAAAAACCTCAACTTTCTGTTTCTGGAAGAGTTTATGAGTTTGATTATTTGATAGGTTGCGATGGTTATAATTCTATCGTTAGGAAAAGTTTAGGCATAAAAGATCCTTTATCTATTCTAGGAATTTACACCAGGATAAAAAAGAAATCAACGAAGAATTCTATTGATGTTTATCCTTTGAAAAATGGAATAAGTTGGGTCATTCCTAGAAAGGATGAAGTGGAATATGGAGTTTATGAAAAAGTTGAAATAGCTAAAAATGAATTTGACAACTTTTGTAAAGGAATGAAAATAAAACCTAAGGGAGTATATTCACAACTAATACCAAGTCGATTAACAAGAATGCATAAAGACAGAGTAGCTTTAGTTGGAGATGCTGTTGGCTTAACAAAGCCTTGGTCGTATGGAGGAATAATATGGGGATTAATTGCAGATAATATTCTTATTAGAACTTTTCCTAATTTTGCTAAATATGAGGAAGGAGTAAGAGATTATTTTGAACCGAAAATTTTCTATTCAAAAATAGCTTTATTCACAGCAAAAAATTTAGGAAACAAATTATCCTTTTTTGCTCCTAAAGAGATCTGGTTTGATGGAGATTGGATATTTTAAAACTTTTTTACCAGCAGGTGATGGTTTGATATCAATTTTGATTCCAATAAAAAATGAGCCTTATATTCAAACTTTAGTTAATAGGATAAACAAGATTCTAAAGAAAAAGCATGAGATAATTATAATTGATAAGAGTTCTGTTGCTCCTAAAATAAATGGTGCAAAAATAATAAGACAAAAATCTGACGGTTTAGGAAATGCTATTCTAGAAGGTTTGAAAGAAACTAAAGGCGATGTAATTATAACCATGGATGGTGATGGTTCTCATGGTACGGAAGATTTGAATAAAATGTTAAGCAAAATACCTGAATATGATATTGTAATTGGTTCAAAACTTGTTAAAGGCGGTAGGACAGAGGATGATTTTTCAAGAAAAATCGTTACAAACGTATTTGATTTAACAGCTAGAATAATATTAGGATTAAAGGTGAATGATCCTATGACAGGTTTCATGGCAGTAAAAAGAAGTGTTTTGGAAGATATTAAGCTAAGACCAAAAGGTTTTAAAATAGTTTTAGAGATATTATACAAGTCAAAAGTTACAAAGGCAAAGGTTGCTGAGGTACCAATAACCTTTCATAAAAGGAAGGGTGGCGAAAGCAAAGTTGGATTTAACATTAAGGGTATAAAGGAAGTTTTTAGAATTTTAAGGTTAATAATAGAATTGAGATTAGGAAGATAAAAAATGAAGATAGCTGTAATAGGTGGAGGATTAACAGGCTTAACAGCAGCATTTCTTTTATCAAAAAGTCATGACGTTACAGTTTTTGAAAAAGAAAATTACCTTGGCGGTATGGCGTCTTCCTATCGAATTGAGTGGGATGGAAATATCTATTCAATATCAAGAACTTATCATCATATACTCGATGGTGATATTACAACAATTGATTTCATAAAAAAGTTTGGTTTAGAAAAGAAGTTTCACAGAAATAAAGTCAAACAAGGATTTATCTATAATAATAGAATACTAGGTTTTTCAACACCGCTAGAAATCTTAAGATTCCCAGTTCCTTTTTTTGACAAAATTAAATTAGCAAAATTTATTCTTTTTGATTTAAAACAAAAGGATTGGAGTAAACTTGATAATGTTAATGCAAAGCAGTGGATAACTCAAAAAGCTGGAGAAAGAAATTTTAATGTGTTTTTTAGCAAATTGATAAAAAATAAGTTTCATGATTCTCCGGAAAATATAACGGCATCATGGGTAGGTACACGCTTGGTAAAGGAGTCTTCTTCATTCCTTAAAAAGTTTGGATGGTTAGAAGGCGGCATTATACAAATCATAGATAAGTTTGAAGAAAATATAAAGAAAAATGATGGCAAAATAATTTTAAATGCAGAAGTTGTTTCTGTAAATAACGATGAAAAAAAGATAACTTATATCGAAAACGGTTCTAAAAAAGAATTTAAATTTGATATAGCTATTAGCACTATAGCACCTGAAATATTCCTCAAAATTATAGATAATATACCAGATAATATAAAAGCTCAATTAGAAGAAATAAAATATTTAAGTTGTATATGCGCTACGTTTGGGTTAAAAAAGAAGTTAACAGATTATTACTGGTTAAATGTTTTAGACGACTTGCCATTTTCAGTTATTTTTAATCATACATCTTTATATGAAGATGCTTCCCCGCAAGGCAAATCAATAATTTATATAACAACATACCTTTTGAGCGATGAGAATTTATGGAAACTGCCTGAAGAAGAAATTAAGAAAGTTTATATTGATGCGGTTAAAAAAATAATGCCAGATTTCGAAGAACAGATAGAGTGGTTTGAAATATTTAAATTAAAGTATGCAGAAGCTATTTACAGAGTAGGTTTTATAAATCCACCAATAAATTATAATAGCATTTATTTTGCAGGTATTTATAAAATATATCCTAAAATAAGGAACATGGCGTCTGCAATGGAAGAGGGTATTAATGTTGCAAACGAAATAGAAAAAAGGGTTTCAAATGTCTAAAGTAGTTTTTTTAAAAATAAAAAATGTATCCAAAGAAAATGTACAAGGAACAGTAAAGAAAGCAATGAAATTGGGAGAATGGGGCAAATATGTAAAAGGGAAAATATTCATCAAAATAAATTCTTTAAGCGATCAGCTAGTACCAGGTCAAAATTGTAGTCCTTGGGTAACAGAAGCTGTCCTTGAAACTGTTAGAAAAAGATATCCAAAAAATGAAATCTATGTTGGCGATGCCGATTTAGCAGCTGATAAACAGTTAAACAGAGCTGCTAAATTGTGGGGAACATCTGACTTAGCCAAAAAATTTGGAATGGAATTCATTAATTTATCAGAGCAACCTTTAGTAAAAGTAAACTTTAATGGCATTGCAATAAAAGAAGTTGAAGTTCCTCAAATACTTTTAGATGTTGATACAATTCTTAATATACCTATAGCTAAAACACATTGCTTAACTACAATTACATGTTGCCTCAAGAACCATTGGGGGTTATTGCCAAGGTTCAGGCATCAGTTTCATTTAGTGGCTGATCAAGCTATTCCAGATGTTAATTTCTTCTTCAAAAAGACCGTATTTAACATTGTTGATGGAACGATATGCATGGAGGGCAATGCACCAAGGACAGGCATACCAAAAATATGTAACGTGATATTTGCTGGTCCTGATAGAGTTGCGATTGATTATACAGTTGCAAAATTCATGGGATTCGATGCTGACAAAATAAAACATATAGAAAACGCTGAAAAAATGGGTATTGGAAGTAGAAAAAATATAAAAATTATTGGAGATAAATTCGAGGTAAATTCATTTATACCACCAACTCCTGGCGATCAACCGATATTTAAATATGAGACAATGTGTAGAAAAAATCGTATTCTAAAACCATTGGTATTCGATACACCTCTATTCAGATGTATGTGTAGAATAGCAACATTCTATAATACTAAATGGTGGTATGGTAAGAAAGGCAAAAAGTATATTAGAGATATTCTAAAGACTGATTACGCTGAAGAATTTAAACCTCTTTTAGAGAAATCGCATATAAAGATTTAGCTATTTAATATGTTATCCAAACATATGTCTCATTCTTTTATAGATTTTATATCTCCATATAATCTTTTGCAAATTACTTGGAGTAGGGTGTGTTATAAATTCTTTTGACATTTCTATTCCTTTTGACATCAATGTTTTGAAACGTCTTTTTTTCAGCATCTTTTTTATGAAAGATTGAATATCTTCTAATGTTAAATCACTTAAAACAACAGGAGTTATATTTTCAAAATATCCTTTATAATCTTGATGCAAGAAACTTTTTAAATTAAGCAAATTTTTATCTTTGCAATAATCATACAGAGCCGTTCCAAATAAAGGAGTTGTTAAATTAAAATCTAAAGTGTCTGGTTTGATTTTATCTAAAAGCACTTCAGTTTCATGAAGTGTTTCTTTAGTTTCACCTGGACTTCCTACCATTAGATAAGCGTGTGTTCTTAATTTATATTTTTTACATATAATGAATGAATTAATTATTTGTTCAACTGTTATACCTTTCTGTAAGGTGTCTAATATTTTTTGTGAGCCACTCTCTACCCCAAATGCTACATAAAAACATCCACTTTCCTTTAATATTTGTGCCATCTCTTCGTCAAATGTATTGCATCTAGCATTAGCAAGGTATTTTATTTTAACATTTTGTTTCTTTATTTCATCTGCAAATTCTTTTAGCCAAGGCTTGGACAAAGCAAATGTGTCATCAACAAAGAAAAACTCATCTATCTTATATTTTTCTTGTATAAGTTTAATCTCATCTAAAATATTTTTTGGTGTTCTAAACCTTATCATTTGTCCAAATAGTCTTGGAATCATAGGATAACAAAATGAACATTTGTTTGGACAACCTCTTATTGCAAATATATTTGTTGCACCATTTTTAATATATTCATGAAATGTTGGTAGAAGATCTCTTTCAGGAAAAGGTATTTTATCCAAATTCTTAATTGGATTCCTTGGATTGTTAATTATAATTTTACCATTTTCTTTAAAACCTATACCCTTTACATTTTTTAAATCTTCTTTTTTTTCTATGGTTTTTATCAAATCTACAATAGTCTCCTCGGCTTCGCCCATGACTGCAAAATCTATATATTCGTTTTTCAAACAATCTTCAGACGCTATAGTAGCATGAGGTCCACCTACTATTACTATTGATCCCAATTTTTTGGAGAATTCTGCTATTTCTTTTACATTTTCAAATAAAGATGTTAATGCTGTCATCCCAACTATATCAGGAGAATAATCCTTTAATGACTGTTTCATTTTTTCTAATGTACCATCAAAACTGCTATCAAATAATTTAATTTCATATCCATTTTGTTTTAACACTGTACCTAAATAAACTATCCCTAAAGGTGGCCAAACTCCATGTAATTCATTTAAGGTACGTGGAAAGCATAAAGCAATTTTCATATAAAAACTTTATAAACCAGTAATTATTAAAACATTACACTTTTAATATTTATAATCAGTGATTGGAATGAAGATTTTATTAATATCGCCTATGATAGCACAACCTAAAACCGATCCACCTTCAGGGTTATGCTACCTTCAAGCCTGCTTAGATAAAGTAGGCTATACTGATAGCAAAATTATAGATGAGAAATCATATGAAAAAGTAAAAGAAATAATAGAAAATTATAAACCAGATATTGTTGGAGTCAGTTGCTTTACAGTTTATAGAGGCAGTTCTTACAAATTAGCAAAATTAGCAAAAGAAATTAAACCAGACATTAAAGTAATCTTAGGCGGCCCACATGCGACTTTCATGTGGGAACAAATAATGAAAAACTTTGACTTTGTAGATTTTATTGTCATAGGAGAGGGTGAAATCACAACAGTAGAAATTGTAAAAGCTCTAGACAAAGGTTTACCATTAAAAGATATAAATGGTATTGTATTTAGAGAAAATGGTAAAATTATTAAAACAGAGTCAAGGCCGTTTATAGAAAATCTTGATGACTTACCATTCCCTTCCTATAGAGATATAAATTTTGATGATTATGCCGTAGCAAAACCACCGGAATATAATACAAAACAGAGAAAAGCTAGCATAATTAGCTCAAGAGGATGTATTTTTAATTGCAATTTTTGTTCTACAACACAATTTTGGTCAAGAAGATGGAGGGCAAGATCTGCAAAAAACGTTGTAGATGAGATAGAATGGTTATACAAAGATTATAAAATTAAATTCTTTACTTTTTTTGATGATATTTTTACGACTAATCCTCAAAGAGTAATTGACATTTGTAAAGAAATCATTAATAGAAAATTAGAAATTAAATGGTATACAGAAACAAGAGTAGATTGCATTTCAAAAGAAATGTTAGAATGGATGAAAAAAGCAGGATGCTTTTTAGTTCAATTTGGAGTAGAATCAGGTTCACCAACAATTCTAAAGAATATTAATAAAAAAATAACAAGAGAACAGATAATAAATGCTTTCAAATTAGTAAAAGAAGTGGGAATGCAAACAGAAACACTTTTAATGGTAGGTAATCCAGGAGAAACAGAAGAAACTATAGAAGAAACCAAAAGTTTAATTGATACAGTAAAACCAGATGTTGTAATAGTTTCTATAACAAGAGTTTTTCCAGCAACTCAATTATATGAATTAGCCAAACAGCAAGGATTTATAACAGATGATTTCTGGTTAAGTGAAAAAATAGCACCAGAATATACAGTTGAACGTAATTTACAAAAAATATTGCTTATGAGACTTGATATACTTAAACATTTCTATAAATCAAAAGGCAGATTTGCATATGCAAAATATCTTTTTGATCAATTTAGAGTAAATCCAAGAATACTTACAGATCATCTTAAGGTGTTTTTATTAAATAAAAAAACATTAATTGAGTAGTTTTGCTTTAAAAAATACAACAAGCATATTAAATCCTCTAAGATGTTTATAAACTTTTTCTTTTTGGTCAATTAGAACAAGACTTTCCTTCCCCTCACCTAAAACAGACTCCCAAGTATTTTCTTTTAATATATCTATTTTTCTACCCTTTAGATAATCATTATAAACAGTTTCATTAAAAAATGCTATATCAACCAAATACGTTACATTTCTTGATTTCATATATTTTATAACACTTTTGTTTTTTATCGCTTCAATTGCATCAAAATTTAAAACACCATCAAGATTAATTACTTTTCTTTCACTAAAGTAAAGTTGAATTCCAGAATTAAAGCTGCCAATAACATCTGACGGATTTGTATTTTCTTTAATCCATATAGTATTTTCATACATTTCTTCTTGCCAATTATAATAACCATTTTCCCATTGTCTATAGCCATTAAATAACATTAAAAATAAAAATATTACAACTAATATTAAAAGAATTAAATCACTTCTTTTAAACCTTCTTGTTAAATTGTAAAGTCCATAAGAAATCATTATAATAACTGTAGGAATTACTGGTGTGAAATATCTTATTTGAACATTCCACATATAGAAGCTATAAAATAAAATGAGAAGAATTGCGTATGTTAAATTCACTTTCAATTTTTTTACTATCTTAAAAGAAAATATCAAGGGTATTAAAATAAAAATTAAAAGTAAAATTGTTATAGGAGTTATGTTATATTCTACAATTCCAAGCTGATTAAGAAAACTACCAACAGTTCTTATTAAACTTTCCGTTACCATTGATATAATTTCTGATAAGGTTTTTGGCTCTTTTAAATCAAAGAAAGGAAATATACCATGAGACATTGAATATTTTGCTATAGCACTACTTTGAGTTATTGTTTTAAATGTTAAATAACTCCATAAAAACCAAGGAGATAATATTAAAGCAGCAGCAAATGCTATAAAAATAAAATTCTTTAATCTCATATACTTATTTTTTGTTTCGATTAATATAGCTAAGATAATAGAAGCAAGTAAGAATACTGCATCCATTCTACCCAAAATGCTTAGACCAATTAAAATACCTAAAATTAAGGTATTTTTTCTGTTTAAATTATCTTTTATTAAATAATAATAAAACAGCGTTAGCATAACAAAAAATATGTATATCGCAGTATCGATTCCACTTAGCATTTGAAACATTATTAAAGGATTTAAGGCGTAGAGTGCTGTGCTTACAATTGCTATTTTTTCGTTAAATAAATGCTTAGAGAATTTAAAAATTATAAAAGCAGTTAGAACGTTTAAGACACTAGCAAATATCAGAATTGCATTAACTGCTAAATTAATGTCTTTTATGATTAAAAAAATAGGAACTATAGCAAATATCCACAATGGCTGAAACCCGTTTGTAGTGTCTACACCATTATACGTTATTCCATTTCCTAACGCGATGTTTTTTGAGATGGAAATCCCATAAAAAGCATCATCTAGCAGGATTTTTTTCAATAAAGTTCCATTATCTTGTAAAGAAATTAAAAGTTCAATTATTAATGAAATTATCAAGATTACCAATAACAAAAAATTAATTTTTTTCAACATAAAGTACAATTAATAATTATTAAAAAGCAGATTTTTAAAGCTATTCTCACCAAATCCTTGTTTTAAAACTCGAATGGATTGATTTAAGATTTATATCTGTAGATATATTGATTACTTCTGTAGTTTAAACCATTCTATGGTTTCCTTTAGGCCTGCTCTTATATCATAACTAGGTTTGAATCCAAGAATTTCCTTTGCTCTTGTTATGTCAGCCAGCGAGTGGATTATATCTCCTTCTCTTTGTTTTTCATGTAATATTTTTGCTTTAGAGTTTGTAAGTTCAGTTATTATGTTAGCGAGTGTGTTTATGCTAGTTGGCACTCCTGAGCCTATGTTGAATTCTCCAGAACCTTTCTCAGCTGCTAAGACGCAAGCATTAATAACATCTTTTATATAAATAAAATCTCTTGTTTGCTTTCCATCACCAAAAATAACTAAATTTTCATTTTTAAGAGCTTTGTTAATGAAAATTGGTATTACAGCAGCATATGAAGAATTTAGTTTTTGTCCAGGGCCGTATACATTAAAGAATCTTAGAGACACTGTGTCTAGTCCATCATTTCTAAAAGTTTTCATAATTTTTTCAGTAGTTAGTTTTAAAATTGAATAAGGAGTCTTTGGAATTAAATACATATTTTCTTTTTTAGGATTTTCCGGATAATCTCCATAAACTGCTGCTGAACTTGCAAATATAACCTTTTTAACACCTGCTTCTAAGGTAGCTTTTAATATATTATAATCTCCGATGGCATTGGTTTCAATATACTCTAGTGGCTTTCTGGTGCTCTCTTCAACTGAGATCAGACCTGCGAAATGAAATACAAAATCTACATCTTTCAATTCATTTTTTAGATGCTCTAAATTTCTTATATCTTTTCCTGACTTTATGTCAAAGATTTTTATGTTATTATTTTTTTCTAAAAATCTAGCAAGGTTGCTACCTATGAAACCTTCTCCTCCAGTAATAAGAATATTTTTGTTGGTTAACATAATGTAAATTTATTTAAATCTTAATTTATTTAAATACTTCTTATGAAGGTTTTTGCGGCAATCCCAGCTTATAATGAGGAAAAAACAGTGGCAGACATAATTAAAAGAACAAAAAGATATTGTTCTGTTATTGTGGTTGATGATGGTTCTAAAGATAGAACAGCTGAATTGGCAAAGAAAGCAGGAGCTATAGTAATAAAGCATGAAAAAAATAAGGGTTATGGAGGATCTTTGATAGATGGCATTGATGAAGCTATAAAAAGAAAAGCAGAATTTATCATAACTTTAGATGCTGATGGTCAGCATAATCCAAATGACATACCAAAGTTTATCGAAGCCTTAAAAAATGGATATGATGTAGTTTCAGGTTCAAGATTTATTTCTGGAAAAAGTTGGGGTTCATGGAAGAGACAAGTAGCAATTAAGGCTTTAACAACACAAGCATACCTACTCTCGGGTCTTAAACTTACTGATATACAATCTGGTTTTAGGGCATACAAGGCAAGCATATTTAAAAGAATTTCTTTAAAAAATACCGGAATGGGATTCTCAGTTGAATTGCCAATAAAAGCTAAAAAACTAGGTTATAAATTTAAAGAGGTTCCTATTGAATTGAAAAAACCATACAAAATAAAAAGTTTTTGGAACGCTCTTAAACAAGGCATTAATGTGGGTTTGGCAATTTTTAGATATGCTTTATTTTAGAATGTTCAAGAACATTCTTATGCCATTTAAATTAACTTTTATATCGTCTATAGATCTTGTTCTTAATATTGTTTTTATTATAAAACTAGGTCGTAAGTAAAACTCCTTATAAGCATTGTTGTAATATTTTTTCAACTGTTCTTCATTTAAATTTTTTGATAAAACAACAGGTATGCTTTCAGATCTGTTACTAACATAACTAAGCTTGTTCCAATCAATTTCATCTTTTTTATCAATCAAATCAGCTATTTCTGTTCCAGGGAAAGGTGTACAAATAGAAAATTGAGCAAAATTAGCATCTAGCTCCTTTGCAAATTCTATTGTCTGTTTCATTGTTTGTTTAGTCTCACCAGGGCAACCTAACATAAAATATGAAACTATAGCTATACCTGCTTCACGTGTTAATTTAAATGCATTTTTAATTTGTTCTAAGGTTATATCTTTTTTAATATTGTTTAATATCTCTTGATTTCCAGATTCAACGCCGTATGAAATTATATAGCAACCTGCATCTTTCATCTTAGAAAGTAATTCCTTATCAACCAAATTAACTCTAGTTTCACAACTCCAAGGTATGTTTATTTTATTTTTTATCATTTCATCGCATAATTCAATAATTCTTTGCCTATCTAAAGTGAAACTATCATCATAAAACAATATTTCCTTTATTTTATAATTTTCTTTAATGTATTTAATTTCTTTAATAATGGCTTTTGGACTTTTTGCTCTATATAATTTTCCGTGTACAGGCTTGCTGCAAAATGTACATCTAAAGGGGCATCCTCTGCTTGTCATGATTGCCATATAAGGCAGTTTTTTACCGTGCGGAGGATACGGTCTATACTTGTTTATAGGAAGCAAGTGATATGCTGGTAATGGTAAGTCGTCTAAATTCTTTATAATCGGTCTTGAGGGGGTTACTACTATTTTTCCATTTTTCCTATAAGCTATGCCAAGAACATCTTTTAATTTTTCTTTGTTTTCAATCAAAATAGGTGTTGTTACTTCACCTTCACCAATAACTACAACATCTATCTCAGGAAAATTTTCAAGGGTTTTTACTGGCAAAGCTGTAACATGAGCGCCTCCCATAAAAATAAATATTGACTTGTTTTTTTCTTTTATGCCTCTAGCTACTTCTACTGCAGATCCTAATGTAGGCGTCATAACTGTAATGCCAACAAATTCAAATCCATTATCAATAACCATTTTTACTGTTTCATCTACATTTAATTTCAAGGCAGAAGAATCTATAATTTCAACTTTATTTCCTGCTTTTTCGAGTGTTGCTGCTACATATGCTATTCCTAGCGGTGGTTGCGGGAAGTCAGTTCTTTGAGGAGGGTTTATCAGTGCAATTTTTATACTTTTCATACATCTATATAATAAAAGATAAATTAATAAAATTGTGATAAAAAATGAAAATTACATTTTTAAATCCGCCAGCATATCCTGAAAAGAAAGCTCCTGATAGGAACGCTGGATGTAATTATGGAGTGACATTTATGGCACCAGTTCATATATTATACCCGGCAGCAGTTCTAGAGAAAGCTGGTTATGAAGTAGAATTTATAGATTGCCCCGTTGAGCATAAAAGCGCTGAATGGCTGTATGATTTCTTGGAAAATAATCCGAGAGATGTTTTTGTAATTTTTACAGTCTATCTATCCATGAAGATTGATTTGTATTGGAGCTCAGTCATACGTAGCAAACAGGAGAAAGCCAAAGTAATCTTTATCGGTCCAGAACCATCATATAGAGCAAATGAATTCTTGTATCGCAACGTCTTTGTAATCAGAGGTGAACCTGAAGAAACTATATTAGAATTAGTAAGAGAATTTGAAAAAGAAAAACCTAATTATTCTAAAATTAAAAGTTTGAGTTGGACTACTGCTATTGGTATGAAAAAAGGTAAGAACTTTCACAACCCGTCTAGACCACCAATTTCAGATTTGAATAAAATACCATTCCCGGCTAGACATTTGTTAAAATATCCTGAAAGATATTTCAACCCCAAATTAAAAAATCGACCATCAACAGTCATGTATACATCAAGGCAGTGCCGTGGTCAATGTATATACTGTATCCCAGCAGCCTATACCTTCGCAAGAGAGATAGAATATAGGCAATACAACAAAGCAAAACCCCCACTAGCAGTTCGTTCTCCCAAAAACATTTATGAAGAATTCAAACTTGTCAAGAAAGAAGGATACAAGTCAGTCGCAATAATGGACGACAATATTATGGGCATGCCTACAAAAGAAGGAGAAAATAGAATGTTGGAAATTTGCAGGCTGATAAGACCATTATATATGGAATGGGGATGCTTGGCGAGAGCAGATCAATGTTTGAATCTTAATGTACTTCTTGCTATGAAAAGAGCTGGCTGTAAATATATTGACTTAGGTGTCGAGTCTTTTGATGATAAAGTTCTACAGTATGTTAGAAAAGGAATCAATGCTGCTACACAAGAAAAAGCAATTGAAACGATAAAGAAGGCTGGCATGGAGCCAAAAATAAATATCCTCCTAGGTTTTCCACAACAGACTGAAAAAAATATTAAAGACACAGTAAGAACATTAGAGAAGCTTGACATAGACTTTGTAAGCTTTGGAATTGTTACGCCGCATCCAATGACTGAATATTACAAGGCAGTCAAGGCAAATAAGTGGATGACAACACCCGACTGGGTCGGAACCGACCCTTATAAAAATGGAATCATGAACTTACCCTACTTATCACAGAAAAAATTGGATGAACTAATCAGATGGTGCTATAGATCTTATTACTTGAGACCACGGTATATTATAAAAAGAATTTCAAGATTAAGAAGCTTTGGTGAATTAATTGAAGATATTAAAGCTGCTATAAGGCTGTTTGAATGAGTGTAACCGTTTTATTGGTTGTGAAAAATAGTCCGGTAATCAAACAGTGCGTAGAATCTTTATTAAACCAAACTTATAAGAATTATGATATACTTGTGGTAGATGGCTATTCAACTGATGGTACGTTCGAAATACTAAAATCTTTTGGTAATAAGATAAAACTCTTTCAAGTTCCTGGCTGGGCTCCTAAAGCATTTAATTGGGCAAGAAAAAGGATCAAATCAGATTTTGTGGCTTTAACAGACGGAGATTGTATTGTTGATAAACATTGGTTAGAAGAACTGATTAAAGGCTTCAAATTACCTGATATAATAGCTGTAGCCGGATATTATGGAACTTGGAAAGGCAGGGGCCTACAAAGAGTGATAGGAATTGAAATGGAAGATAGGTTTAGGAATCCGCCAAAATACATATCAAAAGCACCAAGTGCAAACTTCTGTATAAGAACTGAAATATTTAAGAAAGTTAAATTCGATGAAAAGCTTAGAGTAGCTTATGAAGCAGATTTTGATTATAAAATATTAAAATTCGGAAAGATATTTTATAATTCTAAGGCTGTTGTCTACCACTATCACAGAGCAAATTGGAAGAGTTATTTCAACCAGCAGAGATTACAGTCAACTTATTTTTTCACTGTCATGATGAGATACAAGGCAAGCATCAAAGGCGATTATATCACTCAAAGAAATTTAATTGCACAAATTGGAATGTTTTGTTTGGGCATATTAATGCTTTTCCTTTCACCATTAATATCATTATTTTTATTTAGTTGTATACTTGGGATTTTTTTGTTTAGAATAAGAGAATTAAGACTTAACAGAAAAGACGCTTTTACAATGTTGGGCATGTTCACTGTTAGATTAATAGCTTGTTCAATTGGCTTAATAAACGGGATTTTATTATATTTGATAAAACTAAGAACCAATAAGAAGTAGAAAGGTAGTTGATTATTTAGTTAGTGGCGAAATGGCAATAGTTGGTGTCAAGAAATGAAAGTTTTATTTATTAACGCAATTAATTTAGAAAAATTTTTAGAGATAAGATATCCACCATTAAATTTAGCATATTTAGCTGCTGTTTTAAGAAAAAATTTTAATGATATACAAATTAAAATTGTTGATAGAAATGTTGAAAAGGAGTTGGAAATATTCAAGCCAGATGTTGTTTGTATTTCTTCAGTTTCACAAAATTACAATTTAACAATGGAATATGCTAAACTTGCAAAACAAAGAGATATAAAGGTTTTAATTGGTGGTGTACATATTTCAATACTTCCGCAATCACTTTCAAAAGACATGGATATAGGAGTATTAGGTGAAGGTGAAATAACAATTGTTGATTTGTTTAAAAATAATTTTGAGAACTTAGACAAAATAAACGGAATAGCTTATTGGAAGGATGACAAAATTAATATTACAAAATTAAGAGAACTTATAGAAAATTTAGATACAATTCCTTATCCTGCAAGAGATCTATTAAAAATAGAAGATCATACTTTCATGTTCACTAGTAGAGGATGCCCTTATAAATGTGTTTTTTGTTCTTCGACTAGATTCTGGAAAGCAGTTAGGTTTCATTCAGCAGAATATGTTGTAAATGAAATAAAATTGTTGATAGACAAATACAAGGTAAAATATATTGATTTTTTTGATGATTTATTCATAGCAAACAAAAAAAGATTAGAGCAAATAGCAAATTTAATTAAACAGGAGAAAATAGACATAGCATTTGGATGTGATGCTAGAGCAAATATGATTGACGATGAGATAATGAAGTTATTAAAAAGCATGAATGTTCAGAAAATTGTTCTAGGTTTAGAATCCGGCAATGATAGAATATTAACTTATTTAAAAGGTATTGATGGTAGACCAACAGTAACAGTAAAACAAAATTATGATGCAGTAAGAATTGCAAACAAATATGGCATTTTGGTTAATGCCGGTTTTGTTATCGGTTCTCCTAACGAGACTGAAGAGGAAATTCTAGATACGTTAAAATTAGCTAAAACATCAGGATTAAACCATTTTGAACCATATATAATAACACCTTTACCAGGAACACCACTTTGGGAATTAGCTAAGAAAAAAGGGTTAGTTTCAGATCAAATGGATTGGAGTAAATTGAATATGCTGTTTGGAGAAAATTATAAAGATGCTATCATACTTTCTGAAACACTAAGTAGAGAAAAACTTTACGAATTATATAGGAAATTCAAAAGAGTTCAATTTTATTTGAGAGTAAAAAATAGCATAATTCATCCGATTAAAAATAATGTATTAAACATTGGAACAAAGTATATTTCAGCAAAGTTAAGTAAGTATTTATAATATTTTATAAAGTTTAACTCCCATTTCCACAAAATCACTTATAACATTGTCATATAAAAAAGCTTTATAAACATTTTATTTTATTTATTATAGTGGTCATATGGTTTCTGAAAAAAACCTAGAGCTTATATTTTTAGTTTTTTTGCTAGTAATAGGTATTTACTACATTTATCTCGCATTGGGTACACAGATGTTAGGAGAAGACGAGCCTTATTATTATTCAATGGCTCAGGATTTTTCACATGGAAAATTTCCAATATATGATGAATTGGGTAGAGATTATCCATGGAGTTATTTTACATCACTTTTATCAGCTTTCTTCCTTCTATTGACTAATCCATCACTCAGTGTATTAAAAGCGGTAAGTGCATTCTTTGGGCTGCTAACTTTAATATTTGTTTACTTAATAGGTAAAAAGTTCAACATTTATTATGGAATTTTTTCTGTGTTCCTATTATTCTCAATTCAACTTTTTTCACAGTTTATGATGTTAGCTTATGTAGAAATACCAATCGCATTTTTTTCTATACTTGTGTTTTACCTTTTTTTAAAATTAAAAGATATTAAAACAAGCTTATTTACTGGGCTGATTCTAGGTTTGGCGTACTTTACCAAAACAAGTGCACTTATTCTCCCATTCATTTTAATTATTTATGCTTTAATCAGATTTTTTTATTTTAAAGATAAGAAATACATAAAGTTTGCATTCATTTCTATAATAGTTTTCTCTTTATTTTTAAGCTCTATTGTGATAAGAAATCTAGTTTTGTTTAAATATCCATACACTACAGGTTTAGATTTTTTCTTTAAACCTTCGGAGCACTCGAGAACGGAATGGCCGAACTGGCTAATAAAAGAATTTCAGACTGTTTCTCCAGTAAAATTATCTTTGGGTACTTACATGTCAACGTTTGGATCAATAGGGTTCATATTCTTAATATTTGGTTTTACATACTTTCTTTTTAACCGGAAAGAAGATAAGAAGGAGAGAGAACCTTTAATTTTAATGGTTTTATTCTCTTTACTATTCATTATCGTTTTTAGTTTTTATTCAATTTTTAGTTTAATACCCCTTGAAAGCAGGTACTTTTCAATTATATTTCCGCAGATAGCTTTGCTTGGAGGGTTATTTTTATGGAAGTTAAAAGAGTGGAACAAAATGTTTTTAATTTTAATTTTCCCAGTTTTATTATTTAGTCTTTATTCAAGTATTACAACAGCAACCCAAACAAACGGTTCCCAACGTTATCCAAATGATTACTTAGAAGCTTTAAAATGGATTAAAGACAATACACCAAAAGATGCAATAATTTTTACAACATATGGTGGTAGTTTAGAATATTTTGGTGAGAGAAACAGTATTTGGGCATCTGACATAGGCGAGCATTTTCCAGAATTAATGACAACAAGCAATAGTACTTTGATTTCAGAAACATTAAAGAGTTATAATGTTTCCTACATCTTAATATGGAGAAGTACAATGGCTCAAAATTATATTATTCCAGAATCTAATATTTGGGGAGTATTTACATATAAATTCGCTGATGTTATATCGAAAGATACAACAAATTTTAATAATACATTTTCTAATCAAAACAACTGGATTTTTAAACTAAATTAATCTTGAAATGAGTAAAACATAATACTCTGAAGGATGATATAATATTTACGACATATATTGGAAGCATTCTATATTAAGGAGATAGACAATATGTATGGAGCTTAATTTTCTTAATTTAATATGCAACTTTGAATACCACATCTATAGATGCTGTTCAAGAGCTAATTCCAACTAGTTGTGGTGGGTTCTTTCTCATTTCTTTAAAAAGTAATTCGTATTAATTGTAAAACTGGCAATCAAAAATTTTCACTTCATGTCCACTTCGTATAAGTACAGCTGCGATATAGGCTAAACCTAGTGTTGAAATAACTTCATTAACATTTTTCATTCTTTCTCTTTCATGTCCACCCAATTTTTCTTCACTTAACCATGGTGTATAAATCAAGAAAACTTTCATTATATCACTTATAATCTATGTATTTAAATTAGAAAGCTTTAAAAACTTTTATGAAAGTTTGTTATGTACTGCCATATTATGAACCATATAAAGGAGGTTTAGAAACTTTATTTAAAAATTTAGCTGAAAGAATGACTAAATTAAAACTAGAAACTATTGTTATAACCTCTTTATTAAAAGATACAAAAAAATATGAAGAAATAAATGGAGTTAAAGTATATAGAATAAAAATACCAATGAAATTTAGAAGATTTTGGTTCGTTTTATTTTCTTTACCTTATATTTTAATTCATGCAAAGAATAGTGACATAATTCATACTACTACATTCGCTGAGGCATTTCCATCTTTTTTAGCATCAAAAATATTGAAAAAACCTTGCATTATAACAGTTCATGAAGTTTTTTCAGAAGATTATAAGAATATATTTGGGTTTAATGCTTTAAAATCTTCTTTATATAAATTTTTTGAGAAAATCATAATTTCTTTACAATTTGATAAATATATTTGTGTTTCAAATTTTACAAGAAATAGATTAATAAAAATTTTTAATATTCCTAAAAATAAAGTAAAGACGATTTATAATGCTATTGATTACAGCTTCTTTAATCCTAGAAAGTATAATAAAAATTTAATAAGAAAGAAATATAATCTAAAAGATAAATTTGTTTACATTTCATGGGGTAGACCTGGAATTTCAAAAGGTACAGAATACCTTATAAGAGCAGTTCCAAGCATTTCTGAAAAAATACCAAATTCAAAATTAATTTTAATATTAGGTAAAGATCCAAAATATAGATATAACTATATTTTAAATTTAATAAAAAAACTTGGGATTGAAAATAATATAATTTTACTTGATACTGTACCGCAAAAGGAATTACCAAAATATATCGTAGCATCAGATTGTGCTGTAATACCTTCTTTAACTGAAGGTTTTGGTTATAACGTAGTTGAGTCGTGTGCTTTAAATGTACCAATTGTTGCAACAGAAGTTGGTTCAATACCAGAAGTCATTTCAAGGAGATTTGTTTTAATTAAGCCAAAAAGCCCAAGTGATATTGTAAAAGGTTGTGAATTAATTTATAATAAAAAAATTATCTCTAAAAAATTCAAAAGGTTTGAATGGAAGAATACAATAACAGAATATGAAAATATGTACAAAGAAGTTTTAGGAAATATTTAATCTATATTTAATTCCTTCTTTAAAGATATATACAAACACACCAAGAACAGTTTTAATTCCTCTCTTTATGCCAGATATTTTCTTATAATTAACATTTACAAATACTTGTTTGATTTTCAAATTATTTTCTACTGCAGACGCCAGCATAGAATTTTCGATTATATAGCCACCGTGGACATTCATTTTTTTAATAGAAACTGCTTTGAGAGCTATCAAACCACAGTTTGTATCATTTAATCTTGTTCCAAAGAATAAATTAAAGGAGGTTTTCCAAACAAAATTCCCCAACTTATGCCTAAAAGGCAGTTTAGAAAAATCTCTATAACCCATGACCAAGTCTGCTGATTCAAGAGCTTTAAGAAGTTTTAAAGCTTCTTTAGGTTCGTACTGTAAATCTGCATCAATTATAACTATATTTTTTATATCTCTAATTTTGCTAATGTAATTAAAACCTGTTTTAAGTGCTTCGCCCTTTCCTTTATTCTTTTCATGCCTTATCACAATAGCTCCAGCTTTCTTTGCAAGCTCAGCGGTCCTATCTTTCGAGCCATCGTCTATTACAATAATTTTATTAAACTTTCTCAGTTTCTTAGTTTTATCAATAATCTCTAAGATATTCTTCTCTTCATTATATGCAGGAATTAAAGCGACGTTTTTCATGTAATCCTTTATATTACTTCAAAAATTTTAACTTGGGGATTGTTGAACACCAATTTGAAATTCTTTAATCCTTGACCTTCGAGCATAAACATTTTTGTGAAAACAGTATTTCTAAGGTTTGGTGGTATTATTACAATGTAAGAATAATCTTGTGGTATCCATACAGCCATTGGTATAGTCTGATTTGTAAACCTAAAGTTTAGTTGACTCTCTAAAGGTTTTAAAGTCTGAATTAAGGATTGCGTTTCAGTATCATTTAGCTTAACATCGCTAACATTTCCATTATTATAATAAATTATTTCATTAAAAAGAGCGCCGTTTATGTCCTGAACATAAATCGGAACAGGAATATTTAATCCATTGAAAACCAGAATGCCTCCATAGTTTCTTAAAACAACGTTACCATTTTGGTCCACAGATGTCGATTGTTGAGGAATCTGAATATATAATGGACAACTTTGGTCAACCCTAGCGTCACATCCTAAACCAAAATATTGTAGCCATTGGAATTTTCCTATCAAGTCATCAGAGGCGATCCAATAAACTTCAGGAGAGTCGCCTTGATATTTTCTTATTAAATTCAAAGATACGTTTTCATCTGTAGTTGCCATTATTTTTCCCAAATCAGTTATCCTATCGTTTATCGAATACAAACAACCTCCTTCGCAGTGTGCGCCGTCGGCTATAACCCTCCTTTCAGCTAGCCCAGTAATCATGTGACCAGGGTCCCACCATGTCCCAACCAAAGACATCTCAGGAGTTTGAGTTCTCAAAAATATCCAAGCATTATCCCAATTAGAATTTATATCAGGTCCTAATTGCTTGCCCATCTCCATTCCCATACTCATTGCAACTAAAGCAATAAAGATGGCAAAACCAAACAAAATAGTTTTTTTCATATCATTATTTTTCACCTTTTCAACCAAAATACCAAAACCAGCCCCAATTAGGACTATAAATAAGCCAGAAGTAAATTCTGTAAATCTTATACCTCTAAACGACGTGTAAATAGCGATTAATAACAAAGTTACTAAAAAAGAAAAAATTTCAACGTCTTTTTTAAATATGTATATAATACCAAAAAGCATCATTGAAATAAAAAACAAAAATATTATAGAATTAATTATTATATCGCCTGTAAAAAAATTTCCCATTGCCAGTATCCATCCTTCTAGACTGAATATACTAAATGGCTGAAGTTCTGCTATAGATACATTAACAATCCATCGTTCTGCATTTTGTGCAAATCCAATCAGTCCTAAGAGGTCTGTAGTAATGACATTCACATCATTTATTACACCAACCAAAAAAATAGAGATAAAAATTAATATTAAGATTAAAAACTTGTCTTTGGAGTTTATCAAAGATTTCTTAAACCCTTCAGAATTAAATTTATGGAACTTTCCATTTTCTGTAAATAACCCCAAAATAAAGTAAATTATTACAGAAGCGAAAACTATTATAAATGAATAACAGAAATCTGTCCATGTTAGCATAAATGCCGAAAATCCTATTATTGCTAAAGAAAAACTTGCTATTGTTTTTTTTCTAATAGCATGAAAACCCAGATAAAGTGTTAGAACTATGAAGAAAACAACAAGTTGATCAGTGTCATATGAACTTCCAAAAGTCCTTGTTAGAATCTGAGGTGCTGTTCCCATCAAAACAGCAGTTAGGAGTCCACCATATTTATTAGATAGTTCTCTACCCAGTAGAAAAGCTGGAATGATTATTAATGCTCCATAAATTGCAGACATGTACGAAGCAACTGTCATTAAACTCATTTTCAAAAATGATCCAAATGCCCAATAAAACAAAGATGTTATATAATACATAAACGGTGGCAGTATATCTATTATTGAGAGTCTGCCAACATAATATGATAATTCATCCCATACAGGTATTGTGCCGTAATCAGCAAAATATTTTGTAAATCTATATTGGAATGTGGGGTCGAAAGAAAGCAATCTGTCTGGAACTATGTTCTGAGCTCTAATATAATAAGAAAAAATAAAGATTCCGATGAGAAAAATTAACCATATATATTTTAATCCAAATTTATAAATAAAGTTTATTTTCATTTAATCATTTTTTTCTTATTTTTATACCGATAAAGATAGCATATTGTGGTATTATATTTGATAATAAATTTGATATCGCTAACGGAAATAGATAAAAACCACAACCGTAAGTATTTTCAACTTTAAACCCATGATAATGTGCTAAATCTACAAGCGCTGGTATTGTAAAAGCTTTTAAGTGAGGCATATCAATTTTAATACCTTTCATAAAATTACCAACTTGAATTTCACTTACATGAAAGCATGTTGGTTGTTTACTCAATAAAAGTAAAAAAAGATTGTTTAGCGATGCTATATTTACTGTTGATATAAGAGCATATCCATTTGGCTTAAGAATTCTTTTTACCTCTCTGTAAAATCCATCAATATTCCACAAATGTTCTAAAACTTGATTAGAAACAACAATATCGAAAAAATTGCTTTTTAATGGAAATTTTTTATTTGCATCTATTTTTAAGACTTTAATACCTTTTTCTTTAGCTTTAAAAGCTAATTTATCATCCTTTTCAATACCATAAATAATTTTAGCGTTTGCCTTTTTAGCTATTTGTTTTGTAAATAAACCATCTCCACAACCTACATCTAATAGTATACCATTTTTTACTTTTTCAATTCTTTTTATGAAATTTTCTTTACAGTTTTCATAATATTTATAGCAAATATCATAAAATCTACTTTCTTCTAATTTTCTTATTTTCATTAAACCACAAATATAATTATAATTAACTAAGAAAAATTAGAAAAACAAATATAAAAAGTTTTAAAAAACGCTAAAATTCCTCTTCCTCTTCATCCTCAGACTCTTCCTCTTCTGTTTCCTTTCCCTCTCCGGATTCTTCTTCCTTGCCCCATCCGCATTCAGGGCAAATTTCATTTTCCAATTCAGCACCGCAATCTGGACATGATTTTTTCTTAGCCATAAATTCACCTACTTTTTCAATAATATAGCAAATATTTAAAGCTTTCTTTTCTATACCATAGAATTCAATAAAGCAAAGCTAACAATTATCAGTAAAATGTTTTGAATTAAAGTAACTAAAGCATATTTTTTAACCTTTCCCAAACCTTTGAGGTAGTTAGCATAAATGACAGGATAACCAAAAACAAGTCCTAAAGATACAATAGCTTTAAACATAATTGAGCTAGGTAAGTACTCTTTTGCTAAGAAGCCTATAAACCATTCTGAAAATAAGTAAACAAAGATTAAACCAATAATTACAATAAGGCTGTAATAGGACAAAGATTTTCTTAGAATATTTTTTGCATCGCTGTATTTTTCCAGACCGTTTAATTCAGAGAACTTAGGGAACAAAACCAATGATAAGGAGTTGGGTATCAAAAGAGCAGCGACATAAAACAAGAATGCAAATGAATAATAGCTCATTACGTATTGCAAGAAAAATAAGCTCAATAAAGGCACTACGCTATTAACGAGAGCTACGGTTAATTCTATTGGATAGATAGGTAGGCTAAACCTGAGAAATATCTTTTTAACATCGAATTGCTCTTGGCTCTCAAAAACTTTCTTTCTCATTAAAAATAAAATATTTGGTAGGTTTCCTATAATTATTCCAAGTCCCCATCCCAAAATCATATAAAAAATACCCAAAGGGCTCAGTAAGACTCCTAAAATAGGAGATAAAGAAGCGATAAAGAATTGAGACAAGCTGTATATTCTGAAATTTTGAAATCCTAAAACAATGAAACTAAACGTTGAAAAGAAATTTGAAGCTGCTAAAAATATTCCGGCAAGTATAAGATAATTTAATGATGCGTTTTTCAAAAAGTATAGGGCTATGTAGTCCTTAACCAGGAATAATACTGCTATTAAAAAAATATAACTTAGAATTTTTATTTTTAAAAACCATTTTATCATGTATCCTATTTTGCCTTTGCTTCTAAGCTCAGCTATGTATTTAGTTAAACTGGCATTTACTCCAAAGTCTATAAGCATTGGCAAGAATGCAAAAAGATAAATGATTGTTCTAAAATCTCCAAAATAATCATGCCCAAGCAAGTTAGCAATAACTAAATTAGCTAAAAGGGCTATTAGGCTTGATGAAATAGCAGATATGAAAACAAGGGTGCTGCTTCTAATTATTTCTCCTTCAAAAAATGGAACTTTCATTTAATTAAATAAGATGTCTTAGAATAAATTCTTTTATAACGGTGTTATATTTTCTTTACAGAAAACTATATAAAGGTGTTTTGTAAATAATTTTTAGGGTATTAATTTGGTTAAAGGTTTTGAAAGATTATCCTTGTACGAACATCTAGTTGAGAAAATCTAAACTAAACAATATTATATAAAAATAATGGAGGGATAAAATGAAAAAAATATTTAATCTTGATTCAAAAATAATGGTTTTAATGTTATTCTTATTCATTTTCTTTATTAGCGTGAGCCCTGCATTAGCAGCTACTTATTATGTAGACGACGATAGTAATGCTAATGCAACTAGCTGCGATGCAATCGCGGCATGCAATAGCACTATACAGGGTGCTATCGATGGAGCAATTGCAGGTGATACTGTTATAGTATGTCCTGGTACGTTTACAGGAGACGTTGCAATAAACACAGCTAATATTACTCTTAAATCAACAGAAGGTTATACTAATACAACTATACAACTTGTAGATGGAGTCGGTATAGATATTCAGGCAGGTGCCGGCGGTTTTAAACTGGGTGGTGCTTCTGGTGTAGGTTTCACTATCTTAGGAGGTAAATCCGCCAACACTACATTTGAAATCCAGTTGGCAAATGCTCCCTCAAATGTTGAAATTTCCTACAATAAGATTAACACTACCGATAATGCTTCACAGGGTATATCTGTTGGTGCGGCTGGAGCTACTGGTCTGACTATCAAGAATAATACTTTTATTGCTGGAGTTGGTGACGGTTCTATCTTTGGACCTGATGTGGTCAATCTTACGGTCTCCAATAATACATTTACTGGGCCAGGTAGTACCACCAGCGGTTATGCAATACAGTTTGCTGGTGTTAACGGAACATCCACTATCAGTGGAAATACCATTAGTGGTTATGGCTCAGGAATCTTCATACTTGGGGCTAGTGCTGCTGCCAATGCGGGAACAACCGGTGTTTCTGGACTGACCATAAGCGGCAATACCGTAAGTGGGTGCTCTAAGGGTATCCGACTGGGATATACCGACGTGAGTAAAGATATGACTACAATAACCGTTACCCAGAACACGCTATCAACCAATACTGTCAGTATTTATATTTCTGATGGTACCCATGTCCTGGCTAGCAACTTTGTTATACAGAATAACAGTATCAGTGGCAGTACTACTTACGGTTTACAGAATGCACATGCAACTGAAACTGTTAATGCAACTAACAATTGGTGGAACAGTACAAGCGGTCCAAGCATTGCAGCAAACACATACAATACTACTTTACGAGGAGATGTGATTATTGGTTTGATTACTTTTGTTCCATGGTTGAATGCAGCATATCCAAGTGGTTCAAGCTGGGCGCCTGTCACAAATGCTAGCGGTGTATCATATTCATCTATAGACGCTGCTATAACAACTGCCGGCGATACAGTAACTGCAAAGGCAGGTGTATATAGAGAAAATATAGACTTGGATAAAGCTAATTTCACTCTTAAGTCAGCAAGCGGTGCTGCTTCTACAATAATAACAGGAGCAACAGCAGCAGATAGTACACATATAATTCATGTTTTAGCAACAAATGTTACCATAGGTGGTTTAGGTGCAGGATTTACAATCATAGGAAATGCAACCAGCTTTGGTTCTGACATATCCGCAGAAGATTATGGAAACGCATTAAAGATTTATGGTAACATTTTGAGGCATGCTACTGCAGGTGAAAGCCAAGCTATATACATCGATGGCGCAAGCAATGGTGCTGAGATAAAGCACAATCTATTCTATGGAGATAATGAATGGTTAAACAATTCTGTCGAAGGTGCAGCAGGTTCATGCATAAAGCTTATGGGTGCAGACGGTGCAAATGCTATAACCATTCAAAACAATACTGCTTATTATTTCAAATACTCATTTTTGGATTTAAATGATGAGGGAACAGAGACATATGACGGTGTTCTTGTTATTAATAATACAGCACACCACAACAGACCCGCTTCAAAGACACAGAACCAACCGTTGATTGGAATAGGCTATGGTGTTGGTACAACAACTATTGGTTCATCATATGGCGGTGTAAATATCACTAATAACAATTTATATGATGCTGGTTACGGAATAAGAATTTATTCTGACATTAAAGGAGCAGATAACCTTCATATAAACTACAACAACATCTACAACATCAATGATACTTACTATGGAATTAAGAGCGAGGTCACTGACAGTAAGACAGCTGATGCAATAAACAATTGGTGGGGTGATGCCAGTGGTCCAAAGAATTCAACAACTAATACATATGGAGAAGGAGAACAAGTTAATGCTTTGATAACTTATAATCCATGGTTATTGACAACCTTTGGTTCAGCGCATGATAGCTCATTTGACTATATGCTAGGATTAAATACCAGCTGGAACTTGGTTTCGATTCCAAGAAACTTGACAAATTCAACAATAGATTATTGGACAAGAGACCTTAATGCAACAAATGATATAATATTAATATATTATTATGATGGAACAACTTGGTTAGTCTGGCAGGCAGATGGTGCAGATACATTAACAGCACTAGAACCGAGAAAAGGATACTGGATAAAGACTGGTTCTAATACGGCATTGGGAATAAAAGGGTCATATAAAACTCAAGCAGATCCACCATACGGTTCAATAGCATATACTCCATTGGACTTGAATGTAGGATGGCACACAGTTGGGTTTTATAATGAAGACGGCAGCAGCGGTTTAGATACAGATGATGCATTAACAACTTTATGTGATGGTTTATGCAGTACAGGATTAGCACACTTTGATGTTTTGGCGTATTATAGCACATCGACTGCTACAACAGTGAGATTACTAAAAAGTCAGTATGACGCAACAAATGTTTGGACTCAGGGAAGAGGATTTTTAATTTATATGAACACCGCAGATACTTACAGATAAGGTGAGAGCAATCACACCTTATTTTTTATTTTTTTGTGAGATGTAAGAATGAAAGGGAAAATAATTATTATTACGGCATTAATTACTTTGGCATTTATTGCCCCAAATGTTTTTGGATTGACATGTGGTTTAAATGAAGAACCACAATTTCCGCACATATTTAACGGCACTGCATATTTTGCCAATGGGACTGCTGCGCCTTCTGACATAACAGTTAGAGCAGAACTAAATGGTGAAACTTTCACAATTCAAACAACTTCTAATGGAGTTTATGGCACTTCATCAACATTTTTAGTATTTACTTGTGGTGTTGCATCTAATAAAACTATAACATTTTATTTAAGTGGTCAGGCGACATCAAATACATCAACATATGTTCCTGACAGTAGGTCTGTTAACTTTAATATAGTTTTTGCATCTAGTAGTCCACTATATTGTGGAGATGGAATATGTAATGATGGAGAGATGATTGGAAATAATAATATTTATCCATATTGCAGTAAAGATTGTGTTGCTGGGGGGACTAGAGGACCTAGCGGTGGCGGTGGTGGAGGTGGTGGAGGTGGTGCCCCATCAGGAACTGGCGTTAATTATGCAAAGGGCAATGCAAATATAACTATTTCTTCCATAGAAGCAGGTAATACGGCAAATGTTATGATAGCAAAATATGAAGATATTGACTTCAGACAGGTTAATGTTTCTGTTTCAAACTCGGTTAACAACATAAAAATAGTAATTACTAAACTGCCAGATGAACCAGCTTCGGTTACGCATACCATAGAAGGAAAGGTTTATCATTACATTCAAGTTGACAAAACAAACTTTACAGATTCAGATGTAAGCAAAGTTTTCATTAAATTTGCTGTTAACAAGAGTTGGTTTACAGTCAATGGGGTTGACAAAACAAACATTAGTTTATACAGATGGGTAAATGATAAATGGACGGAGCTAATAACTACTTACTTAAGCGAAGATGCATATGAAGTATTTTATCAAGCAGAATCCCCAGGATTCTCTTATTTCTTAATAGGAACTAAGAGTGGAGAAATAATAACACCGCCAACATGTACAGAAAATTGGTCTTGTACAGATTGGTCTGCATGCATTAACAATCAGCAGTCAAGAACCTGCATCGATTCAAACGCTTGCGGAACAACTGTCAATAAACCAGTTGAAACAGAAACTTGCATAATGAAAGAAGAGATTGGAGCAGAAAATATGTGGATGTACTATTCAGTTGCAGCAGTGATCATTATAATAATAGCAGCGATGTTGTTTGTTTTCAGAAAGAAAATAACTAAATCTTCTAGAAGTAAAAAATAGTTATCAAAAATGGTACCTGAATTTACTAGAACAATACCAATTGATATAGCAGAAACAGAAAGAGAAAGAAGTTGAAGTTGAGTAAAATTAACTCAGTTTAAATTGTAATAAATATTCTGCAATAGTCGTAGTTAGGTTTAACTATAAGGTTCTATTTAAATAATTTTCTTTCTTAATCTTTAATAGTCAAAATGATGATTCTATGAGAAAATATAATTCAAATGAAATGAGAACTGACCATAGTGTAATTGAACATTATGAAGATTTAGGACTTAAAGAAAGATTATCTAATGGTTTTGATCATGTTAAGAATTCTAGAGTTGGAAGATTCATTTATAGTGATGACCTTAACAGATTTTCCTTATATCATACTCAGGTCGAAGGACAAGCTTTAAGAGATTTTAAAGACGGAGTGAAAGAAACTGCACAGGGACTTTTTTATCTTGCTAAAGGCGCATCAAAAAACGTGACAGATAAAGATTGGCGGGAAAGAAACAAGTGGCCTATAATTGGTGGTGTAGCAGTTGGTTTAGCAATTCCTATTATTCTGCAATTCGGTGCTAGAGTTGAGAGGGTTGGTTATATGACAGGAATAGGTCAAGGAGGCACAACAACTTATGGAGGTACTTTAATTTGGCCATGGCATCAAATAGGTGGGGGGGCTGTTATAAGCGAGTCAAATCCAATTAAAGTACAAAATTTTGCATACGCGAGCGCTTGGAGAAACTTGCCACTTCATGTTGCTGAAGGTGGGATAGGAGGTGCTATTACGGCAGGTGTTATTAAGAAAGTGAAAAAATGATTAAATATAAAAAATTTTTATTTATTTTAGTATTTTTTTTAATTCAAATAAGTCTTGTTAAGGCTGAACCTTTACAATACAAAAGAATAGTTGTTATGCCATCAAATATTACTTACAAAAACATTCCATATGATACTAATGTTTGGCAACCTAAATACAATGAAATAATTCTAACAGCAGGCTCAAATGCAAAAGTCATAAGAAACTCGCCCAAATATGCTTATGTGACTCTTTCTATACCAGAGTCTGAGTACAATCAAACTATCGAGTCTTTAAAAGAAAAAGGATATGTAGTTAGAGACGAGTTTATCCAAAAAATCCTGCTTAACGATTCTCTTCCTCTTATAGGTGCTCCATATAATCCAGGTTCTGGCACACTAACCGGAGCTGGTAGAATAGTAGCAGTTATTGACACTGGTATTGATTGTAATCATCCAGATATTAACGACTGTAATGATGATGGTCAAGGTAAACTACTTCATTGGTATAATACGTTTGATTCACCTAATCCAGTTATTTTTGACGATAATGGACATGGTACGCATGTTGCGAGTATACTAGCAGGGACAGGAGCAAACTCCTCTGGTAAATTTAAAGGCGTAGCTTCCGGTGCTTCATTAATTATTGCTAGGGCATGCGATGCGAATGATAATTGCCCAACAACAAATATAGTACAGGCTTTAGAATGGATTAATAATAGTGCTGCTTTGCCTGATGCTGTTTCTATGAGTTTAGGAGCAGAGGTTATAAATCATGATGAATACATAAAGTTCTGTACAGGTCAAAAAGGAGGAGAAGTCACTGAGGAATATGATTTTATTAAGAGTCTTACAAAAAGAGGTGCAGTTGTTGTGGCAGCTGCTGGAAATGAGGGAGTACGTCCACAAAGCATAGACTTTCCAGCTTGTATAAACGAAATAGTGGCTGTAGGTTCTGTTTATGATAGGAATGATGGTTACTTGGAATATCTTAGTGATGGAGTTAGTGATGTTCCACAAGATGTAGCTGTTCATGTAATAGTCAATATAAGCGGAGGCCATAATGAAAATTATACAAAAGAATGGATAGCTCCATATTATGAGCATGCAACTGGTTTTCAGCAATCTTTTTTCATTACCTCACCAACAACAGTTAGAGTTAGAGTTGAAGGATTTTGGAAATCTGTGTATGGATCCCCTTGTCTTCTTTATGGTGAAGGATGGGAACCTGGTGGAAATGAAAAAGGAGACTCTTATTGGGAATGGAATCAAACAATAAGTCCTATATCTCAATTTCAAGGAAATTATGTTAACATAGAAGTTGCAATGAGGCCATTTTTTACAGGATTAAGTTGGTGGCCATTAAATTGTTATTGGACAGGTTGGGATGGTGGGAAGCATAAAAATGAGACAATGATAGTTAGAATATATCCTAGTTGGTTCGGGTTGAGAGGAAATTTATTTTTAGTAACTGCAAGAGGCCCAGGCCCTAATAATTCGGTTAAACCAGATGTTGTTGCTCCAGGTGTCGGTATATGTGCTGCAAGGGCTGCAGGTACCGGTTCTGCAAACGAATTAGTTTGTGGAAATAATAATTATGTTGCAATGAGCGGGTCTTCTATGGCTACCCCTCAGGTAGCAGGTTTAGTGGCTTTATTAAAACAATACAGACCAAGCTCTACTTTTGATGAAATAGTAACCAGTATAAAACGTGGTGCAGTAGGAACTGATTTTCCTGATTTCTATCGTGAAGGAGCAGGTTTAATAAATGTAAGAGGTAGTGTAGGATGTTTAGCAACGTCTTGGTGCAGGTCGAGTGGATCTCCTAGTACAGGCATTGGAGGAGGCGGCAGTGGAAGTTGCGGTGTCAGACCACTCTGCGTTGTTGCGTTGTGATGGAATAAATATTTTAAACCTTTGAAATTATTCTTTCTTTTTCATCGATTTCAAATTTGGCTGGCAAGAACTTTTCTATAACAGAAATATTTGTTTTAATATGATGAGTTATCTCGCTTGTTTGAATTTTTCCAGAACTTAAAGCAATACAAGGCAAAAGCATATCGGCAGCATGTCTATCTATTGCACCGTTAGCATATTCAAATATTAAATTTTTTAGAGCTTCTCTAGCAACATCTTCAGCAGATTTTCTTAGTTCTCCTAAAGCATCGCCAGCAATAACAGAGTTCTTGGTTTGGATATAAATCAAAACTCCAGAACCAGGAGATAAACTATCAACATAGTTAGTTTCAATATTTAGTTCTCTGTCAAATTTTTGTTTTATCAGTTCTTTTGCTGTTTTTGCTTGTCTTTCAGCAACTTTAGCTTTTTCTAAACTTTTTGATGCGATTGAAAAGCCATTAATTTCTTTGATTTCAGTTCTTTCAAAATATTCAATTGGTTTTAATTTTAAAGGTTTGGTAATTATTTCAACTTTTGCTCCGCCTTTTGGATAAAATCCATCTCTTATAATTTTTATTTCAGTTTCTTCCTTTAATAAGGGAAACAAAACTTTTTCCAGATATAAAACAGGAGGAGCCCACTTGTTCCATGTTCCGCCACCATCAATTTCAATTTTCATTGGTTTGTTTAATTGAGAAGTTACTAATAAAACTGCTTGCAAAACTAAGCCGATAGAACCAGCAGTTGATATTTTTATTTTCAAGTCTTTTGCTTCTAATTCTTTAGGATAAAATTCAAGCTCTTTTGAATTCAGTTCTAAGCCTTTTGTTTCTGCATTACAAAGCTCTGCTATAGATTTTACACCTTCCATGTGTTGAGTTTGTAAGCCGGGATTTGGTCTAGCTCCTCTTACGTTTGTTATTTTGAAAGATTTTCCAGTTATCGCTGATAAGGCACAGGCAGTTCTAACTAATTGACCGCCAGCATTGCTGCCATCAATCAATATCAATTATATCGCCATTCTTAGGAGCAACTGCATCGAATCCTCTTCCACGAAGCTCAGTTGCAAATCTTTCACAGTTATCTCCATGGATGCAAATAACTTTTTCAGGTTTGATTTTATTTACAAAATCAAACAGTCCATCACGTCCAGTATGGGCGGAAAAATCCATTTGATGAATACCCATTTTAATTTTCAAATCAAAACCTTCTGTGACAAATCTTCCAGTGTCTACCAAATAACGGCCAGCAGTTCTTGGAAGTATAAATCCAGTAAATATGATAGAGCTTTCAACATTGTCATATAGATATTTTACATACAAAACAGAAGGACCGCCTTCGAGCATTCCAGAAGTGGTAACAATTGCACAAGGCTCTTTTACTATCTTTTTTCTTTCATCATTTGAGTAAATAGGTTTAACATCGTCTAAAGCCTTTCTAAGTGCTTTAGGGTCTTTAATAAATTCAGGATAGTCTAAGGCTATTTGAGTTGCTTTCTTTGCCATTCCATCAAGATAGATTGGAAAATCTGATTTGAAACTGTCTAAAATCATTAAAATTTCTGCACTGCGTCCAACTGCAAAGCAAGGAAGTACTGCTACGCCTCCATTTGCAATCGTTCCTTGTATTGCTTCAAAAAACTTTTTTTCAGTTTCTCTTCTGTCAGGATGGTTTCTATTCGAATAAGTGCTTTCTAGTATCAAGACGTCTACATTTTTTGCATCTATTCTAGCACCGTTAAGCAAGCGTGTAGGGTTTGTGTTAAAATCGCTTACATAAAGAATTCTTTTTCCGTTTACTTCTATTAAAGGGGCAATAGAACCAGGAATATGACCTGCATCAAAAACATCCATAGCAAAATTCTCTGCTTCAAACCTTTGGCCATACGTTATTCTAGTTTCATTCTTTTTCATTTTTTCAATATCGCTTTCACCAAAATGTTTTACAAATTCTCTTAATCTTGCGATCTTTAGGCTATCTTTTAAAAGTAGATGAGCCTGATCAAAAGTCGATATTGTTGAGAAAATAGGAACTTTAAATTTGCGATAAAGTATTGGTAAACTGCCGCAGTGATCAAGGTGAGCATGGCCTAGAATTATATTATCTAACTTTTCAACAGGTTTTGGAACTTCATTAGTTTCGACTTTCACTCCATAGTCAAAAAGAATGTTTTCTTTGCCTTCTATTAGAATGGCATTCCTTCCAACTTCCCTACATCCTCCTAAACATTTAATTTTCATGGCTATCCTTAACCTTATCAATATTTATATTTTCTGTATTTAATTCTAAATATGCTTATTAAAAATGCGTTGATAGTTACAATGGATAAACAAGAGATTATAAAAAAGGCAGAGCTTGCAAAAGAAGATTTGCTCGGAAGAAAATAACTTAAATATAGAAAATTAATAGTATTTCTATGGACATAGAAACCAGATTAGAATTAATTAAAAGACCTCCTACAGAAGAGATTTTAATAGAAGAGGAACTAAAACAGCTATTGCAATCTAATGATCATCCTCAACATTATCAAGGGTTTGAGATTTCAGGAATGTTACATCTAGGAAACTTTATTATTTCTGGTTTTAAAATAAATGATTTCATAAAGGCAGGAATAAAATGTCAGGCCTATCTTGCAGATTGGCATAGTTTTATCAATAATAAATTCAATGGAGATTGGGATAAAATTTTAATAGCAGCAAAATATTATGAGGAAGCATTCAAGTTCTTTTGTCCAGGAATAAAGATCGTTGTAGGCTCTGATTTATATCATAACAATGATGAATACTGGAGAAATATAATGAGATTTTCCAAACATATGACACTTGCCAGAACTCTAAGATGCATGACAATAATGGGTAGGAGCGAGAATGAAAAGCTAGACTTGTCTCAATACTTCTATCCACCAATGCAGGCAGTTGATATAAAAGAAATAGATGCAGATATACCGCATGGTGGGATGGACCAGAGGAAAGCGCACGCTTTAGCTAGAGAGATATTCCCAAAAATGGGATGGAAGAAGCCGGTCGCAGTTCACCATCATTTATTAATGGGAATAGCAGAACCTGTAAAACTAGAAACTAAGGATAAGTTAGAGCAGGTTGTTGCAAGCAAGATGAGCAAATCAAAGCCATGGACAGCAATATTTATTCATGATACTGAAGAGCAAATAAGAGAAAAATTAAATAAAGCTTGGTGCCCGGAAAAACAAACAGAGATGAATCCAGTACTAGAGATTGTTAAATATATTGTATTTCATGAAAAGAAAACTTTCAAACTGGAAAGAGAGTCTAAGTTTGGAGGACCAGTAGAATTTGAGAGTTATGAAGAATTAGAAGAACAATATAGTAAAGGAAAAATACATCCCAAGGATTTGAAAGATAGTATTGCTGTGGAGATATCAAATATAATTGACCCGATTAGAAAACATTTTGAAATTCCTGCAAACTGTAAGCTTTTAGATGTTTTCAAGGAAGTTGAGATTACAAGATGATTTCTAAGAAATTCCCTTAACATAAGGAATACTTTTTAAGAACTCTTTTATTCCATTTTTTGTTTCATCATCTAAGTTATCGTATTTTAAAAAGTAATCAAGTTCTTGTACTTCTCCATCAATTATATATTCTCCATTTTTACGATGTGCCAAAACTTGGCTACCAAGCTTTTTACTTGTAAGTTCAAGCTTATTGCTGTCATATCTATGATTTTCTAGCAAAGAACAAATTTTCCAAAAATATTTTATATCGAGGGCTCCCTTTGAATGAAAAGTTATCTCTGTGGGTCGTTTAATTACTTTTCCAGCGGTAATCTCTATAATAGGAGCCTGTTCCATTTTTCCGATCAATTTGTTTTTCTCATTCATTACTGAGATTAACTTTTCACAGTTTAAGAAGTTTTATTAAGCATTCGACAAGAATTGTATAAGTAGATAATAAAGTTATCTAAAGTATTATTTTAAAATGTTAAATATTCAAAATATAAGAAGATAATTATGCTTGATATAAAACTAATAAGAGAAAATCCGAAGGCTGTGGAGAATAGTCTAAAGAAAAGAGGAGACCAAGAGAGATTAAAAGTTTTGAGTAGCTTGATTGAAGACGATAAGAAATATAGAGAATTACTGCAGGAAGTAGAAAAGCTCAAACATGATAGGAATATTATTTCTGAGGAAGTAGCTAAATTAAAGAAGGAAGGAAAAGACGCTTCCAAGAAAATTAAGGAAGCTGCTGAAATCCCTGAAAGAATTAAAAAACTAGAAGAACAAATTGTTGCGTTAAAAAGTAGAATTGATTTATCTTTATTCAGAATACCGAACATGCTTCACGAGTCTGTCCCAATTGGTAAGGATGATTCTGATAATGTTGAAGTAAGAAAATGGGGCAAGCCGCCGAAATTTAATTTTGAACCGAAAAGTCATCTTGAGATTCTTGAAAATCTTGGCATGATAGACGCTGAAAGCGCTGGCAGAGTCTCGGGTAGCTTGTTCTATTTTTACAAAGGTCCAATTGTTTTCCTAGATTTTGCATTACAAAGATTTGCTTTGGATAATATGATGAAGAAAGGCTTTCAGATTATTTATCCGCCATTTATGGTTAACAGAAAGGTATATGATGGAATGATAGGAGATCCTACAGATTTTGCTGAGGCAAGTTACAAAGTTGAAGGCGAAGAACTTTATTTGATACCGACGGCTGAGTATCCTCTTGGTGGAATGTATATAGATCAGGTTATTAACCAAAAAGACTTGCCTTTAAAATTATGTGGCGTAAGTTCTTGCTTTAGAAGAGAGGTCGGAACGCACGGCAAATTTTCAAAAGGCTTGTTTAGAATGCATCAGTTCAACAAAGTTGAGATGATTGTAATCTGCTTGCCAGAAGAGTCGTGGGAATTTCTAGAAAAAATGCAGAAATTTTGTGAAGATATTTATCAACAGTTAGGATTGCATTATAGAGTTGTAAATGTCTGCACCGGTGACATAGGTGTAAAGGCTGCTAAGAGATATGATACTGAGGTTTGGATGGCTGACGGAAAGTTTAGGGAGATAGGATCGAATTCCAATTGCACTGATTATCAAGCAAGAAGTTTGAATATTAAATATAGAGAGAAAGAGGGTCAGGCTCCGAAAGGATTCGTTCATATCTTAAACAATACAGTGTTAGCAACTTCAAGAACAATGCTAGCTATTTTGGAACAGTTCCAGCAGAAAGACGGAACAGTTCTGATACCTAAAGTTCTCTGGCCTTACATGAGTGGAATCAAGAAACTAGAAAAAATTAAATGATAATATGGATGCTTGGTTGATATTTGCATTATTATCAGCAGTTTTTGCAGCCCTTGTAGCCATATTTGGAAAAATTGGACTGGAAAGCATAGATACCAACACTGCTACAATGGTAAGAGCAGGCGTAATGTTTGGGTTTCTTGTTTTGGTGATAGCATTTACAGGGAAAGTAGAAAATATCACAACAATATTTTCCAATTCAAAAGCAATGACTTATATATTCTTAAGCGGCTTGGCAGGAGCACTTTCTTGGCTATTTTATTTTATCGCTTTAAAGTTAGGGAAGGTTTCTCAGGTTGTTCCAATCGACAGATTGAGTGTAGTTTTTGCCATTATACTTGCCTTTCTTGTTTTAGGGGAGAACATAAGCTTGAAAACAGCAGTTGGAGTTGCTTTGGTGAGTGTGGGTGCAATTCTAGTGGTGTTAGGCTAAAATTTGGAAATGTTGCGCTAGTTCAAATCCTGTCCTCCGCACATATGATGTTCTTCACCGTTGATGGAGGGCGGCATGAGTTTAAATCTTTAACATTCTAACTAAAAAATATGCCACTTATTAAAGAAGTAGAACAAACGCAAATTAAACCTAAACCAAGTTTTGTTATAGATGCAGGAAGTTTGTGTATTGAAAATGATTATTTGTTCCGCAGTTATTTTGAAGATGAAATGGAAAAATTAGGATATGCTTCTGAAAAGAAAAGAGATGGAGAAGAAAGCAAAAGTGATGACAGCTATAGTTTCAGTGGAAAAGAAATAGAAACATTTAAAAAGAAAAGCTCCTTAATTGAACTAACTTCTCATCTTTCTTTTTGGTCACATGAAGAAAGTTATAGCCTCCCATCAGTTAGCATCTTATCTATCAATTCTAATAAAGAGTCTCTAAAAGATATATCGACAGTAATTTTAGGTTATTCTTCTAAAATCAGAGATAAATATGAAGGACAACTCAAAATATTGCAGGGTAATTTACAAAAAGTAAATTCAATCATAGAAGAATGTGAAAAAGTAAGCAAAGGGAAAGATAATGCTCAGTCTTCTTGATAAAGCTTCTTCTAAAAAGTAACTTACCGAAATGGTAAAGAACATTTAAATACAATTTTATTTTATAATAAAGTGTGATGATTTGGAAGCCAGCATCATAATTTGTGAGAAACCAGATTCGTGTGCTCGCATAGCCAGCGCTCTGGCAGAAAGCAACTTGAAAACAAAAAGAAGCAGGTACGGCGTCAGTTATTATGAGTTCGAGAGAAACGGAAAGAATCACATAGCTGTAGCTGCTGTCGGTCATCTGTTTAATCTCAAGCAAAAATCTAGAGGACTGAGTTATCCAGTGTTTGATGCAGATTGGGTTCCCTCGTTCCAGGCAGCCAAGAAGTCTGCATTTTCAGAAAGATATTTTAGGACAATAGAGCAGGTTGCAAAAACATATGATGGCGAACTGATAAGTGCGACTGATTATGATAATGAAGGATCTGTTATATCAGCAAACATAATCAGGCTCATCTTCAAGAAGGAAGACGCTAAAAGAATGAAATTCTCTACTTTAGTAAAACAAGATTTGATTAAATCTTACGAGGAGATGTCTTCTCATCTTGACTGGGGAAACATAGAATCAGGCATAGCTCGTCACTATATGGATTGGATGTACGGTCTTAATACCTCTAAGGCATTGATGTCAGCCGTCAAAAATTATGCTAAAAGATTCGCAATTTTGTCAGCAGGAAGGGTTCAAGCGCCAACTCTAGTCTTGTTGGCAGACAGGGAAATGGAAGTAAAGAATTTTATTCCAAAGCCTTATTGGCAGTTGCAACTGATTCTGTTGACTGATGGAAATGAGATTATAGCGCTATACGAGAAGGACAAGATTTGGGATAAGAAAGAAGCAGAAAAAATATTCAACGAATGCAAGGATAAGCCTGCAATAGTTGATGATGTAATAAAGAAAAAATATGCGCAATCACCGCCATTTCCATTTAACATAACTTCTTTGCAAATGGAGGCTTATCGATTCTTTGGCTATTCTCCGCAAATGACAATGAGCATTGCTCAGAAATTGTATACGAGTGCTTATATCAGTTATCCTCGCAGTAGTTCAGAGAAAATTCCAGTACAATTAGGTTATAAACAAATATTAGAGGCTTTATCTAAAATTAAAAAATATGAAGCATTATGCAAAGCTTTGTTAACATTACCAGAACTTAAACCAACAGAAGGAAAGAAAATTGATGTTGCACATTATGCAATTGTTCCAACTCAGGAACCACCAAAAGATATTAAAAAACTTACTAGTCCTGCTCAAAAGATTTATGATTTAATATGTAGAAGGTTTTTCTCAGTATTTGCAAAAGAAGCAATTAGGGAAAGCATAGAAGTTTTAATTGATGTTGATGGCAATAAATTCTTTACAGAAGGTAGAAGGACTTTAGAAAAAGGTTGGATGGAATTTTACGGGCCATATGCTAGGCTTAATGAGATTATTTTACCTGATTTTAAGAGAGGAGACAAGTTAGATATTAAAAAATTGGAATTGCTAAGCAGGGAAACAGCTCCGTCGCCTCGCTATTCGCAGGCTTCAATTATAAAGGAGATGGAGCGTTTAGGGCTTGGAACGCGTGCGACCAGATCAGTAATCTTGCAAACTTTGTACGATAGAAATTATATAACTGATAGAATCATCAAAGTTACTGACTTGGGATTGAAAATGGCCTCGGTGATAAAGGAATATGTTCCTGATTTTGCTGATGAGAAACTTACTAGAAAGTTTGAAAAAGAATTGGAAAAAATAATGCTAGGTAAGGAGAAAAGAGAGAAAGTTTTAAACAAGGTAAAGAGAGCAGTTATTAAGATTTGCGAAGAGTTCAAGCAAAATGAAGATAAAATAGGAAAAGAACTAGGTGAGGCGATTATTCAGACTCAGGATGATAAGTCAATCGTAGGCAAATGCTCAAAATGTGGAAAAGATTTGAAAATATTATTCTCTCCAAAAACTAGAAAGTCATTTGTAGGCTGCACAGGCTATAAAGATGGTTGCAAGAATGCTTATCCTCTGCCTCACAATGCTTCTTTCCAAAGATTAGACAGAGTTTGTGAGAAATGTAAAACGCCAATAATAAGAGTTTTTAGAAAGAGAAGAAGACCATTTGATATGTGTCTTGACGTTAATTGTCCAACTAAAGCAGATTGGAACAAGTCTAAGAAAAAATAATTAGTCTTTTCTAGTTAATTTTCTGTAAATCCCTTTAGTTTTATCCTCTAAACCTTTTTTCATCTCATAAAAATATGCTGCTAGTTCATCAAATATAGGGTTGTTACAATCTTCTGTGAAAAACTGTTGAGCATGTTTCATATTATGCCTAAAATTTCCTAAAGTCTCTCTTTTATTTCCTTCACGAAATCCTATCACTACACCTTTTTTACCATCAACTGAAATAGGTTTGCAAAATCCACCTCTATCTCCAAATTCATGCGCAGGAGGGTATGAAAAAAGTTCTATAATAAAATTTTCTGGTATTTTTAATTCTCTACAATCTTCTTCAAAAACAGATAAAATGTATGAAGGAACCTTTACATTGGTCATAAAAGTATTATAAACTAGAATTTTAAATAATTATTTTTAATCAGCCTGCAAAGCTAAAAATAAGGCAATAAATCCCTTTTAACAATGGTAATAACCAAAACCAAGGAATAGAAAAACTAGTCAAAAGCATTATTCCTGCTATTATGTCTACTACACCCATAATTACAATTCCTATGTTACCAGTCGGGATTCCCAGCATCGAAGAAAGTCCTTTAAGTAAAACTATAATTCCTAGATAAAATCCTAGGAAATTCGGGAACATCAAAGAAATTCCAACTAATATGTCTACAATGCTCAGAGCAAGCAAAAGCATATGCATAAAATTAAGATTAATATATTTAAATGCAACTATATTTTATGAAAATAGATTTGGTTATTGGTGAAGATGATTTTTCTAAGGAAATAGCAGATAAATTAAATATAGAATTTGCCAGGATTAATTCCTTTGTTTTTCCAGACAGTGAGATAAAGCCAGTAATTGAAAATGAAAACAAGATAAAAGGAAAAAAAGTTCTAGTGGTAATAAGGACAACCAGGTTCAAACCTTCTATAAACGATTGTATAATGAAGATTTACTTTATTTGTAAACTCTTGCGAGAATTAGAAGTTGGAGAAATAAACTTGTTTTTGCCTTGGATGTTTTATTCCAGACAGGATAAGAAATTCTTATCTGGAGAACCGGGATCGCTATCTGAAATTGCTGATTTATATGAAAGACTAGAAATTAAAAGCATCTTTACTGTTAATTCGCATTTGTATGGAAAGGAAAATCCTCTTCAGAATTATTTCAAGAAAATAAAAATCCATGATATAAGCCCCTCAAAATTGTTTGCCGATTATCTGAAAGATAAGAAGCTTAAAAATCCAATTGTCTTGGGACCAGGTAAAGGACCAGCAATCATGGTCAAAGAACTGTCAAAAATGCTTAACGCTTCTTACGAGTGCTTGGAAAAAGAAAGGGACCATAAGACGCAGCAAATAGTCATGAAGCCTCTCAAGTCAAATTTAGAGAACAGAGATGTGATAATATATGATGATGTTGCTGCAACCGGAGGAACAATAGTTCCAGTATTTGAGTTAGCAAAAAAATTCAAGTCGAATAGAATTTTCATAGCACTTTCTCATTTGGTAACAAAGAATGGAATAGAAAAACTTTACAATTTAAACAGTTCTGAGATTATAACAACTGATTCCTTTAATTCTGAAGAAAATATAAGCTTTAAAGAACTGTCGCTAATAAATTTGATTTATGATTATTTAAAATGTTAATTTTTCTTATTGACCTTCTATAGTCAGTCCAAAAATAGGCTTGAGGGATGAATACCTTTCAAGCAACTCATTTCTCTTATCTGGTGGAAGACTTTCCCCTACAGATTTCAAATGTGCCTCAACTGTTTTTATTGCAGAATCATATACTAGTTTTCCTTCATCTCCAGCCCATTGACGTGCTCTATATAAAGCCTGTAAACTTTTTGCTGAATCTTCAAATAAATGTTCTACATTTTCAGGCGTAACTGTTTCATTTCCTTCTCCTTGTTTAGCCATTAAATCACTTTAATTTTTATTGTAAAGAAGCTTTATATTCTTTTGGAATTGGACTATTGCAATTATAATTTATAAATCTTCATCTACATATTTAAGTTGAGGTGGATTGATGCTGGAAAATTTAAGAATGACTTATGAAGAAAGGGCTGAAGAGGCTTTAAACCCAGCAGCAAAGGAAATCTTTAACTTAATGGCAAAAAAGAAAACAAATTTAGCCTTGGCAAATGACGAGATCGATACCAAAAAATTCTTAGAATTGTCTGAAAAAATAGGACCAGAAATAGCGGTTCTTAAAACGCACATAGATATTTTAAAAGACTTTTCGCCATTTGTAACTAAAAAATTATTAGAACTGTCAAAAAAATATAATTTCCTTATTTTTGAAGACAGGAAATTTGCAGACATAGGAAATACTGTTAGGTTGCAGTATGCAGAGGGAATATATAGGATAGTTGATTGGGCAAATTTTGTAAACTTACACATAGTTCCAGGACCTGGGATAATTGATGCTATCAACAATGTTATAAAAGAAAAGAGAGATGGTTTGCCTAGAGGAATACTAATATTAGCCCAGATGTCTTCTGCTGGAACTTTGGCTTTTGGAGAATACACAAAAAAAGCTGTTGAATTAGCCAATGCTAATAAAGAGGCTGTGGCAGGATATATTGGGAACGGTGGAGATACTGAGCAATTAAAAGAGTTGGCTGATATGAACTTTGCTGGGCATTCTATTCTTACTCCGGGCATTCAGATTCAAAGCAAAGCTGATAATCTCGGACAAAGATACACGACACCTGAAGATGCTGTTTTAGCAGGTTCAGACTGCATAATAGTTGGCAGGGGAATTTATGGCGCAGAAAATCCATTGGAAATGGCTAGAAAATATAGAGAATCTGGATGGAACGCTTATTTGAAGAGAATAGAAAAGTGATGTTGATGCTTTCAAAAGAAGAAACTGCAGAAATTTTATTGAACATAGGTGCAGTTGGTTTAAATTCTGTAAATCCATTCAAGTATGCATCAGGGCTTTTAAGTCCCATTTATACTGATTCTAGAATGTTGATTTCATTTCCAAAAGAAAGAAAATCTATTATAGATTCCTTTGTTGATTATATTGATACTTCTATAGGTAGAAAAAATATAGATATAATTGTTGGCGTAGGGCATTCAGGAATTTCATTGGCAACTTGGATAGGAGAAAAACTTAAAATTCCTATAGCTTATACAAGATATTCTGCAAAGGATCATGGGAAGGGCAAAGTTATTGAAGGTATTTTAAAAACTGGTTGTAAAGCATTGCTGATAAGCGATGTAATGAGCACTGAAACAGACATACAAACAGCTGTAACAACTATAAATGAAAATAACAGCAAGATAGTTGGTTGCTTGGCTATTTTTAGCAATCAATTAGGAATCATAGAGAATTTCCTAAATAGCAAAAATATTAAATTTCATTGTCTAACAGACTTGGAAACTTTGCTGTCAGTTGCTTTGGTTAAAGAGAAAATATCTCCTGCAGAGAAAAAATCTGTAAAAGAATGGATAAGAGACCCTGAGGATTGGGATAGTATCAGAAAGGAAAAAATAGAAAAATTTTTAACCGAGAACAAAGAAAGAATAGCAAAAAATTTATTGAAGATAGAAGCTGTTACAATTAACACGAAAAATCCATATAGATTTGTTTCTGGAATGCTTAGCCCTATTTACACAGATTGCAGATTGCTTATGTCATATCCCAAAGAATGGGAAGAAGTAATGGACTCTATGATAAATATCATTGTCAATGAAATAGGAATTCAAAATATTAATGTAATAGCTGGGACTGCTACTGCAGGCATTTCTCATGCAGCTTACATTGCCAAAAAATTAAATCTTCCAATGATTTATATTAAATCAAAAGCAGAGGAATATGGCAAGCAAAACAAAATAGAAGGATTTATAAAAAATGGAGATAAGGTTCTTCTTATAGAAGATTTGATAAGTACTGGTGGAAGTTCCATTTCTTCTGCAAAAGCTATAAGGGAAGCTAAAGGAGTGATTGAACACTGTTTAGCTATTTTTACTTATGGTATGGAAACTGCAAAAAAATCCTTTGAGCAAGAAGGAATAAAATTAATCACCTTGACTGATTTTGTTACTTTAGTAGATGTGGCTGTTAAACAAAACTACATTAGACCTGAAGAGAAAGATATGGTTTTAGAATGGAATAAGGATTCTTCAGGGTGGGGCAAGAAAATGGGGTTTGAATAAATTCTAAAAGTTTTTTCTATAGTAAAGCACTTAAAGATTACTCTTTTAATGCACATATTTTTTCATATTTTTCTTCTGTTTCAAGTGAGGGGTGAATGTATTCAAACTCTCCTGGCTTTTTACCTCTTTTAAAACCGATTGGCTTTCCATCTTTGTCAGTTACTACAATACATGTTAAAGTAGATCTTACTCCATCATCTCTTCTTATTCCCCAAGTTACAGACTCTCTTGCACTATCCATATTTGGTGCTTCAACAAATGCAATACCGTCATAAACGCCATAAGTAAGATGAACATTTGTAACATAGATAATTTTTTTCAAATTTTTTGCGACATTGCTTGGTTCTTTTCCTTTTTCAAATTCAAGCAAGGTATAAGCTTTTACAGGAATTTCAGCCTCTTTATTCATCAAATCACTATAAATAAAAGAGAGGTTAAACATTTAATTCTTTTGTAGGTTTCTCAATTTGATTTCTCTCTTATCAGTTTTACCCTAAAAGACCCGATAGTGCGACAGAAAGTCAAACCAATAACTTTAAATATGTTAGTTATACATATATCTAACTATGAAAGTAGAAATAAGGAAAAGACAAGGAAACACTGCAATTCTGATAAGTTTTGATACTGTTAGAGAAAAGTTTCAATCAGCTTCTGAGAGAAACAGATTTTACTGGGAACTTTACGGAAGAAAACAAGTTGTAGTAAAGCAATCTGGTAGATACGAATACAATAGAGAGGGAGTGATGGAAGATATTCCTCATATTAAGGTTGCAGATTCTGTTTTCATAGTTGCAATGGAGCATATGAAAAGGATGATGGAATTTTTCAAGGAATGGCAGGGCAAGGTTGAGTTTGAGACATTTCCTGTCTTGCTTGATGAAAGAAAGAAAAGAGAATTAGCAGAGGAGATAAAATGACAGAGGTAAGAGCAGGAGTAGGGATAATGATTTTAAAGGATAACAAGGTTTTGCTAGGCAGAAGGAATTCTGATCCAATAAAAGCAAGTAGTGAATTAGGAGGAAGTAGTTGCTGGACGTTCCCAGGAGGAAAGATTCATTTCGGTGAGAGAATTCAAGAATCTGCCAAGAGAGAACTAAAGGAAGAAACTGGAATAAAAGCTAAAAAATTAAAAGTTGTAAGCATTGGAAATGAAGTCGTTAAGGATGCCCATTTTGTAACAATCGGATTCTTGTGCGAGGATTTTGAGGGCGAGCCAGAAGTTATGGAGCCAGATGAAATAGTAGAGTGGAAATGGTTTCCTTTAGACAAAATACCAAATCCTATTTTTCCACCGAGTTTAAAATTATTAAAAAATTATGTTGATAAGGAGGTTTACAAAGGTGATTAAATGGCAGAAGAAGAAATTAAACTAAAAGTCGGGGAACTGACAGGAAGAGAAGACTTTGGAAGAGGAACCGTCAGACTAGATACTAATAACATGAAAAAAATCGGAGTAAAGGAAGGAGACATTATAGAAATAGAAGGAAAGATTAAAACCGGAGCAGTTCCAATAAGAAGCTATCCTGCAGACGTCGGCTTAAACATCATAAGGATGGACGGCTTGGTTAGAAAAAATTGCGACGCATCAATAGGCGAGTTTGTTAAAATAAGAAAAGCAAATGTGAAAGAAGCAAAGAAAGTTACTCTAGCTCCTGCCCAGAAGGGTTATATGATTAATATTCATCCAAACTTGTTAAAACAAAATCTTATTATGAGGCCAATGAACAAGGGAGATATTATAATTACAAATCCTGTCTTTAAGTCAAGAAGAAATAATGAAGATATTTTTTCCCAGCTATTGAAGGAGGCTGGATTTGATATAGATGTTAATTTTGGTGAAGAAGTTTTCTTTCCAATGGGAAGTGAAATAAGATTTGTAGTAGTTAAAACTATTCCAGAAGGAGTAACACAAATAACAAGTGAAACAGAGGTTGAACTTTTGCCAGAGGCTGTTGAAGTTGGAGCAGCCAGAATGCCAGAAGTTACTTATGAAGATATCGGAGGGTTGGGCGAGATAGTTCCCAAAATAAGAGAGATGATAGAGCTACCGTTAAGAAGACCAGAGGTTTTTGAAAGATTAGGTATTGAAGCGCCTAAAGGAGTTTTGCTTCATGGAGCTCCAGGAACAGGGAAAACCTTGATTGCAAAAGCTGTTGCAAACGAGGCTGGCGCAAATTTTATTTCAGTTGCAGGGCCGGAGTTTATGTCAAAATTTTATGGTGAATCTGAGGAAAATTTAAGGCGTATATTTGATGAGGCAGAGAAAAATGCACCAAGTATTATATTTATTGATGAGATTGATGCTATAGCTCCTAAAAGAGAGCAGACAGTAGGCGAGGTTGAAAGAAGGGTTGTATCAACATTGCTAACACAGATGGACGGTTTAAAATCTAGAGGAAGGGTTATAGTTATTGCAGCTACAAACATACCAAATGCTTTGGATCCTGCATTAAGAAGGACAGGTCGTTTTGATAGGGAAATAGAAATTCCAATTCCAGATAAAAAAGGAAGGAAAGAAATCCTCCAAATTCATACAAGAAGAATGCCCTTAGAAAAGGATGTTGATTTGGATAAATTAGCAGAAATTACTTATGGATATGTTGGAGCAGATATTACAGGCGTGGCAAAAGAAGCAGGTATGCACGCATTAAGAAGAGTTATTCCAGAGATTTCTTCATTAAAGGAAGACGAACCAATACCAAAGGAAGTTCTTGAAAAATTAAAAGTTACAAAAGAAGATTTTGATTATGCATTAAGAATGGTTCCGCCTTCTGCAATGAGAGAGGTCTTGGTTGAGATTCCAAAAGTAAAATGGGAGGACGTCGGCGGTCTAGAGGATGTTAAGGAATCTTTGAAAGAGGCTGTTGAATGGCCATTGAAAAATCCTGAATGCTTTAAGAGAATCGGTGTTAAACCTCCAAAAGGAATTTTATTATACGGACCACCAGGAGTTGGAAAAACTTACATAGTAAAAGCATTGGCAAACGAGACAGGTGTAAACCTAGTGGCTGTAAAGGGACCAGAAATCTTGACCATGTGGGTTGGAGAATCTGAAAGAAAATTAAGAGACCTTTTCAGAAGAGCAAAACAAGTTGCACCATCCATTATTTTGTTTGATGAAATAGATGCTCTAGCGCCAAGAAGGGGGATAGAAATGGGAACCAGAGTTACTGAGCAGGTTGTTTCCCAGCTTTTAACGGAGTTGTCTGGCATAGAGGAGATGGAGGGTGTTGTTGTTATAGGAACTACAAATAGGCCAGATATCGTGGATCCAGCTTTGCTAAGACCAGGAAGATTTGACCGCTTAATTTATGTTCCAGCTCCAGATGAAAAAACAAGATTAGAAATATTCAAGGTTCATACAAGAGAAATGCCATTGAAAGGTGTTAGCTTAGACAAACTAGCAAAGGAAACAGAAGGCTATTCAGGAGCAGATATCGAGGCTTTATGCAGAGAAGCAGCTCTATTTGCATTGAGGGAAGATATGAAAGCCAAAGAAATTACAATGAAGAACTTTGAAAAGGCTTTGAAGAAAATCAAGCCATCAATAACAGAAGACATTTCAACAAAATACCAGAAGGCTGTAGAGGATTTAAAGAAAACCAAGATGGAAGAGGTACGATACATTGGATAAGGTGATAATATGGATGAAAAAAAGAAAGGATTCAACATTTCGATAGATCACAGCGAGCAAGCTTTTTTTACAGACAACGTGACGGTGTCACATTCTTCAAGCAAGTTTGTTATTGATTTTTCGCAGACAACTCCTAGGTTTGACAATTTTGAAGATAAACACCAACAAACATTTGTGATAAAGCACAAGACATTAGTCTTGGATCCACAGTTTGCAAAGATATTTTCAGACATACTTCAACAAAACATAAAAAGGTATGAAAAGAATTTCGGGGCAATAAAATTACCTAAGCAAAAGATATCTAAAGAAAAAGTAGAGAAAGTTGATGCAACAAGATATATAGGTTAGTATGGATAAGCATTTTATTCATAAGCTGAAGGAATCCATTTCAATAGCAGATATCTTTGAGATAGTTAAAGAAATCGTTTGGAAGACGATAAAGAGAAGTAGAGCAGGTTTGGAACTTGGTTTAGTAGAATTAGGAAACTCGCCTCAAGGACTTGTCGGAGCATACTATGTCTCAGGTTCAAACATCATAATAATGAATGAGACGCCCTTGAAGAGAATCCAGGAGACGAATCCAAACTTGCTAAAGCCTTACATATTCTCCACATTGCTTCACGAGTACTTGCACAGCTTGGGATACTTTAACGAAAAAGAAGTAAGAGAAATGACCTATGAAATATGCTGCGAGATATTTGGAAAAGACAGCGTCACAACAGAGCTGTCATTAGATATGAGCAAGTTCTTCCCAGAGCTGATTTATCCGGAGGGCGCTCCAAAAATAGATGCGCCAGTAAAGTTAGTAAAAGATTTTGACAGGTCCAGCATACGATACATAGGATAATCTTAAACAATTTTGTTAAGATTATAGATTTATAAACTTTCAATGCCTATATTCTGATATAAAATATCGATATAGGCGATAATTATTGACATTGAAAGATACACAGAATCGTTAAAAAATGGTCAGTTTCCAAGGTGTCATGGCCAAAAGGGAGTATTCAAGACGAGAAAGAGTCTAGCATCAAAACATAACATTGACCTTATTCTAAAGTTCCTTAACGAAAGAAGGATCATAAACAAATGGAAGTCCAAAGATACGATGAAGAATTACATATTCAACCTTCATGGGTTTGCCGAGTTTCTGAAAGATAAGAACTTTGAGGATGTTAATCTGGATGACACCATTGGTTATATTGATTATATGAAAAATAAGATAAACAAAAAAACTAACAAGGAGTTGAAGGAAATAACGATTGAAGTCGCAAAAGCAAGGCTGATGACGCTTCTGAAGTGGATAAACAATGGCGAACTCCCAAAATTCTTAAAAGATATGCATGTCAAGATAAACCCGATAAACGTGACTCCAGATCAGATACTGACCGAAGAGGAAGTGAAAAAACTAATCACGACCACAAAGAACTTCAGGGACAAGGCAATTATCGCAGTACTCTATGAAAGCGGATGCAGAGCCGGAGAATTTTTAAACATAAAAATAAGAGACGTGAGGTTCGATAAATTCGGGGCTTTGCTACACGTTAACGGTAAGACTGGCGAAAGAACCATCAGGCTTGTCAATACAGTACCTTATCTGAAGGAATGGTTGCGATACCACCCTGACAATAGGGAAGATAGTTGGTTCTGGGTCGCAAAATATGACAAAGATATAAAGAGAATTGACTACATGAGCATCTGGCATAATCTGAAGGAGTCTGCAATCAAAGCTGGAATAAACAAAAATGTCCGTCCTCACATCATGAGGCATAGCCGCATAACTCATGTTGCATCGAAGATGCCGGAATCCGCACTCAGAATGATGTTTGGCTGGACCCCGGGTAGCGATATGCCCAAAGTCTATATTCACTTGTCAGGGAAAGACGTAGACGATATAGTATTGCCAGGGTTGTATGGCATAAATGTTAAAAAGAAAGATGAAAATAGAAGTGCAATGTCTCCGAAGAAATGCTCTAACTGTGGAGAAGACAACCCGTCGGATAATGATTTCTGTCTTAACTGCAAGTGGCCCTTGGGAGATAACTCGATATGGAATCCTGAAAAGGAATACTGGAAGACGATAACAATCGAGAAATTAGAAAAGCTTGTGGATGAGAAGCTGGAAGAGATAGTAATGAGGAAGATGAGCAACTTATGACTAAATACTCGCAGTTTGAAAGCAACAATGAGGTTATGGATGTCCTTTTCGCAATAATCAATGGAAAGAAGACTGTTAATGAGATTGTGAAAGCTTTGAAGGAGCCACAGTCAACAGCCTCATCAAAATTGCAATTTCTGCGAGAGAATGATGTCGTCATAAAGCAGAAGTGGAACTATGATGTCAATTGGGACAAGCTGAATAAAATCTTCTTAAAAGTGTTAAGAAACCAAATGAAAGCATGGCTGAAAGATGAAAAGAAAATAAACAAGTTCATAGTTCTATTCAATGAGAAGAGGATTAAAAGCATTTTAAAAGAATATGCTACTTTATGCATAATAAAAGGAAAAATGAGAAATACGAGCATGGAACACATAATCAATGATTATTTTCATGGACTAGCTGAGATAGGTGATAAAGAATTAAGAAAAATAGATAAGAGATTTGTTGAATTAAAAGCACTCTTTGGAATGGAGGCATTCGAGTGGGCTCTATTTTTCAATAGCGAATACAATATGAATAAAAAGTTAAAAAGTTTGGAGTAGTAATATTGAAAAGATGATTAAGTGAAAACTCAAAACGTCTATTCATATCCGATTGAAAAAGGGCAAATTCAAAAGATTCTAACCAAAGAGTCTCCTGCTCATAGAAAATATAGCGATAAAAATGGAACTACATATGACTTGACTCATGCTGTTGATTTCCTTTGCAAAGAAGGAACTCCTGTCAAGGCAGCCTTGGATGGAACAGTTATCAAAATAATCAATAACTTGACAAAAAATTATAATAAATATGAACCACCAGAAGAAGATATACTTTCCATAGCAGAACAAGACGGCAATTATGTTTTGATTAAGCATTCTAATAATGAATTTTCAATATGCAGTCATTTGAGAACTGGTAGTATTTTAGTAAAAAGTGGTCAAAACATAAAGACAGGAGAAATTATTGGTTATAGCGGGAATACTGGTTGGACGATCAAACCGCATCTTCATTTTATGGTCTTTAGATTTTTAAAACCCGAACCGGCAAAGGACTTGGAAAGTCTAGGGATTAGATGGAAGAGTTGATATTATGATTAAAGCAATATTGTTTGACATAGATGGTGTTTTACTAGATTCTAAAGAAGCTAATGCACTGTTTTTTCAAGATTTATTAGAGAAAGCTGGCTATAAACGTCCATCAAAAGGTGAAGTATTAAATATCTTTCATATGACAATGTGGGATACGATAAAATTTCTATCAAAGGAAAAGTCAGAAGAGAGAATAAAAAAAGCATGGCTGATAGGTTGTAAGATGAAATATCCAATGAATTTGCTTAGTATGCCAAAGCACTCTAAGGAAGTAATAAAGATTCTAAGCAAGAATTACAAATTGGGCATAGTGACGAGCAGGATAAGAAGAGGAATTGACCGATTCTTTGAGTTCTCAAAGTTAAGAAAATATTTCGATATAACAGTTTCCTTTGAAGATTACACAAAACCGAAACCTGATCCGGAATCGCTTCTGGTTGCCCTAAAAAGACTGAAAATAAATCCTGACGAAGCAGTCTATATAGGGGATGCTGAGTCTGATGTAAAAGCGGCCAAAGCATCTGGCATGAAGGTCATAACTTATCCTAAAAAATTGAAAGGTGCAGATGCCATTTTAAGAAATTTTAAAAACCTGCCTTCTATTATAGAAAGTCTTCAGCAAGTACCTGAGATTGTAAGGTATTTTGATAAAAACCTGCCTCACTTCGCTGATGGAAGAATCAACTATTCAAAATCAAGCAAGGCGGCAGTTGTTACGGTTTTCATAAAGTACAAAGATAAAATACTCTTGCTAAAGAGAAGTGATAAGGTTCGAACTTATAAGAACAAATGGAATTCTGTGGCAGGATATCTGGACGAGCTGAAATCAATAGATGAAAAAGCCTTGGAAGAACTGAAAGAAGAAATAGGATTAAACCCAAAATCTGTAGCATCACTGACAACAGGAAAGCCCTTCAAAATGTTTGATATGAAGATAAGAAAAACATGGTTTGTTCATCCGGTCTTGGTAAAGGTTAAAAATAAACCTAACATAAAACTTGACTGGGAGCACTCTAATTACAGATGGATAAATCCTAAAGATTTAATTAAATTTGACATTGTTCCAAATCTTAGTAAGAGTTTTGCAGATGTAAGTGATTGAATGAAAAAAATAATAGTAAATGCAAATCAATGTGAAAAAATTGCCGAAATAGTAAAAAGATTGAAATTTAGACCAGATTTTCTGAATAAAGAAATTTATACTTTTACGGATGATAAAGAGACGAAAGCAAGAGTATATTTCTATGCAACCGCCATTTGTCATCAAACTAAAAAGTTGATAAGCGAGAAGAGAAGACTTATGGGTTGGGATTACCTCACAAAAGTTTTAATAGAGTTATCCAAAAATGAACCTACCTTTCTGGAACCAAAAAACCTAAAGCTTATGGATAAGAATAAACTGACAAAAAGGTTGAAAATCCTATTTTCTGATTATAATGATTTAGAGCACACTACCATTGAGAGAGTTGAAGAAAGAGCAAGATTTTTAATTGATTGTGCAAAGATTATAGATGAAAAATATTCTGGTAAAGTACTAAATTTGCTTGAAAAGAGCAGTGGTTATCTGGTCAACAATCACGGTTTATACAAACTTCTCGAAGAATTCAAGGCTTACAACGACCCATTAAGAAAAAAGTCTGGAGTTCTTTTGGATTTTCTTACAACTTCTGGGGTGTTCAAGATAAAGGACCCTGAAAATTTTGCTCCGATAGTCGATTACCATATTCAAAGGGTGCTCCTTAGAATGGGATGTATTGAAGTAAATGATGAAAGTTTAAGAAAGAAGTTAATGAATTTTAAGAAATTAGATTCCGATGAAGAGTTTAGAATAGCTGCTCAGGAAGTTCTTAAAAAAATATCAAAAATGTCTGGAAAGACACTTATTGAACTTGACCCGTTATTTTGGTCTTTGGGAAGAAGTTGCTGCCACATAAAGACAACGCTTTGCTATGACAAAGTATGTGACAAGAATCCATGCACATTCTATACATTCATGGACTTGACTAATCATAACAAATGCGTATTTGAAAATATATGCAAGGGCGGTACTGATGAAAAATATAGAAAGATGCTAGAACCTAATGTGGAAACACATTTTTATTAGTTTAGAATAATCTTTATTTTCCAAGTTGTAACGCTAATCTCATAATTTCTTCAGTATCATTAACTTTTATTCCATCCCTCACTATTTGTTCAAACCCAGCATCAATTTGCAAATCACTCAATTCCATAAATCTATTCTTGAGTTCAATTTTTCTATCAAAATCTTTTTTATAAATGCTTTCCCATTCAGCTTGGTATCTTGGCAAACAATTCGAACCAGTTTCTAAAGTTTCAATTATGTGTTTTGAAGCTAACTCTGCAGTGTGGGCTGCTCTTCTTAATCCGCCTCCGCTTAAAGGGTTTGGACAGCCGGCTGCATCTCCAACTAGAACAACATTGCCGTTTACAAAAGATTCCGAGTAGCCATAAGGAATGAATCCACATTTTTCTGACAATATTTTTGATTTTTTAATTAGCTTTCTTGTAGGTTTAAACCTCTGCATTTTATCTTTTGGATTGTCTTCTAACGTTCCTAAGCCAATCCATAAAGTTTCTTGTGTAGGGGTCATCCATACAGAAAGACCTTTACAAAATTCATTTGAGTATATTTCTCTATGTGTTCCTAAATCATAATCTTCTGGAGGAACCAAATTATATTGAAAGCATTTAATAATCTTGTCAGGCTTCTTTATGCCTAAGAGCTTTCTTACAGCAGATACAGCACCATCAGCACCTACTATGATGCTTGCTTCATATCTATCCTTTTCAGTCAGGACATTTGAATCTCTTATTCCTTTAAATGATTCAGAAAACTTTACAACAGTACCATTTGATATTGCTCTATCATATAAGTATTTATCTAATTTTGGACGTTCTACTGTTATATGTTCTTTTTCTTGACAAATAACTGTTCCGTTTGGAGATATGCTCTCCATTTTATTTAGTCTCCTAACTATAGAATCTCTTACAATATCTGATGCGCCAAAGCCTTCATAACCCATAGCCTCTGCACCATGACAAGGTGAACTGATTTCTTTTGTTCTTTCCAAAACTAATGTTTTATATCCTTTTTCAGAAATTCTGAGTGCTGTCATTAATCCAGAAATTCCAGCACCAATAACAGCTACATCATACATGCTATAAAATAAAAATCTAAACTTTAAATAATCTTAAATCTTCTTGCTCTTCTTAATATAAAAGATACTTAAAAAGAAAAGAAACATATCTATAATTATGGCCAAAAGAGTTAAGTTTAGGTCAAAAGGTAAAACTGTATGCTTTTATAGTACAAGGAAAAAGAAATAACCTAAAAAAATATTAACTTATGGTATTTTCTTATAGCTATATTTTTACTTTCACTCTAATTCTATCACAGTTTGGACAATACCAATTATAACCCAACCTACCATTCATTAATTTGGTTACTCTTTCTTTCTTCAACTTTTTCCCACAATACGGACACATTTTTCTCATGCTATCATTTCTTAATACCTAAAAGGATTAGGAACTTTTATTGGTTTTATATTTAGAGCGAATGGATTATATTGTCTACTTCTTCTAACTTTTCTCTTGGTTGATTTTTTATTTTTAGTAATCCTAATGCCAAGTCTTCTCTTTAGCTGTTCGGTTGTTATCTCGCCAGAATGAACTCTTTGGTGGCAATATGCACAAAGTGCTATCAAATTACTTTTCCTATCGCTCCCACCTTTTGCAAAACCTCTAATATGATGCAAATGCTGAGCCTTAAGTTTTCTACAATATTGACATTTACGGGGTTGATATAATAATTCTTTTTTTATTTTAGAACGAATTGGCTTTCTTTCCTTCTTATAAGGTTTTCCTGTAAGTGGATTATAGCTTAGATTTATCTCAAATGGGTTTCTTGTCATACTAAGAATATATAAAAGTTAGGATTTAAGTTTTATTTATGTCAAGTGAGAAGAATTTTAGAATCGTGGTTACAGATGGTAAAAATATTAAAGAAGTTATGTGGATTAGACATACAGGGAAGGAGCTTTGTATAGGTCAAGTAATAGAGGATATGGACTTTCACTGGACATATCATGAAGATGGAACATTTCATTATAAAGTAACCAATATAAAAAATAAAGTTCCTATTATGTATCCATTTCCAGACCAAAAATTATTGCCACTTGACCAATTTAAAGGTGAAAAACAATTGTTTTTTGCATCTTCTTCATCAGATTTTGCAATAAAAAATAGTATAAGGGATTATAATTTCGGTGATTATGATGAAGTCGTTTTTATTGATGTAAGGACGTGTAGAGGTAAAAAATTCAATATGAGTGTTCATTTAGTTGAACCTAACAAATTAGATTTATTAAAACCTGAATTTTTTGGAGAAAGGACACACACGCATGTTTTAACTTCCATTAAACCATGGTTAGTTATTATAACTATCTAAAGATGTTATTTAAAAGTTTTTGAAAGCAAATATGAATTATGCCTTTATCAGATGAAGCAGAAAAAATTATAAAGAAGAAATGGGGCAAAAAGAAAATTATTTTTTATGCAGTACTTGCAATATTTTATATTATTTCATTTTTCTTAGGAAATTTTTTAAGCAATTCCAGTTTCATAAAACAGATTAATCCATTTACCCAGATGCTTGGCTCCGAAGCTGTAGAAATAGACCCAACATATCTTATAACAACTAATGGCAACAAAACAGAAGCGACTTTTAAAATAATTAATAGCGGAGACAAAGATATTGAGAATCTATTCATCAATTACCAGTTTTGTGACCAAGAAATGAAATCTGTCAACCTTGAAGAGAGAGTTTTTAGAGTAGGAGAACCTCCAAAATATTTTAAAATAGATACCGGATTCCTGAATACATCTTGTTCACCTATAACACCTACTGCTCACTTGAGTTTTTATTTTGATAGCAAAGAAAACTGCTACACTAAAATTCAAAGTCCTGTGAGCAAGGTTTGTGGTTTTTGCGAAATACCGTTTCAAGTCTATGGAAACGGAAAGATGATTCTTAACAAGACAATAGGATACCCTTATACCGAAATAAACGTTTCAACAATAAGTTTAGTAACTAAGCTAATAGCTATGGGTAGTGATTTAACTTTGAATCCTAGACCAGAAACAGGTCACAAACCATATAAATTGTCATCCTGTTACGTAATTGAGAATGAAACAAAATATAATATAACTCCCTTTGTAGGAGGAGATATAGAATTGACCATTTTTGACACTTTTACATACTGTCTACAAGGCACTGACCCAGAGTGGTGTGCTTCAATTCTTAAGAAATAATGGTTTTTACCACTAATGGGATTGGTGGGTGCATATTTTCTTATGGTGGAATTTGGATGTTACGATAACTTTAAATAATTTACAAACTCTCTTATAAGTATGCTAGATGAAGAAAAAATAAAACTTTTAGGAAGAATAGCTTTTGGTCCCAAACCAGAAGAAACAATAAAAAAAATAATCTCTTTTGGAAAGAAAGGAGATAAAGCAAGAGAATATATAAAAGGATATAATTTTTGTGACGGTGAACACTCCCTAAATGAGGTAGCAAAAATAATCGGTGTAACACCTGGTACTTTGTCTCCAATTCTTCAAAAATGGGTTGACATAGGTATTGTTTTTGAAGTTGAGGGCAAGGGAGGAAGGTTCTATAAAAAGTTATTTCCTGTTTAATGGTGAGTTGATGAATAAAAATGAGGTAAAAGAAAATTCGAATAAAGATTCCATAAATAGACGTTTAGATGCAATAATACGCTTGTTAATAGAAGATCAGAAAATAAATAACAAGACGGACATAGGACAACAAATTTTAATCTTAAAGTCTGCTGGTCTTTCTAGTTTAGAAATAGCCAGTATAATAGGTGTAAAGGCCACATCTATACCATCCATGATACCTAAAAATAAAAAGTGATTAGAATGCCTAAGAAAAATAAAACTGTTGAAGAACACTTGCAAACAATTGAATATCTACTTGCAGGTTTGATTTTGAAGAAAGAAATTGATATTAAGAAAGTTGCAAAAATTATTGGATGCTCTGATAGAACTTTAACAAAGGCATTTCCTGAAAGGAAAAAGAAACCTAATGAAGCTTTAAATCAATAGAGGTATTATAGATGGATACTACATTAGATGCAGATTTGTTAAAGAAAAATTGTTCATATTATTCTTCTCTACATTATAAGGCTGTTGATGTTTTAAGGCACGCTAATGGAAAAGATAACTATAAAAAAATAGCCAAAGATTTGAGTTTGCATGAAACTACGGTTAGCGGTCTTCTTAAAGAAGCTAAAAAGTTAGGACTTGCTACGAAAATAGGAAAATCTTATAAAAAGATACCGGGGATTCTTAAGTTTGTGACTACCACAAAATCTAAGAATTCAAACTTTGAAAGAATTCCTAATGTTATAGAAAAATTAAGCAAGAAAAAATTACATTCACCTCCTACTAAATATGAAAATTTTCTTGGAATAAATTTTGGAGGAAGAATTGAAAAAATGTCAAATGCTTATAGGTGGTTATATTTAACGGAAAATACTCTAAGAGAACTTATAAGAAAAGTATTCAAAAATGAACAGAATTGGTGGAAAACCAGAGTTAATAAACAGATTGTAACCGATGTTGAAAAGGCCAAAACTGAATATCCATATCATGGTGCTGTAAGAAAAGATGAACTGGAATTCACACATTTAGGTCAACTAAAAGAGATTATAATGGCAAAAAAGAATTGGAACTTATTCTTACCATTTTTAAATGAAAAGGATAAAAGTAACTTTAAAGCAACAGTTGATAAGGCTATTCCGTCAAGAAATTCTATAGCCCATTGTACAACTTTAACAGAGGAAGATTACAAGGTTGTAGAAGTTAGATTCAAGGACATATTAAAAATGATAAAAAGTTGATTATGTTTTATCATACCATCTTTCTGGCCAAGTCCTTATACCTTAAATGAGAGTAAACAGTAGCAGGAATAGAGTTAGTCCATCCACAGTATTTCACAAGGTCTTGATCATTGAAGTCATAATTTATGACAAGATGAGTCAACCTACAATGCCTTAGGAAATGGTTTGCATTTAAGAATTTGTTCTTTGATATTTTCTTGTATTTGATTAGAATTTTGCTTACTATTTGCCATGCCCTTTGAATTGTAAATGGAAACAACACATCTTCATCTTTTAGAAGTTCCAGATAATCCAAAACATATTTCATCAATTCATTTTCTCTTTCTGTATTTATAGGGATTCGACGGATTGGATGTCTTTTATTTTTTTCAGTAAAAAGCGATATGACAAAAAAGTTCTTATCTTTTAGTTTAACTTGTTCAAAATCCTTCTTTCTTACTCTCTTAGTAACCTCTCCCACCCTTGCTCCTGTGAGATACAACAAGCAGAACAATGCAGTATCCCTAATCTTATATGGATAATTTGACGGAGTCAGAGAAGGAATTGAGTTTGCTATCTTTATTATTTCATGCCTCCTGAAAATACCTTCCATAAGAATGGATTGCTTTGTCAGGGTTTAAAATTTCTAAAAATATTTATAGATTTTAATGTACTGCAATAGATTAAAATGATATTTTAATTTTTAAAATGTTAGATATATAAACTTGGAAAGGCAAAATACTATTATGATGGCTTTTTGAGGCTCCCAAAATGAGTCGATGAGATTTCTACGGAAGATTGTTCCCTAATCAAAGTTATATAAAACGTTGAGGTGAAAAAAATGGCAATTTTTAGAACGCGGATTATAAAAAGTTCAATCAAAATCTCTCCCCAAACCATGGAAGAGCTGGAACTAAAAAACAATGACATTATTGATGTGAGTGTTGAAAAGGTCGAACAGTGAAAAAAATGTTTGAAGCACTTAAAAAAGAAATTGTAAAGGAGATTTCCAGTGAAGTTATGGAAAAGAAACCTAATTCAGATGACGAATTGAGGGAATTGACTGGAGAGATTATCGAGAGAAGAATGAAGAAATGAAAAATCTCCTGTTGTGAGAGGAGGAAAACAAAATGCCTATTATAGAATCAGTATCGAAGAGGTTTAAATCTTTTATTGTCATATTTCTCGAGGATGAACTGATAAATCTCATGCTAGATTCTGGATTCTTAACCCAATCAGATTTGATGTTGCACCTCAAGGAACAACATTCAAAAGATAAGGTGAGAAAATGAATCTGGCAACCTCTAACAAATTTGTAGACTTTGTGACTTCAGGCTACAAAGAAAAATGCTATTGGGAGATCAGGAACATATCGAAAGACGGTAATGCAGTCTCCTTCTTTTTCGATAATGGAGAGGAACTGAAGAAATACTTGGAAATAAATCAGGGCAGTCTCTCGACTGTAAATTGTTTCTTTGGTGTGAACCCCCGAATAGCAAAAACACGCGGTGATGAAAGCATAAAATTCTCTAATATCCTATTTACTGATCTTGATAGTCCTAAAGCAATAGAGGAATGTGAAAAAATTCATTCAAGATTAAACGAATTCAGGTTAAATCCTTCTCTGATTGCAAACAGCGGTCATGGAGTTCACATCTACTGGAAAATAAGCGAAACAATAAGCTCGGAATTATGGACTGAACTGCAAAAGGCGTTGATAGAGTTTTTCAAAGCCAACTTTCCAGAATACAACCCGGATGGCAACATAAAAAACCCCGAAAGAGTCATGCGACTGATAGGCAGTATAAACGTTAAGGATGTGCCGATTGAAACGTCAGTATTGAAAGAAGAAAACAACTCTATCGAAATTTCAACCGTGGAAAACATACTAGAGCCTTTCATTGAAGAAAAAATAATAAAGGAAGTCAAACCGCAAGATGCAAACCTAACCAAGGAACTTTCAAATGAACAAATAGAGAAGATGATGCATCTAGTGTCACCACTCTGGATAAAGGGCCACCGAAATCAGATGCAGATTTCATTAACTGGAACTTTGATGAAGGAAGGCTTCTCCTTGAATTCAATTAGAAAACTGATTGAAAAAATCTGCGACTTAACAAACGATGAAGAAAGGGAATCAAGGATAAGGAATGTCACGCACCATGAAAAGTTTGACGACTTGTCGCAACTGCTGGGTTCAAGCGGACTATACAAGGAGTTTCTAAACATTTTGGAAATCAAGGAAGATGCTTCACAACTTATTGCAAAAATAAAGGAGATAGCAAGTGAGAAACCAAAAATAAAACTGGAATTTCTAACAAATCATTTAAATAATTTTCAAAACTTGGAAAAAATAGTAAACCTCTACGGCCAAGAGTATAAGGTGATAAAAAAGGCATTGTGGTACTTTTTGTTTTCCCTACCATTCAGGCGAGTCATAATAAAACTTGGCAACATAGAGGTAGATGGACGATGCAACTTTGCCTTTCCTATGCCGTCGGGTTCTGGAAAAAGGAAACTGGTTCTTGCAATCGAAAAGATAGCTCATGAAATAAATCTTGAATATGCAAAACCAACTTCATTCCATCCAGAACAACTAATAGGAAAGGTTATAAGGAAAAAGGAAAAAATCGTAGGTGAATGTTTTGAGCAAGTCGAAGGATGGTTTTCATTGCCGATAGTCATCTTTGAGGAGGCAATAGAACTTTTGAGGAGTAATGAGCCGTTGTACAAGGAATCGAGGAAATACCTGATTACAGCATTAGATCCCTACGGACAGAATGAGCTTGTAAAGAAGATGGTGGACACACCAATAGAAGAGGCATTGAGGTATACTCCTGACATGGCATGCACGATGTTCTTCCAACCATATTCTTTGGATGAGGAAATAGTATTGATAGGGTTGTTAAGAAGGTTCATAGTTCCCTACATCAAGGTAAAGAGCAATTTCGAAGTTCAGAATTATGACCAAAGACTTTACGGTGTTGATGAAAATTCAATTATCAATGCAGTCAATGAAGTATCCAATTGCATTATGAAATTACAGAAAGAAAATATCGTTGTCAGTTTCAAACCAGAAGCTGTTGAAAGACTGTCAAAACTGCATTTAGAAATATTAAAGATGGGCGCGTCTTCTTTGGAGAAATGTAAGAACTACACTTTAATAGTTGACTATGACTTGCAAGATAAGCTAGTAAAGCTTTCTGCCATCCAAGCATTGTCAAAAGGCAGGACAGTGGTTGAAGCAGAAGATGTAGAGTTGGCATTCATGGACTTGTATGAGTTCTTCAGTTGCACACTGAATTTCATAGAGAACAAAATCATAGGATACTTGGACTATGGGGAGGGTTGGGGCGGGGCGATAAAGAAAGATGCTGAGATCCTGAGATGGTTGAAGGAGCAGAATGCCATAACAAAGGACAATACAAAAGTTTCGATATCAAATTTCATCAGCAAAATTGTCGAAATTTATGATACATCAGAGGAAAATGCAAGGAAGAAATACTACAAGTTCAAGGAGAATGGTTGGGTTGATTCCAAGCAAGTCTTCCAGAATGACACGAGAGTCTGGCTAAAAGTTCAAGGTGACCAAGGTAACCAAGGTGGTAGGCCAATGGAACCATCATTCTTAGAGAATATTGGTTTGGAATATCAAAGGATAGTCAACAAGTTGATGTCCGACGGGTATACCACCTTTACCAGCTTAACCACCTTGAAAAAAACGGAGTGATTCTCTTGAATTTCATAGACTTGTTCTGTGGGTGCGGTGGGTTTAGCTATGGATTCAAGCAAGCAGGATTTGAGCATCTATTCGGATTGGATGCATGGAAAGGTTGCAGAGAAACATACGAGAAGAACATAGGAAAGTTTGTATTGAGAGATATAAGAGAATTCGATAGCAATGAGTGGAAAGGAAAAGTCGATGTTGTGATAGGTTCGCCGCCATGTCAGGAATTCTCCATAGCGAATCCTCACAGAGATATAAATGAGGGGATGAAGCTAGTCAACGAGTTCTATAGGGTGGTAAGCGAGATTCAACCAAAAGTCTGGGTAATGGAGAACGTCCCGATGATTTTTAAAATCGATGGAATAAAGGGGTTCAAGCATATTTTTAATGCCAATGACTTTGGAGTCATACAGAACAGGGTGAGATGCTTCGTATCGAACATACCATTGAAACCCAAGATGGAAGACAAGATTTTTTTAGACGGGCAGCAAGCACTGAAATACTGCGTGAAAGCCAAGTCAAGAATCCACTCAATATTCAACACAGTTACAACCCAGATTTGCAACTACAGGAGCCAGGCTTTCATGGATGTGAGAGGTTTGCGTTTTCCCACAATAGAAGAGATAAAGTCCATAATGTCATTTCCATTCAACTATGAGTTTTTAGGGGAGGATGTCTGGAGGCAGTTGGGAAATGCAGTCCCTCCATTGATGTCCTATAGAATTGCATCATCAGTAAAGGAGACAATAATGTGAACTCTATGATTAAACAACTAGAATTTGATATGTTTTTATTATATGATTTCTAAATTCTAAGAAGTGAGAAATGAATGATAACCACACCAGAAACTAAAATCTGTTCGTCTATGGCAAACCCAGTAAGTCCTTTAGGCTGCTTAATGTATAACTCAGCCTTTGAGCATCTAAAGTTAAACTATGTCTATTTTGCATTTGCAGTTACTGATTTAGAAAAGGCAATAAAAGGTATGAGAGCACTAAACTTCAGAGGAACAACAATTTCCATGCCATACAAGATAGAAGTAATGAAATATCTTGACAGATTAGATGAGACAGCAAAATCAATAGGCGCTGTGAATGTTGTAATAAATGATGATGGTATTCTTACTGGTTATAATTCTGATTGGATTGGGGCAATGACAGCTCTGAAAGAAGTAACAAAAATCAAGGATAAGAGAATATTAGTTCTTGGTGCAGGCGGAGCAGCACGTGCAATAGTTTATGGCTTGAGCAAAGAAGGCGCTAAAATTAAAATTCTCAATAGAACAGTTTCTAAAGCAGAAGAGTTGGCCAAAACCTTCGATGCTGAATTTGGCGGTTTGAATGAGTTGAAAGATGTTTCTAAGTATGATATTGTAATGAATGCAACATCAGTTGGTCATAGAGAAAAAAATGAGTCTTTGATAGATAAGAGCCTGCTAAGTCTGAAGCAGATAGTATTCGATACTGTCATCTCTTCATTAGAATCAAAATTGATTAAAGACGCAAAAGAAGTTGGTTGCAAGGTTGTTCCTGGTTGGAAGATGCTTCTATATCAGGCTGTTTGGAATTTTGAAAAGTTTACAGGAAAGAAGACTCCTGTTGAAGTAATGGAGAAAGCTTTGAAAGGTTGGATGATTGAATGAAACTAAAAGTTGGTCCAATTCAAATATTCGTTTTAGATGTAAAAAGAGCTAAGAATTGGTATAAAAAAGTTCTTGGAATGAAATTGATAAGAGAATATCCAGATTTTAAATGTATTCTTATGAAACTAGGAAAAACCGAGTTTGATATTGGTACTCCAGACCCGAGTTGGGGTGAGGGTTGGGACAAGGTTAAAGTTGGCGGCAGAACATGTATATTCTTTGAGACAGATGACATTGAAAATGTTTGTAAGGAATTAAAGAAAAAAGGAGTTAAGTTCGTCGAAGAATCTTACAAAAGACCTTGGGGCGAGATTAAAGCAGTTTTCGCTGATCCTGATGGAAACGAGTTTAATTTGATAGAGGTGATTGAATGATAGATTTGAAAGAGCTAGCCAAATTTTTGGTAAGAGCTAAAAAACAAACTTATGCTGGCGAGGGAAAAGAAATAACCTCTCAAAGACCAGATTTTAAGGAATTAGAATATTCTGAAGGTAATTATAATTATAGAGATAGTTACACTGGCTTTTTCTATGCTCCTGGACAAGAAATAGTAAGATTCAAAGGAGTTCCCATATGGTCTATGGCTTATAGTGGAGGTATGAAACCGGAATATCATGGTGATGTTGAATTCGCTGGAAAGGTTTTTTCATTTTTGAAAAAAGCAATGTTAAAGCTTAAAGAAGATATTCCGTTCAGAGGTCCTAAGAAATTCAAAGAAGGAGATTTTGAATACATAAACGAGATTGAAGGCGATATTAAAAACTTCAAAGGACATGAGAAGATTCTTTTTAAAGGAAAAGAAGTTTTCAACCAAGATTATATTGGAGGATTGATTGTCCATAAAAAGTGATTAAATGAAAATAACTAAATATGCACAATCTTGTATAGTTATTGAATTGAAAGATAAAAGAATTTTAATAGACCCCGGAAACTATGTTTTCGAAAAAATGAAACCTGAAGATTTTAAACATATTAACATTTTGTTAATAACTCATAGGCATGCTGATCACTGTTTTATAGATGCCCTAAAAATAATAAGCAAGAATAGTAATCCAACAATCTTAACAAACAAAGAAACAAATGGTTTATTAAAAGAAAGTGGTATAAATTCAGAAATTTTGGAAGTTGACGAAACAAAACAAATAGATGAAATTTCTATAAAGGCTATAAAAGGAAAACACGGAATACCTCCAGATAAAATAATACCTGAAGATATTGGGTTTTTAATTAATGATAAAATCTATCATCCAGGAGATACTGTTAACTTTGATGATAAACCATATGCTGAAATTGTTTTTGTTCCGATAGCTGGTCCTGAATTGAGCATTGAAACAGCTGTCCAATTTGTAGAGGATATAAAATGTAAAATTGCTATCCCTATTCATTATGACAGTCCACGCTTCCCTGCTGATCCTAAGGATTTTTTAAACAAAATGAAAAATTCTGTTATTAAGGTTCAAATTCTTAATAATGGAGAAAGCATCGATATGAAATAAATTTTGGTTAATGATTAAAATGAAAAGATTGTTTATTCTTGTATTTACTGAAGGTACAACTATTATGCATAGTTCTCCTGAAAAAATCAAGAACTATAGTTCTTATATACCAGTTAAAAATGCTGTGAAAAAGATAAAAACTTGGAAAGAAAAAGGTTGTGAAATATCTTATCTAACATCAAGGAGATTACAAAGAGAGATAAAACAAGTAGAAGAGGTATTAAAAAAATTTAACTTCCCTAAAGGAACTCTTTATTATAGAAAAAAAGGAGAAGAATACAGAGACGTGGTTGAAAGACTTAGACCTGATATATTCATAGATGATGACTGTGAGAGTATCGGTGGTAATAATATTAAAGAAATTATAAATCAAAAATTGAATATTAAGATAGTCATTGTTAAGGAATTTGGAGGTATAGATTATTTACCTGAAGAACCAAGAGATTTATTGAATTTTAGTGATTAAATGAAACAGAAAGAATTGATTAAAACTTTCATTGAACTTGTAAAGATACCTTCACCAAGCGGCTTTGAGCTTAATACAGCTAGATATATACAAAAATATCTCAAGCAGATAGGAATAGAATCTTACATGGATAAGACTGGAAAAGCCGTCAAAAGTAATGCCGGTAATCTAATAGCTAAAATTGGTAGGGGGAAGCCTAAGTTAATGTTTGTTGCTCATATGGACACAGTTGAAGATGGAAAAAGAATAATAAAGCCCATAATAAAAAATAACACTATAACAAGCGATGGAACTACAATTCTTGGTTCGGATGATAAGGCAGCTGTTGCAGCCTTGCTTGAGGCAGTAAAGGAATTGAGATATGAGAAGAATTTACCAACCTTCTTGTGCGTTTTTTCTGTAAGAGAAGAATGTGCCTGTATGGGAACAGAGCACTTGAATTTAGGTAAGAAAATTGAATTTGTTTTCGATGTTGATGGCTCAAACCCACCTGGCAATTTCATAAACAAAGCACTTGGAGATGCAGATTTTGAAATACAAATCTATGGGAAGGAGGCTCACGCGGCAAGTAATCCACAAAAAGGTTTGAACGCAATAAAAACTGCAGGAATTATAATATCAAAATTAAAGCTTGGCAGAGACTCAAAAGGTCACACGACAAACATCGGAACCATTTCTGGTGGAAAACAGCATAATGTCATTCCAGGTTATGCGGTTATGTCTTGTGAAACCAGAGCATATAAAATAACTGACATAAATAAGAACCTAAAGAAAATAGAAAACATTGTTAAGGGAGCATGTAAAGCAACATGCTGTAAATACAAGATTATCAGGAAAGAAACAGCATCTCCTCTTTATACTAAAGAAACGGAAAAAATAGTTAGTCTTGCTAGAAGAGCTACAAAATCTGCTGGACTGAAATTCAAACTCTTGACGCTTTCTGCCACGATTCAAGGAGGTTCGCTTGTAGCAAAAGGTCATACTGTTTTGGGACTTTCTAAAGGAGGCAAGTTACCACATTCTAAGGCGGAGAGCATCACAGTAAAAGAGTTAGAACAAACAAAACGACTCATTATGGAAATAGTTAGGCAGTCTAGAAACTAGAAAATTGAATACTAATTTTATTATCAGCCATATACTTAATCAAAATCCATAATCTTAAACATATTTGTTACAATTATAGGATAGTCTTAAACAATTTTGTTAAGATTATAGTCAGATTATAAGAATTCTAATAAGTTTAAATTTTTAATTGTTTACAATAAGTTTATGCCTAATGAATTTGAAAAATATCTTGATTTTTGGGTAGAAGGTCAGAAACAAGGATTTGCTGGAGAATTACCAAGAAAACAACTTACAGATGGTTCAAAGGTTGTTGCTTTACATAAGCATCCTTTACTGTATGTTGACCATTGGTATGGTTCAGATATAGGCGGTGGTCAGACTACGTTGCATATTTTAACTTCACCTTGGAATCCAGAAAAACCTTTGGATATCGTTGGAACACCCATTGCAAGACTTGGATATGGCGGGCAAATTGTTCAAAGAATTCATGACAAAGATTTGAATGAATATCTTGAAGCATATAGCATTACTCAATCAGAAATGGTCTGGAAGGTCCTGAAAGCAGCTCTTTCTAAGGTATCAAAAGATAGACCGTTTAGAGGACCTGAACAATATGTACATCCTTTCCCACATTGGGTTTATCAAAGTAAAGAAGAAGGAGATATGAATAGAACGGTAGGTCATGAGTTTATTCACGATCATAGTTCCGTAATCTTTAAAGGAAATTATGATTTCAGTTTGATAAAGAAAAATTTTGAGGATGCTCTTCCTTGACAATTCATATCAATTCTTCATTATACTTATAGAAATAATCTAGTCATAATCTTAACAATTTTTGTTATGACTAAGCTATAAATAGTGTTAAATTATATAGTGTTATATATAATAACATTGCATAATAGGTGATAAGTATGGTGAAAAGCCTAATCAATCTAAACGAGGAAGAAAATAGGGTCATAAATGTAGTGAAAGCCAAATATGGCCTCAAGGACAAGAGCCAGGCCTTGAGCATAATCGTCAGACGCTTTGAGGAATGCGAATTGGAACCTCAATTGAGACCTGAATTTGTTAAAGAACTGGAAGAAGTTAGAAAGAAAGGCAAGTTTGTAAAAGTAAAGAACTTCGCCAAAGAGTTTGGATTAAAGTGATTCTTTGTACTGCCTAGAGATTGAATCAGACGTTATTAAAACACTTAGGAAACTAGAGAAAAAGGACCGCAAGCAACTGGACGACATAAACAAGAAGATCGAGCAGATATTGGAAAATCCCCAACAGTTCAAACCTCTAAAGTCTCCTTTGGAGGGGTTGAGAAGAGTTCATATCGGCTCCTTTGTTCTGATATACGAGATAATTGAAAAATCAATGATTGTAAGAATTTTGAAATATAAGCATCACGATGAAGCTTATAAATAAACCGAGTATGTACTTAACCTTACAGCCATAATCTTAACAAATTTTGTTATGATTATAGGATAATTCTTTTCAACTAGAAAAACATATATCTAAATCATAAATTAATTAATTTCTTCTTTTATTTTCTGTTTTATTTGCTTCACAGCCAAAGCTAGATACTTTTTTATATTCTCCTACTGCTGTTATATATTCGCCAGCATTTATTTTAGCTCTCCTGTTAAATATCATAGCATCCTCTATTGATTTTGTATCCGCATCTATCCTATACTTATGAGGAATTCGGATATCATATCTTTTTTCTAATTCTTCTAAAGTCATTCCAACAAGATGAGAATCTGGCATAATCTGAAAACTTAATTCTAATTCCATATTATTATTCTCTACATAAATTATTTAAGTATATCCTTTTCAAGAAGGAATGTTATATAGGATAGTTTAAACATTTTTCCTTGCTAGTTCGATGTCTTCTCTTTTTATTGTCTTTCTGCCAGCATGATGGGCAAATTTGACAGCGTCCTTTGATATTTCAATCGCTATTTCCTTCAAAACAGCTGCCAATGCTTGGGCAGCCGGTTCTGATACCCTTTCTGCTCCTGCGTTCTTGAGAATTTCTGCCATAGGAGCAGCGGCTATTATAGATCTTTTTCTTGGCATAAAGAGAATATTCAAAAAGTAATATTTATAAGTATGCCTACAAAAAGGCTTAAATACGTTTTTATCCTACATTTAAAAAGCTGATAATATGAGAAAATCCGTTTTTATCGTATTTTTGGTTCTGTTTGTAGCACTGAATTCTTTTGTGACTTTTGCGGAGCCTACTTGGTCTAGCAACCAAAGTAACATAATAAGTACTTACGACGGAACAACAAAATCAGAATTTAATATAAGCTGGAGTAATGCAACTTCTGTAAATATAGAGTTGAATGATACAGGAACTCCTTATAATTGTACAGCTTCAAATGATTATGGTGGAGATATTTGGAATTGTACTAAAGTTTTAGGAGCAAATTCAGGAAACCAACAATACTGGAAGTCTTATGGAACTAATGCAAGCGGAACTAACACTTCTGATACTTGGACATTCACGATAAATAAAGGAAACTCAACTTCATACCTTAACATAAACATTGACGGAGTTCCTTATAACGAGACAATAACAAATTATACATTGGCTAATGTTTCTGCTAATGAAAGTGCCGCAGGAGATTCGGATGTCAATTATACTTTATGGAGGAATGATACCCAATTAATAAATGGAAGTAGCGTGTGGGACAGCACTTCACTTCAAAGAGGAATTTACAAATTCTTTTATAATACGACAGGAGGAGCAAACTGGACGAGTGGCACAACAAATAATCTTTACCTCTATATTACAGATTTAAATTTCTCAGGAAATTCTACATCTCAAACTTCGCCAATTGATTACAATCCTAGCAGAACTTACAATTTTTCAATAAATCTAACAGGGAACATATCAAATATTATCTTTGAATCTACAATTCCAGATGGAACTCTTCACGATTATACAAATAATACTTCTACAACTTATGGCAATATAGTAATTAATAATACAAGCAACACTTACTGGATAACTTTCCCAGCATTGGCAGCAAATTCATCAGGGTATTACTATATATGGATTGCAAATGATACAAATAACGTTTGGTTTAACACCAGTCAAACTACTTATGTAATAAATCCAGTTACAATAACACCATCATTTACAGAAGGCGGCAGCAATTCTCCATGGACTGAACCATCCTCTACGTCAGTAACTTTATTGTGCTCATCTTCATATCCGGTAAGTTTGGTTATAAGTCCATGCGGCTCTCAAACTGGCAGCGGTCAATCTGTTTCATGCGCTGTTTCCACCGGAACTGGAACAAGTTATACTACTTATACATGCTCTGTATCATCAGTTTACAACTACACAGGTTCTACTACAGGAACATTAAATTGGGGTCCATCGACCCTTCCTCCAACTGGTAGTCCGACAACTGGGTCAGGAAACTTTTCTGTCATACCTTCTAGCAATAACATCACAATAGAACTAGGTTCAAGCAAAACAGTAACATTTACACTAAGCAATACCTTTAGCGGCGATATAATAAATATAAATATCTCAGTTTCAGGATTAGATTCTTCTTGGTACTCTTTAGATAAAACCAGCATAACAAAAGTAAGACATGATGGTGGAACTAATACAACTCAACTAACTTTAAACATCCCTAGCGATGCAGAAGCAAAAGCATACAGCATAGTTGTTACAGCTAGTGGAAAAGATTTTAATTTAAACACAATAACCAGGCAGACAACAATAACACTGACAGTATCTGAAAAAGCGCAGAACGCTACTGAAGGCGTTATCACGAATGCAAGTACCACAAATGTTACTGGTAATGAGACCATTGGACCAACAGGCCTTATAATAAAGCCTGAAGATTTTAGAAACATAGTCTTGTTCATAGGATTGATAGCTGTAGGATTAGTCTTTTTATTTAGAAGCAATGTTACCAATTTCCTTATAAGGGGTCGTATACCTATAAAACCAAGCCGAGAAACAAAAAAAGAAGAAAAAAAGCCTTCTGTATTTTCTTCTATAAAGAACAAGATTCATGGTTTAAGTGAGCATAAACTTGTTATACAGGTTAAGAAAAAAGAGAAAGAAGAGAAGACTTAAATAAAATTCTGGTTTAATATAATTATGAAAAAGTCTGTGATTTTGCTTGTACTAATTCTTTTAGCACTTACTATAAAGCTTCCAGACACTGGAATAACAGGTTTTTTTGTAAAGGTTGGAATAACAGGTTTGGCATTAGCTAAGGAAATACTAAAGACGTTTCTTACCTTTGTTTTAAAGTTGTTAGGATAATCGACTCGTCTCTAACAATAACGCTGTGTTCTGACTGGGCAACAGGCTTGTTAGAAATCTCTCTTAGCGGCTGATAGCCATACAAGGCATTAACAGCCAAAAGTTCTTTCAAGGCAAGCTCAACTTTCAATGGAGAAATTTCATTTTGAATCCATCTTTTTGCAAACGGAAGCTTTTCATATTTGTCCCTTGCTAGCTCTAGAATCTTTCTTGCTTCTATCATTCGTGTGGGTCTGTCTGCAATCCATCTGAATATTAGAGGTGAGCCAGAATCCTTTACAACGCCATTGCCAGGAGTGCAGAATGGCTCGATGGCGATTACCTCATCCTCTCTTAACTGATACTTTGAATCATTTTTAACATTTGGTATTATTAGACCGGAGTGAACATCATAACGATCCAAGCTATGGCCTGTTAGATTTCTTATTGGGTTAAAACCAAATTCCTTGGCAGTATTCTCAATCGTCTCACCAATTTCGCCTACAGTTATCCCGGTTCTTATTATTTTTATTGCATTGTCAAGCATCTTCTCAGAACATTTTATTAAATCATCTTTTCCAGCTAAGCGAACAGTAGCAGCTATGTCGCCAATATAGCCGCTGATATGGACACCGATGTCTATTTTTACATAGTCCTCTTCCTTGATAGAAGTTTGATCATTTATAGTGGGATGATAGTGGGCTGCCATATCATTAATAGAAATATTAACAGGAAAAGCAGACTTTGCTCCAAGCTCAAATATCTTTTTCTCTATTTTCTCAGCTAGCTCAACAACAAGCATATCCTTCTTAACAGTCCTTTTCGCATAGTCTAAAGCTTGGGCTGCAATCTCTCCTGCTTTAACATATTTCTCTAAGATTTCTTTTTCCATATTCTTTTTATTCAAGCTTTAATATAAATTCTTTTCAAATATTGTTATGAAACAGAGAATCATAGACGCCCATATGCATCCTGATTTTAATGATATTTCATCAATTAAAGAAGCTAAAGAAGCTGGTATAGATTTTACTTTAGAAGGTCTTAAAAAGGATTTTAAAAGGCATAACATAGTAAAAGCGGTTGCGATACCTCAAGAGATGGCTCAGCATTTTGTTGAGGGGAACAAGGAAATAAAAAAACTTGTTTTAGAGCATCCTGAAATGTTTATAGGAGCTTGCACAATAAGCCCTTTAAAATATAAACCTGATGATTTATCTGCAATAGAAGATGATATAAAAAAAGGAATTTTCAAAGCAATTAAACTATTTCCAGGCTATGAATTTTTCTATCCAAATCAAGAAGAATGTACACCGATATATGAACTAGCACAAAGAAATAAAATACCTATTTTAATTCACACGGGAGATACTTCAAGTTCAAAATCAAGAGTAAAATATTCACATCCATTAAACGTTGATGACATTGCGGTATCCTTCCCCAAGGTAAACTTTGTTTTATGCCATTTGGGTAATCCATGGATAATGGACTCTGCAGAATTGATATACAAGAATGATAATGTCTATGCTGATTTATCTGGATTTGTTGTTGGTAAAGAGGAGCCTGCTCACATAAAATACTATGAAGATAGACTGCGGACAATAATGAGGGGCATATACTATGCAGATACTAACATTGATAAAATATTGTTTGGAACAGATTATCCGTTAGTGAATTATGAATTTTATCTTAAATTTGTTAGTAAACTAGAATTAATTAAAAGTGAATTTAATAAATTACTTTTTGAAAATGCAGTTAAGGTATTTAACATAAAGTTTTAGTTACCAATTTAATTTGTCTTCAAGCTTTATTTTCAAGTCAAAAGGCGTTTCTAGAATATATTTGCAAGGTTTCTCAGGCATGTAAGTTTTCCAACTTTTAGGATTAAATGATAGAGGTTTAGCTCTCTTTACATCGATTACAGTTTTGTTTTTGTCAATAAAAATCATTTTTATTGGGTATCTTACCAAAAACATCCACAAAGACCATTTATCTTCATATGGTAAAAAGAAAAACATATTTTTCCTTTCTGAAAAGCTTAAGCCAATTAAACGTTTCCAGAAATTGTCTGCAACATCAGCTTCTATTATTGAATTTTTTAATTTAATTTTCATTGAAATTCATTATTTTTCAAGTTTTTATTTTTGTATAAACTTAGAATAGCAACCCCACTTATGATGAGAAGTCCTCCCAATAATTGATTTATTGTAGGTATTATAGAAAGAATTAAAAAGGAAAATATAGTAGTAAAAAGTGGGTCTAGAGACCTGATTGCTATGACTTTTGATATTTTAATTTTTTCTAAAGCTTTATAGAATAAAATGAAACCAATAAAAGCTCCTGTTAATCCTCCTAAGAATGCATAACCAAAAATAATGCTTGGAATATTAGTCTGAATTTTGTTTGTAATCATAGCATATAATAAAAATAATAAAAATACGAAAAATGAGCGTCCGCCTGCCAAGGTTATTGGGTCAACTTTTTTGACATACAATTTTACAATAAAGTTTGCTAGAGAATAGAAAAAAGCTGAGCATAAAGTTAGTACTGTACTTATAAAATTCAATTCATCATTGCTATATGCTAAAATTAAAACACCTATAATAGCTATAAAAACTCCCAAACTTTCTATTTTTTTAAATCTTTCTTTCAAGATTGATATACCTAAAAAAACAGTAAAAATTGTATTGAATTGAAAAATAAAAGATACTTTGTTAGGTCCTGAATAAAATATTGCATATGACCAAAGTATAGAACCCATTGTTGCTAGAATGCCAATTATCAAAATTATTTTCCAGTTCTTAATTATAACTTTAAGATTTTTAATCTTTTTAGATAAAACAAAGAAAACAAAAAATAATATGCTAGCAAACATGAACCATATTGTATTCATTGTTTCAACATTTACCAAATCAACAAGCAATTTGGCGGCTATGTAGTTGAAACCTAAAGAAATGCTAGCTAGGATTGCGAATAAAATGCCTTTTTGCTCATCGTTCATTGTTTCACTTTAAAAAACTTTTTAAACTTTCTCCAAGCAATTCTTCTTCTGTTACCCCTAGCACGGTTAAAACTCGCAAGGCAGCAGGAACAATTTGATGAGTTATGTAATAATCAATATCTATATCTTTTATGTCAACATCCTCTATTGGTTCTGCTCTTTCAGAAATAGAACCTTTACCCTTTGTTATAATAAACATTATTGGCATTCCTTCACCAACAGGCCTTCCTCTTTCTTTGATTTTTCTTGCAGCAACAACATGTGGTCCGATTGCTTTGTATTCGGATAAAGGCTTGGTTAATTGTTCTATTATTATTAAATCTTTCAATGGAATCTTTCTTTCTTTTAGTTTTTTGATAACGTCCTTTACGTATTTTACCGAGCCTTTGACATCTTTTTCTTCTAAAATTAATCTTAGAACCTTTTCCTGTGTATCTTTTGCGACATTACTCCAGTCCCTTCTAACCTTTTCCAAGCCTCTTATTGTTAGAACACCTTTTTCATCAATCAAAGCATAACGCTTCTTTGCAGTCCCAGGTCCAACACCTCTTGGTATAAATATTCCTCTTTTATAGATTCCTTGCAAATCTAATTCTAAAATTCCAGGTAATTCTCTATTAACCCTTTTAAGAAGTTCGTTGACTCTTTCTTCGAGATGATTTTCTATTTTTAGCTTAATAAAACATGAGTCTGTATCTACATATAAAATGATAAATCCACTCTTTTCTGCTATTTCTACGATCTTTTTGATAAAGAATCTACCAAAATTGGCAGCAGATTTAGCGCATTCAACACAATACCATTTTGCTCCTGCGAATGCGTAAGCCCCGTACATTGCGTTCGAGGTTGTTTTCAATGAGAATTCTTCGTTATGTAATCTTTTCCATTCTTCGGAATCCCTTTTAATTTTTTTAACTCTTTCTTTTATTTCCTTTCTTTTTTCTATTAATTCTCTGATAACAGTGGAAACAAATCCTTTATGTTTTTTACAAAACCAATAATCACTTTCTGGTACTTGCCATCCTTCTTCTTTTTTACAACATTTAAAAGTTTCAGGTGATATGTTGAATGATGCTATTATTGATGGATACATACTTTTTACATCTACTACAGCAATGTTTTCATGCATGCCTGCAATAGGCTCTTTCACATAGCCACCGGCATATGGTGTTCGTTCTCTACGTTCTTCGATTTCTTCCCATTTTGGTTGATTAGGAATTATTATGTTCATTGCAAAGGCTCTTTTCGAGAGATACCACTCGACCAACTGGGAATAAGTCATTCTAGAGGTGTCAAATAGCAACTGCCCAGAAAGTTTTGACATTTCATATATCTGCGGGAGGATAAATTCTCCAAGTCTTAGAGTCAACTCCGAGTCTTTTAGGCAATACTCAGCTAACTTTGCTAAGTCTTTCCTCTTTCTCCAAGATTCTAGAATTTCTTCATACTTTATCTCAATCTTCTTGTCACCAAGCAGTTCTGTTGAAACAGCATCCAAACTTAAGACTTCAGTTTGTAATTGTGGAGATAAGATATTGTTTATAAATTCAAACAAGTCTATATGAATTCTTCCTTTTAATCTTGCTGACGAGATTCTTGCTCTTCTAGCAAACTTTAATTCTGAAAAATCTCTAGATAAAACTAATTTAACCTTTAATTCATCTGCTCTTTGCTGAATTATCTGAAAATCAAATAAATCAGAATTATACCCCAGAAGCAAATCACAGTTTTGCTTATTTACATATTCAACAAATCTTTCTAGAAGTTCCTTTTCATCCTTTAAAACTTCTACATATTTTTCATAATGAATATCTTTTTGATATGTTAAAACCTTTTCAAAGTTCTTTGATTTTAAAGAAAGCATAACTATTTTTTGCTTTCCATTTTCTTCCACGCATTCTATGTCAAATGCCATAAGTTTTAATTCTGGTATTGCATCAGAGTTTATTGCTTTTATTTTTCCAATTTTAATAACTTTATCAGCTTTATAATTTTTCTTTATTTCCTGACCTTCCACATCTATCCAGCTTTCTATTTGATTGTCTATCAAATATCTTCTATAGTAATTTATAGAGTATTCGTATTCTTCTTCAACTAAATCATTCCACTCTTTAATTATATCTCTTACTTTTGGGACATCTGTTGAAAGAAAGCAAAAAACTTTTACAAACTTTCTCTTTTCTTTAGATAATATTTTTTCAACTGTTTCTATTCTTTTAATTTTTATTGATTTTATAGCTTCTACTTTCTTTTTTACTTCATTTTCTTTTCCTTGCTTAGGTAATATATAGAAATAGGGTTCAAAATCATAATCTAAACAAACTATTGTCTTTCCTTTATCATCTTTACAAAAAAGCCTTATTACAGACTGATTTTCATCGATATAATCCGCGTCTAGCAAGCAAAGTTTCATAAAGAAAGTTATCTTCCATAGTTTTAAAAGTTAAGGTACTTTAAAAATTGTAAGTCGCTTAGAAAAGAGTATGGCAGTATTATAATTTCCTTTCTCATAAGTTTTTTCGCATGATACAAATAAATCCTTGTATTAAATTAGACTTTTAATACTAAAAATAACAAATCGGAATGAATTTTATTTTTGTGTTATTAAACTTTTTCTCTCCCCGGAATTGCGAATATTAACCTAAGTTATTAGTGTATTCTAGGAAACTAAAAATATAAATATTAGTTCCAATAAATAAACTAATATGGATATTGAAGAATTAAAATCAATAAATCCTTGGTGGAAAGGAGAAAAGATAAGCGAGGATTTGGCGAAGCCATACCAAAGGAAAGCTTTTAAAGAAATTTTAGAACTAGCAAAATATAGGCAAATTTTGATTTTATCTGGATTAAGGAGAGTTGGAAAAAGTACTCTGATTTTTCAATACATAGAATTTTTGATAAGCAGAAAGGCAAGTCCTTTAAACATACTTTACTTTTCCTTTGATATTTCTATTAATGAATTAACTGAAATATTAAAAGTTTATGAAAGTATTACTGGTATTGATTGGAAAAATGAAAAAGTGTTTGTTTTTCTTGATGAGATACAGAAGCTAAAGGACTGGGGTAGCAAAATAAAGCTTTTGTATGACAATTTCCCAAAGCTCAAGTTTGTTGTTTCTGGTTCGAGCTCGGTCATGATGGAAAAAGAAGCGATAACAACTCTGGCGGGAAGATATTTTCTGATTGAAGTAAAACCTTTGAGTTTTCTAGAATTTCTAGAGTTAAAGAAAAGTAAAATTGATTTAAAAAGAATCGAATTATGGGAAGAAGAAATTAAAAAAGAATTTGAAAGCTATGTTAAAAGGCCATATCCAGAAATCTTTGATTGGTCAAATGAAATTCTGATCAAAAAATATATAAGAGAAAGTATAATAGACAAAGTGTTACATGTAGACTTAAGGCAAAAGTTTAAGGATGTTAACCCGGAGCTTCTTAATAAGCTTATAGAAATATTCTACTCTAGTCCTGGGATTTATTTGAATTATGACACGTTTTCCAAAGATTTAAAAGTCAGTAAAAAAGTTTTGATAAGACACATATTTTACTTGGAATTTTCCTATTTGATAAGAAAGGTCAGAAATTTAAGAACTGGAGCTTTAATAAGTTCAAGGAAATTGCAAAAAATCTATCCATTTCATTGGAGTTTGGTTTTAGGGATAACGGGATTTAATAACTTATACGAAAGTATAGCATCTTCTCTAATTGATGCAAAATTCTACTGGAGAAAGAATGGTAAAGAAGTAGATTTTATAGTAAAGAACAGAAAAACTAAAGCCATAGAAGTTAAAGAAGGTGAGAAAATAACTAATGAAGAACTAAAGAGTTTGGTTTATTTTTGTTTAAAGAATGATTTGAAAAGAGCAAATGTTGTTTATTCTGGAGAGGAAAAGACATTAAGCATAAAAGGAATAAATATAGAGCTAGTGCCTATATGGAAATTTTGTTTAAGTTATAACAATTTGTAGGTATATTTTTGTTGCAGAAACCATCCTTTAGTGATATGTTATTTAAGTTTTAATCTTATCTTTATTAAAAATTATTTGATCAGCTAATATTTTTTCAATTATTTCAGCTCTTTTAATTTTTATTGATTTTATAGCTTCTACTTTCTTCTTTAGTTCAATTTCTTTTCTTTGCTTAGATAGGATATAGAAATACGGTTCAAAATCATAATCTAAAGCAACAATAGTTTTTTCGTTTGAATCCTTGCAAAACAATCGAATAATGCTTTTTCCATTTTCTTCTATATAATCTGTATCTAAAAGGCAGAGTCTCATAAAAATCTTTCATATTTTTAATACACTTAAAAATACGCTTAAAGGTATGGTTAAAGGATTTTTTGAGAAATCCTTTTTTGTAACTAATACAAATTTTTTAAATTGAGGTAATTTCTTTGCTTCTGGCTTCTCGCTCCATTTAACCTCAAACCCATAAACTTTATTTTTAATTAAAATTACAGCATCTACTTCAAATTTATTCTTCCAAAAGAAAATTCTTTCTGGAAACAACCTTGATAAATGGATTGCGAAAACAGATTCTGCTAAAATACTTTCCTTGTTTTTTATACTTGTTAGGCACCAGTCCTCAAGAATTTCTAAGAGCAATGGATCTAGAACGTGAACCTTTTTATTTTTTCCAAATTTTATCTTCTTTTTGCTGATATCAATGCTATATAAAATTATCAAAGCAAACATTGACTTAAACAGATCAACATAAGCTGCGACAGTCTTAGGAGATTTAATTTCTATTTCTTTTGAGATACTCTCCCAACTGATTGCACTTGGCATCTTTTCTAACAATGCTTTTAATATCTGTCTTGCTATAGTATCATTTCTTCCAGTTTTTAATATAGAAGTTTTTATCCAGCTTAAGTAAGCAGTTTTTGCTTCATTCTTACCTTTAATCATGGCTTCTATTCCAAGTGGGAAACCGCCGTAATTGAAATATTTTTTCAGTTCTTGGTTAAGCTCTTCTATATAAGGCATAGCCTTAGATACTGCTTCTAACTCGTCTATATTTTCTATTGGTTCTATTTTATTATGTAACGCAGGGTTTATTACTTTGAGAAATTCCCTAAAAGACAATGGAAACAAAATAAAATCTTTTCCATTCCCACGTCTTCCCGGAAATAATTCCACCTCACGCTTTATAGCTATACTGCTAGAGCCGGTTAAGATGACGACATCTTTCTTTAGTTTGCCTTTGTCAATGAAAGATTTTATTGCTCTGTACCATTCCTTTGGCGAAGTGATCTCATCCAAAAGAATTATTGAACTTTCTATGTGATTATCGTCTTTAAACGTTAGATAAGTTTCAATTACATCTGATAGCTCTTTATAGTCAGCTATCTCATCACAATTAAAATAGAATAAACTTCTAGGCTCAATCTTTTTTAAAAGTTCTCTTATGAATAGCTTTAATGCAGTAGTTTTGCCACTTTGTCTAGGGCCTAAAATTATGTGCAACGCAAATGGTTTTAAATCAATTTCATTAACGATTTCTGGGATCCAAGAATATTTTTTCTCTTTCCACTTTCCAATATCATAATCCTTTTCTATCAAATCTTTATCCTTCCACCAGAGATTTTGCTCAACAAGTTTATCGAATTCCATATCGGTATTATGAATACCGATATTTATATATTTTTCGGTATTATGAATACCGACATTTTAAAATATAGAAATAAGGTTCAAAATCATAATCTAGGCAAACTACTGTATTTTCATCGTTATCTTTGCAAAATAATCTAATTACTGACTGATTATTTTCATCAGTATAATCTGCGTCTAGCAAGCAAAGTTTCATATTAACAATTATCTTTAACTTATTAAAATGCATTATTTCTTCGGATGCTTAACAAAGCTAAGAATAGCCTCATATTTTTAGGTTTTAAAATATCTTTTTCTCTATCTAAATCTTTAAGACCTATTATCAGTATTGATTATCAATACGGGATACCATGACTGTCCAGAATATAAAACAAAAAGTAATAGTTGTTTTATCTAAGCATCCAGAAGGTTTGATAGTAAATGAAATATCAAACCTTCTTGGTATCCATCGGCACACGCTAACGAAATATATCTATCAACTCGTTGGTGAGCAATTAATTTATCAACGAAAGATAGGAAGCGCAAAACTTTGTTGCTTGAGGGTTGAAAATGATAAAAAATGATGCTAAAATTAGGATAGTAAGAGTTTTAAAAGAGTGTCCAGAAGGTTTGACAGTTTCGAGGATAGCAGAGCTAGCTAATCTGAGCAGACTAACCACTTCTAAATATTTGGCTATCATGGAAGTTGAAAAAGTTGTTAAATTCAGGAAAATAGGAATGGCTAAGCTTTTTAAACTAAAAGAGGTTCAAAATGAATAAATTTTTTATAATAACTTTATTTATTATAATTTTTCTATTTTTAATGATACCCTCTTATGCAACAACAGTCCAGCTTCTTCCGAACACGACCAACAAAGCATACACTACAGGAACGACCACCCATACTTGTGCCTATAACCCGGCAGCAGCAACGACAGAATTCACGGACACGCAATATTCAAACGTCAATGTTTCTGACAACGTTTATTATACTTTGGCTACTGCTGGAACGGCATCAGCGTGCAAAGCCACTGACAATAAATGGACATTCAACGTCTCAACGAACATACCATCAGGTGCGACTGTCAATTGGATACAATATTGCATAGAGGGCAATGCATCTGGAACAAACCCAGATGCCGCAACTTTTCTATATCATTATAATCTATCGACAAGTGCTTGGGTGACCAGTTTGACATTCACAGGCACCGATACAACATGGTGTTATAATACGACCAATTATGCTTCTTTATTTACTTCTTCTGCAAACATGACAATCGGTTATGAAAGCCAGAATTACAGGACAGAGGGAGAAACTGGAACTTGGTCAAGCTCCGTTGATTTTGTGAATGTGACAGTAAGCTATACAGCAAGAGATACAACACTACCAACATTTTCCAATCCTTCTATAAACACGACTTGTGCAGGAAAACCAGTGAATATTTCAATCGTTATACAAGATGAGACGGGTCTTTCAGGATATATATTCTCTACTAATAACACAGGAACTTGGGTTAATACCACATGGTCTTCGCTTACAAACGGAACAGTAGCATCTAATATAACTACTTTAAATTCAACAGTCGGAACCGTAGTAAATTATACATGGTATGCAAATGACACTGCCTCTCCAAGCAACTGGGCAACTAATAGAAACAGCACTACGACTACAGATTGTACACCACCAATAGTTACAATTTCCTCACCTACAAATACGACTTATGCGGCAGATGGGACATGGTTCAATGTTACTTTAAATGAGGCTGGGAGTTGGTGCGGAAGAAGTTTAGATAAGGCAGCTAATGTTTCTATGGTAAATTCTACAGGTAATTGGAATAACTATACAACAGGCATAGCAAAAGGCTCTCACAACGTTACATTCTGTTGTAACGATACGTCCAATAATATGAACTGTTCGGCTCCTACTGTCTATTTTACAATTGATAATACATCGCCAACCTATTCCTTGAACTCAACAAACTCAACATTGGCAGGAGCACCTATTCTGCATAGCTTGAATTGGACAGATAATGTTGGATTGTCAGGATTTATTTTCCAGTTCTGTAATGGAACTTGGAATGGGACTATGTGCTTGGCAACTTGCACAGGGACGTATACGATAACATTGAACGATACCAACGGTGGAAACGTTGGAGACGCAGGTGTTGACTCAGTCGCTCCAACTTATAATTATGGAACTGATACTGTCATATTTGTGGAAAGTTACTCGGCTGAAAATGGAAGAACATTTCTTTTGTGGAATCTTTCTGTTATTCCAGCAGGTGCTACAATAACAAATGCTAATTTATTTTTGTATATGATTAGTCCAACAGGAGTTTCAAGAACTTATAATGCTTACAACACTTCTCTTTATAATTCAACAGGAGCAGGTCCTTGGGTGGAAGGGACAGTTAATAGTATAGACTGTGGAACAAGATGTGCTTTGACCCAAAATATAACATGGAACAATCAACCATCAGCGGAAACTTTGCAACAAGGCATATCTACAGGAACAATTGCTAAATGGCTTTATTGGGATGTTACTAATTCTGCGATTTCATCTTTTAGTCAAGCAAATAAAAACATGAGCATAATGATTAGAGACAATACTGAAAGTAGCTCTACTGATTATTATGCAGATTTTGCGTCAAAGGAATATGCAACAACAACATTAAGACCTCAATTAGTGATAACATACACCAGTACATACACAGGTAACTGTGGCTGGGTCAACGACACTTGGAACAATACAGGGTTTTCAGGAACATCATCTTGGTCTAATGTTACTAAAACTGTTAACTCAACAGTAGGTGCTTGGATAGCATGGTGTGTCTATGCCAATGACACATCAAACAACTGGAACGGAACATCATGTGTAAATCCATTCACTTATAATACAACATCAGCAGCACTAAATTATTCAGCAAATTTAACGCAATCATTATCTATTTCACAATCAACTTCAAGAACAGGTTCATTATTAAGATCTGTAACAACTTCTTTAGTAACATCTTCAGCATTATCTCGATCTTCAACCCTTTACAAATCATTATCTGAATTTTTAACTATAAATCAAATACTTTCTAGAATGTTATCTTCCCTAAGGTCAATAACATCCTATTTCACATTTAACACCGTATCATCTAGAATATCTTCATTCTATAAGGCATTGTCAGACTCACTCTCATTGAACTCAGTATCTTCAAGAATCTTATCATCCTTCCAGTCAATATCAAGTTATTTCACACTCTCATCCTCAATCACTAGAACTTTATCTTCCTTAAGATCAATTACTAGTTCATTCATATTCACTAGTACAACTTCAAGGATAGTATCCTTATTCCAATCCTTATCTCAATCCCTATCACTATCTACAGTCTCATCCAGAATCTTATCATCTCTAAGATCAATAACATCCTACTTTGCAATATCTCAATCTCTCTCTAGATTCTACACTAGTTTGCTATCTCTGTCGCAGTCATTTACAACCAGCGTATCAGTAACTAGATTAGGTTCAATCTACAGATATTTAACAGGTTATCTGACGCTGTTCCAGTCAACTTCCAGAATCCAATCTCTATTACAATCATTATCCCAGTCACTCACAATCTCCCAGCTGTCATCAAGACTAGGAGCTATATACGAATCTGTTGCATCGTCATTTGCATTCGTATCTCTATCATCTAGAATATCAACATTAATCAGGTTAACTACATCCTCATTAACTATAAGCGCAGTATCTTCTAGAACTTCTCTGTTACTCAAATCAATCACATCCTACTTTACTTTAAGTTCAGTTTCATCCAGACTTTACTCATCCTTACGTTCAATCACAGGCTATTTCACTTTATCATCAGCGGCAAGTAGACTAGGAATACTACTCAAATTACTATCACAGTCTTTAACAACAAACACTTTAACAGCTAGACTATTAACAGGTTTTAGAGAAGCTTCCCAGTTCTTTACTGTGAGCACGGTTTCAAGCAGAATCAATTCTTTCCTTAGAATTCTAAGTAATAGTTTAAGTCTGAACATTATCAGTTCAATAGCATCTTCAATTTACAAAACTATAACAAGTTATTTCACTCTTAACCAATCAATATTAAGAATATCTGGTATTTTCAAGTCTTTAATAAACTCTTTCACAACTAATGCAATAACCAGCAGATTCATTGGATTCTACAAACCAATCACTCAATTATTTAACCTAGAACTTATAACAATTAAAGTTCAGGTTTTATTAAGAAATATTGCTCAATCCATCTATACCAGTTTAATTTCAGCAGCAAGTATAGTAGGATTCAATGAAAGAATAGTAAGCTTATCACTAACTTTAACAGACTCCTTAACCAGACTACTTAGCCTATACAAAACATTATCCCAGTCATTTATTGCTAATGCTTTATCATCGAGAACTGGAATGTTTTTCAAATTTATATCAGATTCTGTTTCAACTAACATACTCATAACAAGAATAGCAGAATTTGCCAGATTAACATCTCAATTCTTTAGTGCTACTGCTATAACTTCTAGGATTGCAGGATTTGTAAGATTAATATCAAATGCTTTTGCAATATCTCAAACAACTTCTAAATTATCATCTCTTTATCGCTCAATAACTTTTTATTTCACAATAAATCAATTTTCATCAAGGATATTTAATTTAATAAAAATATTAACACAGTCACTATCAATAAATTCAGCAACAATCAGATTATCATCCTTATTCAGGACAATCATATCTTATTTCACTGTAAATCAATTCTCAAATAGATTTTATGTATTTCTACGTTCAATCACATCTTATTTCACAACTAATCTAGCAACTACTAGAATTCAAGCTTTTGTCAAGTCATTATCAAACAGTTTAATTCTATCATCTACAATCACCAGAACGCTATCTTCAATCAGATCAATAACTAGTTATTTTGCTGTTAATTTAATATATTCTAGATTTTCAGTATTATTTAGATATTTGTCAGGTTCATTTATAACAAACTTTGTTACATCCAGAATTCATGCAGCATATTTCTCTATTTCACAATCATTTTCTATAATCACAGTTTCATCCAGGTTATCTGCTTTCCTAAAAATAATATCATCCTCATTTATAACAAATCAGATATCATATAGGACAGCTGTTTTATTTAAGCTTGTTACAACTAGGACAGCAATAACAGATATGATGAGCAGAATGTTGAAGATTCAAGAAACAGTCTCAGGAGGTTTATACTTTTCTGCAACAATTTCAAGAATTCGAATGCTAATAAGAATAGTTTCTCAACCTATTTCCATTCTACAAATAATCAAACGTATTTGGATTGCTTTTAGCAAATTTTTATGTCCATTTATGGGAGATGAGGAAAGTTGTGCAACTTCAGGTTGTCATTGGTGTAGCGGTGCTTGTCAAGCAACAACCTGTGTTGCGCCTACACCACCTTCTGGTGGAGGTGGAGGAGGTGGTGGTTTGGTTCCGGTAACAAATGTAACAGAAATTAAAACAGTTTTAGATACAAGTATTGATATACAAACACCAGAAGTTAATCCAGGAGATAAGGTATATGCTATTGTAAGGGTTATGAAAGTAGAAGGTCCTAGAGGAGTTATAAATGTTAACCTTTCCTATTGGGTTAAGGATACTTCAGGGAACATACTTGGGTTGAAACAAACTGTTGTTGGAGTAGAAACAATAAGAAGTGATATTTATTATCTGGTGGTGCCTATTTCTGCTCCTCCAGGAACATATACTTTTCAAGCTTTAGCTCAATACAATAATGCTACAGATACTTCATTTGATAATTTCCAAGTTACAACTGCTGTAACAAAGCCGTCTATTGCAATAAAAAGAGTTGATGTTCCATTTATCTTGGTTAATGAAAATACTTCAATTAAGGTTATACTGGAAAATCTAGAAAATAGAAAAATAGACTTAAATATGACCTTGCTTTTACCTTATGATTTTTACCCTCAAAATTCAACCAAGCCAATTTCATTAGAACCTTTATCAGAAGAAACTGTTGAATTTACATTTGTTCCTAAAAAACCTGGAAGCTTTTCAGGATTTATTAAAATAGAATATGAAGATAAGAAATTAATTAAGGACTTTGACATAGAGGTTTATTCTACTGAAAAATTCTTTATCTTTTTAATGGGAAATTACTGGTGGATCATAGCCTTAGTATTAATAGCTTTGCTGGCTTTCTTTATTTACAAAACAAGAGACAGATTTAAGAAAAAAGAGAAGGTTAAATATATTTTTAAAAGAAAAGAATTATTGCCAGAATTCAAATGATAACTTTATTAGCAAAAGCCTTAATAGATTATTATGAAAAAATTTTTATTAATACCAATTTTAATATTTATTTATATATTTCTTATTGATGTTTTATCTCAAATGAGCTTTCAACCTGCACCTTCTACGCCTCAAACTACAAGTTCTGGTGGTGCAACTGTGATAGGTGTTGGTGAATCGGTAAGTGTTAGCGTAACAAGACCTTATTTGTTTGGCTTAATAAGATTACCCGTTTATACCAATTCTTTAGGAAACATTGGAATCTATCACGATATATTTTTTTCACTCATATTTGTACTAACAGCAGTCTTTATATTATTAGAAATCAAAAATAGGAAAGAAATAAAAGTAAGAAAAACCAAAATAAAAAGGAGATAAAATGCTTAAAAAAGCAAGTTGGTTAAACTATCTAAAAATTTTAATTTATGGAATAATTTTTGCAATCATAGCATATGTATTATCAGGTGATGCATCTAGCATTGCCTTAGGACTGCTAGTGATGTATTTAGAATATAAGTTTATGAAAAGGTGAAAAAATGAATGAAAAATATTTGATAATAGGAGTATTGTTAGCTTTTCTAGTGGCTATTTATATGATTCCAGTTAATCAGGAAGTTTCTAGTGAAGGAACAAGTATACAATACCATTCAGAGGTTTGTGTCTACAAAAATAATGAGCTAATAGAATGTGGACATAATTTGCTTACTGCAGGTGGGAAAGACTGGATAAGAGATCTTATAGGAAATTGGGTAGGTGGTTCAACTGCAGCGAAAAATATAGGCATAGCTAACAGTTCAACAGGTTGTGTTGATGCTCAAACTTTAGATGGGTTAACACCAGCCGCTGCTACCAATGCTGGAACAATGCCTATAGCAGGAGATTATTCTGTGGTATCAACTGGAAATTGGAGTGTATCAAAAGTTTTTACAGCACTGGAAACGATTGATAATGTAAATGCAACAGCGTTGTATAATAGCACTTCAGAAGGTGGCGCAACTGTATTGTTTGCATGTAACAATTTCACTTCAGTAAGTTTATCAGCAAATGATCAGTTAAATATCACGTGGAATATCTGGGTCACTTAGTAAAGATAATGACTAAATAGAGTATTTTTACTATTTTTAGTTTTATTTATATTTTTTACTGCCAATACTTTTTGTTTTTTATCCATTCTCTTTCAGCTTCTAGTATATACTTAAACAAGTCATCTTCATTTTTTCTAGGTTTGGAAAGAATTCGAGTAGCTGTCTGCGGCCCTATTCCCCTTCCTGCTAACACTATGGCAGCATCTTTATCATAAACTATGGCAAGGTCAGCAGATTTTTTGATGAATTCTAAACTTTCCTTTTCCTCGTCGGATAGCTCCAACCCCTTAAGCCACTTTTTAACAATCTTTTGTGCTTCCTCTCTTTGAGGCTTAAGAACAGCTATAAGCTTTGATTGACATATCCTGCACCTCAAGTTTTCTATGTCCTTTACAGTTTCTACAATTGAATATTTTCCACAGTTAATGCAAAGTAGTCTTACCTTTGAATTCAAAAGCCTATTCTTAAATATCTTGAAAATTTCCTTTTCTGGCCTTTCAGGCTTTGCTACGTCCTGCAGTTCATATCTAAATCCCATTTCAGCTAGGGCAGATAAGCCCTCTAAGCTATCAATCTTAATTTCTTTATCCTGTATTTTCTGCAGAATTTCCTTTGTTTTTTCTATATCAAGCTTCTCAATAAACAACTCTTGCATTGTTTCATTATGTATCGGCGAGTTCCAGTAAACATCTATCAGCCTGTCAATATTTATTGTATCAAAGCTAGCTTTCTTGCTTATTGCTCCAAACCTCTTTGCAACATGAATAAACCTAAACTTAAATAAAGAAGAACGAGGCAAGGATTTTTCAAGTATAATTTCAATATCTTCTGGTTTGTAATTAAATAAAACCTTTTTAACATCCTCGATGCTGCAGCCTTTGATTATTATTCTATAAGGATCAGTCTTGCTGGTTATTATCTCACCATAATCAGCAGATAAAATGGCAGTTATAAATCTAGACAGAGTCTCATTAACCAAGCTTCCAAATAAAGTATGCAAAACAACATAGTTCTGAAACTTTTCAATTAAAATGTTTTTCTCATCAGGTAAAGAATAATTTTTTATCTGTCTTTTTATTAATTGAATCATTTTTACTGCTGCCTGAGAAGAGACAGGATAAGAAATCTTAAGTTTTTCAATAATCTCATTGTTTTTCATACCGGCCTCAAGCATTTTTTTAATTTCTCTTCTTAAAATGCCGACTTCTTGGGCAACATCAAATGGGACAGGTATCAGTTCTCCTTCCCATGCAGGTATTGCAGACTCGATATCATCTACGGATTCAACAAAAACCTTTTCATTTTCTACTGATAAAATCTTCCAAGGTCTGCCTTTAACAATGAAACTAGATCCTGTTTCACCATGCGAAGCTATAAATTCTTCATCTAGTGTTCCAACGAAACTGTTAGAGGTAGTATCTATAATTTTATAGCTTTTTTGATCAGGAATTACAGATAAATTTTCAAAATAATACTCAAATGCTTTTCTTCTTCTTTTAATTCCATTATCAGAGAAGACTAGTCCTAGTTGAGAATCTAAAAAATTTACAAGAGAATTAAACTCTTCTTCCTTTAAGTCTTTAAACGGATAAGCCCTTTTAAATAATTCAAATGCTGTTTTAGGTTCTATATTATAGTCTTCTATCGCTAAGCCAATTAGCTGCTGAGTTAAAACATCCAAAGAATTTTTATGAATTTTTAATGGTTCTAATTCTCCTCTTAATGCTTTTTTAGCAATAACAGCAGATTCAAAAATATCATCTCCTTCACCAGCAATTATGATTCCTTTCGAGATTCTACCAACACCATGGCCTGATCTCCCAATTCTTTGAGTTGCCTGAGTAACGGTTCTTGGTGATTGATATTGCAAAACTAAGTCTATGCTTCCTATATCGATCCCTAATTGAAGTGATGATGTTGCTATAAGTGATTTTAATTTTTCTTCTTTAAAGTCTTTCTCGGCCTTTATTCTTACTTCCTTACTTAAAGACGAGTGATGAATTTCATGTTGTAAATTCTTGTCAAATAGTCTTAATCTAGAAGATAAAATTTCTGCAGCCTCTCTTGTATTTGTAAATGCTAAGGTGGAGCGATGCTCTAAAATCAAGTCACGAATTCTTCTTAATCTAGCAACAACAGAGTCTCCAATGAATATTTTTTCAGCTATTAGTTTGTCTTCTTTGATAGGATAAGGGCTTTCAACTTTTATTTGTATGTCTTTAGGAGAAATTGCGTTGACTATTTCATAATCTTTATCAGAAAAAATAAACTTTGCAGCCATTTCAGGAGAGCCGACAGTAGCAGATAAAGCAATGATTTGCGGTTCACCACAATATCTTTTTAGTCTTTCCAATGCCAGTGTTAACTGAACCCCTCTCTTACTTGTTACTATTTCATGAATTTCATCAATTACAATATATTTTACATTCCTCAAATGCTCTCTAAATCTTTTTCCAACCATCATAGCTCCTATTTGTTCGATTGTAGAAATCAAGATGTGCGGAGGATGCTCCAACTGAATTTTTCTTTCATATTGAGTCGTATCACCATGTCTAACTGCTATATCTAAATCTAGCTTGTTGCACCACCAAATCAGTCTTTCTAAAAGATCTCTGTTTAAACTTTTTAGAGGAGTTAGATAAAGCAAAGCTATTGGCAAATGTTCTTTTTTTATTAGTTTGTCAAATAGTCCGAGCATTACAGATTCTGTCTTTCCAGAGCCAGTTTCAGCTATTACAAGAACATTTTTACCTTCAAGAACCTTTGGGATTGCTAATTCTTGTACAGGAGTAGGCTTCTCAAATCTAGATACGGCTAGCTCTTTTATTCTATTATCTAATATGTTGAATACACTTTCCATAAGAGTCCGTATACAATCTTAATATATTTTCGAAACTTAAAAAGTTTAATGAATAAAGTTAGTATCATTCTAAATTTTCTAGAAAAAAGATATGGAAAATACATTGATGATTCTCCCATGGAAAATCAAGGTATCTTTGAATTGCTTATAGAAACGATTTTGTCCCAAAGAACTAGAGATGAAAATTCAGAAAAAGCTACGAAGCAATTATTTGCTGTTGCTAGAACGCCAAAGCAGATATTGAAGCTGCCAATGAAAAAGCTAAAGAATCTAATAAAAATATCAGGCCCTTACAGACAAAAGGCCAAGAGAATAAAACAATTATCAAAAATAATTCTTGAGAAATATAAGGGGAAAGTTCCTAACAATAGAGAGGAATTAATGAAACTTCCTGGCGTTGGATATAAGACAAGTGCAATAGTACTTATGTATGGGTTCAATAAACCTGCTATAGCTGTTGATGTTCATGTAGAGATTTGTTCAAAAAGACTTGGTTTAGTTTCCAAAAATGCTAAACTACAAGAAATAGAAACAGAATTGGAAAAGTTATTTCCAGTAAATAAATGGTATATAATAAATTTAGGCTTTGTTAGCTTTGGAAAAGAAATTTGTAAGCCTACGCCTATATGCATTAAGGATCCTAAAAACTGTCCATTTTCAAGTTTCTGCAAGGCTTACAAAACTAAAAAATTTAAGTTGGTGTAACTGATATTCTAAAGGAATAATTACCAATAGAGGCTGCTTGACTAAATTCATGCTTCAAGTAAAATCTGAAGTCATTTGTGGTAATGTTTGTTGGGCTTGTCAATGTTTCATTCTTGAATTCGTTTACCAAAGATATTTTCACATCGTTCTCGTTTCCAGCACTTTCCGGTAAAATCTCTGCTGTTATGTTTACAAACATAGATGCATTTGCAGAGTTGTCGATCTTTATTTGTGGCGAATATGATGTTTCACCTTGTTTAACTTTCAATGTATAATTTTCATCGTTTGAAGAGCCCATTATGTCTAGTTTTATTGCTTGTTCAACTGTTGTGTAGCCTGTTATTGTTCCGTAGCTAGAGATAACAGCTGCTGCTACTATGCCTAGAGTCAATAAACCTGCTAATACAAGATATTTTTTGTTCATAACTCTTCTAAGAATAAGCTTTAGCAAATTGTTGTCTTACTACTTAAGGTGGTAATTTTTCATAAGGATAAATAAAATTATCTATGTGAAACTTTACTTTTTCTTTTCAGGTTCTTCTCTTTTCAAGATCTTTCCATATTCATAAAGAACTGCTAATGCTTTAACCGCCCTTTCAGGACTTGGATAGACAGGAACTCCGAAAGCTTCCAGCTTTCTGTTTCTTTCCAAAATATATTGTCCACCAGCTGAACATATGGTTATTGGTTTTCCAAAAACTTTACAATCCCTCAAGACATTTACAATATCATCAGTCAAAGTCGGTAGTTGCATCAAGGCTATGCAAACAACTCCAGAAATATTCTTATCCTTTAAAACAACTTCCAAAGATTTTTGGTATCTTTCATCAGTAGCATCGCCAGTAAGATCAATTGGGTTTTTTGTAGTTGCATATGCAGGCAAAAATGATTTCAAAGCCTTTATAGATTCGTTAGACAAGCTGGGAAGTTCTAATCCTAATTGAATAGCAGCATCAGTGGCTACGATACCGAAACCACCACCATCTGTTACAACAGCTATTTTATTATCCTTTAAAACTGGCTGGTTAGCCAAAGCTTTTGCAAAATCAAATATTTCTTCAGAGTTTTTAGCTTCGATAACGCCAGCTTGTTTGAATGCAGCTGAATAAACAGCAGAAGAGCCAGCCAAAGCTCCTGTGTGGGAGGCTACAGCCTCGATTCCTTTTTCAGTCTTGCCAGCTTTGAAAGCGACGATAGGTTTTATTTTTGTTGTCTTTTTAGCAACTTTTATAAATTCTTCACCATCTACAATAGATTCTAAGTAGATGGCTATGCAACGGGTTGATAAATCGCTTTCTAAATACTTAATTAGCTCTATTTCATCTACATCTATCTTATTTCCTATAGAAATAAACTTAGAGACTCCCACACCGTCGTTAGCCATTATATCTAACAAAATAGATCCGAAGGCTCCTGATTGAGTTATAAAAGAGATTGATCCTTCTGGAGGCCTCTTTAAACGATTTCTAGGGAAGAATATCATGTCTAAATCCTTTTTATATATTCCAATGCAATTCGGTCCAATGATTCTAGCATCTTTTTTTATCTTTTTAAGCTCTAATTCTCTTTCTTTTTCTCCAATCTCTGAGAAACCAGAAGATATTATTATAATATGGTTTATTTTCTTTTTAATACAATTTTCTAGAACGCTTTTAACTATTTCAGCAGGTACTACTATTATGGCCAAGTCAATAGGCTCTTTAACGTCTAATACAGATGGATAAGATATTAAACCTAATATTTCACCAGCATTAGGATTTATAGGGTATATTTTCCCATTAAAAGATATTTTAAGGTTTTCCAATATAGTGTATCCTAATTTTCCAGCAGTCCTACTAGATCCAATAACTGCTACTGACTTTGGATTAAAGAATTTATCTAAGTTCATGCCAACTATTATAGACTTTTTGCTATTTATTACTATTCTATGACTTTAAAGACTTTAGCGCCTTCTCTGGTTCTTTCATTGATCTTCAAGCCAATAGACTGTCCTTTTTTAGCTTCTCTAATGTTTTCATGCTCTATTTGTATCGAGTCTACATTCTGTTCGAATGACCCTGCTTCCCTTTCTATTGAAATCTTATCGCCAACTTTGAGCGTATCTTCCAAGTCTACAACAGCAACAGATATCTTTGGATAAAAATGCGATATCTTACCTATCAATTTCTTTTCTACCATATTTTCACCTAGAAATATTATAAATTAGAAATATAAAAACTTTATATTTCAAAACAACCTAAACATTTTATGAAAAACGAGAAGGATTGTAAATTCCATAAAGTACTTATGGGCATAGGAGTAATGATATTCAGCATTGTTCTTTGGTTCAGTAGTTCGGCGACAGCACTAGAAACCAACCTAAACTGGCCAGCTGCTTTTTTCATTTTAGGAATATTGGTAATAATCAAGGCTTTTATCTATTCCAGTTACAAAAAGTAAAGGATAAATATTTGTTTGTAGTATTTTTATTATGCAAAAAACTTCTTTTGTTGAGAACCTAAAAAACACAAAGGTAATTTCTTGCCCAAAATGCAAAAAAGAAATTGAAGTTGATGTTGAGGATTCTGAATTTTTTTGTGAAGAGTGTGGAGAAAGCTTTGAATTGGAGCAGATGAATATTTTTTCTGAAGATTTTGTTTGGCATCCTAGTGAAAAATATTAATTTTAAGAAAAACGGAGGCCATAAAGCCTCCAAAAAAGAATTAAATCTAAATTTCTAAAACACATCAGAAATTATATCTTTTTCCTTCTTCTTTTTGCCACTTTTCCTCACCAGCTGTTGCTTTTGCAACAAATATATTTTGTTCAAACTTTTATTTTTAATTAATCCAGAATTATCCTAACATCTGCAGCAAGTGCTTGCGTTGGCAATGCAAATAAAGGATTAATATCAAGCTCTTTTATCTGAGGATTATTTTCCATTATCCTTGAGACTGCAAGAATCGTTTCTATTATTGAGTTGGCATCAGCAGGTTTTTGACCTCTAAATCCCTTAAGAATTAAATCAGAGAATTTAACTTCCTTTAACATTTCTTCAGCATCGCTTCTACTGACCGGGCATACTCTAAAACTAACATCCTTTAGGAATTCTGTAAAAATTCCACCAGCACCCAACGCCACTACTCTGTTAAACTGAGGATCCTTTTTCCCTCCAACTATTATTTCATATCCTTCTGTTATCATTTTTTGTACCAAAACTTTATTGCAACCTTTTATTTTAATTAATTCTTTGAATGTTTTTAGTGCTTCTTCCTCGCTTGATATATTCAGTCTAACTCCGTTTACATTTGTTTTGTGAATAATGTCTCCAGAAACTTTCATAACGCAAGGGAATCCAATCTTTTTAAAGGCATTCTTTAATTCTTCCTCCTTTTTGCAAAACGCATAATCTGCCAGAGGTATTTTATGCCTTTTTAGCATTTCATATGCATTTTCATCTGGCATTTTTTTAATCTCTATTTTAGCTTCTCTGGCTGCTATTTTAACTTCTTTCTTGATTTCTGGTTTGGGTTTAGCTAATTTTTTAGGATGAATTTTAGGTTTAATTTTCTTTTTTATTATTTTTTTAAAATGAGATTTTTTCTTAGGTTTATTAAACAATTTAAACAGTGCCATAAAACCACATTTAATTTATGGTATTCTTTATTTAAATCGTTTCAATTCTTTTAGCCATTTCTTCAAATACTTTTGATATGCCTTCTTTTCCAGACTCTTTCCAGTCTCCTGATATGTTTTTTAATGTTGAGACCATCAAGTCCTTATCAACCTTATCCCATGCTTTCTTTGCTTTTAATGCCATTACAATTCTTTCAATAAAGCTAAGATAAGAGGTTATTTTTTCGGTGTCATCCAAGGAGGAAATGATTATTAGAACTTCAAACAATTCTTCTTTAAGCTTAGTTATGTCCATTTCTTCTGATACTTCTAAAATTCTTTCTTCCAAGTTGGTTATTTTTTCTTCAAGTCCTTTTATTTCTTTTTCTTCACTCTCCAAAGCTTCGGTGTATGAAGGTTCTAATTTTCTTTCAGCTTCACTTATTTCAGGTCTCTGAGCTTTGACTTCAATTTTTTCTTCTGGTTTCTTAGCCTCTGAAATCATTTTTAAATTTTCAGGCAATATTCCCTTAAGAACTATTTCAGGCTCTCCCAAAACAGGATACTTTAGCTCTACAACACCCCTATCTTCTAAAGTGCTAATCCAGGTATCTAGTATACTTTCTTTAACATTTAAAATTCTGGCAGCCTCGCTTAGTGCAATCTTTCTCCTTTTGCTAAGTAAATCAATTAATTTATCAATCTGTGTTTCTATTACAAAATCACTCATATAAAAGAATACTTGTTATTTATATTTAATTCTTTGTAATTTTAATATGAATTTTTCACTTATAGGTATATGCTTAGATAGAAAGCAGTTTAGGAGAGGCTCAGATAAAGCACCGTATGAACTTAGGAATGCGTTTTTAAATATAGAAACCTTTTTAGATGGGATAGACTTACAGGAGCATTGGTTAAAGGATTTTGGAAACATAATTCCTAAAAACTATGATGATATAGAAAACCAAATAAAGTCTAAATTTTCTTCAGATTCATTCCCAATAATACTTGGTGGTGACCACTCTATAACTCTGCCGGCTGTTAAGGCAATAAAACCGAAAGTGTTTGTTAGCTTTGATGCCCATCCAGATTGCGATGGAAAAGAAATTTCTCCCAAATCTGTGACAAGAAAAATATTTGAAAGCGGTTTTAAGACAGTTCTTTATGGCGTTAGAGCAATTTCAAAAGAGGAGTCAGATTTTTTAGATAAAAACCAAATAAAAATAGCAACGCTTGAGGAATTGAAGAAGATTAACGAGTCGGTTTATCTTTCTATTGACTTTGATGTATTAGATCCCTCGATTATGCCTTCGGTTGCATATCCAGAACCTAACGGTTTGAGTTTTAATCAGGTTCTAGATGCTGTCAAAGTATTGGCAAAAAATCTAGTAGCAATTGATTTTGTAGAATTTGTTCCAACAGAGAACATAACTTACGCTCTAATAGCTGGAAAACTTATTTACTCTTCGCTAGCTGAAATTATTAAATCTCTTCAGGCATGACTGTCTCTTCTGCAGAAGTTGTTTCTGGCATCGTTGGTGTTATATGCTTTATTATAACAACATCGCCAATGCTTTCAACGAGCTGATAGGGAACTATAACCCCCTTCTTTCCGCCCAGCATATCTCCTAAGAATGAACCTCTGGCAGTTTCTACTCTCACGGCGCTGACTCTAAACTTTATTAGGCTTATATCTATATCCTCTACCTTTCCGCAATAAGCTCCTCTGTTTGTAAAAACGTCCTTTCCAAAGACCTCAGAGATGTTTTTTACTGTTACTGGCATGAAAATCCTCCAAAATTAATAATAATAAATTAAGTTGTAGATATATAAAGTTAAAGGTAAAGTTTTTAATATGCTGAGATCGCATAACCTGGTAGTGCGCTAGATGCTTAATAAGGCGAACCTGCTACCATAGGTAGATAGCTAGTGGGCGAAAGTCCATGAGGGTTCAAATCCCTCTCTCAGCGCTAAGTTTTTAAATTTATCTCTTGAATAATTGATTATGCTAACAAGTGAAGAGGAAAAAATTTTGAAGAGCATTAAAGTCCCTTCTGAGAACGACCCGAGAAAGCCAGAGTTTCCTCCATATAATCCAAGATTTCCAGCCACACCAACATTTAAAATCAAAGTGCCGGGCTTCTCTAATGTTTGGCTTAAAGATGACAGCATAAATCGATATAGTGGAACTCACAAAGATCGCTTAGCTTGGGAAGTGGTTGTCCTTTATAGAAATTTTTTATTAGCAAAGAAAATAGGTCAACAAAAAGGATTTTTACCAAGGTTTTCTATAATTTCTTCTGGATCTGCGGCAATTGCCATAGGTCGTATGCTAAGAGATTATGGATTACCTCGTCTAAAAGTTTTAGTAGATAAGAACTTGGATCCAAAAATTTATGATGCTATTAAAAAATCCCATTGTGAAATATTTGTGACAGATTTAAGCATAAAACCACTTAGTGCCCGTGAAATTCTCTCTCTTACAAAAAATAGAAATGGTTTTGATTTAACTTCAAACGAAGGCGTTACCTTGGAAATTGGAAACTATGATTGGATGAGCTATGAAATACTTAATAATTCTCCAGATTTTTGTTTTATTCCATTCGGGACAGGGATTCTCTTCTCAAAAGTCCTAGAAATAAATAAGACAGAAGTTGAACGTGCAAGACATGATCCCAGATTTCATGGAAATGTAAAAATACTGAGAAATTGTAATTTCATGGGTTCAACCACCAAAAATCCAAAATCAAAAGCAGACAAACTTTATGCACATTATTTGCCATTTTTAAGAATAGATGACGAGTGGCTGAGATTCTATAAACTATCTGGGTTTTGTGGCCCTAGAACTGGCATTTATGGAATAAAAGAAAAGTATCTAGATGAGGCAATGGAAATAGCAGGATCACAAGGAATTAATTGCGAGCCTTCTGGAATTGCAGGCCTTGCCTTAATGCTGCAAATGAGAAATTCTTTGCCAAAAAATAAAAAATACTTGATTGTAAACACAGGAAAGACAAGGTTATTAGAATGATTTCTTCCAAGAATTATAGAATTCTTTTGCCTTTTCGTAATCTGATATTCTGCCAATATCAATCCAAAATTCATCAACAAAAACCGGCTTGAATTTAAAGCCTTTGTCTATAAGAATTTGAATAGAATCTGTCAGTTCATACTCGCCTCTTTTAGACAAACTAGTCTGATCAATAGCCTCAAATATCTTTTCTGGAAGCAAGTATATTCCCAAATTTGCAAAATTCGAAGGAGGATTTTGGGTCTTTTCAAAAATCCTAACTATTTTTCCACTTTCAATTTTTAGAATTCCAAACTCTTGAGGATTTTTCACTTCCTTGCAAGCAATTAATCCATCGCAACCGACAAAAGATTCTATCAATTTTTTGATAATTGAGGGATGAAAGAATAAGTCGCCATTTAGCAAGAGAAAGTTTCCTTCTATCTTCCCTTTTGCGCATCTTACTGCATCAGCGGTCCCACCTTTAGGATTTTCTTGATGCAAATAACTTATGTTAACATTAAATTTTGAACCATCTCCAAAATATTTTTCTATCTGTTCTTTTCTATGGCAAACAACCAAGAAAATATCTCTTATCTTATTTTCTGCAAGAGCATTTATTGCATGCTCTAGCAAGGGCCTATCACCTATTAACAAAAGGCCCTTGTGAATATTTGCAGTCAAAGGCAAAAGCCTTGTTCCTAAACCAGCTGCTAAAATAACTGCTTTCATGATTTGTTTTTAGATTAGAAACATTTAAACTTTAACTTGCATTACAAATTATTAACGGGTCGATGGTCTAGTTGGTTATGACGCCACCTTCACAGGGTGGAAATCACAGGTTCAAATCCTGTTCGACCCATTTTTATAATAAACATTTAAATTACTTTGAATAACAATTTCTTATCAAGCCCTTGTCGTCTAACCCGGTTAAGGACAGTGGCCCTTCGAGTTTATCGAAGGATATGAAAAAAAGATGAATGAGGAAAGCCGCAAATATGGGTCCAAATCCCGTCGAGGGCATAATCTTTTTAAAATACGAAAAAATAGTATTTACAAGGTGATTTGATGAGTTTAATAGTAAGGTCAAAGGTAAAGTCTACAATAAAAGGAATGAGATTTGCAGGAGACTTTTATAATGCTTTAGATAAGAAAGTTGAAGAAACTTTAAGGGAAGCTGCAAAAAGAGCAAAGGATAATGGGAGAGCAACCATAAGACCAGTTGATTTGTAAAAATTTTTAATTAATTTTATTTCTGTTTTTCAATCATATTTATATTATTCTGAAAAACATTTTTCTATATGCGGAGGTAGCCAAGTCTGGTCAAAGGCGCAAGACTCAAGTTATTTGAGTATTGATAAAATATGACATAAGAAATCTTGTCGGTTAGTCCGTTCGCAGGTTCGAATCCTGCCCTCCGCACATAAGAATTCGATTTAATCTCACCTTCTTCTTGATTAGCAACTAAAAGAAGTGTCAACTATGGATATTCATAACTATAGAAGAAGGCTAGACAGAGTCTTAGAAAGAATCAAAGATTCGAATATTCTAGAAGAGAACAAAAAGGCTATATCCGACTTTGTAAGCAGTCTTCTGGGCAAAAGCTTAAGCATTGCTAGAATCGAGCATCATATCCAAATTCTTAGATACATCAGTAAATTATCTGATAAATCTTTTAGTCAAATGACTAAAGAAGACATAGCGAAAATAGTAAGAGAAATACAAGAAAACGAATGGTCTTCAAGATACAAATATGAGTTCTTTATAACAATCAGGATTTTCTTCAGATGGCTAAAGCAAACAGAAGGATATCCAGAAGAAGTAAAATGGATAAAGCCAAGGTACAAAGATAAGCACAAGCTACCAGAAGAGATATTGACAGAAGAGGAAATAAAAGCTTTAGTTGAAAAAGCTGATAATCCAAGAGACAAGGCTTTTGCTCTAGTTCTTTATGAAAGTGGCTGTAGAATAGGTGAATTGCTTACATTAAAAATAAGGAATATCCAACCAGTAGAGCATGGAATGTCTTTGATGGTTAATGGAAAGACTGGTCAAAGAAGAATTTTGATAATATCTTCTGCTTCTGCTTTAGCTAGTTGGCTGAATCTTCATCCTTATAAGGATAACCCAGATGCTTTTGTTTGGTTAGGAATTGGAAACAAAAATAAGAATGAAAGTCTAAGATATCATGCTGTCATAATGCTCCTAAGGAAATTAGGCGAAAGAGCTGGAATCAAAAAAAGAGTTAATCCTCATTCCTTTAGACATGCTAGAGCTACCCATCTAGCTAATCGCTTAACAGAAGCTCAAATGAAGCAATACTTTGGTTGGACTCAAAGCTCTGACATGGCTAGTACTTACGTTCATTTGTCTGGTAGGGATGTTGACAATGCTCTATTACAGATGCACGGTTTGGCAAGAGAGGATAACAGCAAGGAAAATGTTCTTAAAGTAAAAATTTGTTCAAGATGCAAAGAGGATAACGACCCAATATCTGATTTTTGTAAAAGGTGTGGTTCTGCTTTAGAATTAAATATAGCTCTCAATCTAGAAGAGGAAAGAAGAAACTACGATTTGTTTATCTTGGATTTTCTTAAGCTGTTAGCTAAAAAGAATCCAGAAATTAAAGAAGATTTTGTAAAATTAGCAAAACAAAAAGGATTAGAACATTTATTTAGTGATAAAGATGGTTAGTGTAAGAACTCAATACAGGCAGAAAAGAATTGAATCGATAAAAGAATGCATTATGCTTTTGGCAAATATGCTAACTTTAGAAAAGAAAGAATTAGAGAAAATTCCTTTACCTTTCTTCAAGAGGATAAAAAATGTTTGGAAAATAGGAGGCTAAGTAAAAATGAGATTTAAATTTTTAAAGAAAGTATTAAACAATATGGGTAAGTTGGAAGATACTATAGCTAATATCCTTTTAGGAATTTTTGCTGGTATGGCACTATGGGCTATCTTTGGATACAGGTGTCCTTATTGTAATCGACCCGTTATATATAGACAACCTGTTTGCAACAATTGTAAATGTCCTTTAAGATGGGAATAATGTTAGATTTAAACAAAATTAATGCAATTGGATTAGAATGGCTTGTTTTGTCAGGAGTAGCCTATATATTGCATTACTTTAAAGTCGTAGACTTGACACTTATACACCCTGCTATGCCTTCTATAACTTTGATTTACTTTATTTCAAATCTTATATTTTTCATAATAGGTAGTATTAAAAATCATTTTACTAAATTTCCAAATAAATTAAAAAAACTCAAAATAAAATCCAAACTAAGTAAATAAAACCTCAATTCTTTTTACTAAATTGATAAAAATTGTTATTTAATCTGGCTAATACGGTAACATTAGTTTAACAGAAGCGTTATTTTAAGAAAATTAAAAATTTATCTTTTTAAGTTATGAAAATAATTATTTATAAGGGGGGTTTATGGTCGAGTGGAAATGTCCTAAATGCAATAAAATAATTAATGTAAAGCATCCGAATACTTTAGAAATAGATAAAATATTACATTTGAAAAAACATGAAATAGAAGGTTATTAATTAAAATTCAGGTTCAAATTTGATTGGACCCACAACTGTGAGGGGATATATACATCTGTTAAAAATTGAACGTTTTTATATAGATTATTAATTAATGATAAAATATGATTGGTATAGTTGAGAGGGCTATCCAGTGGCTTATAGGAGGTGAAAAGATATGAATTGGACTTTGTTTTCTTTGGGGCTAGCATTTTTCTTATGGGGACTTAGTAATGTAGATGTTTATAAAGATGAGAAATCTAGAAAACTTTTTAAGAATATTTTAGGATTCTTCTATTTTTTAATAGGTCTAATTGTAATATATCTTTCTTCCATTGCTACTTAATCCGCCTTCAGAAATTGAACGTTTTTATAGATTTATCAATATAAGATAGGATATATGAGTAAAGCAAGAAAAAGCGGATTTAAAGAATATATCAAACACATAGGAAAGCGTTATTCTAATTGGGCAAAACGGTCTGAAAAATCACAAGAAAAATGGTTAAGGAAAGGTAAAAAAATTATTTTAAAGCATGAAGAAGTTAAGTTCTCTTTGATTGTTTTCTTGTTAATAGTTTCAGTATTTTGGGTAAAATTAATTATAGATGTTATGTGGTCAATGTTATTCTTTGTAATTAACAGTCAATTCTATCAATCCTTTTTGGGTTTATTTTTATTGACAATTTTTATAGTGGCTTTTGTCATGTCTTGGAGTTTCATCTCAGAACTTTATAAGAAATTTTACAATCCATTCATAGCATTGTCCTTTGCATTTCTAGTTGGTCTAATTTACTTCGGTTATATTGCTGTTCAAATTATATATCCATCTGGATTTCAATATTTCATTCCTACAATCACAACATTTCCTACTGATAATGTTTCTGCTAATTTAACTTGTACAAGTTGGCTTAATAGAGATGTTCCATCAGTTTCCGATTACATGTATTGCAATGTAACCATTACTAACGATTTTATTAATGATTTAACTATAGAAAAGATAAAAAGATATGATAGAATAGTACCTTCGCAAAATTACTCTGAAAATGAATACCCATGTAATTTGCTAATATCTTCAAACCAATCAAGATACTGTTTTGTGTATTTTCCCATCGGTGATTCAGGAGTACATGAATATCAATTTAACATACCTATTAGCATTCCAAATCAGAGTTTATCCTATATCAATACTAATTTTTATCATTATCCTTCATTAACCGATACTGATTATAATTCAAGAACATCTCAGAAATATACTCTTCTTGTTACGATTGTTATTGGTGCAATATTTTCTACCTTTACTGCTATAAAGAACTTGATGGATATATGGGATAGAAAGAAAAGAAAGAAGTAATTAGCTTAGTTCTTTAACCTTCTTCAAAACTTCTTTTCCTTTGGGCGTTATTTCGTAAAATCTCCACTTTCTAGCTTCAGGATTAATGCATTTGACCAAGCCTCTTTTGATTAGCCGACCTAGCTTTGTGCTTATGTTAGACCTCGCTATATTTGTTTTCTTAGAAAGTTGCAAAGGAGCTAAAGGTTCTTTAGAAGAATTAAGTGCTTCTAGAATTTTCTTAGAAAGCCTACTCCCTAGAATGAAGCTAACATCATCATATAGCATATTTATTTTTTTAGATATATAGAAAGAGTTAGATTGCCATAAGTTCAGTTATAATGTATTTATACGTAAAATTGAAAGAAATAACATGGAAAAACCAAAGAAAAAGACCTATGAAGACTACTTGCCAACTATTGCTAAATGGGTAGTTGTTATAATAGTTTTAACATTCATTTTGGGAATGATTTCAGGCTTAACTGGTAATTATTCTCCATCCTCTTCTAGCACATCTGAAAATAGTCAAAATATGATTTCTCAAAGCAACTTACAAACTGTTCAAAGCATAATACAAGAATACCATCAAACGCATACTTACAGTGAACCAGACTTCTTTATCTGTGCTGATATGGCAATTGATGTTTGGAATATGGTAAAATCAAAAGGAATTAATGCTCAAATTGAAGTAGGAAACATAGACAATCCTAACGCTAATTTTACAGAATATAATCATGCATGGGTATTGGCGGAAACTGAACCGCTTAAATGGTTGGCATTGGAAACTACTGGCGGGTATGTTGTTTACAACTCAACTAATTATCTTTACTATAAAGGATTTTCCTTCAATACTCCTAATGAATTCAAAAGGTATTTAGAAATTAGAACTGAATACAATGACCAATTAGAACTCATCAATAAAACTCAAGGCGAATATAACCAATGTAAAGTGGACTATGAGACTCTTAGGCTGAACTATAATCAGAATTATGCTGGAAGACCAGCAACATCTGATAACATTCGGGCAAGAGACCAAGTAGCAGAAAAGCTAGGAGAATGTAATGCTTTGGACAGTAGATTAGTAGAAGAATATCAAACTTTTGCAAGTATAATCAGTGAATTGAAAGGATTAGTAACTTAGATTCTTCTTTATTAGCCAACCATCGATAATATCTTCGATAAAAATGCTTGAATGTAGTGTTTGCGGAAAGAAAGTAAGAAGCAGACCAGCGTTGGAATTGCATCAAAAAGTGCATAAAGATGTTGAAATAATCGATGAAAAAACCGATAAATTACCACTAGAAAATGCTTCAGTTAATATTAAATTAGAAAAACCAGAAGTGAAGCATGAAATATTAGAAGTAAAAGCACCAGAAAAAGAAAAGAAATTAACAATAGAAGATTTAATCTCAGAAGAACCAGAAATACTAGAAGAAGAACAACTTGTATGTGCAAATTGTGGATATAAAAATCTGAAGGAAGGGATGATTTATTGTCCCAACTGTAGACAGGAATTAGACTGGTCTTCTAATTAATTCAGCAATCTTTATAAGACCATAAGGTACTTTTTTACCTGTTCTTATAGAGAGAATACTCTTTTTTCCATCGCCTATCACTTCAAAGCTATCTATGAACTCATTTAAAGCCTCTTCTTTGGTAGGTATTTTAATATTATCAGTCTCGCATCCCAATTCCTTAGCCTTTGAAACTTTATCTTTAAAATCATCTATAAGTAAGTTTGCTAATCTTTCTTTGTCTACAACAAAGTATTTAGATTTTTCATATTCTTGGTTAACATTGTTTCCTAATCTTAGAATTCCAAGTTTGTTTAACTTTAATAGTTTCTTTTGTATATTCCTATCATTATGAGGATTTCCAATAATCTTTGCAATCTCTTTTGAGCACCTAGGTTTGTTTAGGCAAAGATAGATAATTAAGAAATTATTACTTCTTGTTTTGAACGACTGCTTTCTCATATTTAAAGTTGGTGTGTAAATCTTAAAATCTTATACTAACCATGAGGAAAAATCTGGAATTCTAATAATAATCTTATGAACGTAAAGGAAATAGATAAACTGCCTTGCTGGGTCAAATTGCTAAAGCAGTGGTATTCAGAAGTTTCTAAAAATGCTGGTGATTCTGATGACTTTTGATTTTGAGGAAAAAGTTTACAATAGACTTGTAGAAGATAAGGAAATTAAGAGAATATTAAAACTAAAAGTCAAGTCTATAATATCGTTTCCTCTTGTCTATAGGAGGCTAGGAGTTCTTTATCATTTCTCAAAAAAAGAATCTAATGAAATACTGGATTCTTTGAAAGAAAGAGGACTTATTGAAATAGTGAAATTTCATGGAATTAGAATTATTAAAGTTAGCATTAAATTCTGATTCTCTATAATCTTAATTATGTCTGCTATCGAAGATTTCAGAGAAGAAACAAAAAATATCCTTAAAAATATTGTTAAAGAGCCGAAGCATGAAAGAGGTTATTTCAAGTCTATTATACGCTCAGAAAGAGCTATTTCCTTTCCAGAAAATATAAGTAGTTCTTATATAAGAGCCATTAGGATATTAAGATTTCAGGCAAAGAACGCTGATAAAGTTATTTCCGATGATGAGTTAGAGAACGTTTTTGATGATTTCTTAATGAATTTTAAATATGAAGATGAAGCAAAGAAACTATCTGAAATAGACAAGCATATTGTAGAATTATTCAATAAAATAAAGAACATGAAATTAGAAAAGCATATTTTCATAATTCCAATAATGAATTTATCTTTAACTCAAGACCTAATAATAGGCAATACTTCTATTGTGAATCTTACTGAGCAAACTCTAGTAAATTTGGAATCGAAATACTCAATTAAACTTCATTTTTGTGAAGAGAAATTATCTAATATTGTAGAAACAATAATAGAAGAAAATAAAACTTCTGTCTATGCTATTACAGTTATAGAAGCTTCTGATGATAATATGGCTTTAGAACTTGCTATTGAAAAGACAGAAGCTTGCCTTAATATCCTCAGATTATATAATTCAACTGCACCCTTTATTGTAAGAGACGAATTTCGTAATGAGTTCATTATAGGAATTGTTCATTCGAATGTTAACAAAAATAGTTGTGGAAGAATTCTAAGAAGTGCAAATCTAATAGCAAATGTTCCTACAATAAATTCTGAAATTATAAAAAGAATGAAAGAAGGAGGATTAACAATAATAGATGAACTTCTATTAAAGAATGATGATAATTTAACATCATTAGAGAAGGATTTACTCAGTGCCATTCTATGGTTTGGAAATGCTGTTAAAGAACAACAAAAAAATATGAAATTTATAAAAAGTGTTATTGCTCTAGAAACGCTTCTGGTTCCAGATGGAGGAAGAAATAAACGTGACACAATATCTAAGAGACTTTCTAGCATCTTGTATGCTCATGATGACGATGATAAGAAAAGAGAAGTTTTTCTTAATATGCGAAGTTTGTATGAGATTAGAAATTCAATAATTCATAGTGGTGAAGTTTACTTATATGACGAAGACATTGCTCAGGTAATATCTTGGGCTCAAGCAATTATTCAAATATTGCTAAAATATTCAGACAAATCTGACAACATAATAAATTTAATACAAAATCAATTTCCAATTAACGAGAGCATATATTCTGCCAAGCATGAAAAGAACTCTATTCTAATTAAGGCATACACATTTTTGCTTCAAATTTTTAGATGGAATAAGTAAATGATAGGAACAATATTTGCTAAACAATAAATAAAACTTAAATTCTGGTTTCCACATATTCTTAGCATGGGTAAGAATTCAGAGAAGTATTACAAATGGAAATTAAAAAAAGAGAAAGAAGAGGAGAAAATATACAGAGTCAGTGCTAAATACCTTGAGCTAATAATATTGTATACGTCTCTACTTTTTATTGTATTAGCGCAATGGTATCTTCCTTCTGAGGTTACAAATATTGTATTATCATCAAGACCAATTTTATTATTTTCTTCTATACTTTCTACAATTTCTCTTTTATGTGCCTTAATAAGCAATTTTTTAATGAGGTTTTCAAAATCTATTACAGAAATTCCTGAAGAGGTTATTCATAGAGTTTCTTTAGGATATCTTTTCTTTTCTATTCTTTTTCTTTCAGTTTTTCTATTAAATTTAAATGAAATAGAAGTATTAAGTTATTTATCATCTGATATTTATAATATTTCAATATTAATAGTTCTTTTAGTATTCATTCATATGCTTTTTATGAGTTGGGTTGAAAAAAATAAAACAAGAATAAGAAGATATTTCTAATTTCTTAAAATTTGACTTCATTGCTACCTTCTATAATGTCTTTCAAATTCTTTACAGAGGTTAATACCGAAACCAGTCCGACAGAGAATATTAAAACTAAAATCGCTAGACGTTGGTTTCTAACATTTTCATACATTTCTCTTGTTACAGGTATGTATTTTTTATCAGTGGAATTTAATATGATGTACCTACCTAAAAGGTCATATGGGTGAATAGTAGGATTAATGTAACCTTGACACAGTCCGTAATCAAATCTAAATGACGTATTAAGATGATGTAAAACTGGTGATTTTATTTGCGTTTTAAAACTAATATTTTCTAAAAAACTTCCTTCATTTAAATATGAGCCTGCTTCTAAATATCTACTCATGTTGGACTCTTTCCAAGAATCATTTGTATAATAAGTATTATCGTTTACAACAATTTCATTTAAGTAAAAATTACAATCTGATTTACTATTTACTCTTATATCACATACAATTTCGTCTCCTTCTGTAAATATAGATAATCCACCATTACTCTTACAATTAGAAAGAATTGTTAAATTATAGTCATTATCTCCAAATTCAAAAGAAAACGGCAAGTCATTTTTATAGTATTCTTGATAAATATTTAGTCCAACTATTATGATAATATACATCATCACTAATGAGACTATAAGATAAATATTGATTTTTTTCAATGCTGAGGTTACAAAATTAGGTGTGAATCTTTTCAATTTCTTATATTTTTCAATAGCTTTTAGCGGTAATTTTACCAAAAAATAAATCCCTATTATTATAATAATAAAAGAAATTATTGCGGCGTAATAAACTAAATTTGGTATCGGAGCATATTCTATAAATGAAGTTAAACCAACTGTAAAAAGAAGCTGTGATAAGAACAAAAAAACATATATAATTACTAATAAATAAAATAGAATAAAAACTCTCATAAAAATATCTATTAATGTAACCCAATTTTCTTTTTTTCTTAATCGCTTTCCAACTTTATAAAACCTACTTTCTTTGTTTCTGTTCTTATGATAAACCATAATAAAATATATGAGATTTAGTTATAAATTATAAATACTTGATATGTACATATAATTAAAAGACATCAAAAAATTCAAGAAGATTGTGGGTTTAATTGGAGTTCTAACGTACCCTCCGCATTATTTATTTTTATTACAGCTAAGATATAGTATGGGGCATCTTAAGCTTAGTTTGGTTTTATGGCTTTCGCTCATTATAATTGCTCTTGCTGTTGCTTCTATTGATGTTATGATGTGGAAAATTAATCTATTAAACCCTTCAAATGAACCCGTTGTAACAAATATCGTATACAATGATGTTTGGTATAAAATTAGTGTTTTAATGCTCTTAGTTCCTGCCTTATTTTCTTACTATGTTACCAAAAATGGGCGCAAGTCGTTGCTAATAATTATAGCAGGACTAATCTTAATTTTCTTTGGTTTGGAAGATATTTTTTATTTTGCAATAAGAGGTATAGTTATGCCAAATGAATTAACATCTTTAAGTCAAATGAATCCTAACTTGTTTACAAAGGTAGGTTTTGTAAATTTAATGCCTAATGAATTATATTGGCTAAATAGTAATCCATTCATATCTATTTTTGGAAACCCAGTAACGCCTTTTGTCCTTTTCAAATCTACTCTCTTTGCTTTGGTTATTAGTTTTATTCTTGTGATGATTTAGTTTTTAAAGATACGGTTTGTAAATATTTTATATGCTGAAATCAATAATCCATGCTGGCGGAGAGTCGACTCGATTAAAGGAGTTCTTTAATGGGCCAAAGGCTTTGGTTCCAATAGAGGACAAGCCTTTATTATGGTTTCATTTACAGCATTTAATAAAATCTAAATTAATATCAGAATATATTTTCACGTTAAGGCATCAGCATGAAGCAGTTCAGGAATATATAGAAAAACTGAGGAAAGAGCTTAACATTTCTTGCTGCTCAATAGTAGAACCTAGGCCGTTGGGAAGAGCTGGGGTAATAAGGCATGGAATCGAGAAAGGCATAATAGATGTAGAAACTCCTCATTTAATGTCTCATCCAGATGACTTTATTCCTATTAATTTAAAAGAACTAGCAGATTTTGCGTCTTATGCTGAAGGGAAGGGAAAGCCAATGGTAATTGTGATGGCAAAACATACTGTCAATCCCTTCGGTGTTGGTATAGCAAAAAAAGTGGGAGATATTTTTGAATTAGAGTATTTCAAAGAAAAACCTGAGCTGCCTTTAATAGAAAATCATTTTGCAAATACGGGGATGATGTTGTTTTTGCCAGATGCAATGAAAGAATTTAAGAATGTTCCATTAGACAGGCTTACTAATCCAGAACAGGAGCTGGTGCCTAAGCTAGCTAAGCAAAGGAAGGTCGCTGTTTTTCTTGTAGACAGATGGATTTCTGTTAATTATGCTTCTGACTATGAAAATGTATTAAAAATGGGTGCAGACAAATTGCTAGAATTCCTTAATGTTTGAATTTCACAACTATGAAGCAATGCGCTCGTTCATACGGGTCCAATATTTTCCAGTCTATTATCTCAAAATTAGTCTCCAATTTTTTCAAAGCTTCCTTGTATACTTCTCTCGGACTTTTTGTTACGTCAATACTTCTAGACTTTACTGCAATCATTCCAAAACCTTCTTTTTTCAAAAACTCTTTACAGTTTCTGATAAAAATTTCGACCTCTTGAGGATCAGCAATGTCGCAGTATACAATATCGACTTTCTCTATCCAAGAGTATAGTTCAGTTTTGCGTGCGTCTGCAAGAATAGGAATTATATTTTTGTATTTCTCACATAAAGGTAAAAGTTCATTAAAACATCTCTCAGAAAATTCTACAGCATAGATTATTCCCTTGCCAACTATGCTCGAAAGAAAAGAGCAAGTATAGCCATGAGCTGCGCCAAGATAAACTATCTTGCTATCTTCTTTTATTGGAAATTCTTTTATTCCTTTTAAGATTGCTGCAGCAGCCTTGCTTCTTTCAGGATTCCAGATCCTAAACTCCTTTTTCTCAAATCTTATAATTTCTTCATCAAATGGTTTGAAACCAGGGATAGGATTCTCTACTGCTAGCTTATTGTCTATTAAAAAAATCCTTGGAAATATTTCTTTCATAATCAACACTATTTAAATTAAACTTCTTTAATATTTATTCTATGAAAGATGAAACGAAACAAGCATTAAGAGAATTGAAAGTAATTTTAATAATAATTTTGATATTTGTTGCTCTGGCAGCCCTTATAATAAGTAGCTATTCTCGTGTAGGCCTTAACGAGGCTTTCGGAGAGGTAATAACACAAATATTAGCTGCTGGTACCGGAGAATCTGCTGGAACAGGCGGTGTTTTAGGTAATATTTTTTATGTAATTATAGTGTTTCTTACTTTGGGAGTTACATTTTATATGTTTGAAAAAGTTATTATTTTATTAAGTGATATAAGGTTAGGAGGAATTTTAATGAAAGCAAGACTTTCTTCCATAAAAGACCATTACATTGTATGTGGCGCTGGAAGAGTAGGAACTCATGCAGCAGAAAGACTAAAAAAGGCTGGTAAAAAGGTTGTTATAATTGAGTATGACTGCCCCAAAGTAGAATTTATGAGAAAAAGAGGCTTTATAGTTATAGAAGGAGATTGCATGAACGAAGAAACATTAGAAAAAGCACAAGTAAGAAAAGCAAAAGGAATACTAGCATGCACAGGCGAAGATAACAAAAATGTTTTTGTGGTTTTAACTGCTAAAGATATGAATCCAAAAATAAGAGTTGCGGCAAGAGTAAATGATCAAAAAGCAATGGGAGAGTTTAAAAGAGCAGGAGCAGATATAATAGTTGCACCAGAAGTTACAGGCGGTTATGAGATTGCAAGTAAAATAATTAAAGACTAATTTCCTTTTAAAATTTCTTCTAATTTTTTCTTATAATCTTCTAAGAGCTCTTTTGACATATCTTTTTTCGAATAGAAGTCTGCTCTTGCTGCTAAAGTTAGTTTAGAGGACAATAATCTCGCAATTTTTCCTTGTAGTTCTCTTTTAGATGTAGAGATGTCTGGATGTAAATAAAGCAAACCAAAGCGCGGAGGCTTTCCTTTTTTCTTTTCTTTCAAGAACTTGAACAAAGATTTTTCCGAGCCGAGCAATTGCACAGTCGAAGAAGGCATTTTGGCAAGTCTTTCTAAAGAACCTGCCAGAGCTAAGAGTCTAGCAGCTAATGTGCTTCCAAGCAAAGCATTTAAGTTCAGCATTTCCTCAGGAACAACTTTTTCTAAATATTTTTCAACATCTTTCTTTAAAGCATATAATTCCTTTAATCTAGAAGCATATTCTTGTAAAATTTTTATATCATCTTCTCTTAACTGCATACCCATGCTTTTATCAAATTCTTCAAAGTTATTCCTTAATCCTTTCTCAGCTATTTTTTCTGCAAACTTTTCATGCTCCTTTATGTCGAGTTCAGGATAGTGGAGTCCGTACCACTCCCTAAGTCTTTCAGACATTGCATTTAAAATCTTTTCCAAATCAGACAAAGCAGAAACTGTTTGGATGATTAGCTTATCTCTTCTTTCAATCAAGGATATACTTAATCTTGCCTTTGCTAATGCAACGTCATTCAAAAATTTATTTATCTCAGAATCATTTTTAGCAAATCCTGTTTTTGTAATAATTTCTCTAAAATTTTCTTTAAGAAATTCAGATGCCTTGTTTGGCTGTTTAATCTCTAAATCTTTAAACTCGTTATTTAATTCTTTAAGTTCTGGTATTTCTTTTCCTTTTTCAAACAAGTCAATCTTTTTGGCAATTTCCTCAGGGTTCTTATCAAAGGGTTTAAATCTTTTTAATTCATTTTCTTCACTAAATACAAATAAGCCTGCAATGCATATGGCAAGGTAATGCATAGATATTTATTATATTAGATAAGAATAAAAGTAACAGTGAAAGCATGGGAAGAATAAGAGGAAAATTTATAAAGAACATATCAAAAAAACTTGTAGAGCAATATCCAGATAAATTTAGCAATAAGTTTGAAGACAATAAGAAGGTTCTTGATGAGTTGAAAATAATAGGTGATAAGCCAATTAGAAATAAGATAGCAGGGTATATTGTGGTTGTTGTTAAAAAGAAGAAAATTAAATGATTAATTGAAATACGTTTCTATTGCATGAATGAAATTATCATATAGAAACAACTCATATAAATTATAAATTCTTACTTTACACGTTCTTAACATGGCAACTCGTGGTGGGTCTAAGAAAGCTCAATTAAAGTATTCTCATGAAGAATGGAAGAGAAGATTAAAAAGATAGTTTACACTAATTAAAAAGCATTCTAAACCTAAGATATAGCTTACACTACAAAAAATAGTAATCTAATCTCTTAGAAATTACTAGAATCTTCTTCTTTTAGCGAAACAATCCCTACAAAAGACAGGCTTGCCTTCTGTTGGCTGAAAAGGAACTTCACATTCCTTTCCGCACTCAGAACAAACAGCTTTGTGCATTTCTCTTGGACCTCTATCAAAGCTGCTACCTCTTCTGTCGAAACGTCTATTTTCGAATGGCATTTAAATTCTCCTTTAATTAATAAAGAAATGATAGTATCTGTAGTTTAAATATCTATTTCTTGATTCCAAATTCATATTTTTTATTTTCAAATTCAAACTCAAACCTGTTGCCAAATATCTTGCCAAATGTTATTTTGCTTCCTGTTGAGCCTTCTATCCTTTGCTTATTTTTCTTAAGCAAATCTTCCTCTGGTAGGAATAGCTCAATCTTGTCCTTAATCTCCAATCCTATCTTCTTTCTAGTGTCCTGAACGCTTCTTATCAGCTCGCTAAGTAGCCACTCGTCTTTAATTTCTTGATTAACTTCTGCATTTAAGAATATTTTTCCATTTTCTATTTCCTTCCCTTCTTCTATTTCTTCTATCTTAACTTCCTTAACATTTGCCATTTCCTTTATCACTTCTTCCAAGTCTCTGGCAACTTCCTTTACTTCATCCTTTCCATCTATGCTTAGAGAAGGAAGTAAATACTTTAATTTAATATTTTTTTCATGCCTTAATGCGTTTGCAGTTTCAACAATTTCCCTTGCTATTTCCATCTGATTTTCAAGTTTTTCATTTATTAGTTCTTTTTCGATAGTGGGCCAGTTGCAAAGATGTACGCTTTCTTCTTTCTCAAATTTTTTAAAGAAGCCTTGATACAATTCTTCTGTTATAAAAGGTAAGAAAGGTGCTAAAAGTTTTAATGTTTCTAAACAGACTGTGTAAAAAGTATAAAGCATTGCTTCCTTATACTCGGATTCTAAACCTGGCTTGATGTGTTCTCTGATTATATGGCCATAAAATCTTGATAGATCATTTAAGAAAAATTCTTCTAACTTAGCAGTTGCTATATGAGGCTTTAGTTCTTCCAAGTTTTTTGTAACTTCCTTGTTTAAAATCTGAAGTCTAGATAAAATCCATTGGCTGGATATATCAAAATTCTTTGGTTTTTTCGGCTTGTACTTGTTAACTTCGCAGTAAATTTGCAAGAATTTTACAGTATTGTAAAGAACATTTAGATTTCTTCTCGCATCCTTGGCAGATGTATAGCCGAAGGGCATTGGTTGTCCTGGGTTCTGGAGGCAGTACATCCACCTCATAACATCTCCACCAATTTTTTCCAAAGCTTCGTCTGCCCAAATAACATTTCCAGTACTCTTGTGCATCTCCCTCATTTTTTCGTCAAGAACCATTCCATTTGAGAGTACAGATTTATAGGGTGTCTTGCCTTCTAAAATAACAGAAACAAACAAAGTAGCATAGAACCATAATCTAACCTGCTCGTGCATCTCTGTTATAAAATCAGCAGGGAACCATTTTTCCCAATACTTTTTATCTTCCTGATACTTCAAGGTCGAGTAAAAAACAACCCCAGCATCTAACCAACAGTCTCCTGTTTCATCAGTCCTTTTCATATCACCTCCGCACTTGGAGCATTTAAGAACAACATTATCAACCCACGGTCTGTGCAGTTCTTTCAATTCCTTGAAGCCTTTGATAGCCTTTTTCTTTAATTCCTCTTTGCTTGCTATCACTTCCATATAATTGCACTTTTCACAAAACCAGAAGGGCAAAGGCAAGCCATAATATCTTTTCCTGGAAATGTTCCAGTCCTTTAGATTTGTCAGCCAATCAGTCATGCTTTTCATTGTCCACTCAGGATACCATTTTACTTTTTGAGCCTCTTCTAAAAGTTTTGGCTTTATTTCTTGAGTTGAGATAAACCATTCCTCTCCTGTTCTATATATCAATTCTTCATCGCATCTCCAACAGCAAGGATAACTATGCGTAATCTTTTCTTCCCTGTATAGAAGACCTCTTTCTTTAAGTTTTTCTAAAACCATTTCATTTGCTTCCTTTACATTCTTGCCTTTCAAGAATCCGACTTCTTCATTGAATATTCCAGATTCATCTAAAGGAGATAGAGTAGGCAAGCTATACTCTTTTCCAATCTCATAATCTTCTGGTCCATGACCAGGAGCGATATGGACTAGACCTGTTCCCTCCTCAGCGCTAACATATTTGTCAGACAAAACAACCTTTCCAGTTATGTTCCACTGTATTGGTAAAAGGTCTTTCATAGGATTATCATATTGTATTTCTACGAGTTCTCGGCCATAAAAAGTTTGCAAGGTGCTATAACTTTTTTCATTAATTGATTTTTCAACAAGATTCTTAGCTAAGATAAAAACTTCTTCCCCAATTCTTATCCTTACATATTCTAGATCTGGGTGAGCTGCTACTGCAACATTAGAAGCCAGAGTCCAAGGAGTAGTTGTATAAATCAGCAAATATTCTGCTGGTCTGTCTTTTATTGGGAACTTTACATAAATGGCAGGATGAGTTTTTTCCTTATAACCGCTGGCAACTTCATGACTTGATAAACTCGTTCCGCAGCGAGCACACCAAGGCAAAACCTTTAGTCCTTTGTATAACCAGCTCTTTTCATAACATTTCTTCAAAAAGTACCAAACATATTCAATATTGGTGTCGGTGAGAGTCAGATATGGATTCTCCCAATCCATCCACATTCCTAATTTCTTTGACAATTCTATCCAGTTTTTAACATAGTTCAGAACGCTCTCCTTGCATTTTTCTGTGAACTTGTCTATGCCATACTTCTCTATATCCTTCTTTGATTTAAAGCCCAGTTCTTTTTCTATTCCAACCTCAACCCAAAGTCCTTGACAGTCAAATCCAGGCTGTCTTCTTGTTTCAAATCCTTGCATTCCCTTGAATCTTAAGTATAAGTCTTTGTAAGTCCTTCCCCAAGCATGATGAACACCCATTGGATTGTTTGCTGTGGGAGGACCGTCCATAAAGGAAAAGGTTTTTCCATTTTTTCTTAGTTTCATTAGCTTTTCAAATATCTTATTCTTCTCCCAAAAGCTAAGTATTTTCTTTTCTGTTTCCTTCGGTTCATATTCTGCCATTTAAACACTCTCTAACTTTAGAATTAGATAATTATGTTTATATAAATCTTTAGAACAGTATTTGTAATTCGCCGGTCATGCAAACCCAATATTTTTATTCTTATGTGAACTATTTATATTTAGGGTGAAACCCATTCCAGAATGTGAGATATGTGGTTCTAGAAATGCAAGCAGAAAGACAAAAATAGATAATGCAATTCTAACTGTTTGTAATGAATGTGTAAACTTTGGTGAAGAAGTTCCGACAATTGAGTTAAGAGAAGAAAGGAAGATAATTCCTAAGCTAGAAGAGATGGAACAAGCAATCAAATCAAACTTTCATTTATTAATCAAAAACGAAAGAACTAAGAGAAGCCTAACTCAAGAAGGGCTTGCAAAAAAATTAAATGAAAAGGCTTCTATTATAAAAAGAATAGAAGACGGCTGGGAACCATCGATCAACACTATTAAAAAATTTGAAAGATTCTTTAGTATCAAACTAACAGAGGAAATGGAAGAAAAACAAATAGAAAAGAAAACAGACAGAAAGGAATTAACAATAGGCGATGTAGTTGAAGTCCATTAGAGCTCATGTTATTATTTCTGGAGATGTGCAAGGAATCGGCTTTCGTTTTCATACGAGAATAAAAGCTAGAAATCTTGGATTGAAAGGTTGGGTTAGAAATTTAGAATCTGGAGAAGTTGAAGCTGTTTTTGAGGGCGAGGAAGATAAGGTAAAAGAAATGATTGATTGGTGTAAGAAAGGAGAGCACCGCGCATTGGTCAAAGAAGTTAAAGTTGAATTTGAAAATTATACTGGAGAGTTTGAAGGCTTTGAGACAGACTAGATTATGTGCCCAGGTAAAAGTTTTCTAACTTTTAACGGTTTCAATTTTTTGGTTGTGTCTTTTAGAAGATTTTCATTTCCCTCTCTAAATTTTGAAGAACCATATATTCCATTGCCCAAATAGGCATCACCACTGAACAAAAATTCTTTATCTTTTTCATATAAGCAAATTTCTCCCGGACAATGATGTCCAGGCATTTCTAGAACCCTTAACGACATCGTACCGGTATCTATTACATCACCTTCTTTAACAAAGTCCGTTATTTTAAAGGGGTTAACAGTTGATGGTGTTTTCCATCTTTCTAATGGCTTGTAGCCATTATATTTTTTGGGAATGAGCTCATGCTTGTATCTTTCTAGCCATGCAAAAGTCTTTTCAGAAGCATAAACTTTAGGTTTGTTAGCTTCTATTATCTCCTCTGCGAATGCTATATGGTCGAAATGAGGATGAGTTATTGCTATAGCATCAACTCTTACATTAGCAAGAGGTCTTACAACAGGATAAGAAGCGTCAATTAAAATATTTCTTCTATCTTCTATTAAATAGCAGCACCAATTATTAGGACCTAAGATGAATCTTGTAATTCTATCATCAATTTTTTCAACTTTAGATTCCTTTAGTATTTGTTCAATATGTAACATATTTTCGCTATTAAGAAATTTCCCACATAATTTTAAATACCTTTACAAGGAACTAGTTCTTAGTGAGAAAAATGGGTGGACGACTTCACTTGGAAATCAAAGAAAGATTTGTCTAGTCCGGATTCTATTCTATTTTCTGCTATTTTAGATGATAAAGGAAGAGTTGTTATACCTGCTAGCATCAGGAATAGATTTAATCTAGGCTTTAATTCTCAGGTTCTTTTAGAATTTAAGAAAAAAATCAATGGCTGCGATAGCGTAACGGATAGCGTCTCAGCCTGTGGAGCTGAGGGAGCGGGTTCGAATCCCGCTCGCGGCCCTAAAATTAGGGGTGAGAAAGATGAAAGGTGAAGTACTTCATCAGAGATTTTTCAGAAAAAGATATAAGCGAAGTTATTAATTTATATCAAGAAATTTTTGCAGAATCTCCTTGGATTGAGTTCAAAAAATGTAAAAAATGTGGTGTAAATTATGGGAAAAATGAAGTAGAGCGAGTAGAGTATTATACTGGTTTTAGAGGTCAGAAAGATAACTACATGGCTATAGTTGACAAAAAAGGCAAAATATTATCAAACTGCAAAAAATGCGGAATAAGTATGAAGCCGTGGGGAGTTTTTGATTGTAAGCCAACTTACTTCACATCAGAAAATTTAGTTGATTTTTGGACATGGGAGGATGTTGAAAGCGATATAAGATTTTGCCAATCTCAAACAAATCCTAAAATTCTAATAGCTCAAGCAGGTGAAACCTCTAGAATTTTCGATGACAATTATGAGATTGTAGGTTTTTGCTGGGGGTATAAACTTCCAATTGACAAGTTTCCATTCTTAGATGGAGAAATAGATAAAGACTCTGGTTATGGGGATGAATTAGCAGTTAAAAGTTATTTCAGGAGAAAAAGAATTGGTGAAAACCTAATGTTAGAACTTATCAAGTCTTTTAAAGAGAATCAGATGAAACAAGCAATTGTCAGAACATTAACAACAACTAAAGCATATCCACTTTTTAGAAAGTTGGGCTTCGAGGATATAGGCAGAGTTGATAAAAATGATATATATAAAAATAGAGTATATTTAGTAAGAGATTTGTAAATTTATATGAAAATAATCAGAGTGATAATATGAACGAAATAGAATTGACACAACAATTAATAAGAATAAACTCAGAAAATCCGCCTGGAAATGAGAAAGAGATAGCCAAATTTATAAAAGATTTTTTAGAGGATTTGAAAATTTCTACTGAACTCATAGAATTTGAGAAAAACAGATTTGATGTTGTAGCTTCTATTGGAAATGGAAAAGGAATAATGTTCAATGGCCATATGGATACTGTTCCGATTGGCGGAAACTGGTCTTTTGATCCGTTTGATGGAAAAATTGTAGATGGAAAAATTTATGGAAGAGGAGCAAGTGACATGAAAGGCGGCATAGCTTCTATGATGGCAGCAGTAAAGAATCTATCAAAAGAAAACTTCAAAAGAAAACTATTATTGGCATTCGTAGCTGATGAAGAAGTCGCTTTGAAGGGATCAGACTATTTGATTAAAAATAGAAAAGAAATTTTCAAAGACATTAAATATGGTATAATTGGAGAATGTACAAACCTTAGGATAAGAATTGCACAAAAAGGGATAGTACAAATTAAAATAAAGTTCAAAGGAAAAGCTGCTCATGGTTCAAAACCCGACTTAGGAGATAATGCCATATACAAGGCTGCAGATTTTATTCAGGAATTAAGAAAACTAATAGAACAACTAAAGAAAAGGAAAGCCCCACTTTTAGGAAGTGGAACAATTAACGTTGGGACAATTAGTGGAGGAACTAAAATAAATGTTGTTCCAGATTTTTGCAATGTGGAAGTTGATAGAAGAATTATCCCAGGAGAAACTCCTGACTATGCTATTAAGCAAATTAGAAAAATATTGAAAAAATTAAAGTTAAAAGCTGATATAGAACTTGAAAATAATAGTAGACTACCAATGCAATTAAATAAAAAATTAGAGTTAATAAGAATTTTAAAGAACATAGCAAAAACAAATTTAGTTGGTGAGTCTGGTTATACAGAGGCTGAATTATTTTATAGGGACGCAGGAGTTCCTTGCGTAAGCTTTGGACCAGGAATTTCAGAATTGGCTCATACAGCAAATGAATTCATATTGATTAAAAATTTGCAGAAGGCAACTAATATTTATGAAAAAGTAATAAGAAAGGTATGTTTATGAACGTAAAAGGAACAAGAGATTTTTTTCCTGAGGAAATGATTTTGAGACAGCAAGTGCTAGAAAAAATAAAAAAGGTTTTTGAAACCTTTGGTTTCCAGCCTTTGGAAACTCCTGCTTTAGAAGCATGGGAAGTTTTATCTGCTAAAGGTGCTGGCGGTGAAGAGATTCTTAATGAGACTTATAATTTTGAAGACAAAGGTGGAAGAAAAATAGGATTGAGATATGACCTAACAGTTCCATTGGCAAGAGTAATAGCAGACAATCCTAACTTGCCTTTACCGTTTAAAAGATATCAAATAGAAAAAGTTTGGAGATATGCTGATGTAACCAGAGGAAGGATGAGAGAATTTCTTCAAGCAGATATAGACATAGTTGGTTCAGAAAGCAGTTTGGCAGACTCAGAGATTATTGCATGCGCTATAGAGTGTTTTAATGTTTTAGGGTTTAAGAATTTCATTCTAAGGTTAAACGATAGAAAAATCCTTACAGGAATTTTAAAATCATCTGGAATTAATGAAAAGAAATCAGCAGATGTTTTAAGAACCATTGACAAGCTTGATAAAGTTGGAGTGGCTGGAGTGAAAAAAGAATTAGAGGAAAAAGGAATTTCAAAGGATTCGATAAAAAAGATAATAGAATTTATTGAAATAAAAGGAGAACCTGAAAAAGTTTTCAAAGAAATAGAAAATCTAGAAGGTGCAAAAGAACTAAAGGAAATAATTTCTTACTTGAAAACATTAAGGTTTGATTCGAAAGTTAAAATAGACTTAAGCTTGGCAAGAGGCTTGGATTATTATACTGGACCGATATTTGAGGTTTTTGCTGAAGAAGGAATTGGAAGTTTGGCTGGCGGTGGGAGATATGACAAGATGATAGGTTTTTTCTTAGGGAGAGAAATTTCTGCCACTGGGATTAGCCTTGGCATTGAGAGAATAATGGAAGTTATGAAAGAAAGAAAAATGATTGATGAAATTAAGAATAAGACAAAGGTTTTTGTGGTTGCCGTTAATGATAAGATGAGAGATAAGGTTTTAGAAATTGTTCAAATACTTAGAAGCAAATCGATAGCAACGGATTATGATTTAAGATTTAGAAATTTGTCCAAGCAGTTAGATTACGTTAATTCTTTAGGAATTCCTTTTGCTGTCATTGTTGGACCTACAGAACTTGAAAAAAATTCTGTTAAGTTAAGAAATATGAAAACTGGAAAGGAAGAGTTAGCAAAAATAAATGAAATTACTAGATTCTTATGAAGTGCAAGGCTTACAACTTTTAGGTCCAGGCTGTTTACAGCAACATTTTTCAGTATGATTATAGTAGCAATTGTGAATAGCTTCTATTTCACCTTGAACATAGATTGTGATATTCAAGTCTTGGTTCATCATATATTCTGGTAATTTATCTAACTTTACAAAGAAGGTTCCTGAATTATCTGTCCAGTTAGTAGCTACGAATTGAGAAGTTTGATAAGTAATAGTAAACTTTATGGGTGCGTTTGCAACAGTTGAGCCATTTGAATAAGTAAGATTTCCAGTGAAATTCATGCTGTATTGAGGTTGATAAATATCTGTGCAGAAAACGCCGAAGCATACTTTAAGATTAGCAGTTGTGTTGTTAGCTATTCCTATGATTGGTTGGCCGACAGCAATTTTCGAGAAATTTTTATAGTCTGATGTAGATAAGTTGACATGACCGCCAGTTGTTATCTCGCCTCTAATTTTGTAAGTATCGGTTATTAGAAAGGCTGAGGTTATGTATGACGATGCAAATAAGAGTAGGGAAAATGCTGTGATAACTGTTAAAACTAATTTTTTATTTATTTTCAACATATCACTTTTTTCATGTTATAAATTTAGCTTGCTTTCAATTATTTCAAGTCTTTGCTGCAATTGCTGGATACTTGATTTCAATTGTTCAGTTTCAGTTACTAATTGATCATTTTGTGCTTTTAATTGCTCTATATGATTCTGCTGTTCTTGTACTGCTCCAACAGCTGTTGTGAATATCCTGTCATAATCCAAAGTCATAACATCATTTACATATTTTCCATAGACGAACACTTTATCTACCGCATAATCCCAATCTGAAACAACAAATATTTTATCAGATATAACTTGAGAAACTATTTTTTCTTCTGTCTTATTCATAGTAATTAGTCTTACCTTATCTCCTTCTTTTAAATTGTGAGGCTTATCAACTGTAATTGCTAATGTTTTACTTTCCTCATTATACTCTACTTTTGAGGCAAGAGAGTAAATATCTGGAATAAAATCAGAGCTGTATTTAACTGCTTCAGGCATAATTTCTTTCACATCTTGCGCTATAAATCCTTTTTTAGTTTCATTACCGTTGGCGACGGTATCAATGTATTTAAAAACAGTTACATTTAGCTTTTTAATTGTTTCAAGATCATTTGTTGTATTACTTAAACCAATAATTTGTTTTATTCTCTTGTCGGAGTTGGCATTAAATTCAGTTGCTAAAATTCTTTGTGCTACTCTTATTGAATAAGAATTAGTTCCACTTCCTGTTCCTGTTGCACCTGCAGAATTTAAATAACCATATGAAGCAGTCAATGAGGCAGAGGTACCTATATCTAAAGGAACTGCAGGTGTTGTCGTCCCAATGCCGACATTACCATCATAATTTACCAAGAAGTTTGCATTCTGACCTGTTTTACCAAAACCAATTGAACCACTATTTGTAGAAATGTAATAACCATTTGCAACTCCAATGTTCTGACTTCCATACTGACCGGCAATTGTAAGATTTTGTTGTCCTGACTGGATTACTTTTATAGCTGGTGCATTTGCATTATTTGGTACTGTTATAGTTAGTGCAGTATCTGGAATACTCGTCCCAATCCCAACACTACCATCGCCTCTTACTCTGAAAAGCTCTGTTCCAGCCTTATTTACAATTTCTAAAGGTAAATCACTAGCACCATTACCTGCTTGAATTAAAAGGCCATGACCTTCGCCAGGAGTAATATCTGCATTTATAATTCTAACTATGGCATTAGTATTATTGCTCCCATCCGCTGCAGTAAACTCAGCTGCTGGAAGTCCACTACGTGAAGTACCAGACAAATAAACTCTGGGTTCGTAAACACCAGGACCACTAATATAAGTCACATCCAAAATATCTATTTTGCCGTCTGGAGCTCCTGCTGGTGCTATGTCCAAATCTCTCGTATAAATATAATTCCCTAAATTATCAATTCCAATTGTCTTATTCCAACAAGCGCTAGTATTAACACATGCATAGACCACCCCTGATTTTGGAAATAACAAAGTAACATCTGCAGAATCAATAAAACCATCTTTATTTATATCTTGAGGTTGGTATAAGGGAGATCCTCCAACATTTTTTTCTAAAGTAAGATTTATACGATATGGTGTAATAATATTTTCATAAACTGAAGATACAGCAACCACATCCAAAATATCTATTTTGCCGTCTGGAGCTCCTGCTGGTGCTATGTCCAAATCTCTCGTATAAATATAATTCCCTAAATTATCAATTCCAATTCTTTTATTCCAACAAGCATTAGTGTTGACACATCCATAAACTCCTGGAACTTTAAATAGACCAAGGTCGTAAATATCGACAACTCCATTTCTATTTATATCTTGTGAGAGTGATATTTCAGCATTGCTGGGTCCTTTATCTATTTTATTATACTTTTTATAAGGAGTGGCGAACGTTCCATTTACATCTAATGTATATGTAGGACTCGTTGTTCCGATCCCAACATAACCACTACTTCCATTTATTACCATTTGTCCATTGGCGGTTTGGAAATTAAGCCCAAACCATCCTGCTACTTGTGTTACATTATATCCTGCTGGTTGACCTGGCCAAAAATTCAAGCTGCTAAATCCTATTCCATACCAAGGTGCATTATTGATTAAATCAGCAAAACTACTACTTACTTTAAAGCTTGTTGCTCCAGCACGGCCATTCACATCCAAAGCTCCACCTGGACTCGCCGTCCCTATCCCAACGTTGCCACCTAATTGATAAATAACCGAATTGTTCAAGCTACTTGAAGAATTCCACATTGAAATATAACCTAGAGTTCCACCTCCACTTAATCCACCACCACTACCACTCTGATCAGTTCCACAAATTATCTTTCCACTAGAATCTGCATAAAGTTTACTTGTAGTTGGATTAGAACAAGAATTAAGAGCTGATGAAGTCAAATTACCATTAACTTGCAAATTACCATTAGAGCTTAATTGCGCTATTGGATTAGTTCCAGTACCACTGTCAGAGAACCAATAAAATCCTCCACCGTTAGTAACAAATCTAATCCAATAGGTAGCTTGATTAGAATATATACCTGCATCCGTTGAACTACCGCCAACCCAGCCTGTATATCTTCTTACCTGACCATAATTTGTATAAAGATTTCCTGTAGCATTTAAATCGCCAGCAACATTCAAACTAGTCCCTGTACTAGCAGGATCTAGATAATAAGCAGTATTCTCTCTGTCAAGCAATCTACTTGCAGTTATATCATTTACACTATTGATATTATTTCCATTCATGATAATTGGTCCACTCATCTGTAGCTGGGTAGCTATATTTACTGTTGCTAAATAAGAAGTGAGATAAGGTTGTAAATAGTAGCTAGAATACGTTCTATCATAATATATAGAAGCATTGATACTTCCGTTAACATCTAATTTCTGTGTAGGACTACTCGTCCCTATCCCAACATTTCCACCAGATTGATAAATAACCGAATTGTTCAAGCTACTTGAAGAATTCCACATTGGAATATACCCTAGAGTTCCGCCTCCACTTATTCCACCAATCCAATTGGTTATACATTTTGGAGAAGCACCAGACAAACAAAGTGTACTGGCGTTTACAAAACTAGCATTGTACAAGTCATAATTATTCATATTCAAGCTTTGAGATACATATAAAGTACCAGCAACAAATGCATATCCAGCACTTGTTATATTTACCCTAGGAGATAACTTATTTCCATTAACCCAAGCTTCCAAGAAATAAGGTTTGTCAAACAAAATGTTCGATGGTGGATTCAAAGCAGTATTAAACATTCCTTTATTAAGAGGAACATTATTTTGTATTTCAGACCAAACAAGAGTTCCAGTTGTTAAATCATCATAAATGCTAAAGTTAAAGTTAGCGCTCACGCTAGTAACCGGAACATCGTTTGCGTCGGTTAATTTTCCTTGTACAGTAATATACCTTGGTATGCTAGCTAGCGCTATGTTGCTAATCAACAACAAGGCTATTACAAAAAAAGTTTTTTTCACAAAATCACCTCACGATATTTTTACCCTTAAAGTTACATTTGTTTGAGTAACACCAAGTCTGCTTAATTCGACAACATTTCCTGCTTGGCCGACTTGATATTGAAAATTAACATACAATGTTAAGGTAATGAAATTAACAGGATTTGTAAAATTTATTTCAGATATTGTTGTTTGTCCTGCTAACTGGTTTCCCTCTATTGCAGTTCCAGTAACATTCAATGACGATGGAAACTTCCATAGCAAACCATAGACCCTTTGCTTGCCAGAAACATTGCACTCCTGCCATATATGATTCCTAGAGTCTATTTCAACCAAAGGACTTGCATCGCATATCGGAGCATTGCTTATCAGTTTATAGTAGATTCCTTCCTGTCTTCCAGTTATTTCACCCCTTTTAATGTTAAAAATACATTTGTTTGTAGAGCCGGTTCTTGCAGTTTCAATTATTCTTTCATTGCAATCATCGAGCTGAGACTTGATTGCTTTAAACTCAGACAAATCCATAGACTGACCAACAGTTTCAACAGACCATGGCATTGCAATAGCTGCTAAAGACACAATGAGAAGCATTATAACCATAGCCTGTATGATTGTAAAGGCTGCCTTCATATTTTAAACTATCTGATTCCTTGAATATAAATTTAGAGTATTGAGAAATCTTTATATATTAACACTCTAAAATTTTCATATGGGCAATGAAAAAGGAAAAAGTTTTTTTCAATCAAATAAAAGGAGTATAATTTTCTTAACTATATTATTAGTAATAGCAATTGTTATAGCAGGATTTACTTACTTTTATTCTAAGGTATTAAAAGTTGCACCAACTTCTTCTGGAACTCCGCTTACCGAGCCAACGCCTAATTCTGTTAGCGGTTGTAGCTGTAAATGGAATAATAATTATGAGTGCGGAGGAAGATTAGATTGTAAATCACCTTCAGGAGAAAAATCTTTGGAAAAAATATGTGAATGCAATCCTTCAGGTTGCGGTTCAGAAAAAGGTGCTACATGTGGTGGTTTCTCAGAAGGTACTTTAGCTTGCACTCCAGACGCATGTTAAGGAAGAGCGTATACTTTAAAGAAATCTTATGAAGAGTTTCACCCACTTACAATTATGTTTTCGTCGATGACAAATCCGCACTTCCTACAACTTACTTCTCCTAACTTTCTGACAATTTTTTCAGAGCCGCATTCAGGACAGACAATTCTCATATTAGAAATTAATTTTTAAATCTTTTTAAACTTTTTCTTTTTATGAAACATATTTCTTAAAGAATATACACGGAAATGCGAGTTAAGAAATCTATTTATATACTTCGATATTCAACTGATTTTTATGAAAAAAAGAAAAAAGCCTGAAGAAAAACAGATAGAAATGAAAAAGATTTGCATAGACACCTCTGCATTGATTCATGGAAAGATTACAGAGCTGATAAAATCTGAAAAATTAAATGAAGCAGAGATAATAATTCCTGAGATTGTTACAGGCGAGCTGCAGGCTCAGGCCTCAAGGGGAAAGGAAATCGGTTTCATAGGTTTGGAAGAGATTAAAAACATAAGAGAACTCTCTGAAAAGCATAAAATTATTTTAAAATTTATTGGCGAGAGACCTAGTTATGAGGATATTTTGCTGGCAAGGTCTGGAAGAATAGATGCCTTAATACAAGACATAGCAAGAGAGAATAACGCGGTGCTTGTAACTTGTGATTTGCTACAAGCCTTAGTTGCAGAGGCACAAGGAATAAGCGTAAAGTACTTTGAATCTTATGAAAAGAAAAAGAAAATAAAGATTGAAGACTTTCTGACAGCAGATACATTGTCCTTGCATTTAAAGGAAGGAGCAATACCTTATGCAAAGAGAGGAAAGCCAGGGAACGTTCAGCTAATTGCTCTAAGAGAAAAGAAAATGGATTCAGAAGAATTGGAGGCGATGACAACTGAAATTCTTGATGCAGCAAGATACGAGGAAGACTCGTTTGTTGAATTAGGAGAACATGGAGCAACAGTTGTTCAGATAAAGGACAAGAGAATAGCCATTGCTCGTCCGCCGTTCTCTGACGGGCTAGAGATAACTTTGGTCAGGCCGATTGTTAAATTGACGCTAGATGATTATAAACTTTCCAGCAAACTAAAGGAAAGATTAGAAAAAAGAGCAGAAGGAGTTTTACTAGCAGGTCCACCTGGTTCAGGCAAATCTACCATGGCAGCATCTTTGGCAGAGTTTTATTTTAAAAAAGGGAAAATTGTTAAAACCTTAGAACAGCCAAGAGACTTGCAAGTTCCAGCAGAAATAACTCAATACGCCCCTTTGAATGGGAGCTTTGCAAAATCAGCTAACATATTGCTTTTGGTAAGGCCAGATTATACAATATTTGATGATATTAGAAATACAAAGGACTTTGAATTGTTTGCTGATATGAGATTAGCAGGAATAGGAATGATTGGTGTTGTTCATGCGACGGATCCGGTGGATGCTATACAAAGATTCATAGGTAAAGTTGAGTTAGGGGTAATACCTCATATAATTGATACAATAATATTTATCAAGTCTGGTATAATTGAGAAAGTTTATTCATTGAATTTAACTGTAAAGGTTCCTAGCGGAATGACAGAAGCAGACTTAGCAAGGCCTTTAGTAGAAGTTAGAGACTTTGAAACAAGTAGTTTAGAATATGAAGTTTATACGTATGGCGAGCAGACAGTTGTTGTTCCAATTAAGGAAGAGAAGAAATCAGCTTTGCAAAAGCTAGCATCTGAAAAAATAAAATCAGAAATAAGAAAATTCGATCCTTCGGCGGAGATAGAGTTTGTATCAGACAATAAAATAATTGTTAAGGTTAAGAACGAGATAATACCAAGATTGATTGGAAAGGATGGGAAAACAATAAAATCTATAGAGGACAAGCTAGGTGTATCAATAGAGGTTCAGCCAATCGTAGAGTCGTTAGGAAGAGAAATAGAATTTAACATTAATGAAACAGGGGCTTATATTGTTCTTACATTTGAGAGTAAAATTGCAGGAAAGAATGCAAATGTTTACGTTGATAATGAGTATCTTTTCTCAGCAACCATTGGAAGGTCAGGACAAATAAAAGTTTCTAAAAATTCTGACTTGGGAAAAGCATTGCTAAGAGCAATAGCAAACAAGAAAATAATTAAAGTTTTTATTTAAAGAAGACGACCCATTAAATGTAAATTTTTGTCATTTACATTAACATGATAATTTCTTCTACCTCCAGAAGTGGTAGTTACATACCACTCTTTTTCTTCTAACGTTCCATGTAATGTAGCTAATATTGTACGACAAACATTTACAGTTGTTAATCTTTCATTTTTAACCTTTTTCTCAATTTCCTCTTGTAAAATTCTTGGATTGCTAGTATAAACAGTCTCAGAACCTTGTCCAGATTTCTGATAATGCAATTCCATATCTTTTAAAAGGAAACATACTATATCATAATAAGGACTTTTTCTATTTTTTATTAATTCTACATAATTTGAAAAAAGAATAGGAAGATTTGAGTCCTGAATTTCTTTCATATTTCTCACTAAATTATTATATATAACATAAACTTAAATTTTTACGTTTTTATAGTGTTAGTTTCTATTAATCATTATGCCCTCGTAGCTCAGTTTGGATTTAGAGCGGCGGCGTAAGGTTTTACTTGCCGAACCTAATCTGAGGCTATGGAAAAAGCCGAAGGTCGCGGGTTCAAATCCCGTCGGGGGCACTCAAATAATTCAAATCCCATTAAGCATTTAAGGGTTTATTTTTCTTCTAAATCTTTTTTCCAATCATCTATGTTATAAATTATTATCACACATCCAAACAATGCTATCGAGAAGACAGTTACAACAAGTACGAGGGGTAAAAATGAATCCATTACTGTCATATAACATTTAGCGCAACCGCCGCCGCCACTTGAAGCTTTACAAATACCATTATAACAATAATAATTTGAACCATATGTTGTAGGACAACTTGCAGTGATTGATTGATTATGTTGTCCGTTGCAATAATATTCTCTTAAATTAGCGTTGTCAATGCAGTAATCAGTATAACTGTAAACCGTGCCTGTAAAATTACCTGAGGTTGTGCCTCTTGTAAGGTAATTCAATCCACCGTCTGAATCCTGGCAATTGTTACAAGCATCGCTTGTGTTACCTAATGTGCTATTACACCAAGCTTCATCATCATATTTATTATTTGACCAAAGCGTTAAATCCAAAATATTAACACTTCTATCTTTATTAATATCTGCAACAGGGTTCCAGTTTGGACTGTTGCAATTTGATCCAAATGCATTTTGTATTGTCTTGTTTAAGGTATCACAGTATCCGCCGGTCCATATCTTAAAATTATTAAAGGATGGCTTTTGAGTGAGATTCGAGTATAATAATCCATAGTGGCCTTCTTCATCTGGGCTTTGAGGTTCATAATCTCTAAACTCATACCAAAATATTTTACTTGCTCCTGCGTCATTCAGCATTTTAAAATCTCTATTCATCATAAAACTTTGATCGCAGTTATTTTGAAAACATGGAAATCCAAGTGGTGGACATAATTTTGGTTCGTAACACCAAGCAATAATATTTAACGGCCGACAGGATGCTAAGTTAGGATTACTATCACAATTTTGTTTTTGCTGAGCTTCTGTACCACAACAATTTTCCTGATACGGATAATCTGTAAATCCAGTTTCAGTTATCCATAAAGGAAGCGGTGAAAACAAAGTCGTATGATTTTTGATTCGATTTTTCATATCTTGGATTGCAACGTCTGAAAAAGCAGGTTCTTGTGGCGTCCAATAAGGTTTATCATAGGGATGTAAAGCAAAAGCGTCCATATAACTTTTTCCGCCTAAATTTACAGTTGCATTGCAAAACCAATATTCATCATAACCATATGTAATAATTGTTCCTCCTATTCCAACAACAGTCACACTGGAGTTTATTGATTTAATTGTTGAATATGCTATCTTAAGCATTTGAACATATTTTTCTGGTAAGTCTGATAAATCAGGCTTATCATTATGATACCAGCCGTGAAAGGTAAATGCAGGTTCATTCCAAATTTCATATGCATCGACATAACCATTAAACTGATTTGCGATTGCTGCTACATACTGCTGATAATAGTTAAGGCATTCACTATCGCTAGTGCAAGTAAGAAATTCTGTCGGATACCAAATTATAAGAAGTAATTTTAATCCTCTACTTTTTGCTCTTTGGAGATTTGGAATAAAATAAGAATAATCATAAGGGGAGGAATTAGGAGAAATATCACTTCTTACCCATTCTGCACCTGATTGTACAAAAAGATTTGCAACATTATCTGTCCAATCATCAGCCTGCCAAAAATGCGATATTGCACCATACTTGTCGTTCAGAGCCATCACATTGCTTGATAAGAAAGTTAGTGATAAAAATAAACAAAGTAAAAAGATTGATTTTTTCATCTTATCTTACCTGCTAATCATATGTAAAAATCAGAATATAAAATTAAGTAAAATGAGAATGGATTGATGATTACCTAAATTACGAAATGTCTATTTCTCGTCGAGGGCATAAAAGCTTTTATGTGAACAATCATCCAACAAGTTGAATGGCTTCAGGTAATTTTATGATTCAAAACTACGCTGTTAAGGGCTTGTTCACAGAAAACCCCACTCACGAGCATATAGCTCACGAGTCTCTTAGCTATGTTTATAGCTCCATTAATATCAGCATTATATTCCCCACAAGACTTACATTTAAACAATCCTTGCGTTCTTCTCTTGCCGATTTCTCCACAGATATGACAGGTTTTGCTCGTATAGGATTCATCAACCTCAATTACAGGAATACCAACCGCTTCTGCCTTATACTTAATCATCTGAGTAAGTTTGTAGAAAGGCATATTGGAAACAATTCTGTTGAACCTTCTACCTTTAGCAGACTTTCTGATTCCTTTGAGATTTCCCAAAACTATGCAAGAATTGGTAGAATCAGCGAGGCTGACTATTTCCTTACTGATGTTGTGAAGAATATTGCTTACACAATACCCCTCTTTGCTGCCAATCCTCTTTACGACTTTGGTCAAACCTCTTTCCTGAAGTCTCTTTCTCAACCAAGCATAATGTCTTCTAATTCCTCTTATATTCTTGCCAAAGAATCGGACTTTCATCACATTTCTATCCTGCAAAAGCACCGCAGTTGCAGTGAAACGTTCGCCCAAATCCACAGCAAGAACAGAGGAGCATCTGCGAAGTTTAGGAGTATCAAACTCTATCGTAATCATAGCGATATATTCATTATTTCTTTTAACCAATTTGCTCTCACAAATCTTGAAGTTATTAGGAAATTCTCTATGAGGCTTTATGGGAATCTTAATTCCGCCTCTAACACCATAGACAGGGATCTTCAAAAACCAGAAAGACTTGGCTTTCTTAAGATTTATCAAATCTTTTCTCAAACTGATAGGATATTCCTTAGATTTGTATTTCTTGAAATATCTAGTAGCTTGCTGCTTGTTAGCAGAATATAATTTAAGATTCTCAAATAAAGGAAGTTCTTCCAAATCATTAGAACTCAATTGAATAGCATCTTGGATATTGTTATATTCTTTATCAAGGATTTTTTTCTTGAAATTAGTGAGTCTAACAACACCACATTGTATAGTCAGCCTCATACTTATCTATTATGTTTTATATTTAATATAATTTTTTACGATCAATTCTGCATAACAGAATAACTTTTTATATAAAAATCACTGATAATTAAGTATGCCAAAGGAAAGAGTAAAAACAGGTATACCCGGACTAGATGATTTAATAGATGGGGGATTAATACCAAAATCCTTAAATCTTCTAACAGGAACCACAGGAACTGGTAAAACAATAATGGCTTCCCAATTTATTTTTGGTGGACTCAAGGACTTTAATCAACCAGCTGTTTATGTTAGCTTTGAGGAGCCTATAGAAAATATAAAGGAGAATTGCTTAGGATTCGGTTGGGATTTTTCGAATTATGAGAAGAAAGAAAAACTTGCATTTGTAAGATACGATCCATTTCATGTTGAAGACATTTACGAGCTTATAGAGACTAATGTAAAGAAATTGGGCGCAGAAAGGGTTGTTATAGACTCAGTATCTGCGCTTGGCTTATATGTTAGAGATATTCCAGAAATAAGGAGAATGATTTTCAACATTGCATTCTTATTAAGAAAGCTTAATTGTACAACTTTGTTAGTTTCTGAAATACTACCTATGCAAGAATCCTTGTCAAGGTTCGGTGTAGAAGAGTTTGTAACTGATGGCGTTATTGTTTTGTATTATACTAGAGTAGGTTCTCAGTTTTCAAGGTCGTTAACAATCTGGAAAATGAGGAATTCTGATCATTCAAATAAAATCCATCCTTATAGAATAAGTAACAAGGGCATAGCAGTTTATGCAAAGGAAGAGGCTTTCGTAAAGTAACAATATATATAGACTTTTCTAAATTTAGTATATGCATAAAAATAAAGCTAAAATTATAAGTAAACCTGAAAAAGAGAAGTTTGATGCTTTAAAGAAAATAGCAATAAAACTTTTCGGTAAAGCAGCAGATAAATTTTCTGGCAGTTTCGCCTCATTAAAAGAAACTTTGATAACTGCCAATGCAAGAATATTGTTTAGAACGTATCTATCAATAGCCTTCTTGTTTTCATTCATAATTTTTATTTTTACACTTTTACTAACTCTAATCACTTCAATTTATTTGAAATTAGATATAGTTTTTGCTTTGTTTGGCTTGGCAGTTGTTCCATCCTTCTTTGCGCTCTTAACATTCTTCCTTATTTTTATTTATCCATTCTCAATAACACAAAGCCGTAAAAGAGACATAGAGGCAAACCTGCCATTTGCCTTAACACATATGGCAGCAATATCAGAATCCGGAGCACCGCCACTGACTATCTTTAAGATACTCTCCCAGTTTAGAGAGTATGGAGAGATATCAAAAGAGGCAGAAGAGATAAAAAGGAATATTGAGGTATTTGGTTTGGATGAAATAAGCGCTTTAAGAGACAGGATTTCAAAATCTCCTTCCTCTGAATTTAAAGACGTTCTTGAAGGAATGACTACAACCATTCAAAGCGGAGGCAGCTTGAAGTCTTATTTAATCGAAGAGTCTGGAAAGGCAATGTTCGAGTACGCAGTTAAAAGGGAGAAGTACAATCAGATTTTGTCAACTTATGCAGACATTTACACTGCTCTGCTCATAGCAGCTCCAATGATTTTTATTGTTGTTTTGGCTGCTTTAAACATAATGGGAGGAAACCTCTTTGGCCTTACAATTCAGGAATTAATGATTTTAGGGACAGTATCTTTGGCAGCATTAAATGTAATTTTTTTAACGTTCCTCTGCCTTACCCAGCCAAAAATGTGATTAAATGAAAATCAGAATGAAAGGATCAACAAAGGTAATTGTTTTATTAGTTATAATAGGAGTTTCAATTTACCTTTATAATTTCTTTACTATTTTTTATCTGCCGTTAACTTTGCTTTCAATAGGCATTGTTATAGCTGGGCCAGCTTTGTTTGAATATAAAAAGTATAATGAAAACAAAGAGATAGAGGAAAGATTTCCAGACTTTTTAAGGGATGTTACAGAAAATATTAAGACTGGCATGACCTTAACTCAAGCAATTATTGCAACAAAAGATACATATTATGGAGCTTTAACACCTCAAATTAAAAAAATAGTCATAAAGATAGACTGGTCAATACCTTTTGATGAGGTTTTAAAAGAATTTTCAAGTCAAACAACTCCGCTTATTAAAAAGACTGTTTCTACTATAGTAGAAACTTATGCAGGCGGAGGCGATATAACCCAGATTTTAGAGGCAACTGGCAAAACAATAAAGGAAATAAATAAGATAAAAAAAGAAAGATTTTCTGCAATTTACGATCAAATGATTACAGGCTACATAATATTTTTCATTTTTATCGGAGTTTTAATAATCTTACAGAAATATCTTGTTCCAAGTCTTTTTGCTTTTTCATCCCCAGAAATAGCCATGGGTAATGTTGAAAGTGCAGCTAAAACTTATTCTGACATATTTCAATGGCTAATTTTAATAGAAGGCTTCTTTTCAGGATTAGTTGTAGGTAAGATGGCAGAAGGAAGTCTCCTAGCAGGACTAAAGCACTCTTTCATATTAATAATAATTGGATATGGGGCATTTCTCCTGTTCATGTAAACTTTTATTATAAGATTAAACTATCATTTATTGTTAGCTAATGCCTTAAAGTGACTTTATGAAAGGTGTATACCCTACTCTGTCTCACAGCATACTCTTGCTATTAAGTTTGATAGCAATGAGCTTAATAATAGCTTCAATCTCCATTTCATTGTCGAGGACAGAAACAAGTCTGGTCTCAGTCGAGTTAAACTTTTTTGCAGACTCTGTTAAAAACAAAATCTTAGAAGCATATAGCTTAGCTAACCAGTCATCCAACTATACTGAAGGAAAATTTCAAATAAATCTACCAGAGAAGATAGGCAACAAAAAATACAGCATAACGTTATACCAAAACATCTTGCTGGTTAACACATCCGTTAATAATGAGCCAATTGAAATAAGTCGTATTTTGTCCATAGATGCTGAGCTAAGCGGAACGTCATTTATGCCAGTTTCTATTAAAGTAGATAAACAAAATGGAAAAATAAAAATAGGTTTGATTAAATGAGTCAGATAGATTTTGCAGTAGCAATTTTATTAATGATAAGCGTTTTAACCTATTCGGTAATCTCTGTTTCAAGCAAACTAACGAATGACTTTAACACTTTTACAGCTAAAAAACTAGAAGACTCTGCATCCTCGCTTTCAAAGCAACTTTTCAAAATCCAAGATAATAAAAGTTTGGTATCAAACTTTAAAAAAATACAAGTTTCTTTTCAAGAAATTGGCGGCTATCAACATATTAATCCAGAACAAATGAATATAACTATAACTCCTGTTGTAAATAAAATTCATGTTTATGACAATTTTTTAAATGAAATTTCATCGACTAATTTAAGCAATGGTAATAACATAACAGTATCTTTTGATTTAAGTTTTTCTGCAAACGAGAAAAAATATGTAAACATTTTTTATGATGATGCTCCAACTACCGGCATAGCTTACACAAGCAATATTACAGAAACCAATGTTACAAGTGTAATTTTATCTGAAGAGGATGTTTACATTCTTTCCCAGCAAAGATGCTCAAATCTAAAGGCTTTAAGCTATGAAGATGCAAAAAATAATTTTGGTTTTTCAGACAATTTTAGAATCTCTGAATGCGAATATGGAGGAGAACCGTCACTTTCAAATATAATAGTCAAGCCTATACCTCTATTAATTGAAAACTCAACTGGGACTCTTTACTCAAACTTTGTTAAATTAAAGGTGTGGTAAATTATGATGCATACAATGGAAGCAATTTTAGGTTCGATTTTAATTTTAGTTGGAATCATGGTTATTTTCCCTGCTCAGCAAAATGAAACAAGTCTTTCAGGAGTTGGTTATTCCTGCCTTAATTATTTGGATCAAGAAGGTTTGTTGAGAAATTATGCAATAAACGACATGACTGCGGAGCTTAATGATAGTTTTAGAAGTTGCTTGCCTTCAACAGTAGATTTTAAGTTTAAGATTTGTTCGTCATCAGACTGCAGAGATATAACTATCCCATATAATAAGACGGTTTATCTTTCAAGCTATTTAATTGCAGGAGAAGACACATACAATAAAAAATTAATTAATCTTTGGATATGGTCAAAATGAAAGGTCAAGTATTTATAATATCCTCGATTTTAGTTTTAATAGCCTTACTTATAGCTAGGCTAAACACTCAAACAGTTGATATAAGACAGGATGAATCATTTTATGAAAGCTTTTCTAATCTTAAAAATGAGTTAATAAAAACTATAGATGTTTCACTTCTAAATCAACCGCTAAATCTTCAAGATAATTTAAATGATTTCATAAGATTTTCGAATAGCACATTTAATAAAAAGGGTTACGTGGAAAGCGTTAATTACTCAATTTCAGGGGCGAATCCATATGCGATTTATTTGAATGTTTCTTTATCCTCTGGCAATTCTTATTTGCTAGAAAATTTAATAATAAACAGAACGGTATATATATGAAAGGTGTAGATGCATTAATAGCAACTGTTTTGATACTTATAATTTCTATTACTGCAATATTTCTTGCTCTACAGCTTGGAGGACCTTCAACTCAAAGAACAAAAGAAATATTATTAATGCAAGAAGGAAAAAACACCTTATCTTCGATAGATAATTCAGTTAAGGCTGTTTTAACTGAAGGCGAGGGCTCTACTAGAGTTTTAAGATTCAGCGTTTCGGGAGGATATTATAAGATTGATAATTCAACAAGCTCTATAACATTTTCTATGGAATCATTTGCGCAGATAATTGCAGAAGGGACTTCCAAAATAGAGGACGGAATTAACTTTACAGGAGAGGCAGGCATGGTTTACCTAAATTTATCTTACGACAATATTCAAGTTACTGGCGAAGCTGAGTTTGGAAGAGGTTATCATACGTTAACAATAAGGAATAACGGCTATAATACTACAACTCAAAAACAAATGATTTATATTTCGCTAGTGCCTCTGCCACCTCCAACTGTTATAACGTTTACTAACCAATACAACCAAACCCAAACTTTGAATATAACTGGAAAGAATACAACCAGTCCAAACAATTTGAATGATTTTGGAATCAACACCTACAATATAACAGAAAGTCTAGAGTCTGGAGGTCAATCTAATTATTTTCAAGGTAGCACGACAAACATAACAGGTTTCAATACTACTCCAGCAGATTATACCAACTCTTTAGACAGTCAAAATTATAATGTTACATCAAATGTAACATTTACATCTCAAATACTTCAATTTAACCAAAGCCAAACATTGAATATAAGCGGGAGCAATACAACCTCTCCAGATAATTTGAATAAAATAGATGGTTTAAGTTATAATATTACAGAAAATGCATTGGTTAAAACTCAATCTAATACCAGTTCTGACTTGCAAAGCGGAACTATACAGGGAAAAGTAACAGCCACACAAAATTGGTATAATGCACTTTTAAATGGTACAAATAATGATATTGCCGACTCGTGGGTTAATGAGTCATCAAAGACAACCAATTATGGAACAGCTACAACATTGATAGTCAGGCAAAAATCATCTACCATATACAATGCAAGAATTTTTTTGTTATGGAATTTATCAGCAATTCCATCTGGTTCAACAATAACAAATGCAAACTTGTCTCTTTATTGCTCTGCAGCTTCGTCTTCAGGTAGGACTCTTCAAGCTTGGAACACTTCATTGAATGAAAGCAACTCATCTACGACTCCTTGGACAGAAACAAATGTAGCTTGGAATAGCCAACCTCCCATAAATACATCTGGTGCTGTTTTACAACAAGCTATATCAGCTGGAACGACTACTGGGTGGAAGTATTGGAATGTGACTAATGCTGCGATTTCTTCTTATTCTCAAACAAACAAAAACATGAGCATTGGAATAAAAGATAGTGCCGAGAATTCATCTGCAACAAGTAGACAGTATACTTTTACGTCAAAAGAAGGAACAGCATCACAAATACCAACACTTAATGTTACTTATTATAATTGGACAAGCTACATTAATGCAAACACAACAACAACTTATTATAACAATACTTATTCAAGTCCTGTTTTAAGTGTTATAGCAAACATATCTGTCACGGTAAATGTTAGTTCTTACAACAGCACAGGCTCTGCTGGTAAAAACTCAAATCCTGATTTATGGCTTGAAGTATGGGATGGAAGCGTTTGGTCTGCTGTAGGAAATATGAGCATAACAACTACAGGAAATAAAACAGTCTATGTTCCAATTCAAGATAATATCTATACTTGGTGGCAAAATAATCCAACTCAAAGAAACATATCAATAAAAGGAAGATATTTTGATGCGAACGCAACTGCTTGGGATGAGATAAATTACACGGATGTTTGGGTAAAGATTGATTCAAAAGATACAACTTATAGATCAGAAGTCGAACATAATGCAACAGTTAGTTATTCAGGAACTTTGAACAGTATTAATGTTTCAATAAATTTCTCAACGAATGTTACTTCAAATTTTAGCTTAACAATTTATAATTTCAACTCTGGTAGTTGGAATTATACTGCATGCCAAAACGGGACAGCAACTGCAGGCAATTGGTACAATTGGTGGTGTAATATTACATCCAATCCTTCATTTTACAATTCTTCTACCGGAATTATTAGAGTTAGACTAAATGAAACTGCTCATTCTGGTTTGGCGTTGATAAGAGAAGATTACGTTCAATACTATGTTGGCTATACAACAACATTATATTCTAACATTTCAGTCGAGCATAATTCATCAACCATATTAGAGGATACTTCATCAATATCAATGATAAATGTTACAACGGTTCTAAAGACTAATATAAGTTCTGGCATTACATTTAGCTTTTACATCTACAACTTCAGTTCAAACTCTTGGGAGCAGTGCTCTCAAGCATCAGTTAATACAACATACAGACAAATGGATTGTATTGCAGCTAATCCTTCAAATTATATTTCTAACAGCAAAATAAGAATCAGATTGAATTCCTCAAGCAATATCATTCATCAAATGATGGAAGATTACTTGGTTTATCAAATAACTATACCATCCGAATATAAAATGGAAGTCGAACATAATGCAACCGGAGTTAGCTGGTCAGGAACTTTAAATAATATTTCTATATCTTTAAATTTCTCTACTAATTCTACATCATCACCAACTTTTAATTTAACAATTTACAATTTCAATTCTGGAATATGGAATTATACTGTTTGTCAAGGTGGTTCAGTAAATGCAAATACATGGTATTACTGGTGGTGCAATATTACTGATAATCCTAGCTACTATAATTCATCTAATGAAGTTATTAGAATCAGATTAAATGAAACTTCTCATGTAAACTTAGCAGAAGTAAAAGAGGACTATGTTCAGTATTATATCACTTACACGCAATAATCTTTATATACAGCCTTATTCAAAATAAGAAATGATAAACATGAAAGGAATATCTCCTTTAATAGCATCGGTTTTGCTAATAGCGATAACAATGACATTGGCAGCTATCTTAGCTACTTTTGTTTCAAATTATACAAGGCAACAGCTATCTGCTTTGCCATCTTGCGTTGGTGGAACTTTACTATTTGCAACATCTGATTATCCAAAGCAAAGCGGTGGAACTACTGTGACAGCAATTCTTGAAGTAGAAAATGTTGATTTAAATGGATTTACCGTTGAGGTAATAAATTCAACTGGAACTGTAGTTAGTGGAACTTCTTCAGCTTCGATAAAGGCAGGAAGTTCTGGGACAGTCTCTAATAGTTCATTTTCAGGGCTTGCCGTTGGAAACAAGGCAAGATTTATAGCAGTCAATTGTCCAACAGTTAAAACAGATTGGGTAGCTCTAAAGTAATAATATTTTAATCGAATGTTCAGTGAAACAATTTTATTATTTAATACTATGTTTAATTTCTATTTTTTAAAGAAGAATAGATTTATTTATATATCTGTGTTTTTAATTAGAATAATTAAAATGGAGGCGATATTAATGGCTTATGAGCATACAAACAGCAAAGGTCAAAAGTATTGGTTGCACCAAAAAGGAAAGTTGCTTTTCTTTTCAAAGAACCAAGAAGGTTCAATCGATTTACCATCTCACTTAGAGGTTTTTGAAAATTCAAGGACGCGTTTGCCTATGGTAAGAAAAAAGAAGTGACAGATAAATGAAGAGAAAGAAGGTATCCAAAGCACCATTAATAACGTTAGTTTTGTTGATTCTATCCTCTGTAATGGCTTATGCAATTGTAAATTTAATAGAAATAGACAAGTCAAAATATGTTGTTGCAGACTATCTGAGAGTTTCGGGAACAACAATTCTTATAGGAAATAACTGCACAGCAATAGTTGCTGATACTTCTCAAGAAAGGGCACAATCTATAGATGATGGGATTAAAGGAATTATAAATGAAAGGCCAAATACGCATGACACGTTTGTAGCAGTTTTAAAAAGTTTTAACATAACCTTAGATTCGGTTTATATTGAAAGATTTGATGGCAATTATTATTATGCTGATTTGATTTTAAAATCAGGTGATAAGGTTTTAAAGCTAGATACAAAGCCCTCGGATGCAATAGCATTGGCAGTTAGGACAAATTCTACTGTTTACATAAACAAAACTATGCTACAAGAAATCGGCAAGAACGTTTGCGAATAACTATTCCAGACATATGTTGCAATCTTTCAATTCTGGAAAATACTTTATATGAATCTCGCATAGCATTTTTTTCTTTCTTATTAATCTACAAATGTCGCAAAAAGCTCCTAAGGCAGTTAATGAGTTTAGTTCACCAGAAGCGATCCTGCCAGAAAACTTTTCTATCTCATCTAAGATGACTTTATCCTTTTCTATTGTCTTTATTTTTGAGCCTCTCAGCTGTCTCGTGTATTGTGAGATGGCAGACTGAGTTAGACCTAATTTTAAGGCAGTGTCTTGTTGGGTTAGCTTGTATTTTTCCATAAGTGTCTTAGCGACCAATGCTCTTAGAGTCGGTAACAGATATTGAGAAGCAATCTCGCAATATGGTTTCATTATAACACTGTTATATATTTATAATACACATTTAAATTCTTTATTAAAATAAATAAAATTCTTAATTTTATTAAATGGACTTAAAATTCAGTTTTACGACCTTTTAGTAAGTATTTAAATACTTTTCTATACATACAATTATTAACCACAAAGTGGCAAACTTTAAATATTAAATATAAATATTAATTAAAGTGATGAAATGATAGTTTCACAACAAATATTAGATGCACTAAAACAGATTGGTCTAAATCTTTACGAAAGAAAACTATGGGTAGCTTTGCTCTCTAGAGGAACTTCTACAGCAGGTGAATTGTCTTCACTAGCAAAGGTTCCGCACAGTAGAACTTACGATGTTTTAGAGTCTTTGGCAGAGAAAGGGTTCGTAATGATACAGACAGCAAAGCCATTAAAGTATGTTGCAACAGCTCCTAACGAGGCCTTAGAGAGGGTTAAGAAAAAAATAAAGGAAGATACAGATATAACAATAGAAAGAGTAACGCAGTTCCAGAAATCTCCTGCGTTGAAAGAACTAGAAAAGATATATAAGAAAGGATTTGAGTTGGTAGAGCCAGGAGAAATGACAGGTTCATTAAGGGGAAGAAACGCTTTGCATCAGCAATTGGAGACTTGCTTTAAGAATGCAAAAGATAGTATTTCAATTCTAACAACAACAAAGGGTTTAAGTGATATACAAGCAATTCATAGCGACATCCTAAAGAAGGCAGCAGATAGGGGAGTTAAAATAAGAATAGTTGCACAATATGGAAAAGAGCACTTGCCTTTGATAGAGAAGCTTAGGGAATTTGCAGAGGTAAAGAAAGTAACAAGGCCTGAAATAACAGGAAGGATTTGCGTTGTAGACGGATCTCATGTTGTCATGGCATTGACAGATGAGGATGTTCATCCTACTCAAGACTTGGCATTTTGGACTCAAAGCGAACATGTGGCAGCAGATGTTTTAGGACCAATGTTTGATTTTATTTGGCAGAAGCTGGAAGATTAATAATCTGAAATATAATTCTATTTCAGATAAGTGTTATTATGATTTTTTAGACAAACTTTGGTCTCTTTGTTAAGAATTTAGGAATTGACAAGGCTTTGAATGGATAACCCTTTGTTAGATTCTTGATTTTTTCTGTTAAATCCTTTAAAGAAATATTTTCTATTTTTTCAGTTTCCCTTATTCTTACAGCCAATTTTTCTGATTCTTTTTCCTTTTTTCCAACTACAATTATGAATGGCACCCATTCCATTTCAGCATCTCTTACCTTCTTTTCTATTCTTTCAACTCTATCATCAACATCAACCCTGATCTCATTTTTCTCTAGTTCTTTCATTAAATCTTCGCAATATTCTAAGTAATCATCATTTACCGGGCATAGCCTAACTTGAATCGGAGAAAGCCATACTGGTAACGAAGGATTTTTTCCAGCTTTCGAATTTGCATATGCCTTTTCCAACAAGGCATACATAACTCTTTCAATTGCACCTGAAGGTGAACAATGCAAAATTATTGGATACTGCTTTTTATCATTTTTGTCAATATAAGTTATTCCATATCTTTCAGCATTTTCTATATCAATTTGGTCTGTTGATAGAGCAGATGCTTTGTCTATATTGTCTATGAAATTAAATTCATATTTCAAAATAAAGTAAAAGAACCTTTTGTCCCACATTTCAACTAGTACTGGTTTGCCATGATGTTTAATTAAATTATTTATAAAATCTTTGTTTTCTTCATAGAAGTCTTTAGTAAATCTTATAGCCATTTCGTAATCGCTGTCATTTATCCTACAATCTTTTAAAATGCTTTTGCATAAGTCAAATCTAATTAAAAATTCTTTTTTAGCTTGTTCAATGTCAGAACACATTGCATGAACATCCGGCATGGTAAATGCTCTCAGTCTTCTTAATCCGACTAGCTCACCACTTTTCTCTCTTCGGAAGCTATAGCGGGTTAGTTCGTAAATCTTAAATGGAAGATTCTTATACGAAATTTGAGCATCTTTGGCCATCAAAAATTGTCCAAAGCAAGCTGAAAATCTTAAGAAAAATTCCTTATCATCAGATTTGACAATATATTGCCTTGCTGGAAATCTGTTTAAATAATTAGCTAGAATTGGATGAGTAAAATCATACATTACTGGAGTTTCAACTTCCATTCCTCCATATTCAACAACCTTTTGAGTTACAAATGTTTCTAACAATGATTTTATTAATCTTCCTTTAGGATAATATCTTAAATTTCCAGGGTCACTTCCAGGTTCAAAATCAGCTATTTCCATTTTTTTCATTAATGCTATGTGAGGTGGCATTTGCTTAATTTCTCTAGATTTTTCAATCTCATAATCAGCTAATTTTTTCAATTTAATATGATTTTTAAAATCAAAATCTTCTATAGGAATCAATTTTCCATTAGTATCAAGGATGTACCAAATTGATTTTAGTTTTTCCTCAGCCTTTACAGCTTCTGATACCTCTTTTTCTTTAACATCAGTTCTCGTAAATACTTTTGATTGCTCAGCTAAAGGATGTCCTTTTATTTTCAAATTATATTGTTTGTTCCATCCGAACGGCGCACGATAAGTTTCTAAATCAGATTCCTTTGCATAGGCTTCCATTTCCTTTAAAATTTTCAATGCAAGTTCTGCAGATGCTGGATTAGTGGTTAGATGAACAAATGGATAAATTAAAATCTTGTTGCATTTAATTACTTCCAAGCTTTCCTTTATTTCATCAATAGCTTTTTTTGCAATAGCAATCGAATCTTCCTTTTCAACTGCAGTAAATATTACAACAATATTTTCATATCTAACAGTCTTCTTCTCTGCTTCTTCAGCATTTCTTATTTCCTTTTCTATCGGTGTGTATTCAATAAAATCTGAATGATTTTGCAAAATTCTCATTAAATCACTATTTTAATATGTTTTAAATATTTATATAATCTTTGATTTAAGTTATTTTATTATTGAACAGCCCCTTCGTCTAGCGGCCAAGAGAGAAATCTGGTAAGACACGAGGCTTTGGTCATCTGACTAAAGCATTGAGCTTTGCTATGAAAGAAACCTCGTAACGCAAGTTCGAATCTTGCAGGGGCTACTTTTTTAGAACCAAAACATTTTTAAAGTCTTATTTCTAAATATGCAAATACATTAGTGATATTCATGGGCTTGTTTAGTGGAAGAGAAATGAGAAAAAGGGCAAAAAGGTATAGATGGCTGAAGACTGAATTTAATGTTAGAATGCTTCATCTAAAAGAAAAGAAAGATCCTTTAGAAGGAGCTCCGCAAGCAAGAGGAATAGTTCTAGCAAAAAGAGCAATTGAACAAAAACAGCCGCATTCAGGATTGATAAAAGTTGTTAGGGTCCAGCTTTTAAAGAACAAGAAAGAAATTACTGTATTTGTTCCAAAATCAGGAGCTATAAACTTTATCAACGAACACGACGAGGTTTTGGTTGAAGGCGTTGGTGGATCACAAGG
>Ga0315282_10000068_pt1 | contig 196564 bp, 162 predicted proteins | sample YL17G07_20_MG_FD_203693 | JGI IMG/M metagenome (GOLD analysis project Ga0315282, IMG submission 203693) | Sediment microbial communities from Yellowstone Lake, YNP, Wyoming, USA - YL17G07_20 | ecosystem: Environmental > Aquatic > Freshwater > Lake > Sediment | place: USA: Wyoming | collected... | reverse complement strand
GGACTCGGAACGACATCTCGCGGCAGCCTGAGCGGGTTGCGTGGCGCTAAGAGCCCTGCTGTAAGGCGGGACAGCGGTTCAGGACGACAGAAAGGTTCGGAGTGAGAGCAGAGCCGGGCAAGAGCCAGCCCTTCGTGCCTGAGCGGCACCCGCGGGACGTCATGCGGGAGCACGGCACTCGGGCGAAGAAGGCCTGGGGGCAGAACTTCCTGGTCTCTGGTCAGAATCTGGACCGCGTCGTCGCCACGGCGGAAGTGTCGGCGGACGAGGCCGTCCTCGAGATCGGGACCGGGCTCGGCTCGCTTACGGAGCGCCTTGCGGCGCGGGCGGCGCACGTGGTTTCCGTCGAGATAGACAGGGGGCTTTTCGAGGTCGCCTCCCGGCGCCTCGAAAGGTTCCACAACCTTTCCCTTCTATGCTGCGATTTTTTGGAAAGCAAGCACTGCATCAATCCGCTGGTTACGGAGGCGGCAAGGCGTGCCCTCCAGGGGCGGGCAAAGGCCCTGAAGGTTGTGAGCAACCTGCCTTACAGCATCAGTTCGCCGGCCATCGTAGACCTGTTGGAGTGGGACGTCCCGGTCGGGCGGATGTATCTGATGCTGCAAAAGGAAGTGGCAGACCGCCTGACAGCCGCACCGGGACGGAGCGAGTACGGGCCGCTGACCGTCTACGTGGACTATTGGGCCAGCACGGAACGGATCTTCAACCTGCCGCGCCATGCGTTCTGGCCGGCGCCAGAGGTCTCTTCCACATTAGTGAAGGTGACGCGACGGCCCGAGCGGCGACGCACGGAGGAGTACGACACGTTCGCGGCCGTTGTCCGCAAGCTGTTTGAGAGCCGGCGCAAGACGCTTGCCCACATCCTGCGGGCTGGCTGGGGGGATGAAGCGGGGAGCCGAATCCTGCAACAGGTAGGCTTAGACCCGCAGGGGCGCGTCGGGGAACTGAGCACGGCTGACCTCGAAGCGATTGCGCGGGCGGCCGGGCTGTCGCCGAGGGCGACGGATTGTCGGCGGGGCCGACAATGTAGTCGAACCCGCTCAAGGTAAGCGGCTTCGACGGAATGTGGGCCGCACGGCGCGCAAGGCGGGGGGTCACTGAGCCTGGGGCTCTTCCTCGTCCTCAATCTCCGGCAGCTCTACGTCGTCTTCCTCGTCGTCCTCGTAAAGGCCTGCCTCCAGCAATTCGGTCGGCACCTCTTCGCCGGTTTCGCCCATCTCCCCCGGATACTCGGTCGGCGGTTCCCTGAAGGATACCGCGGCTGCTGTCACTGCTTCCTCGGCATCGTCGCCCTCGGCCAAGTCCTTTGCCTCCTGCTCCCAGTCCTCGAACTCGGCTTCTTCGGCGCTGAGTTCGTCGGGAGGCGCGACTTCCCCGGCCGCCCCGATGACGGCACGCTCATCACCTTCCCTCTTCAGGAGCAGGGTCTCGGCTCTTTCGATGCGGCTGATGCCAAGCTGCAGTTCGGATTTCAACCGCCGGAGGGATTCCGCCGTGGGCGCTTCGACAGAATCCGGGAGGGCGCCCTCGGATGTGAGATAGACTGCGGGGGGTTCCGCCTGCGCTCCTCTGCCGGCCAGGGCAGGCGCGGGCGCTGCCTCTTCCACTATCCGCGCGCGCGGTCGGGCGGGCTCGGTTCCGGCCTTGCTGATCCGAAGGCCTAACTCGCGTATCGCGGCGTCCATCTCCGCGCGATGCGTCAGGATGAGGTCCCTGAGTTCAACCGCCGTCTTGTCCATCTTTGCGGTCGTCCTGGCCTCCAGCTCGGCATTTGCAGCCTCCCGAGAGGCCTTCGAGCGACGTTCCGCGTCCTCCATCCGCGCCGTCAGGGCAACGACCTGTTCCGCCAGAGTTCGGACGGAGGCGGCCAGGCTGCGGGCCCTGAGCACCAGATAGAGACAGACCACCACAACGGCCGCAATCATCGCCACATACAGCCCCATCATCCTCGCTGTCCTCTCATAGAGGCTCTTGGGCCCTTGTGCACGTGATACGCAGCAACGACGCAATGGCTTCGATGGTAACAGAAACAAGGCGAAAGGGCAATAACCTCACGCCCATGCTTCCGGAGGCCGTCACCGCGTCCGGGGCGGAAGGTCGAGGCCGTGGCGGGTCTTCTCCCAGTAACTCGGGCGGCCCAATAGCTGCACGAAGCCCTTCCAGGCGCCGACGCTCGTGATGATCCAATAGATCGGCAACAGGAGGCAGTATTTGACCAGGTCGTAGTAGCCGCGTTTATGGGCGGCCAGAATTGAGGCATACACGAAGAGCAGGTTCCCCGCAAAGAGGCACAGGAGGCCCCAGAGAACCAGGGGATAGGGAAAGAGTTCGCCAAATGTCTTCCATCGAAACACAAACCAGAGCATGGTCAGCGCCCAATAAGCCGGGTTCACCAACAGGCACAGAAACGTGCCCCCCACCATGATGTGAAAGCCGAAGGCCCGCGCGATGCCCAATCTCCTCTCAAGGCTCAGGGGCCGGCGCTGGTGGGCAAGGTAAGTCTGGATGTAGCCTTTGGTCCAACGCGAGCGCTGCTTGATCCAGTAGCCCAGCTTGCTGCAGGCCTCCTCCCAGGTTGTCGAATCCATCATGCGGGCTCGCTTGCCCTGCAACGCGAGCCTCACGCCCAGCTCGCAGTCCTCCGTCACGTTGTAGGGGTCCCAGCCCAACAGGTGGCGAAGCTCTTCGGTCCTGAAATGGTTGGACGTGCCGCCGAGCGGGATGGGCGCGTCAAGTGTGTCCAGGCCGGGCAAGAAGAGGTCGAACCAGATGGCGTAATCGGTGGTGAACCAGCGCGTCAGCAGGTTCTGGCGCTGGTTGTAGAAGTCCAGCCGCGCTTGCAGACAGACGACCTCGGGGCCGCAGCGGCGGAAACCGGCCACGGCCTTCTTGAGTTGGTCGGGCTCGGGCCGGTCCTCGGCGTCATAGATGACCACATACTGCCCCTTTGCCAGAGCCAGGCCCAGGTTGCAGGCCTTGGGCTTCGTCCTGGGCTGCGAATCCGGCGTCACCACCACGCGCACGTATCTCGGCAGGTCGGTCAGCTCCACTGCCCGCCGCGTTTCCTGGTCTTCCTCCTCAAGAAGCAGAAGGATATCCAGCTTGTCCTTCGGATAGTCGAGAGAGCGGAGGCCGTCCAACAACCGCGCCAACGATTCCGCTTCGTGGTAGAGCGGAACGAGAATGGTGTAGACGGGGAGATCCTCATCCGCAAGCCCGGCGATCTCCTGCGCCGTGAACCCCAACTCTCTTTGCGAGCGGACGGAGAGGTCTATCAGATAAGCCTTGAAGGCGACCATGGCGAGGTAGAACGCCAGGAACAGGCCGTTGACCACGATCAGCGTGGCAGTCCAGTCGAGGAGGAAGCAGGCGCCTACGAGGACGAGGATGAAAAGCAGCACAACCTTCTGAAAGGTGTTGGTGACGCGCAGGGCGCTTGACTCCGGTTGCTCGCGCGGGAAGGCGAGCATGAACTCAAGGGCCTGCGGCGTCGGCTGTACGACTGTGCTGCGAGTCTGCGGCAAATCTCCCTCCGGCGTGCGGGGCTTCAGATTTCTATGCCAAGGATATGACGCGCGTAAAGCTCCATAGCCTCGCATGCCTTCTTCATGCGGTCGAGCCGCTCCAGGTCTGACCGCATGAGCCGTTCGCGCTGGGCCTCGAGGGAGCGGACGTCCATCCGAAGGGACAGAAGACGGTTGCCGAGCAGATTCCGAACGTCCTTCGCGCGCCGCTCGGCCGTCTGCTTAACCAGCTCCACACGCTGGCTCTCGTCCAGATCAGGGTTCCGATAGAGGCGCTGGAACTGGCCCATTACGTCCTCATCAATCTTGCTGAGAGATGCGGCGAGCTGGTCGAGTTCGTCAATACGTGCGTATGCGGTCTCCGCTGTCCAGCGGTCTCGCCGCAGGGTGGGTGGCCCGCCCGTAGAGGCCGGACCGGCAGGCAGGTCGCCCTGCAGCCGCTTGCGCAGCAGGTCGGGGTTGACGTTGATGCGTCCCGGCGCACCTGTTTCGGCCATGTCGGCGCCCTTAGCTATGGCCTCAAGGTTCGTCAACGGCACGGTGACCGGAGAGCCGCATTTCGGACACGGGAGGATGTCGCCCCCCTCTCGCGTGCTGCGCACCTTCAACTTTTGCCCGCACTCGGGGCACCGAAATCGTATGTACCCGTCATCTTTCTGGGCCATATGCTTGCCTTCCCTGCTTCAGGCAACTCACATTGTACGGTCTGGTTCCAGCGACTCCACGCCTTTCAACACAGACAGGCGCGCCAAGTTCAGCGCATGTTTGGCGGCCCGGTCCTTCACCTGCCACCGATTACCGCGGATGTTCAGCCTGGCCACCTTCACGGCGCCTCTGAGGCAGACGGCGACGTAGACGAGCCCGACAGGCTTCTCCTTGCTGCCCCCGGTTGGGCCGGCAATCCCCGTCGTGCTGACGCCCAGGTCGCTGCCGACCGCCGCGCAGATGCCTCGCGCCATTGACTCAGCGACTTCGGGGCTCACGGCGCCGTGCTCTTCAAGCTGCTCCAGCGGAACGCCGAGTTGTCTAACTTTTGCCTCGTTGCTGTAGGCAACGACGTCCCCGAGGAAGAATCGTGAGATGCCCGGCACGTCAACCAACATGTGGCCTATCAGTCCGCCCGTCACCGACTCCGCCACGCCGATGGTCAAGCCGCGCTGCTCCAGCAAATCGCTCAGTGCGCTGGCCAGCGTCGCATTGCCGATTCCGAACAGGAAGTCGCCGAAGCGATCCTTCAGGACCGCCACGTCTTGCGCCAGAAGGCGCTCGGCCTCCCGTTCCTCCCTGGCCTGTGCCAGAACGCTCACCGATACGACTCCATCTTTCACAGTCATCCCCACTGTCGGGTTGCGCCCCAGAGGCGTGAGGTCCGGTATCCGTTCGTCCACGGCCGACTCCGGCGCCGGGAAGAGGTGCACCGTCTCGCTGCGGACGTGAATCCCGGGGGCAAGCTTTTCGACGAGGAACGGCAGCACGCTCTCCGAGAACATCGGCAGCATCTCGCTCGGCACCCCCGGCATGGCGACCACCCATGCATCTTCGCGGCGACACGCAAAGCCCCGAGCCGATCCCCTGGGATTGGGAAAGACGACCGACCCGGACGGGAAGCGTGCCTGTGAGAGGTGCCTGTCGGTCATGGAGCGACCAAAACTCCTCAACCTTTCCTCCACGTGCCGGCGGGATTCAGCGTCCTCAACAAGCGTCTCCCCCACGGCTGCGGCAATGGCCTGTCGCGTCCTGTCGTCGGCTGTGGGCCCGAGCCCCCCGCTGATGACGATCGCACGGCTGTCCCGGACGGCGCTCAAGATTTCCTCCTCCAGGGCTTTGGGGTCGTCTCCAATGATCACAAGGCGGCGCACCTCAAACCCATGCCGCATGAGTTCGCCCGCGACAAAGGGCCCGTTGGTGTCCATGCTGTGGCCGCGCACAAGCTCTTCACCTGTGGAGATGATCGTGGCTCTCACGGCGACTCCCTGAAGATGATATCGTGTGCCCGGCGGTGCGAGAGGCCGACGCATGACCCGCGGCGGGCAGAGCGATTATAACCACTGACCGCAGAATGGGAAAGAACAGGCTGTGTGACAACTGTAATGCCCAGGCCTCGGCCCGGCAGCAAGGGATCCCTATGCATCACTCGCTGCACAAGCCGATTCGCGTAACGCCGCGGCCGTCGCCAGAACGAACACGACGGCAATCCCGACCCCGCGCACCAGGTAGCCGGCGAAGAACATTCCGCCCGCCATCGCCACAAGGGCTCCCAGAGCGCCCAATGCAAGACCCTCGTCGAGCGCGCGCCCTTCACCAGGGATGGGCCGGCGTGCGAGCCACCGGTGAGCGCCGCCGGCGCTCTTGATCCCCCACAGGAGCACCCACACGAATGCGAGGAGGCCCGCGAAGCCCGTCTCTACGAGCCAAACGAGGTAGAAGCTGTTCGCGCCGGTCTCCATGAGGTTCGCCACGGGCTTGGTGACGTCGTAGACGCCCTCGGGATTGTAGAACGCGTCCGAATGCGTCTGGTAGAAATTGTTGATGTTGTTCTGGTAGTTGCCGAGGCCGAGGCCGAAGACGGGGTTGCGCGCGACGGCCTGCAGGCCCGGCTGCCATTCCATGAACTTCTGCTGCCATACGCCGTTGTCGTTTGTGCCCAGGCGGGCCGGCGGAACGCTGCCTTCGGCTGTGTGCGTGCCACTGTACAACGGCAGCGTGTGGAAGCGATCATAGGCCTTCCGGAGCATCAGCGAATCGGTCAAGACCATCCCGTGCTGCTCAGGAGCGAAGCGGAAGACGAGCGCCCAGAAGACCAACAAGGCCCCGGCTGTAGCCACGAAGCTCTTGCCGCTGCGCGCATAGGCCACTACGAGCAGCGCCACGATGGCCGCGAACCACTCGCCACCCTGCAAGAGGAGGAGGAGCCCTCCTGCCGCCGCGGCCCCGCACGCAATCCTCGCAGTGGGCCGCCTCAGACAGAGCGCCAGCGCCCACAACATCGGCACGACCATGCTCGCCCAGGCGCCGAGGACATTGCGATTGCTCGCCGTTCCGGCCTGCTCGTGCGGCCGTGCGGGCTCGCCTGTGAACCCGAACGTCCCGTCAACCTCAACCGGGCTGACTATGAGCCCGCGGCCGGCCGAGCCCGAAGGCCGAAGGTGCGCGTACTCCCAGACCCCGACGGCGACCCCCACGGCCGACGCACAGAGGAACCCAACCGCAAGACGCCGTCGCCACACCGGGTCGCGCATATAGTCCGCCAGCACCACATAAGTACAGCCAAAGAGCAGGAGGAGCTGCACAAATTCAGTGAGGGCGCGCGCGTAAACGAGTTGGCGCCCCGTGAACAGGCCGGGCGGCTTCAGCACTGGCACGACCGACAGGGCTGCGCACGCCAGCAAAATGAGCAGCGCGGGCGGGTAGCACCGCAGCCGGCCTGCCAGGCGCCCCTCGCGCAGGTTCAAGGCCAGCCAGAGCAAGAATGCGCCGATGAAGAGCACGTCGCTCACGCAGACATGCGCCGAGGGGACCAAACGCGCTATGGCGTGGCCAAAACCTGCTGTCCTCACGAATGCGTCTGCCCACTGACGCACCGTGATCTGCGTCGGGTGACAGATGAGCGCCAGGAGCACGATCAGAGGCAGGATTCTCGCCAGAAGCGCAGAGCCGGCTTTCAGGCCAAGGCCAGGACGCAGGGGCGGATCACTATCTTCCGTTTCCTTTTGGCCTGCCCTACGGTCCATTGGAGTCAATCACCAGCGCTGAAGATTGGGGAAAGGGCATGCCCTCGCAACTCGCTCTCGTGCGAGGGGAGGCGCGACTACGCGCCACAGACGGAAACCCGAGGAGAGCGCGACAGCGCCGGCTATCGCAGGCGTTCCACGAGTTCGCCGATATCGCGGTGCAGGAGCGTGATGCGCCGTATGACATCGTTTTCGGCGCCAGCCTGTGCCGGCGAACAGGCGAGGTTCACGCTGTTCGGCCCGACGGTTAGTGTACAGACAAACTCGTCGTCGCGCCGCAGGTAAGCGAAGTCGGACATGCGCACGTACCGCATCTCTGCGGCGGCAGTGTCTATCCGCTCCCGGGCGTTCAGCACGGTGGAGCGGCCGACCCCCACCGTCAGAACGGCATACCTGCTCTCTCCGGCTGCCGCGAACTTGACCTCCACGTCAAAGCCCTCAAGCTTGTAAAGCGCTGATTCCGTCTCCTCGCCGCGGCGCGCATATTGCACCTTGAGTTCGCCGGCCCGAATTGCCTCACACAGGTTGTCCACATTGTCGAACTCACGTACCGGCCGCTTAGGCGCTTGCGTTGCCTCTGTGGTGCCAGCCTTGGCGGCCCGCCCCTGAGCCGCGGGCGTTTTCGCGGCCTCCTCCACCAGCCCCAGCTTCTTGAGCAACTCACGGGACCTGTCGTCGCCTTCGCCGACGGCTACCGCGTCTTTCTCGTGCGGACGAGGGCGTTGTTTTTCGCGCAACGCGCCGCGCAGTATCGCGTCGTACTTCGCCATCTCCTCCCGCGGCAGCGCTGCCTGCCAGGCAGGATATATCTTTTCGCGAAATTCCCTGACGCGGTTCTCTTCCCGCCCCTCTGTGTCGAGTATCCCCACGTTGACGGCCATGCAGGCAGCCCTGAGTTGCTCCCGCAGATCTGGGCTCGGCTTCCTGGGGATCACCTGCGTGGGGTCCTCCAGCAGCTCATTGAACACATGCATGAAGGTTAGGTACGGCACCGGCCGCTTTTCCATGTAGAGCTGCTGAATCTTACCTATAACGTCAACTTTTGGAAGCATCGGCGACCTCCGCACACCGAGATTCCCGGTTCCGCCCGGCGCCTTGCTGCGCAGTCAGCCCGCTCCGGCTACCCGAGCCCATCAAATATGGCCTTGAGCCGCCGCCCGTATTCCACGTAACGCTCGTAGGCGCTCTCACCCTTGGAGGCGGGCTTCCCCTCGTGCACGATGGCAGCCAGGTGCGGCTCGATGGAGAACCCGCCTTGATATCCTCTGCTCATCAGATCGCGTATCACGTCCTTGACCCGGCCGTCTCCCTCGCCCGGGTAGGTGTAGATGATTGCCCCGTTCCGCCGCACGGCGTCTTTGACATGCACGTAAACGACGTGCTCCTTTACCGCGTCGTAGTATTCCCACGGGTCCTGGTGCTTGTGAGAGATTGGGTTGCCGGTGTCCCACACCAGCTTGAGGCTCCGCGAGGCGACCTTCTCGAGCAGTTCCAGCGTTTCGTCAGGCCCAAGCCCGCCCCAACCATCGCAGTTCTCGTGGACGAGTGTCACTCCGCCGTCCTCGGCCATGCGCGCCAGCGTTTTCAGCCTCGCTATGACTTCCTTTTTCCACTCGTCCTGCGGCCATCCGGCGTTAGGATAGCTCATCGTGCGGATGAACTTACAGCCGACCCTCTGCATCCGCGGGATAGCGCGGGCCAGTTCCTGCCGGTCTATGTCGGGGTGCTTCGTTACAGGGCGCGCCCAGTTGCAGAGTTGCGACGCGAAGCACGATACGGCAAGCCCCGCGTCGGTTACTTTCTCCATCACCTCGTCGAAGGTCCGGTCGCACAGATCGCACAGGCTCACGCCGCTCACGTTCCGCAGCTCGACGTGCTTCCAGCCAAGCTGCCGGTGGGCCTTGATCTGCGTCTCGATGTCGTCGCCTGCCTCATCGGCTATGCCTGAGAAGAACATCTCTACCTCCTGTTGCCGGGTTCGCGTCACAAGACCGTGCAACCAGCCACCCGCAATCGCCCAAACTACGCACAACTTCTCTGGCTGTCAAGTCCACGCGCTCTGGCGCCGACAGCAACCCCCATACCCCTGCAACCGGCGCACGCCTGAGGCACACACAGGACACAGCAAAGTGATGGATGAGCGCAAAGCAGCTTTGCGGACAGCCGCGCACGCAAGGCACTGGCGCGTCATGCGAGTCACGTCAAATAGGCGAGCAAACGAGCCAGGGTCGGTTTGACCTCCTTGCGCTCCACGATCATGTCTATGAAGCCATGTGCGAGGAGGAACTCTGCCGTCTGGAAGTCGTCCGGAAGCTCCTGCTTGATGGTCTCTTCGATGACGCGGCGCCCTGCGAAGCCGATCAGCGCTTTGGGCTCAGCGATGATTACGTCCCCCATCGAGGCCCAGCTCGCTGTCACGCCGCCCGTGGTCGGGTGCGTCATGATGCTGATGTACGCCCCGCCAGCCTTACTGAACCTGTTCAACGCGGCGCACGTCTTGGCCATTTGCATCAGCGAGAGTGCGCTCTCCTGCATGCGCGCTCCGCCGGACGCGGCCACGGTCACCAGGGGGATGCCCCTATCCTTGGCCAGCTCTACGGCACGGGTCAGCTTTTCCCCCACCACGCTGCCCATGCTCGCCCCGCGGAAGCGGAAGTCCATGGCAGCAAAAACAGCCTGCCGCCCTTCGATAGTACACGTGCCGCAGACGATCGCCTCGTTCAAGCCCGTCGCGGCCGTATCGTTCCTAAGCTCTTCTACGTACGCTTTCTTGGAGGTGAAACTGAGCGGGTCGCACGGCGCCAGGTCGGCGTCCACCTCGGCGAAGCTCCCTTCGTCCGTGTGGAGCCTTACGCGGTCCCAGGCCCCGATGCGAAAGTGGTGGTTGCACTCGGGACACGTGTGCATCCGCTCTTCGACGTTCTTGCGGTAGACAAGCGCTCCGCAGCCGTCGCACTTCACGAACAAGCCGTCGGGCACCTGTTTCTTCTTCTTGCCGAATCTCAGCATTCTGAGAGCCCGTCACCTGGGCTGAGCGCCCTTATCCAGGGCCGCAGTTGCCACGTTCCGCAGTTGCCTCGCTGCCTCAGCAGGCGGCACGGCGGCGTGGAATATCGCATTGGCCGCCACCAGCACATTGGCGCCATATCGAGCCGCCACCGGCGCCGTCTGGAGGTTGATTCCTCCGTCAACGTAGATATCTATATCCGGTCCGAACATCTTGCGCAACGCAGGTATCTTGCGACAGCCGGACTCCATGAACGCCTGTCCGCTGAAGCCCGGCTCGACCGTCATGGCCATGAGGCATTCAAGCTTCTCTATGGCCGCCTCGATGCTCTCAGGCGGTGTTGCAGGCTTGAGGGCGACCCCCACCCCCACGCCGAGGTTCTTGAGGGCCTGGATGGTGCCGAGCAGATCGTCAACGGCCTCCACGTGGAAGAAGATGCAGTCTGGGTGCGCCTTCGCGAAGGCCGGAGCGTAGCGCACCGGGTCCGTGATCATCAAGTGCACGTTCACGGGGACCGTTGCGCAACGCGCGATAGCGCTCGTAATATCCGGGCCCAGCATCAAGTTCGGCACGAAATGGCCGTCGGCAACATCCACATGGAGGACGTCTGCGCCTCCCTGTTCGACCTCGGCGATTGAGTCTGCCAGGTGCGCCAGGTCGCACGCTACCATCGAGGGCGCAATCTTTATTCGCATCCCAATCCCTCATGGGTTACTGGAGCGCGACGATGCCAGGGAGGCTGTCGCCGGCGAGGAACTCAAGTGATGCTCCGCCGCCCGTGGAGACGTGGCTGATCTTGTCCTGAAGGCCGAGCCTCTCCACTGCCTCGGCCGTCTCGCCGCCGCCGACGATCGTCGTGGCGCCGGAATCCGCCAGTGCCTGCGCGACGGCCTTCGTGCCGGCGGCGAACTTCTCTATCTCGAAGTAACCGAGCGGTCCGTTCCAGGTCACCAGCGCTGCGCCCTTGATCTTCTGCCTGAAGAGCGCCACTGTCTTTGGCCCAATGTCCAGGCCGATCCAGCCGTCGGGTATCTCCCTGTCGAACGTCCGGACCTCGGCCGCGGTATCAATCTTCTGTGCGCAGACGTGGTCAACCGGCAGCACTATCTTAGCGCCGCCCTGCGCGAGCAGCTCAGCAGCCACATCCAGCCGGTCCGCCTCGACCAATGAGTTGCCCACCTTCACGCCCTGCTGCTTCAGGAAAGTGTAGGCCATGGCCCCGCCGACAAGCATCGAATCCACCTTGCCCAACAGATTGCGGAGGACCTTGATCTTGTCGGATACCTTGGCGCCGCCCATCACGGCAACGTAGGGGTGATCGGGGCTCGTCGTGGCGCGTGAAAGGTAGTCCACTTCCTTCTCGAGAAGAAACCCGGCCGCAGACGGCAGGAACTTGGTTACCCCGACCGTCGAGGCGTGAGCGCGGTGTGCCGTCCCGAAAGCGTCATTGATGAAGATGTCGGCCAGTGCCCCTAACTGACGGGACATCTCCGGGTCGTTCGCCTCGTCGCCGGCGTGGAAGCGCGTGTTTTCGAGCATCAGCACGTCGCCGTTCTTCAAGGGCTTCACGGCGCGTTCGGCATCAGAGCCGATGCAATCGGATGCAAATGCGACCGGAATGCCGAGGAGTTCGCTCAGGCGGTCCGCCACCTTCCGGAGACTGAGCTTCGGATCGGGCTTGTTGTCCTTGGGCCGGCCGAGGTGGCTCATCAGGACGACTTTGGCTCCCCGCTCCCTGGCGTACTTGATCGTGGGCAGTGCCATCCGGATGCGCAGGTCGTTGGTTATGGCGCCGGTCGCCTTGTCCATCGGCACGTTGAAATCCACTCGCATCAGCACGCGCTTGCCGGCCAGCTTATCCGCGAAGTCACGAATCGTCTTCATGAGCGCACTCCATAGCCTCGTCTCAGGAACGCCGGGGCGCCCTTGCGCCAGGCGCCCCGGCATATGTGTGTCCTCTTGATGGTTCTGCGAAGGGCTTTACATGTTTGCCGCCTTCTCCATCAGGTCAACGACCCGCGTCGAGTAGGCCATTTCGTTGTCATACCAGGAGATCACCTTGACCATGTTCTTGCCAATGACCATGGTCTCCTTGGCGGCAAAGACGGAACTGCGGATGTCACCGATCACGTCGCTGCTGACTATCGGTTCCTCGACATAGCCGAGGATACCCTTCATCGTGGTCTCCGAGGCTTTCTTCATCGCGGCGTTGACGGCCTCGACGGTGGCCTCCTTCTCGCAATCAACCACCAGGTCTGTGACGGAGCCGACCACAACCGGCACGCGCAACGCGATGCCGTTCAGTTTGCCGTTCAGAGATGGGATGACTTCCCCGATGGCTTTCGCCGCGCCGGTCGAAGTGGGGATGATGTTCATGGCAGCCGCGCGGCCGCGGGCCGGGTCTCTGTGGATCTGGTCGCACGTCACCTGGTCGTTGGTGTAGGCGTGGCATGTGGTCATCAGGCCGCACTTGATCTTGAAGTTGTCGTTCAGCACCTTGGCGATGGGAGCGAGGCAGTTCGTGGTGCAGGAAGCGTTCGAGATGCACTTGTGCTCGGCTTTGAGCATCTCGTCGTTCACCCCGAGCACGATCGTGGCGTCCACCTTGTCCTTTGCAGGCACGGTCAGGAGCACTTTCTTGGCGCCGGCCGTCAGGTGGTCGCCGTAGCCGCCCTTCTCGCCACTGCGGCTGGTGAAGACGCCCGTGGACTCGACGGCGAAGTAAACGCCCATCTTCGCCCACGGAAGCTTCTTCGGGTCCTTTTCGCTCAGCACCGGTATCCGCCTGCCGTTCACGATGATCCCGTCGCCATCGGCCTTGACCTCGCCGGGGAACCCGCGGTAAACGGTGTCGTGCTTGAGCAGGTACGCCAGGACCTTCGCATCTGCCAAGTCGTTAATGGCGGCGACCTCGAAGTTCTTGCGCTGAGACATTACGCGGAAGACGAGGCGTCCAATCCGTCCGAACCCGTTTATGCCGACTGTGATAGCCATCCCTCAGAACTCCTTTCCGATTGCGCGCCATCGCGCAGAGCCCGCCCGATAGGCTAAGAACGCCGCCCGCGGGCCTTTGGCCGGGAAGAGACAGACCAAAACAAGGCTATTCCCCCCAGGCGAACCTAAGACTATACTGCCAGCCCTCCGCACTGTCAAGGTTAAGAGCTTGCAGCTTGTCTGCCCCGACATATTGACCCTCTCGCACGCCAGGTGCTCGTGTGCGCAGGCGGACGAAGTTGACGGGCCTGCAAAGCCTGTCCTATAATCTCGTCCCATCCTCTTGTTGCTGAAGGCTTTGCTCGCCTGAAGCAGTCAGTTTGGCCTGCGCAGGTACAATCGCCGCCGATGCCAGAACGACAGCCTGCCCTTGGAGATGACCCCACTGTCCGCCCGCCGCGCGCCATCGGCTGGGCCGTGCTCATCATGTTCTTCCTGTCCGGCGTGGCGGCACTTGTCTACCAAATTGTCTGGGCCAAACAGTTGGCGCTGATCTTCGGCGTGACCGTCTATGCGACGAGCGCGGTCGTGACCGCCTTCATGGCAGGGCTGGCTCTGGGCAGCCTCTACTTCGGCCGCGTGGTTGACAGGTGGAAGAGGCCGTTGCTCTTGTTTGCCTTGCTCGAAGGCGGCATCGCTGCATTTGGTGCGCTCTTCCCGGCAATCGCAGCGGTGCTCAAGCATGTCTACGTAATGCTCTACGGGCCGCTCGGCCAGAGCCACTACCTGATGAGCCTGGCCCGCTTCCTCCTTTCGTTCCTGGTGCTCCTGATTCCCACGTCGCTGATGGGCGGCACTTTGCCTGTGCTCGTACGCGCTTATGTGTCCCGCAAGGAGCATCTGGGGGGCGACGTCGCCGGCCTCTACGCAGTCAACAATTTCGGCGCTTTCGTTGGGTGCGTGGCGGCGGGATTCGTGTTCCTTGAGTTCATCGGCGTGACCGGCACTCTCTGGCTGGCGGTGCTGTTGAACCTGACGGCGGCTGCGATCTCGATCGGCCTTGACGCGCGGGCTCGCCTTCGCACTGACTCAGGGTGGAGCCAGCCTCCAATGCCGGATATCCTAGACGAACGATCCGGAGTCCTGAGCCGCCAGGCCAAAGTGGCGCTTTATGTGTTAGGCATCGCGGGGTTCACGTCGCTTGCCTTTCAGATGGCATGGGTTCGCCTGCTGATCTTCTTCGTGAGGACGGATATCTACGGAGTGACGGTTATTATCGCCGCATACCTGGTTGGCCTGTCCCTGGGGGCTCTTCTTGTCAAGTCATGGATAGACCGCGTGTCAAACCCCTTCCGCGTCCTCGGAGCCCTCGAGATGGGCATCGGCATCTCAGCGCTCGCCACAATCCCCCTCCTCCCCCGTGTCCTCGGCGTCTACGCCACAATGGAGCGTACCCTCGAGGGATGGGGATTGGCAGGTTGGACCATCGAGCGTTTTGCCATCTGCTTCTTCGTTGTGCTCGTGCCGACGAGCTTCATGGGAGCTACGCTGCCCGTCGTCTCGCGCATCTACGTGGAGGAGATGCGTGGGCTTGGCCGCAAGATCGGAATCATCGGATGCCTTGACACAGTCGGCGCTATTTTCGGGTCCTTCGCGGGCGGGTTCGTGATGATTCCACTGCTGGGCATTCAGAGGACCATTGTGGCCACGGCCCTCGTCAACCTGGGCCTCGCGGCCTGGGTGTTCGTAGCCGACTCAATTGCGCGGCGGCGGAGATTGCTTCGCGTGGGCCTCGTCGCATCCGCGGGGGCGTTGCTGGCTGGGCCTCTGCTGCTGGCGCTGAAGCCCGTCCCGCTCATCATCTACAGCCGCCCGGTGAGGGACCTCCTCCGCCAGATCGAGATCGTTGATTACAGGGAGGACGCAGACTCATCCGTGACAGTGCTCAAAGAGTACGGTTCATATTTCTCTCTTTTCGTGGACCATTCGGTGGTGGCTCAGACAACTCGCTACGATCGGCCCAGTCATGAACTCATCGCCCACGTGCCGCTCCTGGTCCATCCGGATCCGAAACGCACGCTGCTGATCGGCTATGGGATTGGCTTCACCACGTGGGCCGCGCGAGTCCATGACGTAGACGTGGACGTGGTGGAACTCAGCCCAGGCGTGCGGCGCGCGAACGTGTTGTTTTCGGCCTATAACAACAACATACTTTCGGACCCGCGCGTGCACCTGTACATTGACGATGGGCGGAACTATGTGCTCGGCACCCCGCAGAAGTACGACGTGATTCAAGCCGGGATCACGCATCCGGCGGTGAGCAGCGGCAACGCCGGCTTCTACACTGTTGATTTCTACCGCGAGTGCAAACGCATCCTGATGCCTCGCGGCGTCCTGTGCATGTGGCTGCCCTTGCACGGTATCCCGGTCGAGGACTTCAGGATGCTGATCAGGACGTTCCAGAGTGAGTTCCCGTATACGAGCATATGGTACAAGTACACGCCGGACTTCTGCATGCTGATCGGGACTCAGGAGCCGCTCAAGATTGATTTCCAGAATGTCGAGGCCCGCGTGAATCGGCCCGAGATACGCGCCCATCTGGCCCGTTGCGACGTGGCGGGCGTTTACGATCTGCTCGACTCGTTCTGCCTTGCGGACGACGCGGTGACGCGGGCGGTCGGGCCTGGCCTCTTGCACACCGACAACCACCCTTACATCGAGTTCCACTGTAACCGTCCCGTCCCGAGGGGCTCTCAACTCGCCTGCATGGAACTGCTCGCCGGGGCGCGAGAACGCGTCTTCCCCAGGCTGATCAACATTCCAGTTGAAAGGAGGCCGGACGTTCAGGCGCAACTCGAGCGCTGGTTCGCTGCGACCCAGTATCTGCTCGCCGGCGAGCATGCCACTATGGTGCTGCGGAACATAGGGCCCGGGAATCCGCAATACGCCAGCTATTCCGAAAGCATGCGAGGAGCGTTCGAGAGGGTCCTTTCGATGAATCCGGCCGATAAGAATGCGGAGTTTCTTTGGAAGTGCAACCTGATAGCTCACCACCTGATGACGGCGGCTTTCAGCATACAAGCCGGGCGCCGCGCCGAAGCGCTCTCGCACCTCGCAGAGGCTGCCCGAATCGCCCCCGAGACCCCTGAAGGGGGGGAGGCAAAGTACCTCTATGATCAGGCGTCAGGGCGCGGTCCGAAGTAGGCGCCGGTTTCGAGGGCAAAAGCCCCCCACGATTGGGACAGTGTCATGGCCCGGGACACACGAAGCATAGAGCCAGGGTAAGGAGAACCCGCAATGGCAACCTCAAGCCAGAGACGCAGAGAGCTATATGGATTATTGGGTGACCTGCCGGACAGAAACCGCCGCATCAGGGCCAGGCTGGTCGGAGAAGAGCGGCGCGGCGGCTACGTGCTCCAGCGCCTCATGCTCGACCTCAACGGCCTGGAGCTTGTTCCCGCCTACTTCGTCCGGCCTGCAGATTCCGCTGGGCCGTGGCCGGCCGTCCTCTATAACCACGCGCACGGCGGCGACTACGCCCTCGGAAAGGACGAACTTCTCAAGGGCCGGGCGGCGCTCCAGCAGCCACCCTACGCCGAAGTGCTGACGGCACGCGGCCTCTGCGCCCTCTGCATTGACGCCTGGTGCTTCTGCGAAAGGCAGGGGCGCCGCGAGAGCGAGACCTTCAAGGAGATGCTCTGGCGCGGCCGCGTCCTCTGGGGGATGATGGTCTACGATACCCTCCGCGCCCTCGACTACCTCGTGAGCCGGCCGGACGTGATAGCCGACCGCGTCGCCACAGTTGGCATCTCCCTCGGCAGCACCACGGCCTGGTGGGCGGCTGCCCTCGACGAGCGCATCAAGGTGACGGTTGACATCTGCTGTCTGACCGAGTTCGAAGACCTGATCCGCGCGCGCGGGCTGGACGGGCACAGCATCTACTACTACGTGCCGGGCCTGCTCAAGCACTTCTCCTGCGCGCAGATCAACGAACTCATCGTGCCGCGCCCGCATCTCGGCCTTGCAGGAAACGCCGACCTCCTCACCCCGCCTTCGGGTCTCGACAAGATTGACCGCCACCTGCGAAAGGCCTACAAGGCGGCGGGCGCGCCGGAGGCCTGGCATATGTCACGCTACGAGTGCGGCCACATGGAGACCGCCGCCATGCGCGCTGAGGTGCTGGCCTGGCTCGACCGCTGGCTGTGAGCGTGAGGAAACCACCTCACCACGGAGAGCGAGCTTCGGACGCGCGGCTCTCAAAGCGGAAGCTCTACCACTTCCCCCTGCCGGGGCACATAGGTCTCCCGGTACATGTTTCGGGCGACCCCCAATGCGTCCACGAGCATGGTCTCACTGCAGTGGACGAGATAAAGTCTCTTGGGCCGCGCTTCCTGCGCTATCTTTGCCGCATCCAGCGCGCCCGAGTGACCGTACGCGGTCAGCGGATCCCGCCTCGTCGCCCCCGCGCTTGCGTCGTGAATGAGCACGTCCGCCCCCGCCGCGAACCGGCCCAATGGCTCATAGTAAGCCGTGTCCCCCGTGATGACCACGGACGCGCCGGACTGCTTGTCATCGAACCGGTAGCAGAGCGCAACCGTCGGGTGTATCGCCTGCGCAGTCTTGACCTGGAACCGCTCGGTCTCATAGCCTTCGCCCGGCCTGAGCGCCACGACCTCTACCCGCCCGGCGACGTCGTCGTAGCGGTTCGTCTGAAGGTAGTTGAGCGCGCCCTCGACGACGAAGCCGATCTCCGTGCGCGGGCCGACAATGAAGAGCGGCTCGCGCACCTTCTCCTGCTTCGCCAGCATGGCGCGGTAGAAGATCAACGGCGCCACGCCGAGGTAGTGGTCGTGGTGGCAGTGCGTGATGAAGACGTGACTGATGGCCAGGGGATCCCAGCCGAACCGCCGCATGTGCATCACGGCGTTCCAGCCCGTGTCCACCAGCACGTCGTCATTCAGGAGTTCGCACGCCGTCTCTTGCCCCTGTTCGGGGACGCAGCTATCCACACCGATGAACCGCACCGTTGTGCGCTCACTTGGGGACATTCTGCCTTCCTCCTCATGGCTTTCCGAGAACACCGCCCAGGTCCGAGGGCACTGTTACTGCTTCACTTTGAACAGCCCTGCCCCGCCAGCCCATAGCTCCTCCGTCGCGGGGTCGAACCGAAGAACGAGCGGCTTGCGGTAGGGAATGTCTCCCGTAACGTCCTGCCACGTCTTCCCGCCGTCCGTGGTCTTGTGGATGCCTCCCGCCGCCGCGCTGCTCCAGGGCACCTTCGACAGCCAGATCGTCTTCTCGTCGCGCGGGTCAATCTCGAGTCCCACAATGGACACCGAGTCGGTGAAGGAAGTCATCTTGTTCCACGTCTGTCCGTGGTCGGTGCTCTTCCACAGGTTGTTCCCCGGACAGTAGACACTGCCGCTTGGCGAGACCGCGACGTTGAAGGCCCACGTCTCGCCTTTGAAGGCCAGCTTCCACGTGTCGCCCGCATCGTCGCTCCGATAGAGACCCCCGCCCTGACCGCACGCGCCCCAGAAGATGCGGTTCGAATCCGTAGGATCAACTGCCAGCCCGTAGAACATCCTCCTCGAGCCGGGCTGGTTTGGCAACTGCCGCCACGTGTAGCCGCCGTCCTCCGACTTGAAGACACCTCCGCCGGAGCGTCCGAGCGCCGGCTCGGGGTCCCCGTCTATGCCCAGGTAGAGCACCAGCGGATTGCGCGGATCGGCGGCGAGCGCGCGCGGATACGACTGCTCCCACATCGTGTTGACGCGCGTCCTGTAGTCCGGCAGGCCCTTCCTGGCGGCGCGGAACGTCGCGCCGCCGTCCTCGCTGAAGAGAACGAGGCTGCTGTCCTGATTCCACGGCGAGCAGGTCGAGATGATCTTCGCGCTGCCCTCCTTAGGCAAGGCGAGCACGCGCCACTGGTGGCCGCTCATCGCCGGGTCGTACTTGAGCGGGCATAGCTGCCGCCACGCACGCCCGCCGTCCTCGCTCATCATCAGGCCCTCGTCCATGGCGGTCACGTAGGTCCGGCCGCCCGCGAAGCGGATGTCCGTCACGCAACTGATGTCCGCGCCCCGGTCCCGCTCCTCCCAGGTGCGCCCGCCGTCCGCGCTATAGCACGGCCGCCAGTTACCTGCAATAAAGACCTCAGTCGGACTTCGCGGGTTCAAAGCCAGGTTCGCAGGATTGCTCAGCGGACACGTTGCCTTCGCACGCCCGCCGTAATCATCAGGCAGCGTGGGGTCAGCTTCGAAGTCCCTCCTGATAGTGGCCGAAAGCTGCCAGCTCTCCCCGCCGTCGGATGATCTGTAGAAGAAGCCCTCCCATCCGACAGCGCCGATGCAGCAAATGGCGTCCGGGGCGCGGGGATCAACGGCCACCTCCCTGATGACGCACCCCTGCCGAATGCCTGTGTTCACCGCCGTCCACGTGGACCCTCCGTCCGCCGACTTCCAGACCCCTTCCTTGCCGAACGACCCGTATATCAAGTCTGCATTGCCGCGCCCAAAGATGGCCGAGGTCGCATGCGGCGGCGTCTTGAGCGTAGTCCACGTCTCTCCCGCGTTCTCGCTGAGCAGCACGCCCGGCGTGCCGGCGGCAAGCACGACACCCGGCCTGCCCTCCGCGACTGACGCGTAGGACATCCCTCCGCCGGCGGGCGTCTGATAGACCTTCGCCCAGCTCTGCCCGCCGTCGGCGCTCTTGAATATGGAGCCCTTCGGCGTGCCCGCGTAAATCACATTGCCGTCTGTCGGGTCCACGGCGATGTTCCGCACGCTTACGCCTCGCTCCGACGTGATGCCAAGCGCATCCTTGCCGGTTGCCTTCAGGAACTCCCAATGCTCGCCCGCGTCCGTGCTCTTACAGATCCCGCCGACCGTCCCCGCATAGACCGTGTCCGGGTGCTGCTTGTCTACCGCGAAAGAATAGACTGCATAGTCCACGAGGCCCCGGTTGATAAGCCGCCAGTGTAGCCCCTTATCCTCTGTCTTATACGCGCCGCCCACGTCCCCGCCCATGTAGATGACGCCGTCTCTAACCGGATGGAAGGCGCAGGCCCAGAAGAAGCCCCCTCCGCCCCAGCCGCACTGCTCCCAGTGGGTTTCCCGTGGCGAGGCAGCCGCCGTCTCAGCCGGAAGCGCTGCTGGCACCTCAGCCGCCTGCGCCGGACCCGTTGCACTGGCCGCGCACACGGCCACAGCGATTGCTCCAGATGTCAGAGCCAAGCGCACTCGCAAACCAAGTCGTAGCAACCAAAGCCTCCGTTTCGGCCGAAAGGCGGGCATCTCCCGCTGCCGAGCGCCACCGTCGGTATGCTACGTCCCAGGCACCACGGCTGCAAGCCCACGCCTCTTGCCATTCCGCAATCCGCCGTCATTCCGTGCCATTCCGTGCCATTCCGTCGAGGGCGCTATCCTTGAGCGACCTCGACCAGCTGTCGCCACGTACGGCGACAGCCCGCAATCCGCAATCCGCAATTTCCACTGATGTCCCTCACCTTTCTCCTCCTCTCCACTTCCAGGCCTCATGCTCCCTCTCGTGCTCGTGCTCTTGCTCGTCCGCTCTGAGGTAATTCGCCTCGTGCCACTCCGCAATCCCCAGTCCGCAATCCGCAATGGATCGCCTGCTCCGCTTCGCCGTATTTGACAACTACGCCGCAGGCCATAGAATGTCCAGCCAAAGGCGTCCATCACAGAGGATTTCTTTACGGGAGGGGCAGATGGCCAAAACCATACGCATCGCCGTTCTATCTCTCGTCCATGACCACGTCTGGAGCATGCTCAAGCACCTCCAGGCAATCGAAAACGCGGAACTCGTCGCGGCGGCCGACCCCAACGAGCCGCTCCTCGAACGCTTCAGCGAGCGCACCGGCGTGGACAACACGTACAGCGATTATGCGGAACTTCTCGACCGCGAGAAGCTCGACGCCGTCTATGTCTACGGCACCAACCGCAGCTCGGGCGACCTCACCGTCATGGCCGCCGAGCGGGGCCTGCACGTCCTGTGCGAGAAGCCCATGGCGAGCGACCTCGACGTGGCCGATCGGATGTTAGTCGCCGCCCGCAAGGCCGGCGTCCTGCTGATGGTCAACTGGCCGAGCGCCTGGTCGGCCGGCATCAACCACGCCCTCGATCTGGTGCACAAGGGCGCCATCGGCCGCATCTGGCAGCTCAAGTGGCGCGGCGGCCACTGCGGCCCCAAGGAACTCGGATGCGACCCCTACTTCTACAACTGGCTCTACGACCCCGTCGAGAACGGCGCTGGCGCCATGTTCGACTACTTGGGCTACGGCGCCAGCCTTGCGCGCCTCTTCATCGGGCGGCCCACCCAGGTCATGGCCATCGCCGGCCGGCTGGTCAAGACGGATATCCCCGTTGATGATAACGCCATCGTCGCCCTGCAGTACCACGACGCCAACGCCGTCATCGAGGCGACGTGGACCGAGCCAGTGCCGGGCAGGCCGCCGCACGACCTCATCCTGTACGGGACGCAGGCGGTCATGGTGGCGGGCGGCAGCCAGGTGACGCTCTACACCAAAGCCAATCCCGGCGGGGAAGTGAAGGAGGCGCCGCCCATGAAAGCCCCCTGCCGGAACGGCAGCGAGTACTTCATCCATTGCGTGGCCAACAACAAGCCCATCGAAGGCATGTGCAGCCCTGAGAACTCGCTCGACGCGCAGGAGATAATGGAGGCCGCACGGCTGTCGGTGGTGCTTGGGCGCCGCATCGCCCTGCCGTTGGTGGACCACCTCTACGGCGTCTGAAAGCGTCCGCCCTTTACGCGCCCTGGAGGGGGGACGGAGCAGGCTGTCATCCGTTTCCGTCGCGCCAAAACCGCCCTCAAGGTCTCGCCAGGCCCACCTTGACCGCCACACCCAGCCTGGCCCGCAGAGCAACTGTCGTCCCGAGTCCGCTCAGGCGGACGAGGGACCTTGGGTCGCTGGAGACCTTCCACACCGCGAACTGCCGGCTCCGCCGGCCCCTGGGTGCATGGCAGACCGCTTGCCGCGTAGCCGGCAGATAGCGCCGCTCTGCCAACTTTGGGCGCGGCCTGAAAGCCGAAGGATTCTCAGTCGGCCTGCCCCCCGTCCTATTCCGTCGAAGCCGCTTACCAACGTTCGCGCGGCTGTCAGGCCGCCCGAATGTCAGCGGCCTTCGACTACATTGTCGGCAGCGCCGACAATCCGGCGCCCCTCGGCGAGAGCCCGCTTGCCCGTCGGTGCAGTTGCGAGGTTGTCAGCCGGCGGTGTTGCATCGCCCTCCGCCTCTGGCGGAGACGCCGCCATCCCCAGCCCCGTCAGGGGCGGCCAACGGCCTGTAGCCACGGGCGTCAGCCCGTGGAAACCGACGTTCGACACAAAAGAGTCCGTCGCAGGCGGACGGCACATCTCACGACCAGTCGTTCTGGCCCAGGCTCACGCCGCCAGCCCTGAAAGGATGGAAAAGCCCAAGCGCTGACCACGCTGTCTCAGCAGAGGGTCCCCAGCAGGGCCGTCCCATCTGAGTTGTCTTTAGCATTCACGCTAGTTTTGAGAGCCTGGCGGCCGCCGCTGGCGCAACCCTTTCGCAAACCTGGTCAGTTGTTGGATCACCGCAATTATGCAGTCTGCTAAGTCGCCTGCCAGGTCCAGGACAAGACCGAATACTCTCAGAAGAAGGCGGCCAAGCAGAAGCAGACAGATGGTGCCACCGACCAAGACCAGCATCCCCAAGGCGACAAGAGGATGGTGCACTGCTGGCCCTCCTGCCTCAAGTCGGGACCGGTGCATGCGACCGCTGCGCGAAGGCCATCACTGTCACTACGGGGACCGGCTCCGCCTATTATATCGCCGTCGCGGATGTCAGGTTGAGTTGCAGGAGCTTTTCGAGGATGCTTTCGTCGGACATGTCAGGGCGCCAGGAGGGGTCTCCTGCGGTCACCGCGTAGGCGGCGAAGACGGCGGCGTCCAACTTCGTGTGGGCGTTGCGGAGCCAGGCCGGCATCTCGTTGCAGAGCTTCGTGAGCCCCCGCTTCTTTGGCGGCCTGGCTCTTGGGCACCTCGCCCATACAGAATCCGAACAGGCTTGTCACCCGCCCCCGCACGCCGGCATAATGTGCAAAACCACGCCCTGCGGTCCGACGATCAGGCCGCAGGGGACAGCTTTACGGAACGTTACTGCGGCGGCCACGGCAGCTTGCCGACCTGCTTATCCAACTCGTGGACCAAGTCCCGGCCGAGCAGGAACTTCTCAGCCAGCTCCTTGCCGACTACCCCCTGGACGGCCGCCTTGAAGTCGGCATGAGCCTCCTCGACCTCGGCCAGACACTTCTCCTCCTCTGCCTTGGTAGGCGCCGGCCTCTCGGGCTTCTCACCAGCTTCCTGAGCCGCTATGGCCATGACGGTGCGCAGGGCAAGATCGTCAACGGCCTCGTTCAGTTCCGCCATTCTCTTGTCATGACTGACTATCGCCGCGTCAAGCCTTTCGGACTGGCTGCCATCGAGCCTCAGCCGGGCCACAACCGGCGCCAGTCCGTACTGCCGTCGACAGGACTCCCTGGCGACAGCGGCCGGCTTTGCCGCGGGCACAGGCAGCCTGCCGACCTCCTCGTCCAGCCGGGCGATGATCTTCCGGCCCAGGAGGTAACGCGTGCCCTGTGCCGCGGTAAGCTCCAGTCGGACCTTCATCTCCATTTCCTTCAGGAGCCGGCCGCGCCGGGCTTCAACCTGCTGAACCTCGGCATCCCCGGGCTTGGCCTGGGCCCGGTCGGGCCTGTCAGTGCGCCCGGCCGCGGCGTTCGCCTCCTCGATAGCCTTCCTGAGCGGCTGATCGTACTCCTCGAGAATCCGGCCGATTGTGGCGGCCTGGTCGGCCGACAGATTCAGGCGCTCCAAGATTGGCGACAGGAAGGACTGCGGCCAACCGGCCGCCCTCTTGGACAGGGCCGGCCCGGCCGCGTCACTGTTGCCCAAAGGCTCCCCCGCCACTCCGGCCAGAGCCGGTCCCAAGAAAAGGGCTACGAGCACGGCGGTCCAGCAACTTCTCATACCGAATCCCTCCTCCGAGATTGCCCGGATGACCACGGACGAACCATATCGGCGGCTCAAGCCGCGGCTGCTGACACTGTCAGGTTCCGACATTCGCGTCCAGGGGACGAAGCCAACTGGAGTCTTCCCGGCAGGTCCCACAAGCGGATATCGGAGTTCTGGTCCCACATTCTGCTCAGCATGAACCAGGGTGCCGGCCCCAGCACTTGCTGCGGCCTCAGTCGCTCTAAGAGGCGTGGGCTTAGCGGACACTTGCTGGCCCACGACTTCCTTCCCTGCCTTCAGCTAACCGGACACCACCGGGCATCTATCCATTCTTCTTTTGTCTTTTCAGTGCTCGCTTTTCCTTTAGACTGAGCCGGGCCTTCTTCTGTTGTTCCCTTCCCCCTTTGTCTTTTTTCCCCTTATCACCCATACTTGCTTCTCCTTCATTGAAAATGAGTTGCGCTGGAATGCGGCGCCGAAAACCCGAGCGGGCGGTTTCGTACATGGCCCCGCTGCAGGGCACCAGAGATGCGGTCATAGGGCAGTGGTTAACATCATCCTTCTGAGTGCGCGCACGCTCAAGCGTAGAGCAAGTCCGATGAGCACCGGCTGGCGCTACTCCGCCGCCTGGGCCAGGAGCTTGCCCAGCTTGACCTTTGCTTTCGCGTCGGGGGCGTTCTTGACCAGGACAGGCTTGACGTTCGCAGACGCCCCTGTCGTCACGCAGGATGCTACTGCACTTGCCGCCCTTAGATCAATGCGCCTGACGGCAGCCAGGTGCTAAGCTCGACTTTCGCCATTAATGAGGAAAGCCGGATCGGGCCGGTGTGCGGGATCGTTGGCGCAACCGTGAACAACCCAGCCGGACGCGACAGAGCGCGTCCATCCAACGGCCGGAAACGGCAACACGCGGACGCATGGAGGGCCACCCTCCGCCGCCATTCCGTCGAGGGCGCTTTCCTGGACTGACCTCGACTACATTGTCGGCCCCGCCGACAATCCGCCGTCGTGGCCGCGAACTTGCCGGACGCGACAGAGCGCGTCCCTCCACGTGCCTGCCCCCGGCGGCAACCTCAGCGGAGCCCGTGGTACAGGAAAGGGGCGATTACGTTCAGCGACATGCTGGCTGCAGCACGAGAGGACGTCCTTACGGAGGCCGTTTCCCGCGCATCGGCTCCTCAGACACGCAAACATTTACTGTGCGAAGCCTGCCGCTCGCGCATTATCAGGCTCCCGGAGGCCAAACGCCACGCAGCACGATGGCGAAAGTCAAGCTAAGAGTCGGCGCGCCATTGTCGCCGCTCGCGCCGGCATGCTCAGCGCGGCGTTCGAGGCCGACGAACACGGGCAGGTCCCCCTCAAGGTCATTGACGACCGGGGGGACGAGTTGTTAGTAGTAAAGGACCTGAAGGAGGCAGAGCCATGAGGGAGCCACCCATTGATGAGATTGTGCAGAAGATCGTGGAGGCGTTCCACCCGCGGCGGATCGTGATGTTCGGCAGCCGGGCACGGGGGGAGGCGGCTCTTGACAGCGACCTCGACCTCATGGTCGAGATGGAGACGTCGCTCAGACCCGTCGAGCGAGTGATGGCCGTGGACCGCTTGTTCGGCCTTCGAGATTGGGCAATGGACGTCCTGGTTTACACACCGGAGGAGGTCGCGCGGTCGAAGGACACCGTGGGGACGCTGACGTACACCGTGGTCCGGGAAGGGAAGACGCTCTATGAAGAGCCCTGACGTGAACTGGCGGGCTGCCCTCGCCGCCCTGGAGCGTGTGCGTGAGGAGGTTCGGCGTTGCCTGCCTGACCGGGGCAACTCAGGACAGGGGAACCGGCAGTGAACGACCCCGAATGCCGAGCCCCTTCCTGAACACGCCCTTCGAGCGGCCGAAAAAGTATCGGCGCATTCGCGAGGGAGAACCCCCCGAGCATCGGCCGGAACGCCCTCCGGCGATAGGTTAGGCTTGTGACCTGCCCCCGCACGGCGGTCCGCCTGCGGTTTACGCGCCGTGGCGGGCCGGCGCGGTAGTGCCCTTGCCTGCAAGGATTCCCTCGCTCGCGCCGGCATGCTCAGCGCGGCGTTCGAGGCCGACGAACACGGGCAGGTCCGCGTCAAGGTCATTGACGACCGGGGGGACGAGTTGTTAGTAGCAAAGGACCTGAAGGAGGCGGAGGCATGCGGGAGCCGCCCATAGACGAGATCGTCCAGAAGATCGTGGAGGCTTGTCCACCCCCGGCGGCTAAGCTTGTTCGGAACCGGGGGGACGGAGCGAGACGCACAGCATAACGGCATCAGGTTGCGTTCGACCACGCGTTGCTGAAGTTGCCGAGAAACGTGTCGCGCGTCACACCCCCCAACACGGTCAGGGCCACAACTACGACGATGGCGACCAGGACGAGTATGAGCATGTACTCGACCAGGCCCTGTCCTCGACTCAGTCGCCCTCTGCGCATCGTGCATCCGTCCGGCAAGAGGCCCTTATGCAAGCAAGAGCATCGGTTCGCCTCGCTCGGCCGCCTTGGCCCGCGATGTCGTTGGCCCCGCCTACCACCCCGTACGCAACGGCAAGTCGCAAAGCCCATGCCGGTCCCCCGAATAGGCGCGGCACCCCGCTCACCTGAGGGCCCCAAGGGCAGCCGTGAAGCCAACTTTGCGCGTTCGGCAAATTCAACAGGCCTTGTCGGCCAGCTCAGAGCCCCAGGTAGCGTGTTAAGATCGCCCAACACGCGTGTGGCCAAATCGCCACGCGCGCATCAGATGTGTGTAGCGAAATCATGTACGATCATCGTATCACAAACGCGGCCGCCTCTCCATTGCCATTTTGGCGATACGAACTTCCTGCTTTGTGATCCCTCGTCTCCTTCTCGGCGGCCATCAGCGCACATCTGCGTCGAGAACCATACCCGTGCGTTTGCGTCCTCCATGGCCTCCCGACGTAGGGCCGCTTTGGCGACAGCCCGTCGGCCTCCGCCGAAAGTCCGCAATTTTTAGCCGCCGTGGCGGCCGCATGGCCGGAGGCGCACGGAGCGGACGGGTCCCAAAGTTCCCTTGCGTAAAAGGATATACTCACCCGTGCCGGAGCGGACACACGCGCACCCGCAACCGGCAGGAGTGCCAAGCCCGTGAACGCAGACGACCGCATCCAAACCATCGCCGACATCCTGCCCTACCGGGCGGAGGCCACCCCTCAACGCGTGGCGCTCGTTGAGCTGGATGCGAACGGCGAACTGCGTCGGACCGCCTTTGGGCAGTTGAAACAGCAGGCGGATGCGGTCGCCGCGCAGCTTCTCAACCTCGGCGTCGCCCGCGGCCAGGCCGTCGCCATCCTCATGCGCAACTCAGTCAACTGGGTCGCTTGCTACCACGCCATATTCCGTCTCGGCGCCATAGCGGTGCCCATCGAGCACGCCATGTTTGAGACGGACGCCGGTTTGGTCCTCCACACACTGGATGACGCGGACGTGGGCGTGGTGATCTGCGACCCACCCGACCAGGGCCGCGTTGCCGAACTGGCCGGAGAGAAGCGCCAGGTCCTTGTCGGGCAAGAGGCGCGTGCCGGGGCCGGCCACGTCAAACTGCCTCGGCCCGCCGTAAAGCCCGACGACCTGGCCCAAATCCTCTACACCTCCGGCACCACCGGCCCGAAGAAGGGCGTGGAGTTGACCCACGGCAACGTCATCTTCGACGTGCGCGCGTGCTGCCGGCGGTTTGGCGTCTCGCCGAAGGATTGCCTGGCCGCCCTCCTCCCCTATCACCATGCCTACCCCCTGACGACCACGGTAGTGCTGCCGGCCTTGGCGGGCGCGCGCATGGCCGTGGGCGACATCACCGACCGCCGTAGCCGCGAGCTGCTGCGGAAGTGCCGGCCCACGGTCTTCGTCGGCGTGCCGCGCGTCTTCGAGTCCATCATGGACTCCGTGCGCACCGCCGTCGCGCGGTCGGGCCGGCTCGCCGGTTTCGAGCGCGGGCAGGCGCTGTCAGCGTTCGTCAAGCGAGCGCTCGGCATCAACCCCGGCAAGGTCCTGTTCCAGCGGCTGCACCGCGAGCTTTTCGGCGGGCTGCAACTGCGCTTCTGCGTCAGCGGCGGCGCGCGCATCGCGCCGGGGCTTCTGCGCGAGTACTTCCTGCTCGGCATCCCCGTCGTCCAGGGATGGGGCATGAGCGAACTCTCGCCCGTCGCCGCCGCGCAGCCCTTCCGGCCCGCCAGGTTCTATTTCGGGCGATACTACGAGCGGAAGGCGGGCTCCATCGGCACTGCGCTGGACGGGACCGAAATGCTGCTGGCTAAGAACGATTATGTGGATAGTTCGGCCAATGACGATGCGTGCGGGGAGATCGTCGTGCGCGGCCCGCACGTGATGCGCGGCTACCATAGCGACCCGGCCCGCACCGCGCAACAGATGACCGAGCAGGGCCTCCACAGCGGCGACATCGCCCGCCGCGACGGAGATGGCGATCTTTACATCATAGGGCGCATCAAGCACGTGATCGTCCTTCCGAGCGGCAAGAAAGTGTTCCCGGAGCAGGACCTGGACGAGGACCTGTCGCGCTGCCCGACGATCCAGGAGTTCGCCATCCGCCCCATTGAGGACGAGTCGGGCAGAGAGAAGATCGGCATCGTCATCAGGCCCAACCTGGACGCGCTGAAAGCGGGCGGCGCGCGCACGCTCGGCGAGCTTTACGCGGAAATCAAGGCCGATCTCGACCGCGCGCTCGCGGGCAAGCCGGACTACATGCGGGAGTACGATTTCTGCCTGACGCCGTGGCAAGGCGATGACTACGCACAGGTCGTCAAGACCGCCATGGGCGAGCCGTCGCCCTTAAGGACCCCATTCCACCCTGAGGCGGCCTACAGCCGGATGAAGGGCAGCGCAGAGAAAGCGCCATTTGAAACCTGATCGCGCTGGCGCGCCGATCAGCAGAGCCGCCTGCGCTATGGCGCGCGGTAGATCGTTAAAGGCGCGGACGGGCCAGTGCCCGCCAGCACCGGGCGCCAAAGGCGTCGAAGGCGGGCGACGAGCGCGCGCCGAGCAGCCGAGCCGCGCGCGCTCGGGCTTCCTTGAACGGCCCCCGGCCCTCAGCTACAATTGGCCGTGCAGGGCAGGGGCCGGCATGGTCTGTCCCATTCGCATTCCTATCTGCATCGGTGCGCCTCTACCATCATGAGCAATGCACCTCCGACAGCGCGCGCGTTGCGCGACGACTTCGTGAGCGGGCGCAGAACCGCGCAGAGCATCGTCGAGGACCACCTCGCCCTCATCAGAGCGCGCGAGCCCATCGTTTACGCCTTCCTCACCGTGCCCGAAGATGAAGCGCTCGCCCGAGCGCGCGCCCTAGACGAGAAGCGAGCGAGCGGCGCCCGGATGGGCGCGCTCGCCGGAGTGCCCGTCGCGGTGAAAGACAACATGTGCACGCGCGGCATCCCCACAACTTGCGCTTCCAGAATCCTTTACGATTTCGTGCCTCCTTACGACGCCCATGTCGTCGAGCGGCTGCTCGCTGAGGACGCGGTCATTATCGGCAAGACGAACCTGGACGAGTTCGCCATGGGCTCGTCAACGGAGAACAGCGGGTTCAAGGTGACCCGGAACCCGTGGGACACCGGCCGCATCCCCGGTGGCTCAAGTGGCGGCAGCGCGGCCGCCGTCGCTGCCGGCATGGCGCCGCTTGCGACCGGAAGCGACACCGGCGGCTCGATCCGCCAGCCGGCGGCCCTGTGCGGCATCGTGGGCATGAAGCCCACTTACGGCCGCGTGAGCAGGTACGGCCTGGTGGCCTTTGCGAGTTCGCTCGACCAGATCGGGCCGTTCGCCCGCACCGTGGAGGACAGCGCGCTCCTGCTTCAGGTCCTCGCCGCGCCGGACGGGCGCGACTCGACTTGCTCGCAGGATGCGCCCGATGACTACGTCGGCGCGACCGAGCGCTCGGTGAGAGGGATGACGTTCGGCCTGCCTAAGGAGTTCTTCATCCAGGACGGGCTCGACTCGGAGATCGCTCGGGCGCTCGATGAGGCGCGCGGGCAGTTCGAAAAGCTCGGCGTGCGGTTCGTGGACGTCTCGCTCCCCCACAGCCGGATTGACATGGAGGGCGGGAAGCTCTCCAGCTTCGCCGTCGCGTGCTACTACGTCTTGTGCACCGCCGAGGCCAGCTCGAACCTTGCGCGCTACGACGGAGTGAAGTACGGCTACCGGAGCAAGGACCACGCAGACATGATCGAGATGTACAGCAAGACGCGGGGCGAGGGGTTCGGCGACGAGGTGAAGCGCCGCATCATGCTGGGAACCTACGCCCTCAGCAGCGGCTACTATGAGGCCTACTTCATGAAGGCGGCGCGCGTCAGGCGCCTCATCAAGGAGGATTTCGACAGGGCATTTGAGCACGTGGACGCGCTGTTCACGCCGACTACGCCGGCGCCTGCGTTCAAGTTAGACGAGAAGACGGAGGACCCTCTGGAGATGTATTTGAGCGACATCTTCACGATATCGGCCAACCTGGCGGGGGTTCCAGCCATATCTGTGCCTTGCGGCTTCACTTCGGGAGGCCTGCCGGTCGGGATGCAGCTCATGGCGAGGCACTGGAACGATGCGGCGCTTCTGACGGCTGGGGCGGCGTATCAGGGGGTGACGGATTTCCACGGGCGCGTTCCGCCGCTGAGAACATTGTAGATTGCGTGATCAGGGCTGTCGCAGACGGCGACAGCGGGCCGAACTGCGTTCGACGGCGGACTGTCGGCGGATGCCGACAGACTGTCGCGGACGGCGACAGTTGGTCGAAGTCGGTTAATGAGGCCGCCTTCGACGGAATGGGACGGAATGGGGCGGATTGAGAAGGCTGAAGCCACGATTGACGCTTGGGCATAGCTCTGATATAGTTGGGGGCGTCGGGTGGGCGCATAGCCCAATTGGTCAGAGCGCTACCCTCACACGGTAGAGGCTGCAGGTTCGAGTCCTGCTGCGCCCACCAGCAAACTAAGTCCACCGCAGAGCCACAGAGCGCGCGGAGAACGACGTGGTCGGGGGGTAAGGGCAAAAAGACCACGGCAAGGTTCACCACGGAGACACTGAAAACACGGAGAACGTACGCGTCGGGGCTGGGGGGAACGGCAAAGGACGCGGCGACGGCTGGGTTTACCACGACGACACGACGTTCACGCCCGAGGAAGTTGACAGCGGGAGGGGGTTGGGGGGAAGGCTTGAGGCGTGGGGGCAGGGTTGGCAGAGATGCAGGCGATCCTTGATTCGCTTACCGACAGCGCTGCCTTAAGCGACAGCAACTTGGTGATTGACGGGGAATTGGGCCAGAAACGCTCACCGCCGCGGCTTCTTCCTCGAACCCTTTGAGGGTGCCCCCTGTCGTTGATTGTCAGCAACGGGTGTTCCTCGAACCGAAACCACTTCCACATTCTCCAGTCTCATTGGCCTTCTTGGGATGAAACTGCCGGGGTCAACGATAGTACCGCGGAAATGAATCTCATCGCCCTTGCACAACCTACTGGCCGTGTCCGCTGGAACGCTGAACTCCATTCCGGGAGTGCCGCCGAGGACCAGTTCGACGTTTGGACCGGCCTGCCGGATGTCACATATCGTCCCATGAAGCGCCAGGCGAACACCGACAAGTCTTTCCCTGCTTCGCCCCCTTTGCGCTTCGCGTTCCTCAGCTCTCTGTTCCAGCCAATCGCCGAGAACGGCAATATGTTCGGCCACGAGGCCGGGTACCGGCCACTCCACCTGGACCTGCTGTCTGGCTAACACCATGCCCACATGGGCAATCTTCTCGGACCAGAAAGACGATGGGTTACCGCGAGCGTCGAGTACAGCCAAGGCAGCATATCCGACTACCTGCCGGATTTCATTGCGGCCTACTCGCTTGCAGCACTTGATATCGTACAATGTTCCGTTTACCCACAAGTCACCGTCCGCTCCCTCCACCAGGTGGCTGCCGAGGCCGAACTTGGGGTTCAGCAACACGCGGTTGGTTCCGACAAATGCCTTCTTCGCCCAAGTAAGAATGGGCTCCAACCAGGCCCAGATCAAGTCCGCGGCTTGACTGATTTCGTACACCCTCCTGTAAGCGTCAATGGGCGACCGTATGCTCATGGTACGGGTTCGGGCAAAGCTCTCGAACTCTATCAAGAGCACGGTTTTGGGCAAGGCTTCACGGAGAGGCTTGCTCAAATAGGCGTTCAGGCACTCCTCGCCTATAAAGAGCAGCTCCCGCGACGGTCCAGAGAGCCCCAGCATTGCGGACGGATGCTCATCTCCCGGCACGATGACGTGTCCCCCGGCGACACTTTCGCATTGACCCGACTCCGCATGGCGCACAAGCACACAAGGGATGTCTCCATCCCTGAATAGCTTTCGAATGGCGAAGTCGCATAGCACGCCTGCCTGTATGGGGGTCAGCAGTGGGGGCAGCGGCTCACCGGGATCAAGACCGTGTAGGTCCCGGCAGACGCTCTTGTACCATTCAGCTGGCATGAACTGGTCGAGCAGGTGTCGAAACTCTGCGTTCGAGTTGATAAGGCTTGTAAGACTCATGTTCCCGAGCCCCCTGATCGTTACGCCGATGCCTCACCAGCCGAGATTATCGGCCAAAGCCATGTCGAGATCAATACGGAGAGTAGGCCATGCACCAGCGCAACCCCCCGAAGCTCAGGCAAAGACCGGCACAACCGTCACGAGCGGTTTTCGCGGGGTGCCTAATCGCTCGATAGGTGGCACCTGGCGCATTCGGTTCCCTATGAGCGAATCAGCGCAGAACAAGTGCCGACGTCACCCGGGGCGTCGTCTGCCGGCAATCGCCAAGCGCCGACCGCCCTTAGCACAAGAGGCCCCGGATAAGTGGCTTGACGAAGTGTTGGAGCCGCTGAACGGGTCCGCCTTCATGTCCGCTGGCTTGGCGGTTGGTGCGGCGCTGGAAGGCGACCTTTGCCCGGGAAAGACGAGTGGCATTTTCGGGCTGGGTATTGTAGAATCCCACACCGGGCGGATAGGGTAGCGCGCCTGAACCGCCGGAACTCGCACGGCTTGCCGCCCCGTTTTCTTTCAGGCGAGGTTGCAGAAGCGAGGATGCAACGGCGTGACAAACCCGCTGGAAACCTACCTGACGGACTTGCGCGACATACGAAGCACGGGGGCTGCCGTTCCCGAAACGTCCTACTATCCTGCCCTGTCCAACCTGCTGAACGAAGTCGGCAAGACGCTGAAACCCAAGGTCCGGTGCGTTATCACCATTGCCAACCGCGGAGCGGGACTGCCGGACTTTGGCTTGTTCACGCCCGACCAGGTCAAGAAGAACGACCCCAACCCCATGAGGGGTCAATCTCCCGCCCGTGGCGTGCTGGAAGTCAAAGGCCCCGCCGAAGACGTGAAGAGAATCGCAGGGAGCGAACAGGTCAAGCGGTACTCCGCAGAGTACGGGGTTGTGCTTGTCACCAATTACCGCGCCTTCCTTTTGCTCGGCCGCGACGCCCAAGGCAACCCCTTGCCGATGGAGGGATACACGCTGGCAGGCGACGAAGCCGCGTTCTGGCAGTCCGCCGCCCATCCTCACAAGACTGCCACGGAACATGGGGAGCGATTCTGCGAGTATCTGAAGCGCGTGATGCAGTCCAACGCGCCGTTGTCCGCCCCGCAAGACCTGGCGTGGTTCCTGGCATCCTACGCCCGCGACGCCAAAGCTCGCGTGGAGAGCCACAAGGACCTGTCGGCGCTGGCCGCCGTGCGTGCAGCCCTGGAAGAAGCCCTGGGCATGCAGTTCACTGGTGACAAGGGAGAGCATTTCTTCCGTTCCACGCTGGTGCAGACGATCTTCTACGGCGTGTTCTCGGCCTGGGTGCTGTGGCACAGGGAACGCCCCGAACGAACAGACTCCTTTGACTGGCGCGTGAGCGCCTTTTCCCTGCGAGTGCCCTTTATCCGCGCCCTGTATGATCAGGTCGCCACGCCTACCAAGTTGGGCGACCTGGGACTTGTGGAAGTGCTGGAGTGGGCAAACGGAACGTTGAACCGCGTGAACCGTGCCACCTTCTTCCAAAGGTTCCAAGACGAACATGCTGTCCAGTATTTCTATGAGCCGTTCCTTCTATCCTTTGACCCGGAGTTGCGCAAGGAACTCGGCGTCTGGTACACGCCGCCCGAAATCGTGCAGTATCAGGTTGCCCGCGTGGATGCCGTGCTGCGCCAAGAACTGGGCCTGGCCAACGGCCTGGCCGACCCTAACGTTATCGTGCTGGACCCCTGTTGCGGCACGGGGGCTTACCTCGTGGAAGTGCTAAAGAAGATTGCGGAGACGCTCAAGGCCACGCGCCGCGACGCCCTAATAGCGGCGGACTTGAAGAAGGCAGCCATGACGCGGGTATTCGGCTTTGAACTCCTGCCGGCCCCCTTTGTGGTAGCGCACCTGCAACTGGGCCTGATGCTCCACAGCCTGGGGGCGCCGCTGTCGGCCAGGATGAATGAGCGCGTCGGCGTGTACCTGACGAATGCCCTGACCGGGTGGGAGCCGCCCAAGCAACCCAAGAATCTGATATTTCCTGAACTGGCGGCCGAGCGCGACGCCGCCGAAAAGATCAAGCGGGAGGCGCGAGTGCTGGTGGTCCTGGGCAACCCGCCGTACAACGCCTTCGCCGGCGTAAGCCCGGAAGAAGAACAGGGATTGGTGGAGGTCTACAAGGGCATCTACTTCACAGAGAAGAGTAGAAAGGGCAAGCCTGCATTGGAGATCCGGCACTATGCCTTGAGCGATCCCGTATCCAAGGGCGGCTGGGGGATCAAGAAGTTCAACCTGGACGATCTGTACGTCCGCTTCTTCCGTCTGGCCGAGCGGCGCATTGCCGAAATGACCGGCAAGGGCGTTGTGTCCTTCATATCCAACCATTCCTGGGTGTCTGAGCCGTCCTTTGTGGTCCTGCGCAAGCACCTGCTGGATTCCTTTGACCGTTTCTGGATTGAGAGCTTGCACGGCAACCGGAAGACCAGCGAGTACGCGCCCGACGGGCACACAAGCGAAACGGTTTTCGCCCTACGCGGCTTCTCCGTCGGCATACAACAGGGCGTCGTTACGTCCCTATGGGTCAAGACGGGCAAGCCGCGCAATGCCGATGAATCGGCAAAAGTCCTTTTCCGCAATGACCTGGACGCCGCGAAGGCCGAAGAGCGCCGACAGCGATTGCTTTCTACGTTGACCGCCAAGCGATTTGACGGCGCGTACACGGCGGCAAGGCCGTGCAAGGAAAACCGGTATTCCTTCCGCCCGGAAGAGGTGTCCGCTGCATTTGCAGGTTGGCCAAAAATAGAGGAATTATGCGAGTTCGCCCCGACCTTGGGGATTCTGGACAATCGCCAAGAGGCTCTGATCTCGATAGACAAAGTGAGACTCAAGGATCGCGCAGAAAAGTATCTTGACCCCAAGGCAACATGGGAAGAATTGGCAACGATCATTCCTGAGCTTGTGAGGGATTACGCCAGATTCGATGCCAAGAAAGCGCGAGCGAAGATACTAAGCGTGGAGCCGTTCAAGGAAGCGAACATTCGGCGTGTGTATGTGCGCCCAATGGACAACCGATGGTGCTATTACACGGGAGTTAGACCGATTTGGACGGAAACACGCCCAACCTACGTCGAGCAATGCTGGCCTGGTAATGGGGCTTTGGTGTCGCGTCGAAAAGGCAGCGCCACGCCGGAAGGTCCGGCGTTTTTCTTCACGTCTGCTGTCGGTATGCAACACGCAATGCACACCGACGCCTACTATATACCCCTGCGTCTGGTCCCCAGCGCCAAGGGCAAGACGGGGAACGGGCAAGGCTCAGTCTTGAAAGGGCATTCCACCGCGAAGCCGAAGGCGAACCTTTCCCCCGCCACCCGCGTGTACCTGGCCGGCCTGAGCGTTAAGGACGTGGACGCCAACCAGGAAACGGCCGGGCTGATTTGGCTTCACGCCCTGGCCGTGGGGTACAGCCCAGCGTACCTGGCCGAAAACGCCGACGGCATCCGGCGCGACTGGCCGCGTATCCCCCTGCCCGACACGCGCGAAGCGCTGGAAGCGTCCGCCGCATTGGGCCGGAAACTGGCGGCGTTGCTGGATACCGAAACCGACGTGCCCGGCGTCACGTCCGGCGAGCTGGAGCCGCTCTTCCGAACCCTCGGGGTGCCCTCGAAGGTTGGCGGCGGCGCGCTGGACCCAGGCCCGGACGCCGGCGACCTGGCGGTTACCGCTGGTTGGGGGCATGCCGGCAAAGGCGGCATCACCATGCCCGCCAAAGGGCGGATTGCGGAGCGCCCGCATGACAAGGCCGAAATGGAAGCCCTTGCCGAAGCGGCCAAGGCGCAGGGGCTTTCGCAGAAACAAGCCCTTGCCCTTCTCGGCCCAGACACGCGCGACGTGTACTTGAATGGCGAGGCGTACTGGAAGAACGTTCCGGCCAACGTGTGGGATTTCTACATCGGCGGGTATCAGGTAATCAAGAAGTGGCTGAGTTACCGCGAGCAGGAATTGCTTGGCCGCGCGCTTCGGGCCGAAGAAGCCCTCGAAGTGGCCGGCATGATCCGCCGGCTGGCCGCGATTGTGCTTCTGCAACCGGCGCTGGACGCGAGCTACAAGGTTGCGCGAGACCACGCCTATGCCTGGCCGAAAGGCGCCCAAGCGGGGACGCAGGCATGAACAACGACAACCTGAACCCGCGTTCGCGCAAGCCGGAATGGCAAACGGTGGTGCGAATTGCACCATATCCCAGCATAGGGGGACCAAACCTCTATGGCTGCTTGATTGTAGACCGTGGGCGCAATCAGGCGCGTTTTCCCGCGGATTTTGGATAGGGTGCCTCATGCCCCTTGCGGAAAATATGGACGAGGCTGTAAAGCGGGCGGGCGAATACCTGGCCTGGCGGAGGGCCGCGAAGCTGACCGCTTCCACTTCACAACCTGCTGCGCCTGGAAGTCTGGCAGAGGCGGACCTTCTTGAACGGTTGAAGAGCAACCATGACCGAGAGATGAACACAAGGCGAGCGGCTGTCGCCGCCCTGAAGGCCCTTCCTGAAGAAATGGAGCGCGCTGGATTTGATTCAACATGCGTGTTGCGCCTCCTGCACTTCATAGACGGAGGCGGCGGGCCTGAGAGGGCATATGGTGAATGGACAGAGACCAAGGCGTATCTGCAACGCGCCGCGATCCAGATTCGCAGGTCCACGGAACCCGATGACTGCGTGTTTTTTCAGGGCCTTCTTGAAGAGCCTTCGCCGCCCCGTCTGAAAGCTACCGAAATGGCCCGCTTGAAAGCCTATCTCAAGCGGCCTGTGAGTATGTCCATGATGCAGCGCGCGGCGCACGGGGACCCGGCGGCGGTGGCGGAACGGGACCGCCTTACCCGCCTGAAAGAGATATGGGACTTCAATAAGGCACTGCGGGAACAGGAACCCGCGGCCGCAGAGACCGGCTCGGCTACCGCAAGATCACAGCGCGCTAGCTCGGATTACGAGTATGACGTCGTACTCTCCTTCGCCGGAGAGCAACGCAACTATGTGGAACAAGTGGCTGACATGCTCCGACGCCGGGGCCTGGGCCTCTTCTACGATAAATACGAAGACGTCGAAATGTGGGGCAAGGATCTCGTCGAGCACTTACATGAGTTATACGCGAGAAAAGGCAGATACTGTGTGATGTTCATCTCACGGGAATACGCGGGCAAGGTATGGCCGACAGCTGAACGTCGCGCCGCTCTGGAGCGACAGGTGGCCCAGAAGGGAGAATACATCCTGCCCGCGAGGTTCGACGACACCGATCTACCCGGCTTGAGCACGACCGTGTGCTACATAGACCTTCGTGGCTTGCCACCATCTGAATTCGCGGAGAAGGTGGTCGCGAAGGTGACCGCTTGTCGTTAATAGGTGGAATTCGGCCACTGGCAAGGCACAGGCCCGACAACAACCGAGTTGTTCGCAGCAGACGGGGGATGGCGCCCTCGGTGGAAGAAAGAAGCAGAGCGCGGCGGCCGAACAAGTGACCCGGGAGGAGTTCACGAACCTGGTCGCGCGGGTCAAGGCGCTGGAAACCCGCTGCTCCGCGTTAGAGGCCGCAAAACAGCCCGCTGTCCCTGCCGCGGTCGTGCCCGCCGCACCCGGCGAGTGGCGCAAGGTGGTACAGTGGCAAGGCCAGGGGGATAGCGGGCCCATCCTGCACCCCTTCACAACCCAGGGCCCCTGGCGGTTGCGGTGGTCCACGACCGGCAAGTGGGGACTGACAGTCTGGGCTGGAACGCCAGCGCAGCAGTCGCCAAAGGACATGCAGCAAGTGGTCAGAGGGGAAGGCACGGCTGAGGGCGTGACGGAGGTGCTGCAAGGGGCCGGCCAATGGAATCTGCTGCTGGCCGCCCCCCGAGGACAGTACTTTGACCTAACGGTTGAGCAGCAGGCGCCGTGAGGGCCAGTTCGGACGGCAGGGGCGGATTCGGACGAGCCTGAGTTTCAGATTTCAGGTAACGACCACAGGCGGGGGCGCCTGCGCCACAAAGGGAAGGCAGGGCAACTCAGGCTGTGGCGCGGTCATTGCGGAATGCGGATTGAGGATTGCGGAGTGGCAAGGCGAGGATTCTGAGGACACTCAGTTTCAGGTTTCAGGGAACAACCACGGATGAGGGACCCTACTCCGTCCGCGGGATGCGGACTACGAAGGGCAGGCGGATCGAAACGCGGGCGATTCGCGAATCGCCCCTACGTTTGCTGGGCACGGCGGCAGAACAGTTGGTAGTTGGGCGTGGAGAGTTGGTAGTGGAGAGGCAGGGGCGGCGCACGCCGGAACCGCCTTGAATCTCCAGGTTTCAGATTTCAGGTAACGACCACAGGCGGGGGCGCCTGTGCCACAAGGGGAAAGCTGGGCAACTCAGGCCGTGGCGATAGCGACCTTGTATGGGGCTGGCAGACGAAACGTGGGCGATTCGCGAATCGCCCCTACGTTTGCTTGGCACGGCTCGCCGTGCCCCTACGGTCTGGCTGCCTGGGCACCAACAGGGTGGTCGAAGCCGCCCAAGGAAGCGGCTTCGACGGAGTGGTACGGAATAGGGCCGCATGCCCGGCTCACTTTGCGGCCGGCTGGGGACCGATGTAGGAGGTAGCCACGACGATGTCGTCATACCAGAGGGTCTGGTTGGGGAGTAGCCGGCTGGAGTAGGAGCTGAGGTAGACGTTGTTTACCTTGAGGGTGTCCACACTCCGCAGCCGGAGGTTGGGAAAGTCGCCCTTCAGGACGCCGTCCACCCAGAACGCCACTCGGCCGTCACGCTTGCCCGGCGTATTGGCCTTGACCATGAATTCGTAGCAGTACCAGCGATCCAGCGCTGCAATGAAATCGGGGCGGGGGACGAAGTCGGCTCCGATGAGCCCTGCGTTCTCAACAGGGCGCACCTCGCCGGAGGGGAAGAACTGGTCCCCGTAGACGCCGACCTGGTCCATGTGGTAGCAGTAGATGTTTGACCGGCCAGGGGGGCGCTCGGCCGAGCGCCTGGAGGGCTGCGCCGCGTCAAGACTCACCACGAAGTGATTCTGCCCGTTGGGTCGCACGCCCGTGGCGCTCGTCGCGGTTCCCGATCTCATGACGACGCCCGGCGCGCCCGCCCACATGTTCATGCCGATGTGGTGGCAGCCCGGGAACTCCTTGTGGAGCTTCATGTAGTAGCGGACGTAGAGCGTGTCGAAGCCTTCCTTGAACGTCTTGCCCATGCCATGGCTCATTATGGGCTGTTCGTGTCGTATCTCGACTGCCTGCTTTCCGCTGTGGACATTGGCCGGCTCCCGCGTTATGCGGACGGTATGCCACGCCTGGTCCCACTTCATTCCTTTCTGCTGCCGGGCATCCGTGGCTACGGCGTCGTCCTCGAAGCCTTCGAAGCCATCCGCGAAGACGACGGCAGGGTCCTGTTCGATACCGCGGTCACCTGGATACTTGGCAGCGAGGCCATCCCCCTCGGGGAGGGGTGGGTAAGGGGGCGCTCCGCCCAGAGCAGTGGAACTGGAGAGAGGAGAAAGGAGAGCAAGCACGACGGATATTCCGCAAGTGCAAGCCACCAGGGCGACGTGACTTCCGCGGCGTGCCGGCGGCGTGGGGGGTTGCTCAGCAGCAAGAAAAGCCAACAGCGTTAGGAGCGCGGGAAACGCAAAGCGGCAGGCTGTGGCGCAGACAACGGTCATAGGCTACTCCCTTTCTGTTTAGTTCCATGTTTCGGGGCGCCGCGCGCGTGGAATGGGACTTCGCCCCGGGCATGCTCAATCCGCATAACGGCGGATTGGGCCCACCACAAGCACGGGGGGTGAACATGGCACCCAATCCCGGGGCGAGCTTCCCCGCCACAAAGCCGGCGGGTGAACTTCGGACGAGGCTACCCGCCACGTGCATCCCACGGCGGCCTCAGGGCGGTCCTCCGTCGCACGAGGCTATGGAGGATGCGGCCCTTCGGGGACGCAGACAACGCGGAAGCCGTGGTCGTCGGGGTGGTTGGACGGGGAATCCCTGCCCCGACTCGCGCTGCGCAAGGGCACCGGGTAATCGAACCACGAGCCGCCGCGTACAACACGATAGGTCCCACTCGCCGGCCCGACGGGGTTTTCGACAGGGCCGCGCTCGTAGTCGCCGTACCAGTCCTGGCACCACTCCCAGACGTTCCCGTGCACGTCGTACAGGCCCCAGGCATTCGGCTGCTTCAGGCCCACCTCGTGCGTCTGCTCACCCGAGTCGCTCTCGTACCAGGCATACTTTTCAAGCTCCCCTACATCGTCTCCGCAGCAGTACGCCGTCGTCGAGCCCGCCCGGCACGCATACTCCCACTCCGCCTCAGTGGGCAGGCGGTACGTGCAGCCCTCCTTCGATAGCCGGGCGCAGAACTCTACGGCATCGGTCCATGACACCCGCTCCACCGGATTCTGGGCGCCCGGGTGCTTCGACGGGCTCTTCCCCATGACTCTGGCATATTCCTCCTGGGTCACCTCGTGGGCGCCGATGAAGAAGCCCTTCGTGATCCGCACCTGGTGCTGGGGGCCCTCACCGGGTTCGCGGCCCGGCTCCCCCCTCGCGCTGCCCATCATGAATTCCCCCGGGCGAATCAGAACGAAATCCATCCCGAGTTCGTTCACGTAACACGTGATCGTCTGCGGCTCCAACTGGCCGGTTGCGAGTGCCTTGACGGGGATGGTACGCGTCTCAGTCCGCCAGCCCTTCGGAAGTTCCTTCGTGTCGCCCGGGGCCTGCGCGGACTGAGACGGCTCGCCCTTGCCGGGGGCCGGCCCTTGGGCGCAGTAGACGGACGAAGCGGACAGAAGAAGAGCGAGGATCAGAGTCCCTAACAAAATGCCGCGTGAGCCGCGTTGCGCCTCCGGCCGCATGGATGCACATAGAAGCGACGAGGCCGTTTCAGGGGCAAGCACAATGAGGCGACTTTGCGCAGCAGACGATAGCCCGAGGCGCAACCCGAAGGGACGGGCGGCTTTGGCCGCTCCGTCGCGGCCACGGGGCATTCTGTTAGGGGGTCTTAGACAGGCGTGGGTCCACTTTGCGGTGCTCATGGCTGCTTACTCCAAACAGAACGGCGCTGGGGGGCTGATTGTACTGGCGTGGGGAGGCGTGTCAAGGGGTACGCACGCGAAGGGTGCATGGAATCCGCGTCGCACGTGACGCCTGCGGACGCGATGCTCCTTCGCCGAAAGACGGGCTTCGGAACACAAGCAGAGCGCATCCCGCCACAGGCGGACGCGACGGAGCTGCGGACGCGACGGAGCGCGTCCCTCCAGGCGTGCAAGTTAGGTTATGTCGTGGAGTTTGCATGCACGGGCATGTGAGCCGCTTAGGGCTCTGGCAAGGGCGACTGGGTGAGACATAGGGTGTGACCATTGACGGAGCGCGACGACCATCTTAGACTTCTGCGATTCCACAGGCGGTGAAATCGCCGGGCCGCTTGCAGGTGCTGAGTGGGCGGCCGGCAGGGAGCGGAAGGAAAACGCGATGAGAGCCATTCTTGCGGCGTGCTTGGGTGCCATGTTCTTAATATGTGCCCTGCCGGTCCCGGATGTTTCCGCGGGCACGGCAGCGACGCCGTGGCCGCCACAGTACAAGGCGGGCGGGACGCGGGCGGACGTGCTCGGCCCCGACGGCCGCACGTGGTTCCCGGACTGGACCTATGCCGGGGTACAGGGTGGCATCCCCGAAGTGGCGACTTTTGCCCCCATCGAGCAGTTCGGGGGCCGGGCGGATGACGACGCCGACGACAGCGAGGCCCTGCAAGCCGCCTGCGATGCAGCGGGACGGGCCGGAGGCGGGGCCGTGCTGCTGGGCGAAGGCACGTATCACCTGGACCGCAAGGTGCTTATCACGTCGAGCGGCGTGGTCATCCGAGGGGCGGGGCGCGACAAAACGAAGGTGGTCATTCGCTACAACGGGCCCGAGAACCGCATCACGGACGGGGTCATCGTCTTTGCGGGCGGCGCCAGCGGAGAGCGCCGCTTACTGACTGCGGACGCCCGGCGCGGCGATACTGAGATCAGCCTGGAGGATGCGACGGGGCTCGCCGCGGGCGACTGGCTGATGGTGGAGATTCGGGGCACGGAGCGTTGGAGATCCCTGATCGAGAGCACCTCCCGGTTTAATCCCCGGATGGCAATGGTGCGGATCGAGGCGGTCAGAGGGAACGCAGTGACCATCAACCAGCCGCTGCGCATTGATTTCCCTGCCATAGACCAGCCTTACGCTTACAAGATGGCGCCGATCGAACGGTGCGGGATCGAGGACATCTACCTCACGCAGGCCCAAAGGCAGCCGAAGATCTGCACAGTGCTGTTCATACGGGGGGTTAACTGCTGGGGCAGGCGCGTGACCGTGGAGTGGACCGGGCGGATGCCGCTCTACGGCTCCCAGGTGAAGTGGATGGAGATCCGAGATTGCAGATTCAACAACGCGCACGACATGGGCGGGGCCGGCACCGCCTACGTGGGATGGCAGTACTCCTTCGACTGTCTGATGGAGAACGTGACCACTCGCAACATGCGGCACGCGCCCAACCTGGACTGGTCGTGCAGCGGCTGTGTATTCCGCAACTCTACTTTCTACTACAGCGATGCGCAGACCCACTCCGGATGGTGTCACGAGAACCTGTTTGAGAACTGCGTGATCGTGGACCCGCGGGCGAGGCCGGCAGGCGGCGGCTCCTACGGCCACGGGTTCTGGGCCACCCCCCCGTCGGACAGCAGCCACGGGCCGAACGGCCCGCGCAACGTTTTCTACAATTGCGATTTTCAGAACTCCGGCGAGCATGCCGTCTTCGACGATGACATGGTCCAGTACGGCCCTACCGGCCTGGCACTGGGAGGGATGAACGAGAACTGGCTCTTCTTCTACAACCGCGTCCTGAGCCGCGGACCGGGGATCCTTCTCCGGGGGGCGCAGTTCGACCACATCATTAAGGGGAACGTGTTCGTGGTGGCGGATGGCTTCCCGGCGGTGGTGGTGGAAGAGCCCGGGCGGGCAAGCGGGCTGGAGTTGGTCGGGAACACGGTCTATGGGGGCAACGGTGCCCTTGTGGCGGCGGGCGCATCGGCTGTGGTGCTCGACCAGGCGAACAGGGCGCTGAAACAGACTGATCAGGTGCCGCCGCGCCCGAGCCCCGAAGTCCCGTCCATATACGAATGGGAAAAGGCGACGCGCAAGTGATCGGCGGGGCGTCCGACTTGCAGCCCGAAGGACGCGGCTATCCACCGCCTATTCCACGTTGCCGAGCGCGCATGCGGCGCCTGCAAGACAGTTCAGGCCGTGGAGATCACATTTGACATGTATTCGGCGGCCAGGCGCACCTGTTCGTCAATCCTCTCTATGCCCGCCACCTGATGTCCGTCGTCCAGGCACAGGTGGCAGAATTCATAACATATGCAGCCTTCGTAGCCTATGTCCTTCAGCGCCCTGACGAAAGCCGGATAGTTCGTCTCGCCGATCAGTTGCGCCTGCCCTTCTGCGTCGCGGCGGAACTCGCCCCCGAAATGGGAGTGCACCTGCAAGGCGCCTGTGTCGCGCACAGCCTGTGCCACGTACTCAGCATCCCCATCGCGCGGCCGGAGCAACGGACAATCGAGGCAGGCCTTCACAAACGGCGAGTCTACTTCGCGGATGAAGGCAAGCATGTCTTCATACGTCCTGATGATGGGGGCATGGTTTTGGAGGGCAAGCACCACGCCGGCTTCCTCAGCGTAGCCGGCCGCCTCCTTCAGCCCTTCTTTGACGAAGTTCCACCTCTCCAAATAAGTCGTGTCCGGGAAGTGGGCCTCGATATACCTGCGGGTCATGTCATAGGTGGCAACGCCGTCCCTGAAGGTGATTCCCGGCCAGGCGGCGAACACCCTGAGTATCTTCGCGCCGAGGGCTTTCGTCAGCTTGATCTGAGCCCGCAGAAAATGCAGCTGCACCTCGCGGTGCTCGACGATGGGCGAGCTGAAATCATTGTAGGAAGCGCAAGCAGATAGCTCGACCTTCTGCCGGCTCAGCTCTTTCCGGATACCCTCGCAGTCCTTCTCGTTGAGGTCAAGTGGGCTTGCCTGCGGGCGCTTCAGCCCGAATTCGACGCTATCGAAGCCGAACTGCTTTGCGCGGCTGATGATCTCGCTAAGGGTTAGCGCTTTGCCGCGATACCAGGCGCCGCTGTACGTGACCGAATAGAGGCCGAGTTTCATTGCACCATTGACCTCCCGAGACAGAACAGTTGAGAGTTGACGCCGCCACGGCGGCTGAAAGTTGGGAGTTGAGAGTCAAGACAGCACTGAGTTTCGGGTTTCAGACTGCAAGTTTCAAGTTTCAGGGAACGGACGGCCGCTCGAACAAGAGGGCACGGCCTTCCTTCCCGACTTCAGAGATCACGCCGGCCTTCTTCAAGCAATAGGTGACCTTCCGGGCCATATGGAGCGGGATACCTGCGACCTCGGCGAGTGCCTTGTTTGTGAAGGGTTGGTTCAGATCGGCCGGCACAAACTTCAGGAAGTCCCACTTGCTCCGAAACAGAATCCGGTCCACGACCTCAACCAACTTCCTGTCGGTGATGCTGACGCCTTTGCGGCGCCAGCTTCCTTTGCCGTCGTCGCAGCGTATCTCCTCCTCCCGGGTCATGAGCACTTCGAGCGCAAAGTTCTGATGGTTCAGAAGGTGCGGTATCCTGACCAGTTCATCGAAGAGGTCAATCAACGCTCCCCGCTTCGGCGAACGCCTCCGGCTCAGGACCTTGCGGCGCCTCTTCGTCACTCGGATTATGTGCTTCTGCACAGGGATAGGGAAGACGAGCAAGACCTTGTGCTCGCCCACGAGAGCAGCAAGCTTCCTGCTGATCCCAGCGAGGTTGGCGGTCTGGATTTCGATGAGGAGGCCGCCGCGGACGATGTCCACGACAAAGCCGCCTACCTTCGCCTCGAACCTGTCCCCGGGCAGGGAGTACCACTCACGTAACGCCGAATGGAGCGACCTCTGGTTCAGGAGGCCGATACCCGGCGCCTCTTGCGTCTTGCGCTGATTGTCTTGCTTACCCATGTGTTTGGGCTGGCGCCGCTTGCCGGGCGTGTACGGCCGACCTCCCTTCTCAACGTGCGCGCTGAAGCGCTTTCTCCAGTTCTGCGGTGCCGGCTTCGTAGTTCCGCATGGCAGTCGAGAGGCCTTCAGCAGCGCGCCAGGACTCGCTCTGCCAGCAGCCGGCGGCGCCGGCCGTACTCGTCCTGCCGCGCGCGTCCCAGGGCGCGCTCCAACGTGGGGGCGGCGTAGCGCATCTCTTCCATCGCAGCCGGCAGGTCCATCTCACTCAGGGCAAGCAGCGCATACCAGAACGGGAAGAGCCGCCACCTGCCAGTGCCCAGGCGCGCGGCTCTGAGCGCCTGCATCCCTCTCTCCACGAGCCGCTCAGGTTGGGCGTCGCGCAGCCCTCCCGCGGTGATGTGCCGCCAGACCGACGGCGTGCAGCGGCCGCAGCAGTACATGCCGGTTTCGAGCGAGTAGCGCAACAGGCGCTCGGTCATTCCTGCCGTGGCGCGCTTGAGCGCCCGGCGCACGGGGGCCTGCCGGACGTTCAGCAGAAGCAAAGCGCGGCACGCTTCTTCGCCCAGGATGTGCCGGGCGCCCACCCCGGAGCCGAGGGCATCGCCCGTGAAGAGCCGGACGCCCTCTGCCCGGTCGCTGTCCGTCATGGCGAACATGTCGGCGTATGAGCCGGGCAGGCCCTGCCGGCTGGCGATCCAGTTCGCCGCGTCGCCCTGCTCGGCGCGCGATTGGTCGGCCCCATAGAAGAGCGCGGCGTTCACCCCGTCCACCGTTCTCGCCAGACTGCTTTCATCCAATAGAGCCATGCGCGGCCTCCCCCGAGTCACGATGCGTCCGTAGCACCTGTCGCGGGCTCCTCCCGCGGCTTGACCAGCACACCTACTCAACCGGTCGCCTGTGTCTGGCACTCGGGCAGAAGTAACAGACACCTTCAGCCGCCGTTCGCTGCGTAGAGGCTCACGTAGGTTCCCTCCGCGGCCAGGGTCCTGGCCATCGCGTCCGCTGCCCTGGCCAGTTCTGCCTTCACCTGGCGGAGCACGCCCGCGTGGTCCTTCTGCTTTGCCAGGTCGCCCATGAACTGTGCGTAGCTCTCTCCACCCTCGCCGGTCAAGGCAGGCTTGAGCAGCGCCACGATGCGGTCGTAATGTTGCGCGGCGGCCTCCAGGTGCAGCCGCCCCGCCGGCGAGAAGTCCTTCGCTATCCTGCGCAGGTATGACGCTGCTACTCCCGCCCCGTGCGAAGTGACCTGGGCCGTCAGCGAGGCGTTCGCAGCGCTGGAGGGCGCGTCAAGCTCCTGATAGGCAGGCTTGTCCATCTGGGCTATCCACAGATCCATCGCCTGCATCCCCCACACAACCGCTCCCGGCACGGCGGGCGCGCCTGTGGCCGGCAAACCGCAGGCGAGCGAAGTGGGCAGGAAGGGCTCGTCATTGCCACGGATGCGGCTGATGGCACGGCGCAGCATCAGAATGTCAGCCTCGTGCGCGGTGAGGGCCGGCTCTGCGGGTGACAATGCCCAGAAAGAGCAAACGTGATCGAGAGTGTTGTCCATGCGCCCGTCGGATGTTGACCCGCGGATGGCGCCGTTCTCCCGGGCCTCGAGCACTATGCCCCACCAGAAGAAGGTATGCAGCCAGCCCGAATCAGTAACAACCACCTCGCCGTTCTCGATGGCCGGGCGAATGGCGGCAGCGGCCTGTTTCATCCTCTCGACCTGTGCGGACGAATCCAGCCCATATGCCCTCGGCGCGAAGCCGCCTAAAGGACGGACGGCCAGGCCCAGCCTCTCGGCGACCAGGTCCAGGCATTGCCCGCGTCCCCGCATGGACCAGGAGCTTCGGCACTCCTCGTCCTGGCGGATGTCCGGGGCGAATGCATTCGTGGAGAGGGCGTAGACGGTCTCGTAGTCCACATTTTTGCCATAGAGCTTCGCGACGGCTTGCATGGCCAGAGAGAAAGAGTCCTGGACCGCGGGCTGCGACGGGGTGAGGGCGAGTCTGGAGTAGTCGGGCCTGCTCTCCACGTGTGCGGGCACCGTTGCCTTCTCGATGACGCAGATGCGCTTGCGCCTGGTGTCGAGGGCCCACAGCCTTCGGCCGTCCCAGGCCAGGCCGCCCACAGCGCCGTCGAAAGGCCGCTCGCCCCAGTCCAGCAGACGGCCGACGATATCGCTCTCAATAATGGCGGGTGCCCAAAAGTCGAGGTGCCAGACGGTGTCCCCATGGGCAGCTAAGATGAGCGGACCCGGCCCGGCCAGCGCTCCCCAGCGCCTGTCCGCAGGCTTCGCGGAGTCAATGATGCACACGCCAACCCGCCAGCCGTCCGACACCAGTATCTGCTCCCCGATCTGAGCCATGCCCAGCACGCCCCCGATGTCGTCGAGCGAGATCTCCTCCAATTGAGCGCCGGTCTCCGGGCTGACCTTGACCAGTCGCCTGGGCTCTTTCTGTGTAATTGCCAGCGCCTCGCCCCACCAACTGATTCCGAAAACATTGTGCACGGGCAGCTTGAGCGTACGCAGGATTTTCCCGTCGTCCGGCGAGAGGGCGACGGCCCTGTTGCCGCCGCGGTCGTAGACCCATAGGTTCTCGCCGTCCCAGGCCATGCTGAAGAGGTCGCCGTCCGGAGCGGGAATCGAACGAGTGACCTTCCAATCAGGCGGGAGGGCGGGCGCTTCACGAAGCGGCTCCAACAGGTCGTGCTTCGCCAGCGCGCGGAGCACCTGGAAGCTGTGCTCGCCCCACCCGCCGTCCTCGGCTTGGGCGCGAAGGATCATCGGGACCTGTTTCTTCACGATGGCGCGGGCCAGAGGCCCTTCGATGGTGCCCGCGCAATCAACAAAGCCCCACGGATCCCAGTAGCTCAGGCATCCGGCGTCATTCACGTTGTCTGCGATCCAGCGGAGGCCTTTGGTGATTGCCGCGTCAACATTCTCCACCTGACGGCCGGCCCAGAGCCCTTGCAGCACCATTTGGGGCGTCCACGGGCACCCCTGGCTGATCCATTCCTCGGGGTGCTCCGCCAGCCAGCCCAGTGCGGCGCGTACCTCCGGCAGATCGCTCTTGCCCATAAGACACAGGGCTCTGACAAAGTACACCCGCGAATCGAGCCGCGCCGGGTCGGGCGGAGGCAGTCTGAGTATGTAGTCCACAGTCCGCTTCAGGGCAGGCGCGTCCGGCGAGACGCCCAATTGGAGAAGCTCGAGGAGCCGTGCGTTGGTAGCGGAGAAATCGTCCCCTGACCCAGAAATGCCGAAGGAGCCGTCCGGCAGTTGTTCGGCCAGTATCTCGGCGATCCTCTTGTCGAGAACCTGTTTGTCGCCGTCCTCCGGGCGGTTAAACACGAACGTCCTTACCATGGCGCCCTGAAGCGTCCGGTCGGTCTTTGCGAACTCCATAGGATCATACCGAAAGCCGTGCCGGAATTCGGGCGGAGCGACCTCCTCAATGACAGGCGGACGGATCGCTTCGGGCGGCTGCTCGACTATGGGCACCGGCACCGGCCGGACGCCGCGGCAGCCGATGATCAGCAGCGTGGTTGTGCAGACGACGCTCATCCAGAGCGCCGTCCTGAAGATGCATATCAACTCGCGCACCCCACGTCTCACTGAGGGCCTCCTTCCTCGCACGCTCCCCCAGGGCCGGATTGGCGTCGGACAGTGTTCACCAAGACTGCTTTCCCAGATCCTGCCGAGGGCAATCTGCCGATTGTACGCGCGTTCAGGCTGATTTGCACTGCTCCCGGCTGCTCCGCGCGCAGGTCCGCATCAACTCCGTCTCGGGCGCAGGGAAGATGAGGCGGGAGAACTCCGCATCGCCACGCTCAGGGGCCTTCTTCTGCCAGTTGGACTGCACAGTCTGCCAACATCTCGCCCGCCCCCGGCGCCAGGCGGCTCCAGCCCGCGAACGTGGTCTCGTAACCCCCGCGCAGAAACGCCTCCTTGTGTGGCAGGTATCCCACCATCCCGTTGGCATGCCCAACCACCACGGCGTACCGGGGATGGGCTCCTTCCTTTATCCGCAGGCCAAGCTGAACAAAGCACTCGCCGGGGATGCCCGCGTATGCGCGGTCGGCGACGAACAGGACTTGCACTTCCGCAGGTTGTGCGCCCATGCGCCGCACGCGCTCGATCTGGCGGGGGATATCCAGGTCGTAAAGGGCGGAGTCTATGAACCGCTGCGCTCCCCGTTTCGTGCCTTTGACTTCCTGCTCGCTAACCTCCCGGAAAGGCAACAGGATCGTCTTCGACCTTGAGCCGAGCGTCGGGTTGTCAGCGAAAGTCATCTCGCTCAGGGCGCTGGCGGCGTCATCGGCAAGGATCCGCCCGATCTCTTCTTTGGACATGCCGGCGCCGTCTTTGCATGGGTCGGTTTCAGAGATGTTGCCGGAGGCGCCGTTGAGAAACAACGTGACCGGGCATCCGCGCGACCGCATTTCCTGCGCCAGGATGCCAGGAAATCCCCCTGACAACGTTGTCTCGCCGCCGTGATGCGTCGGGTGGCAGGTGAAGTTCACGACCGCGCCAAGCATCCTTCCGTCCTTCGAGCGCACCCCCAGCACGGCCACCTCGGGGTCTATCGGCCCTTCCACAAAAAGCGCCTCCGGGCTGCGGAAGGTCCCGTGCGTGCGCACGGTTCCGTCGCGCATGACAACACGCCGGTTGTGTGAGACGCGGAACTCGAAGCAGCCTCCCAGCCCAATCTCGGAATCTTCCTTGGCGGCGATAGCCTGCCCGAACGCCGACACGACCTTCTCAACCATGGCCTCCACGTACGCCTCGTCGCGCTTCACAGCTCCGCAGTTCGCCACCGCGGGGCCTGCATGGTTGTGCGTTGCAGCGACCATAATCGCTTCACTCGGGAATCCGAACCCGTGCGCGATCCTGCGTCGTATGTCGGAGACCTGCGTCCACCGGATGCTAAGGGTGTCAAGCTGAACCAGCCCCACCGCGCGTCCCTGTGATTCCAGCACCATCGCTCGCGCAAAGAGCGGATCGAGCACCCGGTCGGACACGATGTCCTTGATCCACCCGATCTTGTGCGTGCCGACGGGGGGCGTGATGTCAATCTCTGCAAAGCCGGCTTTGAGCTGTGCCATGGCCTCTTCTCCGCGGCTGTGCCGACTGGCCCGCGCAGCCTCGCCTAAATGGACGTGAGGCGAACGCCTCGCCCCGCTGCTGCGCGACGCGCCTGGCATATCCGGCTGCAAGCGAACCGCGGCTCCGTCGCAACCTGCCAGCGCAGGCGAGCGCCCTACCACGTCGGATTATACGACGCTGTCGGTCCGGGTCAAACACACTGCCGGACGGCGGTTCACATGGTCCTTTCCCCGCGCCCGCGCTGACTGGTATGATGTGCCTTTTTCCGGCTTGAGGCGGCCTTCGACACTCAAGTTCCCCCCGATGGCGGCCAGCCCTGATGCCAACGCTGCAGCCGTCCGCAAGTGAGGGACCCGGTCCAATGCGCCCGCGTATTCACTGGAAACAGACCTGGCGTTTCTGTCTCGCGGCGTTCTGCATGGACCTGGCCAGCGGCATGTACCTGGTCGCCCTGCCTTACCTCGCCATGTCCATCGGCGCCGGTTCGATGGGACTCGGAGTGGTGGCTGCGCTGAGCGGAGGGGCTTACGTCCTGGCATGCCTCGTCTCCTCGCCTCTGTCGGACCGGCACAGCCGGCGGGGCCTGATCGTGGCCGCCACAGTGGGCCTTTCACTTGTCTACCTGGCCACAGCCCGCACGGCCCTGCTCTGGCAACTGTGCCTGCTCGTGCTGGGCTGGGGCATAAGCCTGTCGCTCTTCTGGCCCCCGGTGTTCGGATGGCTGGGCGATTCGCTCAGGCGCAACGAACTGGAGGCCGCCACGGGAGCCGTGAATGTGTCCTGGGCGTTGGGGGCACTGCTCGGAGGGGTCGTCGGCGGATGGCTCTATGCGGTGCGCGTGCCTCTGGCCTTCCTGTGTCCGATCATACCGGTGCTTGTTGCCTGTGCGGTGATGGTGTCGTCTCCTTGCCCTCACGGCACACCGGCTCCGCCGAAGACGGCGCCACGGACCCCTGGGGCGAGGCGTGCCCTCGCAGCCGTCTGGCTGGGCAACCTGTCGGTCTGTTCCCTGCTGGGACTGATGAGCGGGGTTTTCCCGAAACTGGGGGAGCAGATCGGGGTGGACGCGCGGGCCTTCGGGCTCCTGATGGCCGGCCTGGGCCTGGGCCGCTTGCCCGCATTCGTCCTGGCGTTTCGATGGGGCAGATGGCTTCACGACTGGCGCGTCGGGATGGTAACGCAGGTTCTGGCCGCCGCCATGGTGGCAACGGTCAGCCAGGCCAGCGCCTACGCCTGGCTGAGCCTCGTCTTCCTGTCTCTGGGCCTGACGGGAGGTGCCAACTATTACCGGGGGCTCTTCAAGAGCCTGGAAGGCGAAGGCTCACGGGGGTTCAAGAGCGGCATGCACGAGGCATCGCTGATGGCAGGCTATCTCGTCGGCTCCCTCGCCAGCGGCGCTATGGCCAGTCACTGGGGGCTGCGGACGCCTTACGTGCCGATCGCATTGCTCTCCGTCGGCCTTGTGGTTGTGCAGATAGTCCTTGTGCACTCTGCCTCGCGTGCGCAGGCAGCGACGGATGCCGAACCTGACTCGTAGCCGTTCGACAGGATGCACCCCCCCGGGGCGTCAATACCGGCCTGTCCTGAGCGGGTACTGCTTCTCTACGTCGAACCACCGCTTCAACAACTCCCGGCGCATGTCGTTGAGCACCTCCAGGTAGCGAGCTTCGCCGGCGACATTGCGGAGTTCGTTCGGATCGGCCCTCAGGTCGAAAAGCAACTCCACGCCCTTGCTGCTGGCGCAGTACTTGAAGTCGAGCGTTCGGACCGTCTTCCACGAGTCCGAAAACGGCATGCGGTGCTCGATGAAGGCGGAGCTGCGCGGCCTATAGTCGCCGCCCTCGATGAGAGCCCTGAAAGACCGGCCTTGCATGAATGGCGGCACCTGCACGCCGCAGAGGTCCAGCACGGTCGGCGCCAGGTCCACCGCCTCGATGATCTCACTGAACCGCGCGCCCTCGCGGAGCCGCCCCGGCCACGAAATGAGCAGCGGCACGTGAGCGCAACTGTCCAATCCCGGCGGCCCTTTTGAAAAGGCGCCGTGATCGCCGAGATGCTCGCCGTGGTCCGAGGTGAAGATCACGAGCGTATCCTCGCGCAGCCCCGCCTCGTCCAGGGCTGAGAGGATGTGCCCGATCTGCTCGTCCACGTGGCTGACCAGGGCGTAGTAGTAAGCGCGCACGTTGCGCCATCCCGCATCCGACAGGCCGAACCTGTCCTCCCCCCCGTTCATCGCCGGCGCTGGCAGCGGCGCCGAACCATACATGTCAACAAAGCGCTGCGGCGGATTGAGGGGTTCGTGAGGAGCATAGAATCCGGCGATGACAAAAAACGTCTCGCCCTTGCGCCGCCGGATGAACTCCGAGGTCTCCTCGGCCACATATGCTGAATGGGTCAAGTGCTCCGGCCCCGGGAACACGTACGGCTCGATGCCTCTGCGCGGTTTCTCAATGGGCTTCCCGATCCAGGCCGGCGGGGTGCCGCAGCGGCAGTTTTCGACCTGGGCCGGATCCTTCTCGCTGACCCACTTGATGTAGGCGTCGTCGTAGCAGCCCGGCTCGTCAGACAGAATCAGGGTATCGAGGCCGTAAGTCGGGTGCGGCTCGCGGTGGTCGCGAGTCGAGTGATTCCTGAAGTGCAGCTTGCCGATGTTTGCCGCGTGGTAGCCGTAAGGCTTGAGGACCGTCCAGACGGTCGGCACTTCCTCACGCATCTCGATGCCATTCGTGACGCAGCCCAGGGCGGAGGAATACTGGCCGCTCAACATGCTCTGGCGGCTCGGCATGCAGACGGGGTTGTTGCAGAAGGCATTGTCAAAAAGCGCCCCGCGGGCGGCCAGACCGTCTAAGTTGGGCGTGCGCATGTGCGGGTAGCCGGCACAGCACAGTGTGTCCCACCGCTGCTGGTCCGTGTAGAGAAACAGAACGTTCGGGCGTCTCATGGCGTCTTCTCCGAAAATTGTGCCTCAGTCTCCGTTGGACTCCAGAGATGCGCGAGGGCCAATAGATGCGCCCCGCCTGACGTCGCGCTCCCGACGGCCGGCAAACGGCCGGTACGCGTCCATCCTCGTGATTACGGGCTCCAACCCTTTGTACGAACCCCGCCGCCTCATCCGAATGCACTCCACAAGATGCGCAGGCCGACAGAACCCAGGCCCACGGCCAGCACGCGGATGATTATATGGCTGTGAATGTGTTTCGACAGCCATGCGCCGAGTTGCGCCCCCAGCAGAACCCCCACGGAAAGGAACATCGTCCGGTGAACGCCGCGAGAGAAGTTGCCGCTGACGACGTGGGTCAGGGTGCCAACGAGCGCCGTGATCGCAAGGATGAAGTGTGACGTGCCGGTGGCGATGTGCACGGGAAAGCTCAAGAGCCGGGCGAGCGCCGGAACGTGAATGATGCCCCCGCCGATCCCCAGGAAGCTCGATAGGTACCCCACAAAGGCGCTCAGACCCAGACCGGTCCGCATCCTATAGGTGTAGCTGTAAACGTGGCCGTCGGCGGTCACAACCTTGCGGCGGGTGTGACCCGCTGGCACAGCGGGGTCAGATTCTTCCGCGGGGTGTGGCCATGCCAGCAGAAAGATGCAGGCAGCAATGAGTACTACGCCGAAAACGCCGTCGAATGGCCGACGGGCCACGTAGTTCGTTGCAAGCGCTCCCACGACCGATCCTGGAACCGCCGCTGCCGCAAAGGCCAGCCCTGACTTGTAGTCTATCCGCCTCATACGCCCGTAGGCCCACGAGCCTGACAAGGCGTTGAAGAAGACGACAGCCAGCGATATGCTCGTCAGAATTTCGGGGGCCTCCTTCGGGTAAAGCAATAGCAGGATCGGCATCAGCACGAATCCGCCGCCCGCGCCGATGAGCGTGCCGAACGCACCCAGGACGAACCCGAGCGGGATCAGCCATAAATATTGCGTCATAATGCTCCTTTCTGCATCCGGACGCCCGCACGCAATTCGGCGGGAGCGGCGGGCGTGACGTGCCTGAGAGCAGTGCCTTCGGGCGCGAGGCCTGCCAGGTCACACGACGGCCCCCGCACAGGGGCACGAACGGCCGTACGGGCCGCCGTGCGCCTGAGCGGCTGCGTCTTAACCGGATGCAGAAACCTGAAGAGGGCGCCTAATTCTTGGCGGGACGCCCCTTTGCGTAATCCGCCATTCCCTGGAAATCCACAATCACAACGGGTTTATCGCCAACGACCCAGGCGTCATGACCGATCGGCAGCATGGAAACGTCACCTGCCTTGCATTCCAGTTCTGTCCCATCGTCCATGACAACCTTGATCGTCCCGGACACATGGTACTGGAAATGCGGCGCTTCGCAGCTTTTCGTGTTCACCAGTGGCTGTACGGACGTGGACCACTTCCATCCAGGCTCAAGCGTCGCACGCCCTATGACGGCGCCGCCCACCGTCACCAACTCCAATTTGCCTTTGGGGAACGTCCTCACCTCGTCCGGCTTGTTGAAGCTCTTCAACTCCGCCTTCTTCCCCCGCGCCTTCATCTGCCCCCTCCCTTCTCCAGAAAGTCCTCACACCCTTGCTGAACTGCAAGGATGGTTGGGGCCCTGCCGGTCCTGCCCGGCAGGTCATTTTGAACCGTACGCGCCCCACAGCGAAGATAGCATCACTAACAGAGCATGTCAACAGATGCACGAGCGGTAATTGCAGCGAAGGCCACGGAGGAGTATAACTGCCCTCATGGGTCGGCGGACAGCCTGCTGTGACCGCAAAGAAAGGGCGCCGATGTGGCACACACAATCCTGCTTCTTGTCCTTCTGTTGAGCTTTGCCCTTGCAGCGCTTGCGTCGGCCCCCGAGGCCGACGCCGTGGACCTCGCCCTCATGTACGACTGGGACATTGTGGTCGGCGAGGGTGCGATCCCGAGTGAGCTGTACGCCGCCGAGGAGTTTCAAAACCACTTGAAGCCGACGACGGGGGTCGCTCTTCCGATCGTGAGGACAGCGGCCCGCCCCGATCGGCACGTCTTCGTCGGGGCCGGCGCAGCGATGAGGGCGAGCCCGGTCGGCTTCGACGCCGGCGCTCTCGGCCCCGAGGATTTTCGCATCGTCATCCGGAAGGACAACATCGCCATAGCAGGCGGGCGGCCTCGCGGCACGCTCTACGGCGTCTACACGTTGCTGGAGGACTACCTCGGAGTCCGGTTTCTGACAGCGGACCACACGTATGTGCCCAAGGTCGGCCCGTCGCGCGCCGTCGGGCCCGTGGACCGCTCCTATCATCCGCCCCTTGCGTTCCGCTGGTCATTCTACGGCGAGAACTCCGCAAACATCGCCTTTGCGGCCAGACTGCGCAACAACACCATCTCAGAAGACCCTCGCCTGGGCGGCAAGACCCCGACATCCCTCATCAGCCATTCCTTCGGCCGCCAGATTCCCTCGCAGAAGTACGGGGCGGAACATCCTGAGTACTTCGCGCTCCGGGACGGCAAGCGCCTGGCACCCGTGGAGAACGACTGGTACGGGACCGAGCCATGCCTCACCAACCCGGACGTGCTCCGCATCGTCACGCAGGCCGTGCTGCAGGAACTGGAAGCGCACCCCGAACGCGGCAATATCTCGGTGAGCCAGAACGATAATGACAAGTTCTGCCAGTGCGATAGCTGTCGGACCTTAGACCAGCGCGAGGGAACGCCGATGGGGTCCCTCCTCACCTTCGTCAATGCAGTGGCCGATGAGGTGGCAAAGAAGCACCCAGGCGTGATGGTCGGCACGCTCAGCTACTGGTACAGCCGTAGGCCGCCGAGGACGATCAGGCCCCGGCCGAACGTCCAGATTCAGCTTTGCAGCATCGAGTGCTGCATGATGCACCCCATCAATGACCCCACCTGCCCCAACAACGTCGCGTTCTGCCGCGACATGGACGAGTGGGGCAAGGTTTGTAGCAACATCAGCATCTGGAACTACAACACGAACTTCACCAACTACCTGCTGCCCTGCCCTAACCTGCGCGTCATCGAGCCGAACATCCGGTACTTTGTTGCCAATAACGCGAAGGGCATCTTCATGCAGGCGGCAGGCAATGCGCGCGGCGCGGAGCTTTCGGATCTGCGCAACTACGTCATGAGCAATCTGCTCTGGGATCCGAGCCGTAGCGGTGCGCAATTGGCGGACGAGTTCATCAGCCTGCACTACGGCCGCGCCGCGGATCCGATCCGCAACTTCATCAAGCTTGTGCACGACAACGCGGCCGCGAAAGCCCTGCACCACAACTGCTTCGGCCGTGCGGCAAATTACGGGATAGACGAGACAATAGCGCAGGCGGGGCTGGAAGCGTTCGCCGAGGCGGTGTCCCTGGCCGAGGACGACGCCGTGCGCTCGCGTGTAGAGAAGGCGTCCATCTGCGCCTTCAGGGCGGCGGTGGAGCCGATCTGGTACGCCGAGAAAAAGGAGGAAGTAGACACAGAGTTGGCCCGGCGAATGAGGCCGCTCGTCAGGCGCCTCTTTGAATTGTGCAGGACTCACGGCGTGACGAACGCCTGGGAGCACGGCACGATTGACGACGCGCGGGAGCGGCTGTTCCGCGTGCTTGACATAAAGTGAAGCGACTCACCCCGCAGGCGCGACGGGCACGCGCCTTTGCCTTCACCGTAGCCATGTCCTGTGTCAAAACCGGAAGCAATCTCACCACAACGACACGACGAGTACAAGAGCCACGCCGACCACAACATCTAAAGGGCAAGCCTCACAATGCCCTCCTTCAAGCGGCAGACATTGAAATTGATCAGGAACCCGAGGCGGGACTCCGTCAGTTTCATATAGGTCAGCAGTTGGGCCTTGTGCACTGGCAGCAAGTCTTCCGCAGCCTTCAGTTCCACGATGACCTTTTTGCTCACCCACAAGTCAAGCCGCAAGCCGGCGTCCAGCCAAACTCCGTCTTATTCGACCGGCAACTCAACCTGGTGCTCAAACGGCACCCCCATCTTTGCCAGTTCGCGACACATGCAGGCTTCATAAACCGACTCGAGCAGGCCGGGGCCGAGCGCACGATGCACCCTGAACGCCGCCTCGACCACCTTTGTCGCGGTCTCCTCTGTGTCGGCCGGGATTGGGTCAAAACCTTTGGGTCTGCTCACTGGTGCCTCATTGACTTTGATGTCAAGCCGCTCGACCGCGCACAGTATCACGGTGCCGTCACTCAGCCGCCTTGTCCCGTAGCGTTCGTCGTGTCCGTCGTGCCGTCGTGGTGAGGAGGCGCTTCCTGCCCTTCATCCTTGATGCCGCGCGCTTCGCGGATCGCGTCGAGCCGCGCTTTCATCGCCTTCTCATAGCCCTCTTCCGTCGGTCTGTAGAATATGCGCGTGGTAGGCAGGTAGTCCTGCTCCACCCAGTGGCCGTCGTAGCTGTGGGCGTACTTGTAGCCGACGCCCCTTCCGAGCCGCTCCGCGCCGCGATAGCTCGCATCCTTCAGGTAGTCTGGAACGGGCAGCGTCCGCCCCTCACGCACATCGGCCTCGGCAGCCTCTATGGCCGCATAGGCCGCGTTGCTCTTGGGGGCGCAGGCTATGTAGATGACGGCCTGCGCCAGCGGTATCCGCGCCTCCGGCATGCCGACGAACTCCACTGCCTGCTGCGCCGCAGTGGCAAGCACCAGCGCCATGGGCGCGGCATTGCCCACGTCTTCGGCCGCGCAGATGACGATGCGGCGCGCGATGAAGCGCGGGTCCTCCCCGCCCTCGAGCATCTTGGCCATCCAGTAAAGCGCGGCATCCGGGTCGCTGCCGCGCATGCTCTTTATGAACGCGCTCGCAGTGTCGTAATGCTCATCCTCGGCCCGGTCGTAGACGATGGCCTTGCGCTGAATGGAGGCCTCGGCCAGCGGAATGTCGAAGTGTATCTTGCCGTCCGGCCCGGCCGCCGCGCTCCGCACACCGACCTCAAGGGCGTTCAGCGCCCGACGCGCATCTCCGTCGCACATCTCCACCAAGTGATCGAGCGCATCGTCGTCGGCCTGGACTGGATACGAGCCCAGACCCCGTTCCGCGTCCGCCATGGCGCGCAGGAGGAGTATGCGTATCTGGTCCCGGCCCAGCGGCTTGAACTCGAATATCTGCGAACGAGATAGCAGCGGCGAGGTGATGGCGTGGAACGGGTTGTAAGTGGTGGCGCCGATGAGGATCACCGTGCCCTTCTCCACGTCGGGCAGCAGCACGTCCTGTTGCGCGCGGTTGAAACGGTGCAGCTCGTCAATGAACAGGACGGTTCGCCGCCCGAGGCGCCGCTTGCGCTCCACAGCCGCGGACAGGATGTCCCTGATCTCAGCGACGTTGGAGGTCACGGCATTGATCGGCTCAAAGTGTGCCCGCGTGTGGCGCGCGATCACGTGGGCCAGAGCCGTCTTCCCCGTGCCGGGCGGGCCGTAGAAGATGAGCGACGCAAGCCGGTCGGCCTTGACCATGCGCCAGAGCAATTGGCCCTCGCCCACAAAGTGCTCCTGGCCGACGAACTCCTCGAGAGTCCGTGGGCGCATGCGCGTTGCCAGGGGCGCGTCGGCGGCGGGCTCCAGCGCCTGCTCCGCTTGCTGTTCGTCGAACAGAGACATGGCTCCCTCCATGCGCCCACCACATAGGCGAGGCATCCTGCCGGATGACAAGGTACAGCCGCCGCGCTCCCGCGTCAAGGTTGGTCAGCCGTGCATGAAACGCCCTTCGCAAGGCTCGCGTTGCCTGCACCACACAGCTGCACCCATTCCGTCGAGGGCGGTTTCCTTGACCGACCGCGACCAACTGTCGCCCTTTCGGCGACAGTTCGATGGTCAGGCCGCCGCGTCCGAAGCTATCATCAGAAACGCAGGCCAGAGACAGCATGGGCAGGGGCGGGAGCGATTCTACGGATGGCAGAAAACGTCCTTGAAGTCGGCGCCGGCCGCCGCCCCAGGACCCGCTTCGGCGAAAACCCGAAGCCGGAAATCCGACAGGTTCAGCGAGTAACGGCCTACCGCCTTGCCGTCCAGGAGGGCGTCCATCTGGCCGGTATTGAAGTTGTAGTTGAGCCCAAGGGCGTGCCAGGCCTGGTCTTCGTCGCCGATGGCTTTCTGGACAACGCTTCCAGCCGAACTGCCGCGAGCGGCGCCCGCTTTCCCAAAAACGGTGACAAGGTAGGCGCGGCCATCGAACGCGAGCCTGAAACCGCTCCCGTCGGTGCCGGTGACCGCAATGCCCGCCTGCGATGTGCCGGGCCGCTCGATAAGGTCGCCGGAACTCTTGAACTGGACACCCGCACTGAAGCCCCGGTTCCGCACGGGGCGCGTGGTCTCCCTGTAGAGGGCCGCCTTGCCGGTGCCCGCCTGCGCTCTTAGCTGCACGACCCCGTCTGTGATCTGTTGCGTCCCCTCCGCCTCATTGTGCTCGCTCCACAGTCCCGGACCGAAGCCCTCCCGAAGCAGCGCCTGCGCAAAGTCCGCCGCCTCGTGCGGCCGGCCTGTGACCCAGGTTCTCAATTCGTCGCTCGCTTTCTTAGCCTGCGCCGCGATGGCCGCATCGCCAAGGCCCATGGCCGACTCATACTGCTTGAGCGCGGCGTCGTGTTCGCCGGCTGCGGCGTAGATGCGGCCAAGCTTCATGCGGAGGCGCCCCGCCAGTTGGGCCGACGGCTTGCCCGGCGCCGCCTCGTGCTGAGCATCGGCAGCCGCGAAGAACGCCTCGAGCGTCTCCGCACTCGGCCGCCCGTCGTTCAGGTAACTCGCCCAGCTATCCAGGAGATCCCCTATGGCCTTCCGGACCGTCCCCGCCTTCGCAGGGTCTGCGGAAACCTCGGCCAGGAGCTTCGTCCTCGCCTCTAACGCCTCTTTGTACTGCCCCCGGCGTACGAGTCCGTAGCTGTTCTGGAGCGTCTCTTGCCACTTCGCACCCCTCGAGGCTCGCGCCTGCTGCCGCCGCAGCGCCCCGGCCAGTTCCAGCGTCCGCTGCGCCTTGGGGAAGAAATCCTTCATCTCTCCCAACAGTATCTCCGCTTCGGCCGTGCGACCCTCCGCAACCATATTCGTCCCGGCGTCGAAAGAAGGACCGGCCAGGGCTTCTTGCGCGTTCTCTAAAGCCACGTCGAAGCGGCCCTGCTCTTCGGGAGAGAACTCGCTTGCCTGGAGGGAGCGCAGAGCCGCCAGGGCCTGCCAGTGGCGTCCGTCGTTCGCGGCCGATTCCGCCTCCTTCAGAAGCTCAGCCGCGCCCGGCGCGGCCGGCTGCGCACGCGCCTCCCGCTGCACGGGCCGCGGTTTCCCCGGCCACAGCGCCGTCAAGACGATCACCCCGATAGTGACAATCGCTCCCGCCGCGGCCCACGAGACGAGCGCCAGCCTTGCTTCACGCGACGCGCTCGCCGCCTCGGCAAGCTCCTCGGACTGGAGGTAAAACATGGAGATGGGGTTCGTCCGCTCCACCATCGCCGCGCCGCTCACCAGGTGCTGCTGCACCAGCTCAAGGTCACGCGACAGCGTGTCGGAGTCATACCGCTCCTCCCTGTCCTTCACCAGCATCCGCTCGACCATCTCGCCCAGGAAGGGGGGCACATCCGCGGTGAGCTGATGGGCGGGCATCTGCTTCTCCTCGCTGTTCGCCGCGAGGTACTCCTCCGTGGTTTCCGCTTTAAAGGGCGCCAGCCCCGTCAGCAACTCGTACGCAACCACCCCGAGGCTGAAGATGTCGCTGCGCCCGTCCACGGCCTGCTTCTTGATCTGCTCGGGCGAAAGATACTTGAGCGTGCCGTGCACGCGCGTCGGCATCTGCTCCCGCACCACGTCCGTCTCGCTCACGTTCTTGGCAATGCCGAAGTCCGTCAGCTTGACGTGCATCGCGCCATTGGGATCCTCGTCCAGCAGGATGTTGCCCGGTTTGATGTCGCGATGGACGATGCCCTTGTGGTGGATTGCCGCGAGGGCGCTCGCCGTCTGGCGCAGGATCACTACCTTGTCAATGAGCGTGAGAGGCTTGCCGTTCCGCATGCGCTTGAGCAGGCTGTTCTCCACAAACTCCATCGCGTAGTAGTAGCTCTCATCCACCTGCCCGCTTTCGCGGAACGTCACGATGTTCGGGTGCCGGACGCACGAGAGCATGCGCACCTCGCGGTCCCGCAGCTTGCGGCCCGTCTCCGGGGGGCGCTCTGGGGTTGATTCGAAGACCTTGACAGCCACGATGCTGCCGTCGCTGCTGTCGCTGGCGCGGTAAACGCTGGCGACGCCGCCCCTGCCCATGTGGTCAAGGAGCGTGTACTTGCCGAACTTTGTCAGCTCCATAGGGCTTCCGCACTCAGGGCCGGCTTCGCCTGCGCCGCCCGGACCGGGGCCGCATGCGGCCGATCTTCAGGAAGTTCGCGATGTTGGCCGATGGATCAATCACCGGCTCTATCTTGCCCTCGCGGCTGCTCATCAGGGACGTGACCCCGGGCCCGTGTCCTGCCGTCATGCAGCAACTGTGCACCACGACGCCGACGCTCATGGCGCCCGTCTTGTAGATGCGGCCGAAGGTATGGTCCGCGTCCTCGATCGCCACAAGGTCACCCAGCCTGAGGTCCCCCAAACCGTAGTTCTCCACTACCTGCTGGTCGAAGAATTGAACGTCGTAGTCGCCGGAAAATGTGTGGCCCCTTCCGAGCCCGCTGCCCATGATGCGCGCCGGCACTCGGTGCGTTACCCGTACCATCAGCTTCTCGCCGGCGCGCCCCTGCACCATTCTTGCCAACAGCTCAGGCGTAACGTTCATCAGCGCGATCTGAGGCATGTCGAGCAGCTTTAGCCCCAGCCCGCGGGCGCGGACCTGCACCTTATCGCCCACCGCTAACTTATCGAGCGCTGAGTCCGGGAAATCCACAAGCACGTGCTCTATGCCCCCGTGCTTTCCCGTCACCACCCCCTCGGCGTCCTTGGCGTCGCCGCTCACCACGCGCGCCACGTTCCCCACGCAGGCGAGCGTGTTCAGGGCCGTATTCTGCGCCTCCACGTCGGTCTTCACCGAGACGCCGGGCTCCACGTGATCGGCCGCCCAGTCAAGGGCGCTGTCGCCGACCTTGCAGTTATACGTGATGCCGCCCACCCCCGGCAGCATCGAAGGCGCGCCGTCCGGGCCGACCCGCCACGTCCCGGCGCTGACCGGCGCGGACACCTGGCCGAGCACTGATTGCTCGATCAGGCGCTCGGCGTTCGTCTGAAGCCGGAGTCCGATTCTTTTGGCCAATGAGGCGCTCCTTTCTCCCAAGCCGCTGATCTCAGCCTTTCTCCCAGAATATGCCAAGTCTATCTTATACCAGCACATAGCGTGCCATAGCAACGCGCAGTTGCCACATCCGGTGGCATACGGGCATCTTCCATCGCATAGGTGCCCCGCTTATTCGCTCCTGGGGCGGAGGATAGCGCTGGCATCTTAGGGAGGTGTTTGGCGTTCATGCTCCCGCGTGCATCTCCACCCTGTTCAGCCGTTGCGTCGTCGTAAATCTCTTCTGGATTGTTTGTTACGTCGTGCCGTCATAATGGATCCCGGCATCTCAGTCGCCGTTGCGGGCCTGCACTTGAGGCAAGGCCAGTCAGTTGCCGTAAAACGTCTCTTGAGTCCGTTACGTCGTGCCGTTGCGGTTAGCTGCCCTCTCTCTGTACTCCGCGTCTCCGTGTTGAGAAGCCGTGACTTCTTGCAGCAAATCTGTTCAAATGCCGTTGTATTTCTGTCCAGTAACGAGTATAATCCTTCGATCAAGGGGCACGCGGTTCCTATGAGGGGCATCTGTCTGGAACCGTCGTCCGCACGACTTGGATGCCTGCCCGGCGTGTGCCGTGCAGGTTCCATTTTTGACTTTTTGGGGGAGGCAGCGTAAAGATGGTTGACGACCGCACAATTGCCGAATACGCAGACGAAGGCCATACCGGTCCGCACCTGCCGTGCCTGGTACCGGATGTTGAGGAGCCCATGCCCGCTGCGGCCGCTCCTATGCCGCCCGGTACTGCATCTATCAACTCTCAACTACCGACTACCAACTGGCAGCCGCCAACTATAAACTCGTCGCCCCGCAAACGCAGGCGCAAGTCCGGAGGTGCTCTCAACGCCGCCAAACACGGCATCTTCGTCTACACCACGTCCGGCACCGACCTCCGCAGGCTCAAACGCCTTATCGTCCGCTTCGCAAGGGAACTCCAGCCGGTCGGCCCCATTGAAGAAACGCTCGTCGAGAAAATCGCTTTCACCTGCCTTCGCCTTCAGCGCTGTGCCCTCGCCGAATCCCTTTACCACGAGGGCATCTTTCGCACTGAGCCCGGCCGCCAGATCCGCGGGATCGAGGACGTGTTCAACAGCGCCTCGTTCGAGAAGACCGCGACCCTCATCAACCGTTACGACACGTCCCTTACAAACCACTTGACGAAACTCCTCAGGGAATTGTCTCGCCTGCAGGAAGCCCGCTTGAAAAAATCGGCGGCACCCCTGCCTTTCCATTCCGTCGAGGGCGGTTTCCTTAACCGACCTCGACCAGCTGTCGCCTCTATTCCGTCGAAGGCGCTTCCCTTGAGCGACTTCGACAACATTGTCGGCCTCGCCGACAATCCGGCAGCCCCCCCTGCCGCGGCCGAGGGTTCCAACCCTTCGCCGGATCCCCAGGCGGAGGCTCGCGCTCCATCATCGCCGGAGAAGGCTTAGGATGCTAACCTTCCATGTTGAGAAAGGCGTTTCTGCAAAACGAAGCGTTTTTCAAGCGTATCCCATTGGCAGTAAATGCTTTACGGCCGAAATGCTCGCTCCAAGGCCGCCTGCGGAGGCCATAGAAGGCATCTGTAGGCCCCCGGTCGGCGGAAAAACGCGTCACGAAGGGCCTCGAAGCGCGTACGAACTACGCGGGAATGATGGTGGAAGCCCGCAAAAGCTCGCATGAATGACGCTCCAACGCATCACTTTTCGGCACGCGATGGGCATACAGAGCCGAGGCGGGGAGCCGGCGTTTTCGCCCGCCGCTTGCCAGTTCCAACTCGCTGAGGTACCCTGACGGCGGCGCTCAGATGCGGGCCTGACCTTCCATGCGGAGGAAGAGCCTATGGGACTGGATCTGGCGGAACTGTTCATTGACGTTGAGGAATCGTTCGGGGTGAGCCTTTCAGAAACAGAGGCCCAGTCCTGTGACACCGTGGGCGACCTCGTTTCCTGCGTCCAGGGGAAGGTCGCCGCCAAAGGCAGAATCCCTTGTCCCACAGGGGAAGCATTCAGGGCGATAACGAGAACTCTGGTGGAGGAGGTGGGCGTCCCACGAAAAGGGTTGCGGCCCTCCACCTCACTGGGGCATGTTCTGCCGTGGTCCGGACGCCGTCGCGCCTGGCGGAAGGCCGCCAAACGTCTCTCGCGCGAGCAGTACACGTTGCCCGGTTTGAGGCCGATCCGCGGCGTATCCGCCGCCTTCCAACTCATGACTTTCTTGGCCGCTTTTACTTATTGGCTGGGCCCGGTTCCGCAGCCCTGGCCCGAGAGCGGCGGGGCCCGCGCCCTGCTTGCTCCACTCGCCGTTGTCGCGGGCTTCGTGTTCTCCGTGAAGCTCTTCTACAGGCGATTCCCTGAAGGCTGCGACACCGTCGGTCAGCTTGCGAGGAGGATCACGCCGCCGCCGTCAGAGCAGGTCCAACCAGCCGTTTATAGGCTTGTCGCCGAACGGCTGGGAGTGCCCGTCGAAAAACTCTCGCCCCAGACCAGGCTGATTGACCTGGCAAGATAGGTTAGCCCATGACCAAGCAAATGTCTTCAAGAGAACGCGTGCTGACAGCCCTGGCCATCCAGGAGCCCGACCGCGTGCCCGTCAATTACCTTGCCAACGCCGGCATTGACGCGCGCCTGAAGGCCCACTTCGGCCTCCGCCCCGATGACGGCGAGGGCCTGCTGCGCGCCCTCGACGTGGACTTCCGCGGCGCCGCCGCGCCCTGCGTCGGCCCGAGGCTCCACCCCGAACTCCCCGCCCGTGCCGTTGACCCCCAGTGGGGTATCCACACGCGATGGATCGAGCACGAGACCGGCGGCTATTGGGATTATTGCGACTTCCCGCTTCGGGATGCCGACCTCGCCGCGGCCGAGGCATGGCCCATGCCGTCGCCGGACGACTATGACTACGCCCGTGTCTTCGAGGACTGCCGGCGCCACGCAGGCTACGCGATCTATGTCGGCGGCGCGGGCCTCGGCGACCTCATCAACAGCAACGGCATGGCGCGCACCATGGAGCAGGTATTAGTGGACCTCGTCACCGACAACCCAGCCGGCCTGCGCCTTATAGACCGCAAGCTCGAAATCCAGCTCGAAGTCACGCGCCGCACCATCGAAGCCGCCAAAGGCCGCGTGGATTTCGTGTGGCTCGGCGAAGACCTGGGCTCGCAGAACGCGCCCCTCATCAGCCCGTCCCTCTTCCGCAAGCACATCCGTCCCCGCCACCAGCGGCTCGTGGACCTGGCGAAGGAATACGCCCTTCCCGTCATGATCCACACCTGCGGCTCGAGCAGTTGGGCCTTCGAGGACTTCATAGAGATGGGCATCAACGCCGTGGATACCCTCCAGCCGGAAGCGAAGGACATGTCGCCCGCGCACCTGAAGGCGCGCTTCGGCGGCCGCCTCGCCTTCCACGGCTGCATCTCCACAAGGGGGCCGGTCGCTTACGGCACGGTCGAGGACGTAGTGGAGGACGTGCGCAAGACCCTTGGCGTCATGATGCCCGGAGGCGGCTACTGCCTCGCCCCCACGCACAGGCTCCAGGACAACTCCAAGACCGAGAACGTCCTCGCCATGTATGACGCCGCTCACAAGTACGGACGATACTGACAGGAGTTGAGCCGCGATGAAGAAACTTGACCTGCGTAAGGAGCTGAAGCACCTCTATGCGCCCTCAGTGCGCAAAGTGGAGATCGTGGACGTCCCCCCGTTCAACTTCATCATGCTGGACGGAAGCATTGAGCCTGGGCAGAGCCCCAAGATTTCCGAGAGTTTCATGAACGCCATCGGCGCCCTCTACGGAGCCGCGTACACGCTGAAATTCATGTCCAAGAAGCGGAAGACCGATCCCATTGACTATCCGGTCATGGCGCTCGAAGGTCTCTGGTGGACCGCAAGCGGCGACTTCGACATCAGCCGCCCCGACCAGTGGAAGTGGACGATGATGATCATGCAGCCCGACCATATAACCGGGGCGATGTTCGAAGAAGCGCTGCAGCAGCTTCGGAAGAAGAAGGACAACCCGGCCCTGTCGGGTCTCCGCCTGGAGAGCTTCCACGAGGGGCTCTCGATGCAGATCATGCACGTCGGCCCCTATGCTGAGGAGCCGAAGACAATCGAACTGATGATGGCGTTTGCCCGCGAGAACGGCTACGCCGTCCGGGGGAAGCACCATGAGATCTACCTCGGGGACCCGCGGCGAGCCAAACCGGAACGCCTGCGCACTATCCTGCGTCACCCGGTCGTTAGGGTGGCGTAGGGCTCCGCTGAAGAGACACCCTTGAGTTCCGCGGGATGGGGAATGCCTCATTCAAAGCTTGAACAAAGGGGTCATTCCGAGGAGCGCGAAAGCCGCGGCGCGCGACGACGTGTCGCCAAGGCTTGCCCGCCCTCTTTGTGGCCAGGCGACACGCCTACGGGTCGCCAGGGCTTGCCCGCCCTCTTGGTGGCGGGGCGACACGCCGAATCCTCCATGTGACGAGGCATCCCGTGTCTGGAGATCCCTCGTCCGCCCTATCGGCGGACTCGGGATGACAACACGTCGGCAACCAGGGCCGGTTGTAGTGTTCAAAGCGCGAGTTCGCAGGAGCGGGTCATTCCGAGGAGCGCGCAACGGCGGCGCGCGACGAGGAATCTCCAGAGGCCGAGGAATTCCGCGTCCGGTGTTTCATCTACCGGCAGGGAGGATGTAAGTGACGTCCCTGGGCCCCGGCGCAGCACTCATGGCTCTAGCCATAATTGGCCTGATCCTATCCGAAAGGCTTTGGTTGAGGCTGCTCTGCGCGGGGTACCTCGGCATCTACGTCATCGCGCTGGGCATCAGCTTCGCCACGGGCGAAGGGAGACTCGACGACCTGATGATCCCCAGCCTTCTGCTCGTCTTTGGACTCGTCGTCCGGAGCGTGAAGAAGGCCTACGGCAAGTACTGAGGCAACCAGCAGAGACGCTGGTGGCCGGGAATATCGCCACGTCGAAGTGTTCGCACACCTTCGGGACGGCGTAGGCTGCCGCGGCGGCGAAGGCCCAGATGCCGTACGCAGGGCCGCTGCGGAAAAGGACCAGGATCAGCACCACGGCCAACATGGGGTAATACTGAACCAGGGCGAAAGGCCGGCAACGCAAGGAGGCCGCTCATTGACCAGTGCCCTTTCTGTGGCTAATATTGCGTTCGAAAACGCGGGCCGGCCTGGCGAATCGTTCGCCAGAGCCCGAGAGCCCTGAATCCCAAAGAAGGAGGGAGCAGCATGAAAGGCTGGCCTTTAATTGTAATTGTTGTGGCGGCGACGTTCGTGGTGGCCTTGGGTATCGCCCAGCGTGGAGGCGCTGCCTCCGCGGCGGAGGTGCCCGCATTCCGGGCAACTATCTACGAGGGAGTCATCTGGAGCGTGGAGTGGGAGGACGGCAGGGGCAAGACCCGGGGACTGACCAGGGCGGCTGAGGAAGGGGCCGTTCCCGGCGGCAGCGGCAGTTGGAACGTGGACATGCGCGGCAGGCTTTATTCAACGGATCTGGAAGTGACCTTCCAGGGCAACCGGGACCTGGGACCGCTCTACATCCCCTGGAGCCGCATTGTCAGCATCCAGTTCGGCGATGGCGGGAGAAGGCAAGTGCGCTGAGGTTGGCGGGGGCGACGGGAGATTTGTAGCATGGCGCCTGCCCGCCTGACCTGATCGTCTTCCCCACCGGCAGCATGAGCTTCTTCGCGTTTCGGCGAGGTGCGACCGACCTATGCGTAAGTTGATCTACGGAGTCTCACTTCACGATCAGCGCCATCATGGCCTTCTTGGAGTAGATGGCGTTGAGCGCCTCGCTCTCGATGATCTGCCGCGGGCCGTCCAGGACCTCGTCGGTCGCGCAGATTCCGCGATGCGCAGGGCCGGAGTGCGAGTAGAGCACATCCTTCTTCGCGCAGTCCAGCACTTCGTCGGTGACCGTCCACTCGGCCACCTTGACCGCCTTCTCTTCCGGCGACTGCTCCCCCGCCAGCATCGAGCGCATGAGCGTGCTGGCCTGCACGAAGTCCGCCCCCTTCACCGCCTTCTTGAGGTCGGTGATCACCTCCAGGCGCGAGCCGGACTTCGCGGTCCGCTCCATCCCTTCTTCCATCACCTGGGGGTTGATGGTCTCGGCGTAGCTCGCGGGCACGGCCAGGACCAGGTTGACGCCCAGCACTGGGCAGACCCGGATCATGGAGTGCAGGATGCCGCGGGCCATGCCGGTGTAGACCAGGTTCAGGCCTTCCAGCTTGCCCTTGGCCTGCTTGATGGCCATGAGTTCGCCGAGGACGTGGGTAGTGTGGTCAAGGGGCGTGCAGGCATTGAGAACTGGCCTGGTCATGTTGGAGGCGAAAGCCTCAATGTCCTCCTGCTTCCAGAGCCGCCCGGCGAAGACGTCCACGTACTGGTCAATGGCGCGGGCGGTGTCGGCCGCGCTCTCCCCGCGGCCCATCTGGGTCTGCTCCACCGGCATGTAGACGTTCGAACCGCCCAGTTGCGCGAAGGCGGTCTCGAAGCCGAGCCGCGTGCGGGTCGAAGGGTAGACGAAAATCAGGCCCTGAACGCGGCCCTGCAAGAGGGTCGAGTAGGTCCGGTCGTCGCGGTTGTCGCGGAACCACTCGCCGAGTTCAACGATCTGGAGAAGTTCGTCCCGGCTGAGCACGCCGATGTGCGGGACGGTCTTGCCCTTCATGCCGCCGGGGATCTCGGGGACGCTGGACTGGGGCCTGACCCTGGACCTAGCCATGCCAATTCACCTCGCTGCAAAGATAGACGTGAGAAAGCGGGTTGAGGTTTCACCAAAAATGCCGCATGGAGAAGGCGTGGCCGGATCCGCACTTCAAGTATTGCTCGAAGGCAGCGGCCTTCGCGTCATCCTCGAAGCGGATGACGACAACAGCCTTCCAAGGGCGGTGCTTGGCGGTGTGGGGCGAACTGCCGGAGTTGTGTTCGGCGAGGCGTTTGCGATACTCGGCCGAACTGCCGACGTAGCGTTGGGCCCGGTCCGAAATGCTCTGGAGCAAGTAAACATAGCGCATGGGTCTTTGACCTTTGGCGTATGCCCTACTCCGCCCCGCTCCGTCCTGCGACGCTCGTCCATGACGGGCCTCGCGGGACTACGCAGTGCTACGAAGGGCGACCATCTCCTTCGCTCCAGTAGATGGCTCCGGATGGACATCGTCAATAGCCAGGAGGGACCTGTCCTCCGTAGCTCCGAGCTTGCGAGGAGCGAAGGAGGATGGTCGGGGAGCGGGGATTTGAACCCCGGACCTCTGCGTCCCGAACGCAGCGCTCTAAGCCAGACTGAGCCACTCCCCGACTGCGACCCAATCTAATCTGCCCGTCCGGCCCTGTCAAGCCGAAGGGGCACAAGGCGGGCCATGGGGCGTCCCAGAGCGGCATGCGACGGCGAGTCGAACAGTGGAGCAACTCCCACCCGCGCCGGCGTCGCCATGCCTGCGCAAACAACCTTGAGCGTGTTGACAGGGTGGCGGCCGTCGCGTTATTCTCCGTGGACTGCGGTGTGCCTCCGGCGGGAAGGCAGGTTCTCAGGAGAAGTCCTCAACCAGGCGGTCAAACGCCGGGTGTCGGACGGTGTACGGTGCCAGGACGGCGGGCAGAGGAGGGCGCATGGCGCCTCAGTTCAGCAAGGCGGAAAAGCGCGTTGTGGACAAGCTGGTCGAGTACGGCCAGGAGCACGTGCTTCGGTGGGTCGAGGACCTGAGCAAGGACGCGCGCCGAAAGCTGATGCAACAGCTTGCAGACGTCGACTTTGACGGCTTGGAGCATTTCAAGGGGCTCATCCGGACGCCGCCGACGGACGTCAGCTTCGCGGACGTGGACCCGCCGGCAGTGGCACGGCTGCCGCTCAACGCGCCTCAGCACGAGGCAGAGCAACGGGTCGAAAAGCTGGGGCGGGAGGCGCTCGCGGCGAACCGGGTGGCCATCGTGACTGTTGCCGGGGGCCAGGGCACCCGCCTCGGCTACGATCATCCCAAAGGGATGTACCCGCTCACCCCGATCCGCGGGAAGAGCCTGTTCCAACTCTTCGCCGAGGAGATATTGGCGGCGCGGCGGCGTTACTCCTGCACGCTGCCCTGGCTTATCATGACCAGCCCGACCAACGACGAGGAGACGCGGGCGTTCTTCTGGGATAACAGCTACTTCGGCCTCGGCGCGGAGACGGTCCATTTCTTCATCCAGCACGTCAACCCCATAATCAGCCAGGACGGCAAGTTACTGCTGGCCGAGAAGGACGAGTTGCTGGTCGGCCCTGACGGGCATGGCGGCACGTTCGACGCCCTCTCGAAAAGCGGCTTGCTCGAGATGCTCCGCAACAGCGGCTGCGACCTGATCAGCTATTTCCAGGTGGACAATCCTCTGGTGACGGTGGCAGACCAGCGGTTCATCGGCCACCACTTGCGCAAGGGGGCTGACTTCTCCTGCAAGGTGGTGCCCAAGCGTGACCCGTCGGAGCGGCTGGGGATCGTGGTCCTCAAAGGCGAGACCCCGGCCGTCATCGAGTACACGGATGTGCCCGTCGAGGTGGCCGGGGCGCGGACGCCCAACGGCAAACTGCGCTTCCGCTACGGGAGCATTGCGGTGCACGTCATGGACGTGCCCTTCGTCGAGCGCGTGGTTCAGCATCCGGACGGTCTCCCCTGGCACATCGCCAAGAAGCAGTACGAGATACTCGATGACGACGGCAAGAAGTGCCTTTCGCCGCCCGGCGGCTGCTACAAGTTCGAGCGGTTCATTTTCGACGCGCTGGAGTTTGCCGAGGAGTGCGCGTTCGTCGAGGTCAGGCGCGACTCCGAGTTCGCTCCAGTGAAGAACGCGGAAGGCGACGACAGCCCCGAGAGCGCAAGGCGCCTGATGCAGAGGCGATGGCTGCTGTGGCTGCAGCAGGCGGGAGCCGAGGTGCGGATGCCGAAGGAATTCAAGGTGCCCCAGGTAGAGATTAGCCCGCTTTATGCTGCCGATGCAGAGGACCTGAAGGAGCGCATAAAGCCCGGCTGGAAGCCTTCGTTCCCCCTGGTGCTGGAACCGTGAACCACGCGCAGCCGACGCAGAAACGCATTCCGCGATTCGTCTACTCGCCGGGCTATTACTGCGACATCGGGCCGCACGTCTTCCGCACCGACAAGTACCGCCGCCTCCGAGATAAGATGGTGAAGACCGGCCTGGTCGCCGCAGAGGACTTTCTTACCCCCGGGCCGGCGACGCGGGAGGACCTGGAGCTTGTCCACACGCCCCGATACCTGCAGGACCTGCTGGGTGGCCGCTACACGCCGCGCACCGCTTCGAGTGAGCTGCCGATCTCGAAAGAGATCGTGGATGCCTTTCTGCTGGGGGCCGGCGGGACGGTCCTTGCCTGCCGGCTGGCCGCAACTGAACGCACCTTCGCCATGAACATGGCCGGCGGCTTCCACCACGCCTTCCCCGACTGGGCGGAGGGATTCTGCTACGTCAACGACGTGGCCATGGGCATCAGGAGGCTGCGCCGCGACGGGCTTGTGCAGAAGGCCATGGTGGTGGACTGCGACCTGCACCAGGGCAACGGCACAGCATATGTCTTCCAGAAAGAGCCGGAGGTCTTCACCTTCAGCATCCATGAGGAGGACATATTCCCCGTAAAGCGCAGGAGCAGCCTGGACATCGGCCTTCCGAGTTCATGCGGCGGCGAGCTTTACCTGTCGGAACTGGAGCGCGTCCTGCCCATCATCCTTGAGCGACACAGGCCGGAGTTCGTGCTCTACGTAGCCGGAGCGGACCCTTACGAGAAGGACCAACTCGGCACGCTGAGGCTGGGCATTGCACATCTGAAGCGACGGGATGAGATAGTCCTCGGCGAATGCGCGGAGCGGGGCATACCCGTCGCCGTCACGCTGGCCGGAGGCTACGCGCCGAACGTCGAGGACACGGTGCAGATTCACTACGGGACGGCCGTGACCATGGTGGATTCATTGGACAAGCTTCGGCCACAGCCCGATGAATAGCTCACGACTCGCCGACCAACCAGTCGCCCTGCCTGGTGCCTTGCTGAATTCGCTCCTGGACTGGTTCTACCCGCGGCACTGCTACCATTGCGGCCGGCACCTCCACGAGTCCCGGGCGCGAATCCTGTGCGGTGAGTGCTCGAAAGAGCTTTCCGACAACAGGATTGTGGGCCCAATGTGCTCTGTGTGCGGCCTCCCGCTCGCCGGGGCGGCCGCTGGCCGGCTGCCGCTCCCGGACGAAGTTGCAGGCAGCTCTTCGCCGACAAGGGAGACGGCAGGCGGCCTGCCGCAGGCGGGCGAGTTGCGGAGCGGGACCGTGTGCATAGGCTGCCGGGTGGAGGGGCGCCATTTCGACTGTGCGCGAGCGTTCGTCACTTACGAGGGGCCGGCTTCGTCGGTCATCCGCGCCTTCAAGTTCAACGGGCAATTCTTTCTGGGCCCGAAGCTCCTTGGGGCCATGCTGGACAGGGGATGGATGCCGCCGGATATTGGCGGAGCGGAGCTTGTCGTGCCCGTGCCGCTTCATCCGCGACGTCGCCGCGAGCGGGGCTACGATCAGGCGCTCTTGCTGGCGAAGGTGCTGGCCAAGCGGCTGGGATGCAAGCTGCTGCCGGGGGTGCTGGTGCGCACGCGGTACACGTCCCAGCAGGCGCTGCTGCCGGTCGGCCGGCGATGGGACAACGTGCGGGGGGCGTTTGCCGTGAGAGATCCGGCCAGGTTCCGGGGGCGGCGCGTGCTGCTGGTGGACGACGTGATGACGACGGGCATGACGGCGAGCGAGTGCGCGAAGGTGCTTAAGAGGGCCGGCGCCGAGAACGTGCAGGTTCTGACGCTCGCCCGCCCGAGGCCGTAGGCGGCGCCCCGCGACTGCCTACTTGGGTGCGGCCTTGCGTAGGCAGACGTTGCGGAAGCGGATGGGGGCTTGCGAACGGCTGTAGATGAAGATGCTGAGCTTGACGGCGTTGGCGGGGTTCTTGATCTCCGTCCCGAACTGCCAGTTGGTGAGGTCCGACTTGAACTGCTTGCCCTTCAACGCAAACGAGACAGCCACGAGGTCAGCCTTGGGGACGGATTGAGTCTGGCTTTCGAACGTCGCCGAGGGCGACTGCGTCCGCACGGCGATGGCTATCGTGACGGGCTCCTGGCTGCGCATCTCGAAGGTCAAGGAGTCGTACTGGGACAGGTCGAGCGGCTGGTCCATGCCTATGACCCACTTGCCTGCTTTGCCATCGGCCTGTTCCAGAACCACGAAGCGGTTGCCGTCTGAAGCATTTTCCTCCAGGCTCACGCGAACTGGATCGGCCCAGGATTCCGGTTGCCAGCGCTGCAGGTCGCCGGGCGCATCAATGACGACCACGGGTTCGCCCCGGACTGAACTCTGGCGCACGGTCGCGACCACCTGGGCCAGTGTAGGCGCGGCCGCAGCCGCGGCAGCCTGCGTCGGGGCAGCGGCAGGCTGAGTCGGCAGGGCCCGCGAGGCGGCCGCCGTCGGCGGGACAGGCGCGGCGGCTGCTGCCTTCGGGGCCGGCTCGGCAGGCGACTTGGGCGCAGGCGAAGCGGCGGGCTTCAGTGCGGCGGCACGCTTGAGGGCATCCTGCAGTTCGCCAATGCGGCGCCTGGTGAGCGACATCTCGGCCTGGAAGTCCTGCGGGGATTGCTGGTACAGGACGATCTGCCGGTAGGCGACCTGCCAGGCTGCGAGCGCGTCCGCTTCGCGCCCGGGCGAGTCAACGCGCTGGGCCTCTGCCACGGCGGCCCGCACCTTTTCCTCAACTGCCCTCGTTGCCTGGCCGCGGCCGTGGCCGTAGAGCCAGACGCCTCCGCCGATAACGCACAAGGCCAGGGCGACTATCAGGCCGATGAGAAGCACTGGGCCGAGACGCGGCCGGCGGGAGCGTTCGGTCAGGCGCACTTTCGGCGCCTCGGTCTCCGGGGCATTTGCGGCCGAGCGTGCGGCTGCGAGCCGCTCCATCTCCGCCTGGAGCTTTTCCCGCAAGGGCTGCCGCTGCGACGCATCATCCGGCGTCAGAGGCAGTCCGCAATGCGGACAGGGTGGAACGGTGGCTTTCAGCCGGTCGTGAAGCCGGTATCTCTTCTTGCATTTGTGGCAAGATACGGTGAACATGGCCACCCCGTCAGGCCGGCCGTATTTCAGTTGCGCAGAAAATAGGTGATGGCTGCCTCGACCTCGGCCAGGTCAACGTCCGTATCGCGGCAAGGCCCATGAGGCCGCAGATTGATGATGCCGAGGCTCGGCTTTGGGAAAACTCCCATAAGGCCAGCCTGCAACTCCTTCTCGCACGCCACGGCGACAATTGCCTTGATGGCATCGGCTTTCGCAAGACTGAGCGCCAACCGCCCGCCGGTCGCCACGGCGCACCGCGCGCCGTACTTCTCGCTCAGTCCGATGATGTCTTTGACTTTGCAGCGCCCGCAGCGGCGGCATTCGGCGATATCGTTTGTGATCTTCTGCTTACACTCGGAGTTCTGGAGGCAGGACGGAATGAGGATGAGGAGTTCGCCGGGCCGGCAGCGGGAGCGGCGGAGGCGCGTGAGGCGATTCAGCACTTGTACGACCCGTCGTCCCACCAGTGCCTCCTCAACGACAACGATATCTGACACAGATTAACGCCGATTGACGCTGATTCAAACGGAGAGCGAATAGGCTCACTGGTCGAAGACCCTCCGCTTCACCTCAACGCTTCGGCCGAAGTTGACGAGCAGGCCAACATTGATGCCGGTACCGCGGAGGTAGTTGACAAGCTGGACTTCGTGGTCCTTCAAGAGTTGGCTAACCGCTTTCACCTCGACAATCACCTTGTCGTCGACGACAAGGTCGGCAGTGAACTCGCCCACGATAGAGCCCTTATAGGTGACTTTCATGGGGTGTTGCTGGCTGACGCTCATCCCCGCCGTTCTAAGTTCGGCGGACAACGCGTTCTCGTACACTTTCTCGACGGACCCCGGCCCCAAGGTGTTGTGAACCTCATAAGCCGCGCCAATAATGCGCTCCGTTATCTCGCTGTGCCTGTAATCTGCGGACATCCGTCTCTATAGAAAGACGCTGATTTGACGCTGATTCAAACGGACAAGCATTAACCTCACTGGTCGAAGACCCTCCGCTTCACCTCAACGCTTCTGCCGAAGTTGACGAGCAGGCCGATATTGATGCCGGTACCGCGGGGAATCTCGATGGGCCGGGCAATCTCACCTTTGGAGATCCCCGCCACCGGCGGGCAAGCCTCGGCGCGTCCGCACCAAGCGGACGCGACGCCCTGTAGCGGACTCGGGATGACCGCTCGCCGGCAACTCGACTCGGCACATCGCCATCTACCGTTTTCCTCGTCAAAGCTCTGCCAGGCCTCTAACCGGTGAATGCCAATCGCGTGATCTGCGAGCAACAAGCGGGGCAGCGAGAATGATGCCCTCCGTGATCTCCGTATGCCTGCAATCTGTGGACATCAGCGTAGATCAGTGTCTACAGGAAGCGGTCGCCGGACTTCACGTGGCGTCCGTGAACGAAGTCCACGGCGCTCATGGCGCGGCCGCCGGCGCGCTTGAGTTGTGTGATCTTCAGGAAGCCTGCGCCGGCCTGGACGACGATGCCCTCGGCGTCCGCCCTTATCACGGTGCCCGGCCTATGGGGCTGTGGGGCTGCCGTCTTGTCCACGACCTCCGTGCGAAGCAGAGTCACCCGATGGCGGCCGCCGTCGGACTCGAATTCGCAGTAGGCGCCGGGCCATGGCGTCAGCCCGCGCACGCGGTTGCGGATCTCTTCTGCAGACAAGGACCAGTCAATCCGGCCATCCTGTTTCGTCAACTTTCGGGCGAAGAAGCCGCCGCGCTCAGGCTGGGGCCGGCCGGGGTGCTGCTCGCAGGCAAGCAGGTTCACCACGTCTACAAGGATCTCCGCGCCGGCGCCGGCCAGCTTACCCTCCAACTCTTCGGCGTTGTCGTCGTCGCCAACGCGTACCTGGCGCTGGGCCAGTATCGGCCCGGCGTCGAGTTCGGGTACCAGCTTGATCACGCTGACGCCGGTGAGCGTTTCCCCGCGGATAAGCGCCCAGTTGACGGGGGCCGCGCCGCGATAGTCCGGCAGCAGGGAGGCGTGGAGGTTGATGAAGCCTTGCGCAGTGGCGGCGAGCAGTTGCGGACTGAGGATTTCGCCGAAGGCCACGACGACTCCGAGATCGGCACCCATGGAATGAAGCCGTGCAACGGCCTCGGGCGCGCCAGCTCGCTGCGGCTGGTAGACCTGAAGGCCCAGATCGAGGGCGACCTCTTTGACGAGCGTCGGCAGCGGCTGTCCGCTGCGGCCCCGGGGCCTATCCGGCCGCGTCACCACGAGGGCAATGTCGTGCCCGGCCGCACGCAGGGCGCGGAGGCTGGGGACGGCGAATTCAGGGCTTCCAAGAAAGATGAGCCTCACGTCGTGTCCTTGCTGCCAAAGGGAAACTTTTGCCACGAGGTGCGCCGGATCATTCAGGCCGAACCGCCGGCGAGCCCTCTCCGCATCAGGCGGACGTGGCACGGAGCGGGGAGTTCAGGCTTCCTGGTCCTGGGCCTTTTTGACTTGCTCTTCGAGCTGCTTCAGTTGCTCGCGGATCGTGATGAGGGTCGTGGGCGGCAATTTGTCAATGATGAGCACGCCGTTCAGGTGATCCAGCTCATGCTGCCAGACGCAAGCGGCCAGGCCCTCGAAGTCGAACTCGACGCGTTCACCGGCCAGGGTATAAGCGACAACTGTGACCTTCTCCGCGCGCGGAATCTTGACCTTTATGCCGGGGAGGCTCAGGCACCCTTCCTCCTGCTCCGTCATGCCGTCGCGGCGAACGATGAGGGGGTTGACGAAGACGCGGTCTTGCGGTTTAGCGCCTTCGACGTCAATTGTGACGATGCGGCGGCCCCAGCCGACCTGAGGCCCGGCCAGGCCCACGCCCTCGGCTTCGTACATGACCTCAAGCATCTGCCGGGCCCGTTCCATCACGTCGTCATTGACTTCCTGGATGGGACGGGTCTTCTTCCTGAGCACGCGGTCGGGATAGTACTTGAGTTCCACGCAGACCCCTTGCCTGGTAACGTGTGAGAACGTCCCCCCACATGAAACAGACTAACAGAAATCGGGCCGTCTGGAAAGGAAATGGCGTGATGAGGTCTGAGCACAATCGCACCCTTGCAGGCGGACGGAACGGCGAGGGCGAGATGACGTATCGGACGGCACCGGTCCTGCTTTCCCCCCCGCCCTCGCACGCTGCGCGTCACGCGCCCGGGCCATTCCTGGGGGGCTGGCGGCTGGAGCCGACGATGCGGCTGGTGAAACTCCTGAGGGCGTGCTCCCAGCTCTGGACGGTGCGCTCCTCCCGACCATGGTAGGAGACGGCTATGAGGTCGCCGGGAATCTCGAACCCCTGCCGTTTGAGGAGTTCCCGGATGCGGGGGATCAACTGGTCCTGGATGACCCACTGCTGTTGAGGCCAGATGGCCACATGCATACGGACGAAGTGCTCGCCCGTGCGCAGCGATAGCGGTCCGGTAACTTCGGGCTCCGCGAGGATGGCGCCTTTGAACTGCTCCCTGATCTCTTCGCCGAGCACGCGGAGGGCCCCGACCTCTTGCCGGGCGGCCTCCGGGCCGGCTGCGGCAATGTCCACGAGGGCGTGCTGCGCTCCGGCGGCGAAGGTGCCAACAACGGAGAGGTTGCGGTTCGGGATGAAAACGGTCTGGCCGAGGTAGTTACGCAGCTTCGTCATCCGCAGGCCCAGTTCCTCGACTACGCCGACCTGGTCGGAGATCTGCACCATGTCCCCGACGTCAAACTGCGCCTCGAATATGACGAAGAAGCCCGTGACCATGTCCTGCACGAGGCCCTGAGAGCCGAAGCCCACTGCCAGACCGATGACGGAGAGCGAGGCCAGGTAAGCCGTGGCGGGGATGCCGAGTTGTCCGAGGATGAAGCCGAAGGCGGTGAAGTAAACGACATACTTGGCTACGTTGAGCCCCAGGGAGTGCAGCGTGAGCGACCGGTTCTTCCTGTATCTGTAAACGAAGCGGAGCGGCCCACGGTCGGAGAGGACGAGGATGCGGCTCAGGACCCGCAGGAGCGTCAGAGCGACGCGGCAGAGGGCCACAATGGCCAGGATGATGAGTATCCTGTAGAGCTTATACTTCAACTCCTGGGGGGAGAACTCGAAGATCGGCCGGAAGAAGGCACTGATGGACGCCCTCCGAACAAATGCGAGAGGCTGCTTGAGATCGCCTCCGGAGAGGGTCAGGACGTCCTTGTCCAGCGCGAACTGGTAGGTGACCTCCCGGCCTCGGAGGCGCAACCTGACGGAATCGGCCTGAGCCTCATACGTGCCGCGTTCGCCGCCGAGGGCGAATTGGCCGTCGCTCGACAACCTGAGCCGTATGCTGACCTCGCCCACTTTGGCGAACCAGGTGCCGATGAGGGACTCTTCAGCAGCTCGGGCCGCCATGCCGCCGAGCAGGCTCTGAGCGGAGGCGGCGGAGGGTATCGCGACCCCCAACAGGCATGCGCAGACCAGTAACGCGCCGGCGAAGGAGCTTGCCGGCCGAGAGGATTCGGGCCTGCGCCGTGACTGCATATGTACGCCGGCGTCTTGCACCCTGGGGTCTCCTATGCTTGCAGGGGCTTTGTATGATACCAAAGTCCTGGTGCGACCGCACGCATGGGGCACAGCTCTCGCGCGGGGCGCTCCTAAAACCAGGAGTGCAGGAGCTTTGCGATGAGGACGATCAGGCAGACGTCAATGCCTATGCTGATGAGGCTCGCGAAGAAGCCCAGGAGCACGGAGCCGACGCACCCCATGTCGAAGACGCCCACGAGGAAGTGCACCATGAAGATGAGGATCAGCAGGATGTAGACGAGCCGGCATACGGCGCCTGCGGCCACAGCAAGCGAGCCGGGCAGCACGACCGCAGCAAGGCCGGAGACGGCCAGCAGGCCGAGGTTCCCTACCCATCCGATTATGTTGAGCAGCGCCGCGCCACTCAGGAGGTCCCGGTATCTCACGGCGCAGCCTGTGAGCTGAGCGAGGAAGTAAAGACCGAAAGCGAGCGTCAGGAGGGAGCCTATGCCTGCGAGCACGCCGGCGACGCCCATGCCAAGGCCGGCGAGAGACAGGCCGTCATCATGAATTGCCCGAGCAAGCGAACTGACGAAGGCCGCCGCGACGAACGCGGCTGCCAACTGCGCGAGGACGCGCCGGTCAGTAATGCCGCCGATTGCGATCTCCCCGAGAGCGGACGGCCGTCGCACACACAGGGCGATAAGGCTCAAGAGGTTTGCCTGTGCGTCCGGTCCTGAGGAGTGCAGCACGGTGCGGGAGACGAAGGGCGCCATGCTGCGGACGGGCCGCCGCCGGACCGCCCCTGCATTTGTCTTTCTAAGAGTGCTTCTCATCTGAGTTGCTCCCAGTGATACGCCGGACAGAGGATGACGTCGTCTTGCTCAAAGCCCCAACACGCAGCGGCGGAGCATTTGGAGGACAACCCGGCCTCGCGCGCCCACCTGTGTCTACCAGGTATTCCGAAGCCGGCCGGCAGTTTATAAGCAACTTGCAGACAGCGGGCAGACTTTGCGCGGCAGGCGAGTTACACCGCAAGTTGTATTGCCGTAGGGCATGCGTTATTATGTGGCTTCTCGCCGCTTGTCCGCGTGCCTGCCGGGGCGTCCGCCCGGTTTGCGAGGCGCTGCACGGCTCTGCGGGAAAGACATGGAGAGAGACTCTCGCAAGGATTACGCCCGGCGAGAGCGAACAAACGAGGGGATCAGGAAAGCAGTTTGACCAAGGCTTGTAGGAAGGGAGGACGATTGTGGCTCGCGCCTCGCAGATCAGGAAGGGGTACGTCGTCAAGTGGAAGGAAAAGCTGTGGAGAATTACGGATGTCCAACAGACTTTTGTGGGCAAGCGGGGCGCCTACTACCAGATGAAGCTGGCTAACCTTGACGACGGCCACACGGAACTCCAAAGGTTCAGTTCGGACGAGGAGATCGAGAAGGCCTTCCTCGAATCGCGGACGATGCAGTACCTTTACAAAGACGCGAACACGTACGTGTTCATGGACGCCAAGATGGGGGAGCAGATCAACATAGACGAGGAGACGTTGAGCGACATCCTTCCCTACCTCACGTATAACGGCGAGGTCCAGGTTTCCACGTATGAAGGAAAAGCCGTTGCGGTCGAAGTGCCGGCAAGCGTTGTGCTGGAGGTGGTCACGACCGAGCCGGCGGTGCGGGGGGACACCGCGACGACGGTGAATAAGCCGGCGGAACTTGAGACGGGGCTTGTGATCAAGGTCCCCGCGCACGTTAAGACGGGCGACAAAGTCCAGGTGGACACGCGCACGGGCGAATTCCTCGGCCGTGCCTGAGCCGTTGCGCCGGGCATTGAACGCCGGCAATGCGGCGCCCGCACGGCAGGCAAGGGGTGCCGGATAGGGCGACTCCTCCTCGCGACAGGCGGACCTGCGGCCATGTCAGCAGAGATACCAAACGAAGCGGGCGTTTTCTGCGACCTTTACGGACGCCTGTTGCACGAATTTGCCGCGCAGATCGGCGAGAGGGCGTCCACGTATGGGCAGGCAGCACGCAGCGTGCGTGAGGAGATCGTGCGCTGCGTGTGGTTCGGGGGGCACTTCAAGGCGGAGAACCTGACCACCGACGAAGGCCGCCGCGTCGAGGTCCTGTCCCCGGGCTGGTGGAACGTCGAAGGCGGGCCGGACTTCGTGCGCGCGGAACTCCTGATAGAGGGCGTGGGGCGGCTTGTCGGGGACGTCGAAGTGCACAGCACTTCATCAGCGTGGTACGCGCACGGCCACCACCGGCAGCCCGAGTACAACGACGTAGTCCTGCACGTCGTGATGTGGAACGACCGGGACGAGGCGACCGTTCGCTCCGAGGGCGGGCGTGCCATACCACAGCTCACGCTGAGCAAGGCCGTGGAAGAAGACCTGGAAGAACTGGTAGAGGTCGTTGACCCTGAAGCGGAATCGGCAGGGCAGCAGTGGCAAGCGGTGGAGGGGAAATATTGCAGCCGCGCGGTTCGGTCGGGAGACCTGGAGCCCGAGTGGCTCGGGCGGCTGCTTGACCTGGCCGGCGACCACCGCATCCTGACGCGAGCGGCCGCTGTGGCTGACCTGTTCGAGAAGCACCCTCGCGAGCAACTCCTCTACGAACGGCTGGCCGAGGCCCTGGGCTACAAGAAGAACCGCATGCCGTTCATCCAGTTGACCGGGTTGCTCCCGATGGGGGACTTGCGCCGCGCCATACCGGCCGAGGCGGACACCGCGGAGAAGTCGAAGCAACTCGAAGCTGCGTTCTTTTCAGTGGCGGGCTTCCTTACGGCCGAGCCGATTGCCGGAGCGGATGCGGAGACGGCGGCCTATTGCGAGGGCCTCAGGCAGGCGTGGGCGGGCCTGGAGGGCCAGCTCACGTCCGTGAGGCTTTCGCCGGAACATTGGCAGTTCGCAGGGACGCGGCCGGTTAACTACCCGCCGCGCCGGATAGCGGCCCTGGCGGTGCTCTGCGCGGATCATCTTCACTCGGGGCTGTTCAACCATTTCCTGCGCCTCGTCAGCAGCGCACGCCCGCAGGGACGACAGCGCGCGGACGTGGCGGTCAGGAACGCCCTGGCGGGCGCTTTTTTGCACCTGGAGCACCCGTACTGGTCGCGGCGCTTCCGCCTCGGCGGGAGGAGGCTGGACAAGCCGGAGGCGCTCGTCGGGGGGGAACGCGCCATCAGCATGGTCGTGGACGTTCTGCTGCCGATGCTGCTCGCGCAGGCGCAGGCAGATACGGACTTGGCCCTGGAGAGGAGCCTTCACGGGCTTTGGCGCGGGCTGGCCCGCCGGCAGGAGAACGCCATCACCCGGCGCATGGAACAGACGATGTTTCAGAGCAAAGCCGAGGCGGCCAGGTTTGTGAACTCGGCACGCCGTCAGCAGGGGTTGCACCAGCTCCACAACGATTGCTGCCGGGCGGCCCCTCCTGACGCAGGCTGTGAGCGATGCATCGTGTACCTTGCCCGTCACGCGGGAAAGAGCCTGGCCCCCCTTTGATGCGGACCGTCAGTCCCCAAGGAAGCCTACGGGCCGGGTGGCGCCCACTTCACCGCTCAAGACTCGCCGGTAGACTTCGAGCGTCTGTTCGGTGAGGACGTCCGCGTTGAAGTCTCTGAGGACTCTCTCTCGCCCGCGCTCGGCCATGACGCGCGCCCGTTCGGGCTCGTGGGCGGCCTTGAGTATGCCCTCCGCCAATGCCCGTGGATTCCTGATAGGAACGACCGTGCCTGTCTCGCCCGGCAGCACCGCCTCACGGACGCCGCCCGCGTCTGTGGCCACTATCGGACATCCCGCCGCGGCTACTTCCAACAAGGTGCTGCACATGCCCTCCTCGGCGCTGCTGAGGGCAAAGACGTCGAACACGCGAATGAGCTGCGGGACGTCCCGGCGGAAACCTGTCATCACGAGCCGGTCGCGCATGTCCAAGCGCTGCGCCGCGTCCAATATGCTTTCGCGGAGCGGCCCTTCGCCGACGATGACTACATAGGTGCGCGGAATGGCGCCCCTGACAATTCTACAGGCTTCCAGCAGCGTGAGGTGGTCCTTGTGCCCGACAAGGGCGCCGACGTTGCCCACGACGAAGGCATTCTCGGGGATGCCGAAGCTCGGCCGCAGCCCTGGACTGGCGGCTGCGTTGATAAACCGCTGGGGATCCGTGGTGCTTCGGACGACGAAGACCTTCCACTCGGGAATGCCCGCGTCAGTCAGGGTTGTCTTGACCCTGTTGCTGATGGCAATGAATGCGTCAACGCCGAACTTGTACTTGAGCCTGCCGAGGCCGAAGGCCGACCTGCCAACAGGAAACTCGATGCGACGGTGCACGACGACCTGACAGTGCGCCCTGAAGAGGCGGGCGGCAAGCACGACCAGCATGTGCGCGTGTGCCGTGTGCGAGTGGAGGATATTGAAGCCGCCCCCCCGCGCCAGGCGCGCGATGCGCCCGGCGGCGATCAGATCGAACTCGCCGCGCATAGGCAGCTCAAAGACTTCAACGCCCGCCGTGTTCGTCTCGTGGACTGCGGGGCCACCGGGCTGGAGCACGGCCCCAGTGGGAATGGCCCTGCGGTTCAGTCCTTCGGCGAGGTACAGCATCTGCTGCTCCCCACCGCGCCAGCCGGACTGGTCGTCTACGTGCAGCACGCGGCATTCGTGGGCCGATTCGGACATGGGCGGCATTTGCACAGAAGCCTAATGGCGAAAATGGCGGGTGCCGGTCGTTATCATGGCGACGCCCAGCCGGTCCGCGGCCTTCACAACGGCCGAGTCGCCTTTGGAGCCGCCGGGCTGAACCACGGCCTTCACGCCCGCCGCTGCCGCTGCCTCGACCGAGTCAGGAAAGGGGAAGAACGCGTCGCTGGCCAGCACGGCATCCTTTGCCCGCGCGCCTGCCTTGCGGATGGCGTCCATGGTGGCGTCCACGCGGCTCATCTGGCCGGCGCCCACGCCGACCAACATCTCGTCCTTCGCCAGGACTATGGCGTTGGACTTCACATGCTTGCAGCAGAGCCAGGCGAACCTCAAGTCCGCCATCTGAGGCGCGGTTGGCGCGAGCTTCGTGACGACCGTGATCTTGTCGGGCTCGAATCCCAGCAGGTCCCTGTCCTGCACGAGCATGCCGCCGATGACGCGCCGCATGTCTTTCGCGGTGCGATCTTTGAAGCTGCCTGCGAGCGGGCCGAGTTCGAGCATGCGGGTGCGCTCTGCCCAGTCTACTCTGTCGTGCAGAAGCTTCAGCGCGTCGCGGTCAAAGCCTGGCGCCAGCAACACCTCGATGAAGTATGGTGCCGGCTTGCCTGCATGTTTGGCGCGCGTCTCGGCGATGGCTGCAGCGGTCTCAGCGTCGAGCGGGCGATTGAGGACTGCCACGCCGCCAAAGGCGCTGACCGGGTCACCGAAGTAGGCCTTCTCGTAAGCAGCCCGAGGAGAGTCGGCGACGCCGCCACCGCAAGGGTTCGTGTGTTTAAGGATGAACGCGGCCGGACGGTCGAACTCCTTCACCAGCTCTATGCCCGCGTTCAGATCCAAGATATTGTTGAAGGAGAGTTCCGGCCCGGCGATCTGCCTGGCAGTGCCGGCGCACGGCTCCTTGACGTGCTCCTGCACGTAGAAAGCCGCCTTCTGATGGGGGTTCTCGCCGTATCGGAGATCCTGCTTCTTGACCAGGTCGAGGCTCAGTCGCTCAGGGCCGGCCCCCCGCAGGCCTTCGATTTCGGCCAGGTACTCTGAGATCGCATTGTCATAGTGAGCGGTGTGCCGGAACGCCTCGACACCGAGGTCAACATGCGTCTGAGCCGAAAGGCAGCCGTCGTTCTGTTTCATCTCGGCCGCGATCCTGCCGTACAGACCGGGGTTGGTCAGAACTGCGACGTGGGTGTAGTTCTTCGCGGCGGCGCGAATCAGGGTGGAGCCACCGATATCTATGTTCTCTATAGCCCGCAGCAAGTCCGCCCCAGGTTCAGAGATCACGTCAATGAACGGGTAGAGGTTGACCACAACCATGTCTATAGGCCGAATGCCGAAATCCTCCAACTCCTTCAAGTGCGCCGTATCGCGTCGCGCAAGCAGGCCGGCGTGCACTTTGGGATGCAGGGTCTTGATGCGCCCGTCGAGCATCTCGGGGAAGCCGGTATAATCCTCGACGTCCTGCACCTCGACGCCACTCTCCCTCAGGAGCCGGGCCGTGCCCCGCGTGGACAGAATGCTGACGCCCAGCGCGGTCAACGTGCGCCCAAACTCGGCGATCCCGCTCTTATCTGAGACACTGATCAGGGCCGTTCGGATCTTCGCCACTTGTCCGTTCTCCCGCGTGGTTTACGAAAGTGGGGCATCATCCGACAGCAGATACGTGTTATGGCGCCTCTCTTCGCCGACCGTGGTCTCCTCCCCGTGGCCGGGCCACAGCACGGTCTCATCCGGCAGCGTGAGGATCTTCCGCCGAATCGAAGCGAGCAGCTCCGCCCAACTTCCTCCGGGCAGGTCAGTCCTGCCCACGTCGCCGTGGAAGATGGAATCACCACAGAAGACCTGCGGCGGAACCTCCTCGCGTGCCAACAAGCAGATACCGCCCGGCGTGTGACCGGGCGTCGCCATAGCCGTCAACACTACGGAGCCGAACTGGAGGGCGCGACCGTCCTCGAGAAGCACGTCGGCGCGCGGCCCGACCTTCCGCCCGCCGACGATGGCCGCGAGGTTCCTCGCTCCGTTGCGCAACATGTCCGCGTCGTCGGCGCCGATGCAGAGCAAAGCGTCGGGGAACGCTTTCTTCAAGGCCGCATTGGCGCCGATGTGGTCAATGTGGCCATGCGTGTTGATGATGAACAGCGGCCGCAAGGCGGCCTCGTTGCAGCTTCGGACGATTCGGTCGCCCTCGGCCCCCGGGTCTATCACGGCTCCCGCCTCGCTCTCCTCGTCCCTGAGTAGATAGGCGTTGGCTCCGAGAGGACCAACCGGGAGGCGGATGATCTTCACCTTCGCTCAGTCCTTAAATGCTAGCAGTTCACGGAGGCGACCGCCGGTCACGCCGGCCCGTAGAACTCGTTGACAACCTTCTCCACGTCGCAGGGGCGGCTTTCCCCTTGCGGCCCGGTGGGCATGCCAAGGACCGCCATTTCCTTGATCGGGTCCTCTGCGGGGTCACTTGCGTGCGCACGGTTCTGGAGTACGTTCTGGCCGTAGACCGCGCGCAATTCCTTCAGGCGCTTGCGTATGACGGACAGAGCTTTGGGCCCGGAATAAAGCAACGCCATGCACTGCGTGCCTTCGCCCGGCTGCAGGGGCCTGCCCGTGAGCGGGTCTTTGCCGGTCATGTACCGGATGAGTTCCTCGAACTCTGCCTGGGCGTTCACGTCTTTGAGTTCTTCTGCCAGGTCTTCGTAGACCGAATCTTGCGGCTGAAGGTCATGAAGCCTGGCGGCAAGCGCCTCGAAGATCCGCTTTACGACTTGCGGCTTCACCTCGCCGGGTGCGGCCTCGCCGCTGAAGAGCCCCTCGACACGCCTCGTCGCGGCCAGGGCGCTGACGGGCTGGGAGGCCGTCAGCGGATCGGCACCCATGCGCTCCACGGCCTCCTGAGCCAGCAGTCTGGCTTCGGTGACTATGCGGCGCGCCCTGTTTGACACCATCCCTTTGAGCTGTTCGCGGAACTGAGGCAGCTTCAGGGCATAGAACTCTCGCGCCTCCTCCACGCTCAGTTCGATCATCTTCACGGCGGTTATGAACATGCCGGCCCGCGCGAAGAAGTCTATCAGATTCCCGGGCAGCGGGTTGCGGTGACGAAAGCTTTCCGGTTTCAGGACCACCATCGAGGTCTCCGTCGTCGCCGGCCGCAACCCATCCAGAACCTGCAGCATGAGCCCGCCATCGCTGTATGCGTATTCTCGGAAGGTCTTCAGGTGCGCTTCGGTCATTTCGGAGTTGGTGCCGATCAGCACAGCCGGCTCGAAGAGATCGTTCTTCACCCCCTCGATCTCAATCTCGCGCAACTTTTCGTATTTGTCGAACCGCCTGCTCCATGCCTGGTAGGCTGGATCACGTTCCAGGCGTGCCACGTCCTCGCGCATGGAATCCCCGAATGTGCCGCGCACGTTGTCGCCCTGAACGTTGCGGCTGATGTGGCCGGAAGCTTCAACAATGTCGCGCACAGCGTTAGGGCCCTGGAAGACGAGCAGCATGAGGCGGTTCGAGATGCCGCGTGCGTTCGGCTTGCCGAAGTTGCGCGCAATATAGTCTATCAGCATCCTCTGGTAACGCAGCGGGATGTGTAGTTCCGCCGGGTCGTAGAGGGCGTCGCAGTACTCCTCTATGAAGCGGCCATCCGGGCGGGGCGAGTACATCCTGGCCGCAACGAGCCTCACATTGGCCCACAGCAACCGCGCGATAATGCCGCCAGTGCGGCTCTTGTGCAGGCTGTACGGGGTGATCAGCGCATATGCAAGCTCATCGCGGGCTTTCTGGGGCTGCGCCATTGGGGACGCTCGGCCTTTCGTGCCTGGGGAGACGCCGCCAGGAAGCGGCTCGTTATGCGCGCGGAGCGAGCCGCGCGGCCACGGATGTCAGGTAGAGCAGGTCCGCACTATACCAGACGCCGCTGTCGGCGTGCAAGCAGTTGGGCCGGAGCCCGCTCAGAGGTTTGCTTTAAGTAAGGCGGCGTTTAGGTTATACTCGCGTGCCACAAGTCTCACGGTCTGGGCAGGAGGGTCGCGATGGACAGGATGTACCCGCTGGTGAGCGAGAAGTTGCCCCGCTTCCTCCACGGCGGCGACTACAACCCAGAGCAATGGCCGCCTGCGACCTGGCAGGAAGACGTGCGCCTGATGAAGCTGGCCAACGTGAACGCGGCCACCGTGGGCGTATTCAGCTGGGTAAGCCTCCAGCCCGCGCCGGATCGCTTCGAGTTCGGCTGGCTCGACACAATCATGGACAACCTGGCAAGCAACGGCCTTTTTGCCGTCCTGGCTACACCGTCGGCCGCCCAGCCGGCGTGGCTTTCCCACCAGCACCCCGAGGTGCTGCGTACAGACGCCGCCGGTCGTCGGCGCCCCCACGGGAACCGCGTGAACTTCTGCCCGAACTCCGCGGTCTACCGGGAGGCCTGCGCCGAACTGGACAGACGCCTGGCCGCGCGATACAAGAGCCACCCCGCCCTCTTGCTCTGGCATGTCTCCAACGAATACTCCGACTATTGTTACTGCGAGAAGTGCGCCACGGCCTTCCGCAAATGGCTCGAGGCGAAGTACGGCAGCCTTGACGAACTCAACAAGCGCTGGTGGGCCGCTTTCTGGGGCCATACCTATACAGACTGGCTCCAGGTCGAGCCGCCCTACGAGCACGGCGAGCGGAGCATACCTGCTCTCATAGTGGACTACGCGCGATTCGGGAACGAGTCCCTCCTGGGCTGTTACCTTAACGAAGCTAAGGTGCTCAGGGAGGTGACCCCCGGAGTGCCGGTCACGACTAACATGATGGGCACGTGCTACAGCACGGACTATCGCAAGTGGTCTCCCCACGTGGACGTAGTGTCCTGGGATTGCTACCCCGGCCTGCGGGGAGACGTGGCCTGGACCGCATTCCAGCACGACGTGATGGCCGGGCTGAAGGGCGGCCGCCCCTTCCTTCTCATGGAACAGACGCCAAGCACGCAGAACTGGCAAGCGGTCAACGCGCTCAAACGTCCCGGGCAGATGCGCCTCTGGAGCTACCTGGCCGTTGCTCACGGCGCGGACTCGGTGATGTACTTCCAGTGGCGGCGCGGCCGCGGCGGCTGCGAAAAACTCCACGGCGCTGTCGTGGAACACGCCGGGCATGAGAACACCCGCGTCTTTCGGGAGGTCTCCGCCCTCGGGTCCGAACTCAAGCAACTGGGAGACAGCATCCTGGGCGCAGGCGTCGAGGCGCAGGTGGCCGTCGTGTTCGACTGGGAGAACTGGTGGACTCTGGAAAGCACCTCCGGCCCCCTGAGAGAGAAGAAGTACTGTGAGACCGTCTTCAAGCACTACCGCGCGTTCTGGCGACGCAATGTGCCCGTGGCCATCATCGGCGTTGACGACGACCTTACGAAGTACAACATCCTTATCGCACCCATGTTGTACATGTGCAGGTCAGACTTCGCGGAGAGGGTAGAGCGATTCGTGGAAGCCGGTGGACGCTTCCTCACCACTTGTTTGAGCGGCTGGGTGGATGAGACGGACCTGGCCTACGTGGGCGGCTATCCGGGCCCCCTGCGCAAGGTGACCGGCGTATGGGTGGAGGAGATTGACGCGCTTTTTGAGGACCAGAGGAACCGCATCATCATGAAGCAGCCCTTCGGCCCTTGCCGCGGCGAGTACGTCTGCGCGCGCCTTTGCGACCTGATACATGCGGAGACGGCATCCGTGCTTGCCACTTTCGGACAGGAGTTCTACGCCGGCTGGCCGGCCGTCACGGAGAATCAGTTCGGCAAGGGGTATGCCTATTACATCGGCACCGACCCTGAGCCGGATTTCCTGATGCACTTCTGCCGGACGCTGTGCGTGGACGCAAGCGTGCCCGCTGTACTTGAGGGCCCGCCGGGCGTGGAAGTCCGGCGCAGGTCCCAAAAGGACCGGAGCTTCCTGTTCGTCCTCAACCACAACGACGAGGCGTCGAACGTGACCCTGCCCGACGGCCGGTACCGGGACATGTTGACCGGCCACCAGTTGAGTGGAAGCGTGCCCGTGCCCGGGCTTGATGTGCGTATCGTTGAGCAGTTGTGAAAAGCAACCTGTTGCAGGCCGGGAGATCATGGCAGCGATCGTGAGGCGGTTCAGTTGGGAAGGGAGGTTTGGATGCAGACTGCGCTCGTGACCGGCGGGGCCGGGTTCATTGGCTCCCATCTTGTTGAGAAGCTGCTCTCCAGTGGGGTGGGCGTCTATGTGCTTGACGACCTCTCCACCGGCGCCGTGGGCAACCTCGACGGCGTCCGTCAGCACGCCGACCTGCACCTGCACATGGACGACATCAACAACGGACAACTCCTCACCGAACTCGTGGACCGCGCCGACGTCGTCTATCACCTGGCCGCAGCGGTCGGCGTAAAGCTCATAGTGGAAGACCCGGTGAGGACTATTGAAACCAACATCCACGGCACCGAGATGGTCCTCACGCGGTGCGCCCGAAAGCGCAAGAAGGTCGTCCTGGCCTCTACCAGCGAAGTCTACGGCAAGGGTCAGGACACGGTCTTCAACGAGGAAGACGACCTCGTTTTCGGCCCCACCACCATGCCCCGCTGGAGCTATGGATGCTCGAAAGCCATTGATGAGTTCCTTGCGCTCGCGTACCACAAGTCACGAGGGCTGCCCGTGGTCGTTGCGCGGTTCTTCAACATCGTCGGACCGCGCCAGGTGGGTCACTACGGCATGGTCATCCCCCGGTTCGTGCAGCAAGCCATGGAGGGCGGCCCCATAACCGTCTACGGCGACGGTGAACAGGTTCGCTGCTTCACTCACGTTTACGACCTGGTGAACGCGTTGGTTGCGCTGGCGAACTGCCCGGCCGCCATCGGCCAGATCTTCAATGTCGGCAACGATCAGCCGATAACGATCAACCAGTTGGCCGAAAGGGTGCGCCAACTGGTTAACCCAAATGCAGAGATCGCCCACATTCCCTACGCCGAGGCCTACGTCAAGGGATTCGAAGACATCAGGTACCGCGTGCCCGACATCGCCAAATTGAAGAAGACCATCGGCTTTGCGCCGCAGCATGATCTGGACCGCATCCTGGTGGACGTGCGGGATTACATTGCATCCCAAAGCTCGATGAGCGAATAGCCTTGCGCTCCGCCCGGCTCGTGGTGAGGTCTCGGGCGTCTGTGGCGCGCCAGTCGTCAAGGAATGACAACCCGGCCCCCCGCGCGCACACCGTTCTTGTCAAACCAGTCCTGCTGCATTTCGAGCACGTAGCAGACGTTTCCTGCCGATGTCACTCCCTGCTGGTCCCCGGGATTCAGCTTCTCGATGTTCACGAGGATGCCTTCGGTGCTGATGAAGGCGATGGCAATCGGGAAAGATACGGTCTTCATGACAAAAATGGCGCGTAGCGGCCGCTCAAAGTAGAAAAGCATCCCCTCGTCGGGGGCCAGCCCGCTGCGCCCCTGGAGGCCCCAACTCCTTGACTGCGGCGTATCCGCCAATTCAGCCATCACCGGGTGGCCCTCTACACTCAGATCCACCACCCTTCCCTCCCGCAGCCGGAGCACAGCTTGCTCAGTTCCTCCCCTGTGCTGCGTGCACGGCAGCAAGACGGGATGGTCTCCCAGGTCAGAGAAGGAAGCCACCTCGCGTCCGTCCCAGATGACCTTCACTGCCCATGCGGAATCCTGCGGGCCGCGCTGGCGGCCTGGAAATTCCAGGCCGTCAACGAGCAAAGCTCCCCCCGGAGCAATGCCGAGCGGCCCCGGCAACAGCCGGCCTTTGATTGCCAGCCTATCTCCCGGCACCGTAGTCCGCAGGAACTGGCCCAGGTCAGGCCGGGCCGCGGGTACAAGGCACAGGGCCCCGCCAGCCGTGGTGAGGCCGGCACCCAGTTGCACTGTCTGTCCGCCCGGCAATGGTAGTGGCTGCGGCTGCGGGAGAAACTGGACGCTGCCCACGGCGTCGCTCAACTGCACGTTCTCCTCCGAGCCTTCCTGCGTGAGACGGCGCACGTCTTCCGGCGTGCACTCGCGGTAGCCCTGCTGCACGATCTCCGCCTGAGCCTGCGGCGTCACATCGAGCGTCAGTTGTTCGGTTGAGCCACGCGCGTTGCTGCACGCGAAGTCGAACTGGTAGTGGCCCGGCCGGCTGACACGCTGCACCTGCCCCGCCCCCTGCCAGGATACCAGCAGGTCCCGCGCGACTCGCGCACGCGGCGGCGGCGGCCCGATCGCGCTCTGCGGAGGCAACGCAATCGCCGTCAGCAACGTAGCCATTGCGATCGTCGCCAACTTCATCACGCTCTCCTCGGAGTCAACGGCACTGCGCAATTCTGGATAACAGGTTACAGGAAACCAACGGGCCCTGCCATCGCCATCCGCTCATGGCTCCCTCAGAATGAGTTCACTCTCGCTCTCGATATGCTCCTCCGGAATGGCACCTGCGCCTTGCGGTCACGGAATGCCTGCGGTATTGTGTGTGTATTCTCCATCCTCTTTAAGGCGGCCAGTAGTGCTCCGCCGCGGCCGCCTTTCGCTGTGGTCGGCTTCTGCCGCGGCAACTGCCAATCTGGACTAACTACAGAGCACTGTGTGAGAAGACCGGACATCACGGAAGGCAGCATCCTTCGCGCGCTCACGCAGCTCACGACGCCCATGCTGGCCGGCGCCGTCTTCCAGAACGCGCAAAGCCTGATTGACCTTTTCTGGGTCGGCCGGCTCGGTCCGAGCGCCGTGGCATCCGTGGCTATGGCAGGCACCGTCCTCATGGTGCTCTTCCCCATGCTCATGGGGGCCTCGACGGGCACAGTGGCGCTCGTTGCACGGGCGACCGGTGCGCAGCGTCCCGAGGAAGCCAATGAAGCAACCGGGCAGTCACTCATGCTGGCGATCGTGCTCGGCGGCGTCACCGGCGTTGCCGGATGGTTCTGCTCCCACCCGCTCATCAGCCTCCTCGGGGCGGCACCGGACGTAGTGGCGGGCGGGGGCGCCTACCTCAGGATCTCACTCCTGGGCAGCTTCACTGCATTCCTGCTCTTCATCGGCAATGCTGCCCTTCAGGGGGCCGGCGATGCCGTGACCCCGATGTGGATCATGATGGTTTCCAACATCATCAACATCGGGCTGGCGCCGCTGTTCATCTTCGGCCTCGGCATTCTCCCGCCCATGGGAGTCAGGGGCGCCGCCATAGCCACCGTCCTTGCGCAGGCAATCGCCGCGTGCATCTCCGTCTACTACCTTGTGAGCGGCAAAACGCGGCTGCATGTGCGCTTGAGCGAGTGGGAGCCCGACCTGGCGCTCTGCTGGCGCATACTCCGCATCGGCATCCCCGGCTCCGGCCAGATGCTGGCTCGCAGCCTGAGCGGCGTCGTCATGATGCGCATCATCGCCGCCTGCGGCACTGCCTCCGTGGCGGCTTATGGGGTGGGCATGCGTTTCCACATGCTCCTCCTCATGCCGGCCTTTGCGCTCGGCGGCGCCGCCGCCACCATGGTCGGCCAGAACCTCGGCGCCGCCAAACCCCATCGGGCAGGTAGTGCAGCGTGGCTGGCGACGGCAGTAGACGCGGCCTTTATGGCACTCGCCGCGGCGGTCCTGTTCCTGTCGGCGCCCCGGCTCATCCACTTCTTCAATGCCGATCCGGAGGTCGTCAGCGTTGGGGCCCACTACCTTCGCGTTGTCTCGCCGTTCTACGTCTTCGCCGCGCTCGGCATAGTGCTGGGCAGGGCCCTCAACGGCGCGGGCGACAGCATTAGCCCGATGATCATCACCATGGTCTGCCTCTGGGGTCTGCAGGTGCCGCTGGCCATCATCTTTTCGCGCCTCTGGCAGCCTGCCACGCAAGGCATCTGGTGGGCGATCGTCGTAGCGATGGTCCTTCAAGGCCTGCTCATCGCCGGCTGGTTCCAGACGGGCAGGTGGAAAAGGTCCCGCGTCTGAACGCTTCGCGTGGAACTCGCCTGCCGAAGCCGCTACACTTAAGGCGCAAGTCAGTCGGTGGGATTTTCCGATTCGCGGGGGCTCGCTATGACTAAAAAGACTTCGCGTAGACACATTGGCAGAATTGTCAACCTCATCTGTTCGCGTCGATTGCGTACTCCAGCGTTACGACAGCCTTCGCCGTCTTGTTAATAGTCGAAGTGTCGTACATGCCTTCTCCCGAAGTACCGGTGGAGTTCCTCCCGGTTATCTGGAAGACGCCTTGCTGTGCCGAGGTCAGCGCGCCAACCTTCCCCCTGCTGTTCTCTGCAAGAGCCAAAGCCCGGCGGTAACCGTCGTCCGTCGCTTTCGCAAGCAGATCAAGCTTCGCACCTTTGAGATCGGAAACGTAAAACTCGGGCGCGCATGCGCTGACGTCAATCCCTTGCTGTATCAATTCCGTTATGCTGGTGGAAACATCTCTGACCGCTGCCACATCGCCCGACACCACAGAGATCGCCTGGGAGAGGTCGTAGTACTCAACTTCGTTCATCTCCCTTTGCTGTGCGTCTCGCTTCTTGACCTTCGACGTGTCAATGTTGCCCATGGCTATCTGCGCGTCACCAAAGCCCCTTCCCTTGAGATACTCCAGCACCACCTTTCTGCTGGCTTGCAGTTTGTCATAGCCATCTTTCAGGTCCGGCCCCCTCGCGCTGCAGGTGCAGGTGAATCTGCCAATATCGGACACAAGGTCCTTTTCGGCGTATCCTTTCACCGTGATCGCCTGCTCATGCCGGATTCCGATCCTCACGAAAAGCCTGGACAGCAGCGCAGAGGAGAGGACCATGCCCAGGGCCAATATGAGGGCTACAATCGCTATTCTTACGGGGTTGTTCATCCGCGCCTCCAGGAGCCGAAAGGGGTTGCTGAGCCACGTTCTTCGACATGGCGAACATATCACCGGCTCAAGGCTTGCGTCAATAATTCCGGCCCAGGATTCAGGGAGCATCCAATGCGCTCACACGGATGGGTCCCCAGGGCTCCGCGGCAGGCGTCAACCCTGAACCTGATGGCTGATTAATCGGCCCACCTCGCGCATATCTTTCGGTCCGGAATGCTGGCTTAGTCCCTCCCCTCGGTGCCTTCGACCCATGTCAGCCGATGGATAGCAGACCCACGGGCTTTCGCCCGTCGAGCCCCCGGCCATTGATCAGAGCGGCCTGCGCCCGTAGAATTCGCAGCCGAGCAACACCCGCAGGCTGTCCTCAATGCGGTCAGTGGTTGAACCTCTTCGTCCCTCGGCGCAAGGAAACCCCACATGACTCGCCGTGAACGCCTCGTCCGATGCTACTTTCACCAGGAGCAGGACCGCCCTGCGGTTTACAGCCGGAGCGGGTTCCCTCCGGATGACCCCAGCTACGACGCGCTTAAGGCTTATTTCGGCGAGCACACGGAGCTGAAAGTTGACTGGAACACCCTGGCTTGCGAGACCCCATTGCCGATGCACCGACGGCGTGAGCCGCACTCGGAAGACTGGGAGCGCGAGGTAATCACGCTCGAAACCCCTCCCGGCCCGCTCGAGAGTTCCCACCTGCACAGCCTGAAAGGCGAGCCCGGCCGACACGAGACGTACTTCTTGAAGAGCCGCGAGGACGCCGAGAAGTACCTGTCGCTGCCGCTCCCTGAGTTGCACGACGACATTTCCGCGCAGGCCCGGCTTGAGCGCGAAATGGGCGACGCCGGCATCGTCCAGGCCTACCTGTCGCCCAATCCCGGCGGATCCGCCGTCGAGCTGTTCGGCTCGGAACTGTTCGCCATCATGTCGCTCACCGACCGAGACGTCATCCATGCCCTCTGCCAGCGCCGGCTAACAATACTTCTGAACAGGGTGAAGTTCCTCCTGTCACACGGCGTGGGCCCGTTCTTCTGCTTCACCGGGGAAGAGTACATCGTCCCGCCTCTCCACGGGCCGCGCGACTTTTGGGACTTCGTTGTCAGATATGACAAGCCCGTCCTTGACCTCATTCACGAAGGCGGCGGGCGCGTCCACATCCACTGCCATGGCTCCATCAAACACGTGATCAAGGGATTGGTCGAGATGGGCGCGGACGTGCTGCACCCGTTCGAGCCGGCGCCCCAAGGCAACATAACGGCGGCCGAGGCGAAGGCCGCCGCGCGCGGCCGCATGTCCCTGGAAGGTAACATCCAGATTGACCGCATGTACAGATGCTCGCCGGAGGAGATCCGCGAGGAGACGCTCGCGCTGATACGCGACGCATTCGACGACCACAGGGGCCTCATTGTCTGCCCGACCGCCTCGCCGTACATGCGCGACAAAGGCGAGTCCTGCTTCCCTGCCTACAAAGCCATGATAGACACAGTACTGGCTTGGCGGGGGTAAGCCCGCAATAAGCGCGCCGTGCAGCACCTCCGTCCTGGGCCTTGCTTCCGCGCGTCACTTCTCGACCGTGCCCCTGCATCTCTCTACTGGCCGCCGCCCGCCCCTTGCGTCTGCTTCCTCAGAAGTTCTGCGACATCCTCATGGCCTGCAGCTGTGGCGCATTGCAAGGCAGTCTCATTGGCCTTCGTCTTGGCGTTTGCGTCCGCCCCGGCAGCAAGGAGAAGCGCGGCAATCTCTTTGTTTCCCGACGTGGCGGCCCGGTGCAACGCCGTCCGACCGTCCTCTTCCACCGCATTCGGAGTCGCGCCTGCGGCCAGCAGCATCTTCGTCAGCTCCCCGTCCCCGTGGTTCACGCTCATCTGAAGCGGCGTCTGCCCGCTGCTGCCAAAAAGCTCTGGATTTGCGCCGCCATCGAGCAAGACCTTAGCCGCCTCGCGATGTCCCCTGAACACCGCCTCGATCAACGCCGTCGAGCCGCGCCTGGTCTTTGCATTAACATCCGCATGGTTGGTTAACAGCAACTTGGTTGTCTCAACGTCCCCTTCTCGCGTCGCAGACATCAGGGCGGTCCAGTCCTCCCATCCCTTAGTATTTACGTCAGCCCCGTGCGCGATCAGGAACTTGGGAGCATCTTCGCGCCCGCTTGCTGCCGCCATCATGAGCGGGGTATAGCCTCTGATCGTCTTTGCGTTCACGTCCGCGCCCCGCGCAATGAGTACCTCCATCGCAGGCACTCCTCCTTGAACCGACGCTTCGTGCAGCGGTGTGTTGCCAAACGTGTCGCTCGCGTTGACGTCCGCGCCTGCATCGAGCAGCCTCTTGATCTCTCTGACGTTGCCGAGGAAGACGGCATCGTGAAGGGGGGTGCGGCCACGGTTCTTCGCCAATTCGACTGTGCCTGCCTCGCCTTTCAGAAGCGCCGCGACGTCCTTGTGGTTGCCTTGCAGGGCCAGGTCCAGAGGCGTGCGACCTCGGGCCTCCTTCGCATTTACGTCGGCCCCCGCTTCCTTGAGCACGTGAACTACTTCTTTGTAGCCTTCCGCCGCCGCAACGTGCAACGGCGTCTTCCCATCCGGCCCCGCCGCGTCAACACGCGCCCCTTTGGCGAGCAGGAACTGCACCCCCTCCCGGCATCCGGCCCATGCCGCAACGTGCAACGGAGTCCGTCCCCGAGCGTCGCCGGCGTTTACGTCCGCCCCCTTCTCAATGAGAAACTGCATCATCTGAAGGTTGCAGTGGTACGCTGACGAATGTAGTGGCGTCTCGCCATTGCCCGCTCGTGCGTTCACGTCCGCGCCATTCGCCAGGAGAAGCTTCGCCATATCAATGAAGTTCATGCCATCGGGGTAGCTGTACGCCGCAGCCAGATGGAGAGGCGTCGAGCCTTTGGGCGGTCCGACATCCGCCTTGATCCCCTTGTCTATCAGCAACTGCACCGTTTCCCTGTCGTCGCTGAAGACAGCCCAGTGCAGCGCCGTGAACCCCTCATTGGTCTGGGCCAAAAGCTCGGCCCCCCTCGCCAGCAGGAGCTTCACGTTCGATGCCCTGCCATAGCGCGCTGCCGTATGCAGCGGCGTCCAGCCCGAGCTATCTCTGCTGCCTATCGTCGCGCCCTTATCGAGCAAGAGCGCCACAACGTCCGGCTTGGCGTACCTTGCAGCGTAGTGAAGGGGCGTGTCCCCGTCGTGGTCCTTCGAGTCCACGGTTGCGCCGCTCTCCAGGAGCAACTCAACTACGTCTTTGGAGCCGCTTTCCGCAGCCGCCTGGAGCGGCGTAACGCCGTCTTTGTCCTGTTCATCCACACCTGTGCCTTTGGCAAGGAATGCCTTCACGGCCTCCAAGTTGCCCGCTCTCGCCGCCTCCACGATGGATGTCAGTTTCCTTCGCTCAGCCCCCGCCTGAACTGTTGGCTGGCCAGTGAGAAGGAGGACAGCCAGCACGCCTAAGGTCAGCAAGCACATATGCATTCCGCGTCCCGTGTCCATCTTCTCATTCCCTTTCTTCAAGGCCAGGTCTGCGTCCTGCTCTTGATCCCGCCGGACTTGTGAGGCCGATGCGCCGGGGGGGACCTGCGCTCGCTGCGTCTTACGGAGTCTCTTCAATCAGCCCCACCGAGCCTTCACCCGCAGCGATGAGTCCGTACGGCGTCTCGAAGAAGTTCAGCACCTTGCCGCCTTCGAGGATGTCGTTGTCCATGACAGTCGCCTCTTCGAGACTCTTGCCCCGGTGCAGCACAATAAGCCGGCTCTTGCCGTACCTCGCCCAAACTTCGTCTCCGTGAACGGCAGCAGTCGTGAAGTCTATGTCCATGGGGAGAACTGCTTGCTCTCGTTCCGGCACGAAGGGCCGCATGTCCAACTTCCAGGAACCTTCTTTTCTCCAATACTCCACCTCCCGCGTCCCGTCCCTGTTTGCCAGAATGACCTCAGCTTTCGCCGAATCGGGGATCAGGCGCGCGAGCACGTTTCGGTTAGCGAACCACGCCTCCACACCCCAGTTCACCATTGGCATCGAGGTGATCCCGAGGAGCCGCTGCACCTCGTGGTCGGTAGGGTCAAGCCTCCACAGGCCAGTGAATCCTTCGCCCTGAGCCAGGAACGTGAGCCCGCCTGGGATTGGGGCAAGGTTAGTCAGCTCATACGTCCTGCCGGCCTGGAAAGGCGTGTTTCCCCTTACGTCGCTGCAGAAGATTGTCTCAAACGCCTCCGTCGCCGGATCGTAGACCCCCAACCCGCTCCCATCGTGCGCATAGGCTACCCATAGCTTGCCGCCCTGGAACGCAATGCTGGTAATGTCTCCTGGGGGCAGTCCGTTGTTCCGGTCCAGGATGCGGGGAGCCTCTATGAATCCCCTCCCCCTCGCCAGGCTTCCCGGAAACTCGATAAGGCCCAGGTTTGCCACTGGCCAGTAGCTCTTCTCCTGGCCGATCGCAAACTGCCGCAGCCATGAGTTGCCCCAACCGGTCTTGAAGGTGGTTTGCCATAGTGCAACTAAGCTGTCCTCTTTCATGTCAAATCCTGCCAGCCCTACGGTAGCCTTGGGACCGTTCGTAGGGTCGCGTCGGTCAGTCTGAAGCACCCAGAGCATTCCGTCCCGTGACTCAATTCTGCTGTGAAGCCAGTCATCCTCGAACGAATTCCACGAGTGGGGCCACTCCTTGGCACTGAGCAGCATCCTCACGCGCGGCCGCGGCCCCTCTGGCGTCGCCAGTTCCGGAAAGGCATCCAGTATCTCCGCCAGCTCCCGACGCAAGGAGTCGAACTCGTCAGGCTTCTCCGCTTTCTGGAACAGGGCCGGATACCTCTTCAGCTCCATGAGCCGTTTATGCCAGGCGTTCTCAATTGAGGCGATGCAACTGTTCGCTTCACTGAGTTCCCAATCTACTGCCGGTTCGCCGGCTTCTTTCTGCAGAACGGTTTTGACACGTTTGGCCAAGGATACGTACCGCTTGGCTATTGTCGGCGAGACGGGGCCCCACGCCGGGTCAGCCTCCATGAACAAGCCGAGTGTGGTGTGCAGACCCACGAGGCCGGCGACATCCCCTTTTGCCAGATGTGGCTCCAATATGGCCTCCAGCGCGGCTATCCTCTCTTCCCGGGGATACGAGCGCCGAACCCGCGACAGCAGTTGGCGAACTGCGCGCTGCTTGACGGCGTTACTTAGGTCCGGCGCTTCCGCAAGGCGGTCTCTGTATCCTTCGATGGCCCTGCTCATATATAGAGCACGATCAATTGATTTAGGCAGGGCCTCGGCGCTCTGGCGCCGCGCCTTCACCTGCGTTGGCCCACCGCCATAGGCGTAAAACCGGGGGATCTCTTCGCAAAGCGTGCACACAACGATGCAGCCGAAAAAGCGAACGATGGGATCTTTGTTATCGGCCAGTTCCATAAAGTACGCAAGCAAACCCTTCGCCAGAGTGTTCCCGTCGTCAGCCAGATGATAAGGCGCACCCATGCTGAACAGCCCGGCTCCGGGCAGGAGGTCGAAGCAGGCCTGAAACCTCAGGTCGTCGGACGCGATCTCGCCGCCCTCCGTCGGAGGCATCACCAGGCGCTGAAAGGCCTTCCTGACGTTCGCGACCCCTTCTTCAGGGGTGCTGGACGCGGTGAATTCACGGTTCGCAAGTTGCGTTACGTCCAGCGTAGGGTCGCGGTTGCTCTTCGCCTGCGCCCGGCGGAAGGCCTCTACGGCAATCCGCCGGTTCTGGCGGTTTACCTCGACGATCCTTGGCGTTGCCACCGACGAGGGGGTTCGGAAGTACCATACCAGTGCGTATGCCAGTCCCCAGGCATCCCCTGCGCGCTCGTCCCAGCCGTCCATTTCGTCAACGGCTTTGCCCGCCAACGGCACCAGGCGCCCCGCAAGTTCGACCTTCTCCTCATCACTGACGTATTGCCCCGTCCGGTCCCACCCCAGGCTCAGATTGAGCAATGTCATGGCGAAATGGACGTTGTCCGCATCGAGCGCGTTTGCTGCCTGCAGTGCCGGAAAGGCAACCCGCTCCCGATGATGGTTTCTCAGCAATTCCCCCTGGCGGAAGAACTCCTCTGCCTCCTTCGCACGATCCCATGCAGCGGCAACAGGCGCGGACGTTGCCTGCTCCACTACGCCGTCTGCCGACTTCTCTACCGCCTCAGCCAGCTTGTTCACGTCCACCGAAATCGTAGGCACCGGCAGCTCCTGCCCGGAGGCGCGCTTCACCTGAAGCTTAAGGTCTATGCCTTCCTTTCCGCGCCGCTGCATGTAGCCCTCGATCAGCACCCCCGAGCGCCAGAACTCCGCCCCTTCGCCCTGGGTCAGCAGCTTCTCCTCCAACATCCGCCTCAGGTCTTCCCGCTCCAGCACGACGATCCTCGGCTCCTTGCTCAGGCGTGCCGCCAGCATCGTCGCGAACGTCCTGCACGCCCACTGGTATTCCTCCCCAAGCTGCACCCGGTGCACGTCCACAATGCCCACAGGAATCACCTGCCCCGCCGGCAGCTTCACCTTCGGCGCAACCTCCAGGACCTTCGCAGCGACCTGCTCTGAGACCTCCTCCGCCTTCTCAGGATTCCATCCCGCAAACCAGTCGAGGAGCCGCACCGCGTGCGCCGTCTCCGTAAGTCGGATGCGCACCAGCTTCTCCGCTTTCTCAGGCTTTTGGGCAGTGGCTGCCTCTGGACCCTCAGGTCCGCCCGGTCCGAGGTTTCCCCCCGGGCCTGGCATTCCCTCGGGCCGCGCCGCCGCCGGAGGACCTCCCTCCTCCAGTGACAGCAGCACGAATCCATCCGCCCGCAGAAGCTTTCCCAGCTTTACCAGTGCCTGCGGCTCAACAATCCCGCCCGCGCTCAACTCCTGCTCCTGGAGCACCCTATCAAGCTCCCCCCGCTCTACAAGCGATAGCCCTTTCTGAGTCAGCCTCGCCTGCACCAGCGCCGACAGCGGCGCCAGCTCCGCATTGGTCTCCACCACCGCAAGCGACTTCTTCCCCTCGCCCCCTTCCGCTGCCGACACAGAAGAACTGAGTAGCGCCACTGTGGCAATGAACGCGATCACAGCATGCATAGGCCTGAGGACGCCCGACTGTCTCAGCCGGTTTGGCTGTTCCATCCCTTCCCCTTCCCTATTTCCCCCACGTAAGTGGCTCAGCGCCCTCAGGGTTCGCCTTCGACCAGACCGACTGAACCTTCTCCCACCGCAATGAGCCCGTACGGCGTCTCGAAGAAGTTCAGCACCTTGCCTCCGTCAAGGATGTCGTTGTCCATGATGGTGGCTTCCTCAAAGCTCTTGCCCCGGTGCAGCACGACAAGCCGCGTAATCCCGTAACGCGCCCAGATGTCATCGCCGTGCATGGCGGCAGTCGAGAGGTCTACGTGACCGAAGCCGAAGAAACCTATGGGGATCATTGTCTGCTCTCGTTCCGGCATAAAGGGCTGCATCTCCACCTTCCAGGAACCTCCTTTTCTCCAATACTCCACCCTCTGCGTCCCATATCCGCTTGCCAGAATAACCTCAACTCTTGCCGAATCAGGGATCAGTCGCGCGAGCACGTCGCTGTCAGCAGACAACGCCCCTGTGCCCCAGTTCATGGATGTATCGGGCGATGGGGTGATACGAACCAGGCGTTGCACGGCGCGAGTGGCGATGTCGAGCTTCCAGAGGCCGCCAACCCCCTCTACCATGCCCCGAGAGAAAAAGACGAGTTCTCCTGCCGTTGGCGTGAGGTCAAACAGTTCATAGATCTTGCCGTCCTGGAAAGGCGTGTCCCCCCTCACGTCGCTGCAGAAGATTGTCTCGAACTTCTCTGTCTGTGGATCGTAAATCCCCAGCCCGCTCCCCTCTTGCGCATAGGCCAGCCATAGCTTGCTGCCCTCGAACGCAATGGCCGTTACATCCCCGGGTGGAAGCCCGTTCTTTCGGTCGAGGATGCGCGGAGCCTCTATGAATCCACGTCCCCTCGCCAGACTCCCCGGAAACTCGATGAGCCCCAGAATGTCCACCGGCCAGTAGGTCTTCTCCTGGCCTACCGCAATCTGGGGCAGCCGGTTATTTTCCCATCTGGCCTTGAAAGAGGTTTGCCACAGGGCAACTAACTCGCCGTCTTTCATGTCAAATCCTGCAAGCCCTACGCTCCCCCTTCCCACCCGTGGAACGCTTGTAAGCTCGCGTCGGTCCGCCAGAAGTACCCAGAGCATCCCGTCCCCGCACTCCACTCTGCTGTGGCGCCAGTCATCCTCGAAAGAGTTCCACGAATGCGGCCACTCCTTGGCGCTGAGCAGCATCCTCACACGCGGCCGGGGCCCTGCTGGCGCCGCAAACTCCGGAAAGGCATCCAGTATCTCCGCCAGTTCCCGGCGCAGGGAGTCGAACTGGTCAGGCTTCTCAGCCTTCTCGAACAGCGCCGGATATCTCTTCAGTTCCATGAGCCGTTTATGCCAGGGGTTCTCAATGCTCGCGATGCAGTAGTTGGCGCCACTTATCATCCCATCTACGTCCGGTTCGCCGGCCTCTTTCTGCAGAACGCTCTTTGTTCGCTTGGCTAGCGACAAGTACCGCTTGGCTATTGCCGCCGAAACCGAGCGCCGCGCCGGGTCATCCGGGCCGTATATGGCGTGCAAGCCTACAAGCCCGGCGACGTCCCCTTTCGCCAGGAGCGGCTCCACGGTGGCCTCCAAAGCCGCTATCCACTCTTGCTCGGGATATGAGCGCCGAACCGGCCGGGACAGCAATTGGCGAGCCGCCCGTTGCTTGACGGCGGCAGTCAGGTCCGGTGCTTCCGCAAGGCGGTCCCTGTACTCCTCAATCGCCCTGTTCGTATATTTGGCGCGATCGACTGACTTAGACAAGGCCTCGGCGCTCTTGCGTCCCCCATCCACCTTCCCGTGGCCGCCGAAAATATCAACCAACCTGGGGATGTCTTCGCAAAGCTCGCACACGGCGATACAGCCGAAGAACCGGACAATGGGGTCTCTGTCTTCGGCCAACTCCATGAAGTACGCAAGCAGGCCCTTTGCCAGAGTGTTCTCGCCGTCAGTAAGATGATAGGGGTTCCCGCCAATGAAAAAGCTCGCACTGCCAAGGATGTCAAGGCAAGCCTGAAACCTCAGGTCGTCGGACGCGATCTCGCCGCCCTCCGCCGCGGGCATCACCAGGCGCTGAAATGCCTTCCTGACGTTCGCGACCCCTTCCTCAGGGATGCTGGACGCAATAAGTTCCCGGCTCACAAGCTCCCTCATGTCCAGAGCGGAATCGTGCTTGCTTTTCACCTGCGCCTGGCGGTAGGCCTCAACTGCGATCCGCCTGATCTGGCGGTTAGCCTCCACTATCCTTGGCGTTGCCACCGAGGATGGGAACCTGAGGTACCACACGAGGTTGTAGGCCAGGTCAAACGCGTCCACTGACTGCCGGTCCTTGCCCGCCATTTCGTCAACGGCTTTGCTCGCAAGCGGTACCAGACGCCCTACAAGTGCAGCCTTTTCGTCATCGTTGACGTAATTCCCGCTTTGATCCCACAAAAGGCTCAGATTCAGCAGAGTCAGGGCGAAATGCACGTTGTCCGGAGCCAACGCGTTCGCTGCCCGCAGCGCCGGGAAAGCCGCCCAATCCCGACGATGGTTCTTCAGCAACTCCCCCTGGCGGAAGAATTCTGCTGCCTCCTTCGCCGGATCCCATGTAACGGCAACAGGCGCTGACGTTGCCTGCTCTACCACGCCTCTTGCAGACGTCTCCACTGCTTCAGCCAGCTTGTTTACGTCCACGGGAATCGTGGGTACCGGCAGTTCCTGCCCCGACGCGCGCTTCACCTGAAGCCTGAGGTCAATGCCCTCCTTTCCGCTTCTCTGCATGTAGCCCTCAATCAGCACTCCCGAACGCCAGAACGCCGCTTCCTCCCCTTGGGTCAGAAGCTTCTCCTCTAACATCCGATTGAGGTCTTCCCGCTCCAGCACCACAATCCGCGGTTCCTTGCTCAGGCGAGCCGCCAGCATTGTCGCGAACGCTCTGCACGCCCACTGGTACTCTTCCCCAAGCTGCACCCGGTGCACGTCCACAATCCCCACCGGTATGACCTGGCCGGCGGGGACCTTTAGCTTTGGCGCGACCTCCGAGACCTTCGCAGTGACCTGCTCCGCGACCTCTTCCGCCTTCTCTGGGCTCCATCCTGCAAACCAGTCCAACAGCCGCACGGCGTGTGCCGTCTCCGTCAGCCTCACGCGAAGCAGCCCCTCCGGTTTGCTGCCGGCCTCTTGGCCTGGTAGGTTCTCCTGGGCCAGCGCCGGAACTGGCATCGTCCGAGGCGGTGCTGCCTTCGCCGGGCTTGCCTCCTCCAGGGAGAGGAGCAGGAACCCGTCCGCGCGGAGAAGCCTTCCGACCTTTACCAACGCCTCCGGCGTGGCCAGCCCTCCCGCGCTCAGTTCCTGCTCCTGGAGCACCTTGTCCAATTCGCCGCGCTCAACCAGCGAAAGCCCCTTCTGCGTCAGCTTTGCCTGCACCAGCGCCGATAGCGGCGCCAGATCCGGATTGGCCGCCAGGATCGCCACCGACTTCGTCTGCGCGGCCCCTTGTGCACCGGCCGCGGGAACGCCAACGCAGAAAGCGCCGACAGCGAGAAGCAGAAAAGCGCTCATACGCCGTGTCACCGGCCAGCGTCGGCCGCCTGTCGCATCTGGCATGGATTCCTCCCTTGCCTACTCTTTCATTCCAGGACCCCATCCAGACACGGGCCCGCACGTGATCCTTCGCCTGCGCGCGGGACCGGCGCAGCCCAATACCCAGAACAGGGCAAGCCGGAGGACTGTTGCCCTCCAGCTCGCCTGTCGCCCGACCACGCTTTACTTCGCTTCCTTCTTCGCCTTGGCGGCGCTCCAGGCCTCGGTGAAACGCGGGATGACGCGCACGGCCAGCGCTTCCGTCGCTTGCTGAATAGCCGTCTTCGCGGCGGTGCTCTCCGTCACGTCCACGCCCGCGCCCGTCTCGCGGTCTATTGCGAGCACCGCGCCCGTCGCCACGTCTATCGCCTTCACCTCCACCCGCGCCTTGCAGGAGAAGAGGTCGCCCTTCTTGAACGCGAGTTCGCTCACGGCCTGGCCGGTGAGCACAACCTGGACGTCCTTGCCGATCGCCGCAGGAAGGCCCGCCTGAGGATCATACTCACGGAGCTGGGCGGCCCAACTGTTCTTGAGCTTCGCGTCCCTGTCCACGACCTTGAAGCCGGCCTGGGTCAGGTAGAGAGACATCTCGGTCTCGGCCGCCGGGTCTATGATGACCAGAGGCGACCTGTGAAGCTCGTCAATCGCCACCAGCACCGTCGGTTTGTCCATTTTTGCCACGGCCTCCGCAATCGCCTGACCAGGGTCCTTTTTCTGGGTCGGAGCGGCTACAAGAAGCTTGCCGTTCGTCTTCATCGTCTCCGCCACCTGGGTGGCGAGGCTCGTGACCGCCGCATCAATGTCCTGAGGCCCTTTTGACTTGGCCACCAGGCCGAAAGACCTGCCCGTCTCAGCGCCGATAACCTTGACGGCGAGCGTCAGCTCATCCTTATTCAGCGAGAAGACGCGGCCCGTCACAAGCACCTTCGCTCCGACCAGCTTCCCGACTTTCACCGCCTCTTCCGTGCTGACCATGCCGGAGAGCCCCAGCCCTACCTCGGCCAGCGCTTTGTCCACCTGCTCCCGCTCCACCAACCTCGCGTCCGTCTGGGTAGACAGGTACGCAGCGAGGAGCGAGGCCACGTTCTTCCCCATGTCTTCCGGGAGCCCCTTGCCCGGCTCAAACCCGATAATGGCCACGGTCAGGACCGGCTCCTTGCCCGCTTCGGCGGCCGCCGGCTGCGCCTCTGCGGCGGCAGCGACATTCATACCCGCCACAATTGAGAACATACACGCCAACCAGACCACGTACTTGGCCTTCATTACTCGTCCCTCCTTTCAGGGATCTTGAGTTCCACTCCCGAATTCGTGAGAAGCTCAGAATAAGTGCGCAGGCTCATCTCGTCCTTTTCGTCTTCCGGCAAGGGCAGTTGCGAGATGATGACCGTTCCCTTGAGCCGGGGCAGCGCCACAATCCCCGCGCCCGCCACGCTCGCAACGTTCGGCGCCTGGCTTGTGAAGGCGATCAGCGGGTGCGGCGCGCGCCCGCACAGCGTTCGCAGCTCGCTCGGGCGCAGGCCCTGGAACAGCGCCTTGTCCGCCATGCTTGACAAGTCAAGGGCCGCGCCCTCCTCGGCGGCCGCCACCGTCACCGCGCCCCCCCAGAGGAAATCGAACGTCCCGACCGCGCCGGGCGCGAGCCCTACGAGCGACACCGTGCCGCCCTCCTTCAGCACGCCGAGCAGTGCCTCCTTCCCCGCGCGCCCGCTCGCCCCGAGCCGTTCCGCCGAGCCCTCGGTCCCCGATACCAACACAAAGTCATAGCCCTCCACGGAAAGCGGGTTTACGACTGCGTCGAGCCCCAACAGCTTGGCGGTCTCCGCGACCTTCTTTGCCTCGTCCTCCGGGCCGGCCAGAACTGCGGCCTTCGCACCGAGCGGCTCGCCCGGTGCGAGCGCCCGCACGAGCAAGTTCACGAAAGCATACCGCGCCACCGGCTCTTCCAGAAACTTCTCGCCGATCAGCATCTGGGAGAAGACCAGTTTTCCCTTGCCGGAAGGCGCCTCCACCACGGCTGCCTGCGGTGCATCCGCAACCCCCGCCGGCGCCGCATCCGTCAGGATTCTGAAGTTGCCCCGCGTCGGGCCGGCGAACGCGCGCCGGACGACCGCGCCATCACCCCGCCACAAGCTCAGCATCGCCTCGGGCAGTTCGCCCCGAACGGGCTGCTTGCCCGCCGGCTCGGCCCAGGCCGCCAGCGGGGCCTCCCTGTCGGCCAATGCCAGGTACGGCGGCTTGCCCTCATCAAGGTGCGCCTGCTCCAAGCAAAGGACGGCCATGCCCTTGTGTACGTTCGCCCTCACCTGATCGAGCAGCCTGGCAAGGACTTCGTCCGGCACAGCGCATCCGACAATCAGCAGGTCCGCCTCGCCCGTGTCCAGGGACCATGTTTGCGGCAGTTCAGCATACTTGACTCCCAGATACGCCAGCGCGGCCGCCGTCCGACCCGTCGGATCGTAGAGCACGATCTTCTTGTCCTTCACCATCGCGGGCACGACCGGCGCGGGCGGGAACAGGCCTATGTCGTAGGCGCGCGACCTAAGCACCCTGGCGTCCTGCTGAAGTGAAAGCCTGAGCGCCCCCGCGGTGACCCGCCGCACTTCCGGCATCTGCAAGAGGATCTCTTGCTCGATGAGGCCGCCGCCGGGCTTCACCTGCGCGGACCCGCGCTGGGCCACCGCAGTGCCCACTGTCACGGTCCACGTCAACCGTGTCGCCGGCGCTCCTTCCAAGCCCGCCGCCCGGATGAGGACCGTTCTGGCCGCTTGCTCCCCTGAGAAGAAATGAAGGCCCGGCTGGCGGATGGACAGCATCTCGGCCGCGGCCTCTTCACCTCGGGCCGTTGCACCAAGCATCAGGCACGCGCCCAGTGCCGGCGCCATGAAAGCCCATGCCCTCGCTCGCATCTTCGCTCCCCCCCTCACTGCGGCTCGCGCGCGGGCCGCCAGACCGTCAGGGCCACCCGCACAACGAAAGCCTTGTCCTTCAAGACGAACCTGCCGGCCTCCGCCTCGTCGCCGTCCCTCAGCTTCAGGCACGCGTTGACCATGCCGCTCGCGTCGCCCGCGGCCTCAAATGCGCCGACGTTCAGCCGGATCGTGGCCTCGCCCGAGGATCCGATCATCGGGCTATACGCGTAGCGATACGTCAAACCCCCGGCCTCACTCGTAAAGTCGGCCTTGGCGCCGTCCCGGGCCAGAATACGCGCCCGGTTCAGCAGCCGCAGCCCGCCGTCCGTCTCCTCGAATACGCCCACCTGGGCGCCTGCCACGCTGTCGGGTGTGGTCGCCACTGCGCTCTTTACCTCCGGTAGGCCGGTGTGCGAGACCCCAAGGTCCACCTTCACATCGTTTGTGGCAACCCACTGCACGTCGCGATCGAAGGTAAGGTCCACCTCGTGGAAGAGCAGCTTGTCTATCGCAGCCAATCCCCGGTCGCCCGCCAATTGCACGTTCGCAGCCTCTTTGCGGTCGAGCGCACCCTCCAGGCGGCTTATCTGACCGAGCGCTCGGCCGAGCTGCGCCTGCAAGCGCGCGGCTCGCCCGTGCTCCTGCACCATGAGCACCGCAACGAAAGCTGCGGCCGCAACATACGCCGCTACGGCGATCAACCTCAACGCCCTGCCCTGGTGAAGCGCAGCACTCGGCCGTGGGTCCGCCAGTTGGGGCTGCAAACGGTCCCAGAAGCTGCCCCAGTATCCTTCCCTCGCGGGCTGGCTCAGCCGCGACTCGTGGGCGGACTTCAGGGCGCCGTTCATGCGCGACAGCCCTTCCTGGAACTTCCTGCACGCCTCGCATTCGGTCAGGTGTCGCCGGACTCGCGCCTCCTGGCGCGGCCCCGCTGCCCCGTCCAGGATGTCCGACATTAGCCCTCTTGCCTTTTCACATTTCATGGTTTCTGCTCCATCCGCCCGTCAAGAGATTCAGATAACCTCACCCACAGCACCTGCCTTGCCCGGAACACGCGCCATGCGACCGTCCTCTCTGGGCATCTCAGGGCCTCGGCAGCCTCCTTGTGCGACAACCCCTCATTGACAACTAAGTGAAGCGCCACGCGCAAATTGAGAGGAAGGCCCGCCATGAGCCCGGCCACGAGTTCCTCGAACTCCGAGAGGCCGGCAGCCTCGAGGGGACTGAACCGGCCGCTCTGCGAGGACAGGGCCGGATCCTCCGTTGAGACGGCGTCGTCGAGGGGCTGCACGACGGGGGCCTTCCTCTTGAGGTAATTCGCGCTGATGTTGGCGGCAATCCTGTAAACCCACGTCCGGAAAGTGGAACGTGCTCCGAATGAACCGATGGAGCGGTAAGCCTCGATGAAGGCCTCCTGGGCCAAGTCGTCGGCATCCGCGTGATCTTGAGAGAAGGCATAAGCCACGGCGTAGACACCTCTTACGTGCCTCTTGACCAGTTCGCCAAAGGCCTCGGCATCGCCTGCTTGTGCCTGAATGACGAGTTCGCCGTCTGTCGCTTCGCGCATGCAACTCCTCCGAGGTCCGCTGGTTCTTCTACCCTATTAGACACATTTTTAGGCCCCAACCTTTGCAAAATGCGCCGAATGGCTGTTTGGATGCCTTTCTTGGCCTCCGCTGGAAACTGGTTTAGCACGTGACGGGCCCAGTATCAAGCGTGCCCCCTGCCCTGTGGCAGCCGAACGCCCCCTCTACCCGTGCTCTTGCTGCTGCTCGTGCTCCTGCTCGCCTGTCCGCCCTGCAGCAGACGGCCGTCCAGAAGGACGGTTGAACCGCTTGACCCGCCCGGCCAACCGCCGTATATTCCCGCATGCGCTGACACCATCCGATCAACCATCCACGGGGGCCGTCAGGCCTCCCGGACTTCTCTGTGCTCTCCGGGAACATGGAGGTAGCAATGCAAAGCGTCGAGGGCGACCGTCTGACCGTAGAGACCGTTACGCTGAAAGCCCGCTTCGAGGCCGGGCGCCTGCTGTCCCTGGCGCGGAAGTCCGACGGGCACGAGTTCATCGTCAAGTCCGAAGCCCTGGAGAAGCCGGCCCTGGAACTCCTCTACCCCAACCACGGCGTCTCGCCTCTCTCCGGCGCCCCGGGCGACCGCGCGACATGCCGCCGCCTCAATGCCCTCTCGGCCGAGTACCGGTTCGAAGCCTGGCATGGTGACGGCGTCCTCACCATCTCTGAGGACCCCGACACGGGTGACCTCGTCATCGAGCCGAGCGGCTATGCCTCGCGCCCCGGCCTCCGCGCCTGCCGCTGGAACCTCGCCGGGATCGCGCCCGGCCTGAAGCTCGTGGCCCCCTTCTTCCAGGGCGTGATGCTCGAACTGGAAGACCCCCTCATCGCCGGCTCGCGCTGGGCCTGGCCCCACTCATGGGAAGCCGGCCTCGCAATCCTGCAAGGCGGCGACGGCGGCCTCTGGATCCACTGCCGCGACGACCGCTACTGCTTCAAGGCCCTCCACGTCGGCGGCGACTCTGGGGCGGAACGCCGCCTCGGCTTCGAAACCGAACCGGCCGGCCCGCTCGACCGCAATCTCGCCGCCGGGGGCCTCGCCTGGCGCCTGAACGTCTATCATGGCGACTGGCGCGTCCCCGCCAGCCAGTACCGGGACTGGCTGCGCACAGCCTGCCAGCCCTGCTCCCCGCGGCCCGACTGGTTGGAAGACGTACGCTTCGCCGTGAGCTGGTGTCCGTGCGACGCCGGGATTCTTGAGGCACTCGCCGCCAGGCTCGACCCGCACACTGTGCTCCTGCACGTCCCGCGCTGGCGCACCGACCCCTATGACGAGAACTACCCCACCTACCGAGCCAGCGCCGAGGGCCGGCAGTTCATCCAGCGCGCACAGTCGGCCGGCTTCCGCGTAATGCCGCACATGAACTCCGTGGACATGGACCCCACGCACCCCGCTTACGCTTACGTCCGCGACTTCCAGTACCGGGAGCCCGTCTCCAAGGCCGTCCAGGGCTGGACCTGGGTCCAGGGCGCGAGCCTGGCCGTGCCCGAATCGAACGCCGCCCGCCTCCGCCATCGGGACAAGAAGACTATGGTCAAGATCCACCCGGGGCTCGCCATGTGGCGCTCCATCCTCACGGAGAACGTGGCCGCGGCGGCCGAAGACCTCAGCCTGGATGCCGTCTTCCTCGACGTGACCCTCTGCATCTGGAACACCGATACGGGCATCGTCGAGTACCAGACGACGCCAGAGGGGATGCGTCGGCTCATCGCCGCGACGGCCGCCCTGGGGCAGGGCCTCGTCGTGGGCGGCGAGGGCAGGAACGAGGTGATCGCACGGGACCTTTCCTTCGCCCAGGTACATCTCTTCCGGAGTTGGCAATCGTCACTGGAGGGGCTGGAACGCACTGGCGGATGCCCGCTGAACGAATTCCTGTTTGCGGGGCTCTGCCGTTCTTTCGGCTACTCGCGGCTTGATGGCTCGACGCCCGACTCCGCGTTGCGGATGAGGACGCACGTCAGCCTGGGCGCCATCCCGACGGTGACCATACGGTCGGCGCAGGAGTTGGCCGAACCCAACGAAGCCGTCGCCGAGATGCTTGCCCTGGCCCGCGCGTAGCGCCACCGATTGGCGGATCGCTCGTGCTCGGACGCCTGAAGAGCAAGCCTGCTGCCGCCCATTCCCACGAGGTGGCCCTGAGGGTGGCCCGATTCCCCAGAGGTGACAAGGTAGTTACGGTGCAAAGAGGTACGCGGATCGGCTGCTTGACATCCGAGGCACGTAGACTAACATCGTCAGCACGTCCAGGCGGTCAGGATAGTCAAAGCGAAAAGGGCCAATAGCAGATGCTCAGCGACGTTGCCATCGAGATGATGTCGAGCCGGTTCATCCTCTGGCGTTGCCTCCACGCGGGACCGCTGACCGAGGCCACGCTTGATCAGCCCAGGCCGCACCCGCTCGTTCCGTGGGACAGACTCCGAGCCCGGAACCTGCCTCTCCTCGCGAAGTTGACCCAGGTCTACGGCTCCTGCGCCGTGGTTGCGCGGCATGGGACGCACATCGTCGGGCAGTTGCGCTTCTATCCCAAAATCGTCTGCGACATGGCGGCGCCCGGTCCCGGATTGTGCATGCAGCAGACATTCCCAGCCGGCCCCGCGGATGACTTCATAGGGAACAACTTCCCGCCGCTGGACCAGATTGCCGACAAGACCCTTTTCGTCCATTGCCTGATGACCGGATCGCCCCAGCAAGAGGACAACCCCTACAAGCGGAAGGGGCTCGGCTCGCGCCTTGTCCGGACGCTGGCCGGCTGGGCTCGAGAAGAGGGATGGCACGCAGTCGAAGCCACTGCCTATGCAGATCTGCCTTCCATCTATGCTGTCACGGGACAAGCAGGGAAAACGTTCTATGAAAAGCTGGGATTCAGCGTGATCGAAACGGGCGTCGAGTCCGCGTTCGCCGAAGAGGGTGCAGAGGGCTTTGTCCGTGCGTTACTGAAGGAGGCCGCCGATCAAGGAATGGATGCGATGGCCGCCAGGACCAGATACACGATGCAACTGCCCCTGATCTGAAGCAACCCTCCCGGGCCTCGAACCGGCGGGCCCCAACTGTACGGGCATATGGCAAGCACGTAGAGTGCCTCTCTTAAGTGGGTCACCATGTCAGGGCAAAGAAACCAAGGGTGGTTGACCGTTCCTCGCACAGTCGTTAATATCATGAGCGAGAATCGACGTGAACGAGTGGGGGACCGTCGAACGTTGCTTGAAAGGGTGTGACAGGAGGGTCCTGTCATAGGCTTCGCGGGTGGTCGGGCCGCCATCCGGTTGATCGCAGAGCGATTGACTGGATACTGGCGATGTCCGAATCCGAAGGCAAGCGTGGATCGTCGTTAGGCTGTCTGGCCCGCCTATTCTGGATGCTCCTGGGCAACGTCGCATTAGGCGTCTCGGCGATCGAGATTTCGAAGAGTCCCGGGGGGCGCTTTTCTGCAGGCGACTTCCTCTTCTGGGCAATCGTAGTCGCCCTTCTCTGCATCAGGTACGCCGACATTAGGTACCTCGGCGGCCAGACTGCGACGGGGCAGCCGGGCACTATGGGCCACTGGCGGCGGTACGCCGTGCTCCTGGTCGGCGTTTCGCTATGCCTGTGGGGCCTGGTGCATGGCCTGGCGTACCTGGCCCTCTGATCCGCCGGACAGCCTGGGGAAGCCAGTTGACCGCGGTAGGGGCAATTGTGGCAGGCGACGGTTCGGGGCGGCGCTGGACATAGCTCAAGGGGCGCGAAGCTGTATCGAGTCTTCACGCGACGACGCTCAGATTTAGCGTCTGCTTCCGCGATCAGCGAGCAGGCGCCGAGGTCGCCGCGCCGCACATACCCTTCGCCGTCCGCCGGGGACGAGCCGGTTAAAGGGAATCTGGCGGGCACGGGCCGAGCGCACCGGCGATCACGCGGTCAGACTTCCAGCCGACCCTTCCACGTGCCCAGCCGGGGACGTGCTCGGTGCGGTGCGAAGTTAAACTGATATTCACAGATGATACTCGGTTCCGTCTCGCACAAGGACAAGCCGTTCGATCTGCGCACGCCCCGGCCGCTGGCTCGCCCGGACGAGGCGGTCAAACTCCTCTTGTGTCCGAATCTCCACGCGGATCGTGACGAGGTCGGAGTCGGCCGAAATCCTGACGCGCGGCTCTCCCTCGGCACCCTCGGGCAGGTCACTGCGGAGCGCAACGTACTCCTGACTCCGGAAGTAACGGCTGACCGCGCCTCGCTGCGCGGCCCTCTGAAAGTCGTGGTAGCCATAGACGACAACCGCGATAACAGCGAGCGCGAGGACGCCCCAGACAAGCCCGTGCTTGCCCTTGTCCACGCGGGCACGAAGCAGGAGCCACATAAATCCGAAACTAACCGTGACGATGAACAAGACAACAAGTGGCGTATGGCTGCTTATGAAAAGAGCTGCATTAACGGCGGTTATCTGGAAACCGGGTAGTGCCCTGTGCTCGCCTGACCAAACCTGGGCCTGCCGCACCATGAAGGAGCTGAATCCGAGAGCGGCTACGAGCGCAACCGCTGCGACGCCGGCCCCCAAGACCAGAGCGCGAGTGAGTTTCATGCTCGTCCTCCCGCCGATGGCCTCGGGCCTGCCGCCGGCGGCAGCCCACCGGAGTCCGCATGGGGAACTCGACTCCCCCGGCTGACAGCGAATGATCCTGCTTTTTTACGGTCGCCGGCCACGACGGACCGGCTACAGAGCCTTCTTTTCTCTCTTTAGTTTTCGTCTTTCCTTTGGGCTGATCTGGTCCTTCTTCTGCTGTTCCTTCTTGCCCTTAGCCTTCTTCCCCTTATCGCCCATCGCCGTCCTCCTTGCCTGAGAATGAGAAGCGCCCGACTGTGGCGCCGAAGAGCCGACTTCGGCACAGAGATCGCAAGGTTTCCATATAGCACGCTGCAAGTGCGCCGTCAAGGACCGTTCACTAAGAGCGAAGTGTACGGCAGCAGCAGTACCCCGCGCAATCGCAGGCGCAGGAGAGGTGGTGGGCATGCAGCATCGCCTGCAAGCCGCCTCCATCCCGGGTGCCAGAGACTAGCTTGCGGCTCCTCGCCCCGGCCGCCGCCCGTGGTACAGACGCTCCGCAAGGTCATCGCCAGGCGGCAAGAACTCGACTCCGGCACGGCTGACACTCAGGCCGACATCACTCGCAGGGAGGACGTCACCCACGCTCAGACGTTTTGGAGCTTTGCACACTTTCCGGCCCGCTGCCGGTTCACCACCACGTTGGGCAGGGACTTTTTGAGTTGCTCGACGCCCGCTTCCGTGACCTTCGTACCCCAAACGCAGACCTGCCGCGCCGCCTCAGCCGGCGGGCCGGCCAAAGTCCTCGATTGCCCGGATGATCGCCGGGAAGCTTTGGCGCCAGACGCCGGGCGGAACGTTCTCCGAGACCTGGATCTCAAGGCGGCCCGAACTGCCGCCTTCGGCGAGCAACTGGCACGTCCGCCCGTACACGTCCTGCGGCTCCGTCAGGTGAACCGACGAGGGGAAGTTCACAAAGAGCCTCATCTCGGGCCACATCGAGAGGGCCCGGGCAACGCTCGTGTCGTTGTCCGGGGGAGGCGAGAGGGAGTCAATGCCACGGACACCCGAATCGGCGATGGCCTTCCACAGGGGCCGCAGATGGCCGTCCATGTGGACGAAGACCGGCACATTCCGCTCAGCGAGCATTCCGGCCAGCTCATCGTAAAAGGGCACGCAGTATTGCCGGAATCGCCGCTCGCCGATGACAGGGGCCGTGATATTGTCGGGGAAGACGACGTAAGGGACCGGCGAGCGACGCACGATCTCGATCTCGTTCCGCAGGTTGCGGGCCATGAGGTCGGTGCATTCCTGGACGCGTTCGGCGCAGTCCGCCAGGTGGAGGCACAGGTCCTCGAGGGACACCCATTGGGTCCAAAGTTGCTGGAACGGAGTGCGGTCCAGCGAGACGTGGGGCAGGCCGTCGCCGCCCAGTTCGCGCTCGTCGCGCAGAAAACGGGCGATATCCTCGCGGACCACTATGTCCCTCAGGTAGGCCGCGAGAGCGCCGTAGTCCTTCGGCTCGCGGACGTAATGCTTGCGAGTGGCCGCCGTGCCAAGCGTGGGCTGGTAGACCTTCTCTTCGGAGAGGTCCCCCGCAGGCGTGTGCAGCGTGTTCCGGACCCCTCGGAGGCCGTCGCGCTCGATCTGCTGAGACTCAAATCGGCAGTGCGGGTGCTCAACGCGGTGCACAGCGCTCCACCGCAGCACGCCCAGGTTCTCACGGCCCACCACGGACCAGATCTCGCGTGTGGGCGCGGCAAGGTCCTCGTACTGGACGAACGGCACGCGGTCGTGCGGGCGGTCCTGCAGAACGGCAAGAAGCCGTTCGCGCATCGTAAGCCTGTCCGCACGTTTTCGGCCGGTCATCAGACCCTGGACGTCGTCAGCGGATGGAGATGTTCTAAGGAGCCGGAGGCGATACGGTTCCTCCCGGCTCAGGCCCTGTGGTGAGCTTGACATCGGCGGCCGCCGATGTCAAGCCTCTTGTGCTCCGCCCTGCCGCGCGTGCACTTCGGCGCGCCGTGTTGGGGAAAGATTCGTGGCGGAGGCCATTGGCAGGGTTGCAGATGTAAGCGCCGTCCGGCGTGTCGCAGCCCGCCGCTGAGGCTTCTGGACCGACCGAGGCCGCCCCAGCCACGGCCATACGCGGGCGTATTTCAGGTCTTCGATGACGGACGGCGTGACCTGGATCAGTGCGCAGACTCTCTCGACCGTCTCTTCGTCGCCCCGGCGCGCGACTACGCGCACCAGGCGGTCCGTCCACTCGCGCCGCCACTGCTGTTGGCTCCGCCCCGCCCTGGCGGCAACCGCCCCCTCAGCAGCGATCATGGCAAGAAGGTCGGGCGTCCACCCGTTCCCCCCGCCCGGGGACTCGGAGCAGCCGGACTCCGCGGCCGCGTGCACCGCGTCAATGCGCGTCGCGGCAGCCCAGTCGTCCATCTTGTCGAGCAACCGGCGCCAGACCACGTAATCCGTGCCCCTGACACCCCATCCGACGCCAACCGTCCCATCTTCCACGTACTGAAGCGACTGGCCGGGCGGCGGGTGCGCCTCCGATGAGCCGCCCCACGGCCAGACGCCTGCGGCGCGGAGGTCGCCCGCGATGGACTCCGTCAGGCTTAGGAGCAGAATGACGCCCTCAGTCGTCGGCCCGTCCCGGCACGCAACAGCGGTCCGCACAAGGGTCTCCGTCCACCTCCGACGCCATGCATCTTCCCCTTCGCCGAGCGTTGCAGCCACGGCGGCTTCGGCGGCCACGATCAAAGGCGCGCACGTTTCCCCTCCGCCAGGCAGCGCAACCCGCGAACGTCCAGCTTCGAGCACTGAACCTATGGCAGCCACGCGGGCGGCCATGACGGGCTCATTGGCCTCCCGGAGGTAGGAAGACCACAACACGAGACCACAGCCGTCGCCACTGTCGGCACGCATGGAGCCCTCGCATAGTGCGTCTAACTGACGCGTCTTCAGTCCCGCAATTCGTGTACCGTCTATGGATGTCCGGCTCCAAGCACTCTCGGGCATCAAGGACATGGAATGGGCGACCCCAACTGCAAGCCGGCTTCGCGCGCACTGCGTGGCGCAGTTGCGGGCGGAGGAGGGCAACCGGGAAGGCCGCGCGGAATGTGGCAAGCGGCCTCGCCCGTAGCGGCTTGCCTTGCGCGTCAGCCGTCGCTTTCTTAGAATGCGGACCAGGCGAGCCGTCCTTCCGTCCGCGCAGACTGGCCTGAGGGGGTGAGACCGTGCTCCGCATCCTTGCCCTGGAGCCCTACTACGGCGGCTCTCACAAGGCCTTCCTCGACGGCTACGCCGCCCACACCCGCCACTCCCTCGAAAGCCTCACAATGCCTGCCCGCAAGTGGAAATGGCGCATGCGAGGCGCCGCCCTCACCATGCACGAGCAATTGTGCGCCCGCCGCGGCGCCTTCGACGCGGTGCTCGCCAGCGACTACGTGGACCTCGCCGCCCTCGCCGGAATGGCCCCCCGCGTCATTGAAGGCATCCCGCGGCTTGCCTACTTCCACGAGAACCAGTTGACCTATCCCCTTCCGTCCGAGGACGAGCGCGACTACCAGTTCGGCTTCACCAACATCACCACCTGCCTCGCTGCCTACCGCGTCCTCTTCAACTCTCGCTACCACCTGGAGAGCTTCCTGACGGGTGTCCAGCAGCTTCTGCGCCGGATGCCCGACTACGTGCCCGATTGGGCGCCCGAGGCAATCCGCACACGGGCCGAGGTCGTCCCAGTGGGAGTAGACCTAACGGCCATTGACGCAAACCGCGCCCACGCGACCCCGCGGACCGGCCCGCTCACCGTCGTCTGGAACCACCGGTGGGAGTACGACAAGGGCGCTCAGATGTTCTTCGAGGTCATGATGGAGCTTCAGGACGAGGGGCGCGACTTCGCCCTCGTGGTGACGGGCCAGCGGTTCCGCACGGCTCCGCCCGTGTTCGAGGAAGCGACGAGGCGCCTCGCGCCGCGCATGAAGAACTTCGGCTACGTCGAGTCGCGCGACGAGTACTGCAAGCTGCTGTTCGAAAGCGACCTTGTGGTTTCAACGGCCGTCCAGGAGTTCTTCGGCATCTCGGTGGTGGAGGCCGTCTACGCCGGTTGCGCGCCCCTCCTGCCGCACGGCTTGAGCTACCCGGAACTGCTGCCCGAGCGGTATCATGCCGCGTGTCTCTATGAGGGCAGGGATGGGCTGAAGGCGCGGCTCGCCCGCTACATGGACCACCCGGAAGAGGCAAGGGCCTTGGACCTCAGCGCCGCGATGAGGAGGTTCGGTTGGGACGAGGTGGCGCCCATGCTTGACGCGGCCATCGAGGGCATATGCCGTGGAGACGCGGATGCTTGACTTCGTCCACCCGGGGTTCCTCTGGGCGCTCCCGGCCGTTGCCGTGCCCATCGTGATACACCTGCTGAACCGGCGGCGCTACAGGCGGGTCCAGTGGGCGGCCATGATGCACCTGCTTCGGGCGGAGCGCCGCAGTCGGCGCCGCGTCCGCTGGGAAAACGTCTTGCTGCTCGTGCTCCGCTGCGCCGCGGTCTTGTTGCTCGTCCTGCTCTTCGCTCAGCCCGTGCTATCGCGCCCGCTTCCGGGCATGGCCGGCGGCAAGGGAGCGACGGCCGTCTTCCTGCTCGACGACTCGGCGAGCATGGCCCAGACGCACGACGGCGCGAGCGCGTTCGAGCACGCGCAAGCGTTCACGCTCGCCGCTGCCGAAAAGCTCGCGGGCACCGGCGCGGCCATGAAGGCTTACCTGGCGAGCGACAGCGCGCCGTTCTTCTCGGCCGCGCCCGTTCGGCGGGAGGACTTGGGCAGGCTCCGCCAGCAGCTCGCCGCGCTCCGGCCGAGAGCCACTGTGTTCGCACCGGGCGCCCGGCTCGCCGAGCTTGCCCGCGCACCGGGTGCGGACGGGACTGCGCTCGCTTTCTACGTGCTCACGGACCTGCGCGCGGCCGATTGGGGAGCGAGCGCGCTCGACCCCGGCGCTCAGCTCGGCCTCAAGGCGCTTCAGGAGCGCGGCCCGGTGACCGTGCTCGACGTGGGCGCCGCGCCCGGCCAGAACGCGGGCGTAGTTGACGTGCTCGGCCTGGACCGGCCGGCCTACGCAGGCAAGACGGCGACCCTGAGGCCGGTCCTGGCGAACGACGGGCCCGAGGCGCTTCCCGCGACTTCACTGGCAGTGCAACTGGACGGACTGCCAATGCCGCCGATGCCCGCACCGCGTGTGCAGGCGGGCCAGACCGCCGAGGTGCCCGTGGAGGTGTTCATAGACAAGCCGGGCTACCACACGCTCGAAGCGGCGGTGCCCGGCGGGGACACGTTCGGGCCGGACGACAGGCGCTTCGTCGCGCTGAAGTCCGTCGAGCACCTTTCGGCGCTGGTGGTCGAGGGCGCGCCCGGCGCGACGCCGGCCGAAGGCTCAGCCTATTACCTTCGGGTAGCCCTCCAGCCGGGCCCTGCCGCCAGCAGCAGCATCCAGGCCGACCTGCGCGAGTCGGCTGCCGGGCCGCCTGGCGATCTGGCGGGCTATGATGCCGTTTTTATATCAAACGTAGCGTCGCCTGGCACCTGGCGTGAGGCTCTCGAACGCTACGTGAAGGCGGGCGGCCGGCTCGTGGTATTCCTGGGCGACCGCACGGACGCCGACGCATGGAACGCAGGCCTTCTCAGCGAGGGCGGGCTCTTGCCGTGCCGATTGGACGCCCGCACGCAGGCCGGGTCCGACAAGCCGTTCCACCTGGCGCAGTTCGACTTCGCCGGTCCGCTGCTCAAACCGTTCTTGAGCTGGGGCGGGCTCTTCGGCATGGCGCGCTTCACCGCGTTCTGGCGCGCGCGGGCGCTCGGCGAGACACAGGTGCTCGCTCGCTTTGACGATGCAGACGGCTCGCCGGCCCTGCTCGCCGCCCGCGCGGGCGAAGGGATGGCCGTCCTGTTCACCAGCAGCGCGGGAGCCGACTGGACGGACTGGCCGCGCTCCGAGGCCGGGCGCGTAACCTACCTTTCGCTCATGCACTGGCTGGTCGAGCACGGGCGCGGGAGCGCGCCTCCGGAGCTGAACTTGGCAGGCGGGCAGCCGCTTGAGTTCCCGCTCGACGCGTCGCAGTTCCGGCCGGAGGCGATCCTGTCGGCGCCGCGCGCGGGGACCGCGGGGATGCCTTCGGCGGCGGGCGGACAACCCCTGCGCGCCGGTCCGCGCGGCGAGCGCCCGGGCCTGTGGTTCGTGAGCGGGCCGCTCAAGCAGGCGGGCATCTGGGAGCTGCGCCTTACCGCGCGCGACGGCGGCCGAACGAGCGTTCACTTCGCAGTGAACATTCCGCCGGGCGAGCGGGCGCTCGTGCAGGCGCCGCCGAACCTGCTGCGCCCGGCCGAGGCAGCGCCCGGCCGGTTGCAGGTCTTCCGCTACGGCGACCGTGCGGTGGAAACGGTCCTCAGGGCTGCGGCCGGCGCGACGAGCTACTGGACGGCTATTGCCGCATTAATCGTGTTTGTGCTGATAGCTGACAGCGTTCTTGCGTCCGTGTTCGGCAATCCTCGCGCATCCGTTCCTCACGAGCCTCATCCGGGGCGGAGCGAACGATGATCGCAGCAGCTACAGGAGCGGCCGAAGCGGCAGCCCGGATTCGGGCGCGGGTGGAATGGCCCGGGCTCGATCAGGGGGCCGCCGGGCTTGTAGAGCTGGCGCTCGCCGTGGCCATCATTTTCGCGATCGTCGTCCTTTACCGCCGGGAGCGAGCGGGCACGGCGGGGCGCCTGCGCTGGGCCGCCTGCGCGCTCCGGCTCTTCTGCCTGGCGGCGCTCGGCGTCATACTTCTTCGCCCGTCGCTCGCGCGCGACGTGGAGCGCCCGCTGCCCGGGCGGGTGGTCGTGCTGGCGGACCGCTCGGCGAGCATGTCGGTCAAGGACGCGAACCTTCCGCCCGAGCTTGCGGCCGGCTGGCAGAAAGCGCTCGGTCTCGCCGCTGCCGCGCAGACCGCCGAGCTTACGCGGCACGACATCCTGCGCGGGCTGCTCGCCGGGCACGACTATGCGCTCATCAGGGCCATGCGCCGCGCGAACGAGGTGGATGTGATGACCTTCGCCGAGGACACCCGGGCGGAGACGAAGGCGCCGTGGGAGCCGGAGGAGCGCAAGCCGGGCACGCTGCCGGCGCTGCCTGAGTGGAAACCGACCGGGGCCGCGACCGATCTGGCCGGGGCGCTCCGAGCGGCGCTGGACCAGCCCGGGCCGGGCCCGCTGGCGGCAATCGTCGTGCTCAGCGACGGGCGCGATACGGAGGGCGGCGACGTGGATGCCGTGGCCGAACTGGCCGCTGCGCGGAAGCTCCCGCTGGACTTCGTGGGCATCGGCAGCCCCGTGATGGCCAGGAACGTGGAATTGATCGAGCTGTTTTCGAACGAGCATGCCGTCAAGGGCCTGCCCCTGGAGATGCGGGCCTTCGTCCAGTCGCAGGGCTATGCCGGGCAGCCGGCCACGCTTGTGCTGACGGCGACGGACGTGAAGACGGGCACGAGCGAGGAGGCCTTGCGCAAGGAGATCGTCCTATCGGCCGATGGCATGAGGCAGGCGGTGGACCTGACGGTCGTCCCGCAAGCCGTCGGGGCGGTGCGCTACGCCGCAGCGATTGAGCCCCTCGAAGGGGAGTCCCGCACTGATGACAACTCGGCCGGCCGCGAGGTGTCCATCACGGACCGGAAGGTGAAGGTCCTGCTCATCGCCGGCGAGCCGTCCATTGAGTTCAGGTTCCTCAAGGCGCTGATCAGCCGCGACCCCGCGTTCGCCCTGACCGTGCGGCTTCATGGAGCGGCCGTCGAGGAGGAGGTCCTTGGCACGCCTCCTGAAGGCGCCGTTGCGACGGGGGCGGAGGGCGCCGGCGGAGGGGCAGGCGGCCCCACAGCAGCCGGCCCGACGGAGCTGTCCTCCTACGACGTAGTGATGCTGTGCGACCCGGCACCTTCGGATGTCACCGCCGACCGGATCGCGGCTCTCGGCGACCTGGTGGACAGGGAGGGGCTGGGGCTGGTCTTTGCCGCCGGCCCGATGCACTCGCCGGAGCTGCTCACGGACCAGGCGCTCCCCCGGTTGCGCGACGTGCTCCCCGCCATCGTGAACGACGCGCGCACTCGCGCGCTGATCGGGAACGTGGGCCCATTCACAGATATCCTGCCGGTCGAGCTTGCAGAGGGCGCCGCCGGACATCCGATCCTGAACATGGGCGGCGAAGAGACGCGCTTCTGGGGCAGCGTGCCGGGGCTCTACTGGGTGCTCCCCGCGGAGAGGCCGAAGCCGGGAGCGACCGTGCTCTTGCGTTGCGCGGACCCGGCGTTTCCTCAGGGGGCGGTGCTGGCAGCGGCCCAGTCGTACGGCCTGGGGCGCGTGTTCTACTGCGGCACGCCGGAGACCTGGCGGTGGCGCCGGCTCGGCATTGGTTACTACGACAGGTTCTGGCTGCAGGCGCTGCGGTATTGCGCAGGCGGCCGTCCTGTCGGAGCGGACAAGCGCGTCCGCATCTCACTGGAGCGTTCTGTCTACTCGTTGGGGGATCCGGTGAACATGAGTGCCAGACTGTTCGACGCGCAGATGCATCCGCTGGAAGGCGACCACGCTGAACTTGCCGTGGAGTCCGACGGACGCCATGTGGGCACCGTTGAGCTGCGGCGTGGGAAAGAGGCCGGGCTGTACAAAGGGGTGTTCCACCCGGAGGAGTTCGGCGGATTCCAGTTCGTCTACAGTGCGGCGGACGGCGTGAGGGCGGCCGTGTCCTTTCAGGTTCGCCGGCCGGACGTGGAGTTCCGGGAGCTGCGGATGGCGCGGGAGATGATGGAAGGGCTGGCGAAGAAGACGGGGGGGCGCTACTTCGAGCCGTCGGAGGTCGGGGACTTGCCGAAGGCAATTCCGGGGCGCAGCCGGATCGTGACGGAGCCGGGGCCTTTGGAGCCTTTATGGGACACGCCGTTTCTGCTGGCCGCGCTGGTGGCCGCCCTTGCAGCGGAATGGGTCATGCGGAAGCGGATGGGGATGATGTAGCGCGGCGCGGCAGGTTGCGTCTGGCGTCACGCGGCTTCATAGATGACCTTGCCGTACTTGTTCGCCGGACAGGCGATGCCACCAATGACGTCCTTGCTCGTCTCAAACCACTCCGTGGAGATGAAGAGGATGTCGAACGGGAAGCCCATGCCTCGCAGGGCACGGCGGATGCGGAGGTATTCATCGCGGCGGTCGAAGGGCTCGGACTCAACGATCAGGAGGTCTATGTCGCTGTCGCGGGTCAATTTGCCCGCGGCGGCCGAGCCGAAGAGGATGATCTTTTGCGGGCTTGCGACGGAGAGCACGCGCCGCACGATCTCTTCTATCACGGCGTCATCGAATACGGCGATTGGCGCGGGCGTTGGCATGCCAGTACCTCCTCCCTTCGGTTGCCATTCAACGGCAAACCGAACGGCAAGTCAAGAGACGGAAACGAGGCCGGGCATTACGCCGGTGAACCGGAGGCAGGCTTGGACCAACGGCGCAGCGGCGGATCGCCGCTCACCCTGACGGTCAATTCGTCTTCGGCGAAGGCAGGGCCTCAAACCGCGCTCGCTCTCGCCAAACAGGCGTGTCGGGTTTCATATATCGGTGACCCTCTTCAACCACTACGGGCCTGGTCGAGCGAGGAAGCACGAAGAAGCCGTAGACATTGACTTTGACGCCCCCGCCGTCCTTAACACCGCCGGTCTGGAAAGCCTTGTCCTCGAAGCGGAAGACTATGTGCCGGCCGACGTCCTCAACGGAGACCGCCTTGAGGCCGGCGCTGTTTACTCCAGCGCCCTGGAAGACAGCGATGACCATGCACTTATCGAAGTCAACGTCCGGCACACCGGCCGGGTTATAGAAGTCGTCGTACTTGCTCTCGAACGTGTCTGAGGACTCCCTTCCGGTGTGGCGAAGCCACAGCGTCACCCACTGCTCCCTCGAAGTTACTCGGAAGCAACCGGGCTCTTTGATATGACTGTCCATCCCCGTGATCACAACGTAAGGCTTGAGATCTTTGGCGGGTCGGGAATGTTCGGTCGTGGCGGGGCTGGCCCCGATAGCGGACGTACACCCGATAAAGGACGCACAGAAGATTGCACTCCAAAGGCAAAGTGATCTGTTCATGGCTTTCTCGGTTGCTGCTGTGACGAGCGTGGAGATCGGCCGCACGGTGACGTGCGTCGCCGGGAACGGCGTTTTGGCCATAGAGCCCCTAACAAGATGCCGCATGGAGCGCGTTGCGCCTCCGGATAGATGGAAGCAAGTAAAGGCTACGACGCCATGCCAGGGTCAGGCACAGGAAGGCGACTTTGCCCAGAAGGCTCCGGCCTGAGGCGCAACCCGAAGGGACGGGCGGCTTTCGCCGCATGCCGGCGTCGCTCAGGCTTGACGCATTGGTCTCCTATGCGCTTCGCCCTCGCTCCTGGGCCTGCGGCCAAATCCGCTCCGTCGCGCCCACGGGGGCATTTCGTTAGGGACTCTTGGTTTCTTGGGGGCAAGGCGAACAACCTTGTGCCCGGAAGCGGCCTGAACGCCGCGCAGGTCGGCGCAGATTGCGGTGAGGTCGCCATGAAATCTGCGAGTATGTTCCATGCGGTGCTTTCGGACTTCCTGGACAATCGGGTCTTTCACTTGTCAAGCTCCGACAGCTCCTCTGACGACAAGGTCTTAGCCCGTCTCAGCGGCGCGGATGATTGCGTCCGCCAGAGCGCTTTGTGAGGCGTCGGGTCGCTTGAGTGAGGTCAAGAAGCGCCCTCAATGCATCGTTCACTGCGGCTGAATTGCCGAATGCCCTAGCCACGTCCGGCTCAAGAACGGCCACATTGGCTCCCTCGTCCAGCAGTCGCCTGTAGTACTTGCCACGCACGGCCTGTGAGTAGTCAAACTCATACTCCGAGCGTAAATCGTCACTTGCTCTTCTTGCTTTAGTTCTCATGTCGCTTCTTTTCACGCCCGGTTGCAGAACGCGCACTGATAATGCGTATCGCTTTGGCTCTCTCAGTTGCCATTCGACGGCAAACCGACTGGCAAGTCAAGGGACGGGGACCCTGTCGAGGGGGAGCGTCAACTCGAAGGAAGCAGCGGTTCGAGGCGTGCGATGGCCTCGCCGTTGCCGGCTCGCACCGCGTGCCACAGGTCCCAGTCAAGCTGAAGGCCGAGCCAGAAGTCCGCAGGCATTCCGAGCACCCGCTTCAAGCGCAAAGCCGTATCCGGCGTGATGCGGAGCCCGGACGGACCCCAGGAGTTGCCGAATAGCGGACAGTTGTGGGTAAAGAATGAGGCCCAGGTTCTGGATGCCTCGGAGCGGTACCATCAACCGGCAAGTTTAGGGTGCATCGCTTCCGTGGCGTGTGGAGTTGAAGGGGTTGTGGATTCGCCTCGTTTTGACAGCTTCCATTTGGGGCCTCACTGCTTCATATGAGTTCTCGGGGGCACGCCCAACCACATCATTGAGTCTTGCCAAGAGTAGGCCGGTGAAGCTTATTCCAGAACCGTCCGGGTAGATCACAGAAAGTACGGACCCGTCGTGCACCGGGTAAAGGTCCAGCGGAATGCCTCCATCATGCACAAGCTCGCACCGCAGGAATTCGTACAGAAAATCTTCGATAGGCCGCTTCTCGCCCCGAAAGACAACAAAATCGTCGTGTTCCCTCACGAGCCGCCAGATCTCGTCCCGAAGGAACGTAGTGAAAGCCTCGCGGTCTCCCATTTGCTTCGCGGGGTTATTCTTTGATGGCGTGCCGCGAGGGTATCGCTTGCGTGACGTGGCTGCTACAGCTATGAGGAGCATGAGAAGGGCCCCCTCGTGTCGACCATTGTCGCCGAGCACGCCTGCATCTTCGACCCGTGCCTGTACCCCAACCAAGATTTCCTCTTTGTCGCCCATAACGCCTCCGGATGGCAGCTTCACGTAGAGCAACAGGCAGGCCCGGGCGCTTCCGCAAGAAATTGGAAGCCCATAGAGCCCAGAGCCCCACTACCAGCGCAAGCGCCCGCCTTGGAGAAGTTGGGCTGAGGTTCGGCTACATCACAACGCCAAACTCTCGCAGCAACCTCTCCCACGTTTCTACGGCCTGCTGTTCGATGTCGAACAGGTCTCCGATCAATACGCCGTTCCTGTCAACGACGTCACCGGTAACTACGGCATTAGCGGAGCCATCTCCAGTGATCTTGGGGACGCCGCGGGGACCGAACGTCATTGCGACGAACGAGCCCGCAGTTGGCTTTGTCTTAAGTCTCATCTGCCGGCGGACATAGACCAGCTTCGGCGCTTTTCCAGATTGGCCGCCGTCTCGCGGAGGGTATCCGTGCTTGTCGTTGTTCCACAAGTCCGTAATGAGTTGTAGCTCTGGGGAGTTGTCGAAGATTTCGTCAACCTTCGTCTTGTCCTTACCATTAGTTGCCGCCCATCGCCTCAAATGGTCTTGCAGGCTGGCAATGTTGTGAATGAGGGTGTGTGCGAGATTCGCGATTTCGTGTTCGCTTTGGCCTCCGGCGAAGTCCTGCACAAAGGCGACGGTGTGTTCGGCTTTTATGATCCTCGCAGGGAGCTTGGCCATGTCGAACTCAATGCTCCCTTTAATTGAGGCATAAATGCGACAAAGGCGGTCAAGAAGCTCATCCTCCGTCATAGGTCCTCTCCGGTGGGGTTCGTGGTGCGGCGGGATACCCTCCCAAGAGCTGCCTGAAGTCGCATGTGCCTCGCCCGTTTCGTAAGAAGCGACGTGGGGCCGTTCAGAGTCCGAGGGGTGTTTCGTCATGTACTTGGATCCGCTTGGCCTATCAGGCGAGACTGAACCACGTCGTACAACTGATGCGAAGACTAACCAATGAGGTTCTGGAAACTGGGGGCCTCAAGCGCCCTTCGATCCGGCGCTTTGTTAGGCGCCCCTGTCATCGAACAGCAGAACCGCGAGGGGTTGCGCCAAACTCGTGGCGACTGAGGCCGCCTTGGCGACAAAACTTCGTGAGTGAGCCGCGCCCCACGATCGCCCCTGTGCCGAATCCCCGTATTTGCCAGCGATCCTTGCGTCCGCGTCGTCCGGATACCCAAGCGCCTCTGCACCGACAGCGCCAAGATGCTCCCAATGGTGAATAAGCTCGTGCGCGAGAACACGCCTCAGCAGATCAGGTTGAAGGAAGAGACCCGGGTAAGCCGCGATCTTCGGCGGTTGGCCAGCCTCGGCGGGTTCGTACTGTGCGCGGGCAGAGCGCCCGCCAAGCAATGCCCGCGCAACCCACGAAGGTCGGGGCTCGACGACGGGCACCGGGGCGTCAACTCCGCAGATCATAGGGCACAGCTGGGCGACAATCTTCTCAAGATGGACTTGCAGCGCCTCCTCGGTGCCCCACACCTGCAGGAGACCTTGGTAATCTGCGTCATCGGTCACGGCAGTGAGCATCCTAAGAATGAATAGGCTGACCCGAACAGCATCCGCGGCAAAGGCGGCTCTCAGCCCAAAACGGCCATAGACTGGTCATGCCGAATCCGCCAACGAATCTCCGTATCTATGCCTCGGGATGTGCATTGTGTTCAGAAAACCAGGTCCTTGTCCCAGTCCGCGACCTCCAGCAGGTACCAAGCGTCGGTACCTGGCGAATGCCCCCTTATTCGGCTGTACACGTCGGGGGTGACGAAAGTCAGGCTCCACCTGCGGCCTGAGAGGTTAAGATACCATACGGACAAATAACTGTCTCCCGGCTTATTTTGGGACAGTCTGTTATTCACGCTGGTCTCGGCCCGCCCCGGTAGATTTGCTCCTCCTGTCCTCATAGATCTTCTGGAACCAGGCCATGGCGGCCTCAGGGACGATCTCATGCCCGCCCTGGAAGACGGTGACGGTGGCAGTGCCTGAAGTCCGTCGAAAGAGCGGCCGGTTCTGGCCATAACTGGGATCCGAAATGAGCATTTTCAGGTGGGCCGGGACGGCAGCCTTCTCGACAAACTCCCGGATTTCGTCCTCGGAGAGCCTGTCCGCTGGATCGGCCACTTCATTGAATGCGTCGAGGGAGTGGCTGATTGGGACAAGCGTATCCCCGATCCCGGCGTTGATGTGCAAGCGGAGGCCTTTGGCGGCAGCGAGATACGTCTGCGGTGACCGCTTTCGGTACTGCTCGTCAACGGCGGCGCTCTGGCCGGGCGGGCCGCCGCACGATCTGGCGATCTGCTTGTAGTAGTCCCGATTGGCTCTTTCGGATTCAAGATACCATGCCTTCAGGTCGGATATGGCAGCCCAGGCCGAAACCCCGGCCCACACCTCCGGGTGGCGGCCGGCCATGAGCAGCGCTGCATAACCGCCGCCGGAAGTCCCCACAAGATAGATTGCTGAGGCGTCTATGTTGGCCGCCTTCTTAGCATACTCCACCGCGCTGAGGATGTCTGCCACCACGAGTTCCGATCCGGTGGCTTCAGGCCGAACGTTGGGGCCGCGGAAGTCCGGATGGATATATGCCCAGCCGTTCTTCAAGCACCATTCTGCGACGTCCTTGTGGAACTCCTGCTTGTAGTCCCCGCTCCACGTGTGGAGCGCGACGACAAGAGGCACGGGCTCTTTCGTATTCGGGGCATAGAACATTGCCGGTTGTTTGGACTGGTCGGCCGAGCTGACGTACGCGATCTCTTTGAGCGACTGGCCTTCCGCCGTCAGCGGCCAGAGGCCCATGAGAGTCAGGGCGAACACGGCGATGCGCATGAGCATGCTCCTTTGGTGTTGAGCAAAGATACGATCCGCCGAAGCTCCATGGGGCCCTCCTGGCAGAGGGCCCCTCGGAGCCGTTCGACTCACCCACTTCGCTTTGCGCACGAGTGCGGACGCTCAGCGACCTGCACAAGAACTGCGTCCCGCCGGCGCCTATCTAACAGGCGCGGAAGGAGGGCCGCCCCCTGCGCCCTGCACGCGCACAACGTCACCCGATATGGTGGTCGTCATGGGGTTGTAGATGCCGCCAACCAAGAACCAACAAAGAGCGTTGAGGAATGTGACTTCGTGACGGATCTGGAGGTTGCGGACTTCCTGGCCCGGCCCGGCGTGCCTGCCGATTATTCTACCCATATCGGGTTCTGACGTCGGAACGAGGGCGAAGAGGAAGTAATGGTTCCACTTATCTTCTTCGAAATGGCTGACCAGTGTCTCCGTGCCGGTCGGCCGGTTGAACGCGACATTGAACGGCAGTTCCTCCCCGCGATAGACGGTCCGGAAGCATCCCGAGCAGACAGTCAGGCACAAACATGCGAGGACGACGACTGCGATCCGTTTCATGACGTTTCTCCCTTTGGCTGGTGCGTGTAGTGCGGCCGGGCTTATGCTCTGACGGTCGGAAACGCGCGCGCATAGGTGCATGATCGGGGTTGGGCGGTGGAGATCTGGCGAGGGTCTCGCCGTTCGCGGTAGGTAGGATGCCGTGCATGGCTGTCTTCGACCTCCCCCGATGTCTGCCGGACGGAGTTCGCGACGTATCCCGCGTCCAAGGCCATCACGTGTTCAGATGGTGTGTTCATTCTAACAACGGCAGTGGGTACGTCAAGACCCATTCAGCGAAAATCACAGCGGGGAAGGAACGCGGGCGCGACGCAGATCGCGTGGGAGAGCATCGCAGCTCGACGGGATCCGGAGCATCTCAGGGAGCGTCTCCGGGCTGCCGGGGTCAGACATTCGGGTGGCGTCTCAAGCACCGGCCGGCTTCTGGGCCGCAGGGGCCCCGGGGATGCCGGCCTCGCACGGAACGCCGCACATGCAGAGCCCGCATCCCAGAGAGTACTCCTCATCGGCCCTGTTGCTGCCCGCAGCGGGTGCGCGCGCCGGCCTGGCAGATTCCGGGTGCGCCTGCTGAAGGTGCTCCTTGCTCGCCCTGAGCATCTTGAGGCACTTCAGCTTGTCCAGGCCATCGCGCGAGATGGCCCCCTCGGGGCACTTGTGAATGCACGCGCCGCAGCCTTCGCCATGCTGCTCAAGGCACGGGGCTGCGTAGTTTGTGTAGGGCCGCGGGCTCGTCTGTATCGGGCCGGTTGTGACCACGCTGCCGAGGTGCACGTTGACGCCGACCGGCGTAATCAGGCAGCCCCTCAGGCCGAACTGCCCCATCCCGGCAACGTATGCCACGTGCCGCTCGGACCAGGACGAACTGATGGTGCGCCCGGGATCGCGAAATACGGCGTAGGCTTCCGTGGCGGCCGGCACGACAGCGGTCCAGCCCTGCGCATGCAGCATACGCGTGAGGCGACGCTCGAGCCTGAAGTTCACCCACTTGCCCCTTGCCCACGCCGCATTGTAGAGTTCGGAGGGCCAGCGCGGGCCGGTGTTAGATTGTCGCACAGCGGCCGTCAAGGGGAGCGCCCAGACAATGACGCGGACTTCATCCGCGTCGCCGTCGGGCTTGCCGAAGCGCCGCAGGACATCGCGCGGCATAAGGTGCTGCGAGCTGACGACATCGCGGAACTGCTTGAACAATTCGTCATCCCCGTCCGCAACCCGGACGACCGGCCTGTCGAAGACGGCCTGGCCGCCGAAATCAGCCAATTGGTTCTCGCGCGCGGTCAGCACGGCCTGCGCGATCTCCTGCTCAATCCATGCGCTCGTATGGGCACGCAGGAGCGCGGGGTCCGGATCAGGCAGGCTCCGCGGGCCGGCCACGGCTGCGACGGCCCCAAGGGCGGCGGCTTTCAGAAAACTCCTGCGGGACATCTCCGCGTCCGGCATGGCGGCTCCCTTCAGAAAGGCCGACCGAGCCTGCGCTCTCGCTCCTTGGCCTGCAGCGGAATCCGCTCCGTCGCGGCCACGGGGCATTCTGTTACAAGCTCTGATTCCTACGCTTTAGCCGGCTTGCTCGAAGTCTTCTGCCTGCTCGTACTGCTTGACTACGGAGTTGTATTTTTGGAGGATCCGCGCCATGCGCAACTGGTCCCGGTGATCCACGGACTGCTCAATGAGGACGAGACCGATGACGATGCCCAGAAGGAAGTACAGGCCCATGTCCGGCCAGACGCGCAAAGCAGCGAAAATTATGGCAACTGCAGCGATCACGATGCCCACTATGACGCCGATCACCCATGCCTTGCCCTCCCCGTCCTGCCGGATGTTCATCTCAAGGTAGGGCCGCACGAGCTTCTGTTCCTTTGGGCTGAGTTCCATGCCGGGCTCCTTTGACGTGCGTTGACGGGGGCATCGCAAACGCGCTGCACGCGCCGTCATGCTAAAGGGGGCGGGCTGAGAAGTCAACTTCAATCCTGGCCGGACGCCGTCCCGCGGAGGAGGACCGGACAAGCTCAAGCAGATTGACCGAGCGGCGCGTTGGCGCTACTCTCGGGACTGGCTGTCCGAGCCGCGCTGCAGGAGCGCGGACCGGATGAGAGCGGCAGCCTCCGCACCATCCTCCAGCGGATACAGGCGAGCGGACAGGCGGCGGTAGCCCATGAGGTTGCCGGCGTAGCGTGGGAGGAGTTGGAAGTTCAGGTGGCTCACGCGGCCATCGCACATGGTCAGGAGGTAGACCTTCTCGGCTTTCAGCGCGCTCTTGATGGCCTTCACAACCCTGATGCACATCTGAAAGACGGGGCCGACTTCGTCGTAGGAGAGCTGCGAGACGTCATCGCGGTGCGGCTTGTAGACGACTATTGTGTGGCCCTCAACGCGGGGGTAGGGATCCAGGACCGCCCTGAACCGGTCGTTCTCGAAGATGATGTGCTGTTTGCCGAAGACTTCGCCGGTTTCCAGGTCGCGGCAGATGTAGCAGATCTTCTGGCGTCTCAGCAATTCGATGCGCTGCAGCATCTCGCCTCGTTCGCGCCTCCAGCCTTCCAGTTCCTTGGGAGCCTTCCCTTGCTCCGGCTTCTCTTGGGCAGCCATGTCCATCGGTTCCCCCTTGTTTCAGTGCAACCTCTGCGGACGGCGGCGTTGGCCCGACTCCCGCCATCCCATGAACGGCCACATTCTATTCCAAAACGGCCGCCTTTCAAGGGCGTTGGCGGTGCCCACCAGCGCGGCGCAGGAAGAGGCCAACGGCCCGCCTGGGGCAGGCGCGTGTTTTCAGCGGCGGCCGTACCTCTCCCTGTGGAGCAGCTCGGACAGCGGCTTCTTCTGGGCCTGAGCGACCGGGCCTGCGGGTTTGCCTATCGGCAACACCGCGAGCAGCCGCTTGCCTTCGGGCACACCGAGCACTTCCTTGCCGTACGCCTCATGTATGAGCACGTAACCTTCGACCCAAAGAGACGCGTAGCCCAGGGCGGTCAGGGCAAGCAGCATATTCTCTATGGCGGCTCCCGCGTCTTCCTTCCAGTACTTGCTGGCCGCCTCATCCATGACGACCGCAATCGCCGCCGATGCCTCGGCGATGCAGCCCTGGATCTTGCCCAGCGCAGCCATCGTGGCAGGATCGGTAATCAATATGAACTCCCACGGCTGGCAGTTACGGCCTGAGGGCGCGCGCCGGCCCGCGTCTATGACGCGCAGCAGGTCTGCCTCCGGTATCTCGCACTTGACGAACGCGCGGACGCTTGCCCTTCTTTCAACGACCTCAAAGAAATCCATGGAAGTTCCTTTCGAGTCTTTAGAGCCACAGGGCATTCTGTTAGAGGCTCTCAGTTCACGTCCCCGAGGTAGACTGCCGCGTCCTTGCGGGCGCCGAGGAGGATGTCCTTAAGCGCCCGCGGATAGAGAGGGCAGGCGGCAAGGTCCCGGAGCGCAAGCCATTCGATCCCCACCTGCCGCCGGTCGGGCTCCGTTTGCAGGGTCGCGCCGGGCCTTTCCAGCAGGCGGCACTCGAACCAGAACTCAACCCGATGGAGGCCAGGTTCCTGGCGGGCGAACTCGTGGTGGCCGGCGATATAGTCGCGAACGTGTATCAGCCGGCCGACTTCCACCGCTGCTCCCACCTCTTCACGGACCTCCCGCACAAGCGCCTCCGCGAGCGTCTCGCCGGGGCGCTGAGTTCCACCGGGCAAGACATAGAAGACGCCGCCGTCGCCCCTTTTCCTCACGGCCAGCAGCGCGGCATGCTCGATAATGATGGCCTTCACCGAGTTCCTCAGACGAAGGCGCTCACTCTCGGGTTGGCGCACTTCGGGCACTCTATACTCCTTCCCCCGCGGCCGCGACTTGATTGGAGCGCGGGTCGTCCGGATAGTTGACCCTGACGAGCGTGAGTCCGCGGGCCGGGGCGGTGGGGCCGGCCGCCTTGCGGTCCCGGCTGCCGAGGATGGCTGCAAAGTCCGCCGGTGCCAGGCTGTTTCTGCCGACCATCAGGAGCGTCCCCACGATGGCCCGGACCATGTTGTACAGGAAGCCGTTTGCCTCCACGAAGTAGCGGAGTTCGTCCGCTGCTTCCACAAGCTCGCTGCGAAGGACATTTCGCACGCCGCTTTCGCCGTCGCCATGCTCGGTGGCAAAGCTGGCGAAGTCATGCGGACCGAGCAGCATGGCTGAACAGGCGCGCATGGCTTCCAGATCGAGTGGCTGCCAGACTCGCACGACGAACCTGTCCCTCAGGGGCCGCCGCACCGGGCCAAGGAGCAGGCGATAGCGGTACAGTTTGGAGGAGGCCGAGTAGCGCGCGTTGAAGCTCATGCTCGCCTCACGACAGTCGAGGACCGACACGTCGTTCGGGAGCCAATAGTTAAGGGCGGCCAGGAACTCTCCGGCGCTCAGGCGCGACTCGGTGTCGAAATGTGCCACCTGCCCTTCCGCGTGAACGCCGGAGTCGGTGCGGCTTGCGCCGGTGACTCGGACCGCCTGGCCCGTGGCTCTGTGCAGGGCCTCTTCCAGGGCGCCCTGGACCGTCCGGCCCTCGGCCTGAAGCTGCCAGCCGTAGAAGGACGTCCCGTCGTATTCGAGCGTCACCATCAGCCTGCGCATTTCGGAGAATGTAATGCGGCTTCGGCGCGCCGTCAAGGAAGGCGATCTGTCTGCGCCCGCCAGGTGGGCGGCGGGCCTTCGCACTGGCTACCGCGGCGCGTGCTTCCGCCCGCCGAGCACGCTCAGCCGCTCACCGAACCGTCGCAGTGCGGGCGAGCGGTCCTTTGGGTCGAGCTGGACGTTGATGATGCTGAAGCTCGCCACGTTCGCGCGCGCTGCTTCCAGCGCCTCCTCTAATTCCCCCTCCGTCCGGACTTCGCGGCCCCAGCCCTTCTTCAGGATCTGTGGCCAGAGGTGGTATGCCCAGTCCAGGACGTCATTGTAAGGCCCTTCATTGATCAGGCGCTCCGTGACATAGCCTTTGTTGTTGAGCACGAAGACGATGGGGTTGAGGTCGAGGCGCGCCACGGTCGAAAGCTCCATGCCGGTCATCTGGAACGCGCCGTCGCCCACAATGACGACCGGCCGCAGCGCGCGGTCTTTCACCTGGGCCCCGACTGCCGCGGGAACTGCGAGGCCCATCGTCGTGTAGTAGGCCGAGCTGAGGAACTCGGTGGGGCGATGGATGGTCAGGTCCAGGGCACCGAAGAAGCTGTCGCCGATGTCGCAAATGACAATGGAATCGTCCTGAATGAAGCCGTTCAGGCGCTCGAAAAAGCGGGCGACGGTGAGTTGCCCGGCCGGGCGCGGGCGGAACGCCTTCTGCTTCCGCGCAGGACGGCCTCGGCGGGCACGCGGGCGCGCGGGCAACGCTTCTCTCAGGGCGTCCATAAAGTGATCGAGGTAGATGCCGTCATAGTGGTGGTGCTTGATCGAGACGCGGCGCTGCGCGGCATAGACGGTCCGTCCGGGATCGAGCCGGGCGGTGAAAATGCCGAGGTTCACGTCGGTCATGTAATCGCCGAGGAAAAGAAGACAGTCGGCTCGCTCCACCGCGCGCCGCACCGTTTCGAGCCCCATCGCGCCGTCGTAGATTCCGAGGTACTGCGGATGGCGCTCGGAGATTACAGACTTTCCCAAAGGCGTAGCGGCGACGGGATAACCCGTGTGCTCAATGAGGCGAAGGAGGGAGTCCTGGAGGCCCCACCGCTGGATTTCGACGCCGGCCAGGACGGCCGGGCGCTTCGCCCGGCGGAGCATCGTGACCGTCTCCTGGACCGCTTCGCCGAGCGCATCGGCGTCGCTCACGGCCTTCCTCGCCCGCCATGGCCCGGGCGCCGCGCAGGGCGCGTCTACTATGTCTCGCGGTAGCTCGATGTACACGGGGCGCTTATTCCAGGTGCAGGCGCGGATGGTGTCATCTATCTGCTGCGGCGCTCGGGCTGCATCGTCCAAGACGACCGATGCGACGGTAACGTGCTCGTAGATAAGGCGTTGCGTGTTGAAGTCGCGCACGCGATGATGAAGCAAGGGAGACCGGATGCGTTCGCGCACGCCCGGCGCGCCGCTGATGACGATGAGGGGCGAGCGCTCGGCGTACGCGCACGCGACGGCGTTGAGGGCGTTCAGCCCGCCCACGCAGTAGGTGACGCAGAGAGCCCCAAGGCCGTTCACGCGGGCGTATGCGTCGGCAGCGAATCCTGCGCCCGCCTCCGTGCAAGTCGTCACGAAGGACATCGAGCTTTCCACGAGAAGGTCGTCGAACTTGAGGACGTAATCGCCAGGAACGCCGAAGACGTGCGTCAGCCCCGCCTGTTCCAGACGTTTCACCAGATAACGGCCCACGGTTGTCGTCTTGGGCATGGGTCACCCTTCTCTGAGCAGCAAGCCGTGTTGCAGCGCCACGTCCGGAGCCATGCTCGCCAGCCCTTCGCGGCGTGCCAACTCTCTAACCCAAAGGCACCTCGACGAGCAGAATCTCCGAGTCAGCCCTGGCGTGCGCCCGCAGTTCAGGCTCATTCACGATCGTCGCCGCACCGAGCCCAGGCACGAGATGGCGGTTCACTTCGACCGGGCCTCCCTCCCACACATAAAGATAGACTCCGTGGCCTTCGGTGACGGCGTACCTTGCGCGGTGGCCCTCCTGCAGGAAGGAGGCGAGCACGTGCGCGTCCGAGTGGATGGGCACCGCGCCCGGGTGCGCGCTCGAAACCAGGGCCAGGAAACGATTCGTGCGCTCGGCTCGCTCGACCGGCCTCTGCTCGACGAGCGGTTCGAGCCCCGGCGAGGAAGGCATGAACCACATCTGTATGAACCGCATCGGCTCGTCCGGAAGGTTGTTGATCTCGGAGTGCCACATGCCGCGGCCAACCGAGGTGTGCTGCACCCATCCTTTCTTGAGGACGCCGCCTGCCCCGCGCTCATCGGCATGACGGAACTCACCGCCGGCGCAGTACGTGACGACCTCGATCTCCCGGTGCGGATGAAGGGGCCAGACGGCGCCGGGGGACAGCGTGTCGTCGTTGAGCACGCGCAGGGTGCCGAAGCCGGAGTGGTTAGGGTCGTAGTACTGATCAAAGGAGAAGTGCCAGCGACCCTGGAAAGCCCCGTTCTCGATCTCGCCCTGAGCCTGGTAGATGCTCTCCGGCTTCCGGACCGTAATCATCGAATCCCCCCTTGCCGCGCGGTTCGTGAAGACAACTGCATTCCACACACGCCTGCGCAAGCGCCCCCTGACGCCGTCTACTGGCATCATACGTGCCCGTTGCGGAACGGTCAAGGCCGTTCGCACGGCGTCCCCCGTGATGAACCTTTCCGGGCCCACACGAGGCATGGCGCCAGGCGGGCGAGGACGCTTGTGGCGGCCCGAACAAAAGAGCAGGCCATAGAAGGCTCAACGCCCATCGCATAGAATGGGAGCCGCTTGCGGGTCGGAGATGTCACCCCCGTTTGCGAGGAAAATGAGGCATGGGGATATACGACGTTAGTGTTGCGCTGCATGATGAAATGCCCATCTATCCGGGCAACGAAAAGTTTCATAAGGTCATTGTCTCCAACATCGCCGACGGCGGCAGCTCCAACCTGTCCGCCCTCCGCATGGGCGCACACACAGGCACGCACGTGGACGCGCCTCAGCACATGATTGACGGGGCCAGCACGGTGGACGAGATCCCGCCTTCTGTGTTCGTCGGCCCGGCAACTGTGGTGGCCATAGGAGACAAGGAGAAGATCACGCGCGCGGAGCTTGAGAGACACAACTGGGACGGCGTTCAGCGCGCCCTTTTCAAGACCGCGAACTCGGGCAAGATGGAGCGCCTGGACCGCTTCGTCGAAGACTTCGTCTACATGGACGGCGAAGCAGCACAATTTCTGGCAAGGAGGAAGCTCCTCCTGGTGGGGGTGGACTACATCTCCGTGGACCGTCTGCACAGCGGCACGCATCCGGCCCATCTGGCTCTGATGGGCGCCGGCATCGTCATCATTGAGGGCCTCGACCTGAGTGCGGTCGAGCCGGGCAGCTACGAGATGTTCTGCGGCCCGCTGAAGATAAAGGGCGGCGATGGCGCGCCTGCACGCGTCTTCCTGCGACGGGCATAGGACGATGATCGGAAGGGCAAACGAGGAAGCTCGCTGTACGATGGCGCACGCCGTTCTCCCCCCGGCGTTGCCTGCGAATCTCCCCGGCGACCGCCTCGTCGGCATCACAACCACGGTGCCCATCGAGGTCATCTACGCGGCTGGCCTGATCCCGATTGACCTGAACAACCTGTTCGTCACAAGCCCGGAGCCGCTGACGCTGGCGGAGCAGGCCGAACGGGCCGGCTTTCCGCGCACAAGCTGCTGCTGGACAAAAGGCATTTATGGCGCAATCAAGCAATCCGGCATTCGGCGCGTCCTCGGAGTTACGCGTGGCGACTGCAGCAGCGCGGAAGCGCTCCTGGAAGTCCTCCGGCACGAGGGGACGGACTGCCTCACCTTCTTCTACCCGGAGCGACAGTCCGAGGCCGACATGCATCACGCCCTGGAGGACTTCGCCAAGGCCCTCGGCACAGACCTTCAGGAGGCGGAGAGATGGCGAGAGCGCCTGGCGCCGGCGCGGGCGGCTGCGGCCGACATAGACCGCCTGAGCTGGGAGGACGACAAGGTAGCCGGTCTGGAGAACCACCTGTGGCTCGTCAGCGCCAGCGACTTCTGCGGCGACCCGGAGCACTATCGGGCTGCTGCAGCCGAGTTCGCGGCCTTAGCCCGGCGGCGCAGCCCGATCAGGCACTCCCTGCGGCTCGGCATCTGCGGCATTCCGCCCATAGTGCCGGACCTCTACGAGTTCGTGGAGGCCATGGGAGCGCTCGTGGTCTACAACGAGACCCAGCGCCAGTTCGCCATGATTGAGCCGGCTGGCTCTCTGGCCGAGCAATACAGCCGGTACACCTACCCATACGGCGTCTTCCCGCGCATTGAGGACATTCGGGCTGAATGCGATCGGCGGCGCCTGGACGGTCTCATCCACTACGTGCAGAGCTTCTGCCATCGAAGGATTGAGGACAGGATCATCCGCCAACGGGTTCGCGTTCCCGTGCTGACCCTCGAGGGAGACCGGCCGGGCCTACTCTCGGGCCAACTCAAGACGCGCCTGGAAGCCTTCGTGCAGATGCTGGCCGCGCGCAAAAAAGGCAGTATCCTGCTCTGAAGTATGGATGATGAAGTATGAAGGGTGAAGGATGAAGTGTGAAGTACCCAAAGCCCGCAGGAACGATTGCTTTGGGGTGACATTGCAGGCGTATAGCTTCAGGCGAGATTAACGAACAATGCGCCAACTTCGAGGCGGGGCTGAACATCGAAAGCAACCAGCCTCAAGACATTCGAGAACGAGCATTCGACTACGCCCTGCGCGCGGTCAGGCTCTATCGAGCCCTCCAGGAGCGCGACGACCGATCAGGCTGGATTCTGGGTCAACAGTACATGAGGTCGGCGACCTCCATAGGGGCAAACATAGAGGAGGCGCAGTCGGCCGAAAGCAGGGCCGACTTTATCCATAAATATAGCATCGCCCAGAAAGAGGCTCGCGAGAGCCTTTACTGGCTCAGGCTGATCGACAGGTCAGCGACTGTAAAGGCTGCCTCTCTCGTTGCTCTGTTGAAAGAAACTGACGAGTTAGTGGCCGTTATAACGGCGGTTATAGTGAGCACTAAACAGAAGAACCAGGATTAGCCACGCGTTAGTTTGGGCTTCTTCATACTTCATACTTCACCCTTCATACTTTCTTAAGCGGTTCGATCTGTAAGATCTCGTCATCCCGCCAGCCAAGCATCTTGAGCTTTTCGCGCACGTAATACCTGTAGTTGTCGTATGACACGTCCTCGGGGATGCGATGGTCGCCGTGCGGGATGAAGCCCCCTTCCTCGACGACCGGCTCGACGCGCTTCAGCTCCGCGAGTATCTCCTTCTTGCCCAGTGCAATCTGGTATTTTGCGACTCCGCCGCGCAGGAGAATGTCCCGCCCCCACATCTTGCGGAACTTCACCGGGTCAGAGCCCGGGTGCACCTCTAACGGGAACATGCAATTGACGCCGCACTCCAGCCACACCGGCACCAATTGCGTCACGTCCCCGTCGCAGTCGGTCCAGATGACGCTGCACCCGTGCTGCCGGAGCACGCTCGTGACGCGCTTCAGGTGCGCCCCGACGATCTCGCGGAACATGGCAGGGCTGATCATCGGTCCTGCCCGCGAGCAGATGTCCTCCCAGCCGCCCGCGAAGTCCACCTCACAATGTCTCAACGATGCTTCAAGCTGACGATAGTAGACCTCGGCAACCGTGGCCACGATCTCCTCGACGAGCGGCCGGTTGTCGTAGAGCATCAGAGAGATGTTGTGGAAGCCGATCCAGTTGCGCGGATTTCCGTAGTACGAGCCAAGCCCGGTTCCCACCGGCACCTCGCTCCGGAGCAGCCTCGCCGCGACCTTCCTCATGTTCGTCTGAAAGCGCAGCGGGTCGTCGGGGTTCAGCCGCTCTTTGAACCGCAGCCAGTCGTCGCGGTTCTCGATGGGCATCTTCATGTAGTGGGGAATGGTCCTGACGCCCCTAGTCTGGACCTCCTGGACGGTGCCGTCGGGAAGCCTCTCGATGCGCGAGTGTGCCCTTACCTCCAGGACTTCGGCGGCGCCTTCAAAGGGCGGGCTCAGCCAGTCGCAGAAGGGCACCCAGGCCGCCGGGTCCACCCCGAAGTAGCCCTCAACTGAGTGAATGTCGTTATACTTTGCCGGCAGCCCTTCCTTGTGCCATCGCGCGATGGTTTCGTCTAAGTAGCCGAACTCCCAGTGCGGGATGCGATCCACGGTCTGGAAGTGCATGACCCGCCGGAAGCGCTCACGGTGAGTGAGGGTGCCGATGCTGCTATCAATGATGCTGTCCGCCATCAGAAGCTCCTGAGAGAAGTATGGAGAATGAGACTCATCGGGCGGCATTTATACAAGACTGCCGGGTGAATGCAAGCGTTTGCCGGAGCGCTGACCGCGGCGGGCAGGAGAGAAGCGGGCCGCAACGCCCTGCGCGCTCACCCTTTGCGGAGGGTGAGGAAGTAGTTGTCGTGGCCCGGCACGATGATGTCCGCCATGCCGGCCAGCTCGTCCATGGTGCGGGCCGCGAGTTCGAAGTCCCACGAGTTCCAGTATCCCTGGCGATGCTCCCAGAATTCGCGCGTCATCACCGCGTCGCCGGCGACCGCAACCGTGAGCCCTTCGCACTCGAAGAGAAAGCCATGGTGATCTGGCGTATGGCCCGGCATGAGAAGGACCCTTATGTCCTCGAAGATGCGCTGTCCACACGGCTCGACCGGCCGCGTGTGGCGGCCCGTGCCGTTGATGGCTTCGGCAACTCCCGGCGCGGCGAGCCACATTGCATCGGGGAAACTCGCAAGTCCGTCGTGGTGGTCCGAGTGGGCGTGCGTAACGAAGACGGTGCCGACATCAGACAGGCGGAGTCCTGTCCTCCTGTCTAACTCGGCTGCCATGCGCTGCGCGTCGGCATACGGAGGGTCAATCAGGAGCCGGAAGCCCTCGCCGGCGATCAACGTGCTCGTGCATAGCGCCGGCCGAACTGCACGCTCGTCGCCCTCACCCCAGTACCTGTTCCGTGACAGGTTCCCGATGGTGATGATGTCCCAGCGTTGAATCATCTGCCACATCTCCCTCGCGGAGCATTTCAAAGGCGGTTGGCATAACGGCGGACGAAGTACCAGACCAATCCGACGGTCGTCGCGAGCACCACGCAGCCGAGGAGAACATGTACCCCTTCGGAATCTTTGAAGCCCGTCCTGACGTTGGCGTAGAGAGCCAGGGCCACGAGGATCAGGCTGACGGCCACTACTACGCAGCCTATGACGTTTCCTTCTTCCGCTGTAGGCGGCGGGTAGGGGAACATGAACCCTCATTCGTCCGTCCAAAGGCCCCGGGACTTATTGCCGGACAAGACTCAAAAGGACCCGCAACTCCCCGGTCACTTCGCTTCCTGCACGCGGTACTTCCTCGCAGCGGGATCGAAGACCAGCTTGTCCTTGTTCGCCGCAAACCATTTGCGAATCTCTTCGTTCGACCCTCTGGCATCGGTGTACTGCATGATAAGTTGCCGGGCCTCCTGGACGTAGCCAGCATCGCGGTCGCTTCTGCCAAGCGAGTTGATCACGAATTCCAGCGCGTCCTTCTGTCCATACTCCAGTGCCGCGGGAGCCATGTAGGGGGCTTCCCAGCGGCCCTCCCCCTTCGCCGCCTTCCAGGCTCCAGCAACCGCCTGCGTCAAGTCAATGCCTGGCAAGTCCTTGATGGCCTCGTACGTCGAATACCTGTTGCCGCCATTAATGAGGAAATTCTTCAGATCCTGGTACGTATTCGGATCCCGGAGGTTCGCAAGAGCCTGAATCCACTGCGGAGGCAGGTATTGCGGTCCACCGCGCAACTCGGCCAACAGGATCTCCCTGGCATCCTCTTCCCACCCCCTATTCAGCACCACCTCCACCAGGTCGTGGGTGTAAGGCAGCGCCTCCAGTATTCTCTTCTTGTCTTCCTCACGCGCCAGCCGGACGATGGCAGGGACGATGTAATAGCTCGCTGGCCCCTGCCTCCTGGCCGCCTGGATGAGGAGATCGAGATTCTCCGGGCCCACTCCAATGAGCATGTTGACCTGCTGATCATCCGAGGAGAAGGTGTTCTGGTTCCGCGACGCAGCGGCGATCTTCGATATGTACTCCTTCACCTGGTCCTTTGTGGGGTTTTCGGGCAGCTTGATCTCGCGGAGCGCCTTCAAATCCGGGCCCCGGCTCGTGAAGTCTTCAGGCCCCTCGCCTCCGCGGAGTTCCGCCTCCGCCGCGGCCTCTTCATCTGGTTTCTTTGCCTCTTGTTTCGCCCCGAGGGCATCTACCTTCTTTGTGAGTTCGTCAACGGCCTTGCGAAGCTCGCGCAGTTCCTTCAATATCTCAGCGTTCGTCGGTGCTGTCTGCTCCTGAGCGAACGCGATTGGACCCGGAACAAGCAGAATGGTGATCATAAGGAACGTGAGAGCGCGCATGGCCATTCCTCCTATTGGACCAACCGTTATCCGACAGCGTCCGCCAGCGTGTGGGTGGCGACCCTGTTGCTCATTTCGCCTCCTGCACACGGTACTTTTTCGCAACGGGATCGAAGACAAGCTTGTCCTTATTCTCCCCAAACCATTTGCGGATTTGTTCGCTCGTCCCCCGCGCGTCGGTGCACCGCATGATCACTTCCCGCGCTTCCTGCGCCGCATACGTTGAGCGTTGCGATCCGCTCAGGGAGCGTATGAGGTACCCGAGGGCGTCCACGTGACCAAACTCGGCGGCGAACCCCGCTGCCTCGTCCGCTTCCCCGTACCGGCTGCGCTTCGCGCGTTCCCACGCCTTGGCGACTGCGTCAGTCAGGTCAATGCCGGGCAGGTCCTTGATGGCGTCGTAGGTCCAGCGCTTGTTGCCGCCGCTGATGAGGTATTTCTTGAGATCGTCGTATGTGTTCGGATCCTGGAGGTTGGCGACAGCTCGCACCCACTCAGTGGGCACATACTCCGCCCGATCGCGCAGCTCTGCCAGCAGGATATCTTTGGCGTCCTCTTCCCAGCCCTTCTCGACTACCACCTTCGCCAATGTGTGGGTGTAAGCGAGGGCCTTCAGTATCTGCGCCTTGTCTTCTTCGCGGGCCAGGTTAACGATGGCCGGCACGACGTAGACATCGCCGGATGTCTGGTCCTTGGTAGCCGCTATGAGGACATCTAAATTCTCCGGCCCAACGTCCATCAGCATCCTGACCTGCGGGTCGCGGTCACTGAATAGATTCTGCCCGCGAGACGCTGCAAGGATGCTCGACACGTATTTCTTCACCTGGTCCTTGGTGGGATTCTCTGGGAGCTTGATCGCGCCGAGGGCCTTCGTGTTCACCTTCCGCTCGTCTGCGCCTCCCAACGACGGCCACCAGCTTGTGCTGCCCCCAAGCTTCACCTCCGCCGCCGCCTCCTCGTCCTGGGCGGGCGCGGCAGGCTTCCCTTCCAGGGCTTCCACCCTCTTCGTCAATCCATCAACGGCCTTGCGAAGCTCGCGCAGCTCCTTCAGGATCTCAGCGTTGGTTGGCGCCGCCTGCTCCTCGGCGTATGCGGCAGGAGGGAAGACGAAAACCAAGGTGACCATAAGCACCGTGAGAGCACGCATGGCAGTACTCCTCTGTTGCATAGGTCAATCGCGTGGCAATGACTCCGCCCAGATTGTCCCCTTGAGCAGGATTCGATCAGCTATCACCCCGACCGCGCCCGCCAGACCCGGCATTCTACCTGGTGCGCCCGAATGCCAATCAGCGGCGGACGCGCTGGTATTTCCCTTCCAACAGCGCCTGCGCCAGGATGTGTCCCTTCATGACGGCCTCCAGTTGCCCCTTGCTCGCCCCTTGAGCCAGCTTCAGTTCCTGGTCCAGCGCATACAGCTTGAACTGGTAGCGATGGGTGCCGCTCGGAGGGCAGGGCCCGCCGTAAGCCAATCTGCCGAAGCCCGTGCGACCGTGCACGCCCTTTGGCTCCTTGCCCTCGGCAATCTCCATGGTATCAGGCGGGATGTTCCACACGACCCAGTGGTCGAAGGTGCCCATCGGCGCATCCGGATCGTCCATTACCAGGGCGAGCGCGGCCGTGCCTTTGGGAACGTCCTTTATCTCCAACGGCGGAGAAACGTCGCGGCCGTCGCAGGTGTAAAGCGACGGTATCTTGCCCCCGTGCTCGAACGCCTTGCTCTTCAGGTCCATCGCCGCCCTCCTTAGAGCCTCTAACAAAATGACCCGTGGCCGCGACGGAACGGATTCCGCTGCAGGCCAAGGAGCGAGGGCGCGGCGCATAGGAGACCAATGCGACAAGCCCGAGCGACACCGGGATGCGGCGAAAGCCGCCCGTCGTTCCCGGTTGCGCCTCAGGCCAGCGTCTGCAGCGTCAGGGCTCCTCGTCGTGCCTGACCCTGGCACGGACTTGGGGCCCTTCCTTGCATCCATCCGGCCGGAGGCGCAACGCGGCTCACGCGGCATTCTGTTAGAGGCTCCTACCTTGAGCCCCTGTTTCCTCGCCCTTGAATTGGAATTATAGGCGTGGCACTGCGGGAAGTCAACGGGTCCGGCGGTTGTCCGGGGAGCGCGCCGCCTTACTCCGCGCAGTCCACGATAGCCCGGCAGATGGCGTCGCGGACTTCGCGCATGGAGTAGGCGGGGGATGGGTCGTTGATCAGGATGGAGAACGCTATCTCAGTCCCTGCTCGGGTCGTCGCGTAGCCGCTCAGCGCGCTGACGCCGTTGATGTAACCCGTCTTGGCGCGGACGTTGCCCCGGTACGGCGGCGCGGTGAGCCGCCTCACCAGCGTTCCTTCTTCGCCGGCTGCAGCCAGGAGTGAAAGCATGGTGGGTCCGTGCTCGGAACTCCAGATCCGGCTCAGAAGCCCCGTCAGGAGCGCCGGTGTCAGGCGGTTCTGTCGCGAGAGGCCGCTGCCGTCGTCAAGGTTGAAGTCGGTATCCCGGAAGCCCATCTCGCGCAGCACTGCGCCGGCCCTGGCCAGCCCTGCCGCCCAGGAGCCCGTCCCCGAAGTCTCCGCGCCGATCGTCTTGATGAGCTGCTCGGCATAGTAATTATGGCTCTCCTTGAGCATCACGCCCAGGACGGGGATGAGGGAGGTGCGGCGGACGCAAAGTGGCTGCACGGCGGCCGACGCGCCCCCTGCTGACAGGAGGACCGCGGCCGCGGGCTGTACCCTTCCCGCCCCTGCCAGCCGCGCCCTGCCGTCCACTTCAATGCCCTCCGTCTCAAGGGCTTCCTTCAGGAGCCCTGCGGCGTACAGCGGCGGGTTCGGCAGCGTGACCTGCTGGGAATACCCCGCAGAGCCCTGGCTCACGAGGCCGGCCACGGCAATCACGTTCCCCTCTCCCTTGTGCTCGAACCAGATGCCCTGCCGCTTGGGGGACGTCTTGCAGAGGTTCACGAGTTCCACCGGCGCGCCTTCGGGCGTTGTGCTCAGCACCGCGGGCGACCCGGCCGAGGCGCCCGGCTTAACTGTGATGACGACGCAGTTGTCATTGACGGAAAGAGCGGACGTCGTGGGACAATACCACTTGGAGGCCTCGTTCTCGCTCCAATTCGGGTGGCGGGAAATCCGGTCGAAAAATGCATCATCCGCAACGACATCGCCGGTGACCTGCTGGAGCCCTCTTGCTTTGAGCACAGCCGCCCAGCGCCGGAATATTGTCAGCGCGTCCTCTTCTTCGTAGCGGCCGCCGAGGGTAGGATCGCCGCCGCCCCGCAGGATGAGGTCGCCGTGCAACACGCCTCCGACGATGTCGCCCTGAGCGAGGACGGTCGTCCTGAACTCATAGCTCTCGCCCAACACTTCGAGCGCGGCGGCGGCCGTGACGAGCTTCTCGTTCGAGGCCACGATGAACTTGCGTTCCTCGTTCCGCCCGTAGATGACGCGCCCGCTGCCGAGTTCCACCACGTGGACGCCGACCTGCGCCCTTCGGTAAGGGGGCTCGGACAGGATACGGCCTATCCGTTCCTCCAGGACCGCCGAATTGGCAGCGGCCACCGAGGGGATAACCGCCGGCCAGGAAGCTGTCAGGAGGCAAATAAGCACCGCCGCGCGAACAAACTCCTTGCTGCTGCTCTTCAACGCGCCTGACATCGGCCCCCCGCTTACCGAATCCCGGAACCGGAAAACGGCGGCTATTGTGAAATAGACCGGAACCGTATTGCAAACAATCTCGCGAAATCGGGCTGTCCCGGCGATTGCGCCTTCCTGTAGAATGTCGGCAAGGTGCGCCAAACCGACTTAGAGCGTCTAACAGATTGCCCCGTGGCCGCGACGGAGCGGATTCTGCCGCAGGCCAAGGAGCGAGGGCGCGCCGCATGGGAGACCAATGCGGCAAGCCCGAGCGACACGGGCGTGCGGCGGAAGCCGCCCGTCCCTTTGGGTTACGCCTCAGGCTGTCATCTGCTTCGCAACGTCGCCTCGCTGTGCCTGACCCTGGCACGGCGTCGGCGCCTTTGCTCGCACCCATCCAGCCGGAGGCGCAACGCGGCTCATGCGGCATTCAGTTAGAGGCTCCTAACGCTTCTGGAGGCAGGGCCACAATGGCAGACGAGAAAGACGTGCTGCGGGTAGTGCAGTCGCGGAGCTATCGCGAGATGAACACCGATGAACTCGCGCGGAATCTCTCCGTGCCAGCCGGGGAAATGGACGCTTTTGTCGCGCTGCTGCAAGACCTGGAACGCCGCGGCGCGCTCGTGAAAGTCAAGAAGATGCACTGGGTCAATCCCGAGCGTGCGGGCCTGGTCACGGGCCGGCTCCAGGGTAACGAGAAAGGGTTCGGTTTCGTCGTGCCCCTCGTGCGACGCGCAGACGAAGGGGACGTCTACGTGGCCCAAGAGGAGATGGGTGAGGCAATGCACGGCGACCTCGTCGTGGTCGAGGTGCATCGCAAGAAGCCCGGCCGCGCCGGCGGCCGGGCGCCCGCCTCCGGCCCAGGGAAAGTGGCCAAAAAACTGGGCCCTTCCGGGCGCATCATCAAGGTCCTTGAGCACCGCAACATGAACATAATTGGCACCTTCGTGCCGGGCAGCAAATTCGGCCGCGTTGTTCCCGATAATCCTCGCCTGTTCCGCGATATCTACATCGCGCCGGACGACTGGATGGGCGCGCAAGCCGACGACCAGGTGCTCGTGGCGGTCACGGAATGGCCGAGCCTGCACCGCAACCCGGAGGGAGAGATCAAGCAGGTCCTGGGGAAGGTAGGAACGCCGGGTGTGGACTTGCAGTCCGTGATCATTGAGTTCGGCCTCCCTCGCGAGTTCTCCGCCGAGGTCCTCCGGGAGGCCGAGCGGCTGCGGGGCTCGCCGAGCGCCGACGAACGGAAGAAGCGCCGCGACTTCACGAAGAACATCACCGTCACGATTGACCCCGAAGACGCCAAGGATTTCGACGACGCGCTCTCCTTCCAGCGTGATCGCGGCACCGGCCGGCGGGTCGTCCTGGTGCACATTGCCGATCTCTCCTACCATGTGCCGCCTGATGGCATCCTGGATCTCGAGGCCCGCGAACGCGGCATGAGCGTCTACCTCGCGAATGACGTGGTGCCGATGCTTCCGCACCAGCAGAGCAAGTACACCCTGAGCCTGGTCGAGGGCAAAGACCGGCTGGCCAAGACTGTCGCCATGAAGTTCGACGAGGCCGGCCGCCTGGCGGATTACTCGCTCCACCACTCAATCATCAATGTGGCGCGCCGCATGACCTACACCGAGGTGCAGGAGGTCCTGGACGCCGTGGATGCAGAGGGCCCTGCCGTGGCCGGCGCGGCGGAAAGGCTGCCCAAGCCGATCGCAAACCTGCTCGTCGAGTTGGACGCGCTGGCCGGCCAACTGCGCGAGCGGCGCGTGGAAAAAGGCTCCATAGACCTGGACATGCCGGAATACCACGTGGCCGTAGACGAAGAGGGGCGCGTGGTCGGCGTCTCGCAACTCGAACGGTTCCGCTCGTACGGGCTGGTCGAGGAGTTCATGCTAAGCGCCAACCGCTGCGTGGCCGACTTTCTCCGCAAGAACAAACTGCCAGGCCTGTATCGCATTCACGACCAGCCCCTCGAAGAGGACCTTGAGGAGTTCGGCGCCTTCATCCAGCCGATCCTCGGCAGGCGCGTCAACGTCTTGGACCGCAAGGAGCTTCAGCACCTGATTGACGAGGTTTCGGGAACGCACCTGGCGGAGGCGGTGAACATGCAGCTACTGCGGGCAATGCAGCGCGCGGTCTACAGCCCGCACTGCAAGCCGCACTTCGCTCTGCATTTCGAGCGCTATTCGCACTTTACTTCGCCCGTGCGGCGCTACCCCGATTTGGCCGTCCACCAGATACTCGACCAGTTCGTCAAGGAGAGGCGAAACCCCGCTCAGCTCCGGCACGACTGGGAGGCCAAGCTCGAAAACATTGCGGCGCACTGCAACGAGATGCAGGACAGGGCGGACGAGGCCGAGCGGGAGATAATCAAGATAAAGCTCCTCCGCTATTTGCAGGATCACAAGGACAAGGTCTTCGAGGCCGTCGTGACGGGCGTGCAGGAATACGGCCTCTTCGCCCGCCTGGAGGGCTACTCCGTCGAGGGGCTCATCAAGGTCCAGGACATCGGGGACGACTTCTATCGCTTCGACGAGAAGAAGAAGGCCCTCATCGGCACGCGACGGCACAGGGAGTTCCGGCTCGGGCAGCCGATCAAGGTGACGATAAAGGAGATAAACATGGCCCGCCGCCAACTCGACCTGGTGCTGTACGAGTAAAGCATCGGGCTTGCGGCGCGAGATGAGACCGCACCGCTGCCGTTCTGCGACCGTCCCTCGGCCCTCAAGCCTCGGGGGTCCGGTGCGGCCCTGGCGTTCCTAAGGCGCGCCTTTGCCTACCACGCCTCACCCCTGCCGTTCACGGCAGGAACTTGTCCGGAGCGGCCAGCTTCTCGGGCAGGTACTTCTCGATCACCATGTTCAAGCCGTGCTTGGCGAAGGCCTGCTGCTCCACCCTCTGGCCCAGCTTCAGCATCTTCTCAATGGCCTTCTGCCACGGCTTGTGCCGCTTGAAGAACGGGTCATTTTTCAGCAGGTCCTTCGCCCGCTTCACGTCGACCGCGATCAGCGGGTGCGTCGGCAGGTCGTAGTCCTCGATGTCGTACGGCGTCACGCCCAGGAAGCTCGCGTTGGGCACGCAGAAGAACTCGTTGATGTGCGCCGCGTTGCCGCTGCCCACCTTCAGCGTCCGGTAAATGTTCCCGTAGCCGTACGGGTCGCCGTCCACGAAGGCGTAGACGGGCATCTTGTTCTCCTCCGCCAGCCGCCGGACAAAGCGCCGGCAGGCGCGCGTCGGCACGCCTCCCATCGAGACCAGTATGCAGTTGGCCGTCCGCCAGAAAGAGTGATTGTGCAGGCGCTGGAACATGCCTGCCGTCTCGATCGCCAGGATGAAGTCCGCCTTCGTCCTGAACTCCAGCTCTTCCACGGAGATCGGCACCGAGTAGGCGCCGCTTCCGAACTTTGTGCAGTCAATTTCGAGCCTCTTGCCCGTAGTGCGGTCGCGGTCAATGACGATGAGTTCGCCGGCCACCTCGCCGCCCTTTTCCTCCGGGATGAAGCCAAGCTGCTCCCTGTTCACCTCGAAGAGCGCCTCGATGTCCTCTATCACCGTGTCCGACTCAGGCTGTTCGTCGAAGCGCGCGTCGCCCCAGTTCTTCGACACGTAATACGCCTCTCGCTTCGTGACCTCCTCGTCCGTGTCAATGGCCTCTTTCGACAGCGCCATCATGCGGAGCGTCTGGGCAAAAGTCTTGACGGTGTTGTAGGTGAGCGTGCGCGTCACCTTGCCCCTCTTTAGCTTGAAGTAGCCCTGCTCCTCGTCATATGTCACGTTGCTCAGGGAGCGTTTGGGGAACTTCAGTTGCGGCTTCGTCTCTTTGTCTATGCTATCTTTAATACCGCGGGCGCAGCGGATGATCTCCGCCTTCGTCTTGTTCTCCGCCATGGTTCGGCCTCGGATGAAAGTATGCGTGTCACCTCACGACCACTCAGGATAGGGCTCCAGGGGGCCCGAAATCAAGCTCTGAGTGGTCGCCAACGACGGCACATGGGAGAGCTTCTGGCAGCGCGACGGCTGGGCCAGCCACAACTGAACCCGATCCAGATTTCATGCGCAGCCGGCGTTCCTTTCAAGGCCGGAGAGGGCCTCGCTGTCAATGCGGGGGCCGTTTGTACCCTATCTGTATAGTGCGCACCGCGCTCCGACGGAATTGTACAACCTTTGGCATTTATGCATCCAATGGGCGCCTCATGCCTGCGAGGGGTGCTCGTTTTGCCGTAACCGATGGCGTAGCAAGCAGGTGCGCTGTCCTGGCGCCTGTTGCCTTCCCTCTCCGCCTCCGATCCGATGCCCGGAGCATAGGAAACGCTGAGGCTCAAAGCGGGGTGAGCCGATTCGGCGCTAATTCCTCCGTTCTCTGTGCCCTCCCCCGCCCCAGCGCCGGCTCCTTGCGTTGCCGTAAGCCCTTTATTATGAATCCGTTGCGTCTTGTCGTAGTGGTGAGCCTGCCCTTTGTAGTTCTCTGTGCTCTCCGTGTCTCCGTGTTGACAATTATTACTTTATTCCTGATACAGCGTGACCAAACGCGTCCTTTAGGGAATTTTGGGAATCTAAGGTCTTTGGGGGCCCTACGCGCCCAAACCGGACACACGATTCTTGAAAACCGCGTATGATGGCCTTAGTGCCCGGGCAGTTCTGCGCCGCAGGGCTGCCCTGAGTGTGGACGGTTCTGCGTCGCCAGCAACTGGAGGACCGGCGTGACCATTGTTCCTCAAGATAATGTCCGCGCTACGGCGCGCAAACCATGCCGGAAGGTCTCCGGTGCATCAAATCCGGATCGGCACGAAAAGGCGTTTCGCGCAAGCCTGCCCACGCTACCCCCGGCCGCACAGTGACGTTTTTGCGAAACGAACCCAATTTGTCATAACATCCTTGCATACAAGGACATAAATTATGACTAATTCGGTCATCAAATAGCGCACTGTCCCTCATGCAGCGGGGGTCAGCCGCGGTTCGCAGAACGCGCCCGGGAGAGTTGACCAGCCGCGAGAACATCTCTTCGATGCGGCATGGGGGTGCATGAAATCTGCTTCGCACTTGGCGCGCGCGCGACTAAGCACGTCCCTCCATAGGCGGGCAAGCCACGCCACACGGCCGGCGGACGAGCCTCCAAACGGGTGCGGCCGGCGCCACATGAACCGATGCAGAATACTCTCTTGCAATGTCTTGCCGATGGGGTATCATGGCCGGCGACGCCGGGCGCCGGTACGGGTGCTGACCCGGGTGCCGGCACTTGGGCCGGTCGTGGGGGGGCGCCGCGGCTCTACGGCGCGCCCCGTGCGAACACACTCAATCCCAAGAGGGGGATGCTGATGCGTATCGTCATACGAGCCGGCGGCGTGGGGACTCGTCTGTGGCCGTGGAGCAGGTGGGATCGGCCGAAGCAGTTCCTGCCCCTGTTCAGCGGCCTCAGCTCCGTGCAGGTGGCCTGGGAAAGGTTTCAGAAGGCCGGCCTGGCCCGTCCCGAGGAGATTTACCTCTCCGTTGGCAAGCAGAGCCTTGACCTCGCGCTGGAGCAGATCCCGACCCTCGCCCATGACCAGATCATCGTCGAGCCGGAGTTGCGCGACACAGCCGCGGCCATCGGGCTGGAAACGATCTGGATCACCCATCGAGGCGGCGAGGCCATCGTCGCCAGCCTGGGCAGCGACCACTACGTGGGGAAGCCCGCTGAGTTCATCCGCGCACTGGCCGCCGCCGAGAGGTTCATCCAACGCCAGCCCGGTTATCTTGTGGCTGTCGGCTGCGAGCCCATCCGCGTGGAAGCCGACTACGGTCACATAAAGAAGGGTAAGATGCTCGCTGAATCCGACGGCATGCCCGTGTACCAGGTCGCCGAGTTTACCGAGAAGCCCGATTCCCGCGCTGCTCAGCGTTACACCGAAAGTGGCGAGTATCTGTGGAACGCCAACTTCTTCGTCTGGGCTTCCGAGACCCTGATGAAGCAGTTCCACGAATTCGAGCCCGAGATGTACGACCTCTTCATGGAGCTTGAGGAGGCTGTCAAGGCGCCCGACTTCCGCGAGTCGGTGCGCAGCATCTACCCCCGGCTGAAAAGAGTGGCCATTGACTACGCCATCCTGGAGCCTGCTGCCAGGGCCGGCAGGATGGCCGTCATCCCCGTGGCCATGGAATGGAGCGACATCGGGAGCTGGGCCACGCTGACCGACGCATTCCCGGCCGATAAGGACGGCAACCTTTTCATAGCCCCCGTCCTGGCCGAGGAGACCGCCAATACCACCATCTTCGTGCGCAACCCCGACCGCAAGGTGGTGGCCACGATCGGCCTCGATGGCCTTTGCATCGTGGACACCAAGGACGCGCTGCTTATCTGCCCGAAGGACCAGTGCGGCAAGGTGAAGCGCCTCGTCGAGGAGATGCGACGGAGCGAGGAGTGGCGCGGGCTTGTCTGAAGCGACGAGGAGTCCACAATGACCGAAGAAGAACTGCTCGAACGCATCACCGTGAACCCGAAGATATTTGGCGGGAAGCCCATCATCAGGGGACGTCGCCTTGCTGTAGAGCATGTGCTCGCGATGCTGGCAGCCGGGGACTCGCCAGAAACCATCCTCGAAGGATACCCGTGGCTCGAACCTGAAGATGTTCAGGCGTGCCTGGTCTACGCGCGGCGCATCGTCGGCCATGAGCGCGTCGAATTGCTCCCCTCGGAGTCAGGCGGATGAAAGTCCTCCTGGACGCATGTGTTTGGGGTGGCGCGGCAGACAAACTACGGGCAGCCGGTCACGACGTCGTCTGGGCCGGCGGGTGGGCTGAAGATCCCGGAGACGAAGAGATCTTGTCTCGGGCTGTCCGGGATGGACGAGTTTTGGTTAGCTTGGACAAGGACTTCGGTGAGTGGGCAATCCTGCGGAGTGCGAAGCACTGCGGCATCATCAGATTGGTCGGTTGCAGTGCGCGCCGCCAAGCCTCCCTTTCCGCGCGAGTCCTGGCCCTTCACGGCGCAGAGCTACTGGACGGGGCAATTGTGACGGCCGAACCAGGGCGGCTCCGGATACGGCCGTCTGAATGACGGGCAGGAGCGCGGCCGCATGCACCCGCTCCCGAACAGCCAATCCAGCAAGGTGAAGCGCCTCGTCGAGGAGATTCGACGGAGCGAGGAGTGGCGCGGGCTTGTGTAGAGCTCGGCGGTGCGCTTCATTTGAGGTTCATGGGCCATTTTCAGGCGAAGGCCTGGCGGATCCTCAGAAACAAGCACCTGCGCTGCCTGAAGCCGTAAACCCTCAGTTTGGGGAACTGCGCACCACTGGTTGTAGCCGGCGCCTCTGCTCAGGAACGGCCGAAAAGGAGGTGGAAGATGAGGGCAACCATTGTGGTGGGGCTACTCGCTTTGGCGGTGGTCGGATGCGCATCGCAACCCATCGAGACTACCGAGACGCGGCGGGAACTGGCTGTGACGGTCCGCATGGAAGGTACGGCTGCCGCGAATGCTGCCCAGACGCCCAGATTCCACGTTGAGGGCCGGCTGGAGACGTACGGCTGGGCGGCAGGGCCGGGGGCCGCGGCCTATAGCGCAGAGACCTTCTACTTTCCCGACGCCGCTGGCGTGCTGGGTGAAGAGATTGTTTCCGCTGTTTACACAATGCATACTCCGCGTGAACGGGTGGTTGTGTGCACCTCCGAAGGCCATCTCGCGTTCGGGCCTGCGGTGGACGAAGGGCAAATGTTGAAAGTGCGCGTAGGTGATTTCGACTTGTCAACGCAGAGCGGGACGCTGACCGTTGACTGCATCGCGAAAACCAGAACCGGTACTCCCTTTGTAATGCGCAAGGCCCGGGTGCCTTTTCACGCAGCGGAGGAGCTGCGCTTCCGGGACGGGCAACCGCAAGAGTTGGACGCCCCGCCGAACGGGAAATAGGTAGGAGGCACATCCCCGTCCGGCTAATGGGCCCAGCAACCCGTTCGCCTTGAAGTGACCCGCCGGGAAGACTACAATGCTCGATGGCAGTTTAGGCGTATTCTTGCGCCGTACGGCAACTTGCGCTGAAGGCTTGTAGGCAGAGCCGTAAAGCATATGTTGAAAGCCAAGGAAACTCCCGAGGGACTCCAGGTGGCGGTGCTCGTCGAACCGGGCGCCTCTCGGAACCGCGTGTACGGAGAGCACGACGGCCGGCTCAAGGTCTCCGTCACCGCCCCGCCCGAGAAGGGCAAGGCCAACAAGGCCCTCTGCAGGTTCCTCGCGGCCGAGTTGGGGCTGAGCAAGTCCCAGGTTCACGTCCTCTCCGGCCACGGCTCGCGTCTCAAGGAGGTACTTTTCGAGCGCGTCTCCCGCGACGCGCTCGACGCGATTATAGCCTGAATCGTCCCGCCGCAGATGTCGTGCGAGTTGGCCGTTCACGTCTGCTCTTCATGTACTTTACTGCATTCGAAACCCGACACCGACCATGAGCTACAAAGAGACCATAAACCTGCCGCAGACCGACTTCGCCATGAAGGCCAACCTTGACCGGCTCGAGCCCGCCATGCAGAAGAAGTGGGACGAGATGGGCCTCTACCGCCTCATCCGCCAGGCCCGGCAAGGGTGCCCCAAGTACATCCTGCACGACGGGCCCCCGTATCCCACGGGCGACCTCCACATCGGCACCGGCCTGAACAAGATCCTGAAGGACTTCCTCGTCCGCTACCGCACCATGCGCGGTTTCGACGCGCCTTACCTGCCGGGGTGGGACTGCCACGGCCTGCCCATCGAGGTTCAGGTGCTCCAGGAACTGGGCGACAAGCGCGACACGCTGACGAAGGCCGAGATCCGCGCGCGCTGCCGCCGGCATGCGCTCAGGTTCGTCGAGATACAGAAGCAACAGTTCAAGTCCCTCGGCGTCAGCGGCGACTGGGACAATCCTTATCTGACGCTCCTTCCGTCCTACGAAGCCGGCGTCCTCGAAGTCTTCGCAGAGATGGTGGGCAAAGGCTTCATCTACCGGGACCTGAAGCCCATCCATTGGTGCTATAACTGTCAGACGGTCCTCGCCGAGGCCGAACTCGAGTACGAGGACATCGCCGGGCCGTCCATCTACGTGAACTTCCCCATGGTGAGCGACGTTGGCGGCCTCTTCAACCTGACGGAGGGCGATGGCGTCAACGTCCTCATCTGGACCACGACGCCCTGGACGCTGCCAGCGAACCTTGCAGTGGCCGTCCACCCCGATGCCGAATATACGGCCGTGCGCTACCGGCACCCCGTCACGGGGAAGACCACAGTAAGCATCATGGCTCAGACACTGGTAGCGCGCGTGATGCAACTGGCCGGCGTCCGCGAGTACGATCTGCTCGGACAAGTGACCGGCCGGGCGCTGGAGGGGCTCGTCTACAGGCACCCCTTCATGGGGCGCGAGTGCCCTATCGTGCTCGCCGGCTACGTTACCCTGGAAGACGGTACCGGCTGCGTGCACACGGCGCCGGGCCATGGCGAGGAGGACTACATGACAGGCCTGGAACACGGCCTGGAGATCCTCAGCCCCGTGGACGAGGAAGGCTACTTCACGGATCAGGCCGGCCTCTTCGCGGGACAACATATCACGCAGGGCGACCGGAGCATCGTCGAGCACCTGGTCAAGGAAGGTTACATGCTGCACCGCGACGTGGCCCCCCACTCGTATCCGCACTGCTGGCGCTGCCACAAACCGGTCATATTCCGCGCAACGTTTCAGTGGTTCGTGCGGATAGACCATCGCGGGTTCCGTCACCAGGCCCTTGAGGCTGTCAAGGGCGTCCAGTGGATTCCGGGCTGGGGCGAGCAGCGCATCTTCCAGATGGTCGCAGACAGGCCTGACTGGGTCATCTCCCGCCAGAAGTCCTGGGGAGTGCCCGTCCCCGCCTTCTACTGCAAGCAGTGCGGCGCCGTGCTCCTCGACAAGGAAATCGTCGCGCAGGTGGCGCGCGTCTTCGGCGAGAGCGGTTCGGACACCTGGTTCGCCGACGAGGACGCCTCTCGTTTCCTCCCGAAGGGCAAGGCCTGCTCGTGCGGCGCCGCTGAATGGCGCAAAGAGACGGACATCCTCGACGTCTGGTTTGAGAGCGGTTCCTCGCACAACGGCGTTTGCCGCAAGCGGCCCGAACTCGCCTTCCCTGCCGACCTCTACCTCGAAGGCGTGGACCAGTACCGCGGCTGGTTCCAGCTATCGCTGCTTCCTTCGTTGGCCGCGTGGGGCCAGGCGCCATACAGGGCCGTCCTTACGCACGGGTTCGTGGTGGACGAGCAGGGGCGCAAGATGTCCAAGTCCGTCGGCAACTTCATCAGCGTGGCCGAGGGCGTGGAGACGTTCCGCGCAGAGATCCTCCGCCTCTGGTGCTGCAGCGTGGACTACCGCGACCAGATATTCGTGAATAAGGACTACCTGCGCAGCGGCATGGTGGACGCCTATCGGCGCATCCGCAACACGTTCCGTTTCCTCCTCGGAAATGTGTCGGACTTCGTTCCCGCGGAGCACCGCGTTCCATACTCCGCCATGCCGGAGGTGGACCGGTGGGCGCTGGACGAACTCGCCCGCCTGGTTGGACGCGTCACCGAGGCCTGGGAAACCTTCCAGCTTCACCAGGTATATGGCTTCATACACAACTTCTGTTCCGTCACCATGAGTTCGACTTACCTCGACCTGCTGAAGGATCGGCTCTACTGCTCAGCCCCGGCCTGGGAAGCCCGGCGCAGCGCTCAGACCGTCCTGCATCACATACTGCTTGCCCTCTGCAAGCTGTCGGCCCCGGTTCTCGTTCACACGGCTGACGAAGTCTGGTCGCACGTCCGCTACAAGGATGAGGACGTGGCGAGCGTGCACCTCACCCGCTGGCCTGAGTTGCCCGCCCAATGGCTCGACGATGACCTCCACGAGCGCTGGGCCGGGCCGGGCGGCCTGCTCGCCGTCCGGGACGACGTGGCCCGTGCCATTGAGGCGCTCCGCGAGCAGAAGGCCGTCGCCCAGAGCATGGAGGTCAGCGTAACGCTGGCGTCGCAAAGCGCCTCCCTGCGCGAATTGCTGCTTGGCCGCAGGCAGGACTTGCTCGAACTGTTGATGGTGAGCGAGCTTTCTGTTCCCGAGGGGCCGCCATCTGAACGAGAGGCCGCCGAGATGACGACGGGCCAGCGAGTGCCGCACCTGCTAATCCGGGCGGTGCCTTCCCGGCACGCCAAGTGCGCCCGCTGCTGGAACCTGCGCGAGGCCGTCGGCGGGGACGATGGCCATCCCGACCTTTGCGACCGCTGCGTCCGCGCTGTGCAGGAGATTGGAACTTGAGGGGCGAGAGGGCCGGGGGACAAGCGGACTGAGCCGATGACGGACGGGCAACCTCAGTACTGCCCCGTGGTCGGACGCATGATGGCTGCCAGATTGCGCCGGATGGCCGGCAGCTCACGCTCGACGCACTGCCAGATGGCTTCCGGCTCCAAGTGCCAGGGGTCCTGCGCCACCTCGCGGAAGAGCCCGCACACATGCCCCCAGTTAAGCTCGCGGCGCTCACTCTTGCAGGCAGCCGACACCCTCAACGCAGCGCTCGAAAGGAGTTGGAGGTTCCACAGGACCGCGTCTTGCATGAGGGTCGAGTTCATGAAATCGCCGCGTCCCCCGGCTGCATAGTGCTGGATCCGGGTCATGCACTCCCTCATGCAGATAAGACATTCCCTGTCGTTAGCCATGGCCCTGTACCCCCTTTCGAGGATCTGTGCCAATAGTGCTCCGTCGCAGTCCCCGCGCATCTCGTTCGCGCAGGCCGCTGCTCCATGTCCTTTACGGTACGCCTCATATGAGCGATATCACTTCCGGCGGAATCTCGGCCGGCCGCATGCTTCGTTTCGCCTTGCTGCGCGTTCGTCCGCTATTTGCGAGCCCGTCGCAGCAATGCCATTCGCCGGGGTCACGTTTCGGGCGATGTCAGCCCCTCACGGATGGCATATTTGATGAGCCCTGCCATAGTGGTGATGCCGAGTTTGATCATGATGCTCCGGCGGTGTGATGAGACGGTCTTGACGTTCACCCCGAACGTCACGGCTATCTCCTTCGGGCTCTTACCCTCAGCCAGGAGCCGCAGCACCTCGCGTTCGCGGGGCGTCAGGTCGAAATGGCCGGTTCCATTCTCCTTCCGTAAACGGCTCCCATAGTCCTTGGCTACAACCCCGGCCACGAAAGCGCTCAAGTAAGGGCGCCCCAGGGCGGCCATGCGGACGGCCCGGGCCACTTCCTCGAAGCTGCACCCCTTCTGCACGTAGCCGCAGGCGCCAGCCCGCAGCATCTCACGCACGAACCGCCTATCTGTGTGCATCGTCAATGCGACGATCTTTGCAGCCGGCGCTTTGGCAGCGATCTCCCGGGTAGCCGCTACTCCGTTCATGCCGGGCATGGCAGCGTCCATCACGACCACGTCGGGCGCCAACTCCTGCGCAAGGCGGGTGGCGGTCATGCCATCCCCCGCCTCCGCTACCACTTCCATATCCGGCTCTGCGGCCAGCAGGGCCCTCAGGCCCTGTCGCACCACGATATGGTCATCCGCCAGGAGGACCCTTATGGTCATTGCGGGTTCCTCTCTCCTGCTGGGTGTCTTTCCGCCGCCGGTGCGGCGCAACCTTCAGACAGTCAGCGTTAACCTCATCTAACATAGCTGCACGAAATGGGATACAGTATGCGCTCGCCCGTACAAACCAGCATGTTCGGCCGGCTGTTTCCGCCTTAGTGTCTCAACCGCGGACACTCGGATCGCTGCTTTGGACATTAGAATAAGGCACAATCAAGCTGCCGTCAATTGGCATTTTTCTGAGATTTCCTCAGAAAAGTCTGATATCAGGTCCAGGCACCACCGCTGACCGTGCCCTTACGCGGTCTCGGTTGAAGCACGCGGCAAGGCCACGGGGTGGAAGCGATGGCCCGGCGTGGCCCCTGACGGCGGGCGCGGCCATCTTCCCTGGGGCTGCGCCGTCACCCGGCGTGCCCCTTGCCAGGTCTGCGCCATTTCCAATTGCAGGGACGCGCGCCCGCTTCTACAATGCCTTCCTCCGGCGGGAACCGTCCGGAGCATGCCATCGGTTCCCAACTTTGTCCCTAACCCCCGCAGGGCGGCAGGACGACCCCGTGCGCTGGTCCGAAACCTTCATCCCCACTCTCCGGAACGACCCGGTAGAGGCGGCGGCCGCAAGCCATCGCCTGATGCTGCGGGCGGGCATGATCCGGCAAGTCGGCGCCGGCTCCTATGCCTACCTCCCGCTCGGCCTGCGGGCCCTAAACAAGGTCGTCGGAATCGTCCGTCAGGAGATGGACAGGGCCGGCGCCCTTGAAGTGCTGCTCCCGGCTCTGTGGCCAGCGGAACTCTTGGAGAAGACCGGTCGCCTGGAGGCGTTCGGCCAGGATCTGATCAGCTTCCTCGACCGTCACGGGCGGCCGCACGTCCTTGCGCCCACCCACGAGGAGTTGGCCACCAGTATCGTGCGAGACGACGTCAGGAGCTACCGGCAGCTCCCCCTGCTCTTCTATCAGGTCCAGACGAAGTTCCGCGATGAGCCGAGGCCGCGCTCCGGCGTCTTGCGCACCCGTGAGTTCATCATGAAGGACGCATACAGCTTCAGCGCTGACGACGCAGGCCTTGACGAATGCTACGCGCGCATGTGCGGAGCCTATCGCAGCATCTTCGAGCGTTGCGGACTCACCTTCGTGGCCGTGGAGGCCGGGCCGGGCGCAATGGGCGGCGAGGTCTCGCATGAGTTCATGGTGCCAGCCCAGGCCGGGGAGGATGCTTTCGTGCAATGCAGCGCGCCGGGCGCGGGCTATGCAACGCAGGAGGGTGCGGCGGGCACCGGTTGTGGATATGCCGCGAATGTGGAGCATGCCGCCATTCAGCCCCCGCCGGAGCCGCCGCCGCTCGGTTACGTGCCTCAGCTCCGCGAGGTGCACACGCCGGGGCAGACGACGATCCAGCATGTGAGCCGCTTCCTCAACGTTCGCCCCGAGCAGATGATCAAGACCATCATCTACGTCACGGAGGGGAGGCCGGTAGCTGCTCTGGTGCGCGGGGACCACGACGTGAACGAGGCCAAGCTTCGGCGCGAACTTGGGACCACATCGTTAGCGCTTGCAGACCCGGCCACGATTGAGCGCGTGAGCGGCGCGCCGGTGGGCTTCTCCGGGCCCGTCGGCCTCAAAGAGGTAGAGGTGCTCGTTGATCACGCTGCTATGCGCGTTCAAGACGGCGTCGTCGGCGCCAACAAGGCGGACGCTCACCTCACCGGTGTCGTCCCCGGACGCGATTTCCCCCTCGCTCGGGTCGCGGACATCCGTTGCGTCACCTCGCACGACAGGTGTTGCCGCTGTGGAGGGCCGATCTGCTTCCTTAACGGCATAGAGGTCGGCCATGTGTTCAAGCTCGGCACCAGGTATAGCGATGCGTTGGGAGCCACCTACCTTGACTCCGACGGGAAGAGAAAGCCTTTCGTCATGGGCTCCTACGGCATAGGCGTAAACCGCATCTTAGCCGCACTGGTCGAATCCGTCGCCGATGCCCAGGGCATAGCGTGGCCGCCCTCCATCGCCCCGTACGAGGCGCTTGTCATGCCGCTTGACATGAGCCAGAAGGCAGTCGTGGCCGCCGCAGAGACCGCTCACGATGCTCTCGAAAACGCCGGCCTGGAAGCACTGCTGGACGACCGCGACGAGCGGCCCGGGGTCAAGTTCCACGATGCCGAACTGATCGGGCTGCCGGTCAGGATTGTCGTGGGGCGGGGCTACCTGACTTCCGGCAATCTGGAGTTGCAGGTGCGGCAGGACGGGTCGCGCAAAGAAGTGCCGGCGGCACACGTCGTTGAGGCGGTCCGGGAAGTGCTGGCGTCGTTGTGCTCCCATCCGCCCATTGCGCAGCAGCCTCCGGTGCGGTAGAAAGGAGCCCTGCAGAACGCATTGGAGGCGAGGATGGGTGAGCCCCTTCGGCCGCGCGCGGTGAACCTTATCTGCGCAATGCTCGCAGGACGTCCCGAATGGTTTGAAGAGGCCAGGGACCGACTTGAAAAAGTGCTGGGCGGTGCAGACCTGGAGAGCGAAACCTGGCCGTTCAACTTCACTGATTATTACCACGCCGCAATGGGCGCCCCACTGCTGCGCAGAATATATAGCTTCCGTGAGCTGATCGCGCCGGACAACCTGATCGCCGTCAAGCACACGACCAATCGCCTTGAGAAGGAGCTGGCAGCCTCTCTGCCGAATGCGCCCCGGCGGCCCGTCAACATGGACCCCGGCTATGTGGCCCTCGGGAAGTTCGTTCTGGCAACGACGAAGGACCACGCGCACCGCATTTACCTTGGCGGCGGCATCTACGCGGAGTGCACGCTGCGCTGGCAGAACGGCGCTTTCGAGCCGTGGGAATGGACTTACCCTGACTACCGGAGTGAAGAGTACCGCGCTTTTCTCGCCCGCGTGCGCGAGATCTACAGGGACAAGCTCTCGGACCTGGAAGGGCAGTGATCGCCGTGAGGCGCGGGAATGCGCGCCGCGCGGCACGTGCCAGGAGGTCGGCAAATCGAATGGAACGGACTCTGGTCTTTCTGAAGCCTGACGCTGTGAGGCGGGCGTTGGTTGGAGAGGTGCTCCGTCGCTTCGAGCAGAGAGGTTTCTGCATCGTCGGGCTGAAGATGATGCAGCTGACCGAGGAGTTCGCCCGCCGTCACTACGGGGCCCACCGCGGGAAGGCGTTCTACGAGCCGCTCATACGTTACGTCGTCAGCGGTCCGACCGTGGCGATGGTGCTTGAGGGCAAGAACGCAGTGTCGGTGGTCAGGATGATGATGGGAGAGACCTTCGGATGCGACTCACCGCCGGGCACGATACGGGGAGATTTTGCGCTCAGCCACCGCTTCAATCTGATTCACGGGAGCGACAGCCCCGAGGCCGCTCAGCAGGAGATAGGGGCCTTCTTCAAGGCGGACGAACTCGTAAGCTATCCTGCCGAGGCCACGCGCTGGATATATGACCGGAGCGGGCCGGAGCCCGTATAGGATCTTCAGGAGGGCGAAGATGGATGACAAGAAGATTGGCAGTCCCTTGCACCTGACCTCCGCCGGACGCCTTGCAACCTCCTTCCGCCGGATGTCGGCATGCACCGCGCTGCTGGCAGCAGTCGTCGCCGGCATGGTGCCGGGCATGGCCGGGTGCCGGCATACGAACCAGAAGATCGAACTCGCTTCGGCCTTCACAGCGCCGAAGCGAGACCTGGATTACACAAAGGAGATACTGTACGCCAATGCGCGCCGTTGGACCAATCTGGCCGCGGGGTGCCAGATAGCCATCAGCAGCCCCCAGATTCCAGGGCACAGGGTGATCATCCCCGACGGGAACCTCGTCTTCAGCAAACCCGGCAGCATCAGGATCATTGCCCCCGATTCAGACCAGCCCAGCCTGAGGATAGTCGGCGACGGCAAGACCTACCGTGTGGACATGCCTTTGTTCTCTTCCACGTACAGCGGCAAGTACTCTGACGCGGTTACGCCTCAGCAGGGGCGCATCAATTTCCTGCCCGCTGAGATGGCGACCGCCCTGGAGCCATCGAGTCTGCTGGCGGAACGCGCCCCGATGCTCACTCAGTTGGAGTGGTTCTCGGGCCTGTACTCGCTTGTGTTCGTGGCCACCCCCGTGGCAGCGGTCAAACCGATCGGCCTGATTGTCGTTGACAGGCGCAGCGAGAGGCCTGCATCCGTGGAAGAGTACAACTTGGAGGACAGCTCCCTGAGGGCACGCATCCTCTACCTACGCTTTGAGACGCTGCCGGTCCCCGGCGAAGACGCGGTTTTTGTGCCCAACGAGCTGCGTATCATCTATCCCGAGGAACAAACCACAATAGACATCTTGCTTCACGACATCACACTGAACGGAAAGATCAACCCGGCACAGTTCAAGGTGGCGGGCTGAGGCCGCCGCAGCGACACGTCTTCATAGGATGTAGCGCGTAAGATCCTCGTCTTTCACCAGAGCGGCCAGACGCTCATCCACGTACTGGCGGTCCACGACGAGGCGTCTGCCCGGCGTGTCGGGGGCATCAAAGCTGACGGTCTCCAGCAGCTTCTCCATAACCGTTTGCAGCCGCCTGGCGCCGATGCTCTGGGCCCGCTGATTAATCTGTTCCGCGAACTCGGCGATCCGTTCCACCCCCTCGTCCGTGAACTCCAGCTCCAGGCCGTCCGTGGCGAGCAACTCGCGGTACTGCCTTGTCAGCGCCGTCCTGGGTTCCCGCAGAATCCTGACGAAATCCTCCTTGGTCAGGTCCTTCAGTTCCACCCGGATGGGGAAGCGTCCCTGGAGTTCAGGTATCAGGTCGCTGGGTTTTGCCACGTTGAAGGCGCCGGCCGCTATGAAGAGGATGTGGTCCGTTCTCACGAGCCCGTAACGGCTGGGGACCGTGCATCCTTCCACGATGGGCAGCAGGTCCCTTTGGACGCCCTCCCGGCTCACGTCCGGGCCGTAGGTTTCGCCGCCTTTGCTGGCAATCTTGTCCAGCTCGTCAATGAAGATGATGCCGTAGTTCTCGGCGCGCCAGAGGGCATCCTGGGCCATCTCGCGCCTGTCTATCAGTTTCTCGCTTTCCTGGCGCAGGAGGGTTTCGCGGGCCTCCTCGACGGTCATGCGACGCCGCTCGGTCCGCGAAGGCAGCATCTCCTCCAGGAAGCCCTGCATGTCGAACCCCATCTCCTGCCCGCCGCCCGACATGCCCTGGATGACCATCGGCTTCTCGGAAACTTCCACCTCGACAGTGCGGTCGTTCAGCTTGCCTTCGTGAAGCATCTTCCGCAGGCGCTCTCGCGCGCGCATCTGCTGGTCGCGCCGGTCGGCGTCGTCGGCCGCCTCGGAGGGCTCGTGGAGGGCGTCAAGCAGCCGCTCTTCGGCGCTCCTCTCGGCCTGGGGCCGGACCTCTTCCCACATCAGCGAGCGCACCATGTTCGCGGACATGTCCACCAGCTCGCGCACCATGCTGTCCACGTCGCGGCCGTAATATCCTACCTCGGTATAGTGCGAAGCCTCCACCTTGATGAACGGCGCATCGGCAAGGCCTGCCAGTCGGCGCGCGATCTCCGTCTTGCCGACGCCCGTCGGGCCGATCATGATGATGTTCTTGGGCAGCACGTCCTGACGGAGGTCCTCGGGCAATTGCTGGCGGCGCCAGCGGTTGCGCAGGGCTATGGCCACCGCCCGCTTGGCGTCGTCCTGACCGATGATGTACTGGTCTAAGTGATGGACGATCGCCCGGGGGGTGAGGGCCCTCAGGGCAACGTTTCGATCCGGATTTGTTGGTTCGTGTACACGCATATCTCTGCGGTTATCTCCAGCGACCTGCGTATGATCTCAACCGGGTCCAGGTCAGTGTTCCGAAGCAGCGCGCGGGCCGCGGCGGTGGCAATCGGGCCGCCCGAGCCTATGCCGACGACGCCGTCGTCCGGCTCGATCACTTCACCGTTGCCCGTGATCAAGAGGGTGTGCGTCTCGTCCGCAGCGACCAGCAGGCTCTGCAGCGGGCGCAGCACCCTGTCTGTCCGCCACTCCTTGGCCAGCTCGTGGGCGCTCCGCAGCAGGTTGCCCTGGTAGGTCTCTAACTTGCTGCTCAGGCGTTCCAACAGTGCGAATGCGTCCCCGGCCGAGCCGGCGAACCCCACGACCACTTTGTCCTGGTGAAGGCGCCGCAGCTTGCTGGCGGTCCCCTTCACGATAGTGTCATTCATTGTCACCTGGCCGTCCCCGCCGACCGCCACCTGGCCGCGGGCTCGCACGGACAGGATGGTCGTGCTGCGCCAGAAGTCTCGCATCGCGCCTCTTGTGCTCATGTAGTTTCCTTCCCGGCAGCGTGTACGGAGCATTATGTTCGCTGTCGTGCGGCTTTGCAAGGATGGCGTCGCTGAAGCGAAGGACTGCAACTGACGGGATCAGTAACGCAGGACCGCGCCGACGCACTGAGCAAGGGCACGAGCGGTAGAGCAACGAGGGCAGCGGTTGACCGGGAGGCACCGCTGGTGCAGAATGTCCGAGAGGCCGTTTATCATTGCTCCTTTGGGGAGACGCACCGGTGTGCGGTAGCGAAGGCAGGATGTCGAGGCGCCGGCTTTGGGGACTGTGCGCCACACTTAGCGTCGCAACTTTTGCATTGGCAGGGGCAGCGCAGCAGCCTTCTGCACCAGGGGCCGCGCCCCAGGCGGCTGCGGCCGCCTCCGGCACCGCACCTGCCCTTGCGTCGGCGGGGTCGCTCCCCGCAAACGTCACCGTCGGCTTCCTGGACCTGCAAGCTGCCAGGGCAGCGATTGTTGACGACAGCGCCGAGCCGTACTTCGACAAGCTTCAGCCTCTGGAGATGGCTGCCAAGACCGGATCTCCCGTTCCTGGCGCGACCCTTGACGAGCAACGCGCCGAGTGCCGGCGGAGGTACCAGGCGGCTGTTCAGGAGTTCACCGCGAAAGAGAAAGAGGACCTCACGTGGTACGTCTCGCGTTTCCAGCCGGTCCTGGAGAAGCAGTACCCCTTAGTGGCGAAAACGCCCTGGAGCTTCATCAAAGTCTCCGAGACCATCGAGGGAGGGCTTCCCCACACGCGCGGGCCGCACATCATTTTGACCTCGCGGACGTTGCCGAGGCTGGCCGCGGCCCGGGAACAAGCCCCGGAGAACACCGCGCTCTACTTTGAGGGCGCCGTCCTTGTCCACGAGCAACTCCACGTCGTTCAGCGCGCGCACCCGGACCTCTTTGCCAGGCTGTACAGCGACCAGTGGGGCTTCCAGCGCGCGACGAATATCGAAGGCTGCCCGTGGCTGGTGGAGCACCAGATGCTGAATCCGGACGCTGTTGACTGTGGATTCGTATTCCCGGTCATGCAGGAGAAGGGCATCAAGTACATCCAGCCCCTCCTGGTCCTGGCAAAGACCGGCCCGACGCCGGTTATGCCGCGCGACTTCCGGGCGATAGCAGTCGTTGTTGATCCGGTCGAGGGCGGCTTCCGCGTCCGAATGGGCAAGGGCGAGCAGCCTCTCTACACGGAACTGGACAGGGTGCCCGAGTATGCCCGGAAGGTTCTCCCAGCCAATAAGAACTTCCACCCGGCGGAGGCCGCGGCTTCGGTATTCGCTCACATCTTTACGCTGGATGCTTTCCGACCCGAGGACCAGGTGCCTCCGGACACCGCAAAGCTTGAGGAGGCTTTCCTGGGGCCCCTCAGCCAGTGGTTCCGGGAGAACCTGAAGTAGCATCCTCCAGAGCATCCCGTCCCTGGGGCAGCCATCTGCAGGCGCCGAGATGACCCGGCCTTTCACATCGTTATACGTCCACGTGCCGTTCTGCGCTGCAAAGTGCGACTACTGCGCCTTCTATTCCATCCCGGGCGCCTCGACCAAGCTTCGGCGAAGGTATCTCGAGCGCGTTGCCGCCGAGATGGCGGCATCGGCGCCGCTTTGCGCCCGGATGCAGAGCATCTACGTCGGCGGAGGCACGCCGTCCTTCCTTGCGCTCGAAGAGCTTGAGACGCTCCTTTCGTCGGTGCGCGCGCAGGTCCCGACGGCCGTCGGCACGGAGTTCACGGTCGAGTGCAATCCCGACTCTTTAACGCCGGCTAAGGTTGCCGTGCTCGCTCGCCATGGCGTCAATCGCGTCAGCCTCGGCATCCAGAGCTTCAACCCGAAGCTCCGCCGGACCATCGGCCGGCGCGGAAGCCTGGAGGGACTGGCACAGGCACTTGAGGCGTTAAAGGCAAACGGGCTTACAAACGTCGGGATGGACCTCATCTACGCAATCCCCGGGCAGACGCTGGAGGACTGGCGTTCCGACCTGTGCCGGTCGGTCAAGGCAGGCGTGCAGCATATCTCGACCTATGAGCTGACGGCGGAGGAGGGCGCGCGCCTGAGCGAGGGCAAGCTGCCGCCCGCGGACGAGGCGCTATGCGTGGCAATGTGGGAAGAGGCAGCCGAGGCGACGGCGCCGGCCGGTTTCCGGCGCTACGAAGTGTCGAACCTCGCTCGGCCGGGATACGAGTGTCGCCATAATTCGGAAATCTGGCACGGAGAGACGTACCTTGGAGTCGGGCCGGCCGCAAGCTCATTCGACGGCGACGTGCGGCGGACGAACCGTACCGACCTGGAGGCCTGGCTCAGCGGCGCCGCCCCGGAGGAGGATCGTCTGCCGCCTGAGTCCCGAGCGGCGGAGATACTCGCGCTCGGCTTTCGGACGACGAAAGGGTGGACGCGGGAGGAATTCCGCAGTCGCACCGGCTTTGACTATGTTGAACTGCGCGGGGAACTCCTGGCGGAGTTGGCGCGGGAGGGCCTGCTGGAGATTGATGGCAGCGACGCCATTCGTCCGACGGCCCGCGGCCTGCTCTTCGCAGACCACGTAGCCCGCCGGCTGGTTGACTGATGCCCGATGAGGGGGCCCTGCTACGAGGATTTCGCGCCCGACCGGCCGCAGCAATGCTTGTATTTCTTGCCGCTGCCGCACGGGCAGGGAGCGTTGCGGCCGACCTTGGCCGCCTTGTCGGGAGGCGCAGCCGGCCGCGAAACCGCCGGCCCACCGGACTCATCGGGCGCCTGTTGCCCCTGCGACCGCCGGTTGTCTCTGGCGTCGGGCTGCCGCAGCCCACCGCCGCCCCTCAGCTCCACGCCCTCCCGCTGAGCCTGCACCAGGAGGCGCTTGCTGCGATCCCACCCGGATGGATCCATTGCCTTCTGGACGACAAGCCGGTCCCAGGCTGAAACGGCGCGCGACAGCCGCGCGGCATTCTCGAGGATGCCTTCCGATTGCAGCCAGGACAAGAGCGCCCGGGTGACAGGCACGACGTTCTGAAAGAGGCTCTGCCCGCCTATGACCTTGCGGGGGATGAGCGTAAGCAGCACCTCACGTAAGACGTCCTCGTCCAGGTCCTCAGGCCGGACCTGGCCGTAGCTCCAGGCCAGCTTCAGCACCTCGTCGGCGATGAACTCGGCGTCACCGAGCGCGTCAGGCGGCAGCGCCTTTGCAACGTCCGATTCGGCAAACCGGCGCGCCAGCGCTTCCGTCCGTTTGAGGCCAGCGTCATGAATGCTCTCCTCATCGGAATCGGTCTCCTCCTCTACGTAAGATTCCTTCACCTCCCGCCAGTTGGATTCAAGCCACTCCTTCACCGGCTCTTCCCAAACCTGACGCGGCCGGCCCTGGCGCCCGCTGTTCAGCGTTTCGAGTGCGCCCATGATCTGGATGTGAGAGGGTTGTTTTCGCCCTCGCTTCGACAGGCGCTGCAAGAGCGGGACTGCCTCTACACAGTGCAGGTCGGCGAGCGTCCAAGCCGCCCCTTCCGCATCCTCCAGCGTGACCGTGCCAACTTCAGCCCGGCGCAGCAAGTCCATGCAGGCGTTGGCTGTCATGGCGCGCAGTTCGGCGTCCTCCGTCTGGACTGCCAACTCAGTGAGCTGCCAGAGGCAAGCCCACGCCTGCTCTGTTCTGCGGGCCTTCTGCGTTGCCTCCAGAACGCAGGGCAGCACCTCCGGCCCGAGCGAGCCGACGGCTGCGGTCAACACGTCGAGCCCGCCCTCGTCGCCCTCGTGCCCGGCTTCGATGAGCTGGTCTATCAGAAACACCGCCACCTCGCGGCGCACCCCGTCGCTCAGGCGCGGGGCGGCGAGGGCGAATATGGCCGGCACGTAGAGGTCTTCATAGCGCTCGGTCTCGCCCTCCGCCTCCCACGCCTCGGAGTACAGATCCTCCAGCGGGCGCAACAGTGAGCTGTCAGCCACGAGGGCGTCGGCGAACTGCTCAAGCGCCGCCCAGGGGATCTTGTCTTCGACGGCTTTGAGCGCATCCCAGGGGAGTTCGGTTGTCGGCTTGTTCTCCATAGCTCCAACTCATTTAGCCATAACGACCGGCGGGGTCGGCAACTGTTCCAGCGCCGGCGAATCGGCATTATCTCATTACGACTTCTGCGGCATGCCGTCAATTACCGCGGCCAGCGGAGCCTCGCCGCCGGAAACTGGGGGAATGGCGCGTGCGGCTCTCGCTGATACCAGTAGGCCACGGAGCTGATGTCGTCCGTCAGCGGTTCGTAACCCGTCGGCTGCGGCGTGAAGCCCAGGTCCTGGATCGTCACGCGAAGGTCGCTCTTGAACCGGACCGGGTCGGGCACGTGCCAGCGATAGAGGCTGTGCTTGATGAGCTGCCCTGCCTCCGCGTAACGCAGGGGATAGCCCAGGAAAGCCGTGCTGTAAGTGCGGTCCGCAAAGCACCACGCCCCGCCCACGTAGTCCTCGGTGCCGGTGCCGCAGATGGTCGGGTGCTGGCTGTCGCCGTCAATGTAGAACTTCACCTCGCCTTCGCCCCACCAGCCGGTGGAAAGCTGCGTCCAAGCAAGGTAGGTGCCGACATAGTGGCCCTGCCCTTTGACCCCCTCAAGGATGGTGTATTCCTTGTGGTAGGCGACCGTGTTCTCACGGCGCCACTGCGCGTGGAAGCGCCCCGCCTCGTCCGGCACCCCCATGAGAGAGTACGTGATCTGGTAGAAGAACCCGCTGATATTCTCGCCGTGTTCGTTGGTGATGGTGATGCGCGCGGACTTGGAGAACGGCATGGGCCAGTAGGAGTTCATGCCGCCCGTGGGGTTGACGGCCACCGGCAGGGAGTTGATGTCGCACCGCATGGCATGTCCATTGGCGAAGAAATCGCCGATGGGCGTTTCGACGGAGGGTCCCTCCTCGCCCTCCCAATAGAAGCGCAGCACCAGGTCGCGGAGGACCGTCCTCCCACGGGGGCCTTTTTCCATCACGGTGAACCAGATGTGCTGGATGACGCCCGGGCCGGCGATGTCGGCGAGGACCACGGTCTCCCCTTTGTTCAGCGTGATGCAGGGGCGACCCTTCCATCCGGCGCCAAGATGGTTCTCGGCCTTTGCGCCCCCGCCCTTCTCCCCTTTCGGGTTCTCTGCGGAGATGCTTCTGGTCTCCGCGTTGCTGAGGAGCGGCAGGCCGGCCATGCCGAGAGTCATCGGGAAAAGCTGTTCAGTCATGATTTGCTCCTCGTCGGCCTGAGCTAACGTGCAAACGCGCGGATTTTAAGCCTTTCCAGCATCCAGTGCAACGCAACCTCCCGCCAGGGCGCTCCGAAGGAAGTTCTCGCCCTCTGGGCGCTTGTGACAGGCTTCGTTCGGATACGGGGGCTCACGCTTGGCCTGCGGGCGGCCAGTTCGCCACGCCGCGGGCGCACCGAAGGCGCTGGAAGCCATTGCGGAACCCTATGGGCTTCCTCCAGCCCGGCGGGGCCGAGTTCGGGCCGCTTGCCGGGGGACCCATCAGGTTTTGCCGTACTTGACTTCCCGTCCGAGAATCGAGTACGCTGTCTTAGAGTAGAGGCTGTTAGTAGAGGGACTATGAGGTCCCTCATTTTGTCTTAGTCCTGGTTTTTGCATCCGGTTGATTCCCGGAGCGGGTAGATTTCATGCCTGATCCCGAAGAGAGCATCGCTCAGACGCCCGCTGAGACTGAGCAGAAGGAAAAGCCTGCCGAAGAGGAGAAGCCGCGTGCCACCGTCGAACGGACGGGCGCCTGCGAGTGCGTCATCCGGATCGAGGCCGACGCCGACTACTTGAGGAAGCGGTATCAGAAGGAACTGGCGTCTGTGCAAGCGGAGGTCAAGCTGCCCGGCTTCCGGCGCGGGCACGCGCCGCTGGGCCTCGTTGAGCGCAGGATGGGAACCTCAGTGCGCAGCGACCTCATCTCCTCGGTCGTCGCGGAAGCTTACGACGACGCTGTCGAGGAGACCGAGTTGACGGTTGTAGCGCAGAAAGAAGCCCCCGACCTGGAGAATATTACCTGGGAACCCGGCCAGCCGGCTGAGTTCGCCTTCAAGTGCGAGGTGCTGCCACAGGTAGAAGTCGAGGAGAAGCACTACAAGGGCCTCGAAGTCGAAGTGCCGGCCCTCGAGATGACCGATGAACTGTTCAAGGGCGAGTTGGAGCGCTTCGTGCAGCAGTTTGCCACCTGGGAAGAGGTCGCCGGGGCCGGCATAGACTGGGACGATTATGTTGAGGCCGAGATCAGCCTCCCCGAGGTGAACTGGGCTGAGACCATAGGCTTCTACCCGCGCTCAGAACGGATCGGGCCTTTCACTGTGGAGGGGCTCAAGGGCGCACTGGCAGGCGCTAAGGCGGGCGACAAGCTCGAGCTGGACGCCCTGGCGCACGAGGAGCAAGCGGGACGGCGGCAGCAACTCCAGCCGTTGGCCGGTCAGAAGGTCAAGCTGCGCCTTCAGTTGCAGCGTGTCACGCGCCGCAAGGTGCCGGACCTCGACGAGGAGTTCGCCCGCAAGGTGGGGCTCGGCTCGGTGAAAGAGGTAGAGTCCCTGGTGCGCGAGCGGCTTCAGCAGGCCGTGGCGGACCGGAAGGGCCAGATTACGCGGCAGATGCTGGTTGGGCGTCTTCTGGAGAACTTGCCCTGCGAGATGCCGCCGACCCTGATAGACCGGGCGGCGGAGGAGGAGCAGTTGCGCAGGCTCGTGCGCCTGCTCCGGATGGGCGTGCAGCGCCAGGAGGCCGAGCGCCTGGCGGCCGAGCATGCGGCCCAGAACAGGGCCAACGTGGAACGGAGCCTGAAGTCCACCTATCTGCTGCGCAAGATCGCAGAGAAGGAGCGCATAGTCGTCACCGAAACAGAGGTGGACAACCAGATCCGCGCGTTCGCCTCAAGGCAGGGGTGGCGCGAAGAGCGGGCCCGAAGCTACATGGAAGAGCGCGGCATGGTGCGGGCGCTGCGCGACGACATGCGCGAGAGCAAGACGGAGGATTTCCTTGTGCAGCACGGCCACGTCAAGGAGATCTCTGCCGAGGAGTTTGCCAGGAAGCACGGACACCCGGAGGTCACCGCAACGCCCGACATGGCGGCAGGGGACGAGCAGTAGAGACGTAGAGGACGGAGGCGCCGATGGGCGATTCCCATCATTATACGGACTGGTTGGCCGAAGCGTGCACGGCCGCGCGGGCCTATGACAGCGCGATCGTGCCGACGGTCATCAAGAAGACGAGTTACGGCGAGCGCGGCTACGACATATTCTCCCGCCTGTTGGAAGACCGCATCATATTCATCGGCAGCGCCATCAACGATATGGTGGCTAACCTGATTGTGGCGCAGATGCTCTTCCTGCAGAGCGAGAACAAGAAGCAGGACATCAACCTCTATATCCATAGTGCCGGCGGACTTATAACGAGCGGCCTGGCGATATACGACACGATGCGGCTGGTGCAATGCGACGTCGCTACCTACGTGGTGGGCCACGCCTTCAGCATGGCCGCCGTGCTGCTCGCAGGCGGCACGAAAGGGAAGCGCTTCGCGCTGCCGCACGCGCGCGTGATGCTGCATCAGCCATGGGGCGCCATGGAGGGCACCGCTGAGGATATCAGCATCAACGCCGAAGAGATGGTGAAGATGAAGCAATGGATCAACGAGATCCTGGCGAAGCACACGGCCCAGCCCCTGGAGCAGATAGAGAAGGACACGGACCGCGAGTTCTATATGTCCGCCCAGGACGCGAAAAACTACGGGCTGGTGGATGAAATACTGAGTTCGAAGGCTGCTTCCTGAGGTCCCCCGCGGCGTGCGCCGCATCATGTGGAAAGCGAGGCACGGATGAGTTCAGACCGGGAAGGGCATAAAGAGGCCTGCTCCTTCTGCGGCAAGAGCTACGGTTCGGTGCAGAGGCTTATCCAGGGCGGACACAATACGTTCATCTGCGCCGAGTGCGTCGAACTGTGCTACTCCATCGTCAAGCAGGACGAAGCGCGGCCTCGCCCGGCGCGGCGAATGGTCAGGGTGCCGTCGCCCGCCGAGATCAAGCGCAGCCTCGACGAGTACATCATCGGCCAGGAGCGGGCGAAGAAAATGGTTGCGGTGGCCGTCCACAACCATTACAAGCGCCTGCTCCACGAGGACGGCGGCGAGATCGAGCTGGACAAGAGCAACGTCCTTCTGCTCGGTCCCTCGGGGTGCGGCAAGACCCTCATCGCTCGCGTGCTCGCCCGCACGCTCGACGTGCCGTTTGCCATCTCCGACGCGACTACGCTGACCGAGGCGGGTTACGTGGGCGAGGACGTCGAGAACGTTCTGCTCAAGCTGATCCAGGCCGCCGATTTCGACCTCCCCCGCGCCGAGCAGGGCATCGTGTACATTGACGAGATAGACAAGATAGGCAAGACGTATCACAACATCAGCATCACCCGCGACGTGGGCGGCGAGGGCGTGCAGCAGGCGCTCCTGAAGATACTCGAGGGCACGCTCTCCAACGTGCCGCCCCACGGCGGACGTAAACACCCCGAAGAGAAGTACATCCAGATCAACACCGGTCGCATCCTGTTCATCTGCGGCGGCTCCTTCAACGGCATCCATGACATAGTCGCGAAGCGCACGAACCAGCAGCACATCGGGTTCGGCCGGGAGGGGCGCGAGGAGCAGCAGAACATCGGCACTCTCCTGGAACAGGTGACCGATGAGGACCTCATAAAGTTCGGCATGATACCCGAGTTCGTGGGCCGCCTGCCCGTCGTGGCCCCGCTGATGCCGCTGAGTGAGGAGGAGCTGGTCAGGATACTGGTGGAGCCGAAGAACGCGCTCATGCGCCAGTACCAGAAGTACTTCGAGTTCGAGGGCGCGCGGCTGGAGTTCACCCCGGAAGGGCTGCGCGAGATTGCCCGCGCGGCCCTGGAGAAGGACACCGGCGCGCGCGGGCTGCGCGCCGTGCTCGAGAAGGTAATGCTCGACCCGCTCTTCAACCTCCCCTCGCGCCCCAAGGGCGCGGTCTACGTCGTGGGCCCGGAGGTCGTGCGGGGCGAGGCGCCTCTCGCAGAGCAGCGAAAGCGAAAGGGCGCCTGACCGGGCCGAGACCCGACGCCGGCTGCCCTTTCCTGCAGACCTCAGGTTAAGCGCCGGGCCATCCCCATTTGCATTGCCGCAAGGCCTCCGCTATAAGTGTTGCGTGCGGGGCGAAGCGCCTTGCGCAGCCGTCCAGTCCCCCCTGTCCAAGTCGGTTCGCCGCTTTACCGCTTCGGCTGCTGATGCCGACCCAGTGTTGCATGCGGAGGTCATAGCGTGGTTCGTGATATCCCCGTCTTCCCCGATTTCAGGCCTGCCGAACTCGAGTTCCCCAAGGTTCCTGTCTTTCAGTACACCAGGACCCTGAAGGACGAGCTTGAGGCGGGCGCCCTGACCGCGCGGGATGCCCTCGACCTGCTGGAATGGATGATGAGCATCCACGCCTTCGAGGAGATGATCGTTGCCCTGCGGATGCAGTCCTTCGAGCCGCTGCGTGAGGTAGGCTTTCATTACCGCGGCCCGACCCACTTGTCAGTGGGGCAGGAAGCTGCGAGCGTAGGCGCTTGCGCAGCCGTCCGCTGGACGGACTACATCACGAGCACGCACCGCGGCCACGGCGACGCCATTGCGAAAGGCTACCTGGCCATCAGGGATCGAACGGAAGAGGAACTCCGGGCCTGGATCGGCAAGAAAGAGGCCGAAGACCTGTCCGGACAAGACCTGCGCGAGCTGGCGAAGTCCGAGCACGTCTACCGGACGGCCGCCGAACTGTTCGGCAAGGAGGACGGCTACTGCCGCGGGCGCGGGGGCGGGATGCACATCGCCGACTTCTCGAGCGGGCACCTGGGCGCCAACGCCATCGTCGGAGGCTCGGTCGCCATCGCCACGGGCGCGGCGTTGAGCTGCCGCTATCATCAGAGCGGCAAGCTCGTCGTCTGCTTCGCCGGCGACGGGGCATACGCCAACGGCGTGGTGCTGGAAGCGCTCAACTTCGCCGCCATGGCGCAGTTTACCGACGCCCGGCTGGCCGAGAAGCCGTTCGGCCTTCCCATCGTCTACGTGATCGTCAATAACCAGTACGGGATGACGGGACAGCAGCGCGGCGAGGTGACGGGCGTGGACTTCCTCGCGCGCCGCGGGGCCGCGTTCAGTATGGACGGGATGCACGCCGAGGTCGTCAACGGCATGGACGTGCTGGCTGTCCGAGACGCCGTTTCGCGTGCGGGCGACCTTGCGCGGCAAGGCAAAGGGCCGGTCCTGTGCGAGCTTGTGTGCTATCGCTACCACGGCCACAGCCTGAGCGATCCGCGCACCGAGTACCGGCTCAAAGAAGAAGAGCTGGCCTGGCGCGCGTGCGAGCCGATTAAGAAGCTCACGGGGCAGATCGTTGAGGCGGGCGTGGCTACCGAGGAGCAGGTGGAACAGCTCAGGCAGACCGTGGAGCAGCGCCATGAAGAGGCAGCCCTCAAAGCCGGCCGCGCCGCCGATCCGGATGCTTCCGAGGTAACCCGTTACGTCTTCGCGGACGCGTCTTCGAGGGAGGTGCCGAAGCCGTTCGCGAGCCCGGAGTCCCTGCATGCGCCCCCACACGCGGCGCGCAAGGACGGCCAGATCACGTTCAAGGAAGCGCTCCGCGAAGCGCTCGTCGAGGAGATGCTGCGCGATAAGCGCGTCGTTGTCTACGGTGAGGACGTGGCGGACTACGGCGGCGCCTTCAAGGTGACCAAGGGCCTGTTGGAGGCGTTCGGCAGGGAGCGAGTCTTCAACACGGCCATCAGCGAGGCGGCAATCATCGGGACGGCCGTAGGCGCTGCGATGACGGGCCTCCGCCCCGTGGTTGAGCTGATGTACAGCGATTTCGAATTCCAGGCGGGCGACCAGCTTTTCAATCAGGCAGCCAAGTGGCACTACATGAGCGGCGGCCAGACTACGGTGCCGCTGGTGGTCCGAAGCTCGGTCGGCGCGGGCAAAGGTTACGGCGGCCAGCACTCTCAGGCGCTCGAAGCACACGCCTGCCATACCCCTGGCATGTACGTCGTCTGCCCATCCACGCCCTACGACGCCAAAGGCCTCCTGAAGAGCGCAATTCGGGACGATAACCCGGTCCTGTTCGTCGAGTCCCAGGAGCTTTATAACAACAAGGGAGAAGTGCCGGCGGAGGACTACCTCGTGCCCATAGGCAGCGCGGCCATCCGGCGCCCGGGGAAGGACGCGACGATCGTGGCATGGAGCCTGTTAGCGCACATGATGAACGAGGCGGCCGAGATCCTCGCCAGGGAGCACGGCATCGAGGCGGAACTCATAGACTTGCGAAGCCTTATCCCTTTGGACATGGACACCATCCTGAATTCCGTCCGCAAGACCGGCCGCTGCGTGGTTGCCTGCCAGGCGTGTCGCACCGGCAGCTTCGCGGCGGAGGTGGCATCGCGGATTCAGGAGGGGGCCTTCGACTATCTGGACGCCCCGCTGGCGCGGATCGGGTCGGCAGATGCCATCTCACCGCAGTCGGAGGTGCTGGAGAAGGTCTATCTGCCCCGTGTGGCTGACATTGTGCAGGCGGTCCTGGGGGTCTGCTACGCCCGCAAGTGAGGCGACCACCGGTCACCTGCAAGGCTGGAGGAGGGATATGACCAACGGACTCCGCCGCCGCGATGCACGCGACACGTTCACAGGGCGAATTGTCGTCCTCGCGAGGTCACATCCGGGCATCTCCCTCGTAATACTGATCGCTGTCGCGGTGCTCTTGTACCTGGCGCTGGGGCGGCTATGGACCGGCGAGAGGGGAAAGGCCACACAGACCCTCGATGCGGCGGTGAAGGGGCTCGTGGACGCCAATGCGGACGAAGTCATGGCCTGCGTGTCGCCGTATTTCTCGGCGGACGGCTTCGACAAGCAGACGCTGGGAGAAGCCCTCGGGCGGGTTCTGAGGCCAGGCCTTATAGCGCAGGCCAGCCTGTACGTGCCGCAGTTCAACGTGGAAGACGGCAGGGCGACCGCCACAGTTGAGGTGCGCTCTTCGCACGAAGGCAGGCGCGGCGCAGGATCCATCCACAGCGAGTGGCGCGTGGTGTTCGAGCGGTCAGGCGGACGCTGGGTCATCCGGGCTGTGGCACCGCTCCGAATCGCCCGCCAGGACGCGATAAGCCTTCGGACGCTCCTGGGAAGTTCCCGCTGAATCTCCGCAGGTGGCAGAGGGTTCTGCGCCGGACGCCATCGCGCGTGCGAGGAGAAGGCCGGACCATGGGCCTAACGGCCCAGAGATGCAGCCACAACCACGGCGTCTCCCTTCTTGCAGCCCAGGACCTGCGCGGCAGAGCCCTGGTTCACCGCCACCTCCAGGTAGCCGCTGCTCCCAATCACGGCCAGCAGACCCCCGCTCTTCCGATCGGCGTACGTGCGGGAGATGCCGTGGATCGTGCGGCGCTTTATGCGGACCTCTGTCCTATCGAGCGGCACCTTGAATTGCCCTGCCAGCGTGGCCTGGCGGAGGTTCGTTATCAGATTCCCGAACCGGTCCACGTAGACTATCTCGCCGCGCAGACTCCCGTCCGCAGCGCGGATGGGCTTGGGAAGCGTGAGCTTCTGGATTCTCTTCACGAGGGGCCCGAGCTTCGATGGCTGCACGCCGGCAGCCAGATGGGCCGCCACTGGCGCAAAGATGTCGCGGCCGTGGAAGGTTGCGCTTTCCGTTTCGAGGAAATATCGCCGGGCCGTCACCTCCCGTATCCTCGCGCCGCTCGTCTCCTCCGCGACGATGCTGAGAATGCCGTTGTCAGGCGCAAGGAACGTCTGGCGATTCGCCCTCATGCAGAGCACAGCCCGGTCCGTGCCGACGCCGGGATCAACGACGGGCACGAAGATGGCCTGCGGGGGGAAGTAGCGGTAGGAGGCAGCCAGCACGAAGGCGGCCTCGGCTACATCCTGGGGCGCGATGTTGTGGCAGAGGTCTATGATGTCCGCGCTCGGGCAGATGCTGCGGATGACACCCTTCATGATGCCGACGTAGGCGTCGGTGAGGCCGAAGTCGGTGAGCAGCACGATGGTGCGGTTGGTCTTCTGCGGGCTGAATCTGGCCATGTCTTCTCTATGCTTTATGGCGCCGTGAGGACACGCCGACGGACGGATTCTAACCCGTCACGTCTTTGGGCCGCAAGCCAGCTTGCGCCCCGTCGTGTTCTTGCCAGCCGCGGCCCGGACGGACTCCGGCGGGCAGCCCCAGCCCACGTTCGGCGAATGTCACTTGCGCGCCGTGATCAGATAACCGCTGCCGAGTGGCACACGGCGGATATCTCCGAACCCCGTGCTTCGCAGCCAACGGCAGACCCGCTCATGCGTGTAGACCTGGCCGCGCTGCGTCGTGACGAGCAGGTGGACGCTGAAAACTGCTGACGCCCGTGGGCTCGTGCCGCCCTCATTCAGCATGGCGTCGCATATCACTACCCGGCCTCCGGGCTTAACGGCCTGGCAGACCCGCTGAAGCAGCAGGAGGGTGTCCTCCTCCCCGAGGAGACAGATGACTGAGGATACGAGCACCATGTCATATCCATCCCCAATGTCGTCCCGGAGGAAGTCCCCGTGCTTCACGCGGACTCGGTCGAGGAGGTTATGTTGGGCAAGCCGTTTGCGCGCGACCTGCAGCGCGGCCTTGTTAGCATCGAAGATGACGGCGTGCAGCCTTGGGTGTCGCCTGGCCAGTTCGAGTGTGTAGACTCCCGTGCCACCGCCTAAGTCCAACAAGCGATCAACAGAGGAGCAGTCGAGGAGGCGGATGAGCGCGGGAGCATGTACTCGCGAGTACAGGTCCATGGCGGCGCAGGCACGGGACGCGTCCGGCCGCCCGAAGGACTCAGAAGGCATACCAGTCCTGATGATGCGGCTCAGCCCCGACCACGCGTCCCAGATATCCACGGCATGCTCAAAGCCCGTGTTGCCGGCCGTAGCGCGCGGCACCAGCAGTTCAGCCAACTCGGCTACGTTCCTGAAATGCTCACCGTCCTTGACCAGCAATTCCTGGGCAGTTAGGGCGTTCAGAAGGACGGCCAGGGCCCAAAGATCAGCGCCCACAGCCGCGGCCAGTTCCTGGGCAGTGCAGCTTTCCTTGCCGATTGCCGCGAACAAGCCGAGTTCCACGGCCGTGAGGAAGACTCGGGATTCCATGAACCCGCGAGACAGCGCAAGTAACCTTGCGAGTTGGCCGTTATGTGCCATGTCTGACTCTTGTCTCTCGATCTTGCCGTCGGGCAGTGATTGCTTGATTGCGGCCCGGTGGCCGGCTGGAACCCGCGGGCAAGGCTTCGGAGCGCGGGGCCCGAACCCCCACGTGGCGCAGAGATGCCGGCATGCGCATCAGAAGCTTGACAATGTATGGATCAGTGCGGAACTCACTGAGGGGCTTCCGCCTGCGCTCCGGCCGCCCGAGCCGGCAGCTCCGAGAGGAGGCGAGCGGTCTCGTCCAGGTCACCGATCACCAGCGTGTAACATGCCATGTCTTCCACAAGGGATGCCAGGTCAAATAGGAGACTCGAAGGATCTGAAACCGGAGCGACGCCGAGAGACACCAGATCAAAGAGTGCCCGGACCTTGGACAGGGGCTGGAGGCGCGCCGCATCGCCGAAGCCTTTGAGGAAGATGAGATACGCGGGCTCACAGGGCTCGGAAACTTCGACGCCAGGTATTGCTTCCGCGTCAATGGTGAACTCGCGGCCGTCTGCCCCCGTGCCGGAAGGGATGTACATCTCGTCCAGGGACAGCCCCAGCAATCTGGCTGTCTCCTCGCGCACGTTCACCGCTCGGGGGAATGGATCAACGACCCGGTCCAACTTGCGGATACAGGCTATCTCGTCGGAGAGAAGTCCGCATCCCATCATGGCCATTCTCAGCGTCAGGGTCGTCTTTCCCATCCTGGATCCTGCCGCCAACAGCAGCGCCCGGCCGTCCAATGCCAGCGCTCCGGCATGAAAGAAGTAACGCTCGGCAGCCGCCATCGCCACTGTCTGCAAGAGGGCGTTCTGGACAAGCACCATCGGCTGGCAGAAACCAACTGCCTCGAACTCGTCAGTCGCCAGACTCTGGCAGGTGAAGTGGGAGTGCTGGTCTGTCTGCGACAGCCGGTATAGCCACCACGGGTCCCTTATCTCCAAGGCACCCGAAGTGGCGAGGTCGTCGGCAATGTCCAGGGCGACATCAGGCTCAGAGCGCGTGCCTTCGAGCACAAAGCGACTGTACATCAGGCGCAGCCGCTCGAGCATCGCCGGCGAGTTAGACCGGGCGGAGATGCAGTGCCCGAAGAAGTTGTACGCGTCCCCATGCGTGGCCGGTTCGTTCATAGTGTCCAGGTATCTTTGATCGCATCCGGGACAACGTGGCAGTCCGTTCCCTGCATTGACAGGGCCGCGCTTCGTTCTTTGTTTGATCTGTCGGCGTGCCAGCATCCGGGGTCCGCAGTCAACGGGTCGCCCGCCAGCGCATAGGAAAGACAGCGGAGGCCGCCGCCGCAGCGCAGCGCGTGCTCACAGCCTTCGCATCCCCTGCTGGGCTTGTCATAGTCACGGAGGCGTTTGAGGACCGGATTGTCGTAGTATAAGTCGCTCAGCGACTTATCGCGTGCGTTCCCCACGACGATGGGCATGCGGCGGCAGGGAAGGAGGTCCCCGTTAGGCAGGAGGGTGATTAGGCCATCCCCGGCTGCACAGTGGTAGGGGCGCCCACCCCCAATCAGGAACTGAAGCGCACGGCTCAGGACGACCTTCGTCCGCCCGAAATGGCGCTCGGCCTCGGCCCGGGCTCGCTCCATGATCTCGAAGAACTCGCGCGTTTCCGCAGGACCGAGTAGGTCGTCCCCCAGCCCCACGCCGCTCCCCCACGGAATCAGCCTATCCGCCCAGACGCGGTCCACGCCTACGTCGCAGCCCAGGCGGGCCACTTCAGTGAACTCGCGATAGTTGCGACGCTGGGCAGTGAAGGCTATGGCAGTGGACACGCGGGCCCGCACAAGGTGCTTCAGAGCAGAGACGGCCTGCTGGAACGCCCCTCGTGCGCGCAGACTGTCATTGGTACGCTCCGCCCCATCTATGCTGACCTGGACGAAGCGCGGGCCGAGATCCGCCAGCCTATCGGTCATTGGCCCGTCAAACATGCTGCCATTAGTCAGGATGGCGAACGTGAACTGAGCCTTCTCGGCAGCGAGGTGCTCCAACAGCGTCAGGAAATCGGGGCGGATGAACGGCTCTCCGCCGGTGAGAGAAAGGTGACCCCCGTACGGCGCCTCCCCCACTTCTGCGCGACGACGAGCCAGGAGTTGCTTGAACTGATCGCTGATCTGAAGGAGTTCGCGCAACGACAGTTCGTCGGTCGCATATCCCTCCTGGTAGCAGTGCGCACAGCGGAAATTACACCGTTCCGTGACGTGCCACTGCAGGAGCAATCCGCGTGTGTTCATGCTCACGCAGTCCGGCTCCTAACACCCGCGTGCCGGCCGGGATGAAGCAGGGCCTTTAGCTGCAGCCGCAACCGCAGCCCGTGCCGTCGCCATCGTGGTTATACGAGAGCACCTGGCCGTGCGGCCGTATCGTCTCCACGAGTTCCCCGCGGGTGTACGAAGCCAGCATCTTCGGCGGCGCATATCCTGGTTTCCTGCGACTCGCCATCTTCTTCGGCATCTGCTCCCCTTTCCCACACAATGCCACGAACACCGTAGAGCCTCGAAGGAACACGGTCCCCCCCAACGGCACCTGGTTTGCCGCAAACACCATACCGGCAGTCCGCCTGTCGCAGCCGGTTCATTAGTCATTATCCGGCAAGGGTTTAGGCTCGGCGGCAGGCCGCGAGGCCCACGGAGCGCATCGTCGCGTGTTGAGCTTCCTCGACACTTTGTGGAGGGCGCTGAACCCGGCGGCGTCGCGCACGCGTAGCGAGAGCTCGGTCCCTGCAACCAAGTCAAGGAGGCGAGCATGTCTGAGCAGGAGGCCAGTGCTGACCACATTGGGGCGTCATTTCACCGGCTGACCAAACAGCCGATGGGCGGGCCGCCTGGCTGGACCTCGGGCCGCGGCCTGCCAATCGGTCACAAGGAAGTCGCTGGCGTGGCTGCGCCGGTCACCTTGCCCGGGCCGCAGACCTCATCCGGGCCTCCGCTATGGGACACCGTCCGTGCTCGTGCCTCAAGACGCGTTTACCAGCGCAAGGAGATCGAGTTGAGCGTCATCGCCCAGTTGCTCTGGGCCGGCCAGGGCATCCGCAACGAGGCCAGCGACGCGCGTCGGCGAACGACGCCGTCCGCGGGCGGACGCTATCCCATAGAAACCTACTTGTCCGCGCATACCGTCAAAGGCGTTGACGCGGGGCTCTACTACTGTGCCCCCGACGGGCATTCTCTGGTTCCCATCAGATTGGGCGATTTCCGTTCGCAGATTGCTGTGGCGGCACACGGTCAGAGGATGTGTGCCAACGCCGCAGCCGTCTTCATCTGGACGGCGGTGGTTGAGCGCAGCACCCCGCTGTGCGGCCAGCGCGCCTACCGGTATTTCTACATCGAGGTCGGACACATAGCTCAAAACGTCGCCCTGGCTGCCGTCGCGCTTGGCCTTGGGTCCTGCCAGATCGGAGGCTTCTGTGACGACGCCCTGAACGACCTGTTGCACCTCGACGAGCGCCAGGAGCCGGTCCTGTACCTGACCGCCATTGGGGTGCCTCGGCAGAGCCCAAGGTGAGGCAGGACAACGCGCATTTCCTTCCGTGCTGCAGACCGTGCGTGCCCTCGCCTCCGGAACTCTGACCCCCCTCTCCCCGCGAGTCCACTTCCTGGAAAATGCGTGGCTGGTCAGTTGGCGGCGCTTGGCCCTGGGGAGCCCGCGCGGCTCAGGCAGGATTCGCAGAAGGCCCGCACAGCGCGGAAGTAGTCGGCGCCACCCACCACGTACGTATCATTGTGCCCGGCGCCGTGAATGACGTAGAACTGCTTCGGTTCTGGCGCGGCATCAAAGACCTCCCTCCCCTGTTCGAAGGGCACAAGCTCGTCGCGGTCGCCGTGGACAACGAAGACCGGCACGGTAACGCGGCGTATGAGGTCGAGGTTGTCGAACCTGGAGCGCATGAAAAGCCAGGCCGGTGGGAAAGGCAGCCTGTGCCGGGCCATGGCGCGCATGCTGGCAAACGGGCTCTCCAGGATCAGGCCGGCGCACTTCTTCTCAAGCGCGAGGTGCAGCGCCACGGCGGCGCCAAGCGACCGGCCGAAGCAGATGATGCGAGCCGGCTCGATTCTGCGCGCATCTATCAAGTATTCGTAAGCCGCACTCGCGTCCAGATAGAGGCCGTCCTCCGACGGGGTGCCCTCGCTCTTCCCATAGCCACGGTAGTCGAAGATCATGACGGCGATCCCGTGGTCGGCGAGCAGGCTCAGGTTCTCCGCGCGGTGGCTGATGTTACCGGCATTGCCGTGGCACCATAGCAGGACTGGCCTGCGCGCCGGGTCGTCATCGCCACGGCCGGGGTGCCACCAGCCGTAGAGTTGCAGGCCGTCCTGCGTTCGGAAGGCGCATTCCTCGACCTTGAGCCCGGGCGGTTGCCAGCTGAACTCCGGGTCGCGGGTAGGGAAGTAGATGAGACGACGCTCGAAGAGCAAAAGGAGGGCTGAGACCAGAATTAGAGTAGCTGCCACGATTGCTATAAGTCTGATCGCAGCCCGTACCAGCGCTCGCCCGCCTGCCCTTTGACCCGGACGGCCGTGGGATGCAAGCGGAGCCGGCGCGCCAGCCTGCTCAGGCGTCTGATCTGATGAGCCGGGGCCGCCAGGCAGGCCGGAGGATGGAGACGAGACGGCAGCCATGCAAGCAGCGGCGAAGAGGGCGGCGAGCAGTATCTTCATCGGCAACGTCCCGCATCAGGATGGTTCGCGCGGCGCCTGGGAGCCTGCCCGAGGGACGCCTCGTTTGCTCACGCAGCTACTGCAGAACCTGCGCAGGGTCTGATAGTACTGCTCGTTCCCAAAATCCGAAAGGTCGCTGTGGCCTGAGCCTTCAATGGCGTAGAACTCCTTGCTGCCCGGCGCAGCGTTGAAGACCGCCCTTGCCTGCGCAATGGGCACCAGGGTGTCGCGCGAGTCGTGAACTACCAGGAGGGGCACCTTGAGGCGGCGGACCCGGCCCAGATTGTCAAGGCGGTTGCGCACAAAGAGGGCCAGCGGAAGCACGGGGTGCCTGTGGCGCACGACGGCGCCCAGGTTCACAAAAGCGCCCTCAATGACCACGCCGGCTGTCTTCCTGAGCAGGGCCACGTGCAGAGCCACGACGGAGCCGAGGGACCGGCCGAAGCAGACGATCCGGCCGGGCTCTATGCCCTGGGCTTCCACAAGGTACTTGTAAGCAGCCTCGCCGTCCATGTAGAGGCCGTGCTCGCTCGGCCTGCCCTCGCTCTTCCCGTAGCCGCGGTAATCAAAGAGCAGGACTGCCAGACCGTGCTCGACGAGCCGGCGAAAGGCTTCAGTGCGATGGGTTATGTTGCCCGAGTTCCCATGGCACCAGAGGAGAACAGGCCGGTCGGACACGTCATCGGCGCCGGAACCGGGGTACCACCAGGCGTGGAGCTGAACGCCATCGCGCGCCCGGAAGACGCATTCGGTGACGCCGGGGCCGGGGGGCTGCCAACTCTCAACCGGCTCACGGCTCGGCCGGAAGACGAAGCGGTTCTCGAAGAACAGCAGGCCTGCCAGCGCCAGGAGGAGGGCCATCGCGATGCCGATGAGGATTCGCAAGCTCATGTCCAGCCAGGCAGGGCCCGATGGCCGACGTTGGGCCGGCCGCTGGCTCGGCTCCGGAACGGTCTCCACGGCAAGGAGCCGAGGATAGACGGCGCCCGCGGCCGCATACGCCCCATGCCATCGCGCTGCCGCGCCAGCCTGCGCCCTGACGGAGGCCACGGGCCAGGCCGTGAGCGTCGGCCGATGCACGGGCACGAGGAGGAGCAAGGCCACGACAAGCTGCGTCATCGCGAGCATCCCCGTAAGGTCATGGGGCGCGCCAATTGAAGGCTATCTGCCGGGTTACGAGGCCTGCGAATCCGAGGGCGGCGCCTGTCGGCGCGCGGCTTGCCGCCTGCGCCGGATGCCAACAGGCGCTCCGAGGACCTCGGACCATATGACGGCTTGCTTGAGGCTCAATGAACGGAGGGCTACGGGCATGCCCGCAGCGGCCTGCACGGCCGCGGGGGGAGCCCTGCGATCTTTAGGAGGGCCGGACGGAGCGACCGGCGCCTGCTGCAGGGCATCTTTCAAGCGCGCGAGCAACCGCTCGCGCGGACCGTGAAGCTCGGACGAGGCAACCGGCGCCTTGGACCCGGGCCTGCGAGGCGCAGGTGCGGCACTCCTCGGGGGGCGGGGCGCGCTCACGCGGACCGGTCCTTCGCGGACGGGGCCGGGAGGAGCAACGGCCGTCGCCGGCAGCGGGGTCGCCAGGGGCTCTCCCAGGTCCACGGCCTGCCGGGCGGGCGCAAGCGCCTGCTCACGAGCGGCGGCCGGGCCGGCGGGCGGCGGGACCTCCTGCCGTTGAGCGGCGGTCAGCCCGCGCAGAAACTCCTTTATCTCTTCGGGGGATGCCTCGTAATCAGTCCGAGGCTTCTGCTGGGGCGCCTCTTGCTCGCTGAGGGCTTCTTTAACCTTCTTCAGACCACCGCCCATGAGCAGGAAGACGGCGACGACGATAAGGGAGATGATGGTGCTCGTATCCATCTACCGCGCCTCCGCTCGGCCAGAGATCAGCCTGCGCTTCGTGCCTCCGCCCGCAGCAAACAACGAGCAGCGCCGGATATCCATGCGCCCGCTAAACGAAACGGCCGACGTTAACGTCCGCGCATTCTAACATCAACGGGATGACATCCTCAATGGCTCGGCACGCGTGGACGAGGAAGTCCGCCTCGAAGCGGCCGCCGGAGGCCTTCGAAGCCATATCCAGCGCGCCCGGCCCGGCTGGGTGGCCGCACCGCAGCAAGGAGGCTGCGCAAAGAGCACGGAGCAGATACGGCGCGTCATCCCGATCACGGACACTGGCGAAGACGATGGCAGCCGACCGAACGCGCGCAAGGCTCAGGTACTGGGCGCCGCAGTAGCGCTCCTGGGCCCGGGGAGACGTCCGCAGCATCTCTTCCAGGCGTGCCACGGCCTCAGCCTCGTTGGACATGGCCTGCAGGGCGAGGTCCGCGCAGAGGGCTTCCGTCCACTCTTCGCCGGCCTCGGCGGCCGGGATGGTCAGCCCTGCCAGGCCCGCGCCTGCGCCACGCAGGGCCAGCGCCAGGCAGAGAAGCGGCAGACCTTCGACCGGCCTGCCCGCCAGATGGTTCGCCAGGGCGGCGGCTGCCTGCTCACTTTGCGCTGCGACCATGAGGCGGCGCGTGAGGTCGAGCCTGAGGTCCACGGGGGATGCGGTGAGGACGGTTTCCGCAAACCGAACTGGCTCACCGACGCCAGCCTCCAGAAGCACGGGAACCGCAAAGCCGATCGGCTCCTGGTAATCGGGATCGTCGAGGTGAGCTTCGCAAAGTGAGTTTATGCGGTCAGAGATTCCGGCCGGCTGAGCACTCAGCGCAGCGCAGGCGCGGAGGCCAACGAGTTTCACCCAATCATCCTCGTCTGCGGCCGCGGTGGCAAGGTCGGCGGAGGGCGCCTGACCGGCCGGTGCCTCGCGAGCCCACCGGACGCTGATCCAGGCCCGGCGGCCGAGCCTGTAGAGGCGCCGCTGCAATTGCGTCACGCCGTCGTGAGCGCCCCATTCCAGCTTCGGTCCCGTTTGCACAGCGGCGGCCCACCGGTCGAGAGCGTTCTCGCAGCCCTCCTGGCCGATGAGGCGTATGGCGTCCGCGGCATGCGCCACGCAATTCAGGGCCGACGCCAATTCGCGGCCCAGACCGCCAGTGACGCGGCTCGCCGCTTCTGCGTCGAGACCTGCCTCGCCCGATCCGGCCCGCTTGACGTGTTCCGCCTGCTCGGCCGAGAGGCCGTAAGACTGGGCCCACGTTTGAGCCACGTCGGAGGCCACGGCGCCATCCACCACATAATATCCGGCCCCCTCATCCCACCGCAGGGCGTGCGCCTGGCGGGCAAGCTGGCCCCGGCGGGCAAGGACCTCGTCCACCCGCTGCTCGATGCGTTTGCTCAAGGAGAGCTTGCGCACGACTTCCGTCGTCTGCGCCACTTCTTCCTGCATCAGGTATGAAAGGCGCTCGTCCGCCGCAAGACGTGCCAGTGCCTCCAGGGTCGCCTTTATGGGAAGCAGGCCTGCCGTCTGCGCATGGGTGCGGATTGCGCTGCAAGCCTGCTGTTGGACACCTTCGTCGGGATCGCCGAGGGCTTTCAGAAAGTGCCCGAACAGCTCGACGCCGACGGTTCTGGTCGAGCTGAAGGCGATGTCCCGGCGGCCGCCTTCCGGCCTCTTCGGCCCGCCCGGGTTTTGCGACAGCGCTGCTCCGGCGGTCCGCCTGATCATCGAATCGGGATGACCGCCCATGACCCGGGCGAGAAGGCCTGCGTCGCGGGTGTAGCTCAAGGCGTCCGCCGCGCGGCTGCGCACCGCGGGATCCGCGTCGTTCAACGCGTCCTGCATGGCCGGCGAGTCCGCGATGTCCACGAGGCCGGACAGTTCGTTGACGGCGTGCACCTTGTCGGAGGCCGACCCTTCCCTGAGCGCCTTCTCCAACATTGGGATGAGGGCGCGGACGTCAGTCGCGGCGGTGGCCCTGCCGGCTTGCAGCCCGATGTTGCCGGCTTCCCAGACCGTCAAAGCCCTCTCATCGGCGGGTTGCTGCGCCATCTCGTCGGCAAGCCAGCCAAGTTTCGAGTCGGGACGGAGCCTGCGGAGGATTTCGCCGGCCTGCCGCGCAACCTCGAAGTCGGGATCGGCAGTGGCCTTCTCAAGGAACGGGACGGCGTCCTTCGCGTCAAACCGGGTCAACATCAGAACCGCATGGCGCCGCACCTCCACCAGGCTGCTGTCCATGGCCTTCTTCAGGTATTTGAGGAACTGCGGTGACGCTCCGCCGAGCCGCCCGGCAAGCATGTCCAGGGCGGACGAAGCCACCATATCGCTCTCGTCGTCAAGCATCGTTCCCATCAAGTCGAGCGCGGCCGGCGTTCTGATGGCCGCCAGGCAGAGGACGGCCTCCTGGCGCACATCCTCGTCCTCATCCCCACACAGGACCCTCAAGATCGGGAGCACGACGTCTGATTTCACATAGGCGAGGCTCTGGGCCGCCTGCCGACGCACCTGGTAATCGCTATTTGTGACGACGCCTTGGGCGAGCGGGCCTTGAAGATTCGTCAATTCCTCCAATATCTTGCCCCGGAGGGGGTGGTAGGCCATCCCAACGATGAGGCCGATGGTGGCGATGGCGGCCCGCCGGACGCTATCGGAATCGTCTTTCAGGGCCTGGGGCAGCAGAGAGACCGCGTCCGGATTGGAGACGCTCTCGATCGCCTCGACGGCCCGGCAGCGGACAGTGGAGTCCGCGGAGGCGAAGCACTCGCGCAGCACGTTAGCTGCGGCAGGGCTGTCGCGGATATCGGTCAACAACTCAACGGCGCTTCGGGCCAGCTCCGTGTCGCCGCTGCGCAGTGCCGCCACGATCAAGGCGCCGGTCACCTCGTGAGGGGCGGTGACGGAGAGTTCTACAATGGCGCGCTGAAGCTGCGGATCCCCTGCCTCGGCCAGGACGCGCTGGGACGCGGCGGCAATGGCCTCGGCCCTGGCAGGGCCTTCGGGGCCGACCGCGAGGACGCCCTTGACCTCGTCCACCGCCTGCCTGGCGAGGATGGGAATGTCCTGTGGGCCGACGAAGCTGCGGCGTGCCACGATGTCTCCTCAGAGTCTCTAACGGAATGCCGCGTGCGCCGCGTTGCGCCTCCGGCTGGATGTATGCAAGTAAAGGCGCCGACGCCGTGCCAGGGTCAGGCACAGCGAGGCGGCTTTGCGAAGCAGACGACAGCCCGAGGCGCAACCCGGAGGGGCGGGCGGCTTCCGCCGCACGCCCGTGTCGCTCGGGCTTGACGCATTGGTCTCCTATGCGCCGGGCCCTCGCTCCTTGGCCTGCGGCGGAATCCGCTCCGTCGCGGCCACGGGGCATTCTGTTAGAGACTCTCAGGGCCGGACACGGCGCGGGTCCTGCGCGAAGCGGACGTCAGGTGCGGGTTTCGCCTTCTTCGGGCTGGCCGCTGATGGACCTGCGCATGGAGGTGTCCGCCTGAATATTCTTTATGGTGTAATAGTCCATTATGCCCAGGTTGCCTTCACGGAAAGCCTGCGCGATGGCCTTCGGCACCTCCGCTTCGGCAAGCACGACCTTCGCCCGGTTCTCGGCGACAAGCGCCTCCATCTCCTGCTCCCGGGCTCGGGCCATGGCGGCCCGCCGCTCGGCCAGAGCCTGCGCGACGCGCTTGTCCGCCTCGGCCTGGTCGGCCTGAAGCTTGGCCCCGATGTTCTCGCTGACGTCAACGTCCGCGATGTCAATCGAGAGGATCTCGAAGCCGGTGCCTGCGTCGAGGCCCTTGGCCAGCACCCGCTTGGAAATGATGTCCGGGTTCTCCAGGACCGCCTTGTAGGTTTCCGACGAGCCGATGGCGGTCACGATGCCTTCACCGACGCGCGCGATAATGGTTTGCTCTTTGGCGCCGCCGACCAGCCTTTCGAGGTTGGCGCGGACGGTCACGCGCGCCTTTGCATTCAACTGGATGCCGTCCTTGGCGACGCCGGAGATCATCTCGCGCCCCTTCGTGGGGTCCGGGCAGTCTATCACTATGGGATTGACGCTTGTCTGGACGGCCTCCAGCACGTCGCGGCCGGCCAGGTCAATCGCGCACGCCTGGTTGAACGTCAGCGGGATGTCGGCCTTGCTGGCGGCGACGAGGGCGCGCACGACGTTCGGCACATGGCCGCGCGCCAGATAATGGGTCTCCAGGGCGACCGTCGGGATCGGGAGGCCGGCCTTGACGGCAATGATGCGGCTGTCCACGATGACCGCCGGCTTGACGCCTCGCAGGCGCATCCCGACGAGTTCCAAGATCCCTACGTGGGCGTCCGCTAAGAGCGCCTTGATCCAGAGGTACCCGTACGTGAACACGAAGATGATCAGCACAAAGAGGGCTATGCCGGCGAGGAGTATGAGCCCCCACAGCCACGCTCCCAATGCCTCTGGTGCCTGCGCAAGCACTGGAACCATTTTCCCTCACTCCTTCCCTGGACAACGATTGCCGGGTGAACGGCCGAACCTGCGGGCTACTGAACCTTCTTCACCACGATCCGGTTGCCCGAAACTTCAATGACCTTAACACGCGAGCCCCTGTCGAGCATCTCGCCCTGCGTCACCACGTCATACCGCTTGCCGTTCAACTGTGCGATGCCGCTCGGCCTCAGCGTGCTGACGGCTTCGCCCTCAGCGCCCACGAGGTCCTCGCCGATCGTCGTGGACGGTTTGAACCCCGATTCGCCCCCACGAAGGGCGAAGAAACGCGCCGCGATGTGCTTCCAGGCAAGGATGAACAGGGGCACGAAAGCGACCGTAATGATGGCGAGCACGATGCCCGTCTTCTGATATCCGCTCGTGAAGGCGTAAACGATGCTTCCGATGACTGCCAGGAAGCCGACGAGGCCCATCACCACGCCGGGGGTCAATAGCTCGATGGCCATTGCCATCAGCCCGCAGACGAAGACGATTATGATAAGGCTCAGTCTGCCCATTGCGACCCCCCACCTTTGGGGACTGACGCTTGTCTCAGCTTCCCTTGTAAAGCGTCACGACAATCCTGCTCCCGCGCATCTCCAGGATCTGGACGCGCGCGCCCTTCTCGACAAAATCCCCTTCCGTCACCACGTCGAGCGTCCTGTCGCCGAATTCTGCTCTGCCCGCGGGACGCAGCGGCGTGATGGCGATACCCACCTGGCCGACCATGGCCGAGAGGCCCGGCATGTGGACCTCGCCCATGTCGCCCACGTGGGCCGCGGCCAGGTCAGCCCGGAGCACTATGCGGCTGAGCAAGGGCAGAGAAGGCAAGTAATGAGCGAGTATAAGAATGGCAACGCCCGCCGCCGCAAATGAGCCGGTCACCTTGAGCACGCTGTACTCAAACACCAGGGTTTGGCCGCGCGTCTGTGGAATGGTGAACCCCTGGAACGCGAGCACCAGGCTGATGAACATCAGCGCCACGCCCACGATGGCGAGGGCCCCGTGGCCCGGCAGGAAGAGGACCTCCAATAACAGGAGCGCCAGGCCGATCAAGAAGATGATGACCTCCAGCATCCGCGCATAGTGCAGCGAGTACTTGACGATGAAGAAAGCGACAAAGCACGCGACACCCAACGCGCCCGGCAGCCAGACCCCCGGGTGAGTCATTTCGATGAAGAGCAGGACGAGCCCCGCGGCTATGAGAAGGGGACTGAACATGTCAACTATCGTAAGCAGGCGCTCGGAGGCCGTGAGGTACAGCCGCTCGACCCGGTGAGGGTCAAGGCCAAGCAGGGCGTAAAGCTCCTGAGGGCTTTCGACAGCCTTTCTGGCGAAGCCATACTCGACCGCGTCGTGGGCGTCCATTGTGAGGAGCTGGCCTGCCGGCACTATGAGCTTCCTGTTGACTATCCTGGCCCGCTCCTCTTCAGTCATGGAATCAAGCTGGGCGGCCGTCACGTAGTGGTAGCTGCCTTCCGGCTCGCTCTGCAACTGGATGCGGAAGACCTCGGTCTCCTTGGTGACCATGGCCTCCACAAGCGCCGCTGGATAGCCGCGGGCGCGGGCGAAGCTCACCAGCTTCTCGCGCGTAACGGTCTGGATCTTTTCCCCGGCTATCTCCCCGGCCTGGTTTACCGGCGCAACGTCGCCCATCATCCCCACCGTGGCGTCTATGAGAATCTCCTTGCTCGCAAGGGCCACCATCGTGCCTCCGCTGAAGGCCTGGGGATGGACGTAGGCAATGACGTCCATATCCTTCAACTGGAAGATGTAGTCCGCCAGGTCCATTGAGTCCTGGAGGTACCCGCCAGGGGTGTTCAGCTCCAGAACGACGGTGTGGACGCCCTGCTGCCGGGCGAATTCGATCTTTCGCTCGACGGCCTCGGTGTAAGCTTCAGAGATGCCACCGTCTATCTTGACGACATAGGCCTGGGGCTGCTCTTCCGCCCGGGCCGCGCCGGAGGCCAAACCTGCGAGCAGAGCCAAGGCGAAAAGGATGCCGGCGAGGTGCAGGGCCGTAATCCTATGGTTCAGGTATCGCACGTCCACTCTCCCGCACTCCGCTAAGACGTGAGGATACCTACAGCAATGCCACAAGCCACGCGGCGATTATACTGCCGCAGCCGCTGACTGACAACGCCAATCCGCGCCCGCTCCGGAGCGGCGAGGGGTGCCCTCTACAGCGCCCGAAACCCGTCGAGCACCTCACCCGTGAGACGCGGCGTGGCCCCCCGCCGGCTGGCCACGTAGGCACCAAGCAGATTCGCGGCATCTGCAACAGCCGCCAGCGAAGCACCTTCGAGGTACTTCACGACAAGGCCCGCAGCAAAGGCGTCGCCCGCGCCGACGGTGTCAACTACGCGCGTCGGCGGGACCGGCCTGCTGACGGCATCGTCCGCCGACACAAGACGACAGCCTTCCGCGCCGCGCGTGATGCACGCGAGCGCCAGGCCGTAGTCGCTGATGAGTGACCGCATGAACCTGTCGTCACTGTCGCGCCCCGCCTCGGCGGCCGCTACCGGGACCGGTGACCGAAGGACCTCGCGGAGTTGGACCACCTCCTCCTCGTTCAGTTTCAGCACGGTGGCGCAGGCAAGGGATTCGGTGACGACTTCGTGCGAGTAGAAGTGCTGGCGGAAGTTGATGTCGCAGACCCTGACCGCCGGCTCGGCTGAGGCCAGCACCTGCTGGACCGTGCGCCGGCTGTGCTGGCTGCGCTGGGCCAGCGTTCCGAAACAGACGGCGTCGCAACGGGAGGCCAGATCGAGCCAGCGTTCATCGGGCTCCATGTAGTCCCAGGCCACGTCCTCCACTATCGTGAATGCCGGCGCGCCCCTGCGGTCAAGCTTCACGAGCACGGTGCCGGTGGCATGCCGGGAATCGCGCTGGATGAATTCCGTAGACATGCCGAGATCCTCGGCAGCGCCTATGATCTCATCGCCGAGGCGGTCCTCACCGGCTCTGCTGAGGGGAATGCCGCGGTGCCCAAGGTTGGCCACGTGGAAGGCAAAGTTGAACGGCGCCCCGCCCAGGACCTTGCCGTCCTCAAATAGATCCCACAGGACTTCGCCCAGGCCGATGATCGTGAACTGCTTATCCACCCCGCGGCCCCCTTTTGCGAGTGTCCGGAGAGGAGCGCACCGCCGACCACGCCGGCGCCGTGCCCCGGAAAAAGCATCAGAGTTCGACCGCGACTAAGCGCCGGACAACGCTAAACCGGCTGATCTTCTCCAGCGTCCCCCGGCTGCACCGCGTGTCAAGGTTCAGGGCCAGAAGAGCCATCCCGCCGGCTTCCTTCCGGCCGGAGGCCATCCGGGCTATGTTGACCCCCGCATCGCCCAGAGCATCGCCCACCTTGCCGATGAGGCCGGGCACGTCACTATGGAACACGAGGAGGACGTGTCCCTCCGGGGCGATCTCGACAGAGAAGTCGTCAATCAGGACGACGCGCGGATGGTTGCGGCCGAACAACGTGCCGGCTGCCTCCGTGACCCCGACGCTGGTCACAAGCTTGATCTCCACCAGGTCGGTGAACCCGGCCTCGGTCCCGAGCGTCGAACTGCCGGTGACGCGGATGCCCCGGTCCCGGGCCAGCAGAGGTGCGCTGACGACGTTGACTCCCGGACCCAGGCTGCTCCGCATCACGCCCAGGACGCCGTTGTTCACGATGGGTTCGATGGTCAACTGTGCGACCGACCCCCGACAGGCGATTTGAAGCGCCTGCGGCCTGCCGGTGCTCAGTTGGGCCACGAGCCTGCCGAGTTGGAGAGCCAGGTTACAGTACGGCTGAATGGCCTTCATCTCTTCCAACGGCAGGCTGACGATATTGACTGCATTGCGGAAATGCCCCCGCTTGAGGGCGTCAATGATGATCTCGGCCGCTTCTACGGCCACGGCAAGCTGTGCCTCCTCCGTGGACGCAGCCAGGTGCGGGGTCGCAAGGATTCCGTCGCTGCACGTGAAGGCGAAGCTCTCAGGCGGCTCCTTGACGAAAACGTCGAAGGCTGCACCCCTTAGCTTGCCCCTCTTGACTGCCGCCAGAACGGCTTCCTGGTCCACGACGGCACCACGCGCGCAGTTGATGACGCACGCGGTCTTTTTCATGAGGGCAAGCTGCTGCTTGCCGATCATGCCCGTAGTCTGCTCGTTCTCGGGCACGTGGACGGTCAGGAAATCACAGGCCCTCAGGACATCCTCCAGGCTCTCGACAAGCTCCACAGCAGTCTTCCCGACCGTCTCGCCGCCGACGTAGGGATCGTATGCGACCACCCTCATGCCGAAGGCGAGGGCGCGCTTCGCCACTTCCTGCCCTATCCGGCCGAGCCCGACGATGCCGAGCGTGCTGCCTGCGAGCTGAGTGCCAATGAATTTTCTCTTCTCCCATCGCCCTTCGCGCATGGCTATGTAAGCAGGGCCGATGTTTCGGGCAAGGGCCAGCAGCAGGGCAAAAGTATGCTCCGCCGTGCTGATGGTGTTGCCGCCGGGCGTGTTCATCACAACAATGCCCTTCCTGGAGGCGGCTTCCACGTCAATGTTGTCCACGCCGACGCCCGCGCGACAGATGGCTTCGAGCCTCTGCGCCCGTTCCAGGACCTTTGCAGTGATCTTCACCCCCGACCGACAGATCACGCCTCGGGCATCCCGCACGGCTTCGGCCAACTGATCCTCGGAGAGCCCGGGCCGGCTATCTACTACAAAGCCGGCCTCGCGGAGCATGGTCACGCACCGATCGGGGAGCTTATCTGCCAGCAACACTTTTGGCATTTTTCTCTACCACTGGAAGCTCAGGCGAAGACGGCGGAACGGATTATATGTCGCCCTTCCGGCACTGTCAAAGCGGGCCAGGGCGCAGGGCCGCACTCAGGCGCGCCAGCGCCTGCCGGTACCCCTCAAAGGGCGGCCCTCCCAGCGACCTGTACAGGCCGGTGTCGAGGTGACTGTCCACAGGGCGCGCGGCCGATCCGGCCGGCAGTTCGGCAGGCTGGACGAGCCCCGCGTCCAGGCCTATCGCCTCCGCCGCAGCGCGCAGGAACTCAAGTTTCGTGCTCCGCTCATCGGCGGAGAAGTGCACAATCCCCCTGACTGCGCCTGCGACGAGAAACGCAACAGCGGCCGCAACATCCTCGGCCAGAGTATAGTAGCGGGCAAGCTGTTCGTCGGCGGGAACGGGCTTGCCCGCTTCCAGAGACTCCTTCAGTCCCGCGAGGATATTGTTCGGCGCGCCGAGGTCAGCGCTGTAAAGGGCCGGCATGCGGACCACCAGGGCCCCGGGCACGGCGAGGGCGTGCTTCTCTCCCGCCAGCTTGCTGCGCCCGTAGACGCTCAAAGGCGCGGGGCGGTCCTGCTCCCTGTAAGGTGGGGCGTCACCCGCAAACACGGCGTCCGTGGATGCGTAGACCAGCTTTGCCCTGGCGTTGCTCGCGGCGCGGGCCAGCAGCTCGGTGCCGTGCGCGTTCACATCCACGGCCCTGCGGGGATCCTCCTCGCATGCGTCGGGCGAACGAATGGCGGCGCAGTGAACGACGCAGTCGTAGCCGCCTTCTTGCAGCAGTCGCGCCAGAGAACGCAAACTGCTCAAGGAGCATTGAATCAGTCCCGGGGCAGGATGCTGATGGTAAGTGCCGGTCACCTGCCAATCCGAGGGAAAGCATTTCAACATCCGGCTGCCCAGCAAACCGCTGCCGCCGGTGACAAGGACCTTCATCCTGACGGCCTTTCTCGTTGAATCGCGAATGCGTCTGACGGCGGGCCTGAGAGATGCACACTGCAGTCAGCCCGGAGGTCCGGGTTGCGCCACGCCGCGGGTGGTACTCCCTTCATTATCTGGATTCGGAGCGCGGTTTCAAGGACCGACCGGCCGCCCCGTGCATGAAAACTCCATCGGGCAGTTTCGGTTGCGTGGGGGCTTGGGTCTGCTTTAATATAAGCGTATCCGCTTATATCAAGGATGCGCCCCTTGGACCCCAGGCAGCAGAAGCTTCTTGAGCAG